>Ga0308159_1000145_pt1 | contig 246037 bp, 223 predicted proteins | sample PhyCR1_FD_201040 | JGI IMG/M metagenome (GOLD analysis project Ga0308159, IMG submission 201040) | Phyllosphere microbial communities from UC Gill Tract Community Farm, Albany, California, United States - DLSLC.R1 | ecosystem: Host-associated > Plants > Phyllosphere > Unclassified | place...
GGCGGCGGGTAGGCGTCATGGTGGTTTTATGAAGAGCTAGGTGAGGTGCGCATGATATAGAAAATGAGAACCATTCGCAATTGCGGCCGGTACGTAGGGCGTGGGGCGGTTTCGTCGCCAAAGCGGGACGAAATCTGTATAATGCCCCGCACTAGGAAGCGTGGCCGAGTGGTTGAAGGCAGCAGTCTTGAAAACTGCCGACGGTTTGCGCCGTTCGTGAGTTCGAATCTCACCGCTTCCGCCAGGACACAAACTAACCGCCCGCGAGGCGGGTTTTTGTTTTCTTGCGGAAGCAAGTAAGCGCCGATTCATCCTTCGTGGTGAGATTCGAAGAGAAGGCCTAGCAGGCACATCCGGGTCAGGTTGCCCGATTGCTGATCGTAACGTGCCCTCCGTTGCCCATCAAGATCGCGCATTAGCCAGCGCGTCGCCGCCCACGGTCGAGTCTTGACGAGTTATGACTGAAAAGCTCAAAAAATAAAAAATCCCACGTTGTGGTTACTGGTACTATTGCATTTTTATAATCAAAAAATGCCAAAATGATCAGCTCAACGCTCCGCTCACTGTTGGTATCCACCGCGCTGCTCGTCGGCATGCAAACCGCGCACGCGGAAGTGCTTACTTTTGAAGGGATCGCGCCCGCAGGTTCGTATGTGGAGGCGCCGGCCGGAGGCATTGGCGGCTATATTTTCAGCGGCGGAGCGTATGTCTTCTCCAGCAATTACTATCTCGGCGGCCAGTGGGGGCCTGGGCCTTACACCGGCAACGGTACTGATGTGCTTGTGTCGGTCGGGACGTCCGAATTCACCAGTGCCAACAACACCCCGTTCTCGCTCACCAGCCTGAGCTTGGCCGCGCATGGCACCAGCGGTCCGGTATTTTCTTTGACCATCACCGGCAATCGTGCCGACGGCAGCTCAGTCGAATATTTTCAGGTGATCAGTCCCAATCCGTGGGACAGGGCGATGCATAAAGTGGTCTTTTCGGATTTCACCGACCTGACCTCGGTATCGATCGTCGGCTCCAATGGTGCAGTGAAGATCGATAACATCGTGCTCAATGCCCCGGACACCGAATCGCCAATCTCCCCCGTTCCTGAACCGGCAACGTATGCGTTGCTGCTGGCCGGTTTGGCGCTGACTGGCGCCGTTGCCCGTCGCAAGCGTATTGGCTAAGCGCGCCATTCGTGGGCAGGACGGCTATGCAAGGCGGGGCCTGAACTATTTCGTCGCTGCCGTGCTGGCTGCCTGCGCCATCCCCCAGGCTGCGGCCCAGCCAAGCGACGAGCTGATGGTCGGACGCTTTTTCGTCGAGCTTGTGGGAGAGAGCCTGAAGCAGAAGTTCCTGCCTGGTTCGACGGACACGCAGAGCGTGCGCGCGAAGGCTGCCCCGCTGGTGCCGAAATTCACGGCAGACGGTTGCGAGGTGTTGCAGTGGGATCGCAACGCCCGGAGCAAATTGTCGCTCGATATCAGCCGTCCGGGAAAATATTGCCTGGACCAGGACTATGAGTCGTTCTGCTCGCCGTTCGAGCATGGCTGCCCCGGCCCGGTGATCGATATCCGCGCCAGCAATGTCGATGTCGACTTGCGGGGACATACGGTCAGCGCGTCCGGCACCGGGGTGTCGGGGTACGGCCAGAATATCCGCATCCATCATGGCCACATCAAGAGCGCACGCCTTGGCGTTCAGCTGTCCGACAAAGGCAATTCGCCTGCGCTTGCTGCTCCCGGCCTGCCGCTGAATGCCGACCCAGTCTTTTCCGACACCGGTTTCGTGGTCGAGTCCATACAGTTCAGTGACGTGGGCACGGCGATCATGGTGTCCGGCAGGGGTAACATGGTTCGCGACAACACGATCAGCGCCACGTTCGACCAGAAAAACAGCTCTGGCGCACACTTGGCGTTGCTCAGCTACGGCCCGGCCGCGCGTATCGAACGCAATACTTTCCGCTTGAGCGGACTTGCGTCAGGTGCAAACGGCTATGCGGTGTATCTGCGCTCGGCCGACGAAACGGTGGTTGGCAACAACAAGGTGCGCACTGGCTTTTCACGCACCGGTACCATCGGTGTGGGCGTGAGTGGTACAACCGGCGTGGTGCTGGAGTCGAACACATTAGATACGGAAACAGCAGTCGAACTCGATGAGGCCAGCAGCTTGTAGTTGACGCGGCGTTCGCGCATTGGTTGCCCGGCCGCTGAGGTTTAGTGTAACGCGTGCGATGGTTGGTCGTTTTCCAGGTGAACGTGATGGTGCCAATCTTCCCGACTTCTGACAACATGCCGGGAACATAGTGCCGGCCAGCGCCGGTTGCTTACTTTTGCTCACCTTGGTTCATCTGCAATGCGTCGAGATTGCCTGTGGCAGAATACAAAATACGTGGTCCATTTATTTTGCCGATGGCTATCAGGTAAGCGCTTCGGTTTTTCTGAAAGCTCCCGCTCTGCCCAAGATCACCGTACGGGAAGCTGATGCAAACGTGGGTGCCGCTTTGATCGGCCACGGTCGCCCAATCGGCAGAGAAGGGATCAAGCTCCGTGGGACGGGTATGGAAGCCGGCAAGGGCGTGTGCCTGAGCGATGGGAAAAAGCTGATTGCCGTAGATGACAGCTTTGACGTGGCCGCGCTCGGCATAACCTATCGGTTTGTTACCTGACTTGATGTAATAGATGGCATTGAAGCCTTCGAGGTAATCATCTTCCGAATATATTTTTTCAGTGGGTAAAGGAACCCACTTTACCGATTTCGAAGTTGACTGCGCGGACAGACAACTGACGATCGCCGCCCTTGACGGCGTTTTGGCTTGGACTTCCACGACCAAAGCTGAAAGAAATATCATGAAGAAAAAATGCTTCATTTGTACTCCCATCCTCGCGTGACCTTCAGGAATTCTGGATTCAACTTCCAGAAAATCGTACCGCCATATGCCGCCGTGGAATCGTACTGGTGATCGTAGCGCCCGACTTCTTCCGTGGCTGTCGATATCTTTCCAGTGGTACGGCTTCGGGTCTTGGTTGTTTTCGATATGATCACGACTTTTGTGGATTCCTTGATCCCATATATATTGTGGGAAGGATCAGTGAACTTGATGCCGCGTCGAACCTTGAAGTGGCGCGCATAATTGGTCTTGATATCGGCACCATCCCAAAAATATGCGCCGTTGGATTTGTCTTCGCCGCCGTTCATTGCGTTGACTGCCGCCGAAACCGCAGCCTTCAAGCCTGGCTGTTGTAAGATTTCAAACTCGGAGGCCTTCATTAGTTTGACTCGGCTTGAGTTTTGGCGGAGGAGAGCACCCACAAATACACAGGTCGTTCTCCAGCGCGACCTTTTTACCATTCCAGATTTCTGGGATACGGGGGCCCACGCACATAATTTTTCCGCTGGATTTACAAGCAGGACAAATTATCGGGTCACCCTCCAATGCGATCTTTTTGCTGTTGATGCTGCCATTGCTGCTGGCTGAGGTTACTTTACCGCCGGCAGTCGTGGTCGAGCCTAACGTGATGTGATAGCGCCGCATGCAGGTCCTTGGTTGACGAATTCCGGAGAACCGCAAGCGTAACTGAAGGGAGAGGTTTGAAATTGACGCAAGGCAAGTTTTTCTTGCTTCTGGTCTATGCAATAGCCGCAGCGGCGCCTTGCAAGTACGCTAAACCGCAATTCAGTGAGTGTTAAAAGGGCTTAACGCGTCCAGCTTCCGACCAACTCCGCAGCCAGATTATGCCGCGCGTTCGCATGCAGCGGATTAATCGCAAGGGCCGCCTGGCCATACCGGACTGCCAGCGCACTGTCTCCAGTATCTGAAGCCGCCACGGCTGCATTTGCAAGCAAATCCGCATCGCGCGCCTCGATCTGCAGCGCCTCGTCATACGCCACCTGCGCGCCAGCTGCATCTCCAGTAACCAGCCGCAAATTCCCCAACTCCCGCAACGCCCGCCACTCGGCCGGCTTGATCACCAGCGCCCGTTCAAAATCGGCGGTGGCGCCATCCACATCGCCGAGTTCCGCCCGCAACATGCCGCGGTTCAGATGCGCCTCGTAATACGGCGGCGACAGCGTAATCGCCTTGGCATACGCTGCCAGCGCTTCCTCCTCGCGCCCGGTCAAGCGCGACAGCAGGTTGCCGAGGTCGTTGTAATACTCGGCATAAAACGGATCGCAGGCAATCGCCGTGCGCAGGCGGCGTTCGGCGCGTTCGGTTTCGTTGACCAGTTCGTATACCTGGCTGGTGTTGTAGATCAGGATGGAGCGGTGCAGCTGAAATTGGTCTTCGCCGTATTCGCCCACGATCTCGGCGATGCCGTGTTCGCACAGGGCAAGCGCTTCGTCGAACTTGCCCTGGCGTGCCTTGATGTAGGCGTAGGCGTTTTCAGCGAAGACCTTGATGTAGGTGTGGCGCGGGTGGTCAGCGAATTTTTCTTCGATCAGACGCAGGTTGCGCACGGCGCAGTCTTCTGCTGCCGGCAGGTTCACCGGCACCTGGTAGCGGCCATAAGTCATCGATTGCGCGTACAGCGCGGTCGGCACGAAGTGGCTGTCGGGGAAGGTGGCGAGAAATTCATCGAGCAGGCTCAGCGCGGCGGCGGTGTAGCCCATCGAGTACAGCACGAACGCGGCGTTGATGAACAGGCCGTTGATGGCATCGTCGCCGCTGCCCTGGCGGCGCAATTCTGGTGATGAAAACAGCTTTGCAAAGAACTCGAACCAGGTGTCGTACAAGCCGATACCCATCAGCACGTCGCATGGTTCCACCAGCGCTTGCAGGCGGCGCAGCGGGTCGCGGATCGCCAGCGCATGGACCAGTACCAGCGGACCTTCGCCAGCGGCGTAGCGCTGCCACGCGGCCGCGTGCGCGGCATGGTGCAGCTCATCGAGCTCGGCAGCGGGCAGGGTGGCGGCGTTGCGTAGGGCGAGCAGGTCGCCCTGGCATCGCGAGGCCACCCAGTCGCGTGCCAGTTCCCGGCGGCGTTTGCTGTCCAGCGTGCCCAGGTACAGGTCGATGACGGTGATGACCGGCAGCGTGGCAGCCTTGCCGAGGTCGTGGCCCAGGCAGGTTGCCAGCACCCGGCAGGTGGCCGGATTGCCGCTGGACTGGCGATACACCGTTTCGCGCTGGAATGGCGTGAGGTGGGCGAGGCCGGAAGCTGCTTCGAACTCGGCCAGCGTCAACGGCGCGATCCGGATGGTGACGGGATCGGTGATGTGCTTGGCAGCGCGTCCGGTATCCCCGCCGTTGTTGCAATCGGCAAAGCTGCCGGTACCGCCACCGGCACTGTGGTCAGTAGAGCGGTGGGTATCGCAGCCGGCATGTTGGCCGGCAGAGTGGCCGGCATCGTGGTCGGCATTGCAGCCGACATGGCGGCCATCGAGCCGGTTCGCGTCACCGCGTTCCAGCAGGACGCACTGTAAGCGACACGTTCTCCCCGGCAGTCCGTCTGACCGTTCCTGCAACCGCCGCAATACCGCCAGCAGGCTGCGCGAAGTCGGCGGCAGTCGCTCCGCATTGTCAATCACCACCACCACCGCTTGCCGGCGGACAGCCAGCACGGCGAGCATGAATTCTGCGAGTCCCACCAGCAATTTGTTCTGGTATTCGTGGTGATAAAACCGCGTGCGCTCGTCGCGCACCGAGGTGCTGGTCAGGTCGCGCGACAGGGCGTACGCAGGTGGATCGCGGCGCGGCCACAGGCGCTTGAGGCTTTGTTCGTGCGCAGCCACCAGTGCTGGGTAGCAGTGCTCGGCCTCCCCCAGCAACTGCAAGGCCAGGGGTTCGAAGCCGGCCAGGTAGCCGTGCGCGTGGCCGTCGCCGTCGAGCTCCCATATTTCGCGGTCGGCTTCGACTGCCGCGCGGGCGGTGGCGCGCAGCCCAAGCCCATGCGCACCGGCAACCACGGCAATGCCGTGGTCGCGCAGCGCGGCGGCGATGGCCGGCACATAGGCAAGGCGGGCAGTCATCGCGCGCAGCCGTTACACCGTGCCCAGGTAAGGCGTGATGGTGCGTATCTTGATCTTGCTGACGGTAACCTTCTTGATGATCGACGTGCCGCGCGGCGCGCCCGATTCATAGACCAGTTTTTGCTCTTCGGTCGATTCCTCGCGTTCGTCGGTTTCGGTTTCCGTGATGATTTCAGGATACTTGGCGTTGAGGGGATTGCTGCTGGTGGCCAGTTCGCTCATGGTGATTCTCCTTGTTGGTTGAACAACGGCAGTGAAAACGCAGACGGTGGTCAGACCGCGCTGCGCGAAAAATAGGTGCGCTGGCGGCTGCGAAAGCCGGCGCCGTAATACGCCTGCGCCCAGCTGCAATCTTCCACCAGCGGATTGCTGGCAAAAAAGGTGCCGGACGCCATGGCCGCGCGCACCGCGTCGCGGAATGCGTAGTGCGTGTACGAGCGCATGAATTCGCCCAGGTAGATGTCGGCCACTTCGTGGTCGCCGGCGATGACCAGCATGTTCTCGTCGTTCTGCTTGCTCGATGCGAGGCTGAAATTGGCCGATCCGCTGATCACCAGCGGCCGCTTGCCGAGCGGGTCGATCAGCATGAACTTGGTGTGGATGAATTGCACGTGCTGGGCCATGGCGTTGCTGCGCTCGAGCAGAAACTGGTCGAGCGCGTTGGTGCGCAGGTAGGCGCCCATCGCCACGCGGCCGCTCTCGGTGGCGCGGATCTGCTTGACGATGCGGCCGATTTTTTCCACCTGCTGCTTGTTGCCTTTCAGGCCGTCCATCAGCACGTAGCGCACGCCGCGATGCTCGGGTGACAGCGCTTGTCCGAGCCGGTCGTCGATGGAAAACGCCAGCGTGAGCAGTACCGCATCGGCAGCGGGTATCGCGTCGATGTAGCGGTCGAGCGCGTCGCGCTCCTTGCGCGGACTGAAGATCGGCGTGCAGCCGTCGGGCCAGTGCGCCGGCAACGGGAACGCGGTGGTGATCGCTTCGCGCAGCGCCACGCTGGCCGGATCGGCTGCCAGCAATTGCCAGTAGGCGAGAAACTGCTGCGCCACCGTGGCGTCCCACACTTCGTGGCCGGTGTTGAGCTGGCCGAAGAAGCCGTTCTGCGACCAGTTGAGCGAGCCGCCCCACACCGCCGTGGGCACGCCCTGTTTCGACAGCACGATGAACTTGTTGTGGGCGATATAGCTGGGATTTTTCTCGCGCGCGATGCCGATGTCGGCCAGGTGCGCCATGTCGAGTTCGCCGATATTTTCCTCGCGCGGATACGAGGGGCTGTCGTCGTCGCCGTTTTCCTTGGCGTCGAACACGATGCGCACCTCCACGCCGCGTTCGCGCGCTGCGCGCAAGGCGTCCAGCACGGGCGGGTGGCGCGCTTCGTAGATGGCCGCGTGCAGCGCATCGCCGGCTTGCGCCCCGGCGATAAACGCCAGCAACGATTCGAACAGGCCACGGCTGAGCCACTCGAAAGCCTGGTTGTTGGGCACATCTTCTGGCGCGCGGTTGGCGAAGCGTCTGGCATACTCCTGGGCGGCGATTGCGCCGCGATTGAAGTGAATCGCGTGGCCCGACGCCGTGCGCGTGATCGTGCGCACCGGAACCACGACTTCGGCCAGCGCCGCGAGCGCGGCCGGCGTGCCGCCGAGCGCGACGATACGGTACGTGTAATCGACGCCGGGGCGCACCGTGTAGTCGGCCCACTGGAAGGTTTGCAGCGGATGGTTGCGGGTGGAAACGCGCGTGCCCTTGTCAAGGCCGGGATCGGTGGTGGCGTAACGCTTTTGCGCTTCGAGCCAGTCGGCGCGGCCGGTTTCGTGATCGGTACGGTGGATGGCAAAGCCTTGCAACAGCCCCGCCTGTTGCTCGGGCCAGTCGAAGCCGAACACGATCACATGACTGCCGGCAATCGCCTGCACATGCAGGCCGCCTTCGGTGCGTTGCGCGCGCATGGCCGTCTCCTTGCGGATCAGAAGGTCACAGAGTAGCCGGGGTTCGACGCCTGGGCCTTGGTGTAACTCACGCCGTCCACGCGCAGGCCGTCCGCGTTGAGCAGCGTGATGATGCCGCCCTTGTTGGGCAGTACGACCGGCGGAATGAGCGTGATACGCAGCGCTTCGCCAGCAGCAATCGCGCCCTGTAAAGGCATGGCGTTCTTGTCGCGGTCAAGCAATTTCCAGCCGGCCAGATCCACCGTTTGCGCAGTGGCGTTGAGCAGGGTGACGGTTTCGATTTCCGGCGACTTGACCGGGTTCACCAGCGCGGCAACGATGCGCACCGCACCGTCCGGCGCCTCGGGCGTGGGCGTGGTGCCGGGCTCGAACGGGTTCGGTGGATTGGGGTTGTCCGACGGCGGACCGCAGACGCCACCTTCGATGCGGTGGCCGGTCCGGTCATCGCTGTGCCAGGTCTGCGACTGGAATTTCAGGAAGATGCCCACCCACTGGTTTTGATCGGGAAAATGCAGCAACAATGCCCCGTCCTGGTACACGCCGTCGTCCTGTTTGAAGTTGGCGGCGTTGGCCTGGTTCATGTGGATATCGTGCACGCCGTTGCCAGGCAAGAAGCCGAAGATTTTATCTTTCTTGCCGGCCTCGGGGCCCAGCGTTCGCCAAACGCGTACAGCACTGCGTTCTCGTCGGACAGGGCGCGCTGGATATGTTGGTCGATCTTCTCGTTGAGGTCGTTGTCGGGACCGTTGATGCTCAGCGGCAGCGGCGCCATCTTGCGCGGATCGAACTGGTTGCTGCGGATGAAGTCGAGCGCGGGACCGCCGGGCTGCGATGCCAGTTGCGACCAGCCCACCGGCAACGCCTCCAGTTGCGCCAATACGGGATGCTAAAAATGCTCGTCCACCAGTTACTCCACCTCCGACGGCGCCAGCTGCGATTTGACGTTGATGGCAATGCGGTAATCGGTGGTGTCGTCGATGACGTGGACTTGATAGTGCGCGTTCTGGTTCGAGCCAAGCTGGCGATTGATCGGGCGTCCTTTCAGTACGCCGTACTGGTGCAGAGGCATGGTGAGCTCCCGTTGTGGTGAAACGATAGCGGACAATATAGGACGAAAATCGGGGAGTGCAAGGCCGATTATTAGCGGGCTCTGCGCTATGAAACGAGCTGGACAGGCAGGTTCTACAAGGCGCCGTTTGCATTCGCCGCCATCGAAAAAGCCCGCAAGCTTTGCAGCGTTGCGGGCTTCTGATTAACCGACACAGGCTTTACATCTCCGGCTCCGCCACCGGCTCCACCACGCTGGCCACCAGCACCACGCACAGCAATGCCGTGCCCACCATGTACAGGAACACGCTGCTCCAGCCGAAGTGGTCAAGCAAGATGCCGACCATCAGCGGCGCCACCGCGCCACCGATCTGGCCGAGGAAATTGACGATGCCGAACGCGGTCGGGTACGTCGATTTGCTGACCAGGCCCATCGCATACGCCGAGTAGCCGGCAAAGCCGATGCCCACCATCAAACCCGAGATCAGCAGCGTGGCGCCGAGGAACGTGGCGCTGTCGGGGGCATTGATCAGCAGGCACAGCATCAGGGTGGTGCCGATGGCGCCGAGCAGCATCATCGGTTTGCGACGGCCGTCGAGCAGGCGGTCGGAGATCAGGCCGCCGATCATGTTGCCGGTTACTGCGCCGATGAACGGCGCCGAGGCGAGGAAGCCCATCTTGACCGATTCGAAACCGCGCACCGTCACCAGGTACGTCGGGATCCACGACATGAAGATGTTGGTGATGCCGATCATGCAGCCGTAGCCAAGCGCCACGCCTATGATGTTCCACGAAGTGAAGACCTGGCGTATCGTTTGCAGGCGCTCCACGCGGCGGGTGCGGTTGATGGCGTCGAGCAGCGGCATGCTGCGCAGGTAGCGCAGCGCCGGTTTTTTGCCGGCGTTGGCAGCATCTGCCGGTGCACCTTCACCACGGATATAGCGCTGTTCGGCCGGCGAGCAGAAACGGCTCTCGCTGGGCGAGTTGGTCACCAGCAGCATCCACAGGATGGCGAACAAGAAGCCCGGGATGGCGAACACGTAGAAAATCTCGCGCCAGCCCCAGATGGCAATCACGATCAGGCACACCGACGGCACCATCAATGGCCCCAGCTTGGACGCGGCAATCCACAGCCCCGTTGCCAGGCCTTTTTCCTGTGGCGGGAACCAGCGGTTGATCACATTGGTACAGCCGATGCCCAGCGGGCCTTCGGCAAAACCGAGGCCCACGCGGTAGAGCTGCAGCAGCAGCACGGACGTGGTGGTGGCCATCAGCGCCGTGAACAGCGACGTGAACACCATGCACAGCGCCAGGAAAATGCCGCTGGCTTTTTCGCCGAGCCGGCGGTACAGCATGCCTACCGGAATTTGCACGATGGCGTAGGCAAACGAAAACAGGCTGACGATCAGGCCCGCTTCGGTGTTGGTGATGTGGAATTCCTTCTTCATGTAGGGCAGGGCGATGCCGAAGTTGGCGCGGTCGGCGCAGGCAATGGCCCAGATACAGAAAATCAGGCCCATCACTACCCAGCGGTAGTTGGTCTTCTTTTCTTCCTGCGGTGCTGCTGCTTCAGATGTTACCGGCATGCTCGCGGTGGATTGCTGTCGCATAGATGTCTCCAGTGATGTTTTTATTTGGTTTTAAAGGCGCTACAAATCCTCCCATCCGGCCCCGGTCGCGTCCAATCTTTTATCGACATGACGTGATCCGCAAATTGAATCACTGAGGCACAGTCCAAGCCGTGTATCAACTGATAGCGTTTTGGGATTGGACGCGCAAAACAAAACATCCCATGATGCGCTCACATCTCGATGCTTGCCATCGCCTAACAGGGAGACCCCATTGAAACCACACGTCCTGCAACTGAACCCGATCCTCGTGCCAGCCATTAACGACAAGCTGAACGAACTCTACACCGTACACCGCCTGTTCGAGCAACAGGACAAGACGGCGTACCTGGCAGAGCATGGCGCCAACATCCGGGGCGTGATCACCGGCGGCCACACCGGCATCACCAACGCCATGATCGAAAGCCTGCCGGCACTGCAAGTGATTGCTGTCAACGGCGTCGGTACCGATGCGGTGGACCTGGAATTTGCCCGCTCCCGTAATTTGCCGGTCACCGCCACCTTCGGCGCGCTGACCGAGGACGTGGCCGACCTGGCCATCGGCCTGATCCTGGCCTCGTGCCGCGAGATTTGCTCGGGCAATGATTTCGTAAAAACCGGCAATTGGCAAAAGAATCCGCATCCGGGCGCGATCCCGCTGTCGCGCCGCTTCAGCGGCAAGCGCGTGGGCATCGTTGGCATGGGCAAGGTCGGCCGGGCGATTGCCCAGCGCGCCGCCGCCTTCGGTTGCCCGATCGCCTATACCGACCTGCGCCATATCGCAGAATTGCCGTACAACTTCGTGCCCGACCTGCTGCAACTGGCGCGCGACAGCGACATCCTGGTGCTGGCCGCCGCTGCGGACAAGGCGCAAGGCATCATCAACGCCGCCGTGCTGGACGCCTTGGGCAAAGACGGCTACCTGATCAACATCGCGCGCGGCAAGCTGGTCGTCGAAGCCGACCTGGTGGACGCCCTGACGCGCGGCGCCATCGCCGGCGCGGGCCTGGACGTGTTTGTCGATGAACCGAACGTGCCGGAAGCGCTGTTCCCGATGGATCGCGTGGTGTTGCAGGCCCACCGCGCCAGCGCCACCGTCGAATCGCGCACGGCCATGGGCGAGATGGTGCTGGCCAGCCTGGCCGCCGGCCTGGCCGGACAGCGCCCCGAAGGCAGCCTCACCACTTAACCCTGAAGACAGAGGCGAGTCGAGCACGTCCTGTAGGCAATTATCGCTATCATGGCTGACCTTTGTAGCCATACAGGACACACCATGCTAGACCTGGGACAGGTACGCTGCTTTGTTGCCGCAGCGACCGAACTGAATTTCCGGCGCGCTGCCGCGCTGCTGAACATGACGCAACCGCCGCTGTCGCGGCAAATACAGCTGCTCGAGCACAGCCTCGGCGTGGAGCTGTTCGATCGCGTGGGCCGCACCGTCAAGCTCACCACGGAAGGCCGCATTTTCCTGATCGACGCCGCCCGCTTGCTGAACCTGGCGGAGCAGGCGGAAAGCACGGTGCGGCGCGCCAGCAAGGGCAAGACCGGCCGCGTGCGCATCGGCTTTACGGGTGCGGCCGGCTACGAGCTGATACCTGGCTTGCTGGCAGTGGCCCGGCAAGAGTTGCCCGATATCGACGTGGTGCTACTGGAACTGATTTCGGTGGCGCAGATCGAGGCGTTTTATGCCAACACCATCGATCTCGGCTTCATGCGCCCGGTGTCGTCGCGCCAGCAGTTGGAATTGATGCTGGTGGAAGAAGAAGCGCTGGTGGTGGCTTTGCCCAAGGGACATCCGCTGTGTGCCTCGGCCACCATCGCCTTGAAGCAATTGAAAGACCAGCCCTTCATCATGCACTCGCCCGTGCATGGCAAGTATTTTTACGACCGGCTGATGGGCATTTTTTCCAGCAACGATGTACACGTGCACATCACGCAGTACCTCGACCAGAGTCCCACCATCCTGTCGATGGTGCGGGCCGGGCTGGGATTGTCGATCTTGCCGGCCTCGGCGCAGCGCTTCCATTACGACAATGTCGAATTCCGGCACTTGAGCGACGTGGTGGCGCCCGCCGAGATGAGCATGGCCTGGCGACCGGACCAGGAAAATCCCGCCGTCACCGCGTTCCGGCTCCTGGCAATCGACTACTTTGCCAAACAACAGCGCGAGGGGGGCGACCATAACTACTAGAGGAGACACATGAAACAACGGAATTTCGCAACACCCCTGGTCACCGCGCTGGCGCTGGCCTTTGCCGCCGCCACACCGGTCCACGCGCAATCGAACGTCACCATTTACGGCATCGCCGATGTCGGCATCGTCGGCGAGCGCGGCGGCGCCGACGGCAACGTCACCAAGCTCACCAGCGGTCCGGCAGCATCGTCACGGATCGGCTTCAAGGGCACCGAAGATCTCGGCGGCGGCCTGTCCGCCTTCTTCATCCTGGAGGCCGGCTACAGCATCGATACCGGCATGCAGGCCTCGAGCACCATGCTGTTCAACCGCCAGGCGCTGGTCGGTCTGAAGAGCACTGCCGGCACCCTGATGCTGGGCCGCCAGACCACGCCATACCACAACACGCTGGTGGCGGTGGCCGATCCGTTTGCCACCGGCTACGCCGGCACCATCAAGAACACCTTCCCCGACTGGGGCACCAATGTCCGTACCAACAACACGGTGATGTATGCGTCGCCCGACGTGCGCGGCTGGAATGGCGACGTCGCCTACAGCTTCGGCGAGCAGGCCGGCAGCGACGCGGCAGGCCGCCAGGTGGGCACCTCGTTCGGCTACAGCAACGGCCCGCTGGTGGTGCGCTTTGCCTACAACCACAAGAACAACGACGTGGTGGGTACGCCCACCACGCCGGCCGTGATCCGTGGCTCGGCCAGCAACAAGCTGCTGGCCGCCAATTACAACTTCGGCGTCATCAAGCTGTTTGCCGCGGTCGGCATCGACAAGGGCTACAACGCCGCGCCGCTGGGCAACACCAGCAACCCGTTTGGCGGCGTGCCACCGACCGCCTCGACCGATGGCCGCGAAGCACTGCTCGGCTTTACCATGCCGCTTGCGACCGGCACCGTGATGGCGTCGGTGATGCACAAGGACGACCGCACCGCGTTCAACCAGGACGCCAATACCTGGGGCGTGGGCTATGTCTATCCGGTATCGAAGCGCACCAGCCTGTACGGCGCCTATGGCAGCATCTCCAACCGCAACGGCGCCGGCTACACGGTAGCCAATAACAGCGAAGCTGGCAGTGGCGACCGCGCCTACAACCTGGGGCTGCGCCACAATTTTTAACAGGCGGCTCCGCCAGGGGGCGAGGCGCGCAGGCCTGATCAGTCCAGCTTGAGCGCCTTGGCCACGTCGTCCCACGCCACCATCTTGAAGTTTTGCGGGCCATCCGGCAGGCGCTTGTAGCCGTCCTGGATTACCAGCATGCCGTTGCCGTACGGGCCGCCGAAATTGGCCGAGCTCACTTCGAGGCCGTCGGTCTCGGACGTACCGTCGATGCCGGCGGCCAGGTTGTAGCCGACCCGGAAGCTGCCGCGCACCTTGTACGGCGCTTTGGCATCCATCACCAGGTAGCTGTTGTCGCCCTGGCTCGACACCACCAGGTAGTCGGCCTTGGCGCCATGATAGATGCCCATGCCTTCCACGTCGGCCACCAGTTGCTGGCCGACCGGCATGATCATCTCCAGCTTTGCCGGCGCATCACCCTTGGCCGACACGGTCCACACGCCGCGCCGCTCTTCGCCGAGGAACAGGCGGTGATTGCGGTCGTCGGCTACGCAGCCTTCGGGCTGGGAATCAACCTTGAAGCGGCGCAGCAGCTTGCCGCCGATCTTGTCGCCATTGGCCACGATGCGGTATTGCAGGAAGGTGCCGTCCTTGTCGTTGATGAACGCTTCCACGCCACCGTCCGCCGGGCGGTACAGGCACATGCCGTAGATGTCTTTCAGGCCGGTATTGAAGGCGCCGGCGGTGGCCACCGTGCCTTGCGCATCGATGGTGAAGACCATCACGCTGTTGTCGTCGCGCTGGGTAGCCACGGCCACGTCGAGCTGGCGGTTGCCGATCTTGACGTCCTGGCGCACATCGACATTGTTCAAACGGCCCACTTCCAGCAGTTGCAGCTGCTTGCCTTGCAGGTTGTACACCAGCAAACCCTGCTTCTTGTTGGTGCCGAGAATGCGCGCGCCCTGTGGATCGGTCGGGTTGCGCCAGATGGCCGGATCGTCGGCGGCGTCGCCGGTGCGCGCGACCGGTTCGGTCTGGCCGCGCGGCATGATGACGGCTTTTCCGTCCGTTTTTGCTGCGGTGGCGGTCCAGGCCGGCGTGCGCACTTGCCAGCCGGCCGCTTCCTCGCCGCCGATGGCCAGTTGCAGTTTGCCGTCGGCAGTGGTGCTGACCGCCAATTGCTCGGCGCCCTTGATATTGGTATCCGTGGCGGACACGGTATTCCATTTGCCAGCCTCCTGGCGCAGCAGGTGCAGCTGCTTGCCCTTGGCGTCGAGCACGGCGACGCCGCCAGGCAGGATGGCCAGCGCGCCCGCGCCTTTTTCCAGCGTGCCGTACGGTTTCTTGAGCAGTACCGCTGCGCGGCTTGGCGCTCCTTCGGCATCGGCGTTATAGGCCCACAGGCCGGTGCCTTCCTCGCTCACCAGCAACTGGTGGCTGGCGTCGTCAGCGCGGCAGTGCTTGCTGTGCGGGGGCAGGGCCAGCTTGCGTACCGGCAGACGTTTGTCGCCCTGCATCACCCATTGCTCGGCCTGGCCATCCTTGGCGACCAGGAACAAGTGGTCGAGTTGCTGGGCATCGCGGTACAGGCAGGCTGCCTCGATACCAAAGGCCGGTGCGGGGAACGGTGCCTGGGCGGTGAGGGTGCCGGCGCTGGTATCGACCAGGATGGGCACTGCCTGTTCGGCGTTGGCATCGACGATCACGGCCAGGGTGTTGGCGCCGAGCGGGCGGGTGTCGAGGTGCTTGGCGCGCACTGGCAAGTGGGCGCGCTCGGTGCCGTCGGCAGCCAGCAGGCGCAGCGCGGTCTTGTCGAGCGCGAGCCAGTTGCCGTTGGGCAGCGGGGCAAGTTCGTGGGCGTGGGTGGTGGGGCCGGGCGTGGTGGTGGCTTGGGCTGGTGCGGTGAGGGCCAGGGTGATGGCGATTGCGATGAGTGACGGTTTCATTTTTATTGGCGCGTAAGCGCTTGCTCAGTATGGATCGCCCGCTTGGGCGACAGTGCGCCGGTGCGGGATGACGGGTTTTCAAGGCGGCGGCTGGCGGTGGATGGCTTGCGCTGCCCGGTTAAACTAGATTTTCGCCGGCACGACGGTGCGCCGACGAGGATGACGGTTCCTTTGGCTGCGGCTCGCGTTGCCGACGTTGGGTGCGAGCCGCTTCAAGCGTTAGAACAGGCTTACCTTCAAGCTCAGCTTGTAGGTGCGGCCATATTGTTCGTACTGGGCGTTATAGGCCTTGCTGCCCAGGTACGTGTAGTACTTTTCGTTATTCAGGTTGGCCGCTTCCATGTTCAGCTGCACTTGCCTGGTCAGCTGGTACGACAGCGAGAAATCGACCTGTTTCTGGCTGTCCACGATGCGGTCGCCGCTGCCGTCGAGGATGTCGTCGCCCATTTCCAGCAGGTAGGGCGATTTGTAGTTGACGGCGATGCGGGTGGACAGCGGTCCCTGTTCGTAGCCGAGCATCAAATTCATCACGCGGTTCGACTGGCCCGGCAGGTGGATGCTGCGCGAACGCATCGCACCGGCGTCCTGGTCGTAGCGGGCCACGTTGGCCCTGGACCGGGTCAGGCTGCCGTTGGCGCCGAACACCAGGTTGTTGAATGGCGCCGGCAACATGCGCAGCGGCTGGTTGTACGACAGTTCGAGTCCCTTCACGCTGGCCTTGTCGCCGTTGGCGTACGTGATGGCCGAGGTGTAGCCGGCCCAGGCGCCGCTGCCGGCCAGGTTGGTGGTGTAGGTAAAGTTCTTGATGTCCTTGTGGAACACGTAAGCCGATACCGCGCCGTCGTCGCCGAGCACGCGTTCGATGCCGAGGTCGAAATTGGTCGATTTGAGCGGCGCCAGGTCGGGGTTGCCGATGGTCGCTTCGGTGTCGCTGGACTGGCTGATGCCCGGTTTCAGCTGGTCGAAATTGGCGCGCACCACCGAGTGGGTCCAGGCGCCGCGCAGGCTGGTTTTGCCGTCGAGGTCGTAGCGGGCTTGCAGGGTCGGCAGCCAGTTGGTGTACGAACGCTGGCGCTCGACCGGGGTGAAGGTTTTTTCTTCCTCGTTGACGCTGGTGCCAGACGCCTTGAAGCGCGTGTGCTCGGCGCGCACGCCGGCCAGCAGGTGCCAGCTGTCGATGTCGTAGCTGTGTTGCAGGTAGGCGGCGTCGATGTCTTCGTGCAGGTTGTAGTCGTCCACGCTGGAGTCCACCAGTACGCGGGCATTGGCGCGGTTCAGGCCGGCCACCAGTTGGCGGATCGCGCCGGGATTGATGGCGTTGCCGATGCGGCCCAGTTTAAAATCGAGCTGGTCGCCGGTGACGTAGCTGGTCAGCGCGGTGCTGGCGCCGCCGATCTGCGAGCTGCTGTACGACCAGGCTTCGGTATTGTTGTCCTTTTCGCGGCGGCTCAGCTTGGCGCCAAACTTGAACTTGCCGGTGCCTTCGCCAAGGTCGTATTTACGACCGAGGTCGAAGCGAATATGGTGTTCCTTGTCGGTGGCGTCGCTTTGCTTGAGGGCGATCGAGTTCAGCTTGTACTTGCTGGCGTCGTACAGCGACTCCGGGCCGGTCAGGCGCGGAATGTCGGTGCCGGTGAAGCCCACGCCGGCGAAGTTGCTGGCGCCACGAAAGCGGGCGTCGTTGATCGATTCGGGCGCATCGTCGCTGGCGCGGCTGGTGCCGGCCGACGCTTCCAGTTTCCAGCGGTCCCATTTGAGTTCGGTGCCGGCCACGACCGAGCTGATGGTTTGCGTGTATTTGCGCTGGCGCAGGCGGCGTTCGCCACGGGCGGTGGCGGTGGCGCCTTCGGCCACGCTGCCGCCGGCAACGTTGCTGATGGTGAGGCGGTCGCGCACTTCATCGTCGCTGAAGTCGCTGATAAAGCTGCGCACGTAGTATTTGCTGTGTTCGTCAAGGTGGTAGTCGAGATTGATGGCGGCGGCGCGGCGTTCGCGCGTGGGCAGGTAGTCGCGCAGTTCCAGTCCCGTCAGTTTGCCATTGTCCCAGGCGCCACCAGTTTCAACGTTATCGGAACCGAACTCGCGCTTTTCGAAGCTGATGCCGCCGGCCACGCCCAGTTTGCCTTCCATGAAGCGGTCGGCAAACAGCACGCTGGCGTTGGGGCTGGTCTTGCCGATGTTCTGGTCGCGGCTGGCGCCGATCGAGCCGGACAGCAGCTTGCCGGGCAGGTCGAACGCGGACAGGGTTTTTACCTCGACGGTGCCGCCCAGCGAATTGGCGTCCTGGTCGGGCGTGAGGGTCTTGCTCACTTCCAGCGAACGGATCAGGCCGGCCGGCAGCACGTCGAGCGCCACCGCGCGGCGGCCCGCCTCGGGCGACGGCACCAGCGCGCCGTTGATGGTGACTGCGTTCAGGTCGGGGCCCAGGCCACGCACGCTCACGTAGCGGCCTTCGCCCTGGTCGCGCTGGACCGACACGCCCGGCAGGCGCGCCAGCGCTTCGGCAGCGTTCTTGTCCGGCAGGCCGCCGATGTCGTCGCTGCTGATCACGCTCACGATATTGTCCGCCTTCTCCTGCGCGGCGATGGCGTTGCGCAGGCTCGAGCGCTGACCGGCGATGACCACGCTGTTGGCGGCAGTCACCAGGGCAGCGTTGGCGCCGTTGGCGCCGTCGAGCGGCACGGCGGTCTGGGCAGCAGCTGTGCCTGCCAGCATGGCCAGCACGCCGAGCGTCAGCGCATTGAGGCGTGGATGGGTGGAGAGGTGAGAAGCAGTGGTTTTCATGGCGTACCGTGGGTTGGATGAAGGAACGCTGCGGATTCTAGGGATGCTATATGTCACTTGCATGACATGCCCCGGCGGCAAGTGCTGTAAACCGCCGCGTCGCAGGCGGCGGTGTGGCGAAATGAGCTCGATTGACCCGCCGTGGATTGTGGTCGATTGTGGTCGGCTATTGCGGCTTACCGCTGCTGCTCACCAATGCCGCTCGTCATTGCCGCCTGCCGCAGACTGCCTGGCGGTGCTCCACGGAGCTGGTCGCCGCTTGCTGATCATTGCTGTCGTCCCCAGACTGCTGCCGCTTGGCGGTGCTCCCCGGCGCTGGTTGCCGTTTGCGATAGCTGGACTTCGCCCTGCGAACGTCGATGAGCCGTAATGACCTGTCCACGTTGCGGTGTTGTGTATTTGCCCATGTCGGGCCTTGTCACACGGCGGTCATATGCAGGCGCTAAGCTGCCGCCGCAGTAACCACGTTCCGGTAAAACCTTATGCTGCAATTGCACCGCTCCACCTTGATCGTTTCCTGCCTGGCGCTGCTCGCCTGCGTGTTCCTGTATTCCACCCTGGGTGTCGCCAAACCGTTCCACCTGTGGAAGTGGACCGACATCGTCAGCGAAGGCGGCACGGCGGTGATGGCTGGCAGCTGGGTGCTGTTTACCTTGAGCAGCCGGCCCGGCGGCCTGGTCACGCGGCTGCTGGCCGGCGGCCTGGCGATGATCATGGTCGGTTCGTTTGCCGACTGCATGGATGAATTTTTCGCTGTCAGCAAGGCGGCCAGGTGGGACCACTGGCTCGAGATGCTGGTGCCGCTGGGCATGCTGGTGCTCACCTGCGGCATGTACTACTGGCGCCACGAACAGTTTCGCCTCAATGAACACTTGCAAAAGCGCGAGCGGCTGTTCCGCGATCACCGCGCGTTCGACCGCATCACGCAACTGGCCAATGCCGACTACCTGCGCCGCCAGATCCGCCACGAGCAGGCACAGCGCCCGGGCCGGCCGTGCGCGCTGGTGCTGCTCGATATCGACAGCTTCCACTTGATCAACCGCGAGTTCGGCCAGCGCCAGGGAGACCGCGTGTTGCAGGCCGTGGGCCACATGCTGCTGCTCAACCTGCGCAACGACGACCTGCTGTGCCGCTACGCAGGCGACCGCTTCGCACTGCTGCTGCCCGACACCGGCGTGGCCGAGGCCGAAGCAATGGCGCGCCACCTGGCCGCAATGGTGGGGCAGATGCGTCACCACGCGAAGGATGGCCGCGTATCCATCAGCGTGCGCCATGCCTGCGCGAGTGCGGATATCGATGCCGACGTGTTGCTGGCGGAATTGGGGCGGATACTGGCGGCATCAGCCCAGCCGACACAAGCCGCGCATTCGGCACAAGCTGTACAGGCGAAAGAGGCAGCGCAGTTGCCACGGTCCGCACAACCGGTCTCGGTCTCGGTTGCCGGCGCGTCAGCGTGATCGCCTACCGGCAAAGCAATGACAGTTTTATCGTGGCGCGCCACCAGCCGGCGCTGCTGCTCGACTACGCGCGCAGCCAGGATATCGGTGGCGAGCAACTGCTGCGCGGCACCGGCCTGACAGATGACGAGCCGCCGGCCGCGCACGTGCTGCTGGCGCCGCAGCAATACCTGCAATTGCTGGCCAACGTCATGCGCGCGCTGGCCAGCAGCGACACCAGTTTCCTGCTGGGCCAGCAAATGCTGCCCGGCCATTACGGCGCGCTCAGTCACGCGCTGCTGCAGGCGCAGAACCTGCGCCAGGCGCTCGATATCCTGTGCGCCGGCCACGCACGCCTGTGCCCGCTGCTAACGCCGCGCTGGCGTGAAGAAGGTACGCAGGGCAGCATCCAAGGCTGCATCAATGGCGGTACCCAAGACGGCAGGGGCAGCACTCATGGCGGCATGGCCGTGTTGTACTGGACCGACAGCTTCGGCGCGCCGAGCCAGTTGCCGGCGCTGGTGGAAATGCACATGACGGCCGTGACGGCGATGTGTCGCTGGCTCGGTGGCGAACGGCTGCCGTGGCGTTACTGCCTCAATCGCAGCGCGCCGTCGCACGTCGAGCAGCACGAGGCGCACCTGGGCAGCGACCTGCGCTTCAACTGCCAGTTCGACGCCATGCTGATCGATCCCGTGTGGCTCGATCGTCCCTGGCCACGTGGCAATGCGCTGGCGTCGGCAGCAGCGTTGCAGGGCGTGGCGGGCGAGTCACCGGAACTGGTGCCCAGCCTGCTGACGGCGCTGTACGATTACCTGCTCGACAATATCCGGCTGGGGCCGACGCTGGAGGGCAGTGCGGCGGCGTTTGGCGTCAGCCCGGCCACGTTCAAGCGCCACCTGGCGCGCCACGGCAGCCACTTCCAGGCAGAGCTGGACCAGGTGAGGGCGCACGTGGCGATTCACCTGTTCCAGGTGCGCGGGTATGACAACGAGGCAGTGGCGCAATACCTGGGCTTCCACGACGCCACCAACTTCCGCCGCTCGTTCAAGCGCTGGACGGGGTTGGTGCCGAGCTTGCTCAGGGATGCGTTGTTGCGGGGATGACCTCGGCCTCCTGGTAAAGCAGTGATTCCCGCGACAGGTCGGGTTCGAGCAATTCAAGCGGCAATGGCGCGGGCTGGGAATCCGTAGGCATATTGAATGGTTTCGGCGGTTGCACGGGTCTTGGTACCGCGACCGGTTTCGGCGCCGGCTCGCCGTCGAGCTCGAACGTGAGCAGCGTATCGTCGGGCCATTTGTCGTCGCCGAGCGGGGCGTTGAATGCCAGTTGCTTGCCGCTGGCCGGCATGACCTGCTTGCGCGAGCCGGCCGTGTACGTGATGCTGTTGTACGGTGCCGGGGCATCGAACATGCGGTCCTGCTCGCACGGGCCTTTTTCAAACCAGCTCTTGGCGTCGAGCAGTATCCGTTCGCGCAACATGTCTTTTTTCAGGATGCGTACCTGGACTTCGCAGGCCAGCCGCAAGTCGCCCATGCGCAGCACGTTTTGCGGCAAGTCCGGTGTGCGTACAGATACTATCGGGTGCTGGTACAGGCCCGACGGAAAACGCCGGCTCATCACCACGTATGCACCATCGGACCGGGCGCGGTCGTTCGGCGGCAGCACGAAGCTCAGGTCGGGCGCCAACGGCAGCGGCACCGACCAGCCCTTGACGGCGATGGTGGCGGTGGTGTCCTCGAGCTTGCCATCCTTCTCCCTGGGCGGCAGCATGCCCTTGGGCATCTGGTAGCGCATGAGGGCGCCCGGCGCCAGGCGCGGGCTGCGGCGCTCGAACATGTCCACACCGGCTTCGAGCCCCTTGTAGCTCCACGCCATCTGGGTAGTGCCGGGCTGGAGCGGCCCGACGATGGTGACGGCGTCGCCGAGCGGGGACGGCGCCTGTGCACTGGCGCCCTGAGGGGCCAGGATCAGCGCGGCCAAGGCCAAGGCCGGGGAGATAGTCGTTAGTTTACGCATTGCTGTTATAAATTTTAGCGATCCCGAAAGTTGTTTATAAACCGGCCTGCGCGGCAAACCACGGCTGCAGGCGGGCGATGGCGTCCACGATCTGCGGCGTGGACACGGCAAAACTCATGCGGAAAAAATGGCGGCCGTCCACCGGGTCGAAATCGATGCCGGGGGCGGTGGCCACGCCGGTGTCGTTCAGCAGTCGCTGGCAAAAATCCAGGCTGTCGTCGGTCAGGTGGGCGATGCTGGCATAAATATAGAACGCGCCGTCGGGCGGGGCGATGGCGCGCAGGCCCAGGTCGGGCAATGCCGCCAGCAGCAGGCGGCGGTTTTCCGCGTACACGTGCAGGTGGCTGTCGAGTTCGGTCAAGTCGTCGAAGGCGGCCAGCGCCGCGTGCTGGCTTAGCGATGGCGCCGTGAGGAACAGGTTGCCGCAATACGCCTGGGCGCGGGCAATATGGTCCTCCGGCACCAGCAGCCAGCCCAGGCGCCAGCCCGCCATGCTGAAGTACTTGGAGAAGCTGCTGACCACCAGCGCCTCGGGCGCGTAGGCCAGGATGGTTTGCGCCGGCTCCACGTAGCTCAGCCCGTGGTAGATCTCGTCCGAGATGATGCGGATGCCGCGCTCGCGGCACACTTCGGCAATCGCCGCCAGTTCTTCGGCCGCAATGATGGTGCCGGTGGGGTTGGCCGGGCTGGCGATGATGACGGCGTGTGGCGCCGGTTCGATGGCGGCCAGGGCGGCAGCGGTAAGCTGGTAGCGCACCTCGGGGCCGCACGCTATTTCCACCGGTTCCAGGTGTAAAGCTTTTAAGGCGTTTCTGTAGGCAACGTAGCCGGGCCGCGCCAGCGCCACCCGGTCGCCCGGAGAAAACAGCGAATTCAAGGCCAGCACCAGCGCCGGCGAGGCGCCGCAGGTGAGGATGAAGCGCTCGGGATCGACCGTCACGCCGTAACGTTCGTGGTAATGCTGCGCCAGGCGCTGCTTGAGCGGCGCGCTTTCCCAGTAGCCCATGGCGTCGTCGTCCAGCACCGCGTGGGCGCGGGCGATGGCGGCCGGCGGCGCGCCGGTGGACGGCTGGCCGAACTCCATGTGGATGATGGAGCGGCCCTGCGCCTTGAGGGCGTGGGCCAGGCGGCTGATGGCGATGGCGTGGAACGGTTCGAGTTGGGCTTGCATGCTATTGCATTTTACGTAACGAGTCGGCGATTTTCGTATTGTAAGCCCTGCGCGAATTACTTGGCGGCCGGTGCGGTGCCGGTCAGCAAAGCCAGTTCGCTGCGCGCCAGCAAGGTGGACTCGAATCCGCGCAAGCCGTGGTCGGCCACGTAATTGAGCGCGCCGATGGCTTCGGCGGCTTTTCCCTGCGCCCGCAGGTTCGAGCCGATGGCAAACCAGGCGTCGTTGAGCGCCATCTCGCGCTTGACCGGGCCGAATTCGCGCGCAATATCGAGCAGGGCCTGCTGGCTGATCTTGCCGGCCAGGTAACTGAGCACCGGGCGCGGCCACGCGCCGTCCGGTACCGCATCCACGTAGGCCTGCAAGTCCGGGGGCAGTGGCTGGTGCGCATGCTGGAACACCAGCGCGATCTGGATCGCTTCGCTTGGCAGCAGCTTGCCTTGCTTGAGCTTGGCCTTGGCGTAGCGGCCGGCGTCGCCGGCGGCAGCGGCGGTATTGCCGAGCGACATGCGTGCCCAAGCTTGCTTGAGCAGCGCGGTGTCGTCTTCCTTGACGTCGGTCTTGGCAAAGGTTTCCAGCGCGCGCGCATAGTCGAGCTGGCTGAAGTACACCTGGCCCAGGCACAGGTCGCGTTCTTTATCGAAACCTTTTTGCTGCGCCAAGTCGGCGATCATCTGCGGCAGATACCGTAGCGTGCCGCTGCCACCGTCACCTGCCGTCACCAGGTGGCGCACGGCCGCGCACTTGAGGCCCAGGATCTCTGCGGTCATCGGTGACCGGCTGCGCTCCTTGATGGCTTCGCCCAGGCTTGCCAGTATCGTTTTGTTGCGCATGGCAATCGCATCCTGCACCGTCAGCTGCTCGGCGCCGACGTTGATGGCAAACGCCTCGTGGAAGTGCACATTGCCTTCGCCAAACGACTGCAGTGCCGGATTTTTGACTGCCGCGCCCAGTTGCGGCACCTCGGCCGCCGGCACTTGCGCGCGCTTGGTGGCGTAATCGATGGTGTAATCGAGCTCGTTGCCGCGCCAGGAAAATTCCTGGCGTGCATCGAAGAACGGGTTGTTGATGTCCACCGCACCTTCGCTGAACATCATTTTTACCCGTTGCGGCCATTGCACCTGCATGCGGTAACGGGTCTGGAACCGGCCCATCGGCATTTGCAGCGGCAGCGTGCGGGTCAGCGAACCGGGGATGCGCAGCAAACCATTGAGCACCTTGGAATCGAAGCGCATGACGTAAAGGCTGTTCTGCTGCAGGATCGGCTTGGGCAGGCGCAGGGCGGACAGCACCGAGAATGTCGTGCCGTCCGCGCTGTCTTCGAGCGTCGGCCCTTCCACCAACTCGGCGCCGGGGTACAGCTTGTCGAAGTCGGCCAGTACATTCTTGGCCAGGTCCGGTGGCGAACTGCCGTTCAACGCTGCCCGCACCGGCGCCGCCAGGTTGCCGCGGTAGCTGATGCGCACCTTGAGGCGGGCGTCGCCGTCGAGCTCGTCGAGGACGAACGACTCCAGTCGCTCGATCACGGGCTGGTCCACGACTTCTTCCGGCAAGGCGATCAGATCGGTGGTGTCGGCCGCCACCACCAGTCCGGCGGCGCCCGGTACGGCCGTCGGCAGCAACGGGATCAGCGCCTTCTCGCCCACCCGGGTAGGATCGACGAAATAGGTCTTGCCGTCGAGGTGCACGCGCACGATGGCGTGATCGAACACGGTGGGCGAGGCAATGCTCTTGCGCGGATAGGTGGGCAACTGGGCGTTGACCAGCACCGGCTCGGCCTTGATGCCCATGTGCGCCAGCAGGGCGATCAGCAGCACGCTCTTGTCCTTGCAATCGCCGAAGCGGCGCCGCAGCACCTCGTCCGGCACTTGCGGGCGGTGCGAATTTTCGCCCAGCGCCACGCTGAAGTAGCGGATCTCGTCCTGCACCCAGCGCAGCGCGGCGCTGGCCCGTTCGGTATCGTTGGCGCCGCCGGCAAAGCGCTGCGCGAGTGTGACCAGTTCGGATGGCGCCTCCGGCTTTTTGGCGGTCGGCCGCGCGGGTGGTACAGGCGTCGGTGCAAACAGCGCGTTGGCCCATTGCGCCACCTGTTGCCAGCTGCCGTATTCGCTGAACTGCAGCATGCGTGCGCGCAGCACGTCGTTGGGCACGCCTTCGTCGAGCGAAAATGGCGCCAGCGCCTGACCTTCGAAGCGCAGGCGCTCGATATTGCCGATGCGTTCGATCACCGGCGCCAGGCCGGGCGGGTAGGCGTCGCTTACTTCGCGCCAGTGCAGCGGCATGGCGGCCGGATGCGACACCAGCAGCTTGCGCACCTCCTGCGGGATATGGCGGTCCCACTGGTAGTCGTCGGTCCAGGTGCTGCCGAATACCGGGTTGGCGCCCTCGGTCGAATAGACGATTTGCAGCGTGTCGCCCACTCGCACGTCGTCGAGCAGCAATTGCGCCGAGGTGACACCCATGTAGAAGCCGGTGGCAACACTGGTTTCCTGTTCCAGCAGGCGGATGTTGACCGTGGCCGTGCGGTCGAGCACGGTGTCGCCGCGCAGGATCGCCACCCGGTGCAGCGACAGCTTCTCGTAGGCGGGACGATAGGGCAGCGAATACTGGCCGATTTCGCCCAGCTTGCTCTTGTCATTGACCTGCACTGCGCGGTTGACCAGCACTACCGGCTTGGGCCCGGCCCAGGCCTGGGTTTCCATCAGGCGCAGCACGACCGGCCCGGTCTGCACCGCTGGCGGCACTGCCGACAACGGCGCGATCCATTTCGGCAGCGGGGCGTTGCGAATGAAGGTGCTGTCCTGCTTCGCTGCAGCCGCCTTGGGGGCGGCCAGCACCGGCTGGGTGATAACGTTGGCGGCAACGAGAACGATGGCGGCGGGGAGTAGCGCGGGAGAGAGTCGCATTGTCAGATGGCTGAGAAGCCAATAAATTGATTCAAGTAAACTATTATAATGGCAGCTGTTGCAACTTTGTATATAAGACTGAGCGATGGGCAAAAGGTGGAAGCGGTGGGGCATGGGCGTGGCTGGCGCGGTGGGACTGTACGCGACGGTGGGCGGCTGGGTGCTGCCGCACGTGCTCAAAACGCAGTTGCCGGCCTTTGCCGAAAGCCGCCTCGATCGCAAGGCCAGCGTGGGCGAACTGCGCTTCAACCCGTTTACCTTGCGGCTCGAGGCAAAGGGCCTGGTACTGACCGAGGCCGATGGCGCGCCGCTGTTTGCGGTGGAGTCGCTGGCCGTGGAATTGCAATGGCGCTCGCTGCTGCGCCGGGCCTGGACCCTGGCTGAAGTCCGACTTGGTGCGCCATCGGTGCAACTGGCGATCGACAAAAACGGCTCGCTCAATCTGGCGCGCCTGATCGACACCCTCAATCGCGACCAGGCCGACGAGCCGTCAGCGCCCCCGCCGCGCCTGGTGATCGAGCACTTCGTGCTGGCGCAGGGCAAGCTGGCGCTGCACGACCGCCATGCCGGCTACGATGAAACCTTCGCGCCGATCACATTCGAACTGCGCAACCTGAGCACATTGCCGAACCAGCACGGCGACTACACGCTGAGCGCCGATGCCGGCCGTGGCGGCAAGTTGCACTGGCAGGGCAGGGCCAGCCTTGATCCTCTGGCGCCGCTGACCGGCAGCGGCGCGCTGGTGCTGCGCAATGTCGCCTTGCCGGGCCTCGCGCCTTATCTGCAAACCCTGGCCGGCGTCACATTGACGCAAGGGCGGTTGTCGGCGACCTTGCCGTATCACTACGCCTACAACGACGGCAAGTTCGACGCCCGTCTGCCGGGCGCCAGCGTGACGCTCGACGGCGTGGCGTTGGGCCTGGCCGAGCGTCCGGCGCTGCGGGCCAGTGCCGACCGCGTCAAGCTGGGCCTGGCGCTGCACGTGCGCAGCGCGGCCAGCGGCATGCAGCTCGACATCGACCAGGCGGCGCTGGCAGTGGCGCAACTGGCGCTGGCCAACGGTGCGGCCACGCCGGTAACCGTGGCGCGGCTCGGCATCGAAGATGGCGCGCTCGACCTGGCGGCGCGGCGCGCCAGCGTGGGGCGTCTGTATGCCGAAGGCGGCCAGCTCGATTTGTCGCGCGACGTGGCTGGCCAATGGCGCTTGCTGGAAGGCTGGACGGTGGCAGGTCGTGATGGTGGTACCCCTGTCAATGGCGGCGAGGTTGGCAACAATGTCGTTGGCGCCAACGGGGGCAGCGCAGGTAGCGTAGCCAGCATAGCCAGCGGAGGTAATGGAAGCAGCGGAGATAGTGGGGCCGGCGCGGGCAACAACGGCAGCGGAGGTAGTGGCGTCAATGGCCGCGAGGTTGAGCTTGCGCGGCAGACGTCGACCGGCAAGCCTTGGACTGCCGTGGTCAAGTCGGTGCAGGTGCGGCAATTCGGTGCGCTGGTGGATGATGCCGCCAGCGGCGTCAAAGTCCACCTGCAAGATTTTTACCTGAACCTGGCGGATGCCGGTACCGACCTTGCGCGTGCGATCGCGTTCGACGGCGGCGTCGGCCTGCGCGAAGGTGGTCAGCTGACTGCCAAAGGATCATTCGTGCCGGCCGGCGCCGTGGTCGATACCGAGCTTGCCTTGAGCGGGCTGGCGCTGGCGCCATTGCAGCCGCTGCTCGACCAGTTCGTCAGGCTCAAGCTGGTCGACGGCAGCGTGTCGGCCGCCGGTCGCTTGCGTACCGGCACCAGCACCAACACCAGCACCAGCACCAGCACCAGCACCAGCACCAGCACCAGCGACAAGGCCGTGCCGGCGCTGCGCTACGACGGTTGGTTCGAGGTGGCGCAGCTGGCGCTCAACGAGCGCGATGGCGACCACTTCGCGCACTGGAAGTCGGTGCGCGCCGACCAGGTGGCATTCACGCTGGGCCCGGATCGGCTGGAAGTGGCCGAGCTGCGCGTGGTCGGACCGAACGCCATCCTGATCATCGACAGCGACCGCAGCCTTAACGCCCAGCGCTTGCTGGTGCAGCGGCCGGCTGCTGCCGCACCAGCCTCGGCGCCGACCGTTGCGCCAATAGCCGCCGCATCAGAGGCCGCGCCGGTGGCGGTTGCACCAGCGGCCGTGTCCGCGCCAGTGGGGATGCCTGCTGCGGCGCGCGTCGAAGCGACCACCGAGGCATTTCCGGTACGGGTTCGGCGCGTGCGTGTCGAGAATGCCAAGCTCGATTTCACCGACCTCAGCCTGCGGCCGCAGTTTGCCGCCAGGGTGGTGGAGTTGAATGGCGTCGTCTCCGGCCTGTCCACCCGGCCCGGCGCAAGGGCCCAGATCGAGCTCGATGGCCGGGTTGACGACTTCGGCCTGGCGCGCATCCGTGGCCACCTGAACCCGTTTGCGCTGACCGACAACACCGACGTGCAAGTGATGTTCAAGAACCTGGACCTGGTGTCGGCGTCGCCGTACAGCATGAAGTTCGCCGGCTACAAGATCGCCCAGGGCAAGGTATCGCTGGACCTCGATTACCAGGTGCGCCATGGCGCGCTGCAAGGCAGCAACCGCATGGTGCTCGACCAGTTGACCCTGGGCGAGCGCATAGCCAGTCCCGACGCGTTAAAACTGCCGCTGGAACTGGCGCTGGCGCTGCTCAAGGACGGCGATGGCCGCATCGACCTCGGCGTGCCGGTGACCGGCGACCTCAACGATCCGCAGTTCAGCTACGGCGCCGTGGTGTGGAAGGCGGTTGGCAACATCATGACGCGCGCGGTGACGGCGCCGTTCCGCGCGCTGGGCCGCTTGTTTGGCATCAATGGCGAGCGCCTGCAGGCGGTGGAGTTCGATGCCGGCAGCGATCGCCTGTTGCCGCCCGAGCGAGAAAAATTGCAGCAGGTGGCGCAATTGCTGGCCAAAAAGCCGGAACTGGCGCTGACCGTGCCGGCCAGCTACAGCGAGGCGGCCGACGGCCTCGCCTTGCGCACCCAGGCGCTGCGCCGCACGGTATTGGCCCGCGCCGGCGTGCACGTCGAGGCTGATGAGCAGCCGGGGCCGCTCGACCTGGGCGGCCGCAAACTGCGCACCGCCTTGCGCGACCTGTACGCCGAACGCCTGGGCGCAGCGGCGCTGGCGCAGCAGAAGTTATTGGCGGAGAAGGCAGGCGGCGCGGCAGTGACGGTTGACGGCACGGTCGCGAATGCTGCCACGACCACAGGTGCTGCCGCTAATGCCGGCGTTGTTGCTGGTTTTGGGGCGGCTGGTCGGACCTCCGGTAGTGGTATCGGTGCCGCTACCGATGCCGCTGGCACAGCAGCCAAGCTGCCGCTGCTGCAGCGCCTCGGCAAGCTGGTACAGGGCGAGCCGCAAGTGGCCGATCCGTCGGCCTTTTACGCGGCCTTGCAGACGCAACTGGTTGAGCACGAAAAATTGCCGGCGGACGCCTTCCCGCAATTGGCCGCGCGGCGCGCTGCCGCCATTGTCGCGCAGCTCAAGCTGGCTGGCGCTGGCACGGTAGCGGTCAAGGCCGGCGCGCCGCACAACCTCAAGGTGGCGGCGGGCCGGCCGGTCGCGCTGGCGCTGGAATTGTCGGCCAAATGATGACCAGGAATAATCCAATCCGACCAGCGGCGCCCGGCACCTGGCCGCTGCACCGCTTGCCGCCACCGGCAGACCGAAACAGATGACGACACAAAAATCAATCACCGCCGGTAGCCCGGTCCTGGCCAGTCTGGCGCTGCTGGCCAGCCAGATTTCGCTCAACGCCGGTGCGGCCGTGGCCAAGCACCTGTTCCCGCTGGTCGGCGTCGAGGGCGTGACCGCGTACCGGATCGGCTTTGCCGCCGTGCTGATGATGGCGATCTTCCGGCCGTGGCGGGTGCCGCTCACCTGGCGCCAGGCCGGCAACGTCGCAGTGTACGGCAGCGTGATCGGCCTGATGAATTTGCTGATCTACCGGTCGTTCAGCCATATTCCGATGGGCATCGCGGTGGCCATCGAAGTGTCCGGGCCGCTGGCGGTGGCGGTGTGGACCTCGCGCCGGCCGCGCGACCTGGCGGCGGTGGCGCTGGCGGTGCTGGGCCTGTATTTCCTGTTGCCGATCCACGGCAAGGTCGATCAGCTCGACCCGGTCGGCGTTGCCTATGCGGCGGGCGCGGCGGTGTGCTGGGCGCTGTACATCGTGTTCGGCAAGCGGGTGTCGGTGATGCATGGCGGCCAGTCGGTGGCGTGGGGCATGACGGCCGGCGCGCTGTTCATCGTGCCGCTGGGCGCCTGGACTTCGGGCGCAGTGCTGCTCACGCCGTCGTTCATGGCAATCGGCCTGGCGATCGCGGTGATGTCGAGCGCCTTGCCGTACACGCTGGAGATGCTGTCGATGCGCAGCCTGTCGTCGCGCACTTTCAGCATGTTTAGCAGCGCGGCGCCGGCGCTCAGCGCGCTGGCCGGCATGGTGCTGCTGGGCGAGCACCTGACGCCCACCCAGTGGCTGGCGATCGCCAGCATTGTTGCGGCCTCGGCACTGACTACCTTGCGCTAGGTCCAATAATTCGGCTAGTATGGATTCCGGTGCAACATTGCATCGACGTCGCTCGGACGGTTCCGGGCGCTTACGTGAGACATCCATGACTGACACCCAAACTCCGCGCAAATTTTCGCGCATCGATCGCCTGCCTCCCTATGTTTTCAATGTTACCGCCGAGCTCAAGCTGGCGGCGCGCCGCCGTGGCGAAGACATTATCGACATGTCGATGGGCAATCCGGATGGCGCCACGCCGTCGCACATCGTCGATAAACTGGTCGATACCGTGCGCCGGCCCGACACCCATGGCTACTCGGCTTCCAAGGGTATCCCGCGCCTGCGCCGGGCGATCACCAAGTGGTACCAGACCCGCTATGCCGTCGAGTTCGATCCGGACTCGGAGGCCATCGTCACCATCGGCTCCAAGGAGGGGCTGGCGCACCTGATGCTGGCCACGCTCGACGCCGGCGATACCGTGCTGGTACCCAATCCCAGCTACCCGATCCACATCTGGGGCGCAGTGATTGCCGGTGCGAATATCCGCTCGGTGCGCATGACCCCCGGTGTCGATTTCTTCGAGGAGCTCGAGCGCGCGGTGCGCGAGAGCTATCCCAAGCCGAAGATGATGATACTCGGCTTCCCGTCGAACCCCACCGCGCAGTGCGTGGAACTGGAGTTCTTCGAGCGGGTGGTGGCGCTGGCGCGCCAGCACGATATTTTGGTGGTGCACGACCTGGCCTACGCCGACATCACTTTCGATGGCTGGCAGGCGCCGTCGATCATGCAGGTGCCGGGCGCGCGCGACGTGGCGGTGGAATTTTTCACCATGAGCAAAAGCTACAATATGGCCGGCTGGCGCATCGGTTTCATGGTGGGCAACAAGGAGCTGGTGGCGGCGCTGGCGCGCATCAAGAGCTACCACGACTACGGCAGCTTCACGCCGGTGCAGGTGGCCGCGATTGCCGCGCTCGAAGGCAAGCAGGACTGCGTAGAAGAGATCCGCGCCATGTACCAGAGCCGGCGCGACGTGCTGCACAAGGGCTTGTGCGAAGCGGGCTGGCCGGTGGATAAGCCGAAAGCGTCGATGTACATCTGGGCTCGCATACCGGAAGCGTACCGCCACCTCGGTTCTCTGGAGTTTTCCAAGCTGCTGCTGGCCGAGGCCAAGGTGTGCGTCTCGCCCGGCATCGGCTTCGGCGAGTACGGCGACGACTACGTGCGCTTTGCGCTGATCGAAAACGAGGCGCGCATCCGCCAGGGACTGCGTGGTATCAAAGCCATGTTGCGCAAAACCGCCACGTAAAATCGCGCAAAGTTTAACCGGTATCAAATAGATTGTTTGATCAGACGGCTATGGTGGGGTTTCGTTTGTTACTGGAGCCCCACCATGTCCACCGTGCCCGTCGGCGACAGCACCCGCCACCTGATTGCCGCCGTCAAAAAGCTCGAACACTCGCTGCACACGTCCGGACTGCCGCGCTGGATGGCGCGCTTGCCGGCCTGGTGGCTGGGCTGGCATTACTGCCGCATGCTCGATCATAAAATCGCCCGCATGCGCCGTATTGCGCACAAGTTCGAGCAATGGCTGCCGGCCATCCGTGCGGCCGACCAGGACCCGCGCACGCAGCTGGAGTTCATCGACATGGACCACGCCATGCGCGACGATATCGACGCTACCCGGCAAACCATGTGGGAACTGCGCGCCTACTGCATCGACATCGCCACCATGTTCGACCAGCTCGGCTACCGGTCGGCACGGCTGAACCGGCGCCAGCGGCTGTTCCTGTCGGTGATCGAGCATACCTGCGTGCAGGCCGCCACCATGCAGGACACGCTGGTGGCGCACGATGCTCGCGTGTTGGCGCTGCTAAAGCAACGCCAACACCCGCATCTGCCGGTCTGCGCCTGAAATTCAACCTGTGTCGCCTGCCCGAATTAGCCCGGTGCAGGCTCGACCCCAGCCGGTAACGGCGACGTGTCGCCCGCAGCGTTGTCCCGGGTTCAGCCCTCCGGATTAGTCAAACCCTTGCAGCACGATCTTGCCCTTGGCGCGGTTGCTCTCGATCAGCGCGTGTGCACGCTTCAGGTTGCTCGCATTGATGGCGCCATAACGTTCGCCCAGCGTGGTCTTGATCACGCCCGTGTCCACCAGTTGCGCCACGTCGTCCAGCAATTGATGCTGCTGCGCCATGTCGTCGGTCTCGAACATCGACCGGGTGAACATGAATTCCCAGTGCAGCGACACGCTCTTGCGCTTGAGCACGCGCACGTCGATGGCTGCCGGGTCGTCGATCAGCGCCAACTTGCCTTGCGGCGCCACCAGTTCGGCAATGGCCGGCCAATGGTGGTCGGTCTGGTTCAGCGCGGCCACGTAGGTCACCGGCGGCAGGCCCAGGCGGGCGATTTCCTCGTTCAACGGTTTGCTGTGGTCGATCACGTGGTGGGCGCCCAGTTCCTTGACCCACTCTGCCGTGTCCTCGCGCGAAGCGGTGCCGATCACGGTCAGGCCCGTCAACTGGCGCGCCAGCTGTACCAGGATCGAACCGACGCCGCCGGCCGCGCCGATCACCAGCAAGGATTTGCCGGTGACGCCCTTGTCGCGACTGACCTGCAAGCGCTCGAACAGCAGTTCCCATGCAGTGATCGCAGTCAGCGGCAGCGCGGCCGCCTGCGCGAAGTCGAGCGTGCGCGGCTTTTGGCCGACGATGCGCTCGTCGACCAGGTGCAGCTCGCTGTTGGTGCCGGGGCGGGTGAGGTCGCCGGCGTACCAGACTTCGTCGCCGGGCTTGAACATGGTGACATCGGGACCGACCGCCTGCACCACGCCGGCCGCATCCCAGCCGATTACCTTGGCCGCGCCCTCGGCAGGCGGCGCGTTGGCGCGGATTTTGACGTCGACCGGGTTGACCGAAATGGCCTTGACCGCCACCAGCAGGTCGCGCCCCTGCGCTTGCGGGGCGGGCAGGTCGATATCGATCAGCGCTTCATCGTGGGTGATGGGCAGGGACTGGCGGTAGGCGATGGCTTTCATGGGAACTCCGTTGAGGTTAAGTGCATGTATGATCATTTATTTCGCTTGAGCGAAAAAGAGCCGTTTGACTGAAACACTTTCAAAGGAATGAAGATAGTGGTGCGACTCGATGATGTGACGGTGTTTGTCCGCACGGCAGACCGGGGCAGCCTGTCGGCAGCGGCGCGCGAGCTGGAGATTTCGCCGGCGCTGGCCAGTGCGGCAGTCAAGCGCCTGGAAGGAGAGCTGGGCATACGCCTGTTTGCCCGCACCACGCGCTCGCTGCGCCTGACCGACGAGGGCGAGCGCTACCTGCGCCACGCGCGCGACGCCTTGCGCGCACTGCAGGACGGGCATGACGCGCTGGCCGAAGGCAAGGAAACCTTGGGCGGCGTGCTGAAGATATCGATGCCGTCCGACCTGGGCCGCAATATGCTGGTGGGCTGGCTCGACCAGTTCCAGCACCTGTATCCGAAGGTGAGCTACCAGCTCAGCGTGGGTGACCGCCTGTCGGACCTGTACCGCCAGCCGGTGGACATTGCGATCCGCTACGGGCGGCAAGAGGACTCAAGCCTGATCGCCTTGCCGCTGGCGCCCGACAACCGCCGCGTACTGGTGGCCTCGCCCGAGTATGTGCGCCGCCACGGCCCGCTGACCGACCTGCACGACCTGGCGCGCCACAACTGCCTGCGCTTCATGCTCGACGATGTGATCCACGACCGCTGGAATTTCTATCCGATGCACGGCGCGGCCGAGCAGGGCGCACCGGTGGCGGTGCAGGTCCACGGCGACCGCAGCGCGGACGATGCCGATCTGGTGCGGCGCTGGGCCGTGGCGGGACTGGGCGTGGCGTATAAATCGCGACTCGACGTGAGCGGCGACCTGCGCGCGGGACGGCTGGTGGTGCTGATGCCGGACGTGGCCGGCGAGCCGACCCCGCTGCACATGGTGTGCATGCACCGGTCGCAGGTATCGGCGACCGTGCTGACCTTGCGTGATTTTTTGCGCGAGCAGTGCGGCAAGGCTTAGAAGATGATTAAGCCGGCATCTGCTGTACTGTGCTGCGAGGAAAAACAGTTAACATAGATGCAGACTTGTCGATCTGCGCCATGGCTATGGACTAGGACTGCGGTTTGCGCTGTGGCGTTTGACGGTGGCCCAGCTGCCAGATCCAGGTGAGGAGCGCCTGCGAGCTGGCGGCATCTGCCGGGCTATCGGGCGACTGGATCGGGCAACTGGTACCGACAATTGCTGAGGCAACCATTAATGCGCCTTCGACATGATGAGCAACCAGCGACGGCACAGCAGAATCTCGAGGTGACCTGCCTGCACGCCGGTATCGCACTCGATGACCGGGTTGACGGCGTAGAAGCGCTTGCGGAAGTCACGACAGACCAGCAATTCGCGCTTGCCCATGCGTACCAGGAACGAGGTAGGCATGTATTCGAGACCGAAACGGGAGCTGAGGCTGCTGTTGATCATGACATTTCCTTTAGGGCGATGTGTTTAACGAGGAGTTCAGAATAGCATAAGTACTGTATGGATAAACAGGTACTGTTTAAATAAACAGTAAATTTGTTGTTTTGTGATTTTTACGCCAACTTCTACGGCGACCTATGCGGAGGCACCAAATTTTTAGCAAAATATTACGTTTCATGGGAGCAAGACTGACTCCCGGCGGCCAGTTCGGCCTGCACATGACCCTGGGCGTGCTGATCATGATCGTCTCGGTCGCCGTCTTCGGCAACATCGCCGACGAGGTCACCGACCAGGACGCCATCACCGTGTTGGACGTGCACATCGCCAATTGGTTCAATACCCACCACGTTGAGCCCTACACCAGCTTCCTGCTGTTTATCTCGTTCGTTCACAAGGTGGGGGGCATGATCCTGCTGGTGGCCGCTTTCGGCTATTACCTGTGGCGCCGCCAGCAGCGCTACTGGCTGCTGGCGCTGGGCGTTACCGTCCTGCCGGGCATGATCCTCAATGTGGTGCTCAAGCAGGTGTTCCAGCGCAGCCGGCCGCTGTTCGAGGAGCCGCTGGTCACGCTGTCCACCTATAGCTTCCCCAGCGGCCACACGGCGGCGGCCACGCTGTTTTATGGCTTGCTGGCGTGTTACATCATGATCGCCTGCAAGGGTTGGAGTGTGCGCTTGGCAACAGCGGCATTCTGCGTGGTGATGATATTCTTGGTGGCATTCAGTCGCGTCTATTTGGGCGCGCATTATTTGAGCGATGTGCTGGCCGCGATGGCCAGCAGCGCGGCCTGGCTGGCGGTGTGTATCACGGCCATTTCCACGCTGCGTCGCCGCAGCGAAGCGCGCTCGCTTGCTGCCAACGGAACTATGTAAGGAACTGCGTGCTCAATTCGATTGTCGTCATCATCAACGCCAGTGCCGGCCTCGGCTACTGCGGCGGCTGGGCCGCTGCGCTGGCGGAAAAATTCCGCCTCCACGGTGTCGAACCCGATATTCTGCTGGCCAAAAGTGGTGCGGAAATGATCGAACGTGCTCGCCAGGCGGTCGCCGACCGCGTGACGGTGGTGGTAGCCGGTGGTGGCGACGGCACTATCAACTGCGTGGCCTCGCAGCTGGTGGGCAGCGACACCCACCTGGGCGTACTGGCGCTCGGTACCCTCAATCACTTTGCCAAGGACCTTAACATCCCGCTCGACCTGGACGAGGCGGTGGCTCACGCTGTCACCGGCAAGCCGCTGCGGGTGGACGTGGGCGAGGTCAACGGGCGCATCTTCCTCAACAATTCCAGCCTCGGCATTTACCCGGACCTGGTGCGCGACCGCGAGCAGCAGCAAAAAAAACTCGGGCGCAGCAAGTGGCACGCGTTCGGCCGTGCGCTGTTCGTGGTGCTGCGGCGCTTTCCGTTCATGCGCGTGCGGCTCACCATCAATGGCGAGGAACACCTGCGCCGCACGCCCTTCGTTTTCATCGGCAACAACGAGTACTTGCAAGGCCTCACCATCGGCGAGCGCGAGCGGCTCGACAGCGGCAAGCTGGTGATGTACGTGGCGCAAAAGCCCACCCGGCTGGCGCTGTTCCGCTACGCCATCCACGCGCTGTTCAACCGCCTGTCCGAGGCGCGCGATTTCGACGTGCTGACCGCTGCCGAACTGGAAATCGATACCCGTCACCGTCACCTGCGCGTGGCCACCGATGGCGAAGTCACCGAAATGAAGCCGCCGCTCAAGTACCGCTCGCGCGCCGGCGCGCTAAGCGTGATCGCGCCCGGCCGCACTGTCACCAGGGGGAGCTAGCCATGCGCACCATCGTTCATTTGTCGGACCTGCATTTCGGCCGCGTTGACCAGCAACTGCTCGAACCGTTGCGTGTGCTGGTGGCATCGCTGGCGCCCGACGTGCTGGTAGTGTCCGGCGACCTGACCCAGCGCGCCAAGACCGAAGAGTTCATTGCCGCGCGCGCCTTTCTCGACACCTTGCCCGGGCCGCAGATCGTCGTTCCCGGCAACCACGACATCCCGCTCTACAACGTCGCCAGCCGCTTCCTGACGCCGCTGCGCAAATACCTGCGCTACGTCACGCTGGACCTCACGCCCGAGTATGTCGATGACGAGATCGCCGTGCTGGGGCTGAACACGGCGCGCTCGCTCACCATCAAGGACGGCCGCGTGAATCCTGAACAGGTGGCGCTGATCCGCCAGCGCATGAGCGCCGTGCCGAAAGACGTTACCCGCATCGTGGTCACCCACCACCCGTTCGACTTGCCGCAAACCTTCGACAAGGACGACCTGGTCAACCGCGCACCGATGGCAATGCGGGCGTTTGCCGAGTGCGGTGTCGATCTCCTGCTGGCCGGCCATTTCCACGCCAGCAGCGCGGGCCTGAGCACCGACCGCTACAAGCTGCCCGGCTACGCGGCGCTGGTGGTGCAGGCCGGCACGGCCACGTCAACCCGGGGCCGGGGCGAGTCGAACTCGTTCAACGTGATTCGCGTGCATGCGGACAAGATCGAAGTGGTGCGCTACAGCTGGGTCGATGGCACGGCCACGTTCGAGCCGGCGCAGACCGAGATTTTCGAGCGCATCGGCGAGGCCTGGCATACCACTGCCATCGCTTGAAGCAAAAAAATGGGCCGAGGCCCATTTTTTTACAACCAATAATTGGTCAACTGCGCCGCCCACTCCTTCATGCGGTCCAGCCATGGCCGGTCGCGCCATTTTTCCAGGGTGATCTGCACCGAGTCGCGCATGTCTTCCTGGAAGGCGCGCTCCATCTCGTTGCCGAAGGCGTCGCCCAGCACCACCACGTTCAACTCGCTGTTGTGCATGAAGCTGCGGGTATCGATATTGGTCGAGCCCACGGTGGACCATTTACCATCGATCACCGCCGTCTTGGCGTGCAGAACGGCCAGCTTGAGCTGGTAGATCTTGACGCCGGACTCCAGCAATTCATCGTAAAAACTGCGGCCCGCGTGGAATACCAGGCCGCTGTCGGACACGCCCGGCAGCACGATTTTTACATCGACGCCGCGCCTGGCGGCGGCCTTGAGCGCCTCCACGGTCTGCTTGTCCGGCACGAAATAGGCCGAGGTGAGGTGGATGCTTTTTTTCGCTTCCTGCATCGCCAGGTTGTAGGCCTTGAAAATTTCGAAATGGCCGCCGGGGTCGCTGGCGATCACCCGCACCACCTTGTCGCCGGCGATGATCGGGTTGGGGAAGAAGTCGGCGTCGATCAGGTCGGCGCGGTCCTGCGATGCCCACTGGCGCACGAACAGCCACTGGAACGCGTGCACGGCCGGCCCCTCGACTTTTATATGGGTGTCGCGCCAGCCGACATCGTCTTCGCCCTTGGACGCCTTGTTGCGCGAGCGGAATAGCGAGCTCTTGGAGTAGGTGCCGCTGATGTTGATGCCACCCGTGAACGCGATGCGGCCATCGACGATCAGCACCTTGCGGTGGTCGCGGTTGTTGATCTTCCAGCTGTCGCCGGACAGCTTGGCCGGATTGACGGGATTGAATTCCAGCAGGCTGATACCGGCGTCGCGCATGCGCTGGAAGAATTCCTTGGGCACGCCGATGGTGCCCACGCTGTCGTAAATGATGTTGACGGCCACGCCAGCCTTGCGCCGCTCGATCAGGGCATCGGCAAACTTCATGCCCATGCCGTCCTGGTCGAAGATATAGGTTTCCAGGTTGATGCTGTTTTTCGCGCCTTCGATGGCCTTGAGCATCTCGCTCATGGTCTGCGGGCCGTCGAACAGCAGCGTGGTCTTGTTGCCGGCAATGAGCGGCACGCCGGTGGCCGCTTCCTCGAGCGCGGCCTGCTGTTGCAGGTCGAGCGTGTTTTTCGTGTAGCGCTTGGTGAGCAGGGCCTTGGTGCGGGCGGCGCTCAGCTCGCCGTTCTTGCCGTGCACGCTGGGGGCGTCGGCGGCGTCGAGCCGGGCGCCGAGTTCATTGACATTGGGGAGCGACGCGCAAGCGCCCAGCAAACCCCAGCACATCAGGCAGGCGGGAAGCCAGAGTCGCAAGCTGGTCGCTTTCATTTTGGTGTTTTCTCCAGTAACTGCGGTTCATCGAACGGTAATGCGGGGACTGCCCTGGCACCGATGAGGAAAGTCACCGGTCCCTGGAAAAAACGTTTGACCAGCGCCTTGGTCAGGCGCCAGCCATGGGTAAAGCGCACCTGGCGCGAGCGCAGCGCCACCCACAGCGCCAGGCCGAAACTGACCATCAGGTTGACCACGCCGATGGCCAGGAAACCTGCCACCGACGTCACTACTAGTTGCCAGCTGACATGGTAGTCGAGTCCGACCATGGCTGTCGCGAAGTTGGCCGAGGAGAAAGTAACGTGTCGGATATCGAGCGGCAGACCCAGCAGGAAGCCCAGCAGCGGCATCACGCCGAGCATGATGCCGAAGCAGAAGTTACCCATCAGGCCACCCAGGTTGGTTTCCATGTAGGCGCCGAAGCGTTGCAGGCGCGCCGGCCCCAGCAGCCAGCGCAGGCCGCGCAGTTGGGCGATGCGCTGCGCCCAGCGCGTGTACAGCGCCTTGTTGTCGTAGTAGCCCGAAATCAGGCCGGCCAGGAACAGACACACGCCGGCCACAGCCGCATACAGCAGGTTGGGGCCGTGGATCGGGTCGATGTCGGCCAGCAGGTGCATCGCCTTGCCTTGCGTGACCAGGTGGTGGCCGGTCAGGTACGGCCAGGCCATGGCGATCAGCCAGGCGGTGGGGATCGCCGTGGCCAAGTTGCCCAGCACCGCCATGATCTGGGTGCGCAAGACCTTGTTGCACAGCTCGGCCATGCTGTCGAGATCGATGTTCTTGCCATCCTTGCTTTGCAGCCCGGCCGCGATGCGCGAGGCGGTCATGGCCGGCTGCTTGGTGGCCACCGTGAAGTGCAGCAGGTGGATGAAGACGAAGCCCAGCGAGTAGTTCATGCTGAACAAAAAGGTTTCAACCAGCGGTGCGGCGCGCAGGTACGAGAACAGGATCTTGAACAGCGCCATGAAGCCGATGATCAGGCCGGCGCCGGCCGCTTGCAGGAACATGCCGAACAGCGCGGTGCGCGATTCGGCCACGTAGTGCTCGCCGGTGTGGCTGGCGTTTTCCGTGACGTTGCGCGCCAGCAGGTTGATGTTGTCGCGCAGCAGGTCGCTCACCATGTACTTGTTGTTGTGCGCCGTGACCAGTTCCAGCGCCAGGTCCACTGCCGCTGCCTTGCGGCGGTCCGGGCCCCGCTGTTGCAAGCCCGGCTGCGCCACCGGTTGCACGAACTGGGTGTCCGCCGGCGTGGCCATGCCAGCATGGGGCAGGATGGCATTGGCATCGGGCGCCAGCTCGCCGCTGGTATCGACCAGGTACAGCAGCTTGCGCAGGCGGTTGATGCTTTGCGTGAGTGTCACCAGCAAGTAGGTCAGCGCAATGCTGGTGCCCTGGCTCAGCGCCTTCTTGCGGATCTTGACCACCACGGTCTCGCACTGGTCGAGCATGACCAGCAAGTGGCGCGCATCTTCCATCGCCACGTCGTCGCCGGCCAGCTTGCGCTTGTACGCGGACAGGTAGGCGTTCACTTCGATATTCTGGCCCGTGAACGGCGACTCGTAGGTCTCCATCTCGGTATGGAAATTGGTGAGCTTGGGTTCGAGGCCGATCGCGCACACGCGGTAGGACAGGGTCTGGATCGCGTCGAGCAGGCCCGGCAGCATCAGGTTGGAGCCCTGGCGCGGCGCGTGGCCGGCGCCGGCGTTGATGACGTCGATCAGGTCGAGCCAGTCGGCGGGCGGCACCGCGCTCATCCAGATGTAGTCGGTGCGCTTGTAGAGCACCTGGTCGATGGCGTCGCTCAGGTATTCATTGCCGAGCGCGGGCGGCAGGATGCGCGAGGCGATCCGCTGCTTGAATTCGGTGAAAAAACCGTCGTTGGAGAGCACGCCGATTTCGGTGTACAGGCTGGAGTGGCGGCGCGCAGCGAGCAGGTTACGGGCGTAGCCGCGCAGGGCCAGCGCATGGGCAGGATCGCCCTTCAGTAATTGGGTGAGGGTGCGAACGTTGGCCGTGGCGCGGGCGCCAGCTTCGGAGCCATGGGGACGCTTGGGGCGCAGGGTGGCGAACAACTCGACCATGAGGCCGATATCGTTGCTGTTGGCGTCCAGGCGTTGAAGAATCTCGAGCATGCATCGGGCGGCAGAAGCCGCAGTAAACTAAAAACGAAGTATACCCGCTCGGCTCCGACCCGGTATGTACGCTCTCGAACGTTAGTTTCCTGCGTGGAATCGCGCCCGTATCATCAGCACAACATGATCTTGCGCGCCGCCTGGCGCAACTCGTGGCGAAAGTCGGGGTGGGCGATGGCGATCAGTGCCTCGGCGCGCTGGTGGGCGGTCTTGCCGCGCAACTGGGCCACGCCGTATTCGGTGACCACGTAGTTGACGTCGTTCTTGCCGGTCGTGACATGGGTGCCGGGCGTGAGCGTGGGCACGATGCGCGACACGGTGCCATCTTTGGCGGTCGATGGCAGCACGATAAACGCCTTGCCGCCGCGCGAGCGGTTGGCCGCGCGCACGAAATCGACCTGGCCGCCGGTGCCGGAATAGGGCAGGTGGGCCAGGCTCTCGGACCCGCACTGGCCCAGCAGGTCCACTTGCAGGCTGGCGTTGATCGCCACCATGTTGGCGTTTTGCCCGGCCAGGTACGGGTCGTTGGTGAAATTGACCGGGTGCATTTCCAGCATGGGATTGTCGTGCATGAAGTCGTACAGCCGGCGCGAGCCGAGTGCAAACGTCGCCACCATCTTGCCGGGCATGAAGGTCTTGCGGCTGTTGTTGACCGCGCCGCACTCCACCAGCTTGAGGATGCCGTCGCCGATCATCTCGGTGTGCACGCCCAGGTCGTGCTTGCTGGTCAGCTGCATCACCACCGCGTCGGGGATGCCGCCGTAGCCGATCTGCAGGGTGGAGCCGTCGTCGATCAGGTCGGCCACCAGCTTGCCGATCGCTTCCTGCACCGGGCCGATGGCGGGCAGGCCCACTTCGATTACCGGCTCGTCGCTCTCCACCAGCGCAGTGATCTGCGATAGGTGGACGATGCAGTTGCCGTGCGCGGTGGGTACGTTGGGATTGACCTCGAGCACAATCACGCGCGCCTTGAGGATGGCCGCCATGGTGTAGTCGGCGCCGAGGCTCAGTGCAAAGTTGCCGTACTCGTCCATCGGCGAGGCCAGCGAAAACACCACGTCGGCCGGCACCAGGTCGCGCTCGATCAGGCTGGGCAGCTCGGAAAAATAGGCGGGTACAAAATCGGCCCAGCCCGCTTGTCCCGCCGCGCGCGAGGCGCCGCCGAAGAACAGCGCCACGTGGCGCACGTGCTGCACGGTGTCGCAATCGAAGTAGCCGTATTTGCGCATGGCCAGGATTTGCGCCACCTTGATGTCGCGAAAGCGCGTGCGGTGGGCCGACAGCGCGTGCAGCAGGCCAGGGGGCTCGCCGGCGCCGGTGGGCACGATGATGGTGTCGCCATCTTTCAACCAGTCGAGTGCCTGTTCGGGCGTGCAACGTTTGCTGTCGTAGTGCGCATGCATGGTTGTGGCCTTTCACCTGATGAGAATCCACTATAAACCAACTGGCGGTAGAAGTGACTGCTTACGTGGCGGTCCGCACAGAACTATGGCCGGGCACGGCCTATTATGAAATCACTAATCCACTCTTTCATCGCTCATCATGAAACCGACTATCCTTGCGCTGTCCCTGATCGCGCCCCTGACCGCAGCGGCGCAAACGTCGCCGGTCGAGGTGTATGGTCTGCTCGATGCCGGTGTAGTGGTCGAGCGTGGTTGCCAGGGCGATTGCGCCCGCACCCGCCTCGACAGCGGTATCGCTTCCGGTTCGCGCCTCGGCATCCGTGGCCGCGAAAGTCTTGGTGGCAGCACGGCTGCCGTGTACACGCTGGAAGCGGGCATCAAGAACGATACCGGCGCCAACGAACATCAAAACAAGCTGTTCGGTCGCCAGGTGTTTGTCGGACTCGAGGGGCCGCTTGGTGCGGTGACCATGGGCCGCCAGTACAACCTGTTATACGAAGCGCTGACCGACGTGGCCGATCCGTTCCACGGCGGCATGGCTGGCAACGCCGGCAACCTGGTCGGATACACGACCAAGCGCTATGACAATTCGATCAAGTACAAGTCGCCGCGCAGCCGCAGCGGCCTGATCGGCTCGGTGATCTACAGCTTCGGCGAGTCGCAATTCAATAGTCGCTTCAACCGCGCGTATGGCGCCACCATCGGGTATGCCAAGGGGCCGGTCAATATCAGCATCACGCACCAGCGCAAAAACAATCTGCTCGAAGCCAATGCCACCACCCCGGCCGTTGACCAGTCGGCGCGCAACTCGCTGGTCGCCGCCAATGTCGATTTCGGCGGCGTGGTGGGCTATGCCGCTTACGGCCACAGCCGTGGCGCTGGCAGCAACCAGTGGGACCAGTCGAATCCTTATGGGGCCATGGTGCAAACCCTGCCCACCGACCGCAGCCGTGACGCCCTGTTTGGCGTGGCCGTGCCCAGGGGCGCCACCACCTTCCTCGCTTCATACATCCGCAAGGACGACCAGGGGCTGGCCAACCGCGATGCCGACCAGATCGCTATCGGCGCCAGCTACGCCATGTCCAAGCGCACCGACTTTTATACTGCGCTGGCCAAGATCAAGAATCGCAACGGCGGCAATTACGCGGTCGGCAACGCGACTACGCGTGGTCGCGGCGACCACGCCATCAACATCGGCCTGCGCCACTCATTCTAGGGTTTGGCAGGGCAGGTTGCACTGACCCAGCGGCCGGTCGAGTTGATCTTGACGTCGTGCTGGGCGCCGGTGGCGGTGGTGCTCACATCCATCACCATGGTGTAATTCCGGTCATCCACGAACTTTACGGTTCCCCGTCCGCTCGAGACCGGATCCTTGCACGTGAACGCCACATCGTAGCCGCCTGCTATCGGCGTGCTGGTGGACGTGCATTGTCCTTTCTGATTTAACGGCAATTCCTTCCTGGCCGCCATCTCTGGCGTAACACAAGCGCGCACGGCAATGGCACCGTCGGTGCCCACGGTCGGCGACGAGACGCCGTTCTTGGCCAGGAATGCATCCATCTGCGCCTTTTGCGCGGGCGGCAGATTGCCCAACTGCTGCATGGCCATGTCCAGCGCGGCGTTGGTCTGGATGTCGGCGGTGGAGACCTTGCTGCTGGTTTCCCACGTGCCCGGCTTGATGGCAGGAGCGGTTTGGGCGTTTGCCGACAGCGCGGCCAGAGCGGTGAGCATGATCGCGATGTGCTTCATGGTGGTCCTTTCAAAATAAAAAAAAGCGGCGTACCACCAAGAAGGTGGGACGCCGCTCATTCTAAGCGGGGAGCGTACTAGACGCCGCGACCGCTGATCAGGCGCAGCAGCACCATGATGATGGCAACGACCAGCAGCACGTGGATGAAGCCGCCGATGGTGTACGAGGTGACCAGGCCCAGCAGCCACAGGATAAGCAGAACTACAGCGATGGTATAGAGCATGATTCTCTCCTTGGTTATGTTGTGACGTCCGCAGTGGGCATCGAAGCGATGTCGAACTGTTCGTTCGTATCTTGGAATCTATTATCTTTCTATACAGCCCAGGCTTCTGTACGCTGTCCCACGTAAATGATGCACTGCTGTCTTAAAAGCACATTAACCAACAATTAATTGGCCGAACGCAGCTTGCCATCAATGACTTTCACCTCGTCGCCCTCGCGCCAGGCCGGTTGCGTGCTGTGGTTGAAGGTGCGCTTGGCGCCGTTGTCCATGCGCACTGTCACCTGCCAGCTGTGGGTGGTTTTCATGTGACCTTCGATCTGGTTGCCGGCCACGGCGCCGCCGACCGCGCCTGCCACGGTGGCCAGTTGACGGCCATGGCCGCCGCCTACCTGGTTACCGAGGATACCGCCGAGGATGGCGCCACCGGCCGCGCCCACGCCGCTGCCTTGCGGGCGGTGCTCGATGGTGCGTACCGAGGTCACCACGCCACAGTTCTTGCATACGGCCGGAGCAGCCGCTTGCGGCTCGGGAGCCCGCTCAACTGCCCGGTCCGCTTCGCGCAGCGGCGCATTGGCCGCAGCCAGTTGCAGCGGCGCCTGCTGGGACTGCTGTGCGGCTAACTGTTGGTTGCCTGCCAGCGCCTGCTCACCCGGCGCCAGCTGGCCGGCCACCGCCGGCGGCAGGTCGGCATTGGCGTTGGATTTTGGCAGCCAGCCCATCAGGGCAGCGATGCCGACTGCGCAGAACAGGATGACGGCGACAGCGGCAATCAACAGCATCGGATGCAGGCCGGACTTGGGTGTGTGGACGGGAGTATTCATGACGGTTCCTTGGTTTCTTGTTGGTTACTTATTGCTTACTGATAGATGACTTTATTGTGTTGTATTGCAGCTAATTTGCATTAATGTGCAGCACCGCACATTGTCCCGCCGGGGCGGCTTTGCTTCCGTGCGTCAGCGTACATACGCCCCAAATCATTGCCGTTACGCTAAGCCCTATGCATACCCACCACCACCACCTTGCCGAAGATGACAGGAGCCCAACGCGTGCGTTGGTAAATCGTTTACTGTCCAGTTTGCCCGAAGAAGAACAGGGCCAACTGGCGAGGCTGGGAGAAATAGTCAAGGTGGAAGTAGGCGACGTGCTGTACGAACCAGGCCAGACCGTGCGCCACGTGTACTTCCCGCTCGATTGCCTGCTGTCGTTGCTGGCCGTGGCCGAAGGGCGCATGACGCTCGAAGTCGGTTCGGTGGGCCGCGAAGGCATGATCGGGGCGCCGGTGGTGCTCGGCCACGAACTGGCGCAAGTACGCGCCGTGGTGCAACGCGCCGGCCGGGCAGTACGCATCGACGCCGGCGAGTTCCGCCTGGCGTACGCGCGCATGGAACCGTTGCAGCGCCTGCTGCACCGCTACACCGACACCTTGCTGGCGCAGGCGATCCAGATCGCCGTGTGCAGCCGCTTCCACGTGCTCGAAGCACGGCTGGCGCGCTCGCTGCTGATTACGCGCGACCGCTTGCAGTCCGATAAATTCCACCTCACCCACGAGTTCCTGGCGCATGCGCTCGGTGTGCGCAGGGTAGGGGTGACCAAGGCGGCCAGCGCCCTGCAAAACCAGAAACTGATTTCCTATAGCCGGGGCAATATCGAGATTCTCGATGCAGCGGGGCTGGAGGCCGTGTCGTGCCGGTGCTACGAGCTGGTCAAGGACGAGGGATTGATCGGGATTTCCAATGTATTTGTCTGAGGTATTCATATAAAAAATCCGCCATCCCGCTGGCGCGGGCATGACGGATTTTTCAATCGCTGGTGGTCGTTTAACGCGTTGGCTTTTGCACCTGGTTGCCGATCACACCACCGACTGCCGCGCCACCGACCGCGCCAACTGCGCTGCCGCCGGTCAGCACCGAGCCGGCCACCGCGCCTACGCCAGCGCCAACTGCCGTGTTACGGTCCTGGTTGGACATGCCGGCGCACGCCGTCAGGCTCAGGGTTGCTACTACCACAGCTGCTGCCGAAGCTACTCGTTTGATCGTATTCATTGTATTCTCCTCAGGTCGCTCATGAAGGCGCGGTCTCATCCGCACCGATGTCTGAAGAATACTTCTTGCCGAGCCGAATCTCAGTTAGGCACCGCACCCTGAAACACCTTGTTACCCTTTGCCAGTCTGCTCATTTGCCAGCGGCGGGACCGCGCGCCAGCAGTGCCGGGCACTGCGACGCTGGTGATGATCCTGATCCCGTGGTGACCAGCGGCACGATGGCCGCCACCGGCGCGACCAGGGCCAGCGCCACGGCGCCACCGGCGCGCAGCGCCATGCTGCCCTTGTCGATGCTCACATCGGTATCCTTGAAGGTGCCGCGCACATAAATTGGTGAGCGCAGCGACAGGATGCGCATGCTCCTGGCGTCGGGTTTGAGCGTGAGGTCGAGCTTTTCATTGGCCAGGTTGACGGTGCCGCTGGCGTTGATGACAGCTTCGGCCGTGTCCACCACGAACAGGCGCGAACGCATCAGGCCGTTACGGACGCCAAAGTCGGCCACCAGGCAGTTGAGCTTGACCTGCTCGTCGCCGAACAGGCGGGTGACCACCACGCTGCCCAGGTTCAAGCCCATTTCCTCGAGCATCAGCTTGCTGACACTGCCGCCGCTGACGGCGCCCTTGAAGTCGCCATTGGACGTACCGAGCAAATCGGCGACGGAATTGCCGCTGGCTGTCAGCGCCACGTCGGCGTTGACTTCGCCGACGGTGGCGCGCATGCCGCTAATATCCGGGAACAGCTGCTTGAGTTGCAGACGCCGCAGGTCGGCCTTGAGCTCGGCGCGGATGGCGCGCGGATCGACCTTGCCGCTGCCGTCAAGCACGATGTTCGAGGCGAACCGCCCGCCGGCGATATCGAAGTTGAGCGGCTTCATCGACAGCACGCCATCTTTCATGTGTACCTGGGTCTCGACATTTTGCACCGGCAGGCCCTGGCCGCGCGTGACGCGCTGGGCATGGAGCCTGACGTCGGCATCGAGCGCGGTCCAGCGGTCCTTGCGGAACGCTTCCACCGGCAGCACCCTGTTGCGCGGCTGGACAGTCTCGGCCCCGCGCGCTGCGCGGCTGGCGGCGGAATCGGCGCCCACCAGCGGCCCCAGGTCGGTAAATTGCAGCAGCTTCGAGGTCACCGTGCCGGTGAGCAGCGGGCGCGGCGTGGCGGAGCGGTAATCGAGCCGGCCGGCAATGTCGCTGCTGCCCACGCGGCCGGTGAAGTCCTGGTAACGCCAGTGGCTGCCGGCCCGGTTGATGCTGCCGGTCAATCTCCCCTCGGTGGAAAACGGCGGCGTTTCGGGCAGCAGCACACCGGTGATGCCGTACAGGCGCGCCATGCTGGGGCCGGACATCTTGAGTTTCAGGTCGAGCGCGGTAAGCGCGGCGGGGCGGGTGAGTGTGCCTTCGGCGGCGATGCGGGTGCCGCCCACGTCGAGGCTGGCGGCCAGCGGGTAAGGCGTGGCGTGCTCCTGCAGGCCCAGCACCGCGCCCGACTTGCCGCTGCCGCTGATGGCTTGTTCGTTCCACTTGCCCTTGAGGGTCCACGCCACGCCGTAGGTTTTGTCATTGGCTATGCTGTCAACCGTGGCCACCGCATCGACATGGGTAGACGCGTCGCGGTAGTTGACGACGCCGCGCGTGAGCACCACGCGCTGTACCGCCAGCTGCCATGCCGGCTGCTTGTCATCCTGGTGAAAGGTCCAGTTGTTGCGGCCCGCCTCGTCGCGCAGCAACCACAGTTGCGGCTGCTCGAAGCGCAGTACCGGCACCACGATGCGCTGGCGTAGCAGCGGCAGCAGTTCCACCGCGAACGCGAACTGGCCCACGCTGGCGAACTCGCCGCCAGCCTGCATCGTTGCCGGCTGGCCGATATGCACATCGCGCGCCACCAGGTGCGGCAATGGCAAATAGTCGCGCCAGGTACGGTCGGCGCCGGACCCCTGCTGGCGCCAGGCCAGCGTCAGTGGTCCCCGGATGGAAAACGGCCGATTGATCGCCTCGCCGATGCGCTGGCTGATCCACGGCCGCGCGCTGTTCCAGTCATAAGTTGCCAGCGCGATCGCGGCGGCAGCAGTGGCGAGCACGCCCACGCCCGCGACAACAAGAGCGATACGAACGGAACGGCGGCGGAGCAGGGCAGGAGGCATGGGTAATTTGCGACGGGAAGGTTGCCACATTCTACACAGGACCGTGACGGCGACCCGTCCCGGTGCGCCAGCGCACGTACGGCGTGCACTGGCACCATCGACTCCGCTCTATGTGCGGCACCGAACTGAGTGCGCCCGGGCATGGGCCTATAACGTTACTTGTCAGTTCAATATTTCACGAGGAGAACAATAAATGAACACCGTTCAGCATAAAGTCAAAGTAATCTGCGGCGCCCTGGCGCTGTTGGGCCTGGCAGCTTGCGCCAGCGAAAAGACCCCGGCCACCGCCGATGTCGCCGTCTCGCGCGCTGCTGTTGCCAACGCCACCTCGGCCGGCGCTGCCGACCTGGCGCCGGAAGAGATGAAATCGGCCCGTGAAAAAATGATGCGCGCCAACCAGGCGCTCGCTGCCAAGGACTACAAGCTGGCTCAGGACCTGGCCGCGCAAGCGCAGGCTGACGCCCAGCTGGCCCAAAGCAAGGCCAACTCGGCCAAGGCCACGGCTGCTGCCGACGAGCTGCAACAAAGCATTCGTGTGCTGCGCGAAGAAGCCAATCGCGCCAATACCCAACAACAATAATCAATAAAACCGGAGCCCCACATGAAACTGATGACCAAACTGCGTATCCTGCCTGCCGCCGTTGCCGTAGCGATTGTCCTGTCTGCCTGCAGCAGCGCACCGATCACCACCAGCGAGCTCGATGGCGCGCGCGGCGACTTCGTTGCCGCCCAGAGCAACCCGGCAGTTGCCGCCAACGCACCGGTGGAATTCAAGGCCGCTGCCGACGCGCTGGACCGCGCCAACGCTGCTGCCGCCCAGAAAGAAAGCCTGGCCGACATCGACAAACTGGCCTATCTCGCCAAGCAAAAAATCGCCGTGGCACAAGAGGTGACCAAGCAACGCCAGGCCGAAGCCAACGTGGCGCAAGCTGGCCGCCAGCGTGACGAAGTGCGCCTGGAAGCGCGTACCGCCGAAGCCGACAAGGCCCGCACGGCAGCCGAGCGCGCCAAGGCCGAGGCCGATGCTGCGCGCCAGCAGGCCGACGCAGCCGCAGCATCGGCGCGCGACGAGCAGGCCAAGGCTGCAGCACTGCAGCAGCAGCTGAACGATCTTCAAGCCAAGCAGACCGATCGTGGCCTGGTGATCACCCTCAACGACGTGCTGTTCAACGTGGACAAGGCCGAACTGAGCGCCGAAGGCATGCGCACCGCGCAAAAGCTCGCCGATGTGCTGGCGCAGGAACCGAAAAGCATGGTGCTGATCGAAGGCTTTACCGATTCGACCGGCAGCTCGTCGCACAACCTCGATCTGTCGCAGCGCCGCGCCGACGCCGTGCGCCAGGCCCTGGTCGGCATGGGTGTGCCAGGTAACAAGATCTCCACCAAGGGTTACGGCGCCGCCTACCCCGTGGCCGGCAACAACGACGCTGCCAGCCGCCAACTGAACCGTCGCGTGGAAATCGTGCTGTCGCAAAACGGCGCACCGATCACCAACCGTCGTTAATCCCGTATTTTTTCTTGAAAAGGACTATTCATCATGGCTGAATCCAATCCCACCCATCCGGCAGGCATCGATCGTGAAGCCATCCGCGAAGCAGCACGCAATATGCTCGACGGCCCGGTAACGGCCGGCTACAAAGGCGACCGCGAGGCAGTGATCAAGATGCTCAACGACGCGCTGGCTACCGAGCTGGTCTGCGTTCTGCGCTACAAGCGCCACTACTACACGGTCAGTGGCTTGCAAAACGGCCCCATCAAGGCCGAGTTCCTCGAGCACGCCACCCAGGAACAGGAACACGCCGATTCGCTGGCCGAACGCATCGTTCAGCTCAACGGTCAGCCTGATTTCAATCCTGCAACGTTGCTCGCACGCAGCCATGCCGAGTATGATGCATCGGACGACGTGCAAGCGATGATCAAGGCTAACCTGATCGCCGAGCGCGTCGCCATCGAGTCTTATCGTCAAATGATCGAGCAAATCGGCGATACCGACCCGACCACGCGCCACCTTTTGATCAGCATCATGGCCGTGGAAGAAGAACACGCGGACGATATGCGCGATTTGCTTGAATAAGCGATTAGGCCAGTTGGTGAATTTGTTGTACAGTTTTCACTTCTCACAACCATAACAGGAGCATCATTATGTTGGAACAAAATATCAGCACCGTGAATAACGACGTGAAAACTCTGGTCAAGGATGCTCAAGCATTGTTCACCGCCGCCACCGCGCTCACCGGTGAAAAGGCCGACGAGCTGCGCGGCCGTGGCATGCGTGCCCTCGACTCCGCACTGGCCAAAGCCCATGAAGCGCAAGTCAGCGCCCTGGCTGCCAGCAAGGAAGCCGCCAAGCAGGCCGATGCCTACGTCAAGGACAATCCATGGCGCTCGGTCGCAGCAGCAGCCAGCATCGGTCTGCTGGTCGGTGTGATCATCGGCCGTAAGTAACCGATGGCGCAAGCTGACGAAGTGAACCGTCCGCCCGGCCTGATTGCGTCGCTGGGCAACATCGCCCGCAACAGCATGGGCCTGCTGCTGACGCGGCTGGAACTCGCTGCCCTCGAGCTGTCGCAGGTGCGTAATCACCTGCTGCAACTGGTGGTGGCGTTTGCCGTCGCGCTGGTAGCCGGCTGTTTTGCGTTGGCGTGCATAACGGTCATGGTGGGTTACCTGGCGTGGAACGCGCTGGGCTGGCTCATCCTGCCGATCCTGGCGGGCTTCTTCCTGCTGCTGGCGATAGGCTTGATCATGTACGCGCGTGGCCTGATCAGCGCCGGCAAGCTGTCGATGCCGGCCACCATGGCCGAGCTCAAGTCCGACCGCGACATGTTGATGTAAGGAGAGCAGATGAGCAAACATGCACATGATCCGGTTGCGGCCGACATTCAGCGCCTGATCCGCGAGGGCGAGCTGTATCGCATCAAGGTCGTCCATGCCAAGGCGTTGGTCGCGCAAGCCATGCGTCCCGATGCGCTGATGCACGGCGCGGTCGACCACGCGGTCAGCCTGGCCCAGGCACGCCTGGGCGGTTTGATCCAGCCGGGCGGCTTGAGCAACTTCAACTACAAGGCGTTGATGCCTTACGCCATCACGGTCGGTTCGTTCCTGGCGCGCAAGCGCCTGATCAAGCCGGTACTGGGGGTGGCGGCGCTGGCCGGTGTCGGCGTGGCGTGGCTGCTCAAGCGCAAGCGCTCCACTGGCTGATTCTTCAGGCCAGCCGCTGCCAGATCAACAAAATTCGGGCCCGTCAGCGAGATTCGCTGACGGGCCCGAATGTTTTTAATGGAGCAAAAATCAGGGTTGGCGCGGTGGTTCGTTCTCGGCGAGTACCGCTGTCACGCGTGCCATGTCGTGGCGATAGGTGTCCTGCGCCTGCTTCAGGCAGCTGGCCCGCTCGGCGGCAGGGCCCTTGGTGCATGCCTGCCTGGCTTCGGCCAGGGCGGCGCCGATTTCCTTGCGCAGGGTGCGCTCTCTTTGCGCAGGCGTGACGTCTTCGCGGTGCCAGCGGGCCGGATCACCCTTGGCGATTTCCTGCTGTTGCAGCTGGAGGTTTTGCGGAGGCGTATTGTCTTGTGCCTGCGCGGCAAACGCTGCGCAGGACAGGGCGAGCACGGCGCCGCATCTCAGGGTCTGGAAAGGCGTCATGACGGGCTCCCCGTGGCTTACAGGCGGCCGGTCAGCAGCATGATCAGCAGGATCACGACCAGCAGGCCGGTGATGCCGCTCGGTGCATAGCCCCAGTTGCGGCTGTGCGGCCAGGTAGGCAATGCGCCAACCAGTAACAAGACCAGGATGATCAGAATGATGGTGCCCATGGTATTCCCCTTAAGTTTGAGTTATTGATCGGGATGATCGCGATAAGCGAAAAAAATTAATAGCGGTACAGGCGGCCGTCGATCAGGCGCACACGGTTGCCCACGCGCAGGTCGTAAACGCTGTCCTGGTTCACCAGGCGGTAGTCGCCGTTGTCCATGCGCACGCTGATCTGGTACTCGTCACGCGGTGCATTGCGGTTGTTCTCGACGTTGTTGCCCACCACGCCACCAGCGACTGCGCCGGCTACCGTCGCGGCTGCGCGGCCGCTGCCCGAGCCTACCTGGTTGCCCAGCAGCGCGCCCACCAGGCCGCCAGCGACGGCGCCGGCGCCGCTGCCTTTGCCCTCGACGGTTCTGACCTGGATCGATTCGATGGTGCCATAGCTGGCTGCTTCATTCTGGTAGCCGGTCTGCTGACCGTAGCCTGGATTCTGGTTGCTGGTGGCGCAGCCGCTCAGTACGGCGGTGGCGGCAAGCACGACAGCGGCAAGGGTGCGGTTCGAATTCATGTTGTCCTCCTGAAAGTAATGAGTTCAGAATAATCATGCTGCGCGCACAGGTCTGTGCGCTTTCGCACCAAGTAATTACGTGGAATAAATGTGGTGACTTTGCCAAATTTCAGCGTGTGTACGATACCGTACAGAGTCCTTGCCGTGATGGGCGTAAAACGTTTCCATCGGCAGCAGCGACGACCAAACAACCATACGGCGTCGCTCGGCTGACAACCTGATTCGATCAAAACACCAAGGAGAACCACCATGAAAATCGCCCACAAAATCGCTACCGCACTGTTCACCGTCTCGCTGCTGGCAACTGCCGGTTGCGCTTCGACCTCGACCAAGGAAGGCACCGGCGAGTTCGTCGATGATGCTGTTGTGACCACCAAGGTAAAAGCTGCGATCTTCAACGAACCTACCCTGAAATCCACCGAAATCAATGTGGAAACTTTCAAAGGCGTGGTGCAGTTGAGCGGCTTCGTGGCCCAGCCTGCTGACATCGGTAAAGCCGGCGAAGTGGCGCGTGGCGTCAAAGGCGTTTCGTCCGTCAAGAACGATATCCGCGTGAAGTAATTCCGCTCGATGTCGCTGGTCCGTCGTTGCCGGTTTCCGGTGACGGCGAACGCGATCGGCGCGACATGCCTCGGTGTGTCGCGCCGTAATTTTATTGTGAGTCATCATGAGCCAGCAGCCCGCAGACCTTCCTCCCGCCACGCTAACGGCGAACCCGGCATCGAGTAGCGCAGCCGACCCCGGTGTGCTTCAGCGTTTCCCCATTCATGTCAATGCCCGCGGTTTCGCGCTGGGCATCATTGCCACTGTCGCATTCGTCTGGGCCCTGCAGTGGTCGCGCAATTTCCTGGTGCCGTTGTTGCTGGGCATTCTGATCAGTTACACCCTGAGTCCGCTGATGGGCTGGATGACGCGGCGCCGCGTGCCGCGCGCCATTGCCGCCACCCTGATCACGGCGGCGATTGTGGGCGGATCGGTGATGGCGGTCGATAAACTGCACGGCGAGTTCGAGTCCATCGTCGAGGAACTGCCCAGCACCGGCCACAAGCTGTCGAAGCTGGTGAGCGAGCGCCTGCATGGCAGTTCAAGCGCCTTGCAGCGCATCCAGGCCGTGGCCACCGAGTTGCAGCAGGCCACCGCAGGCGCCCAGGAACGGCGTGCTGCGCGCAAGGCCATCCCGGCAACGTCGCCAGAGTTTCCCTTGATGAACTGGGTATGGGCGGGTTCGATGGGACTGATGGGCTTTCTGAGCCAGGCCACCATGGTGATCTTCCTGGTGTTTTTCCTGCTGCTGTCCGGCGACACCTTCAAGCGCAAGCTGGTCAAGCTCACCGGGCCATCTTTATCGAAGAAAAAAATCACGGTCCACATCCTGGAAGACATCAATACGTCGATCCAGAAATACATGCTGATGCTGCTGGTAACCAACGGCATGCTGGCAGTCATGATGTGGATCGCGCTGCGCTGGATCGGCCTGGAAAATGCCGGCGCCTGGGCCATCGTGGCCGGCCTGCTGCACCTGATGCCGTACTTCGGCCCGCTGCTGATCATGCTGGCCACGGGCCTGGTGGCGCTGCTGCAATTCGAGTCGATCCAGATGAGCGTGCTGGTGATGGGCACCTCGCTGGCGATTGCCACCCTGGTCGGCACCATCATTACGACCTGGATGACCGGCCGCTTCGCGCGCATGAATGCCGCTGCCGTGTTTGTCAGTTTGCTGTTCTGGGGCTGGTTGTGGGGCGTCTGGGGCTTGCTGCTGGGCGTGCCTGTGATCGTGATCGTCAAGGTCGTGGCCGAGCGGGTAGAGGGGATGGAAGTGGTGGCCGAACTGCTGGGAGAGTAGGGCGGTTGCTGAGAAGACGGGGCGCTGGCTTTGCCGGCGCCCCGTTTTTTTTATGGCGCCGGCGTTTTGTCTTTCAGGCTGCCCAGTTGCAAGGCATACTGCCGCGCAAATTCCGCGCCCAGGAAAAAGATCTGCGCCGAGTAATACACCCACAGCAGCAGCGCAATCACCGAGCCGGCCGCGCCATAGCTGCTGGCCACGCCGCTATTGCCGATATACGCGCCGATGGCGAATTTCCCCAGCGTGAACAGGGCAGCGGTGCCGAGCGCGCCGATGCTCACATCCTGCCACGACAGTTTGACGCGGGGCAGCATCTTGAAGATCACGCCAAACAAGGCGGCAATCACCAGGAAGCTGATCGCATAGTTGATGCCGGTGAGTGCCTCGCCGGCATCGACCCAGATCCGGTCCCAGTATTTCTGGATGATCGTCAACACGGCGCTGACCACCAGCGACACCATCAGCAGGAACGCCAGCACCAGTACCATGCCGAACGACAGCAGCCGGGTACGGATCACATCCCACGCCGTGCTGGTGGTCACCGGCGGCACTTGCCAGATCACGTCCAGGCTGGACTTGAGTTCGGCAAACACGGTGGTGGCGCCAAAGATCAGCAGGAAAAACGCGATGATCGTGGCCAGTTGACCTTCTTCCTTGTTTTTTGCCCCGGCCAAGACCAGCTGGATCGCTTCCGCGCCTTGCTGGCCGACCAGCCCGTTGAGCTGGGCGAACAGTTCACCCTGCGCTGCCTGCGGACCATAGAACCAGCCGGCGATGGCCAGTACCAGCACCAGGATCGGCGCCATGGAAAACAGGGTATAGAACGCCAGCGCCGCGCCCATGCTGCCGGCGCGGTGCGAGAACCATTCGGAAACGGTGCATTTCAGCACCGAAAATATATCTCTTTTTCTCATGAGTAAAAAAAAAGCCCCGCAACCGAAGTTGCGGGGCTCTTCCGAGTGAATTAGTTCACGCGACGTTCGATGGTGATTTGTTCCACCTCAACGCGACGGTTAGGCTCCAGGCACTTGATCAGGTCAGCTTTACGCTTGTTGTCGCAGGTGACAACAGGGTTCGCTTCGCCACGGCCTTCGGCGCTCAGACGGTTGGCTGCAACGCCTTTGCCGACCAGGTATTCCTTGACCGAGTTGGCACGGCGTTCGGACAGTTTCTGGTTGTAGCTCTCGGCGCCCAGGCGGTCGGTGTAACCGGCGATGGTCACATCGTTGATGCCAGGATTGTTGTTCAGCAGGGTAGCGATCTCGTCCAGCTTAGGCTGGTTCGGGTTCAGCTTGGCGCTGTCGAAACCAAACATTTCGGTGGCCGACATCGTCACTTTTTCCATGCGCACCGGTGGTGGTGGCGGTGGTGGCATTGGTGCTGGTGGTGGCGGTGGTGGTTCAGCCACGACTGGTGCTGGCGGTGGTGGCGGTGGTGCTGGACGTGGTGGCGCGGCGAAGGCGAAGTTCACACCCACGGTCAGGTACAGGTTGTTGCTCTTGTCAGTGCGTGGGAACACGTCGTCACGCAGGAAGCCGTGCACGTTGCGGATGTCGGCCTGGAACGTGGTACGTTCGTTCATGTCAGCCTGGAAACCCAGACCGGCGCTGATGTAAGGCGAGTTCTTGGAGATCTCGTTTTGACCGGCCAGGGCCAGCTTGTCGCGCTGGACACCGGCGCCTACCAGGATGAATGGACGGAACGACTTACGCGAGAACAGGTACAGGCCGTCAACGCCCAGGGTTTGCTGCTGGTAGCGGTCGCCATTGTCTTTCGAACGGGCGTAGGTGCCGCCCATTTGCACGTCCCAGTTTTCGTTGACTGCCTTACCGAACTTCAGGCCACCACCCGGGCCGCGACGGTCTACGCCGAAGTCGTCGTCCGGTTTGATGCCGTTGACGCTAGGCTGGACATACCACGACGGGTTGATGACCGGCTCTTGAGCCATGGCGGAGAACGACGCACACAGTGCTGCTGCGGCGAGGGCGATTTTCTTAGTTTTATTCAAGGTAAGCTCCCGATTAATGAAGGATGTTTCGATGTTTCGTTGTCAGCTGTGTTTTGTTCACCGCTGCTAGGAACGAACTTTATGCAAAATAGTCAGTTCATTCAGTACGCTACCGCACAAAAGATTGTGCTGTATCAAATTCAACACAGTTTGTGAATTTGATCGGGCAATTCATGCAACTTCCCGAAATGGGGGGTGTCCTATATTCATTGTTCGGGTTTCGCCGCTAATGTTCGTTGCCGCACAGACTGGTGCGCGGCAAAAAGGCATTCTGGCGTCAGATGCAGAGACTGTAGCGCTTGATCTTCAATCACACAGCCTCCGCTGCCAAATATCCCGGCAAAACCAATCTCGGCAATTTGTTATTAAGGAGTGTACACATGCACGCACAACCCCAAACCCTGGTTCAGAACGAAATGAAAGCGTCGCTCGACATGCAATCGACCACCAGCAAGCTGTTGGAGCGTCCCGTGCCACTGGACCGCAAACCCGGCTTGTCGATGGCCTCGATCGAGCGTGTTCGTTCCACTTCCGCCACCCTGCGCCGCATTGAAAACATGCAAAAGCTCATCGCCGAGCTGTCCATGCACGAAATGCTGGCCGATGAAATCGCCTGGTTCCTCAAGTTTTCGCCATCGGGCGCCCGCAAGTACATCCGCGACCTGCGCGAAGCCGGCGTGATCGAACTGGCGCGTTACGTGGAAGGCACCGCTACCTACCTGGGCAAGGCTGTGTACCAGCTCACGCCCGATCCGGAACGCGTCGCCGCCTTCCTGGCCGCCATCGTTCAGCCTAAACGCGAAGGCGCGCCACCGCGCAAGGAACGTCCAGGCCTGCGCGAGCAAGCCATGGCCGGCAGCGGTCGCCACTTCCACATCCTGGCCGATGACACCCATTACGCAATCCGCGTCAACCGTGGCCCGGTCATGCGTGACCCGCTGGTTGCCGCGCTGTTCGGCTCGGCACCATCGCAGCAAAAAGCTGCCGAATAAAGTCGGCGGTAACCTCAAAGAAGCCGGGCTCGTCCCGGCTTTTTGCATTTCGGAATGTTTGCGTTGCCGATGTATTGAAAGAGGGGCAAGTGTCCTCACTTAAGCATTACTGAACTTTTACGGATGCGCTGTACATGGAAGCCTTGATCTGGATAGTCCTCACGCTGCTGGCCATAGCGCTCCCCCTGTATTACCCGCGCTGGCGCCTGCGCCGGTTGCTGGCGCGGCCGTTATCGGCCGACGCGCAGGCGATCTTGCAGCGTAATATCCCCGTCTATCACCGCATGCCAGCCGAATTGCAGCAGCAGTTGCAAAAGCTGGTCGTGCAGTTCCTGCATCAAAAGAAATTTGTCGGCTGCGAAGGGCTGGAGATGACCGATGAAATCGCCGTCACCATCGCCGGCCAGGCATGCATGTTGCTGCTCAACCGTCACACCAAGGTCTATCCGGCCTTGCACACGGTCCTCGTGTATCCGTCCGAATTCGTTGCGCAACGGGCGGAAATCGGTCCCGGCGGCGTGGTCACGCCGGGGCGCCAGAGCATGCTGGGCGAATCGTGGGACGATGGCCGCGTGGTGCTGTCGTGGGACGATGTGCAGCGCGGCGCCGGCGACTGGACCGACGGCCACAACGTGGTGCTGCACGAGTTTGCCCACCAGCTCGACAGCGAATCGGGCCGCGCCAACGGCGCCCCGTACCTGGGCAACCGGGCCAGCTACCGCGAATGGTCCGAGATCCTGCAACGCAATTACGACAGCCTGCGCATGCGCGCCATGTATCGCCAGGAGACGGTGATGGACCCTTACGGCGCTACCAACCCGGCCGAATTCTTCGCGGTCGCCACCGAAACCTTTTATGAAAAGCCGTACCAGATGGCCGAGCACCATGCCGAGCTGTTTGCCGAGTTCCTCAAATACTACCGTGTCGATCCGCGCCAGTGGATGCCGCCGCCACCGCCGCCGCCCCCGGTCCAGCTGGAGCCGGGCGAGATCAGCTACAGCTTCAACCTTCATTAGGCTTTGCCGGGGTGCGCCTGCGCACCGACTCCCGGTGGGCGCGGGCGCATATTGCTGCCATCGCCGCTTGCGGCCCGACCACACGGAGAACAGCATGAGCCACATCATCGCAGGACATTTCCAGATCCAGGACGAGATCGCTACGGCCCGCGCCGCCTTGCAGCGTGCGGGCTTTGCCGACGAGGATATCAGCGCCTTTTACGTCAACCCGCAGGGCCAGCACGATGTCCACGAGCTCGGTGGCGACCAGGATAAATCGCCGGGCGCCAAGGAAAGCGACGAGGGCGTGGTGCAGGGCGGCGGCGCCGGTGCCGTCGCTGGCGCGGTGGCCGGCAGTGCGGCGATTCCGATCGCCGGTCCGCTGGGACCGGTAGTTGGTGCGCTGGTGGGCGCCCACGTCGGCTCACTGTTCTCGCTGTCGAAAATGAAGGATGCGGGCGAACCCGAAGAGGGCCGCGACGGCCACGAAAACATGATCCCGCCCCGCAAATCCGGCATGATGATAGCCGTGGCGGTGGCCGACCAGGCCCGCGAACAGCAGGCGCTCGACGTGCTGCGCAGCCTCGGCGCCAGCAATCTCGAGCGCGCCGAAGGGACCATCGCCGCCGGCGACTGGCGCGATTTCGACCCGACCTCGCGCCCCGTGCCGGCTTGAACCGTCCTGTTGCGTATCCGGTACTGGCGCGCTGACAATCGCGGATTTCCCGATAATCATTGCTACAATGAATTTACAAAACCCGGGAGGCGCGGCGATGACACAGGCATGGGTAGTGCTGACCCGCCCGGACGGGCGCGACTTGCAGGCGCCGTCCGAGGCGCAAATGGCCGATGCCCTGGCCGAAGTCTATAGCGGCAAGGCCGCCAGTCCGGACGGCGAGCCCGGCAGCGCCGTGCTGCGCTTCGGTTATGACGACGGCTTGATGTACGAGGTGGAAGTGTCGAGCGGCGGCGCCGTGCGGTTTGCCGAGTGGTCGGACCGCGACTGCGAGCTGGCGCTGGCCGACCCGCGCGTGATGACCGCGCTGCCGCAGGACGATGCCTTGCAACTATGGCGCTTGCTGGCGCAGCGGCAGGTGGCGCGCATCCGCAGCCAGCCGTGGCAATGACTACATCGATTCCACCCGTGCCTTGAGTTTTTCATAAGGCGCCACCAGCTTTTCCGGCGCGCCGGTGGCCACTGCTGCCGCCAGCGACAGCAGTTCCCCTGTCAGCGCAATCAAATCCTTGATCTGGTCGATCTTGCGGATCTTTTTCTGCGCCTGCGCCGTCACGTCCAGCAACTGTTTCTGCAAGCCGCCGAGCCCGGCAGCGGCCAGGCTGGCCGCTTCCAGGTACAGGCCCAGCGCATGCTGGCGCAAAGTCACTTCGTTGGCGAACAGCGCCTGCGCGGCAGCCCGGCTGATGGCGGGTTCGCTGGTGCCCGGCGTCTTCTGACGGATGGCCCGCATCAGGCGCGCATGGAGCGCATCGGCGCTGGCGGACAGGCTGTCGGCCAGTGCTTCGAGATCGCGCTGGGTATTGCGGGGGGATTCAAGGCTCATGATGGCTCTCCAAAATCAAGGCTGTGGCAGGCTCTCGACCAGCGCCCGGTGGCGCTGCGCGATCTGGTCCAGGTTCTTGCGCGCCAGCGTGTGGCGCAGTCCGATCAGGCGGTATTCGGCGCTCTTTTCCTGCTGGTGTGCCTTGGCCAGTGCGATCAGGAGGCGGTCGCGGTTGGCGTCGAGGTAGGGGATTTCCATCTCCAGCATGCCCAGCACGATGCGCTGCTCGTTGTCATTGGAGCGGTCGTACAGGCGCAGCAGGTTGCGCATGGCATCGAGCAGTTGCTGCACCGGTTCGCTGGCGTCGCGCATCAGGTCGTTGACGGCGCGCTCCTGCATCGGCGCCGTGACCGCGCGTGACAGCAACCGGGTCAGGCCGGTAAAGGCGTTGACGTGGCGGTCTTCCAGGCCGGTGTCGGGCCAGGCCTTGATGCCGGTGCCGACCACCTTGAGCGGGTCGCGCAAGTCGTACCGGCGGTCGCCGGCCAGCGCGCCGAGCGCCTGCATATACGCTTGCACCACGTCGTCGATGCGGCGGAAATCGTCGCTGGCCTGTTTGCGGCTGGCGTCGAGCGCACGTTCGCGCAGGTCGGCGGCGGGCGCCAGGTACGGCTGCTGGCGCTCGTAGGTGCTACGGTAGCGTTCGGTCAGTTCGTGGTAGGCGTTGAGCTTGGGCGCGTCGGCGGCAAAGGCGCGCACCTCGGCCATGCGCGGGGTGCTGCTGGCGCAGCCGCCCAACATGGCAAAGACCGCCAGCAGGCACGCAATCAGCAGCGCATGGAAGGTCAAGCGTAGCGAAATCATGAGGCCTCCTCAAGGAAATGAGGATCATTGTTGCCCTGCGCTTGATGCGTGGTGTTGCGACTGCTCAGACCTGGCTAGGTGAGTGCGGTCAGCCAGCCCAGGCCCGCGCGGGTGTCGCCGGCCGGGTTGTACTCGCAGCCGATCCAGCCGTCGTAGCCTAGCTGGTCGAGCAGGGTGTACAGGTGGCGGTAATTGATTTCACCCGTGCCCGGCTCGTGGCGGCCGGGCGTGTCGGCCACTTGCAGGTGGGCGATACGGGGCAGGTTGGCGCGGATGGTGTTGCTCAATTCGCCTTCCATGCGCTGCATATGATAGATGTCGTATTGCAGGAACAGGTTGGGGCAGCCGGCTTCCTCGATGATCGCCAGCGCCTGCGCGCTGCGGTTGAGCAGGTAGCCAGGCATGTCGAAATGGTTGATCGGCTCGATCAGCAGCTTGATGCCGTGCGGCGCCAGCAGCCCGGCGGCGTAGCGCAGATTGGCAATATAGGTGGCGCGTGCCCGCTCGGGCGCGAGGCCGGGCGGGATTTTTCCGGCCATGCAATGCACCTGCTTTACTCCCAGCGCCAGCGCATAGTCGCAGGCGGCCGCCACACTGGCCTGGAATTCGTCGCTGCGGTCCGGGTGGCAGGCGATGCCGCGCTCGCCGGCGTCCCAGTCGCCCGGGTGCAGGTTGAACAGCACCAGTTGCAAGCCATGCTCGCGCAATTGCGCGGCGATCTGCTCGGCAGGCCATGCGTAGGGGAACAGGAATTCGACGGCCTCGAAGCCGGCGGCGCGGGCGGCGCCAAAGCGGTCGAGGAAGGGGAGGTCGGTAAACAACATCGACAGGTTGGCGGCAAATTTAGGCATGAGTAAATTATAAGGCAATAAAAAACCGCCCGAAGGCGGTTTTCATTGTGCAGCTGGCTTGGTCCGATTAACGACCACGGCCACCGGAACGATGTTGCGACGGGTTGGCGCCATTGCGTGGTGCGCTGCCGTTGCCGCCGCCACCGGTGCGGGCTTGACCGCCACCACCGCCGCCGCTGCGGGCGCCGCCGCCGTTACCGCCACCACTGTTGCCGCCGCGACCACCGCCGCCAGCCGACGCGCCGGCGCCAGCGCCAGGCGCGCGCGGTTTGCCGCCACCGCCGTTGCCGCCATTGCCACCGGCGCCTGCCGGCTTGCCACGGCCACCGCCGTTGCCGCCGCGACCACCGCCGCCGCCATTGCGATGGCCAGGGCCGCCGCTACGCAGCTGGATCGGTTGTGCGCGCGCGTTCAGGTCCGGCTCGAAGCCAGGAATCACTTCACGCGGCAGGGTTTGCTTGATCAGCTTTTCGATATCCTTGAGCATGTCGTGTTCATCGACACACACCAGCGACACCGCTTCGCCGGTGGCGCCGGCGCGGCCGGTACGGCCGATCCGGTGTACATAGTCTTCCGGCACGTTCGGCAGGTCGTAGTTGACCACGTGCGGCAATTGATCGATGTCGATACCGCGCGCGGCGATGTCGGTGGCGACCAGCACTTGCAGCGTGCCATCCTTGAATTCGCTCAGCGCGCGGGTACGGGCCGATTGGCTCTTGTTGCCGTGGATGGCCATGGCGGTGATGCCGTCGCCACCGAGTTTTTCCACCAGGTTGTTGGCGCCGTGCTTGGTACGGGTGAAGACCAGCACCTGGGTCCACTTGTGGGCCTTGATCAGGTGGGCCAGCATCGGATGTTTCTTGTCGCGGTCCACCGGGTGGATCTTTTGCGCGATCACTTCCACGGTCGAATTGCGGCGGGCCACTTCGATGGTGGCCGGGTTGTTCAGCAAGCCGTCGGCCAGGGCCTTGATCTCGTCCGAGAAGGTCGCCGAGAACAGCAGGTTCTGGCGTTTCGGCGGCAGCACGGCCAGCACTTTTTTGATGTCGCGGATGAAGCCCATGTCCAGCATGCGGTCGGCTTCGTCCAGGATCAGGACTTCGACCTTGCTCAGGTCCACGGTGCCTTGCTGCATGTGGTCGAGCAAACGGCCCGGGGTGGCGACCAGGATGTCGACGCCGTGCTTGAGTTGCTTGATTTGCGGATTGATGCCGACGCCGCCGAAGATCACGGCCGAGTTCAGCTTGGTGTACTTGCCGTAGATGCGCACGCTTTCCTCGACCTGGGCCGCCAGTTCGCGGGTCGGGGTCAGGATCAGGGCGCGGATGGCGCGCGGCGAGCTATTGGTGGTGAATGCCTTGCCGACAGCGCTGGACGACAGCAGTTGCAGCAGCGGCAGGGTGAAGCCGGCGGTCTTGCCGGTGCCGGTCTGGGCGCCTGCCAGCAGGTCGCCGCCGTTGAGGACGGCAGGAATGGCCTGGGTCTGGATCGGCGTCGGGGTGGTGTAGCCGGTGTCGGCAACAGCGCGGACGATAGCGTCGGACAAACCGAGTGAGGAAAATGGCATGGGTAGCTTTGTATGAGATCGGCCTGTCGCCCTCTTGGGGCGCCAGTCGCAGGCAATCGGGATTATCTAGGTACGGCGCAAGACTGGATGGCAAGCCGCAGCTAGCACTATAACAGCTAAGCTGGAAGGGAATTTCGCTTGGGAAACAAAAGGAGGCGGATCGCCCCCTTTTTTTGTAACAAACCTTACGCCAATGAAACCAGCGCAAGGCTTTTGTTATGTGTTTCTTATCTATCAGGCAAACGGGGTCAGCAGACCAACCATCTGGCCGAAGATTTTCGGGCTGGCGGCAATGATGTCACCCTTGTACAGGTAGTCCGATTCGCCATTGAATTCGCCGACGATACCGCCCGCTTCGGTCACCATCAGGGCGCCCGCAGCGATATCCCAAGGCTTCAGGCCTTTTTCGTAGAAACCGTCGAGGCGGCCCGACGCCACGTAGGCCAGGTCCAGCGCGGCGCTGCCCGGACGGCGCACGCCGTGGCTGCGTTCGGCCATGATGCCGTACATTTTCAGGTATTCGTCCAGAGCCTTGGCGTTGCCGGCCTGGTAGCCGGTGGACAGCAGAGCGTTGGCGATACGGTCGAGCTTGGTAACGCGGATACGTTTTTCGTTCAGGTAGGCGCCGGCGCCCTTGGTGGCGGTAAACAGGTCGTTGCGCACGGGGTCGTAGATCACGCCCTGGGTGATCACGCCGCGCTGGGCCAGTGCGATCGAGATGCAGTATTGCGGGAAGCCGTGCATGAAGTTGGTGGTGCCATCGAGCGGGTCGATGATCCAGCAGTATTCAGCCTCGTCGTGGTTGTTCTTCGATGCGCCCGACTCTTCGGCCAGGAACGCGTGGTCGGGATAAGCCTTGGACAGCACGCCAATGATCTCTTGTTCGGCCGCCTGATCGACGTCGGTGACGAAATCCTTGTGATTTTTCTCGGTCACGATCACGCGGTCGAGGTCGAACGAGGCGCGATTGATGACGGTGGCGGCGCGGCGAGCAGCTTTGATCGCCGTGTTGAGCATTGGGTGCATGATGACTTTTCCGTTAAAAGAACGCTAACGCCCACCGGGGCAATGCCACCGGCGACGCGTTAGAGGACAAGAGTGAATTAAAGAGCGGGGCGGCGGCAACAAGGTAAAATCCGGGGCAGAACTCCCTGCGGAACAACCGTATTGAAACAGCGCAATAGCGATATTTTAAATGAACCTGCCCCAAAACCCTACTAACTTTTTCAAACAGCTGCGTTTCATCCTGGTCGAAACCAGTCGCGCGGGCAATATCGGGGCGGTGGCGCGGGCCATGAAAACCATGGGTTACAGCGACCTGGTGCTGGTCAATCCGCGTTTTGCCGATGCCGTGCAGGACCCAGAGGCGGTGGCATTCGCCAGCGGCGCCCAGGATATCCTGACCGGCGCCCGCGTGGTCGGCAGCATGGCCGAGGCGCTTGACGGCATCAACTTCGCGGCGGCCGTCAGTGCGCGCCTGCGCGAATATTCGCCGCCGGTGCTCACGCCGCGGCAGTTTTCCACGCAACTGGTGGCGCAGCCGGAATTGCACGCGGCTGTCATTTTCGGCAACGAACGCTTCGGCCTGCCCAACGAGGTGGTCGAGCAGTGCAATGTGCTGATCAACATTCCCGCCAATCCTGAATATTCGTCGCTCAACCTGTCGCAGGCGGCGCAGGTGGTAGCCTACGAGTGCCGGATGGCCGTGCTCGACCAGGCGCCGCAGGTGGTCAGCGTGCGCCAGCCGCAGGGGGACGCCAACGAGATCGGCTTCCACGGCGAAGCTGCCAGCCTGGCGCAGATCGAGGGCATGTACCAGCACCTGGAAAGCGCGCTGGTCGAGATCGGTTTTCTCGATGCCGGTAATCCGCGCAAGCTGATGCCGCGCTTGAAGCGCCTGTTCGCGCGGGCGCAGCTGGAGAAGGAAGAGGTCAATATCCTGCGCGGGATTGCGCGGCAGATGACCTCGGGGCGCAAGTGACCGGGGCCCTTTGCCGGGGGGCGGCCTGCCGGTGCGGGATGAGGGATGGTCGCGTTCGTCGTGCGCTGCCGACGCCAGGCCTGGTGCATACATCAACCTTATCTCGATGATCAAACGTCTGCTGATCCTCTTATTAGTGATCGAAGTGCTGGGCGTGCTGGCCGTGGCGGCCGGCCTGCGCACCTGGCTGCCTGCCGACTGGCCGGCGGCTGTCGCGGTATTGGTCGCGCTGGTCGGCGGTGTACTGGTATTGCTGCTGGTGCGCATGCTGATCGCCGCCAACAATTTCCGCATCAGCTGGCGCGCGCGCAGCGTGCCCGATGCCATCCATGCGCTCGACCCGCTGACCGCCGTGCGGCTGTTCCTGCACGAGTTCGCGTCCACCATGCTGACGTCGTCCTGGTATATGTTGCGCCCGGTCGGACTGCAGTGGCAGCCGCAGGCGCGCGGGTTGCCGGTACTGCTGATCCATGGCTACGGCTGCAACAGCGGCTACTGGCGGCCGATGAGCGACCAGCTGCGGGCCGCCGGCATCAGTCATTACGGCATCGACCTCGAGCCGCCCGGCGCCGCCATCGACGATTTCGCGCCGCAGGTGCAGGCGGCGGTAGAACATTTGTGCGCCGTGACTGGCAGCGCGCAAGTAATCATCCTGGCCCACAGCATGGGCGGGCTGGTGGCGCGCGCGTACTTGCGCCGCCACGGCGCGGACCGGATTGCCCGCGTGATCACGCTTGGCACACCGCACCACGGCACCGTGCTGGCCGACCTCGGCCCCGGCAGCAACGCGGTGCAAATGCGCTGCGGCAGCGATTGGCTGGGCACGCTGGCCGCCTTCGAGACGGCAGGTGACGCTAATTTGCAACGGAACTTGTTCTGTTCCATTTATTCTGTCCACGACAACATCGTCGCCCCGCAGAACTCGAGCGAGCTGCCCGGTGCGCGCAACCTGGTGTTCGGCGCCATAGGGCACGTGGCGCTGGGGCGGCATCCGGAGATTGTGCGCTGTGCGCTGGCAGAAATCGTTTCCACGCAACAGTGTGACTTTGTGTGACTTTGTGTTGTTCTTGGTTGCTGTATGGTTACTCCTGTGAAGTGCAGCAAACAAGGCGGACCGGCCGTGACAGACTTTGGCACATTGATACTCGAGCAAACGCCGGACGCGGTGATCTTGACACGCCTGGACGGCGAAGTGGTCTATTGGAACAACGGCGCCGAGGCCGTGTTCGGCTATGGCAGCACGGAGGCAATAGGCCACCGACTGGCCGACCTGATCGAACCGCCCGGTGCGCAAGACCCCGCCAGCTCCGACGTCGTGCTGCGCCAGACCCTGGCGACCGGATCGGCCAACTACGAGTCGCTGCGCCACGCCCGCCATGGCGTGCTGGTGTACATCGACAGTTCAAGCAAGCTGGTGCGCGACGCCAACGGCGCGCCTGAATATATTTTGTGGAGTAAAAAAGACGTTACCGCGCTGCGGGTTTTGCGCGATGCCAAGCTGGTCGAAGCGCGCTTCCATGGCATCCTCGATTCGATGCCGGACGCCATCGTGGTGGCCAATATGACCGGCCGTATCGTGCTGGCCAACGGCCAGGCCGAAAGGCTGTTCGGCTATGCCCAGGGCGCGCTGCGCGGGCTGGAACTGGAAGCGCTGATGCCGGCGCACATGCGCAGTGCCCACCGCAGCCACCGGTGCGGCTATATGGCGCAACCGTCGGTGCGGCCGATGGGCGCGGGCCTGGCGCTGTATGGCTTGCGCAGCGATGGCGTGGAGTTTCCGGTTGAGATCAGCCTGAGCCCGATCACGACCGAGGAGGGCACCCTGGTCATCAGCGCGATCCGCGATATCAGCGATCGTAAACTGGCTGAATTGGCGTTGCAAGAAAAGAATATTGAACTGGCAAAAGCCAACGCCGCCAAGGATCGCTTCCTCGGCGGCATGTCGCACGAGTTGCGCACGCCATTGAACGCAATCATCGGATTTACGGGTACTATGCTGATGAAGTTGCCTGGACCCATCAATACGGAACAGACCAAGCAGCTCCGGATGGTGCAGGACAGTGCCCGTGATCTGCTAACGTTGATTAACGATTTGCTCGACCTGACCCGGATCGATACCGGCAAAGTGCAACTCGACATCGTGGCCGTGGATTGCCGTGTGCTCGTCGATGAAGTGCTGGCGTTGCTGGCGCCGCAGGCGAACTCGAAAAAGCCGGCGGGACTGGCTTTCGACGTCATAGCGCCACCGGACTTGCCGAGCGTGCGTACCGACCGCCGCGCGCTGCAGCACATTTTGATGAACCTGGTCGGCAATGCGATCAGGTTTGCCGACCAGGGCCCGCTGCTGGTGCGGCTGGCGCCGGCCACCGTCGGTACGCGCCGGTGCCTGACCATCAGCATCGGCGATGCGGCTGCCGGTGCGGCGCCGTTGCAAGCCGTGTCGCAACTGGACACGAGTGCAATGCAGCAGTTCGAAGGCGCGGGCTTGAGCCTGCACCTGAGCCAGAAACTGGCAGCGCTGTTGCATGGAGAGATATTGTTCGACAGCGCGTATGGCGTGGGGAGTGTGTTGACCCTTGCCTTGCCGCTGGAGACTTGAATAAGGAGTCTTTGTGTCTGCAAGAATACTGATCATCGAAGACAACGCCACCAACATGGAGTTGATGGTGTACCTGCTGCGCGCTTTCGGCTACACGCCGCTGTCGGCGTCCGATGGCGAGGCCGGCGTGGAAGCGGCCCGGCGCGAGCAGCCCGACCTGATCATCTGCGACGTCCACCTGCCCAAGCTCGACGGCTATGGCGTGGTGGCGGCGCTCAAGGCCGATCCGGCCACGCGTGACATTCCGGCCCTGGCCGTGACCGCACTGGCCATGGTGGGCGACCGCGAACGCCTGCTCGAAGCCGGCTTCGACAGCTACATCGGCAAGCCGATCGAACCGGATACTTTCGTCAAGCAAATCGAGTCTTTTTTGACCGGGGAGATGTCGACCCCGCCTAAAACCGACATCGCCACGATCCTGATCGTGGACGACCATGTGCTCAACCGCGAATTTTTGATGACGCTGCTCGGTTACGGCGGCTACCGCCTGATCGAAGCGGCCAATGGCGCCGAGGGCCTGAAAATGGCGCTGGCCGACAAGCCCGACCTGGTGATCTCCGACATCCTCATGCCCAATATGGACGGCTACGAGTTTGTCACGCGCATGCATGAACATCCGGACACGGCCGACGTGCCGGTGATTTTCTATACCGCCACCTACCGTGAACGCGAGGCGCTGGCAGTGGCCGAGTCGTGCGGCGTGCGCTGGGTGCTGCCCAAGCCGTCCGACCCGGACGTGATCCTGCGCACGGTGCAGGAAGCGCTGGGCCACGAGCCCACCCCGGTCGTTGAGTCGGATGACGACCGCACCGCCGTGGTGCCCGACCTGCCGCAGGAAAAACGCCTGCTCGACATCGACCACCAGGTGGCCGAATACCTCGACGAACTCGAATCGAGCAGCCAGCTGATCACGCGCCTGGCATCGGCGCCGGCGGCGGTCGATGTCGCCACCGAAGACCTGGCGCGCATGACCCAGCGCCTGTCGCGCTCGCTTTCCAGCTTGCAGGCGGTGAGCCTGCGCCTGACCGCGCTGATCGAACTGGGCATCGAACTGGGCGCCGAGCGCGATCCGCGTGCGCTGCTCGAAATCGGCTGCCGCGTGGCGCAAAATATCTGTGTCTCCAAGTACGCCTGCATCGGCGTGCTCGACGAAGAGGGCGTGGCGCTGGCCTATTACGCCAGTTGCGGCGCCGGCGTGCCGATCCACGAAATCGCCCAGAACCCGCGCGCAGGCGTGCTCGGGGGCCTGCTCGAACAACGGATTCCGTGCCGTATCAACGACCTCGATGGCGCGCCGTTCAATGTCGGCCTGCCCGCCAGCCATCCGCCGGTACACACGTTCCTCGGCGTACCCATCGCTTCGCGCGAGCGCATCCACGGCTGGTTGTACCTGGTCGATAAACTCGGCGCCGACGGTTTTTCGGAAGTCGATGAACGGGTGGCGGCCACCGTGGCCGCGCAACTGGCCGGCGCCTACGAAAACCTGCAACTGTACGACGAGATCAAGCGCAACCACGCCCAGCTCACGCTGGACATGAACGCCCGCATCCGCCTCGACGAAGACTTGCGCCGCTTCCGCCTGGCCATGGACGCCACTGCCGACGCCATCTTCCTGGTCGATCGCGCCGGCATGTGTTTTGTCGATGTCAATGCCACCGCCTGCCGCATGCTCGGTTTCGAGCGCGAAGATTTCCTGCAAGTGGGTCCCAACAAGCAGGTGGAAGGGGACCTGGTCAAGCTCGAAGTCCTGTACGAAAAACTGCTGTCCGGCGACCAGAGCGGCGCCATGACGGAACTGCTGCTGCAATGCCGCGACGGCTCGCCGCTGGCGGTGGAAGTGCAGCGCCGCACGCTGCGCTCGGGCTCGAGCTGGATCCTGGTGGCGGTCGCGCGCGATATCACCGAGCGCAAGGAAGCCGAGCAGCGCCTGCTCAAGCTGGCCCACTTCGATACGCTGACCGGCTTGCCCAACCGCAGCCAGTTCAACGATTCGCTCACCCACTCGATGCGCCAGGCCGCCGAGCACCACTGGTCGCTGGCGGTGCTGTTCCTCGACGTCGACCGGTTCAAGAACGTCAACGACACGCTCGGCCATACCATCGGCGACGAGCTGCTGCGGCAGTTCTCCAGCCGGCTGGTCGATTGCCTGCGCGTGCGCGACACCATCGGCCGCTTCGGCGGCGACGAGTTTGCCGCCATTTTGATGCTGCCCGAGGGCGCGCAAAACGCCGTGGTGGTGGTCGATAAGATCCGCGAAGTGCTGCGCCGCCCGTTCGATCTCAAGGGCCACGAAGTGACGGTGACGGCCAGTATCGGCATCTCGGTATTCCCCGACGACGCCGCCGATCCCGACACGCTGATCCAGTACGCCGACACCGCCATGTACCGCGCCAAGGAAGCGGGGCGCGACGCGTTCCGCTTCTTCACCGCCGAGATGAACGCGCAGTCGATGGCGCGCCTGGAACTGGAAAACGCGCTGCGGCGCGCCATCGAGAACGACGAATTCGTGCTGCACTTCCAGCCCAAGGTGAATATCTCGAGTGGCCGCATCAGCGGCGCCGAAGTGCTGATCCGCTGGCAGCGCCCGGGCCACGGCATGGTGTCGCCCGCGCTGTTCATCCCGATCCTGGAAGAAACCGGCCTGATCGTGCGGGTGGGCAGCTGGGTGATCAACGAAGCGTGCCGCAAGATCGCCCACTGGCGCCGTACCAGCGCCGGCGCCGTGCACCTGTCGGTCAATGTGTCGGGCATCCAGTTCTTTGTCGGCGGCCTGGAAGAGGAAGTGCTGCGCGCCATCAAGGAGCACGATATCTCGCCCGAACTGCTCGAACTGGAGCTGACCGAGAGCTCGCTGATGTCGAACGCCGAAGAGACCATTACGGTGCTGCAGAATTTGAAAGCGCTCGGCATCAAGATTTCGATCGACGACTTCGGCACCGGCTACTCGTCGCTGGCGTATTTGAAGCGCTTCCCGATCGACAAGCTCAAGATCGACATCGCCTTCGTGCGCGAAGTGACCAGCAACCCGGACGATGCCGCCATCGTGCTGGCGATTATCAACATGGCTCACAGCCTCAAGCTCGACGTGATTGCCGAGGGCGTGGAAAAGGATGCGCAACTGGCGTATTTGCGCCGCCACGGCTGCGACGAGATGCAGGGTTATTACTTCAGCCGGCCGCTGCCCGAAAACGAATTCGAAGCCATGCTGCGCGACGGCCGCACCCTGCAGGCGCCCGAGGACGAGCAGGCCACCGAGCAGCCGACGCTGTTGATCGTCGATGACGACGCCTTCATGCTCGACGTGCTGACCGATTTCCTGTCGCAGGACGGCTACCGCATCCTCACCGCGCAAACCGCCGCCGAAGGTTTCGATATCCTGGCCCGGCACCGGGTGCAGGTAATTCTTTGCGACCAGTGCATGCCGTTGATGAGCGGCACCGAGTTCATGGAGCGGGTAAAAAACCTGTGCCCGGACACATTCCGCATCATGCTGTCGGCCTATGCCGACCTCACGCCGATCATGGCGGCGATCAACCATGGCGCCATCGACCGCTTTTATACCAAGCCGTGGAAGGGCGCGGCGCTGCGCGAGAATATCCGCGAGGGCTTCCGCCTGCATGCGCAGGCGCATGGCAAGCTGCCGTTCATTAACACCGAGCAAGCGTGAGTGCGGTATCGCATCAACACATTTATTCCCCGCAACTTGCCAAGCGGGATGATAAGATTATAATTTCCACATTGTAATTTTTTCATTCATGATGAGCATTTTCCGTTGCGCCGTCGCGATCCTGGTGGCGCTGTCTATCACTGTCACTGTGGCGGCAGAGCCGTTGACGGTAGCCAAAGCCAGCGACGTGAACGGAGTCATCGAGGCCAGCCTGGCCCCGGATGGCCGCAGCGTGGCCATGCTGGTGTTCGATGGCGTCCGGCACGAGTTGCTGTTCCATTTTCCCGTCACCGGCGCCGCGCGCGGTTTTGCTTTGCAAGGTTACGAGATCTGGGCGGGAGACCGGCAGTTGCGGGCGCCGTTCGGCGTGACGTGGGCCGGAAACGACCTGCTGGCGCTAGACTACGGCAACTTGGTGATTTCGGTCGATCGCAGGGGCCGGCTCCTGGTCGATAACCTGGGCAAGGAAGTGATACGCCGCGCCGCGCGCGATGATGAAGAATCGCCGTGGCTGCTGGTCTACACCGACAATCAACGCGAGCAGATGGCCCTGGTACATGCCAGGAGCGGCGAGCGCAAAATTCTGCAACGGCCACCGGGCATATTGCAACAGACGGCGTTCGATCGCCAGGGATATCTGCGCGCGGTGACCGTGCTCACGGAAGGTGCCGTGCCGACTTACGCCAACTGGTACCTGCCGGCCCCGGGCGGCACTTGGCAGAAACTCGCCACGTTCGGCGCTACGCAGGAGCGGTGGGAGCCAGCCTACGTGCCGAATCGACCGCACACCCTGGCAGTGCGGTCGCGGATCGGCCGCGATACCTATGCGTACTTTTACTATGACACCGAACGCGGCGAGATGGGAGAGATGCTGGCTGGCCACCCCTCCGAGGACATACTCGGCGTGGTCGGTGTCGAAGGGGCTGCTTACGAGCGCGTGACGACGGGCGGCATGCGAACCGAGGAAGTTTGGCTCAACGGGACCTGGGCGGGTGTGCAGCAGGCGGTCGATGCGGTGCTGCCGGGACGAAGCAATCGCCTCAGTGGCAATCCGCGCGGTAATGTGCTGGTGTATTCCTCCAGCGACGTCGTGCCCGGTGAATGGCATTTGCTCGATACGAAAAGTTCGACCTTGGTCCTCATCGGACGGCGGCGTTCGGCGCTTGAACGTGTCGACATGCGGCCGATGGAGATCATCCGCTACCCCGCCGACGACGGTCTGAGCATACCGGCCTTTCTCACCAGGCCAGCCGACGGGGCGAGAGGCACACCTCTGGTCGTCCTGATCCATGGCGGCCCCTGGGTGCGCGATTACTGGACATGGAACGAAGAGGTACAACTGCTCGCTGCCCATGGTTACGCGGTATTGCAACCGCAATTCCGGGGATCGAGCGGGTTCGGCAAGCGTTTCGAGCAAGCCGGCTACGGACAATGGGGGCGGGCCATGCAGGACGATATCACTGCCGGCGTGAGAAAACTGATCGCCGATGGCACGGTAGACCCACGGCGCATCTGCATTGTTGGCGCCAGCTACGGTGGCTATGCAGCCTTGTGGGGACTGGCCAAGACGCCGGAACTGTACCGGTGCGGCATCAGTTTGGCCGGCGTGACCGATATCGAACACATGTTCCATGATGACTCGGATGCCGCCCGCAGCGACGTCGCGCGCGCGATACGGTTGCACCGTATCGGCGACGTGACCGACAGTGCGGAGCGGTTCGACCAGGTATCGCCACTGAAACAGGTGGACCGCATCCAGGCGCCGGTGCTGCTGGTCCATGGTGAAGCCGATCAGCGGGTGCCGATCTCGCACGCACTGAAGATGAAGGAAGCGCTTGAGCGCCTGGGCAAACCGGTTCAGTGGCTCAGTCTTAAGGATGCGGGGCACAGCCTGTCCACCACTGGACAAGTCAGCACCTATTATCGGACCATGCTTGAATTCCTCGACAAACACATCGGCCCTGCCGCCCAAGTCGCACGCTAACGCCGCAATGGCGGGACATCGGTGTTATGCTGGCGACAGATTTCACCGAGACCACCCCGCCATGCAACAAAAAGCCCCCCGCCGAACCCGCGAGCGCATCCTCGAACTGTCGCTGCGCCTGTTTAACGAGTTCGGCGAACCCAATATCACCACCACGGTGATCGCCGAAGAGATGAATATCTCGCCGGGCAATCTGTACTACCATTTCCGTAACAAGGACGACATCGTCAATTCGATCTTCGTGCAGTTCGAGGCCGAGATCGAGCGCATCCTCACGGTGCCCAACGGCCGCCGCTCGAACATCGACGACGTCTGGATGTATTTGCACCTGATGTTCGAACTGATCTGGCGCTACCGCTTCTTTTACCGCGACCTCAACGACCTGCTGTCGCGCAACCGCAAGCTCGAGCTGCACTTCAAGCAGATCCTCGACCACAAGATCAAGGTGGCCAAGCAGCTGTGCGAAGACTTGCGCAGCGAAGGTTCGCTGGAAGCGTCCGACGTCGCCATCGACGCCATGGCCACCAATATGGTGGTGGTGGCCACGTACTGGCTGTCGTACGAATACGTGCGCAATCCGCGCAAGTACAGCGAGCAGCAATCGATGGCCGACGCGCTGGCGCGCGGCTGCTACCAGGTGTTGTCCCAGATCGGTCCGTACCTGCGCAACGAGACCAGCTTGCTGTTCCAGAAGCTGTCCGAGGAATACCTGAAAAAGCTGAAATAGTATTTTTATGTCACGGAGATAGCATGGTCTGGACCGCCTTCCCGTATCCCGATGCCGGATACCGTCACACACCGGAGAGCCTGCAACAGGCATGGCCGGTGCTGCACAGCGGCGATTGCGAACCGTTTCCCACCCATCCGGCGCTGGTGCAGGCCTGGATCGCCTTCCACGCCGGCGAGTTCGAACGCGCTACGCGGCTGGGCCTGGACGTGGGTGTCAACGGCTACGCTGTCGCCCACAAGGCCATTTGCATCTACACCCAGTACCTGGAAACCAATTCGCGCAAGAAAATCGCCACCTTCGAATGCGTGGCCGAGCGCTGCGAGCGCCAGCAGCGCGAGCAGCCCGGCAACCCGTCCGGCTGGTACTGGCACGGTTACGCGCTCGGCTATTACTCCACCGGTATTTCGGTGGTCAAGGCGCTGGCCCAGGGCCTGGGCGCCAAGGTGCGCCACAGCCTGGAAACCACGCTGCGGCTGGCGCCCGAGCGTCCCGACGCGCACGTGGCGCTGGGCGTGTACCACACCGAGATCGTCGACAAGGCTGGCGCCATGATCGGCGGCCTGACCTATGGCGCCAAGAAGGAGGAGGGCTATCGCCACTTCGAGACCGCCTTGCGGCTCAATCCCGAGTCGGCGATTGCCCGCGTCGAATATGCGCGCGCCTTGCGTCTGCTGGAAGGCAAGCGCAAACTGGCTGAAGCACGGACCATGCTGGAACAGGCGGCGGCGGTGCACGCGCACGATGCCGTGGAGCGGCTCGATATCGAAGCTGCCCGTACAGAACTCAACATAAAACTCAACGAGGAAAAGCAGCAGTGACCAAGACCATTTGTGTATATTGCGGCGCCAACGCCGGCATCAGCGACAACTATGCGGCAGCGGCGCGCGCGCTGGGCGCGGCCATGGTGGAACAAAACCTGGCGCTGGTGTACGGCGGCGGCAAGGTGGGCCTGATGGGCATCATTGCCGACGAGGTGCTGCGTCTGGGCGGCGAAGTCACCGGCGTGATTCCCACCGCGCTGGTCGAGCGCGAAGTGGGCCACGCGGGCCTGACGCGCCAGTTCATCGTTAAGGACATGCATGAACGCAAGGCCATGATGGCCAGCCTGTCCGATGGCTTTATCGCCATGCCGGGCGGCATGGGCACGCTGGAAGAACTGTTTGAAATGCTGACCTGGTCGCAGCTGGGCATCCACGCCAAGCCGATCGGTCTGCTCAACGTCGATGGCTTCTACGATGGCCTGATCGACTTCATCGGCCACGCACGCGAGCAGGGCTTCATCCGCCCGCAGCACGCGGCGTTGATGATGTCGGCCAATGAGCCCGAATCACTGCTCAAACTCCTCAAGCAGTAACCACCCCGGAGGCGCAGCCATGCAGCTCCCTGTCGTGCAGCCTACAGTTGTACAGCCTCGCATCCTGATCCTGGCCGTCGGCAGCGCCGGCGATGTTTATCCCTTCATCGTCATCGGCCAGGCACTGCGTGCGCGTGGCTACGAAGTGACCTTGACGGCCTCGGCCAATTTCGAGGAACGGGTGCAGCGCGCCGGCTTGCAGTTCATCTCGGGCCTGGCCCAGGAAGAGCTTGAAACCGGCATCCGCGATCCCGACCTGTGGCACCCGGTCAAGGGCTTTGCCACCATCTGGAAATACATGGCGCGTCACCTGCCGGCAGCCTACAACCAGCAGCTGGCGCTGGTGCGCGAGAAGCCGACCCTGATCGTCGCCAGCACGCTGGGCCTGACTGGCCGCCTGTTGCAGGAGGCGCACGGCGTGCCGCTGGTCACCGTCCACCTGGCGCCGTCGTGCCTGTTCTCTGCCGACGATACGGCTGTGCGGCGCGGCCTGCACTGGCCGCGCGGCTGGCCGCGCTGGGCGGTGCGCATCACGCTTGGTTTGATCGATCGCCTGATGGTCGATGCCGTGGTGCGGCCCGCACTGAACGGCATGCGCGCCCATATCGGCCTGGCGCCGGTGCGGCGCGTGATGAGCCAGTGGCTGCACTCGCCGCAGCACGTGGTCTGCGCGTGGCCGGCCTGGTTTGCCGCGCCGCAGGCGGACTGGCCGCCCAATGCGGTGTGCGCCGGCTTTCCGCGCATGCCCTCATCAAGCAGTGCGCTCGAGCCGGACTTGCAACGCTTTATTGACGACGGTGACGCGCCCATCGTCATTACCCCTGGCTCGGCAATGGCGCATGGCAGCGATTTTATTGCACGGGCGCTCGCCGCTGCTGCAGCATTGAAGGTGAGGGCGGTGGTGGTGACGCCATACCGCGAGCAGGTACCGGAGCATTTGCCGCCGACCGTGCATTACATCGCCTACGCGCCGTTCGATGTGCTCAGCCGCCAGGTGGCGGCCTTCGTGCACCACGGTGGCATCGGTACCAGCGCCACCGTGCTGGCGGCGGGCAAGCCGCAGCTGATCGTGCCGTTCGCGTTCGACCAGCCCGACAATGCCGCGCGCCTGACGCGCCTCGGCGTGGCGGCCACCGTGCTGCCCGATGCGGCGGCGGCCGTGTGGCAGCAGGCGCTGGCCGGTTTGCTCGACGATCCGGCAGTGACCAAGGCCTGCGCCACGTTTGCCACCGTGATGGCAGCGGAGCGGCCGGCGGCGGACCGGATCGCTGAGATTATCGAGAGCAATCCCGGGCCGGGCCAGGAGACCTGACGTTTCATCGCGCATCGGGCGTGGCAGGCCCGGCTGGCGGATAACAATCGTCTCGGTGACCGATGTGCTGGTGTTGCGGCGATGCTGTTGCTTGCGTGGAGACATCTCCCTATGATCGACATGGGTGAGAGATGACGTCAACCACGGAGACCAGCCATGCATAACGACAACGAAAACAGCGACATCGACAGCGGCGCCGACCGCCAGGCCGGCACCAGCCGCCGCACCGTCCTCAAAGCCGTCGGCGCCACCGCCACCGGCTTGCTGCTCGGCGGCAGCGCCTGCGCGGCCGCACCGCGCAAGCGGTATGCCGTGGTGGGCGTCGGCTCGCGCGCCCGCATGTTTACGCGCGCGATCACCGACGACTTCCGTGACGATAACGAAATCGTTGCCGTGTGCGATAACAATGCCGGCCGCGCGGCGCTGGCCGTGCGCACGATCGCCGCCACCGGCGCCAGCCAGCCCCGCGCCTACAGCGCCGCTCAGTTCGACACCATGATCCGCGAGACCAGGCCCGAATACGTGATCGTGACGACTGTCGATGCCACCCACGACGATTACATCGTGCGTGCGCTCGACCTGGGCTGCGACGTCATCACCGAGAAGCCGATGACCACGACAGCCGCCAAGGCCCAGCGCATCCTTGACGCCGTCAAGCGCAGCGGCCGCCACGTGCGCGTGACGTTCAATTACCGCTACGCGCCGCCGCGCACGCAGGTCAAGGACATCTTGATGAGCGGCGAGATCGGCGATGTGCTGTCGGTCGATTTCACGTGGCTGCTCAACACCTTGCACGGCGCCGACTATTTCCGCCGCTGGCACAGCAACAAGGCCCGTTCCGGCGGGCTGATGATCCACAAGGCGACCCACCATTTCGACCTGGTCAACTGGTGGCTGGGCGCCCAGCCCGAGCGGGTGCACGCGTTCGGCTCGCGCCAGTTCTACACGCCGCAGACGGCCCGCCGCCTGGGCCTGCAAGGCGCGCACCAACGCTGCCTGACCTGCACCGAAAAAGCCCAATGCGCGTTCCATTTCGACCTGGCAGCCGATGCCGGCCTCAAGGCGCTGTACCTGGAAAATGAAAAATACGATGGCTACTTCCGCGACCAGTGCGTCTGGCGGCCGGAGATCGACATCGAGGACACGATGAATGTCATGGTCCGCTACGACAATGGCGTCCAGCTCAACTACGCGCTGTCTGCCTACGATGCCTGGGAGGGATACCACATCGCCTTCAACGGCACCAAGGGGCGGCTCGAGCACCGCATCGTCGAAAAAGTGGGCGTGGCCGGCGCCAACGAGGTGCAGAGCATGAGCGAAGGTGTCCATACCCGCGTCATTCCGCTGCGCGGCGCCGCGCGCGACATCGAGCCCTGGGTGGGCAAGGGTGGCCACGGCGGCGGCGACCTGGTGATGCTGACCGAAATCTTCGGCAAGGCCCCGGCCGACAAGTACCTGCGCATGGCCGACGAACGTGCCGGCGCCTGGTCGTGCCTGGTCGGGGTGGCTGCCAATCAGTGCTTCGAGACGGGGCAGACGGTCAAAATTACCGACCTGATCAAAGGGCTGACGCCGCCCGAGCGGCCCGCCATGCCGTCGCGCATCGGGCCACTGAAGGTGAAGATGTCCTGACTGGTCAGGTCAGGTCCACAGCTTGCCACTGCCGGTATCGAGATGGGTGAGGTACAGCCGCAAGTCGAACTCGTACTGGTGGTAGTTCGGTTCCATGTACGTGCACAGTTTATAAAACGGCTTGTCGTGCTGCTTTTCCTTCACGTGCGCCAGTTCGTGCACGGCGATCATGCGCAGGAATTCCAGCGGCACTTCCTTGAACATGGTGGCCACGCGGATCTCGTGCTTGGCCTTGAGCTTGCCGCCTTGCACGCGCGAGATTGACGTGTGCAGGCCCAGCGCGTGGTTGATCACGTGGATCTTGCTGTCGTATTCGACCTTGTTGATCGGCTCGGCATTGCGCAGGTGTTCCTCGCGCAAGTCCTGCACGTAGTTGTACAGCGCCTTGTCGGTACGCACGTCGTGCGCCTTGCTGTAGCGCTTGAGCAGCACCTCGCCCAGCTTGTTCTGGGCCAGCAGTTGCGACACTTGTTGCTGGGTTTGCTCGGAATAGGCGCTCAGGTACTTCAGGGCAGGCATGGCAGGAAGGCGAAAAATCAATCGAGGGCGCAATGTATCACACCTGTCCTTTTGCCCGGGTGCATCCAATGATGATCGCTATATAATCATGTATATTACGGTTTTCACTTGGGAGCGGCAATGCGGAATACGAAGATGATGGTGGCGCTGGCGCTGATGCCGGTATTGGCAGCGATGGGCGGCACGGCCGCGGCGGCAGATATTACGGTCTCGGCGGCGGCCAGCCTGACCAATGCCTTCAAGGAAATCGGTGCGGCCTACGAGAAAGACCATCCGGACGACAAGGTGCTGTTCAACTTTGCCGCATCCGACCCGCTGGTGCAGCAGATCGCCAAGGGCGCGCCGGTGGACGTGTTTGCCTCCGCCGACCAGGATGCCATGGACAAGGCCGAAGGCCTGAAGCTGCTCGCTGCCGGCACCCGCAAGAATTTCGTCGCCAACACCCTGGTGCTGATTACGCCGGTCAACAGCAAGCTTGCGATCAAGGGACTCACTGACCTGCAGCAGCCGGCCATCACCCGCATCACCCTGGGCAACCCGGCCAGTGTGCCGGTGGGCCGCTATACGCGCAACGCGCTGGAGCAAGCCAAGCTCTGGAGCGTTGTCGAGCCGAAGGCCATCTACGGCACCTCGGTGCGCCAGAGCCTCGACTACGTGGCGCGTGGCGAAGTCGATGCCGGCTTCGTTTACGCCACCGACGCTGCCGTGCAAAAGGACAAGGTCACGGTCGTTGCCACCATCCCGACCACCACGCCGGTCACTTATCCGATCGCGCTGATCGAAAAAGGCCCGCAAGTGGCGGCCGGCCGCCGTTTCATCGCCTACGTGATGGCGCCGGGCGCTCAGGCGGTCCTGGCCAAATACGGTTTCAGCCGTCCATAAACAGGGCGTGGACAGTTTTTTCAACGAGCCCGCGTGGATCGCGCTGCGGCTCTCGCTCAAGGTGGCCTGCTGGGCCACCTTGCTGGCGCTGGTGGCCGGCACCGCGTTTGGCTACCTGCTGGCACGCAAGCGTTTCATCGGCCGCGAGCTGCTCGACGCCGTGTTGACCTTGCCGATGGTGATGCCGCCGACGGTGCTTGGCTACTACCTGCTGGTGATCATCGGCCGCGAGGGCGTGGTCGGCGCCTGGTTGCAGCACCATTTTGGCATCAACCTGATTTTCACCTGGCAGGCGGCAGTGATTGCGGCAGCCGTGGTGGCGTTTCCGCTGGTGCTCAAGGGCGCCCGCGCCGCATTCGAAGCGGTCGATACGCAGCTTGAACAGGCGGCCATGGTGCTGGGCGTGTCGCCGTTCGGCGTGTTCCTGCGCGTGACCTTGCCGCTGGCCTGGCGCGGTGTGCTGGGCGGCACCTTGCTGGCGTTTGCCCGTTCGATGGGCGAGTTCGGCGCCACGCTGATGGTGGCCGGCAGCATCCCCGGTAAAACCCAGACCTTGTCGATTGCCGTCTACGAGGCGGTGCAGGCGGGCCAGGACGATACCGCCAATTTGCTGGTGATCATTACGTCGGTGGTGTGTGTCACCGTGCTGGTGGCGGCCAACAAGCTTACTCCCAACCGCAATCCGCAACGATGACCATGGTAATCAACGTCGATATCCGCAAGACCCTGCGCTCGGGCGACCGCGTGTTCGAGCTCGATGCCCGCTTCGAGTCGGCCAGTACGCGCGTGGTGATCTACGGCCCGTCGGGCGCCGGCAAGAGCCAGCTCCTGAAAGCGGTAGCGGGCTTGATGACGCCGGACCAGGGCCGCATCGCACTGGCCGGGCGCTGCCTGTTCGATGCTGCAGCCGGCATCGATGTGACGCCGCAACACCGCCGCGTCGCTTACCTGTTCCAGGACTATGCACTGTTCCCGCATCTGAATGTGCGGCAGAATATCGCTTTTGGCCTGCAACGCGGCTGGCGCAATCCGCTGGCGCGTGTCGATGTGGAGGCGGTGCGCTATTGGCTGGCAGCGTTCGAGCTCGACCACGTGGCGCAGCAGTTGCCGCACCAGCTGTCGGGCGGACAGCGCCAGCGCGTGGCCCTGGCGCGCGCGCTGGCGCCGCAGCCGGGCGCATTGTTGCTCGACGAGCCGTTCGCCGCGCTCGACCCTGGCCTGCGCGAACGCATGCGCGCCGAGCTCGATGCATTGCAACGCCGCCTGGCGATACCGATGATAATGATTACTCACGATCCCGAGGACGTGCGCGCGTTCGGCGACCATGTCCTGCGCATGAACCAGGGACGGCTCGAGGAGCATGCACCATGAATGACGATCACAAGACGCTGGCATTGCAGGGCAATGTCTGGATGACCATCGGCGGCCAGAAGCTGGGCGGCCAGGACCGGGTGGAATTGCTGTCAGCCATCGCTGCCCACGGTTCGATCACGGCGGCGGCCAAGGCGGTGGGCATCAGTTACAAGGGCGCCTGGGATGCCATCGAGGCGATGAACAACCTGGCCGGCGAGCCGCTGCTTGAACGCGTGGCCGGCGGCAAGGGGGGCGGCGGCACCCGGTTGACCAGCCGGGGCGCCCAACTGGTCGAGAATTTCCGCAAGATCGAGGCGGCGCACCGCCAGTTCGTGGCGCACCTGAGCGAGCAGTCGCACGCGCTGGCCGATGATTTGTTAATGATACGGAGAATGAAAATGAAGACCAGTGCGCGCAACCAGTTCAGCGGCACGGTGGTGGCCTTGAAAGAGGGCGCCGTCAACGACGAGGTGATACTTGAGGTGGTGGGCGGTCAGCACATCGTGGCCACCATCACCCGCGACAGCCGCGAGAGCCTGGGACTGGTGGTCGGCGCGGAAGCGTTTGCGCTGGTGAAGGCGTCATCGGTGATCGTGGTGACGGACCTGGGCGGCGCGCGTTTGTCGGCCCGTAACCAGCTGGCGGGCACCATCAGCCGCGTGGTGCCCGGCGCGGTCAATACCGAGGTGAGTATCGACCTGCCGGGCGGCGGTGTGATTGCCGCCATCGTTACGCGCGACAGCGGTGAGGCACTGGGCCTGGCCGAGGGCGGCACGGCGATGGCGGTGTTCAAGGCGTCGAGCGTGATTGTGGGGACACCCGCCTAGCCCTTGCTGCTCTGGCGGTTGCCGCTGCCGGAAGCTTGTTCCGAGCCCCGGTTGCTTCGTTCGGCGGCTGCCGCCCGCGCGGCAGATTGCCGGCTTTCGCCGCCCTTGCGGCCGATGGCGGCCATGTGCTCGCGGTTGCGGCTGACTGCCTCGCCGCCTTTCTGGCCGGCGCGCCGTGCTTCTTCGGAATCGAATTCATGCGCCGTGCCTTTTTGGTGCGCGGCCTGTCCGCCCTTGCTGGCGATGCTGCGTTGGGTGGCCTGGTCCATGGCGGCGAAGCCGCGCTTGGCCGGGGTTTTGGGCTGGGCCTGGTCTTCCCCATCCTTGCTTGCTGCATTACGTTGATTGCTGCTTGCCATTGCTGCCTCCTGGGTTGTGGTCGGGTTGCGAACAGCCAAAGCCGCTGCTCTGCATGTTAGAGGTGCAAGGTTGATGAAAGTTCCACGTGATTTGCGATGCGATCAACACGGTGTTTGACGGTGCGCCAACGGCGTGCGGGCCGCAGTTTTACTGCAATGGCCGCGCCGTGCGACAATACCGGCCTCGTTATTCTCTTGTTGTTATTGAAATTGACTGCGGCGGCCATGACCAACCCTGAATACATCCTCACTCTTTCCTGCCTCGACCAGCGCGGCATCGTGCACCGCGTATCCGGTTTCCTGGCCGATCACGGTTGCAACATCATCGACTCCGCCCAGTTTGGCGACAGCGAATCGCGGCTGTTTTTCATGCGCGTGCATTTCGCGCTGGAGGACGGCGGCGTCAACGACGAGTTGCTGCGCGCCGATTTTGCGCTGCTCGCAGCGGGCATGCAGCTGGACTGGGAGCTGCGCGATGCGCACTACAAGCCGCGCGTGCTGCTGATGGTGTCGAAAATCGGCCATTGCCTGAACGACTTGCTGTTCCGTTATAAAAGCGGTTTGCTGCCGGTGGAAATTCCGGCCATCGTTTCGAACCACATGGATTTCTACCAGCTGGCAGCGAGCTACAATATTCCGTTTCACCACCTGCCGCTGGCAGCCGGCGCGCCGGAATCGGCCAAGCTGGCGCAGGAAGCGCGGGTGCAGGACCTGATGCAGCATCACCAGATCGACCTGGTGGTCCTGGCGCGCTACATGCAGATCCTGTCGCCGGGCATGTGCGCCGCGCTCAAGGGCAAGGCCATCAATATCCACCATTCGTTCCTGCCCAGCTTCAAGGGCGCCAAGCCGTATGCCCAGGCGCACCACCGCGGCGTCAAGCTGATCGGCGCCACCGCACACTTCGTGACCGGCGACCTCGATGAAGGCCCGATCATCGAGCAGGACGTCGAACGTGTCGATCATTCGATGGATGCCGAGACGCTGTCGGCCATCGGCCGCGACGTCGAATGCGTGGTGCTGGCGCGCGCCGTGAAATGGTTTGTCGAACACCGCATCTTGCAGAACGGCGACAAGACTGTCGTCTTCAAATAATTTACAGAGAAATACCCATGGCACTCAAAGCAACAATCTACAAAGCCGAATTATCGATTGCGGACATGGACCGCAATTACTACGGCACCCACGCGCTCACCCTGGCCAAGCACCCGTCCGAAACCGACGAGCGCGTGATGGTACGGCTGCTGGCCTTTGCCATCCACGCCAGCGACTCGCTCACGTTTACCAAGGGCCTGTTCGATGTCGACGAGCCGGACCTGTGGCAGAAGGATTTGACCGGCGCCATCGAACTGTGGATCAACGTCGGCCAGCCCGACGAAAAAATCATGCTCAAGGCCAGCGGACGCTCGAACCAGGTGGTGGTGTACAGCTACGCGGCCACCAGCAATATCTGGTGGAAGGGCATCGCCAACAAGGTCGAACGCTGCAAGAACCTGACCGTGATCGACCTGCCGTCGGAAGCGACCGAGCAACTGGCGCTGATGGCCCAGCGCACCATGCAATTGCAATGCACGATCCAGGACGGCCAGATCTGGCTGACCGACGGCGTCACCACCATCGAATTCCCGCGCGAAACGCTCAAGGAAGCGCGCTAACCATCTGCTCTCACGCGGTTTGATCCATCGCAAACCGCGTGCATTTCAGCGCCAGCCTTGGCGTGCCGCGACCGAACTGGCCGAGCTGTCGCTGCCGCCACCGGACGGGCTCGAGGCGTATCAGCCGAAGCAAAAATACCTGCTGGTCGAACAGCGCTGGAACCAATCGGTGGATGTACACTCTAACGTGTTGGCAATCGTGTTTAAGCTGCTGCGCGCGCAGAGCGATGCCGAGCTGCGTGCGGCGCTGAAACTGTTTGCCGAGCGGGTGAAGGCGCCGGATTTGCAGCCAGCCCGTGAAAGTTTGTTGCGTTGGCTGCAAACGACCTTGCGGCTTGAGTTCAGTGAGCTCAATGTAAATATGGAGGAAAAAATGGGTATCTTGTTCGATCAGCGGTTCAAGCGCTATGAAGATTTGCTGGAGTACGAGGCGATCGAAAAGGGGCGCAAGAAGGGGATCCTGGAGGGACGGCAAGAGGGACTGGATGAGGGGCTGCAACAAGGCTTACAACAAGGCTTGCAACAAGGCTTGCGGGAGGTCTTGCAAGACCTTCTCCAACTCGATGATCAGGGCAATCAGAGCCAGTTGCAATCCCACATAGCCGAAAAAATCAACGCCGCCAACCCCGACCAGTTGCGAGAGTGGATCAAATCCCTCGCGCGCGGCGCCAACCCGCGCCAGCTGTTTGGCGCGGGCTGACCAGGGCTTGTTTTATCGAGGTGCCGCACCCAAGCGTTTCACTTCTCCCGACCCCACGATGCTTTTGCTGAGCTTGGGATCGCCGTAGTAAGCAACGTCGCCCGAACCCGCCAGGCTCACCGACAGCGTGTTGGTCGCCCACACCGTGGCTTCGCCCGAGCCGCCGATGCTGACGCTGGCCGTGCGGGCGGCCAGGTTGCCGGCTTGGACGTCGCCCGAGCCGCCGATCGACACTTGCACGCGCTCGGCCTTGCCGCTCGTTTCCACGCTGCCGCTGCCACCCAGCGATACGGTCACTGCTTCCGCCGCCAGTTGGCGCGCGATCAGCGAGCCTGAACCGCCGATGTCGAACCGCAAGGTCTCGCCGCGCAAATTATCGGCCCGTACCGCGCCGGAGCCGGCCACCGACACCCGGTCCAGCGAACGTGCCTGCACGATGATCTTCATGGTTCTGGTTGACAGCGACAGGCCCTTGCGCACCGGGCGGATGCGCAGCGTGCCTTTCTCCACCACGGTTTCCAGCAGTGCTTGCAGGTTGTCGTCGGTTTCCACGGTGACGCTTTCGGTATTGCCGAGCCGGACTTCGACATCACCGCTGACGCTGCTTGCCAGCGCGCTGAAATGACCGAGTTCGCGGCTCTGGGTGGTGATCTTGCCGCTACCCTGGACCCGTTCGCTGCTCCAGCCGTCCATCAGGCCGGCATGGGCCACGCCGGCCGGAGCGGCCAGGGTCAGCAGTCCGGCGGTCATCAACAGGGCGCGTAAGGCGGGCAGGGTGCTGCGCAAGAGAGGGTAGGACATGGTGTTCTCCGGTAGGGATGGTATGGGAGCGATAGTAACGATGCGCCACGAAACACGACAGCGCCTTGCGACAGACCGCATTCCCGGCGCCCTGAAATGCAGCTTGCCGCGACCGGAGGCAGGCACCTGGACGGCGCCATGAGGTATCATGCGGCTTTTACGCCCGCCCACGCCGCACCACTACCATGCTCATCATCACTATCAAACAAGGCAAGGAAAAATCCTTGCTGGCCGGCGACCCCTGGATTTATCCCACCGCGATCGACAAGGTCGATGGCAAGCCGCAGGAAAAAATGAAACCCGGCTCCACCGCCATCGTCCAGAGTTCGTCGCGCCAGTTCATCGGCCGCGCGGCCTATAACTCCAAGTCGCAAATCCGCGCCCGCATGTGGAGCTACAAGGAAGACGAACCGGTCGATCACGCCATGATGAAGCGCCGCGTCAAGGCCGCCATCGCCAAGCGCGCCGACAGCGTGCGCGCCGCCCATCCGCAGGCGCTGGTGCCGGTAGTACTGGGTGAAGAAGACGGCCTGTCCGGCCTGATCGTGCACAGCTGGGGCGGCGTGCAGGGTTATGTGATCTGCCAGTTCCAGTCGGGCGGCGTCGATGCCTGGAAAGTGCCGATCGTCCAGGCCCTGCTGGCTGAAACCGGCTGCCCCAATGTTTACGAGCGTTGCGACGAACTGATCCGCAAAGGCGAAGGCTTGCCGCTGATCCAGCGCGAACTGGCCGGCGAAGCGCCACCGGACCACGTGCTGGTAGTCGATGGCAAGGAACGCTACAGCATGGACTTGCGCACCGGCTTCCGCTACCCGAAGCTGCGCGGCTAAGCAGCTAAGCAGCTAAGCAGCTAACCAGTCGACCGGCCTACCAGCCAGCTACCCAGCCAGCCGACTGGCCGGCCAACCAGCCAACCAGCCGACCAGCGGCCAACTGACCATCGGCCGCCGATCACTGGTCGAGCGGCACCGACCGGTAGCGATTGACTTCATTGGCCGTGACCGGCGCCGCATTGTTGCCCCAGGCGCTGCGCAGGTACGACACCAGTTGCGCCACCTCGATATCGCTCAGCACGTGGCCGAACGGCGGCATGCCGTACGGACGGGGATTGCCTGCCGTCGCTGGCGCGAAGCCGCCGTTGAGCACGATGCGGATGGCGTTGACCGCCGGCGCCTGGCCAAGCGCGCGATTGTCCGCCAGTGGCGGATAGTGCGGCGCCTGTCCGCCGCCATATTCTCCATGACACTCCACGCAGTGTTGCCGATACAGCCTGGCCCCGGCGGCCAGGAAGGCGTCCGCCTGCGCATTCGCTTCACGCCGGTAGGGCGCGGCCGGCGCGGCTGCGGGCAGGCTGCGCAGGTACTGCGCCATGGCGTTCACATCGGCGTCGTTCAGATGTTGCAGGCTGGCGCGCACCACCTCGGCCATCGGGCCAGAGGCGGTTGTTTGCGGCGCCACGCCGGTTTTCAGGAAGGCCGCCAGGTCGTCCTGCGACCAGGCTGGCTTGCCTGAAGCCTCCCCGAAGGTCAGTTCCGGCGCATACCAGCCAAGCCCATCGAGCATGCCGCCAGACAAGCTAGCGCCTTCCGCCCCCAGGCCGTTGCGCGGGCTGTGGCAGGCACTGCAATGTCCCAGTCCCTGCACCAGGTAGGCGCCCCGGTTCCAGTCCAGCGATTGCGCCGTATCGACGCGATAGACGCCGGGCCGGAAGTACAGCGCGCGCCATGCCGCCAAGGCCCATTGCTGGTTGTACGGGAAACGCAAGCTGTGCGGTGCGCTTTGCTGGCGCACGGCCGGCACCGAGCGCATCCAGGCGTATAGCGCATCGGCATCGTCGCGCGTGAGGTGGGTGTAGCTGGTGTACGGGAAGGCCGGGTACAGCAGGCGGCCATCCTTGCCTTTGCCATGATGCAGTGCGCGCCAAAAATCGTCGACGCTCCAGTTGCCGATGCCGGTGGCGACGTCGGGCGTGATATTGGGCGTGACGATGTCGCCGAACGCGGTGCGAATGACGCGACCGCCAGCGTACTGCGCGCCGCCGCGCACGGTGTGGCAGGCCATGCAGTCGCCGGCCCGGGCCAGGTAGGCGCCGCGGGCGATGCGTTGCGCCGGTGCCAGGGCTGCGGTGGCAGCGGGTGGCTGCCCGGAATCGTCAACTGGTGTCCACAGCCAGGCGGCAAGGATCAGCGCTACTACTGCGATCAGCAGGCCAACCACGGCATACAGGGTCTTTTTCATGGCGCTACCTTTTCAGCCAAGCTGCAACAAGGCAGGGGCAAGGGGCTACTTGCCGGCAGCAACGCCATCAATGCCATCAACGCAGGCGAGGCTGTCCTCATGGCGCCGCCTTCCCGGCCATTCCGCCACAGGGCAGGGGTAATGGCGCTGGCAGAGAGCCGGCCGCAGCAGGCCGCGCAGCCGGATCGGGTGCCTGGCGGCTGAGCCAGCTCGATACCGCTGCCACATCGTCGCCCGCCAGGCGGCCGGCGATGTCGGCCATGCAGTCGGGCGCGGCAGCGCGGCGGGTGCCGCTGCGCCAGGCGCCGAACTGGGCATTGATGTAGTCGCTGGGCAGGCCCAGTAAGCCGGGAATGGCCGGCGCCACGCCATCCAGCGCCGTGCCATGACAGCTCACGCAGGCGGGAATCTTGCGCGCCGCATCGCCATGCAGCACCAGTTGCCGACCGCGTGCCAGCGCAGCGGTGCCGGCATTGGCGCCGCTGCCCGGGGTGGCCGGTGGATAGACCGGGTGCTGGGCAGCGAAAAAATCGGCGATCTCGCGCAGGTAGTCGTCGGACAGCTGCGCGACCATATACGTCATCATCGGATAATTGCGGCGGCCGTCGCGAAAGTTCAGCAACTGGTTGTACAGGTAACCGGCCGGCTTGCCGGCGATACGCGGAAAATATGCGTCGCGGCGCTCCTCGACGGCATGGCACGCGATGCACGCGGCCACGCGCTGTTGCAAGGTATCGGGTGGCGCTGCCGCTGCTGTGGTGGACAGGCACAGGCCGGCGCCGCCAGCCATCAAACGCATCAAGCGCATCAAGCGTATCAAGTGCATCAAACGCATCAGCGCACGGGTATCGGTCACCGGTCTCCTCCTGGTGGAAAGCCTTCGAACGAGGCTGTCGGGTCAGGATATACCGATGTTGCTAAAAGATATAGTGGACAGAATGCCTAAGCAGCAGGAGTTGCCGGCTTCGGCGGGCGTGGCAGCTTGACGGCCTTCATGGGCTTGAGCTGGCCGCCGGTAGCGAGCCACTGGCGATACACGCGCAACGCCACCTGGGCGTCGTCGGCCGCATACAACAATTGGCTGCTGGAGAGGCGCGGCAAGGACCAGTTGGTCGTGGAGATTTTTTTCGATTTTTGCAGCTTCAGGCCAAAGAACTTTGCCACTGCTGTCTTGGCGCCCAGGTCGTTGCGCTGCCCCGGGGTGCGCAGCGCCACCGACAGGTCCACCACGCCGCCGGCGCGGATGGCCAGCTTGGCGTGCAGCCGCTTGACGTCGTCGGACAGACCAAAACCCACCTTGAGCGGCGCGGCCGGTTCCAGGATCGCCTGCAGGACCGCCAGCGTGGCGTCGTCGGTGTGGCTGCCCACCTGGAACAGGTAGGCCTTGGCATCGGTGGCAAACTGGATCAGGTGCGGCCCGGTGGACACTTCGCCCTTGGTAAACGTGGGTTTCGATTCGGTATCGAACCCGATCGCGTCGCAGGCGAGCAGGGCGTCGCGTGCTGCCACCGCCTGCTCCGGTGTTTTTACCAGCAGTACGTCATCAAGCAACAAGCCTGTGTACGGCGGCAATTGTTCCTCCACCGCAGGGGCGGCGGAGGGCACACGCGGTGCGCGGGGCGATACGTCCAAGAAATGAACCTTACTTTCGCTTACTTGCGCGAGAATTTCGCGGTCAGCTGGTTGAGCTTGTCAACGCGGACACGGGCGGCTTCTTCGGCAGCGGCGGCTTCGCGCTCGGCCTTCTTGCGGTCGGCTTCTTTCTTGAAGCGTTCCTGTAAGACCTGGGTAGCATGGGCGCGGTGGGTATCGGTGACTTCGGCGCCGGGCGTGCCGTCGAGGTCGTGACGTACCTTGGCTTTTTCCATGACCTTCAGGTAGCGCAGCGAGCCGGTGTGGATGCCGAGCGCAGTCCGCATGATTTTGCGGTTCAGGTCGGGCATGACCGCCAGGATCTGCTTGTCGATACCGATGGATAGCGGCAAAAAGTCGCGGAAAGCGGGGAATTGGGTTTGCAGTTGCTTGAGCAAGCTGCGCGGCGTCATGGCAACAGCGGCGACAGCGACGGCTTCGGCGGCCGGAGTAGCAGCGTCCGCTTCGGTGGCCGCAGTTGGAGTGGTAAGGCTAGTGTTCATCGACTTCAAAGGTTAAGCAACAAGCGCCATCGTATCATGCGGCCCTGCGGAATGCAGTGCCTTTTCGACCAGCGTGACACTTTGACCAGCAGGTTGAGGGGGAAAGGTCGCGGCGGCAAGGTGCGTTCGACGCCAAAAATGTGTATAATGTCCGACTCACCAACGTGCAATGACACAGTTGGCAAAGCTACACAGAGTTGGAAGCAAGTTAGAAACACGCTAAAAACAAGCCCGTAGTTCCAAGCGGGCTTTTTTTATTCCGCAGGATTATCGTCAGCTAAATTACAACATTCCATCGATGCGCCCCGCTCAGTGCGGCTGGTGCGCGCTATGGCTTTTGTAATCCGCCGGCGGCTTCGCATTGAGAGATTTTTAATGACAAAAACGCCGAAAACTTTAACGTTGTCCGTCAAGACCGCCCGTCCCAGCTCCGCCCCGCTGGTCGTGCCGAAGACGACTCTATCTTATGTCATCGATAATGCGCAAGAGGCAGCGAGCAAAGTAACGGTAGTCAAGAAGAAAACGCGTCTGAGTTCCGCAACGATCGAGCCGGTGGCCACCATGGCTGCCGCCGCCGAGTCCGACGCCCCGGCGCGCACCGTCAAGCTGGCGCGCAAGCCTGGCGACGCCGGCGATGCGGCAGCAACGGCTGAAATGGCCGTGCCGGCCGTGCGCACCGCGCCGAAATCGAAGCTGGTCAAGGCGGTCAAGGAACCGGCGCCGGTCGTCATTTCCACCGGCGGCACGACCGTGAGCCAGGTGACCGACGCCGCCACCCTGGCCTCGATCGATACCTCGGGCTATTTGCTGCCGAGCGTGAAGGTGCCGGGCCGCCGTGGCCGCAAGCCATCCGAGTTCACCCCGGAAAACGACGAAGTCGCGGCATTGAACGCGGTCGAGCGCGCCGAACTGAAGGCGGTGTCGAAGGCGCGCGAGCGCAAGGCCAAGGGCGGCGCCGAGCTGCTGGGCCTCGATAACAAGAGCACGGCCGAAGAGCTGGAACGCCGCCGCGCCCAGATCAAGAACCTGATCAACATGGGTAAGGAACGCGGTTTCCTCACCTACGCCGAGATCAACGATCAACTGCCGGAAAACATCATCGATCCGGAAGCGATCGAAGGCATCATCGCCACGTTCAACGACATGGGCATCGCGATCTACGAGCGCGCACCGGATGCTGAATCGTTGTTGTTAAGCGACAGTGTTGCCACCGTCACGTCCGACGACGAGGTGGAAGCGGCTGCCGCCACCGCCTTGTCCACGGTCGATTCCGACTTCGGCCGCACCACCGACCCGGTCCGCATGTACATGCGTGAAATGGGCGCCGTGGCGCTGTTGACGCGCGAAGGCGAGATCGAAATCGCCAAGCGCATCGAAGGCGGCCTGAAAGACATGATCCAGGCCATTTCCGCCTGCCCGACCACGATCGCTGAAATCCTGGCGCTGGCCGCCAAGATTGAAGCCGACGAAATGAAGGTCGATGACGTGGTGGACGGCTTTGTCGATGCCAACGAATCGGCGCCGGCGCCGGTCGTGGCCGCACCTGCCGCCTCGGACGACGACGAGGAAGAAGAGCTGGAAGTGGAAGAAGAGGAAGAAACCGATGGCGCGGCCGGTGGCGGCGCGGCCGGTTTCTCCACCGAACAACTGGCGCAGCTGAAAAAATCGGCGCTGGAAAAGTTCGCCCATATCGAAAGCCAGTTCGAAAAAATGCGCAAGGCCGCCGGTGGTTACGGTTCCAAGGCCTACGTGGCGGCGCAGGAAACCATCTCGGCCGAATTGCTGGGCATCCGCTTCACCGCCAAGGTCGTTGAAAAACTGTGCGACACCCTGCGTGGCCAGATGGAAGAAGTGCGCTCGATCGAACGCGCCGTGCTCGACCTGTGCGTGAACCGCTGCGGCATGCCGCGTGCTCACTTCATCAAGGTCTTCCCGGGCAACGAGACGGACCTGGACTGGGTCGATGGCGAAGTCGATGCCGGCTACCCGTACAGCACCGTGCTGGGTCGTAACGTGCCTGCCGTGAAAGAGCTGCAAAAGAAAATGATCGACCTGCAAGCCCGCGTGGCCTTGCCGCTGGCCGACCTGCGCAAGATCAACAAGCAGATGGCTGCCGGCGAAAAACGCGCACGCCAGGCCAAACGCGAAATGACCGTCGCCAACTTGCGCCTGGTGATTTCGATCGCCAAGAAATACATCAACCGTGGTTTGCAGTTCCTCGACCTGATCCAGGAAGGCAATATCGGCCTGTTGAAGGCGGTGGACAAGTTCGAATACCGTCGCGGCTACAAGTTCTCGACCTACGCCACCTGGTGGATCCGCCAGGCGATCACGCGTTCGATCGCCGACATGGCCCGTACCATCCGCGTGCCGGTGCACATGATCGAGACCATCAACAAGATGAACCGCATCTCGCGCCAGATCATGCAGGAAACCGGCAGCGAGCCGGACCTGGCCACCCTGGCGCTGAAGATGGAAATGCCGGAAAACAAGGTGCGTGAAATCATGAAGATCGCCAAAGAGCCGATCTCGATGGAAACGCCGATGGGCGAGGACGGCGATTCGCAACTGGGCGACTTCATCGAAGACAACACGACCCTGGCGCCGCTGGACGCCGCGCTGCATGCGTCGATGCGCAATGTCATCAAGGAAGTGCTCGATTCGCTGACCCCGCGCGAGGCGAAGGTGCTGCGCATGCGTTATGGCGTGGAAATGTCGAACGACCACACGCTGGAGGAGGTAGGCAAGCAGTTCGACGTCACCCGCGAACGTATCCGCCAGATCGAAGCGAAGGCCATGAGCAAGCTGCGCCAGCCATCGCGTTCGGACAAGCTGAAAACTTTCCTGACGCAGAATTAACCGGGGAGGCTGCGGCCTCCTTCACTGAAATGCCGTCCAGCTTTGCAGCCGGGCGGCATTTTTTTTGAGTGCCGGAAAAATCGATGAATCTTGATTTCAAACTACAATTGCATCAATGAAAACATCGAACTTTCTCTCCACGTGTCGCTGGGCTGTGCTGGCTGCGGCGGCCCTCTTGACGACCGGCGCCCAGGCGGTTGACACCTGCGGCGGTTTCAAGCGCCTCGACGTCACCACGCCCGACGGCTTATGCGCAGCCATCCTGGCCGATGGCTTCAAATTCCCCCGGGGCATACAGCCGCTCAGTAATGGCGAACTGGTCGTGGTCGATATGCGCAGTTGGGAGCCGAAGCAGGGCCGCGTGTGGTTGCTCAAGCCGGGCGCGGCAGGGCACTTCGAGCAGGTGCTGCTGCTCAAGGGTCTGGATCGGCCCAACGGCATAGTCCTCGGCCCCGATGGCTTGTTATACCTGGGGCTGGTTGGACGCATCGTGCGCTTCGATCCGAAAAAACCGGAGGCCACGCTGATCGACGTCATCGGCGGCAAATCGGGCGTGGCGCCGCTGCCGGGCAAAGGTCGTCACCTGCTCACCAATATGCGCTTCGACGCGCGCGGCGATTTATACGTGAATGTCGGCTCCGCCACCGACCATTGCGAGGGCGAGAATGGCGCGGCACCAGCAGCCGGCCAGCCTTGTGCCGAAGCCGAGGGGCCGCAGGCGCTGGGCGTAATCCGCAAGTACAAGCTGCTGTGGCCGATGGCCATGGTCAAGGACTGGGAAAACTATGCGTCCGGCCTGCGCAACTCGATGGCGCTGGCCGTGCACCCCGTCAGCGGCGAACTGTGGCAGGCCGACAACGGCCGCGACGCCATCCAGGCCGCCATGCCGAATCTCGCCAACGACAACGACTTGCCGCACGACGAGCTGAACCTGATCGCACGCGGCGCCAATTACGGCTGGCCTTACTGTTACGACGCCAACGTCGCCAGTCCCGAATATCCGGACAAGGATTGCAGTGCCTACCGCGCGCCGGCACGGCTGCTGCCGGCCCACGCGGCGCCGCTGGGCATGACGTTTTACACGGGCGATCGTTTGCCGGCGCTGTACCGCAACAGCCTGATCATCGGCTACCACGGCTACCGCGCCCACGGCCACCGGCTGGTGGCGCTGCTGCCGGATAGCAAGGGCGCACCGCTGGGCAAGTCGGTCGAGCTGATCGGTGGCTGGCACAGCAAGCCAGGGCAGGGCATGGGCGCGCCGGTCGATGTCAAGCAGGGGCCGGACGGCAATATCTACCTGGCGGAAGACCGTACCGGGCGCGTGGTGCGCTTGCAGGTTGATGCGCCATGAGCGCCCGCCCGCGCATCCGTGTAGCAGTCGAAGATCCGAAGACACCGGAAAAGGCTGGCGCCAGGTTGGGGCAGCGCCCAAGGTTTGCCTGAGAATATATGGTTCGTATATAATTCGTATATTGAAATTTACGAGGATACGCCATGGGCATCGTCAACATCGACGAAGAACTGCACGACCAGCTGCGCAAGGCCAGTGCGGTCGGGTGCCGCTCCATCAACGCCCAGGCCACGTTCTGGATCAAGATGGGCATGCTGGCCGAAATGAATCCCACGCTCACGTTCAACGAGATCCTGGCGCGCGAATTCCGCTCGGCCGGCGTGGAAGCGCAGGTGTTCCGGGAAACCGCGACATGATCAAGCGCCCCGAAGAAATCGCCTTGATGGCGGAGTCGGGCCGCCTGCTGGCCAGCGTGTTCGGCCACCTCGATCAGTTCGAGCTGACCGGCATGTCCACCATGGCCGTCAACGACCTGGTCGACACCTTCATCGTCGAGCAACTGCACGCGCGGCCGGCCAGCAAGGGCCAGTACGATTATGCGTACGCGCTCAATGCGTCGCGCAACAGCGTCGTGTGCCACGGCGTGCCGTCCACCACCGAGTTGCTGCAGGACGGCGACATCGTCAACTTCGACATCACGCTGGAAAAGAACGGTTTTATCGCCGACTCCAGCAAAACCTACCTGGTCGGCACCGTTGCCAGCGCCGCGAAAAAGCTGGTGGAGGTGACGTACGAGGCGCTGTGGCACGGCATCCACGCGGTGCGCCCGGGCGCGCGGCTCGGCGACATCGGCCACGCCATCGAACGCCATGCCCGGCGCCACAACTACACGGTGGTGCGCGAGTATTGCGGCCACGGCATCGGCCGCGAGATGCACGAGGAGCCGCAGGTGCTGCACTACGGTAAACCGCATACGGGACTGGTCCTGCACGAAGGCATGGTTTTCACCATCGAGCCGATGATCAACCAGGGGCGGCGCGAGGTCCACACCGAGGACGATGGCTGGACCGTGGTCACCAGCGACGGCAAGTTGTCGGCGCAGTTCGAACACACGGTGGCGGTCACGCGCACCGGCGTTCAGGTGCTCACCCTGCGCCCGGACGAACCCTACGCCGCGTCGCGTGCCAAGCCGGCAGCGTGACCAGCAACGCCGGCCCCGCTGCCGAGCGCCTCATTTCCTGCCGGGATAGATTCTCAGTGAGCGCCGTACTGGCGCGGTAAGGTCAGGCGCAGACTGGCGCCGCCGCCGTCGCGGTTGCCCACCTCCAGCGTGGCGCCGATGTTGTCTGCCCGCTCGCGCATGCCTACCAGGCCCCAGTGGCCATTTTCAGCGCGCGTCAGCGCGTCCGGCGCAATGCCCTTGCCGTTGTCGCTGACCAGCAGGGTCAAGCCGCCCGACGTGTACACCAAATCCAGCTCGATCTCGGTGGCCTCGGCGTGGCGGAACGCGTTCCAGATCGCTTCGCGGCCGATGGCGAATACCTCGTCCTTGACCAGCGGCGCCAGCTGGCGCGGCGTGCCGCGTACGTGTGTGCGGAAGCCGGGTGGCAGGCCGGCCGCCAGCCGCTCGCCGTAGCGTTGCAGCGCGGCGTCCAGCGGTTCGTCGGCGCGCGCCGACGAGCGTAAACCCATCACCTCGTCGCGGCCTTCGATCATCGCTTTCTCGATATAGCCGATGCCGCGTTCCATCGCCGCGCGTGCCGGCAGCGACGGTGGGATCTGCGCCATTGCCGTGTGCATCATCAGCACCGTGCCTTGCGCCTCCTGCAGGAAGGTGTCGTGCAGGGCGCGGGCGATGCGTTCGCGCTCGTGCAGCCGTTCCAGGTGGCGCGCTTCGATCAGGCGCGCCATCTGCGCCAGGCGCCAGCGCCAGGCCAGCGCCACCGCCGCCAGCAGCGCCAGCGCGCACAGCGCCTTGAACCACAGCGTTTGCACGAAGGTGGGCGGGATGGTGATGTCGAGCGTGGCGCCGGCCGTGTTCCACACGCCATCGCGGTTGGCGGCGATCACCTGGAAGCGATAGGCGCCAGGTTGCAGGTTCGTATAAAAGGCTTCGCGCCGGTCGCCCGCATCCTGCCAGCCGTTATCGACGCCCTGGAGCCGGTAGCGAAAGCGCGTGCGCTGCGGCGCCGCCAGGCCTTGCGCGGTGTAGGTGATGTGCAGGTTGTTGGTGCCGGTGGGCAGCGCCAGGGGCGAGACTGGTGCTCTCGCCTTGCCGTCGCTGCTCACCGCGCGGATATCGACTGCCGGCGGCATGGTTTCGCGGCGAATGGCGGAGGGCGTGAGCAGCATGGCGCCGCCGGTGCCGGACACCCACAGCACGCCATCGCTCGCTGCCACGATGGCGGGGAAGGAGCCGGTGGGCTGGACATTGCCGCTCACACCGTCCTCGCTACCCAGCAGTTCGGCCTGCACCGGAGTGGCGCCGCCGTCGCGCACGAAGGCCTGCACCTGCTCGGCCGCGATACGCATCACGCCGTCGTGCGTGCGCAGCCACAGGTCGCCGGCGGCAGTGGACAGCAGGCCGCTCACGCCGCGCAACTCGCGCCCGTCCGCCAGGCGCAGGTTCTCTAGGCGCCCGCCGCTGCCGTGCGCAGCGCCGGTCATGCGCTGGCCTTGCCCGGTCTCGACAAAACGCGCCACGCCGCGCTCGCCGGCCACCCACACCTGGCCATGACGTTCGACGATGGTCTGCACATTGCCGATGCCCTGGCCGTCGCCGGCATCGACCAGGCGCACCGCGTTGTTTTCTATCAGCGCCACGCGCCCGCCCTGGTAGCCGACCCACAGGCGGTTTTTGCTGTCGGAGAGCAGTGCCATGATGCGCGCCTGCGGCAACCCGGGGTAGGGCGCATCCCAGCGGCCGCTGCCTGGTACATGGCGCTGCAAGGGCTGGTTCAAAAACGCCGCCCACAGCGCGCCGCCGGCGTCTTCGGCCAGGGCATCGACACGCACGTCGTTGTGGCCGGCGAACGCCGGCGCCGCGATCAGGGTGCGCTGCGGCTCACCGGCGCGCCAGATGCCGCCCCAGCCGCCGAGCCACAGGCGGCCGTCGCGTCCGCGCGCCGAACTCCAGAAAGCCGGTCCCGCCGGCCCGTGGCGCACCCCGTCGCGGCCGGTCAGCCAGGAGTGGTTGTCATCGCTGAGCCACACCAGGCCGTCGGCGCCTGCGGCCAGCGCCGGCGTGACCACCGGCGCCAGGTTGTCGGCGGCCGGCGGCAGCGGCGCCACCCGGTTGGGACGGAACTGGTCGAGGCCCGCGACGGTGCCGATCCAGATGGTGCCGTCGCGGTCTTCATAAAAGGTTTGCGGGTGCATGCCGGACAGGCCGCGATCGTGCGCCAGCAGCTGGCGCGGATCGGCTGCATTGCTGCCCGGCGCCACGCGTGCGACATGGGTTTCGCTCAGCAGCCACATGGTGCCCGCGCGGTCGAACCACATGCCGCTGCCGGGCAGTTCCGGCTTTGGCGGAGGCGCCGTGGCGGCAGCTGCGGACGTCGAAAGCCGGTAGTTGGCATCGCGGCCGTTCGACACCCACACCGTGCCATCGGGCGCGGCGGCCAGCGAGGACAGCGCGATATTGGCGGGACTGGCCACCTGGAAGCGGGGCTGGCCCGCGCGGCGGTAGTACACCCTGCGCGACGTCGAAACCCACTGGGTGCCGGCTTGGTCGAACAGCACCTGCCAGATCGTGGCTCCCGGCGCGAAATCCGCCTCGGGCCCCACCCGCACCCAGCGATCCTGGCGGCTGTCGAGCCACGCCAGGCCGGCGGCCGTGGTCACCCACGTCACGCCGTCCGGCGCTACCGTAAAACTGTGGGTGGCGCCCGGCGGAAAACCCTGATCGGCGCCGTAGTGGCGCACCCGGTTGCCGAGGAAGGCGCTGGCGCCGCCGAAGCGGTAGCCCACCCACAGGGTGCCGTCGGGCGCGGTATGCAGCGGCAGCACGATCGATGAACGCAGCGCGTGGCCGTTGATGGCGTCGTGACGCTCGAAGCGCACGCCGTCGAAGCGATACAGGCCGGTCGGCGTGGAAATCCACAACCAGCCGTCAGGGGTCTGGGTAATCGCCTGGATTTGCGCAGGTGCGCCATGGGCCGCTGTCCACGCGCGGTGGGCATACAGGTCCAGCAGGCCGGGAGCAGGGGAAGAGTGTGCTGGCGGGGATGCCGCCAGCGTCAGCAAGCAGATGAGGGAAACGATCCAACTTGTGATGAATTTCATAGTGCAAGGATACCGGGTTTTACGTAAACTTGCCGGAATACACCCCCTCCCCGAAGGGAGGGGCGCCGGTTAACCCGTGTTGCGCAACCCTGCCGCCACGCCGTTGATCGACAGGTGGATGCCGCGATGGACACGCTCATCGGTTTTCGCTTCCGTGGTCAAGGCGCGGTGGCGCTTGATCAGTTCCACCTGCAAGTGGTTCAGCGGATCGATGTAGGCGATGCGGTTCTGGATCGAGCGTGCCAGCAGCGGGTTGTTCACCAGCCGCTCTTCGGCGCCGGTGATGCGCTGCAGGATGGCCAGCGTGTTCGCATGCTCTTCGGTGATGCGCTTGAAGATGCGCTCGCGCAGTTCCTTGTCAGCGACCAGTTCGGCGTAGCGCGAAGCGATTGCCAGGTCGGTCTTGGCCAGCACCATGTCCATATTGGACAGCAGCGTGGCAAAGAACGGCCACTCGCGCGACATCACCTGCAGCTGCGCCAGGCGCTGTTCCTGCTCCGCGCCGCCATCGGCCACCCACGCGCCGATGGCGCTGCCGAAGCCGTACCAGCCCGGCAGCAGCAGGCGGCACTGGCCCCACGAGAAGCCCCATGGAATGGCCCGCAGGTCCTCGATGCGCTTGGTCGATTTGCGCGAAGCCGGACGCGAACCGAGGTTCAGTTCCGCGATCTCGGCAATCGGGGTGGCGCTGAAGAAGTAATCGGTAAAGCCCGGGGTTTCGTACACTAGGTTGCGGTAGGCCTTGTAGGCGCGGTCGGAAATTTCCGCCATCACCGACTCGAATTGCTGCAACTGCGCCACGTGGGCCGCGTCTTCCGGTTGCGGCAACAGGCTCGCTTCCAGCGTGGCCGCAACCAGCAGCTCCAGGTTGCGGCGGCCGATGTCCTTGTTCGAGAATTTCGACGCGATGATCTCGCCCTGTTCGGTCAGGCGGATCTGGCCGTTGACGGTGCCGTGCGGCTGCGCCAGGATGGCCTCGTACGACGGGCCGCCGCCGCGACCGACGGTGCCGCCCCGGCCATGGAACAGGCGCAGCTTGACGCCGGCGTTGGCAAACACGGTGACCAGGTGGGTCTCGGCCTTGTACAGTTCCCAGGTGGATGTGAGGAAGCCGCCGTCCTTGTTGGAGTCTGAGTAGCCGAGCATGACTTCCTGGATCTGGCCCTGCTTGGCGATCAGCGCCTTGACCAGCGGGATCGCCATCACGGCTTCCATGATGCCGGCTGCGCGTTGCAGGTCGGGGATGGTTTCGAACAGCGGAATGACCATCAGGTCCAGCTCTTGTTCCGCTACCCGCAGCAGGCCCATTTCCTTTTGCAGCAGCAGTACTTCGAGCAGGTCGGAGACGGTCTCGGTGTGCGAGATGATGTAGTTGCGGATCGCGCGCACGCCGTAGCGCTGGCGGATTTCGCGCGCGGCGCGCAGCACGCCCAGCTCGGACTGGGTTTCGTCCGAGTAGGCGATGTACGGCGACGACAGCAGGCGCGCCTGGCCCAGTTCGGACAGGATCAGTGCGACCTTGGCGTCTTCGTCCAGTGCCGAATAATCGGCTTCGGCGCCGGCCTTGGCGAACAGTTCGGACAGCACGCGTTCGTGCACGTCCGACGACTGGCGCATGTCGAGCGAAGCCAGGTGGAAGCCGAAGATGTCGGCCGCGCGCTTGAGGGTTGAAAGGCGCGGACGCACCAGCACCGCGCCGTGGTGGGCACCCAGCGACTCGACCAGCACTTGCAGGTCGGCCGAAAACTCGGCGGCCGTGGCGTACGGTTCGGCGTGGCCCACTTCCTTGCGCAGGATGTTGGTGGCGCCCAGTGCGCGCGCCGTGCTGGCCAGGCGCGCATAGACGCCGATCAGGGCGCGGCGATATGGTTCGTCGGCGCGGTGGTCGGAAGTATCGGGTGACTGGTCGGCCAGCGCCTGCAGCGCCGGCGAGCAGCCGATCATCAGGGTGGAAATCGACAGTTCGGCGCCCAGCGTGTGCGCTTCCTCGAGGTAGAAGTCGAGGATGGTGGTGGCCTGGCGGGTGAGCGCGTGCTGCATGGTGCCGCCGTTGACGTTGGGGTTGCCATCGCGGTCGCCGCCGATCCAGCTGCCCATCTGCACATACGGCGCGTCGATGGTGGTGGTGTCGGCTTCGCCGTAGTGGCTGGCGATGTCGCCTTCGATATCGTCGTACAGGCCTGGCAGTTCGCGCAGGAAGGTGATGCGGTAGTAGGACAGGGCGTTTTCGATTTCGTCGGCCACCGTCAGCTTGGTGTAGCGCAGCATGCGGGTTTGCCACAGCGTGGCCACGCGCGCGCGCAGCAGGTGCAGGTTGGCCGCGTCTTCTTTTGGCGTCAACGGCTGGTCGCGCTGGGCCAGCAGGCGCGCGATATCGTGCTCGGCGTCGAGGATCGATTTACGCTGCACCTCGGTCGGGTGGGCGGTAAGCACCGGCGCGATCAGGGCGTCCTGGAAAAACGTTTCGACGGTGTCGCGTTCGACGCCGGCGCTTTTCAGCTTGGCCAGCGCGTAGCTGACGCTGCCCTTCTGGGCGTCGGAGCCGGCCAGCTGGTGGGCGCGGCGGCGGCGGATGTGGTGCTGGTCCTCGGCGATATTGGCCAGGTGCGAGAAGTACGAGAACGCGCGCACGACGGTAATGGTCTGTTCGCGCGTGAGGATTTTCAGCATGCCGTCCAGTTCATTGGCGGCGGCCGTGTCGTCCTCGCGGCGGAAGCGCACGGCGGTCTGGCGGATGGTTTCGACCACGGCGAATACTTCTTCGCCTTCCTGGTCGCGCAGCACGTCGCCGAGCAGGCGGCCGAGCAGGCGGATATCTTCTTTCAACGGCGCGTCTTTATCGGCGCCGGCTTGTTCGGGAATATTTTCAGCTTGGAAATCGTCAGTTGCACTAAATTGGTTTGCCATGAGTTATGCCGCAAAGAAATAAAATGTCGGTGCAAAGGCGGGTGGCCCGGGTCTGCAAGAGGGTGAGCATGGTAAAATTTGTGATCTTAGCCATACACGCTTGACTGGTCTGCGCCGGTTGGGCAGCAGCGACAGTGAAAGAACAGTTTTGAAAACATCCGAAGTAGTCCAGAGTACTCCATCCAGATTGGTGATCGCTTCGCGCGAAAGCCGGCTCGCCATGTGGCAGGCCGAGCATGTGCGCGAACGCTTGGCATTATTATATCCGCAGTGCGATGTCAAAATTGTCGGAATGACGACACGCGGCGATCAAATTCTGGATCGCACCTTGTCCAAGGTCGGCGGCAAGGGTTTGTTCGTGAAAGAACTCGAAGTCGCCATGGCCGAGGGCCGCGCCGACCTGGCCGTCCACTGTCTCAAGGACATGCCGATGGAGCTGCCCGAGGGCTTCGTGATGGGCGCGGTGCTCGAGCGCGAAGACGCGCGCGACGCCTTTGTCTCCAACGACTACGCCACCCTGGCCGACCTGCCCGACGGCGCCATCGTCGGCACCAGCAGCCTGCGCCGCCAGTCGCTGATCGCCGCCAGCTTCCCCCACCTGGTCGTCAAGCCGCTGCGCGGCAATCTCGACACGCGCCTCGGCAAGCTCGATCGCGGCGAGTACGCCGCCATCATCCTGGCCGCCGCCGGCCTCAAGCGCCTCGGCCTGGCCGCCCGCATCCGCTCGGTGCTCGATCCCGAGACCAGCTTGCCGGCTCCCGGGCAGGGCACGCTGGCGATTGAAATTCCCGAACGCAGCGACGGCGTGGACTTGGTGGCGCTGCTGGCGCCCCTGCACCACGAAGACAGTGCGCTGGTGTCGATCGCCGAGCGCACCGTCTCGCGCGTGTTCGGCGGCAGCTGCCAGGTGCCGCTGGCGTCGTACGCCACCATCGATGGCGATCAAATGCACCTGCGCGCGATGGTGGCCACGCCCGACGGCGCGCGCATGATCAGCGCCGAAGCGCGCGGCCCGGCGGTTGATGCCGCCGTGCTGGGCGCGCAAGTGGCGCAGATGCTGGGCGAGCAGGGCGCGGTCGAGATCCTGGCCGCGTGCCTGAGCGAAGCGGCGCAAGCCGACGATGCGGCCCGCTCGGCCGAACTGAAGGCAGACGCCCAGGCCGACGTCGAAGCTGGCGTGGCGCAAAACCAGCCTGAAGTTCAGCCGGCGGAGCAGCACCAGCCCCCGAGCCTGCCCGGAGTTCAGTCCGGGACCGGGACCTGAGTGGCGCGCCCGGCGCCGATGTCCAGCGAGAGTCCGTGATGGCCGGCGCCGTCATCATCACCCGTCCGCTGGCGCAGGCGCGCCCGCTGGCCGCGCGCGTGGCGGCCCTGGGCCACGCGGTGGAAGTGCTGCCGCTGCTCGAGATCACGCCGCTGGCGCAGCCTGTTGAACTGCTGGCAGCTCTGGCGCGCCTCACAGCGCATCAGCCTCAATCGCAACCTCAATCGCAGCAGCATCCCCAGCTTCACCCCCAGCCTTATTACCAGCTGGTCGCCTTTGTCTCGCCCAACGCCATCGATGCCGCTTTCGCCCACTTGACCACCGTGCCGCCCGGCGTGACCTGGGCCGTGGTGGGCGAGGGCAGCCGGCTGGCGCTGGCCGCCCATGGCGTGGCGTCTCCCGCTGCCCACGTGGTCAGTCCGCATGACACCGCCCACAGCGATTCCGAACACCTGCTGCAAACCCTCGATCTGGCTGCCTTGAACGGCAAGCGCGCCCTGATCATTCGCGGCGACGGAGGCCGCGAACTGCTGGCCGACGGGCTGCGCGCGGCCGGCGCCCAGGTGGACGTGGTACCCGCCTACCGGCGCGCGCCGCCAGCGCTCACCGCCGAACTCGAGGCCACGCTGCGCCGCCTGCTGGCGCGGGACAATGACTGGATCATCACCAGTTCGGAGGCGCTGCGCGGCCTGTACGACATCCTGGCCGAACTCGACGCGCGCGCACCGGCAGGGGAAACGTCATGTGTTGTATCGATGCAACAACAGCATTTGATCGTACCGCATGCCCGGATCGCGGAGACTGCGCATAATCTCGGTTTTTCCCGGACCTCCCTCACCGGATCAGGCGACGAACGCCTGCTGGCCGCGCTACAATCACGCCTATGAACGAACTGCCTACATTACCCGACCCCGCCGTCTCCGGCGCTTCCGCTCCCGGCGGCGCCGATCCCTCGGCCGCGCCGTCCAAGCCGGTCCTGTCGTCCTCCGAGCCCACCTTGCTCGCCACGCTGCAGCAGCCCAAGGTGCTGCTGATTGGCGTGGTGGTGCTGGCGCTGCTGCTGGCCGGCCAAACCTGGTCGTCGCACCGGCAAGTGAGCAAGCTGCGCCAGGAAATGGCGCTGCGCCTGCAAAAGGGCGACACCATCAACGGCGAGACCAATAACCTCGCGCGCCAGGTGCAGGAGTCCAGCCGCGAGCTGCAGGCCAAGGTCACCGTGCTGGAAAGCCGGCAGCAGGAGTCGCAAAGCCAGCAACTGGCGCTCGAACAGCTGTACCAGGATTTGTCGAAGAACCGCGACGAATGGGCGCTCACCGAGATCGAGCAAGTGCTGTCCACCGCCAGCCAGCAGCTGCAACTGGCCGGCAACGTGCCGGGCGCGCTGATCGCGCTGCAAAACGCCGACCGCAGCCTGTCGCGCTCGGACAAGCCGCAGTTCATCACCATCCGCCGGGCGATCGCCAAGGACACCGAAAAACTCAAGGCACTACCCAATGTGGATTCGGTGGGCGTGGCCCTGCGCCTCGATAACGTGATCGCCCAGATCGACACGCTGCCCATGCTGTCCGACGAAAAGCCCACGCTGCCGGCCGCGCCCGAGCGCAAGCCGCGCAAGCCGGTGCTCGACAAGAACGGCAAGCCGGTGCCGGTAGCCGCCAACGCCGAACCGGAATCGACGCCGTGGCTGCAATCGCTGCAAGGCGCCTGGAGCGGCTGGAGCACCGAGATGTGGACCGACGTGCGCCAGCTGATCCGCGTGCGCAGCGTCGATCATCCCGATGCGCTTATGGTCTCGCCCACCCAGGCCTACTTCATGCGCGAAAACCTCAAGCTGCGCCTGCTCAACGCCCGCATGGCGCTGTTGTCGCGCAACGAGACCGCGTTCCGCGCCGACCTGGCCGCCGCCCAGGAGGCGCTGGTCAAGTACTACGACACCCGCACCCGCGCCACGCAAAGCGTGCAGGCACTGCTGCGCCAGGTTCAAAGCAGCAACCTGGCCATCGAGATGCCCACCCTGTCCGACAGCCTGAACGCGGTACGCAACTACAAGGCAAAGCCATAGCATGCGGATCTTTCTCTGGTTAGTCGCGCTGATGGCTGCGGCCATCGGCATCGCCGTGACAGCCCGCTTCAACCCGGGCAACGTGGTGCTGTTCTACCCGCCGCACCGCATCGACCTGTCGCTCAACCTGTTCTGCGTGCTGCTGGCGCTGCTCTTCGTGCTGCTGTACGTGGTGATCCGCGCGGTGCGCGCCACCGTCAAGATGCCGCGCAAGGTGGCCGCCTACCGCCAGCAAAAGCGCGAACGCGATGGCAACAAGGGCTTGCGCGAAGCGTTGAAGGCATTGTTCGAAGGCCGCTTCGGCCACGCTGAAAAAGCTGCGCTGCGCGCGTCTGAACTGCCGGAAAACGCCGGCGTGGCCGCGCTGATCGGCGCCCGCGCCGCCCACCGCATGCGCCAGGCCGCGCGCCGCGACCAGTGGCTGGCGCGCCTGCAGGACGACAGCGCCATGAAGACGGCGCGCCTGATGACCATGACGGAATTGCTGGTGGACGACCACCAGCCAGAAGCCGCGCTGGCCGCCGTGCGCGAACTGAACGCCAGCGGCACCCGCCACATCCACGCGCTGCAATGGTCGCTCAAGGCCCAGCAGCAGGCCAAGAACTGGCCCGAGGTGCTGCGCCTGGTGCGTTCGCTCGACAAGCACCGCGCATTGCATCCGGCGCTGTCGTCGCGCCTGCGCGAGCTGGCCTACGAAGACCTGCTCACCGATAAGACCCACGACGCCGAGTCGCTGCTGCGCGTGTGGTCCACCGTGCCGAACGCCGACCGCATCAAGCCGTACATCGCCTGCCGCGCCGCCACCGCCCTGAATGCCCGTGGCCTGCACGACGAAGCGCGCCTGGTGGCCGAGGAGTCGCTCAACGCCGACTGGGATGACCGCGTGGTGCGCACCTACCGCGAAGCGGCGGCGCCCGCTGGCTCGGCCGCGCTGCTCACCCAGATCGACCACTGCGAACGCTGGATGCAAACCCGCCCGACCGATGCCGAACTGGCGCTCACGTTAGGCTCGCTGTGCCTCAAGCAAAAACTGTGGGGCAAGGCCCAGCGCCACCTGGAGCAGGCGCTGTCCGACGCTGCCGACCCGCGCATGGTGCGCGAGTCCCACCTGAAGCTGGCGCAATTGCACGAAGCGCTGCAGCAGACGGAGGAGGCGGCCAGCCACTACCGTCAATGCGCGCTGGCGACCGTGCTGTAAAAAAATTGGACCGCAGCGCGGTCCAATTTGCCTGGAGCACGTTGTTGACATTTAAGGCCACGCTTACGCGCCGGTTGATGTCATAACGCGCCATCAGTCCCAGCACCGCGTAAGACGGCTGCGTTGCGCGCCAGCACCGGGCGTCCGAAGTTTGATAAATGGTAATCATTCTCATCTGAGTGGTCATAACATCCCTCCCGCGTGTGCGCCACCACCAACAATCGGCCACACGCACGGGTGCTGCGCCGCACAAGCAAGCTGTACTTCGCTATAATTACGCGGTTAATCAATTGTCCAATTGTCAGCACCCCTCCAACAAGGAAAACCCATGAGCTTGAATAAAGTGCCTTCGGGCCGCGATGTGCCTAACGACTTCAACGTGATCATCGAAATTCCGATGAACGCCGATCCGATCAAGTACGAAGTCGATAAAGATTCCGGCGCGATTTTCGTGGACCGTTTCATGGGCACCGCCATGCATTACCCATGCAACTACGGCTACGTGCCGAACACCCTGTCGGACGACGGCGACCCGGTTGACGTGCTGGTGATCACCCCGTTCCCGCTGATCCCTGGCGTGGTCGTGCGCTGCCGTCCTATCGGCGTGCTGAAAATGACCGACGAATCCGGTGAAGACGCCAAGGTCCTGGCCGTGCCGGTCGATAAAGTACTGTCGATCTACAGCCACTGGCAAAAGCCGGAAGACCTGAATGAACTGCGCCTGCGCCAGATCCAGCACTTCTTCGAGCACTACAAGGACCTGGAAAAAGGCAAATGGGTCAAGATCGACGGCTGGTACGGCGTGGAAGATGCCAAACAAGAAATCCTGAACGGCGTTGCGTCGTACAACAAGGAAAACGCTGCCGGCTAATCCGCCAGCGCGTTCCATCAAAAAGCCCGGCTGCATTGCGCAGCCGGGCTTTTTTTATGGTCTCGAGATACCGCGTGCAAGGGCGGTGCCGAAGAGCGTGGTCAGCCGCAGGTTGGTGCTCTACCTGGCGACAGGGTAGGCGCAGTAAGCAGTCTGCAATCGATTGCGCAGGCGGTGGAAACCATTGCTGCGTCTATGCGCAAGAAGGTGAAGGCCGGGCGCGTCCGACAGGAACGCGCCCGGCCGTGCCGCGTCAGTTGCGGGCGTAAGCCTCGGCGTTGGCTTCCGCACCGGCTTCCATACCTGCCAGTTCGGCTTCCGCCTCGCGGCGCAGGCGCGACATGTACTGCGGCGTGATGCCCAGGTACGAAGCGATGGCCCGCTGCGAGATGCGTGCTTCCAGACCGGGATATTCCTCGCGGAACGCGGCCAGGCGCTCTTGGGCCGAGGTCTCGCCGGTGGCGTAGGCGCGCTGGGCCAGGTTGTGCATGCCGTGCATGGCCGCCTGCAGGTGGTAATGCTGCATCACCTCGCTTTGGGCACGCAAGGCGCTGGCCTGGGTCCAGTCGAGCGTAAAGCCGTGGATCGTGGTTTCCGCCACCAGGAACTGCACGGCCGGCTGGCCATTCTCGCCGGCGATCAGGTCGGTGAGGGTGGTGGCCGATTCCCCTTCGCGATAAAAGCGCAGGGTGACCTCCACGCCGTCGCGGTTGAAGAACCCGCTGCGCGCCACGCCGCTGGCCAGCCAGTGTACCTGGGTGGCAACGGCGCCGGCACGCTGCAGGAACTCGCCCTTGCGCACATGGAACGGCTGGGCGATGTGCGCCAGCTGGTCGGTTACGTTGGTATAAGCCTCTTCAGTGACACCGAGACGTTTCATCGTCGCGGCCTTGAAGCGGTTCCGTTGTTTTATAAAATCTGCATTCATTGTTTTACGTCACGTGTTGTGACAAAACCGTCAACGGGCATAGAGTATAGGCGCGATTGAAAATGCTGTGAAGCAAACTGGTTTCATCCATGGTCAGATAGTTGCTACCGCTAACATTCTACCCGTTTAACGAAATCCTCACATAATTACGTAAGGGTTGCCCTTATTTAAAGGGTGCGTGTTCGGCCAATTCGTCGATATATTCTTCGATGGCGGCAGTTTCCTGCGCCAGGAAATCGCCGATGGCGGCGGCAAAACGCGGGTCCGCCACCCAGTGCGCCGACCACGTGGGCGTGGGCGACAGGCCGCGCGACATCTTGTGCACGCCCTGGGCGCCGCCCTCGAAACGGGCGATGTCGTGCGCAATGCAATACTCGATCGCTTGCACGTAACAGGTTTCAAAATGCAGGCCCGAGACGAATTGCGTCGTGCCCCAGTAGCGTCCGTACATGATGCCGCCGCCCACCAGGTTGAGCGCCGCGGCCACCGGCTGGTCGCCACGCTGCGCCAGCACGATCATCAAGTTGTCGGCCATGTGTTCGCGCAATTGCTCGAAAAAGGCCAGGCTCAGGTAGGGTCTGTTGCCATGGGCCTGGTACGTGGACACGTAGCACCGGTAAAAGAACGCCATCACCTCCTGCGTGATGGCGGCGCCGGCCAGGTGCCGGAAGGTGATGCCGGCTTCGACCACGCGGCGGCGGTCCTGGCGGATTTTCTTGCGCTTGTCCATCTTGAAGCTGGCCAGAAACGCGTCGAAATCGGCGTAACCGGGATTTTCCCAATGGAACTGCACGCCTTCGCGCAGCATGAAGCCGGCCGCTTGCAGCGCTTGCCGGTCCTGCTCGTCGGGGAACAGGATGTGCAGCGACGAGGTTTCCAGCTGTTGCGCCACTTGCAGCACGGCGCGCGCGAGCAGGGCGCGGTCGTCGGGCGTGCGCGCCAGCAGGCGGCTGCCGGTCACTGGTGAAAACGGCACCGCCGAGAGCAGCTTCGGATAGTATTCGATGCCGTTGCGGTGAAAGGCGTCGGCCCAGGCGTGGTCGAATACATATTCACCGCGGCTGTGATGCTTGAGGTAGAGCGGCATGGCGCCGTGCAGCACGCCGTCCCGGTACATGACCAGGTAGCGCGGGGTCCAGCCCGTTTGCGGGCAGGCGCAGCGGGTGGTGTGCAGCGTGTGCAAAAAGCGGTATGCCAGCGTGGGATTGTCGCCGGCCAGCGCTTGCCACTGCTGCTCGTCCACGCCCTCCAGCGACTCGATGATCGAAAACTCTGCTTCTGACACACTGCCTCCTGCCCATGATGGTGGGCCAAGTCTAGCGTATCCACGACCTTTGCGTTGGCGGTGCGCATGCGATAATTGGATTCCATGCCCGTGCACCACCGTCGGAAAGATCCTTTATGAGCTCGAATTTCCTCAATCTGTACACCCACGATTTCGCCCGCGTGGCCATTGCCGCGCCAGTGTGCCGCATCGCCGACCCCGCCTACAACGCCGAGCAGACCATTTTACTGGCCAACCAGGCGGCGGAGCAGGGCGCGGCCCTGGTGGCATTCCCGGAACTGGGCCTGGCCGCCTACACGTGCGACGACCTGTTCCACCAGCGCGCGCTGCTCGACGCCTGCCTCGATGCGCTGGCGGAAATCGTCAACGCGTCGTTGCAGTGGAAGATGGCGGTCGTGGTCGGCGTGCCGTTGCGGGTGGAGCACCAGCTCTACAACTGCGCGGTGGTGGTGGCCAACGGCCAGATCCAGGGCGTGGTGCCCAAGTCGTACCTGCCCAACTACGGCGAGTTCTACGAAGCGCGCCAGTTCAGCAGCGGCGACTACGCGGTGGCGGTCGAGATGGACTTGCTCGGTGAACGCGTGCAGTTCGGCGCCGGTTTGCTGTTCGAGGTGGCCGACGTGCCGCTGCTCAAATTCCACGTCGAGATCTGCGAGGACGTGTGGGTGCCGGTGCCGCCGTCGTCGTTTGCGGCGCTGGCTGGCGCCACGGTACTGGTCAACCTGTCGGCCTCCAACGCGGTGATCGGCAAGGCCGGCTACCGCAACCAGCTGGTCGGCAACCAGTCGGCGCGCTGCATCGCCGCCTACCTGTACACGTCGGCTGGCGGCGGCGAATCGACCACCGACATGGCGTGGGACGGTCAGGGCGTGATCTTCGAGAACGGCGAACTGCTGGCTGAATCGAAACGTTTTACCGACGAACCGGTGCTCACCTTTGCCGACATCGACCTCGAGCGCCTGTCGCGCGAACGGATGCGCATGAACACTTTCGCCCAATCGGTGCAGCGGCACGCGGCCGAAGTGAACAAGTTCCGCACCGTGTTCTTCGAGCTGGAACTGTCGCGGGAAGAACCGCTGGCGCTGCGCCGTTGCGTCGAGCGCTTCCCGTACGTGCCGGCCGATGCGCGCCGCCGCGACGAGCGCTGCAACGAGGTTTACAACATCCAGGTGCAGGCGCTGGCGCAGCGCTTGAGTTCGAGCGGCATCAAGAAGGTGGTGATCGGCGTTTCGGGCGGGCTCGATTCCACCCACGCGCTGCTGGTGTGTGCGCGCGTGATGGACAAGCTCGGCTTGCCTCGCACCAACATCCTGGCGTACACCATGCCCGGCTTTGCCACCAGCGAGCGCACGCTCAAGCAGGCGCACGCGCTGATGCAGCTGGTCGGCTGTTCGGCCCAGGAAATCGATATCCGCCCCAGCTGCATCCAGATGCTCAAGGACCTGGGGCACCCGTACTCCGAGGGCCAGGCGCAGTACGACATCACGTTCGAGAACGTGCAGGCTGGCGAGCGTACCAACCACCTGTTCCGCCTGGCCAACCACCACGGCGGCATCGTTGTCGGTACCGGCGACCTGAGCGAGCTGGCGCTGGGCTGGTGCACGTACGGCGTGGGCGACCACATGTCGCACTACAACGTCAACGCCAGCGTGCCGAAGACGCTGATCTCGCACCTGGTGCGCTGGGTGGCCGAATCGGGCGTGATCGGCCGCAACGATGCGCAAGTGCTGCTCGACATTCTCGGCACCGAAATCAGCCCCGAACTGGTGCCCGGCACCGCCGGCGGTCAGCCAGAACAGCGCACCGAAAGCACGATCGGCCCATACGAACTGCAAGACTTCAACCTGTACTACGTGCTGCGCTTCGGCTTTGCGCCGTCCAAGGTGGCGTTCCTGGCGCTCAACGCCTGGCGCGACAGGACGCTCGGCCGCTGGCCCGATGGCGACCACGTGGCGCGCAACCAGTACGACCTGGCAGCGATCAAGCACAACCTCGGGATTTTCCTCGACCGTTTCTTCCGTACCAGCCAGTTCAAACGTAGCTGCGTGCCGAACGGACCGAAGGTAGGCAGCGGCGGCTCGCTGTCGCCGCGCGGCGACTGGCGCGCGCCTAGCGATGGCCAAAGCGTTGTCTGGATGGAAGAATTACGCGCCATTCCGGTGCATGACTGACAAAAGTCCGGACTCGGCGTCAAGGCGGCTGGTAAGTGCGCTGTTGTGGATTACAATAGATCCATTGCTATTGCTGGCCAAGAATTTTCGATTCAAATATTAGGAGAAGTCATGAAACAGATTACCGCAGTGATCAAGCCGTTCAAGCTGGACGAAGTGCGCGAAGCGCTGGCCGAAGTGAACGTGACCGGCCTGACGGTGACCGAGGTCAAGGGCTTCGGCCGCCAGAAAGGCCACACCGAACTGTACCGTGGTGCGGAATACGTGGTCGATTTCCTGCCGAAGGTGAAGGTTGAAGTGGTCGTGGACGACGGCGTGGCCGAGCAGGTGGTGGACGCCATCATCAAGGCTGCCCGCACCGGCAAGATCGGCGACGGCAAAATCTTCGTGCAAAACGTCGAGCAGGTGATCCGCATCCGTACCGGCGAAACCGGCCCGGACGCAGTGTAAATCAGTTCAATACGTCACTCCCGCCCGGGAGTGATGCAGCCACCGCCGTCGTTTTAACGGCGGTTGGCCCTGCGGCGCCATCCGATCAGCGCCAATCCTCCCATCAGCATTGCCCACGTCTGCGGTTCCGGTACCGCCAGCACCCGCACATTGTCGATTGCCGCCGCGCTGAAACCGCTGGTCCGGTTGGCGGTCGAGAACGCGTAGAACCGCACTTCGTCCATCCCGCGTACGTCGCTCAGTCCCAGCACCGAAGCGCCGCTGAAATTGCCCGACCCCGTCAACAGTCCATCCAGGTAAGTGGTCCAGTAGCCGTGCCGGTTCAGGTAGCCCGAACCGACGCCGAACTCGATGCTGGTGAAATCGCGGCCATCGGCCACGCGGATGCCGATATAGGCATTGCTGCCCGCCGTGGCCAGGTAGTTGCCGGAGAACGAAGGGCTGAGTTCATCTGGCGCGTCGTAGCAGTCGATGCCGGCGTAGCCGCAGCCGTTGTTGCTGGCCGAGCCGCTGGCAAAGAACAGCAGGCCGTCTTCGGTCCAGGTGTTCGACAAGGCCGTATTGCCTTCGAACGTGGCAGCGTGGTTGTAGCCGGCGAGGGTGGCGCTGTTGCCGGTGGTGGCGGTGACCGCCGCTGCGGCGCTGCCAGCGGCGCCGGCCAGCAGCACCGAGAGGGCCAGGGTACGTAGATTCATGGGTTCTCCTTATGGGTTATGGGGTTGGAATCAGATCGACGGCATCCCAGGCATAGCCGGGGCTCAGGTACTTGACGCCGCTCGAGCCGCTGATGGCCGTGAGCGTCAAGGTGTTCTGGCCCACCAGCAGCTCGCTGGCCGGGATATTAAAGGTCAGCATGGTGTTATTGCCGCGATAGGTGCCAACCGTGAGCGTGCGGGTTTTCGGCTGGTTCGGCGCGGCAGGATTGGCCGAGCTCCAGCCATTGACCGCGATCTTGGGCCGGCCGCCGGCAAAACCGACCGTGATGCCGGCGCGCAGCGTGTAGGCGCGGATTTCGCTCTGCTTGAGGTTGAAGCGGATCACCAGGTTGCCGTTCACTTCCTTCCACTGGTAAGCGGGGAAGCCGGTGGCCGGGGTGGATGTGCCGATCACGTAATCGGGCACGGTCCAGGCGGCCATGCGTACATCCTGCGGGTGCATGGTGGTGAGCTTGTCGCCGTTGATGAACTCGTTGGGCGTGCCGTCCCAGTCGCCAATGCGCCACTTGGGCGTGACGCTGCTCGGATCGCCCGCGACGGTGATGGTGTTGAGCGTGGTGACGGCGCCGGCATTGACCGTCACGCTGCGTGACTCGACCGCCAGCTCGTTCTTGTAGACCGTCATGGTGTAGGTGCCGGGCAGCATGCCGGCGCTGCTGTAGTAACCGTTGGACGGGTTGACGTCGGCATAGTATTGCGCCGTGGCGTTGGCGAAGCCGACCGTGTAGGTATAGCGCGTGTCGCGGTTGGCGATGCCCACGCCGGCCACGCCGCCACGGCCGCTGTCCGGCACATAGCCGAGCAGGCCCATGCCGGCGAACCACGACGTATCGATGGCGCCCGGTGCGCTGCCGTTGGTGAAGGTCATGGTGTAGGTGTTGAGGATGCCGGGGCGGAACGCCTCGGTCTGCGCCTCGCCGTAGTTGATGATGTAGGTGATTTCCTGGTTGGTGGACGTGCCCTGGTTGAGCAGGCTGCGGTAGAACGGCCCGCCCGAGCCGCCTTCGTGGTTGTCGCGCACGATCCACAGGCCGGCGGTGGCGCTGGTGGCGCCGATGTAGCGCCAGTCCTTGAGCCGCATGTTCGAGTAGTGCTTGGAGCGGGTTTCGCCGTTGGGCATGCCGAACACGTCGCCCGATTCGATGGCGCCGTTGGTGCCGCGCAGGTCGGACGGCACCGGGCCGTTGGGCAGCGCCGCGATCGGTACCCGCACGATGAAGCGCGCCAGGCCCAGCGTGCTCGGTTCGGTCGTAAAGTACGTGCCCATGTAGATATTCGGATCGCCCCGGCGCGCCATGTAGTAGTGGGTGAGGTCGCCTGCTTGCACGGTGATCTTGATGGTGTCGGCGCCGACCGTGGTGGCGGTCACGGCCACTGCCGAGACATTGTTGTACAGGTAGTCAAAGCCTGAGTTCAGCTGGGTGCCGCGCGCCTGGTCCTGGTACTGCACGCCGTTGTAGATCATCGAGGCGATATCGCCGGCCGACTGGGTGCTCACGCCATTGTCGGTGCGGCGGATCTTGAACACCAGTCCGGCGCCGGTATCGACGGTGTAGAAGTTGGTGTCCTGGGTGAGGCCGAAGGTTGCGGCGTTGGCCTGTGTGGTGCTGGTGGCGTCGGCGCCCGCGACCGTGGTGGTAGCGAGGGTGCGGGCCGCTGGCATGTTGCTGTCGCTGGTACTACTGCCACTGCCACCGCAACCGGCGAACAGGGACAGCGCTGCCGCGCCGGTGAGGACGCGCAGGGTATTGGTTTCCATGATTGTGTCTCCCTAAATATATTATTTATATTGAATAGGGCGCGCCGGCACGCTGACACACATAGTCTTGCGTTGCCATGCGGCGGTCAACGCCGCCGATGCAACAATTGCAAATAAATCACTTTGCTGATTGTCAGCGACTATTTGTCGGACGGCAGATGTAACTCGAACTTCCACGTCACCAGCCGCATTACCGTGATCGAGGCGGCGCTGGCCCACAGGGCGACGTCGTCGGAGACGTCGGTGTATTGCAGGCCGATGTACATCCAGCAGCCGAAGAAGGCGCAGATGGCGTAGGGTTTGCCGTCGCGGAAGACCATCGGCACTTCGTTGCAGACGATGTCGCGCAGCACGCCGCCAAAGATGCCGGTGATCACGCCCATCATCGAGGCGATGAACAGCGGCATACCAGCCGCTTGCGCCTGCGACACGCCCGCCACCGCGAACAGGCCCAGGCCGATGGCGTCGGCTATCACGATCAGGCGTTCGGACAGGATTTGCTTGAGGGTGCGCATCAGCGGCGCCGCAATCAGGGCCAGCACGAAAATCAGGATCGCGTATTCCTGGTGCATGACCCAGAACAGCGGCCGGCGGTCGAGCAGGATGTCGCGCAATGTCCCGCCGCCGAACGCGGTGATGAAAGCCACCGTGAACACGCCCACCAGGTCCATGCGCTTGCGGCGTGCCTCCACGAACCCGGAAAACGCGCCCACCAGAATTGCCACGATCTCGATGACGGTGACCAGGGAAACGTGAACCGGAACGTGGGACATGTAGGGCATCGGGTGCGAACGGTAGAGGAAGTCGAAGATCGCTCAGGTTAACATGACCGCCGCTCACCGTGTAACTTAGTTGCTCGGCTGACACGCTGCGAAGCTTGTTGCGCCTGCTTAGCCGATTTGGCCGCCCCGACTACTCATAATTCATTAATGAATTATGATGCTGTCCAGATCAACTTTAAAGTTTGAGCGATGACCGCATTATTTACCCCGTTTTCCCTCAAGGATGTCACGCTGCGCAACCGTATCGCGGTGCCGCCGATGTGCCAGTACAGCGCCGACGATGGCCTCACCAACGAGTGGCACCAGGTGCATTACCCGGCCCTGGCGCGTGGCGGTGCCGGCCTGGTGATCGTGGAAGCGACAGCCGTGTCGCCCGAGGGGCGCATCACCCCTGGTTGCCTGGGCCTGTGGAACGACGAGCAGGCCACCGGCCTGGCGCGCATTGCCGCCGGCATCAAGGCCGCCGGCGCCGTGCCCGGCATCCAGATCGCCCATGCCGGCCGCAAAGCCAGCGCCAACAAGCCGTGGGAAGGCGACGATCACATCGCTGCCGACGATCCGCGCAGCTGGCAAACCATCGCACCGTCGGCCGTGGCGTTTGGCGCCAACCTGCCGCAGGTGCCCAAGGCCATGACGCTCGACGATATCGAACGGGTGAAAGCCGATTTCGTCGCGTCCGCCCAGCGTGCGCGTGACGCCGGCTTCCAGTGGCTCGAACTGCACTTCGCCCACGGCTACCTGGCGCAGAGTTTCTTCAACGTCGATGCCAACCAGCGTGACGATGCCTACGGCGGCGACTATGCCGGCCGCAGCCGCTTCATGCTGGAAACCCTGGCGGCAGTGCGCGCGGTATGGCCCGAGCACCTGCCGTTGACGGCCCGCTTCGGCGTGATCGAATATGACGGCCGCGACGAGCAGACCCTGGCGGAGTCGATCGACGTCACGCGCGCGATGCACCAGGGCGGGCTTGATCTGCTGAACGTGAGCGTGGGCTTCTCCACCCCGAACGGCAATGTTCCGTGGGGTTCGCCATTCCTGGCGCCGATCGCCGAACGGGTGCGCCGCGAGGCGGGCTTGCCGGTGGCGTCGTCGTGGGGAATCGATGCGGCGGAGGTGGCCAATCGCGTGGTGGCCGACCAGCAGATGGACCTGGTGATGATCGGCCGCGCTTTCCTGGCCAATCCGCACTACGCCGCGCAGATGGCGGCGGAGCTGAAAGTGGAGCGTCCCACGTGGCTGCTGCCAGCGCCGTATGCGCACTGGCTGGAAAAGTATCGTCGCGGATAATTCAGCGCTCGGGCCGCAGTGCGGCCCTCAGCAGCACCATCAGCGCGCCTTCTCCACCTTCCGAGGAGCGCGCCTGGCAGAATGCCACCACTTCTTCCTTCTGCACCAGCCAGCTGTGCACCATCGATTTCAGTACCGGTTCCTGGCCGCGCGAACCGAAACCGCGGCCGTGAATGACGCACACGCAGCGATGATTGCGCATGGTCGAGCGGCGTAAAAAGTCGCCGATAGCGTCGCGCGCCTGGTCGCGCCGCATGCCGTGCAAATCGAGTTCGTCCTGCACCGGCCAGTGGCCCTTGCGCAGTTTTTTCACCACGTCGGAGCCGACGCCGGGTGCGGCGTAATTGAGCGCCGGGTCTTCTTCCAGGTAGTGATCGACTTCAAACAGGTCGGACAGCGACTCGCGCAGCACTTCGGCGTCGTCCTCGGCCTGCGTCAGCTTGCGCTTGACGGGCAGGGCGACACCGGCCGTTTTCGGCATCTGCGGCACATGGCGGTCCGATTCGGGCAGGCGCTTGACGCCGCCCACGGCCGACTGGAAGATATTCGCTTCCACCACCTGCGTCTTTTCCCGCTTGACGCGCTCCGCCTCGGCGGCGGCGCGCGCCTCGGTCTGCTCCCTGAGCTGCTTGCTCAGCGATTTCAGTTCCGAGAAGTCTTTCATCGCGGCTTACTCCTGCGCTTCGAGGTAGCGCTGGGCGTCCAGTGCGGCCATGCAACCGGTGCCGGCGCTGGTGATCGCCTGGCGGTAGATATGGTCCTGCACGTCGCCGGCGGCAAACACGCCCGGGGCGGTGGTGGCAGTCGCCATGCCTTCGGTGCCCGAACGCGTCTTGATGTAGCCGTTGTGCATTTCCAGCTGGCCTTCGAAAATGCCGGTGTTCGGCTTGTGGCCGATCGCCACGAACAGGCCGTGCACGGTGATCTCGGAGACAGCGCCGTCGTCGGTCGACTGGAGCTTGAGACCAGTAACGCCGCCTTCGTTGCCGAGCACTTCCTGCAGCGTATGGTTGTACTTGATCTCGATCTTGCCTTCGGCAACCTTGGCGTGCAGGCGGTCGATCAGGATCGCTTCGGCGCGGAACTTGTCGCGGCGGTGGATCAGCGTGACCTTGTTGGCGATGTTCGACAGGTACAGCGCTTCCTCGACAGCGGTGTTGCCGCCACCGATCACGGCCACTTCCTGATTGCGGTAGAAGAAGCCGTCGCAGGTGGCGCAGGCGGAGACGCCACGGCCCATGAATTCCTGCTCGGTCGGCAGACCCAGGTACTGGGCCGACGCGCCGGTGGCAATGATCAGGGTGTCGCACGTGTATTCATGGCTGTCGCCCAGCAGGCGAATCGGCTTTTCCGACAGGAAGGTCGTGTGGATGTGATCGAACACGATTTCGGTCTTGAAACGCTCGGCGTGTTGCAGCAGGCGCTGCATCAGGTCCGGGCCTTGCACGCCCATCGGGTCGCCGGGCCAGTTTTCGACGTCGGTGGTGGTCATCAACTGGCCGCCTTGTTCCACGCCGGTGACCAGCATCGGGTTCAGGTTGGCGCGGGCGGCATAAACGGCGGCGCTGTAGCCGGCAGGGCCCGAACCGAGGATCAGAACGCGGGCGTGTTTGGTAGTGGTCATGGCGGGCTTCTTTGTAGATTGGAGTACATCGGAGTTGGGGGCATCTGCGGTGGAGGCAAGGGCAATGCCTCTTGCATTCACGCAGGCAATACAAGATTATAGTGCAAGCAGAAGATCAGGATGAATCGTGGGGCGGATGTGGCCTGTATGCCTTAGAATAGCTGTCTCTGAATCTTTCCTGTGCGATAACGTTGCAACACCTTAATACCTATGAGCAGTAAAAAAGTTCAGGAACGCTCTTCCAAGTCTGGCGCAGGCGCCGGAACGACCTCGTCCGCAGCGTCCGCCAACGGCTACAAACGCACACCCACCGAGCGCCAGCCGCTGCCCAATCGCCTGGTCAAGCTGCTGTCCGAAGCGCGCTGGCTGGCGCTGGCCGTGCTCGGCCTTTATTTCGTGCTGATCCTGGCCAGCTACAACAAGCTCGACCCCGGCTGGTCGCACGAAACGCTGGTGCCCAAGGTGACCAACCTTGGCGGCCGCGCCGGCGCCTGGCTGTCCGATTTGCTGCTGTACATCTTCGGCATCTCGGCCTGGTGGTGGGCGTTTTGCGTGCTGCGCTACGTGTGGCAAGGCTACCGCAGTCTCACGCAAAAATTTGTCATGACCAAGCCGGCCGAGCCCGAGCATGCGCAAGAGCCGCTGATACGTGGCATCGGTTTCGTGCTGCTGTTCGTCGGCAGCGTGGGTCTTGAATACCTGCGCCTCGGTTCGCTCACGCGCCACGCGGAGTTGCCGCGCGTTTCGGGCGGCGTTTTGGGCGAGCTGATCGGCCATTCGGCCCACGTGGCGTTCGGCTTTACCGGCGCCACCTTGCTGCTGCTGTTGTTGTTCGGCCTCGGTTTTTCGCTGTTCTTCCAGGTCTCGTGGCTGGCGCTGGCCGAGCGCATCGGCTTCACCATCGAATCGGGCATCGTCTGGTTCATCCAGCGCTACCAGTACCGCGAAGACCGCCGCCAGGGTGAAGTCGCTGCCGTCAAGCGCGAAGAAACCGTGGTCATCGAGCGCGCCAAGCACGTGGAAAAACATCCGGTCGCCGCGCCGATCGTCAAGATCGAGCCGCAAGTGGTTACCGTGGTCAAGTCCGAGCGCGTGGAAAAGGAGCGCCAGGCCAGCCTGTTCCAGGACCTGAACGGCAATCCGCAACTGCCCACCTTGTCGCTGCTGGACGAGGCGCCCGAGGTGCAAGAAACCGTGGCGGTCGAAACGCTGGAATTCACCAGCCGCCTGATCGAGAAAAAGCTGTCGGACTTCGGCGTCGAAGCCAAGGTCGTGGCCGCCTATCCGGGCCCGGTCGTCACCCGCTACGAAATCGAACCGGCTACCGGCGTCAAGGGCAGCCAGATCGTGGGCCTGGCGCGCGACCTGGCGCGCTCGCTGTCGCTGACCTCGATCCGCGTGGTGGAAACCATTCCCGGTAAAAACTTCATGGCGCTGGAGCTGCCCAACGCCAAGCGCCAGATCGTGCGCCTGTCCGAGATCGTCGGTTCCAAGGTCTACAACGACAACCCGTCGCCGCTCACCGTCGCGCTGGGCAAGGATATCGCCGGCAAGGCCGTGGTGGCCGACCTGGCCAAGATGCCGCACTTGCTCGTTGCCGGTACCACCGGCTCCGGTAAATCGGTCGGTATCAATGCGACGATTTTGTCGCTGCTGTACAAGTCCGACCCGGCCGATGTGCGCATGATCCTGATCGATCCGAAGATGCTGGAAATGTCGGTGTACGAAGGCATTCCGCACTTGCTCGCGCCCGTGGTGACCGACATGCGCCAGGCCGGCCACGCCCTCAACTGGGCGGTGAACGAGATGGAACGCCGCTACAAGCTGATGTCCAAGCTCGGCGTGCGTAACCTGGCCGGCTACAACGCCAAGATTGCCGAGGCGACCAAGCGCGAGGAACACATCCCGAACCCGTTCAGCCTCACGCCCGATTCGCCGGAACCGCTGGAAAAACTGCCGACCATCGTCATCATCATCGACGAGCTGGCCGACCTGATGATGGTCGTCGGCAAGAAGGTGGAAGAGCTGATTGCCCGTATTGCGCAAAAAGCACGCGCGGCCGGCCTGCACTTGATTTTGGCCACCCAGCGCCCATCTGTGGATGTGATTACCGGCCTGATCAAGGCCAATATCCCGACCCGGATCGCGTTCCAGGTTTCGTCCAAGATCGACTCGCGCACCATTCTCGACCAGATGGGTGCGGAAACCCTGCTGGGCATGGGCGACATGCTGTACATGCCGCCCGGTACCGGCCTGCCGGTGCGCGTGCACGGCGCCTTCGTCTCCGACGAAGAGGTGCACCGCGTGGTGGCGCACCTGAAGACCACCGGCGAGCCGAACTACATCGAGGGCATCCTCGAGGGCGGCACGCTGGAGGGCGAGGGCGGCGCCGAAGGCGGTGCGGCTGGCGAGGCCGGTGGCGAAGCCGATCCGATGTACGACCAGGCGGTGCAAGTGGTGCTGAAAAATCGCCGGGCGTCGATTTCGCTGGTGCAACGTCACCTGCGCATCGGCTACAACCGCGCGGCGCGCCTGCTGGAACAAATGGAAAATAGCGGCGTGGTTTCGGCCATGCAATCGAACGGCAACCGCGACATCCTGGTGCCCGCTGCCAGCGCAGAATAAGGAAAACAATATGATGCAGTTGAAGAAATCGGCCGCCCTGTTGGCTATGGCTGGCGCACTGTTCGCCGGCTCGGTCCACGCCAGTGCGCTGGAGCAGTTCAAATCGTTCGTGGCGTCCACCAAGGCCGCCAAGGGCGAGTTCACCCAGCGCCAGGTCAAGGGCGAGGGCAGCGCCAAGGCCAAACCGACGCCACCGTCGAGCGGCACATTCCTGTTCGCCCGCCCCGGCAAGTTCATCTGGACTTACACCAAGCCGTACGAACAGGTGCTGCAGGCCGATGGCGAACAGCTCTACATCTTCGACAAGGACCTGAACCAGGTCACCACCAAGAAGCTCGGCGACGCGCTCGGCTCGTCGCCGGCCGCCATCCTGTTCGGCAGCAATGACCTGGAAAAGAGTTTTACCTTGTCGGAAGCGGGCACGCGCGATGGTCTCGAGTGGCTCAAAGCCGTACCGAAAGCCAAGGATTCGAGCTTCGAACAAATCACCATCGGCCTGCGCAATGGCTTGCCGGAGGCGATGGAACTGAAAGATTCGTTCGGCCAGACGTCGGTGCTGGCGCTGTCGAAAATCGAAAAGAATCCGGCCTTGACGGCCACCAGCTTCAAGTTCGTGATGCCCAAGGGCGCGGACGTGTTCAACAACTAGGTAGCAGGGCGCTGCCAGTCGTTCAGCGTCGCACATCTCAACACCATGGCAGACCTCTTCACCAACGAACCCCGCCAACCCCTGGCCGAAGCGCTGCGTCCCAAAACGCTCGATGAGGTCATCGGCCAGCGCCACCTGCTCGGGCCGGGCAAACCGCTGCGCCTGGCATTCGAATCGGGCCAGCCCCATTCGATGATCCTGTGGGGCCCGCCTGGCGTGGGCAAGACCACGCTGGCGCGCCTGACCGCCAACGCCTTCGATTGCGAATTCATCGCCTTGTCGGCCGTGTTCTCGGGCGTCAAGGATATCCGCGCCGCCATGGAGCAGGCCCAGCAAAACCTGGTGCTGGGCAAGCACACGATCTTGTTCGTCGACGAGATCCATCGCTTCAACAAGTCGCAGCAGGATGCGCTGTTGCCGTACGCGGAATCGGGGTTGGTCACGCTGATCGGCGCCACCACCGAAAACCCGTCGTTCGAGGTGAACTCGGCGTTGCTGTCGCGTTCGCAAGTGTATGTGCTCAAGTCGTTCGATGAGGCAGAGTTGCGCGAGATGGTGGACAAGGCCCGGGCCCGGGTGCTGTCGCACCTGGAGTTCGACGATGCTGCGCTCGACACGCTGATCGGCTACGCCGACGGCGATGGCCGCCGCCTGCTGAACCTACTGGAACAGACCAGCACCGCCGCCAATGCCGCCAAGACCAACAAGATCACGCCAGCCTTTATCGAAAATGCGTTGACGCTCAACGCACGCCGGTTCGACAAGGGCGGCGACAATTTCTACGACCAGATTTCGGCCCTGCATAAATCGGTGCGCGGCTCCAACCCGGACGCCGCACTGTACTGGCTTACCCGCATGCTCGACGGCGGCGCGGACGCGCGCTACTTGTCGCGCCGCATCGTGCGCATGGCCTGGGAAGACATCGGCCTGGCCGACCCGCGCGCCATGCAGATCGCCAACGATGCCGCCACCACGTTCGAACGGCTGGGTTCGCCCGAAGGCGAACTGGCGCTGGGCCAGGCCGTGATTTACCTGGCGATTGCCGCCAAGAGCAACGCCGGCTACAACGCCTACAACCAGGCCCGGGCGTTCGTCAAAACCGACAAGAGCCGCGAAGTACCGGTGCATCTGCGCAACGCCCCGACCAAGTTGATGAAAGAACTCGGCTACGGCCACGAATACCGTTACGCCCACGACGAACCGAACGCCTACGCTGCCGGCGAAACCTACTTCCCTGACGATATGCGCGAGCCGGGCTGGTACCAGCCGGTGCCGCGCGGGTTGGAGACCAAAATTGCGGACAAGCTGGCATTCTTGCGCCAGCTCGATGCCGACGCCGGCAAAACCTGATCCCTGTCTAGAGGAACCCCATGCAACAGCTCGTGGTCGATGGCATCGACATTTATATCGATGGTCCCGAAGAGGACGAGCATGCCGAGACCATCGTGATGATCCACGGCTGGCCCGATACGTATCGGCTGTGGGAGCCTCAGGTGGCCGAGCTCAGGCATCGCTTCCGCTGCGTGCGCTTTACCTTGCCCGGTTTTGACAAAAGCAAGCAGCGCCGGTCGTATACGCTGGACGCGACCATGCGCATCCTGCTGCACATCGTCAACAGCGTCAACCGCAAGCAGCCGGTGATCCTGATGACGCACGACTGGGGGTGCGTGTTCGGCTACGAGTTTTACATGCGTCACCGGGCTGCGGTGTCGCGCATCGTCGGCGTCGATATCGGCGACGCCAATTCCGAGACCACGCTGCGCTCGCGCTCGCTGGGGCAGCGCATGATGCTCAACGGTTACCAGAATGTGCTGGCGCTCGGCTGGGCCATCGGCGGTGGGATCGGCAACCTGATTACCCGCACCATGGCAGGCATCATGAAAGTGCCGTCGCCGCGCGAGCATATTTACTCGGGCATGAACTATCCGTATTACATCCTCACGGCCGGCAATATCGGTTCGTACCGGGCGCTGGTGCCGTTCAAGCCGCGCGTGCCGATGTTGTTCATCTATGGCATCCGCAAGCCGTTCATGTTCCATTCGGGGCCGTGGACCGAGATGCTGGCGGCGCGAAAAGGGTGCAAGGTGGTGGCGTTCAATACCGGGCACTGGCCCATGGTGAGCGAGCCGGAGCGGTTCAACCAGGTCGTGCTGGACTGGCTAGATGGCGTGGCCGAGGCGGCGCCGAAGGAAGAGGGGGACGGGGAAGTCGTTGTTACAGAGGAGCAGGCCGCCGCCGGTGATGATGCGGCAGCCTGACAATACAACTGATCAGCGCAGGCGGATCGGCTTGATGTAAGGCGCGAACGGTGGTGCCGGCAGTTGCACATCGGCGTAGGCCTTGCGGAAGCAGTCGGCTTTCTTGTTGTCCACGTCGGTGGTGCTGCTGACGACTTTGCCGGCGCTGTCCAGGGTCAGAATGATGGTGACCGGGTACTTGGACATGTCGTGGCAGTTGCCGCGATCATCGAGCTTGTGGGTATTGTTATAGTTCAGCGAAACTTCTTCGTACTTGGTCGCCTTGTCGCTGGGGAACTGGGCATTGAACTTGGCCATCATGCCAGCAAACGCAGGGTTGGCCGGTGGCGGCGCTTCGTTTTCCGGCGGGCCGCTCATGGTAGAGCAACCGGCAGCCAGTGCCATCAATGCGCCCATGGCGCCCATTTTCAGGAATTGTGTTTTCAAGTTATTCTCCGATAGGCTTGTTGTTGACTCATCGTACACATTTCAATGCCGACATGGCGCACGATTAGTTGCGTAGTTGAAATCCTGCAAGCAAGTCTCCCACAAGTCCCCATTCAAGCGCTGAGTCTGGCTGCATCGGCACCATCTTTTTGCAGTCCATCCGCCATTTACAGCGCTTCATCGCATCCACCGCGCAAGCCATACGCCCTTTAGCTACAGTACATCCATCGCAGGACAACTTGTAGACCACCCACTCAAAGGAGCGCATCATGAACATCACCAAACACATGGAAAGTATCTTCCTCGCCGCTGCCGTCATCGCCGGCGCCACCAGCTTCGCCAGCGCCGCCGATGCCGACGCCACCCGCCTGGCGCTTAGCGCCCCGGTGACGCAAACGGTGATTCACCACGCCAAGATGCAAGTCGTGGTGGTGGCAGCCAAACGCTTGAGCGCCGCCGAAAAAGCCGCACTGTAATCGCCACCCCGATCGGGGCAGCCGGCGGGCTGTGTAAAACTCGCTGGGAACGGACATCCTCTTGGTACAATTGACGTTTTCGATACAACGGCACTGCGCTCCCATGATTGATATCCAACTCCTCCGTAAAGACATCGCCAACGTCGCCGCGCGACTGGCCACCCGCAAGTACCAACTCGATGTGGACGCGTTCAACGCGCTCGAGTCGGAACGCAAAGCGATCCAGACGCGCACCGAGGAACTGCAGGGCAAGCGCAATTCGCAGTCCAAGCTGATCGGCATGATGAAGGGCAAGGGCGAAGATACCACCGCGCTGATGGCCGAAGTGTCCGGCCTCGGTGACGAACTCAAGGCCAACGAAATCGCGCTGTCGGCGGTACAGGCCAAGATCAGCGACTTCATGCAGGCGATCCCGAATCTGCCGCACGAGTCCGTACCACAGGGCACCGACGAGTCGGGCAACGTCGAAGTGCGCAAGGTCGGCACGCCGCGCACGTTTGAATTTGCAGTGAAAGACCACGTCGATGTGGGCGCGCCGCTGGGCCTCGATTTCGACGTTGCCACCAAGCTGACTGGTTCGCGCTTCTCGGTCATGAAGGGTGGGATTGCGCGCCTGCACCGCGCGCTGGCGCAGTTCATGCTCAACACCCACACCGACGAGCACGGCTACACCGAGTGCTACACGCCGTACATGGTCAACGCCGATTCGCTGCGCGGCACCGGCCAGTTGCCCAAGTTCGAAGCCGACCTGTTCTCGGTGAAAAAAGGTGGTGTGGAAGGCGAGGGCGAGAGCTTCTACCTGATCCCCACCTCGGAAGTCACGCTGACCAACCTGGCCCGCGACGAAATCCTGGCCGCCGACGCGCTGCCGATGAAGATGACCGCCCACACGCCGTGCTTCCGCTCGGAAGCGGGCAGCTACGGCCGCGACACGCGCGGCATGATCCGCCAGCACCAGTTCGACAAAGTCGAGATGGTGCAGGTGGTCCATCCCGACACCTCGTACGCGGTGCTGGACGAAATGGTCGGCCATGCCGAAACCATCCTGCAACGGCTGGGCTTGCCGTACCGCGTGATGTCGCTGTGCACCGGCGACATGGGCTTTGGCGCCACCAAGACGTTCGACCTGGAAGTGTGGCTGCCGGCGCAGAACACCTATCGCGAAATTTCGTCGCTGTCGAACTGCGAAGCGTTCCAGGCGCGCCGCATGCAAGCGCGTTTCCGCAACCCGCAAGGCAAGCCGGAAATGGTGCACACCCTCAACGGTTCCGGCCTGGCCGTGGGCCGCACGCTGGTGGCCGTGCTCGAGAACTACCAGCAAGCCGATGGCAGCGTCGAGATTCCAGCAGTGTTGCGTCCGTACATGGGCGGCCTGACCCATCTGAAAGCCGCCTGATCGCGGGCTGAAAAAAGGCCTTCCATTTTCCGGAAGGCCTGCTATAATCTTGCCTTCTCGCAGCAACACGTTAGTGTCTGATGCAAGAAAAGGAGAGGTGGCAGAGTGGTCGAATGTACTTGACTCGAAATCAAGCGATGGGGCAACCTATCCGTGGGTTCGAATCCCACCCTCTCCGCCAAAGATGTGAGAGAACCCGCTTCGGCGGGTTTTTTCTTTTCTGCGGCAAAAAATCAAGGTAAACAGTTTGTACAACAGGCATGGTTGGCCCTTCCGTTTTTGACGGCGGCCTGCTATGATCCTGCCTCCGCTGGCAACAGCGGAAAGGAGAGGTGGCAGAGTGGTCGAATGTACTTGACTCGAAATCAAGCGATGGGGCAACCTATCCGTGGGTTCGAATCCCACCCTCTCCGCCAAGGATGTGAAAAACCCGCTTCGGCGGGTTTTTTTTCGCCATGCTAGACTGGCGCGTTACACATTCCGTCCGTCTGCTCTATGTCCGCGCTTGTCCCTCCCTTTGTCGATATCGATCTGCGCAGCTACGGCGAGCGTTGGGGGACCGATCGCCACGAGTTTGCGCAACTGGTGTTGCCGGTTGCCGGCGTGGTGGAGGTCGAGGTGCTGGGTCGCCAGGCCCGGCTCGATCCCCTGCATGGCGCGGTGGTGGTGGCCGGCGCATGGCACGCCCAGCGCAGCGACGTGGATAACCGCTCCATCATCCTCGATTTTGACCAGGCCGAGCTGGAACAGCCGAGCCGCCAGTTGCTGCTGGAGCGGCCGTTTGCTGCCATCGGCCCGGCTGCGCGCAAGCTGATCGAGTTCATGCACCTGATGGCCGAGCAGCAGGCTGTGCAGCCCGGTATGTTGCGCGGCTGGACGCCGTTGCTGCTCGATACGCTGGCGCTTGGCGTGCCGCAAGCGCGCTCGCGCCTGTCCGCATTGCTGGCGCAGGTGGCGGCCGATCCCGGTGCCGCGTGGAGCACCGAGTCGATGGCCAGGTTTGCGCGCCTGAGCACGAGTCGCCTGCATGCGCTGTTTCGCGAAGAACTCGATACCAGTCCGCACCTGTGGCTGCTGCAGCAGCGTCTGGACCTGGCCTGCGCGCAGCTGGCAGAGGGCAACCGACCGCTCGCCGACGTGGCGCTCGCTTGCGGCTTTTCCGAGCAGAGCGCGCTCACCCGTGCCATGCGCACGCATCTCGATACCACCCCCGCCGCCTATCGCCGCAGCAAGCAGGAGATGGCGTCAACAAAGCAGTAGCCAGCGCCAAGAATTCCATCGCGCCAGCAGGGAGAATCACTTCTTTCGGAAGGATCTCCATGCTATTGAACAATCATCGACTGGGCATCGCCGCCGGCGTGCTCGCCTGCGCACTGTGGGGGCTGGTATTCCTGGCGCCCGAACTCACGCCCGGCTTCACGCCGCTGCAATTGTCGGCCGGCCGCTACCTGGCTTACGGACTGGTGGCGGCGCTGCTGATCGGGCCGGGCTGGCGCCGCCTGCGCGGGCGTCTGACCTGGCGTGAATGGCGCGGCCTGGTGTGGCTGGCGCTCACCGGCAACCTGGTCTATTACGTGTTGCTGGCCAAGGCCGTTCAGGCCGGCGGGGTGGCGATGACGTCGCTGGTGATCGGGCTGTTGCCGGTGATCGTAACGCTGGTGGGCGCGCGCGACCGCCACGCGGTGCCGCTCAAACGCCTGCTGCCATCGCTGGCGCTGAGCATGGCGGGGTTGCTGTGCATTAGCTGGCAATCGCTGGCCGCGCCTGGTCATCAATCGACGTTGGGGCTGCTGTGCGCGCTGGGCGCCTTGCTGTCGTGGACGGCCTACGTGGTCGCCAACAGCCGCTGGCTGGGCCGCTTGCAGCAGGTATCGGCGCATGAGTGGAGCTTGCTGACCGGGCTGGTGACGGGCGCGCTGGCGCTGGTGCTGGCAGTGCCGGCCTTCGTGCTGGCCGCGCCAGACGCCGAACATGGCACAGCAGGCTGGCTGGTGTTCATCGGCATCGTCACCGGGGTAGCGGTATTGTGCTCGGTGATCGGTAACGGCTTGTGGAACGTTGCCAGCCGTACGCTGCCGCTCACCATGACCGGCCAGTTGATCGTATTCGAGACAGTGTTTGCCGTGTTGTACGGATTTATGTGGGAGCAGCGCTGGCCCACGGTCGCCGAGGGCGCAGCGCTACTTTTGTTGCTTGGCGGCGTGGCGCTGTGCGCGCAGGCGCACCGGCCGCAGCGTGCATCGTCCGACATGCCAGGCAAACAGCAGCCTGCCTGACCGGTCGCGGTGAGCGCTGCCCTTACAGCGAAGGGCGGCGGCCTTCCATGGCGCCTGGCGGGATCATCGGCGGGGGAATCTCTTCGATCTCGTCCTTGCGCGCCTGGATCTGTTCGCCGAGCGCAACCAGGTCGATGCCGGCCTTTTTAGCCTGCGGGAACATTTCCTCTTCTTCTTCCTTGACGTGGTGGTCGATGTATTCGCCCAGCACTTTCACTTTCGCGTCGTACAGGTCGTCGTGCGGATCCATGGCATGGATTTGCGCGATCAGGTCTTTAGCCGATGCATGTTCGACCGTCGCCTCATCAACCAGGTCGTCGCCTTCCTTGACGTCGGCGCGCACGGCCGGATAGAAAATTTCTTCCTCGGCGATGGCATGCTTGGTCAATTCCAGGCAGATTTTTTCGGCCAGCTTTTGTTTGGTCGCAAACGCGCGGTCACCCAGTTCTTCGTATTGCTTGAACATCGCTTTGACTTCGTCATGGTCCTGCTTAAGCAGGGCGACGGCATCACGTGGTTTGGCTATGGAACTCATGGCTACTCCTTGTGGGTTGGGTTGCTGAACTGCCAGCATGGCAGAGGACCGGCGGCCACTCCGTGCGGTGGGACGGTAGGCACCGTAGGTAGTGTCCTACTCGCTTGCGGGTGGAAGCAGTAGAAAAAACATAAAAGAATTGCTACTATTTTTGTAATGTTTTTTCTCATCCACTGCGCTGTCAGCGAAAGAATCCCATGCTCCAGTTTGAATATCCGCGGCCCCAGCTGGTACGCGATGGCTGGACGTCGCTCAACGGCGAGTGGGACCTGGCATTCGACGATGCGCGCCAACATCGCGGTCCGCAGGATGCCATCGACTGGACCCATCGCATCCTGGTGCCGTTTGCACCGGAAGCTGCAGCGAGCGGCATCGGCGACCAGGGTTTCCATCCATGCGTGTGGTACCGCCGCAAACTCGACGGTATCACGGCCGGCGGACGTACCTTGCTGCGTTTCGGCGCGGGGGAGTACTACCACTCCGACCACGCGTCCTGGCCGGTCGGACCGCAGCCGAAAAGGTACGCGCCGCCAGCACCGGCGCCAGCGACGCGGTGCAGGTCGCGCAATCCTGGGAGTAGGGTGACTTATCGCGCCGGCTTCGCGGCCGGCGCGTGCTGGACTGCCGTTGGCGCAATCGCTGCCGATACCACTGCCGCCACGATCACAGCCACCACGGCCAGCGCTGCTGCCGCATACCCCACCGCATGCACGCCCCAGCTCGAAATTGCCAGCCCGCCGAGCGCCGCGCCCAGCGCGATACCGCCATTGGCCGCCGACACATTGATGGTGCCTGCCAGCGCCTGGGCGCCGGTCGCGGCCTTCATCACGCGGATCTGGCAGATCGGATACAGCGCCGTGTTGGCAATGCCCCACACACCGAGCGCCAGCGCAAACCACACGCTATTGCTACCGAAGCCGGCCAGCGCCGTGGTGGCTGCCATCCCGAGCGCCAGGACCACGCAAAACAGCGCCGTGGTGGCCAGCGGCTTGCTGTCCACCCACAGGCCGCCGAGCCAGTTGCCGAACAAACCGACCGCGCCAAAGCCCATCAACCACCAGCCCACCAGCGACGGCGCGATGCCGGCCGATTTTTCCAGCAGTTCGGCCAGGTACGTATAGCCGGTAAACATGGCAGTAAACACCAGCACCGACAGCGCCACGTTGGCCAGGAAATATGGGCGCTTGAGCACGGCCGCCTGGGTGCGCAGCGGCACCGCTTCGGTGGCCTGCACGGTGGGCATGCTGATGGTCATCAACACTGCAATCACAGCCGACAGCGCGGCCAGCAACGCGAACGCACCGCGCCAGCCGATGGCGTCCGCCGCCAGGGTGCCGAGCGGAATGCCGAACAGCATTGCGGCCGAAATCCCCAGGTACACGGTCGAGACGGCACGGCCGCTGTTGCCCGGGCCGGCAATTTGCGCAGCGGTATCGCTGGCCGTGCCCCAGAACACGGGCAGCGCCAGTGCGGGCAACAGGCGGGCTATCGCCAGCACCCAGATATTCGGCGCCACGGCGGCCAGCGCATTGGCGGCGGCAAACAGCGCCAGGATGGCAATGAACAGCTTCTTGCGGTCGAAGTGGGCCAGCGCGGCGGTCAGGAAAGGTCCCGCCACCATCACGACCACGGCAAACAGCGTCACCAGCTGGCCGGCCGAGGTGACCGAAATTGCCAGGTCGCGCGCCAGTGCCGGCAGCAGGCCGACGATCAGGAATTCGGTGGTGACGATGATGAAGGCGGCAATCGCCAGGATGGCAATCGAGGCTTTGGAAGATGAGGTAGCCATGTTTTTCTTGTGAGTTGTCAGGTTAAACAGGGACATATGATATAAAAGAAAAATATTCCACTGTTGGATAAGAATTCCACTCAATTTAAGAAAATAATTCCAGTGCATCCGACCGAACGTTTAAAAGGCATTGCCACCTTTGTTGCCGTTGCCGAAGCCGGCAGTTTTACCGCTGCCGCCCAGCGCCTCAATCTCACCAACTCGGCGGTGGGCAAGGCGATTGCCCGCCTGGAAGAACGGCTGGGCAACCGGCTGTTCGAGCGCAGCACGCGCCGCCTGCGCCTGACCGACGCCGGCCACGCCTACCGGCAGGTGTGCGTGCAGGTGCTGGAAGACCTGGAAGCGGCCGAACGGGTGCTGGCGTCCGACGATGCGGTGCCGTCCGGGCGCTTGCGGGTGGACTTGCCGGCGACCTTCGGCCGCCTGCGCGCCTGGCCGGCGCTGCTGCAATTTGCAGGCATGCACCCGCAAGTGATGCCGCACGTTTCCTTCACCGACCGTTTCGTCGACCTGGTGGAGGACGGCGTGGATGTAGCGGTGCGCATCGGCGGCGCCGACAATGACGTCTGGCCGGCCGCGCTCGACCATCGCATGCTGGGACACGAGGAACTGATTTTTTGCGCGGCGCCGGCGTACCTGGACATCCATGGCACACCGTCATCCATTGTGGAATTGCTCGAGCATGCAGCGGTGCTGTATGGCCGCGCTGACGGCAGCGCATCGCCGTGGCTGATCCGCGCAGAAGCGGGGCCGGTGGTGCGCCAGCCCATGACCGGGCGCGCCGTACTCGGTAACGCCGAAGCCCTGGTCGGTGCGGTGGAGGCCGGCCTCGGCGTGGCGCAACTGGCGACCTGGCTGGTGGCGCGCCAGATTGCCGAAGGACGGCTGGTGGCGATCCTGCCGCAACTGACCACGCAGGGCTTGCCGCTGCACATCGTCTGGCAGCGCAGCCGTTCGCATGCGCCCAAGGTGCAAGCACTGATTGCGCACCTGGTGGCAACCTTGCATATCGGCGCCTGATCTTCGGTATCTAGCATGAACGCAGTTTCATGTTTAGCATAAATAACGTCCTCATTACGCTGCCGAACCAAAATAAAAATTACTTGCAACACAATAGTATTTCTCTGTGGAAAATTAATCGCAGCGCGGCTAGCATGGCGTCCACATCGTTATCGGGGACTACCGTGCAATTTTTCAAGAATCTGAATATCGGCAAGCGACTCAGCTTGTCGCTCGCGCTGATTGGCGCACTGCTGCTGCTGATTTCAGCCACCAGCGTTCACATGCTGGGCAAGATCAATCAGAACACCACCGACCTGGTCGAAGTCAATATCGCCCAGCTGGAAATGTCGAACGACCTGATCGATAACGTCAACAATATCGCCATCGCCTTGCGCAACATGATGTTGACCGACAAGGACAGCGACCGCGCCACGCAGCGGCAAGTGATCGAGGCCAACCGCGACGGTTCGCGCAAGGTGATCGCCACACTGGCGGGTGTGTCGTTGCCGCAGGACCGCGCCGGCGTCGCCAGCATCGAGGCCGCCAACGGCCGCTACATCGACGGTCAGATCGCCCTGATCAAGCTGGTGGAGGAGGGCACACCCGAGCAAAGCCGGGCGTACCTGTCCGACCAGCTGCGCCCGGTGCTTGGCGAACTCAAGGATCTGGTCAACGCCAAGCTCAAGGCGCAGAATACAGCCGCCAGGCAGGCGGGGCAGGACGCCCACGACACCTATGATTCCACGCGGACCCTGATGACAGGCTTGTCGGCGGCGGCCGTGGCGCTGGGCGCGGTGCTGGCGTTCGTATTGACCTTGTCGATCACGCAGCCGGTGGCGCGCGCGCTCGCGGTTGCCAACACGGTGGCAGCGGGCGACCTGACCAGCGTGATCGAGATCGAGTCGCGCGACGAAATCGGTCAGTTGCTCGAAGCGCTCAAGCGCATGAACGACGGCCTGGCCGACACCGTGAGCACGGTGCGCAGCGGCACCGAGACCATCGCCACCGCCGCTGCGGAAGTGGCCGCAGGCAGTCTCGACTTGTCGTCCCGGACCGAACAGCAAGCCGGTTCGCTGGAGGAGACCGCGTCGTCGATGGAAGAACTCACGGCCACCGTCAGGCAAAATGCCGACAACGCGCGCCAGGCCCACAAGCTGGCCGAGTCGGCCTCCGTGATTGCCCGGCGCGGCGGCGAGGTAATCGGCCGCGTGGTCAGTACCATGGAGCAGATCGATCAATCGTCGGGCAAGATCGGCGACATCATCGGCGTCATCGACGGCATTGCGTTCCAGACCAATATCCTGGCGCTGAACGCTGCGGTGGAAGCAGCGCGCGCCGGCGAACAAGGCAGGGGCTTCGCAGTCGTGGCATCGGAAGTACGCAACCTGGCGCAGCGCTCGGCGGCGGCCGCCAGGGAAATCAAGTCCCTGATCGACGACTCCAGCCGCACCGTTGCCAGCGGCAGCGTGCTGGTGCATGACGCGGGCGCCACCATCAGCGAACTGGTGGCGAGCGTGCAGCGCGTGACCGATATCGTGGCCGAAATCGCGTCGGCCAGCGTGGAGCAGCAAGCGGGCATCGAGCAGGTGAACCAGGCCATGATCGACATGGATAACGTCACCCAGCAGAACGCCGCGCTGGTCGAGCAGTCGGCCGCCGCTGCTGCCGCCATGCAGGAACAATCCGCGCACCTGGCCGGCGTGGTCAGCGTGTTCAAACTGGTACGGTAGTGGCCAAACAGGTGCACATTGCACTGGCATGGTGCGTAAATGTAACAGAACTGTAATTTCCTTGTGGAAAAATTGTTGCAGACGGGCTAGCATGTTCGCCACCTTCCGCCTCTGCCAGGATTTCCATGCAATTCTTTAAGAACCTTCATATCGGCGTACGCCTCACAGTCGCACTTGCCGCCATCGGTGCACTGTTGCTGGCAATTGCCATCATCAGCATCATCATGCTGGGCCGTCTGAATCATGGCACCAGCAATATTGTTGAAAACAATATGCCGCAGCTCGAGCACTCGAACGACCTCATCAACAAGGTCAACAATATCGCGATTTCGCTGCGTAACATGATGCTGACCGATAACGAGACCGACCGCGCCAACCAGCTCAAGATTATCGAGACCAACCGTGCGGACGCGCTCAAGGACATCGCGGCGCTCGAACGCCTGTCGCTGCTGCCGCAGGATGCGGAGCAACTGACCCGCATCGCCGCCGCCAATGTTCGCTATACGCAGGGCCAGCTCGACCTGATCAAGCTGATTCTGCAAGGTACGCCGGAGGAAAGCCGCACCTACCTGTCGGACAAGTTGCGTCCGGCGCTGGGCCAACTCAAGGACCTGGTCGCCGAGAAAATCAAGTCGCAGAACGCCAACGCCGCCCAGGCCGGGGTCGATGCCGGCCAGACTTATACCAACGCCCGCAACCTGATGCTGGTGCTCACCGGGGCGGCCATCGTGCTGGCGGCGCTGCTCGGCTACATCATTACTGCCTCGATTACGAAGCCGGTGGCGCGCGCGCTGCTGGTGGCCAATACCGTGGCTGCCGGTGACCTGACCAGCGACATCGTGGTCGAGTCGCGCGACGAAATGGGCCAGTTGCTCGAAGCGCTCAAGCGCATGAACGACGGCCTGGCCGACACCGTGAGCACGGTGCGCAGCGGTACCGACAATATCGCCATGTCGGCCAGCGAAGTGGCGGCCGGCAGCATGGATCTTTCGGCCCGCACGGAACAGCAGGCCAGCTCGCTGGAAGAAACCGCGTCGTCGATGGAAGAGCTCACTTCCACCGTCAAGCAGAATGCCGACAATGCGCGCCAGGCCCACAAGCTGGCCGAGTCAGCGTCGGTGATCGCCCATCGCGGCGGCGAGGTCATTACCCGGGTGGTGGCCACCATGGAGCAGATCAACCAGTCGTCGAACAAGATCGGCGACATCATCGGCGTGATCGACGGGATCGCTTTCCAGACCAACATCCTGGCGCTGAACGCGGCCGTGGAAGCAGCCCGCGCCGGCGAGCAGGGCCGTGGCTTCGCGGTGGTCGCCACCGAGGTGCGCAACCTGGCGCAGCGATCGGCGGCCGCCGCCAAGGAAATCAACGACCTGATCGACGCCTCGTCGAGCACGGTGGCCAGCGGCAGCGCGCTGGTCAACCAGGCCGGCGATACCATCACCGAGCTGGTCGATAGCGTGCGCCGGGTGACCGACATCGTCTCCGAGATTAGCGCCGCCAGCGTCGAGCAGCATGCCGGCATCGAGCAGATCAACCAGGCCGTCACCGAGATGGACGATGTGACCCAGCAGAACGCCGCGCTGGTCGAGCAGTCGGCCGCGGCCGCTGCCGCCATGCAGAACCAGTCGCAACAGCTGGCGCAGGTGGTCAGCGCGTTCAAGCTGCGCGCCGGAGCAGCAACGGTAGTCGCCGGCACTCCCCGGACCGCGCGCCGTGCATTGCCACGCTAGTGGACGATGCCCCGGTCGTTGGTGATGACTTTATTGCAAGCAGGGGCTAACATGGTCGCCATGCAGCACAATCGACCAGGGAGAGACCATGAAAGTTGCGGTATATAGCGCGCGGCGCTACGACAAGGCATTGCTGGCGCAGGCCAACAAGGAAGCGAATGAGCAGGGCGGCCACACGCTGCGCTTCCTAGAAGACCGCCTGACCGCCCACACGGCGGCGCTGGCCGAAGGCTGCGGCGCCGTGTGCGTGTTTGTCAACGATACCGTCGATGCCGAAGTGCTGGCGCTGCTGGCCGCGCAAGGCACGAAGTTGGTGGCTACGCGCTCCACCGGCTACAACCAGATCGACACCGAAGCAGCGGCGCGGTTGGACATCGCGGTGGTACGGGTGACCGACTACTCGCCGCATTCGGTGGCCGAGTTCGCTGTGGGTCTGCTGTTGGCGGTCAACCGCAAGATCGCCCGCGCCAGCGCGCGCACGCGCGACGGCAATTTCGACCTCGACGGCCTGATGGGCTTTGATTTGCACGGCAAGACTGTGGGCGTGATCGGCACCGGCAAGATCGGCACCATTTTCGCCCGCATCATGGCTGGCTTCGGCTGCACGGTGGTGGGCCACGACCGTTATCCGTCACCGGCGTTCGAGGCGCTGGGCGGGCGCTACGTGGGAGTCGATGAATTGCTCGCCTGCAGCGACGTGGTGTCGCTGCATTGTCCGCTCACCGACGACACGCGTCACATCGTCAACGCCGAATCGCTGGCGCGGGCCAAGCGCGGCAGCGTGCTGGTCAATACCAGCCGGGGTGGCCTGATCGACACCGACGCCGCCATCCAGGCCCTTAAAAAGGGCCAGCTGGGCGGGCTGGCAATCGACGTTTATGAACAGGAAGCAAACTTGTTCTTCCAGGATTTATCGTCAACCATCATCTGCGACGACGTGATCCAGCGCCTGGTATCGTTCCCCAACGTCATCGTTACCGGCCACCAGGCTTTCTTCACGGTGGAAGCGATCGGCCAGATCATGCGCACCACCATCGAGAGCATTACCGCTTTCGAGCGCGGCGAAGAATTGGTCAACCGCGTGCCGGTGAATTAACCCGGCTTACTTGCCTTCGCCGCAGCACTTCTTGTACTTCTTGCCGCTGCCGCAAGGGCAGGGATCGTTACGGCCCACCTTGGCGGTCTTGGCGGGGGCGGCCGGGTGGAAGTGGGCGTGGATACGGATCACGGAGGGCGTCACTGCCGCCTCCCAATCCTCGCCGGCGCGCGCGAATGGCGCCAGCCAGGTGGGCTCGGCGGCGCGCAAGGCATCCCAGCTGGCGGCGTCGAGTTGCATGCCGGCTTCAAAGCCGGCGGTCCAGGCTTCGGGCGTCCAGGCGCCGCCGCATTCGTAGATCGGCTCGAAGCTGGCGGGGTCTTTTTGCATCCAGGTGCGCATGTACTGTTCGTGGCGCAACACCAGCCCGGTAACGGCCTCGACCGCTTTGGCGTCGGCCGGCGCGGCATCGCCCCAGACCATGGGTAGCCACGCCGCGCGGGCGACCTCGCCAGGGCCGATCACCAGCGCCGTCAACAAACCCTCAAGTCCGGCCACGTCCAGCGCCTGCGGCGAAATTGCGGCCAGCAGGTCGTCGAGTTGGTCGTATTCGTCATCGTTGAGCGGGGTATTGAGCATGGCGGCAATCTGGTGGTGAACTAATCGAGCCGACATTGTACCCGTTGCAACACAACGGCTGGTATTGCAAGCAATTGGTAGGGCTTGGGTGCGGTGGCGCACTAAATAAAAAGGTCGCATGGCCGAGAATGGCGGTATTCAATGAGGAGAGCACCATGCCTGCCATGTCAAACACCCCAGCCGAGCTGCACGCGCACATTACCCCGGACCCGGACGTGCCGCCGCCACCGCCGGAAAAAGACCCACCGCCCGATAACACGCCGCTGCCGGAGGAGCCTCCGATCGAAGAGCCTACCCCCAAGCAGCCGCCGATGAAGGTTTAAGGTTTGGATGGCGCCGCGTTACCGTCCTTCGGTAACGGCGGAATGCTTTTGATCGCTTCGTCAGTCTCCTGCTTGCCTGGCGAAGGTTCGCCGCTGCCGATATCGGCTTCCTCGGTCAGGTGGTCTGCATCGCGCGCCGGATCGTGGTCGCTGGTGCCCGGTTTGGCTGCTTGATTCATATGGTCTCCCGTTGGTGTGTCGTCACAGCCTAGCATGTTCATCCCCGGTCCGGCGCACGCGCTGGCGGTGGTGCAAACATGATAGAAAGTGTGACAGTTGTTGCTCTTGAGTTACATATTTTCATATTTCTTCGGTGCGTCACACTGCTGTCATCGAAGTGTTTCTATAATTTAGTCAGATCATCGTTTTTCACAACGGAGAGCATCATGGGCAATTCACTGCACAATAAAATCTATCTCGGCCGTCGTAGCGTTGCCCTGGGCTCCAAGCGCGTACAGGCACTGCTGTGCGTAGCGGCGTTTGCCAGCATCGGCGCGGTCTGGTTGCTGATCCGCGCGTTGTAATTGCCTTGCCTGCGGACGATGCAGGGCTACGCGCCTTGCCGTCGTGCCGTGGTGCGCGTACCATGAGGGCCGCAGCAGTCTCTTATGGAAAAAATGGCAATGAAGAACGACAAATTAACGCAAGACGAATACAACGCGCTCGATGAGATCAAGGCTGGCGCCAAGACCGAGCGCTACAGCGCCTGCGTGGGCCGCAATACCAAGCGCTTAGCTGGCCTGAAATTGTTCAGCGTTGCCCGCAACGGCCGTATCTCCCTGACCGACAAGGGCGAACAGACCTTGTTCCTGCGCCGCTGCATCCTGGCGCTGCGCGCCATTGCCGACGATGGCGCGAGCCCGATCGGCGCCGACGTGGCGCTGTTCCTCGGCAAAAAATCCCATATCGTGCCGCGCGCTGAAGGCGGCTTCGAGATTTCCGACAAGGGCCGCGAATCGCTGGCCGACATCGAACAACAGGGTCTGTAACGACCAGGTATCACCAAAAACGCTCCGCTGGAGCGTTTTTTTTTGTTGTATCCTAGCATTGCCACCACACCACTTCGCCTCCCGTGAAAAGAATCGATACCCTGCAAAAATTCAGGAAGCTGTTCGGCGTGCTGGTGGTCGCCGTCGCGGTGGTGGTATTGATCATCGTCATCGGCCTGGCCCACGTGCTCAACCAGAGCCGGCTGCGCTACTACGCCACGGCCGACGAAACCGCGCGCAATCTTGCCATCACGCTCGAAGGCTTTTTACAGGCGCATTTCCTCGAGGTGGACCTGGCGCTGCGGCGCGCCAACGCCGAGTTTGGCGCCATGCACGCGGCCGGCACCTACACCGACCAGGCGTTCAGCGCCTATTTAAGCAGCCTGAAGGAGCGCGTGCCGCAGGCGCAGGCGGTGCGCGGGTCCGACGCCAGCGGCCGGGTGATTTTTGGCGACGAGGTCGATCCCGCCCATCCGCAAGACATCAGCATCCGCGAATTCTTCCAGCGCGCGAGGCTTGAGCGCAAGCTGAGCTTTGGCTTGCCGGTGCAATCGCGCATTACCGGCAAGTGGGTGCTGCCGGTGGCGATGCCGCTCACTTTTCCCGATGGCAGCTTCGGCGGCACGGCGTATGTCACCATCAACAGCAGCACGCTGGACCAATCGTTTGCCGCGCTCAAGATCGGCGCGCACGGTTCGATCGTGCTGCTCGATGCGCGCAAGCGCGTGCTGCATCGGTATCCGCAGGTGGAAGGCATGGAAATCGGCAGCATCATCAAGGTCAATCCGCTTACCCAGGACATCCTCGACGGCAAGAGCCGGCGCGGTACGTTTACCGTGATCAGCCCGCGTGACCAGCTCGAACGCACCTTGAGCATGGAGCAGGTGGGTAGCTACCCGGTGTACGTGGTCGTCGGCCTTGCCAGCAAGGATTTCCTGGCGCCGTGGTATCACAAGGAAATTCGCAACGTCGGCATCTTCATGGCGCTGATGTTGCTGCTGGCCGCTGCGCTGCTGCAGAGCTTGCGTGTCGGCTTGCGCAAGCAGTGGCACTCGGTGCAGCAACTGGTGGAGGCCGAAGATGCGCTGCAACAGTCGCTGGCACGGCTGACCGCTTCCGAATCACGCTGGCGTTCGCTGACCGAAGGCTTGCCGCAAATGGTGTGGACCGCGCGTGCCGACCTGCGCCTCGATTTTCTGAGTCATCACTGGCAAGAGTTCAGCGGCATTGCGGCACAGGAAATGATGGGCGACGGTAACTGGTCGCGCGTGATCCATCCCGACGACATGGCCCCGCTCGCTGCCGAGTGGCAACGCGCCAGGCAGGACGGGCGCGAGTTTCGTTGCGATGCCCGCCTGCGCCGCCACGACGGCGTATGGCGCGTGTTCGACCACCATGCGCTGGCCCAGCAGGATGCCCACGGCAACGTGCTGAGCTGGGTGGGCAGCAGCACTGACCGCACTGAATCGCGCGCCGCCCACGAAGCGCTGTTGCTGGCAAAGGAGGAGGCGCTCAAGGCCGGCCGCGCCAAGACCGAGTTCGTGGCCAATATGAGCCACGAAATCCGCTCGCCGATGAACGCCGTGCTCGGCATGCTGCAGTTGCTGCAGCAAACCGGCATGAATGAGCGCCAGCAGGACTACGTGGCCAAGGCCGGCTCGGCCGCGCGTGCACTGCTGGGTCTGCTCAACGACATCCTCGATTTTTCCAAGGTGGAGGCCGGCAAGCTGGCGCTTGACCCGCACCCGTTCCGCTTCGATAAATTGTGGCGCGATCTGGCGGTGATCCTGTCGGCCAACGTCGGCGCCAAGCAGGTGGAGGTGCTGTTCCGCATCGATCCGGCGCTGCCGTCGGCAGCCGTGGGCGACGACCTGCGCCTGCAACAGATCCTGCTCAACCTGGCCGGCAACGCCATCAAATTCACCGAGCGCGGCGAAGTGGTGGTGTCGGCGCGGCTGGCAGCGCGCAGCGGCACGCGGCTGGCCGTGTGCTTTGCCATCAGCGATACCGGCATCGGCATCTCGGACGAACAGCGCCAGCGCATTTTCGACGGCTTCTCACAAGCCGAGGCATCGACGGCGCGCCGTTACGGCGGTACCGGCCTGGGCCTGGCCATCAGCCAGCGCCTGGTGGCGCTGATGGGCGGCCAGCTGGGTGTGCAGAGCACGGTGGGCAAGGGCAGCGTGTTCGACTTCACGCTCGAGTTCGAAATCGGCGACGGCGCGGCGCTGGCGCCGGTGCCGTTCCATGCGCTGGCCGACCTGTCGTGCCTGGTGGTGGACGACAATCCCACCGCACGCGCGGTGCTGGGCGAAATGGCCACCTCGTTCGGCTGGCGGGTGGATCTGGCCCCTGGCGGCGAGCAGGCGCTGGCGATGATTGCCGCCAGGATCGACGCCAGGCCCGGCAACGCGGGCCGCGCCTACGACGTGGTGTTCATCGACTGGCGCATGCCCGAGCTCGACGGTTGGGAAACCAGTTGCCGCATCCGCCAGCTGGGCGCCAGCGGCAAGTTGCCGCTGATCGTGATGGTCACCGCCTACGACCGCGAAATGCTGGCCCAACGTCAGCAGGACCTGTCACCGGTGCTCGACGGCTTTGTTGTCAAGCCGGTGACGGCGTCGATGCTGTTCGACGCCGTGGCCGACGCCCGCCTCGAGCACCGCGTGCACCGCCCGGCCGTGCCGATGCCGGCCGGCGCCCGCCTGGCGGGATTGCGGCTGCTGTTGGTGGACGACAACCCGGCCAATCAGCAAGTGGCCAGCGAGTTGCTGAGCAATGACGGCGCCCGCGTGCAGGTGGCCAGTTCCGGCCTGCTGGCGCTGCAGGCGCTCTCCGGCCAGGCGCCGTTGCCGGACCTGATCCTGATGGACATCCAGATGCCGGAAATGGATGGCTACGAAACCACGCAAGCGATCCTGCGCCAGCTGGGCCCGGCAGCACCGCCGATCGTGGCCATGACCGCGAACGCCATGGCCGCCGACCGCACCGCCGCGCTCAACGCCGGCATGGCCGACCACGTGGGCAAACCGTTCGATCTGGCGCAGTTGATCGATGTGATCCTGCTGCACGTGGGGCGCGCACCGGTGTTGCCGATGGAGGCGGCGCCGGCATTGACGTCAGAAATCGCCGCTGCGCCCGTGGCGCATGACCGCAGCTTGCCCGCCCCCGGCATCAACAGCGAAGCCGCGCTCAAGCGCATGGGCGGCCTGAAGTCGATCTACCTGATGGCCTTGCACGGTTTCGTCGAGGAAGCCGCGCGGCTGCTCGCGCAAATCGATAGCGCCCGCCTGATCCATGATGTGCAGGCCGCACTGCTGCCGCTGCATACCCTGAAGGGACTGGCCGGCACCATCGGCGCCGAACGCCTGCAAGCGCTGGCGCGCGCAGCGGAAATCGCGTTGAAGAACGCGCCGGACGCCTGGGAGGTACTGGGGCCGGTAGTGGAGGAAGCCACCGGATTGGGCGACGAGATTGCCGTGCTGGTTGCGACGCTTGCTGCGCCGCCTACCGTTTGACTGTTACAGCACGTAAGCCTACGTGGCGCCACCCACGTCGAGGCAGGCGCGCGGCGCCATCGTGCGGCGGCTCGCGAGCCGCACATCGATCATGGTCATGCCGGCCGTGCTCACTGTCGCCACCACCACATCATCGACCTCGATACGCAAAGCCGGCATGATCCGCTCCCTATTTGGCGGCTGGCTGGAAGCCGTCGGTACCGATGTCGAGTTCCGTCACGTCGCCATATTTTTTGGCGACGTCGCGGATATCGTCGGCCTTGCCGATCAACACCGTTTGCAGGTTGTTGCGAGGGAAGTGCTGGTTCACCAGTGCCTTGGCGCGCTCGGGCGTGAGGCTGTCGACGTCGCGCGTAAAATTGTCGATCTGCTCGCGGCCGACGTTGGACGCGTACATATCGCCGAGCAGCCCGGCCAGTTGTTCGCCGGTTTCATAGCGCGGCGGGAACTGGCCTTTCACGTACGCCTTGGCCGAATCGAGCGTGGCCTTGTCGATGCCCTTGTCCCACAGGCGCTGGTAGGTCTTGTGTGCCAGGGCCAGCGCATCGCCGGTCTTGGCCGAGGCCGTGAAACTCGAGATGGCAAAGGTGCCGGTTTGCGACAGCACGCTGAACTGGCTGTTGGCGCCGTAGGTCAGGCCGGAGTTTACGCGCAGCTCGTCGTTGAGCCATGACGTGAAGCGTCCGCCCAGGATGGTGTTGAGCACTTGCAGCGGCACGTAGTCGGCGTCGTTGCGGGCGATGCCGGCGCCGCCGATCAGGAACGTGGTCTCGATGGCGTCGGGCTTGTTCACCAGCCACACGCGCGACTTATCGGCCTGCACCTTGCCGTTGTCCTGCTGCTGCGGCGCCGGGCCGGCAGCTTTCCAGGCGCCGAACAGCGATTCGATCTGGCGGCGCATCTCGTCCTTCTGGAAGTCGCCCACCACCACGATGGCGGCGTTGTCCGGACGGTAGAACTGGCCGTAGTAGCGCTGCACGTCGGCCTGCTTGAGCGCGCTGACGCTGCCCACGGTGCCGCTGGCGGGAATGCCATACGGCGCGCTGCCGAACAGCATGGCGCGGTAATACGTGTTCACCACGTTGCGCGGCGCTTCCTTGGCTTGCTTGAGACCGATAACCTTGCGGTCGCGCAGCTTGGCCAGTTCGGCATCGTCGAACGATGGCTGCTGGACGATTTCGGCAAACAGCGGCAGCAGGGCGGCGGCGTCCTTGCGGGCGAAGTTGGCTTGTACTGTGCTGGCCTCGGCGCCGGCGCCGCCGGCCAGGCGTGCACCGCGGAAATCGAACGCCTCGTCGATGGCCTTCTTGTTGCGGGACGTGGTGCCCAGCAGCAGGGCGTCGCCGGTGAGGTTGGACAGGCCCGGCTGGGCGGCATCGTTGACGGCGCCGGCCTTGACCACGGCGCGCACCGAGATCAGCGGCACTTCGTGGCGTTCCATCAGGTACACGGTCAGGCCGTTCGGCAGCTTGACGGTCTCGAACGCGGGCAGGCGGAATTCAGCGGCGGTGGCCGGCAGCGTGGCGGCGGCCAGCACGGTGCCTGCTGCCAAAACAGCTATCTTGGTGTATTTCATGTAATCAGTCCTCCTTCGCAGCAAGCACACCGATGGTGCGCTGCGACTTTTTCAGGTATTTGGCGGCCACGGCCTGGATGTCGGCGGGCGTGAGCTTGGCGTACGCGGCGGGGGCGTCGAACATTTTCTTGTAGTCGCCGAAGAACATCTCGTAGTTGCCAAGCTGCTGGGCCTTGCCGTTGATGGTTTCCTGCTCGCGGTACAGGTTGACCAGCTTCTGGTTGCGCACCTTGTCGAGTTCCTCGGCGGTGACGCCGTCCTTGACCACTTTATCGAGCTCGGCCAGCACCGCTTTTTCCAGCGTGCCCGGATCGACCTTGGCGGCCGCCACGGCAAACACGTACAGCAGGCCGGGATCGAAACCCTCGGCGGCATTGGCCGACACTTGCGTGGCCAGTTGCTGCTCGACCAGCGCCTTGTACAGGCGCGAGGTCTTGCCGTCGGCCAGTATGCTTTGCAGCACTTCCAGCGCGTAATAGTCGGGGCTGTTGCCCGCCGGGATTTTGAAGGCGACCGCGAGGTTGGGTGACGTCGCCGATTCCTTGGTCACGAAAATGCGGCGCTCGCCGGTTTGTGGCGGCTCCACCGTGCGCACGGCCGGCGGCGGCGCGCCTTTCGGAATCTTGCCGAAGTAGCGCGTGGCCAGCTTCTTCACTTCCTCGGCCTTGACGTCGCCGACGATCACCGCCACCGCGTTATTCGGTGCGTAGTACGTTTTGAAGTAGTGTTCGAGGTCTTGCTGGGTCCATGCCTTGATGTCGGACTCGTGCCCGATCACGGGCCAGGAATACGGGTGGGCCGAGAAGGCCACGCCATTGACGGCCTGGTGCAGGGCGCGGATATTCGAGTTTTCCAGGCCGGTGCTGCGTTCGGACAGCACCACGCCGCGTTCGCTGGCGACCATTTTCGGATCGATGTTCAGGTGGGCGATGCGGTCGCTCTCGAGCGTGAAGATGGTCTCCAGCGAGCTGGCCGGGAACCAGTCCTGGTACACGGTCAGGTCGTTGCTGGTATAGGCGTTATTGGAGCCGCCCTTGGCTTCCATGGTGCGGTCGAACATTTTCGGGCCGAAGTTTTTCGAGCCGTTGAACATCATGTGTTCAAAGAAGTGCGACAGGCCCGTGGTGCCGGGCGCCTCGTTGCGCGAACCGACTTTACAGAACGTGTACATATTGGCGTTGGGGATGGTGTGCGATTCCAGCACGATGAACTTCATGCCGTTGGCCAGCGTGAAGGTCTGCACCTCGTCGGCCAGGTTCGCTTCCTTGGCCTGCGCGGTGGCGGCCATGCCGAGCAGAATGCTGGCGGCCAGGACTTTCCATTTCATATGCGCTCCTTGTATTGAAGCATAAAGCATACGATATCCGGCAATATTGTCGTTAATTATTTGCGGATGGCAAGCTTAGCAGATAGCATGACAGGAACTAAAAACCAGGGAGCAGCAGATGGAAAAACCGATGGCCTGGGTCGCTCACGAGTTGAGCATGACCGTGCTGATGACGCCCGATATGGCCAATTTCTCCGGCAACGTCCACGGCGGCACCATTTTGAAATACCTCGACAGCGTGGCTTATGCCTGCGCCAGCCGCTACTGCGGCAGCTACACGGTGACCTTGTCGGTGGACCAGGTGATGTTCCTGCAGCCGATCCACGTGGGCGAGCTGGTGACGTTCCTGGCGTCGATCAATTACACGGGTAACACGTCGATGGAAGTGGGCATCCGCGTGGTGACCGAGAACATCCAGAAGCGCCTGGTCCGCCACGCCAACAGCTGTTACTTCACCATGGTGGCCGTGGACGAACACCGCAAGCCGCTGCCGGTACCGAAACTGGTGCTGGAAACCGACGAACAAAAACAGCGCTGGGAACAGGCGCTGCGCCGCAAGCACGCGCGCCAGATGGTGCACGGCGAACGCAAAAAATAAGCTCAAATGGTAGTAAACTGGGTTCCCTTTATCGTTCTTCAGGAGGCCGATATGGAAACTCAGCAACTACATCGTGGCAGGTTGATCGATCACATCCAGCTGGTGGTACGCGACCTGGCTGCGTCGAGACAATTTTACGAGGCGGTCTTCAAGGTGCTCGACGTGCCGATCGGCGGGGAGGGCGACAGCTATTTCTGGGCCGATGAACTGTTCGTCTCCACTTCCGACAGCGAGGCCGCGCTTGGCATCCTTACCGGCCGTCACCACCTGGCGTTTCAAGCCAGGGACAAGGCCGCCGTCGAGGCGTTTTACCAGGCCGCACTCGAGCACGGCGGCACCGACAACGGCCCGCCCGGCGAGCGCCCCTACCACCCCGGCTACTACGCGGCATTCGTGCTCGACCCCGACGGCAACAATATCGAGGCCGTGTTCCACGGCGACGCCAGGCGCAGCGCGCCATCGGTCGAGATCACTTTTTGAGACGTGGCGCCAGGTGCTCCAGTACCAGCCGGCATGACTGATCGAGCGTGATGGTGGAAGTGTCGAGCGCAAGCGCCGGTTGCAGCGGTGCTTCGTACGGCGCCGAGACGCCGGTAAATTCCGCGATCAGGCCGGCGCGCGCCTTTTGATATAAACCCTTGGGATCGCGCTGCTCGCACACTGCGCCTGGCGTGCTGATCCAGGTTTCGATGAACAGCTGGTCGCCGATGATGTTGCGCGCCAGTGCGCGGTCGGCCCGTTGCGGCGAGATGAAGGCGCAGAGCACGATCAGGCCGGCGTCGTTCATCAGGCGCGCCACTTCCGCCGCGCGGCGGATGTTTTCCTGGCGGTCGGCCGGCGAAAAGCCGAGGTCGCGGTTCAGGCGGCGGCGCAACACGTCGCCGTCGAGCACGGTGACGTGATGGCCGGCAGCGGCCAGTTGCGCTTCGAGCGCAAACGCCACCGTCGATTTGCCGGCGCCACTGAGGCCCGTGAGCCAGACCGTGAAGCCGCGCTGGCGGGCTGGCCTTGTAGTTGTCGCCCGGTGGTCGTTCATCGCAGGGCCGCTGGCAGGATAGTGCGCATGGATCGAAGCCAGGACTCGGCCATAAATATTGTCAGCCGTAATTATAGCGGCCCAAATACGGTGGCTGAAAATAAATGCCGCCGAGTGTGCAGAAGCACACCGGCGGCAGCGAGCGCGCCCTCCAGCCCTTACTTCTTGGGCCCCCGCGTCAGGAACACCAGGGCCGCGGCGACCAGCGACGCCGCCGCCAGTCCATACAGGCCGCCCTGGATCGAACCGGTCTTCTGCTCGAGATAGCCGAAGGTGGTCGGCGCCACGAAGCCGCCCAGGTTGCCCAGCGAGTTGATCAGCGCGATCACGGCCGCAGCGATGCGGGCGTCCAGGTATGCTTGCGGAATCGGCCAGAACAGCGCGGATGCCGCCTTGAAGCCGATGCCGGCAAAGCAGATCGCTACGAACGCGAACACCGGGCCACCCACGGTGGACATGAACATGCCGGTCGCCGCGATCACCAGGGCTATCGCCACCCACATCTGCTGGTGCTTGAAGCGGGCCGCCAGCGAAGCGAACATATACATGGCGGCGATCGAGATAATCCACGGAATCGAGTTGAACAGGCCGATCTGGAAATCGGTGTAGTGGCCCATCTTCTTGATGATGCTCGGCAGCCAGAAGGTGGCGCCATAAATCGTCAGCTGGATGGCAAAATAGATAAAGCAGAACAGCGCGATGCGGCTGTCGCGCAGCAGCGAGAACATGCTGACGTGACCCGGTTTCGATTTCTCCCGCTCCTTTTGCTCGGCCGCGATCACGGTTTCCAGCTCATGGCGCTCGGCATCGGTCAGCCACTTGGCGTCGCTCGGTTTCGAATCGAGGCAGAACCACACCACAAAGCACAGCAGGATCGACGCCACGCCTTCGATGATGAACATCCATTGCCAGCCGTGCAGGCCACCGCCCTCGATTTGCAGCAGCGCGCCCGACAATGGACCGGACACCACCGACGCCAGCGCCGAACCGCTGAGGAAAATCGCCATCGCCTTGCCGCGCTCGGCATTGGGCAGCCACTGGGTAAAGTAATACACCACGCCCGGGAAGAAGCCAGCCTCGGCCACGCCCAGCAGGAAGCGCATCACGTAAAACGACGTCTCGCCCTGCACGAACGCCATGCCGGTGGCGACGATGCCCCAGGTGGCCATGATGCGGGTGAGCCACGCCTTGGCGCCGAAGCGCTGTTGCAGGATATTCGACGGCACCTCGAACAGCGCATAGGCGAGGAAGAAAACCCCGGCGCCGAAACCGAACGCAGCCGCGCCAATACCCAGGTCCGCCTCCAGGTGGGTACGGACAAAGCCGATGTTGACGCGGTCGATGTAGTTGGCGATGAACATCACCACGAACAACGGCAGAATGCGCCACTTGATCTTGCTGACCGCGCTAGCCAGCACGCTTGATGGCGCGCCGGCGGCGGTGGGTAAAACTGTACTCATGTTGCAGTCTCCTCAAACTTGCATGAATCGGATGATCAGCGCACCAGGCAGGGCTTTTTGTTATCGAATTTCCAGCCTGGAATCAGGTACTGCATGGCGACACCGTCGTCGCGGGCGCCCAGGCCCATGTTCAGGTACAGCTGGTGGCCGGCCTCCAGCGCATCGAGGTCGAGTTCCACGCCCAGGCCCGGTGTGGTGGGCACTTGCACCTTGCCGCCTTCGATCTTGAACGGGTTGCGGGTCAGGTGCTGGCCGTCCTGCCAGATCCAGTGGGTGTCGATGGCGGTGATCTTGCCCGGTGCTGCGGCGGCCACGTGGGTGAACATCGCCAGCGAGATATCGAAGTGGTTGTTCGAATGCGAACCCCAGGTCAGGCCCCATTCGTGGCACATCTGCGCCACCCGCACCGAGCCCTGCATGGTCCAGAAGTGCGGATCGGCCAGCGGAATGTCCACCGATTGCAGCGAGATCGCGTGCTGCATCTCGCGCCAGTCGGTGGCAACCATGTTGGTGGCGGTGAGCAGGCCAGTGGCGCGGCGGAATTCGGCCATCACTTCGCGGCCGGAAAAGCCATTTTCGGCGCCGCACGGATCTTCGGCGTACGCCAGCACGTCGTGCTGGTCGCGGCACAGGCGGATTGCGTCCTTGAGCAGCCAGCCGCCGTTGGGGTCGAGCGTGATGCGCGCCTGCGGGAAGCGTTCATGCAGCGCGGTGACGGCCGCGATCTCGTCCTCACCGCGCAGCACGCCGCCCTTGAGCTTGAAGTCCTGGAAGCCGTAGCGGTCGTACGCCGCTTCGGCCAGGCGCACCACCGCTTCCGGTGTCAGGGCTTTTTGATGGCGCAGGCGCAGCCAGGCGTCTTCGTTGTCGGGATCGGCTGCGTAGGGCAGGTTGGTGTCGTTGCGGTCGCCAACGTAGAACAGGTAGCCGAGCATTTCCACCTCGGTGCGCTGCTGGCCGTCGCCAAGCAGGGCTGCCACCGGCACGCCCAGGTGCTGGCCCAGCAGGTCGAGCAGCGCCGCTTCGAGCGCGGTGATGGCGTGGATGGCGATGCGCAGGTCGAACGTTTGCAGGCCGCGACCACCGGCGTCGCGCCCGGAAAACGCCGTGCGCGCAGCGTTGAGGATGGCCTTGTAGTTGCCGATGCTGTGGCCGATCACGAGTTCTTTGGCATCTTCCAGGGTCTGGCGGATCGCTTCGCCGCCCGGAACTTCACCGACGCCGGTGTGGCCGGCGCTGTCGGTGAGGATGACGATGTTGCGGGTGAAGTAGGGGCCGTGGGCGCCGCTGAGGTTGAGCAGCATGCTGTCGCGTCCGGCAACCGGGACCACGCGCATGGTAGTGATGGTAGGAGTGTTGTTGTGGGTCTGGCTGGTCATCATGCATCCTTGGTTGTTCTTGAAATGATTGCGCTGTCATTGAATGGTAGCGATGTCATTTGCAAATATCAACTTAAATTTACGAGATTTACGCATCTTTATGATTGGAGTAAATGATAGAAAATGATGTGTTGCTATATAATCTGGCCCATGACCATCAAAAATGACCAATCCGACTTGCGCGTTCTGCGCACCGCCAACGCCGACATTCCGGTCAGCGGCGCCACGCTGGCCGATGTGGCCAAGGTAGCCGGCGTGTCGCCGATCACGGTATCGCGCGCGCTCAACCAGCCGCAGCTGGTGCGGCCGAACACGCTGGCGCGGGTGCAGGAGGCGGTGCAGCAGACCGGCTACGTGAAAAACATGATGGCCGGTGCACTGGCGTCCAATCGCAGCAAGCTGGTGTCGCTGGTGATTCCCAGCATCGCCACGCCGATCTTTGCCGAAATGGTGGAAGCGGTGACCGATACGCTGACCCAGGCCGGTTACCAGTTGCTGCTGGGCTTGTCACGCTACGAGCCGTGGCGCGAGGAAGTGCTGGTCGAAACCATCCTCAGCCGCCGCCCGGACGGCATCATCGTCACCGGTACGCTGCATACGGATAACACGCGGCGGCGGCTGGCGCTGTCCGGCGTGCCGGTGGTGGAGGCGTGGGACATGGCGTCCTCGCCGATCGACATGGTGGTGGGCTTTTCACACGAAGAAGTGGGACAGGCCACGGCGCGCCATTTATTGGAACGCGGCTACCGCCGCATTGCGATTTTGGCCGTCAACGACCCTCGCGGCGCGCGCCGCAACCAGGGGCTGCAGGCGGAACTGGCGCGCCACGGCGTGGCGGTGGCGGCGGTGCAACTGATGCCGCTGCCCACCACCTTGCAACTGGGCCGCGAAGGTCTGGCGCAATTGCTGGCGCAGGCGCCCGATCTCGACGCTGTCGTGTGCAGCTCCGATACGCTGGCGCACGGCGTGCTGACCGAGGCCGTCAGCCGAGGGCTGGACGTGCCGGGGCAGGTGGCCGTGATCGGTTTTGGCGATCTGAATTTCGCAGCCCACACGTATCCGCCGCTCTCGACCATCCACGTCGATGGCCGCAACATCGGCACCGTGGCGGCGCAATTGCTGCTGGACCGGCTCGACGGCGGCAACCAGGTGCGCCCGCGCGTGATCGATACCGGCTTCGAGTTGATACACCGGGCCAGTACCTGATCGGCCGAGCCGTCGTGCGCTGGGCGTGCGATGGGGCTGCCGGTGCATCCTGCTGACCCGCGCAACAGCCGCCGCAGCGCGGGGGCACGCGATTCCCGCCTCAGCGGCGGTCCGGCGCCGCAGCGGGGGCGATAGGGCGGCTGCGCAGTTTCCAGACTATCCAGCGTGCCCGCAGGCGGTCGAGCCACGGCTGCCATGGTAGTGGCACCCGGCCTGCCAGCGCGCGCTGCACCGCCAGCGCCGTTGACTGCTGCGCGTCCGCCACCGCAAACCAGATGCGGTTATTGCCCGCCACGCCGCGCAAGGTGCAGATCCTGCCGCCGAACGCGTGCCGCAGGCGCCGCAGCATGACGCCGTACGACGGGTCGTAACTGAAAATATTGGTTACCAGCACGCCGCCAGGGCGCAGCGCACGGCGGCAGTCGGCGTAAAAGGCGGCGCTGCCCAGCGGCGCCGGCAGGCCGTGTTCGTCGAAGCCGTCCACCAGCAGCACGTCGGCGCTGCCACGCAACTGGCGCATGTAGCTGGCGGCGTCGGCGTGGACGATGCGCAGCCGGTCGTCATCGGGCGGGATGGCGAACTGCTCGCGCAGGGCGATCACGTCGGCCCGCAATTCCAGCACGGTGATGCGCGCGTGCGGCAGGTAGCGGTAGCAGAACTTGGCCAGCGAACCGCCGCCCAGGCCCACCATCACGATGTGCGCCGGCTGCGGCTGGAACAAGGTAAAACACATCATCGCGCGGCAGTACGCAAGCACCAGGTCGTCGGGATGCGAGAGCTTCATCTCGCTTTGCACCATGCCTGGACGAAATTCCAGCAGGCGGCGATTGCCACGGGTGTGGACCTGGGGGCGGGGATCGGGTGGCGTCAAGTGTCTGAAAAATCCGGGATGTCGATTTATAGTAGCATGCGGCCGTCACTTTCATTTACAGAAGGAAAATTTCTAGGTAAATTGGCGGGGCACCGCCACGGGCGGACCATACGCAAAACCGGAGAACCACGATGTTTTTAGATCACCCCACGCTGACCGCCACCAACAGTATTACTGAACCCGACCGTATCGAGCGCCTGACCCGCGTGTACGGTTACGTGGTGGCGCTGGCCGACCTGTCGGGCCACCAGAGCTTCATTGAAAAAGTCAGCCAGCTGCACGATCACAAGGGCACGCTGATCGTGTTCTGGCACGACAGCCCCAACGAGGACGAAAAAGAACTGTTCTCCAAGGCCTGGGCCAGCAAGATGGGCGACGGCACCACCAACGTCGAACACGAGGTCTGAGTCGCCCCCGGTCATGGATATCAAGACGCTGGTCCTGGCGCTGGCGCTGGGCAACCTCAGCATGTGCGTGGCGCTGTTCTTTTTCGAGCAGCCCACCGGCGCCGCTAATGCGGCGCGCGGCAATGCCACGTGGGCGCGCGCCCGGCAGTTGCAGGCGCTGGCCTGGGGCCTGGTGTATCTGCGCGGCACGCTCCCCGATTTCCTGACCATTCCCTTTGCCAATACCCTGTTGCTGGCCGGCTTTGCGCTGGACGCGGCGGCGCTGTGGGAGCAGGCGGGCCGGCGCATCTGGCGCCGCTACCTGCTGCCCGTGCTGCTGATCGCGGTGGCGGCCTTTGTCGGCGCCTGGCTGCTGCAACGCACGCCGCCCGAGCGACAGGCGATTTCCTCGCTGGCGCTCGGCTTCTTTGTCGCTGCCGGCGCCGGCGCGCTGGGCCGGGGCTGGTCGGCGGGCACGCTGCTGCGCCGCTACCTGGTGGTCAGCACGGTGGTGCTGGCGCTGGCAGTCGTTGCGCGCGGCCTGCTGGTGCTGCTCCTGCCCAATGGCTGGTCCTGGGTCAGCCCGGAGCTGGTGCAGGGCATGGGCCTGGTCGCACTGTACCTGGTCATGCTGGGCAACGGTTTCGGCTACCTGCTGCTGGTGCGCCAGCGCCTGCAAAACGAGCTGGAACGGCTGGAAGTGATCGATCCTTTGACGTCCGCGCTGAACCGGCGCGGCTTCCACCAGGCGCTGGCGCCGTGGCTGGCGCTGGCGCGCCGGCCCGGTCAACCTACCGCGCTGGTGATCGTCGATCTCGACGATTTCAAGCGCGTCAACGACCATTACGGTCACCTGGCCGGCGACCAAGTGCTGGTCGCCATGGCCGACGCCTGCAAGCGGCAACTGCGTGACAGCGACACCCTGGGCCACCTGGGTGGCGGCGAATTCGCCATCCTGCTGCCGCGCACCGCGCTCGACGATGCGCTGCTGGTGGCCGAACGCGTGCGTGGAGCGCTGGCCGCGCAACCGGTCAAGGCCGAAAAAGCCATCATCAACCTCACCGCCAGCCTGGGCGCCACTACCATGCGCGCCGACGACACCACCGTGGGCCTGTTCCAGCGCGCCGACCTGGCATTACGCCAGGCCCGCGCCGCCGGCGGCAACCAGGTGGCCGCGCACGCCGCCGATAGCGCCGCCACGCTCGACGCCTGAGCGCCGGGACGCCTGGCCAATTTATCCCGCAAGGCGGACGCGATTGTCATCATGCCGTCACAAGTACGGCATATCGTGATAGCATTTTTAAAATCATCTAAATCGTTTAGTTAAATTTTTTCCGCCGGCATGCGCCGGGCGGGCATGGGTTCATATTATGTATGCAGCAGTAGACCTGGGTTCCAACAGCTTCCGCCTCCACATCGGCAAACACGATGGCGATGCGATCCGCGTGCTCAAAAGCGTGCGCGAGCCGATCCGCCTGGCCGCCGGCCTCGACGACAAGGGCAACCTGACCCCGGCCGCCATGCAGAATGCGCTGGCGTGTCTGCGCAACTTCCGCGAGGTGCTGGCCAGCTACAAGCTCGACGCGGTGCGCGTGGTGGCCACGTCGGCCATGCGGGTGGCGCGCAATTCGGCCGTTTTCCTGCCCGAGGCCGAGCAGGCCATCGGTTATCCGATCGAGATCATCTCCGGCGAGGAAGAAGGGCGCCTGATTTACATGGGCGTGGCCAGCGCCGTGGCGGCGCCCGGCGAGCGGCGGCTGGTGATCGACATCGGCGGCGGCTCCACCGAGTTGATACTGGGGCGCGGCCAGGAAATCGAAAAGGTCGAATCGTTCAGCGTGGGCACGGTCAAGCAAAGCCTGTCTTTCTTCGTGGGCGGGCGGGTGGACGGACCATCGTTCGAGGCGGCCATCCTGTCGGCGCGCAGCCATTTCGAGGATGCCGCGCCGCCGTACCGGCCGCAGTTCTGGAAGCAGTGCTACGGCTCGTCCGGCACTGCGCGCACGATTGCCGACATCATCATCAAGAATGGCATCGGCAAGGAGGTCAATGCCGAGACGCTGTCCGCCCTCAAGCAGCGTTTCATCGAATTCGGCCACGTGAGCAAGATCGACATGCCCGGCCTGCGGCCTGACCGGGCCAGCACCATCATCGGCGGCCTGGCGATCCTGATCGGGCTGGTGCGCGAGCTCGGCATCCCGGTGGTACAGCCGATCGAGGCGGGCCTGCGCATGGGCGTGATGTGGGATTTGCACCTGCGCTCGACCAAGCGCGACCGCCGCGAGCAGTCGGTGCAGGCATGCGTGGAAAAATTCCACGTCGATCAGCGCCGCGCCAACCGGGTGGCCGACGACGCGCTGGCGCTGTACGCGCAAACCAAGCCGTCGTGCGAGGTCTATACGCGCCACCTGTACTGGAGCGCGCTGCTGCACGAGGTGGGGCTGGTGGTGTCGCACACCGGCTACCACAAGCACGCGTGCTACATGATCGAAAATGCCGATCTGCCGGGATTTACCACGCGCGAGCAAAAGCTCATGAGCCGGCTGGTGGTGGCGCACAAGGGCAACTTGCGCAAGGTGTCGGAGATGATCGAGGAAGTCGATATCGCCAAGGCGGTGGTGGCGTTCCGGCTGGCGGTGCTGTTCATGCACTCGCGCATCGATGTCGACTTCAGCCTGGTCAAGCTGCGCATGAAGAGCCGCGTCGAGCTCGACATTCCGCGTGAATGGGTGGCCGACCACCCCACGCTGTCGTACTGGCTCGAAAAAGAACAGGAACACTGGGACGACGTGGGCGTGGATTTCACCATCAGAACCACCGGATGATTGCTGAAAATGCTAGCACATTTGCGATTGCACAAGCAAAATTCCTGTAAATGATATATATTGTTTATATCGTTGGATAATTTTGGAGCCTGTATGAATAAAACTATTGATGAACAAGTGATCGACAAAACGCCTTCAAGCAAAGCCGCTGTGAATGCTGTGCCAGCCAAGCCTGCCGAAGCGAAAGTCGAGGCTGCACCGGTTGCCAAGCCTGCCGCCGTGAAGCCTGCTGCCGCCAAGCCGGCAGTTGCCAAGCCTGCAGTCGCCAAGACCGCTGTGGCCCAACCTGCTGCCGCCAAGCCAGCCGCTGTCAAGGCAGTTGCCGCCAAGCCTGCCGTCGCCAAAGCTGCTGCTGCCAAGCCTGCTGCAACCAAGGCGGCCGCTGCCAAGCCAGCCGCCGCAGTCGCCACTAAATCCGCCGCCAAGCCGGTGACCAAAGCTGCTGTCAAGCCAGTAGCCGCCAAGGCCGCGCCGAAGGCTGCCGCCAAGCCAGCCAGCAAGCCCGAAGCCAAGGCCGCCGCCAAACCAGCCGCGAAATCCGCCGCCAAGGCCGCACCGAAGGCCGCACCGAAGGCCGCTGCCAAGCCTGCCGTGAAAGCATCGAAGCCGGCAACCAAGCCGGCAACCAAGCCAGCCGCCAAGACCGCAGCAGTGGTAGCCGGCGCCGACAAAGCCCGCAAGGACAAGCTGGTGCGCGACAGCTTCACCATGCCCGAGCAAGAGTACGCGGTGCTTGGCCAGGTCAAGAAGACCTGCCTGAAAGCCGGTATCGAGATCAAGAAAAGCGAACTGCTGCGTATCGGCGTGGCGCTGATCAGCCAGATCGATCTGGCCACCCTGAAAAAAGTGCTGGCCAGCCTGCCGCAACTGAAAACCGGCCGTCCAAAGAAGTCCTGATGGAGGAAACACTGATCTGAATACAACAGATCGGCGCATGTCACGGAAATGACATTTTTCTGTCATTTCCTTGAAGTATTCGATGGTTACGCTTGCTTCGTCACCCACACAAAGGATGAAGCATGCAAACCTCGATCTTACAAGCTGCGAACCTCCCGGCGGACGTCCGTCCCGCTTCCGGCAAGCTGGTGCTGAGCATAGCAAGCACGCCGGAAGAGCTGCACGAAGTGCAGCGCCTGCGCTATAAAGTCTTCATCGAAACCATGGGCCTGTCCTCGCTCGAGAGCCCCGATGGCCTCGACAGCGACGAATTCGACGCCTATTGCGACCACCTGATCGTGCGCGATGTCGATACTCTCAAAGTCGTCGGTACTTACCGCCTGCTGAGCGCCACCCGCGCCCGCAAGCTGGGTCGCCTGTATTCCGAAGGCGAGTTCGATCTTGGCCGCCTCAATCACCTGCGCGGCCGCATGGTGGAAGCGGGCCGCGCCTGCATCCATCCCGACTACCGTGGCGGCAGCGTGATCATGTTGCTGTGGTCCGGCCTGGCTGACTACATGCGCCGCGAAAATTGCGATTACCTGATCGGCTGCGCCAGCATCAGCCTGGCCGATGGCGGCCATAATGCCGTCGCCGTCTATCAGCAACTGATCGGCAAGCACCTCGCTCCCCTCGAATACCGTGTGACCCCGCACCTGCCTTTCCCGTTCGGCAAGCTGGAAGCGGCGCAAAAGCCGCAAGTGCCAGCGCTGCTCAAGGGCTATATGCGTTCGGGCGCGTGGATTTGCGGCGAACCGGCGTGGGATCCGGATTTCGAAAGCGCCGACCTGTTCCTGATGATGCCGCTGGCCAACCTCGATGCACGTTATGCCCGCCACTACGGCGTGGGCGGCGAGCCGCTGGCAGCGTAACCGCCCCAGTCTTTGGCGATACGCCGCCCCTGCCATGTCGGGATGGCGCCTGGCAGGGACCAACCGGGTCCGGTTCTGCGCGGTACAATCGAGCCTTGTACGACTACGCGGGGCGGCAATGAAACTCGACCAGGAAACAGAACGCAGCGGCATCCAGCAGCGCCCGGTGCTGCGCCATCGCGGCCCCACGCCCGAGGGCGCTACGGCCACCACCGACCAGGTGGCGGAAGAGCTGCCGGTGGCACTGGTTTTTAATGGGATCTCGCACGCGGTAATGATGGTCACGCCGCGTGACCTGCAGGCGTTTGCCATGGGCTTCGCGCTGACCGAGGGCCTGGTGGGCAAGGCGTCCGACGTGTTCGATATCGAGGTGCACGAGCATGCGCGCAGCGTGGAGGTGGCGCTGACCATCGCCCAGGAAGACTTCATGCTGCTCAAGCAGCAGCGCCGGTCGATGGCGGGGCGCAGCGGCTGCGGCGTGTGCGGTGTCGAGAGCCTGGAGCTGATCGACGTCACGCCGCCGCGCATCGATGCCGCGCCATTGCACGACGACGTTACGCTGGCGCCAGCCATCGCCCGCGCCGCAGCCGGACTGGGCGCGCACCAGCACCTGATGCGCGCCACCGGCGGCGTCCATGCCGCCGCCTGGTGCGACGCCAGCGGCGCCGTGCTGCGCGTGTGCGAAGACGTGGGCCGCCACAACGCCATGGACAAGCTGATCGGCTACCTGGCGCTCGAGCGCGTGGACATGACCCAAGGCTTTGTATTCATGTCGAGCCGCGCCAGCTATGAGCTGGTACGCAAGGCCGCGCGCCTGAATATTCCGCTGCTGGCCACTATTTCGGCGCCCAGCACCCTGGCGATCGACGTCGCGCTGGCAGCCGGCATCAAGCTGGTGAGCTTTTGCCGCAAGGACGATTGCGTTGAATACACTTAACTTTATACCAAGCCGAGATCGCGCCCCCTGGTGCCGAAGATGGTTTCCACCTGCCCGCTATTCAAACCGTACATGCGTGCCAGCAGGCCGCCGAACATGGCGCGGTATTCGTTGAGTACCGGGTAGTCGCGGTTCTGGAACAGGGTTTTCTGTTCCAGTGCGATCTGCTCGCCGCGCACCGCGTTGCCGCGCACGCCGCCGCCCAGCACCCAGTACACCGAGCCGTGCCCGTGATCGGTGCCGCGATTGCCGTTCTCGCGGAAGGTGCGGCCGAATTCACTGACTACCACCACGACCGTGTCTTTCCACTCCGGCCCCATCTCCTGGGCGAAGCCTGCCAGGCCGCGTCCCAGTTCCTCGAAGCGGTTGGACAGGTACCCCGCGCCGTTGCCCTGGCCGACGTGGGTGTCCCAGCCGCCCACGTCAACAAAACCGACGTTGTATTTCTCTTTCATCAGCCTGGCGATGCGGCGCGCTTCCAGCTCGAAGCCCTTGGCGGTAATGGCGTTGCGGTTGGCGGCGTCCATTTCGCCGATCATCTGCACGTCCGCGCGCACCGCGAAGCCCTCGCGCACCTGCGACGACAGGGCGCTGCCTTCGTACATGGCGGCGATCATGCCGGCCTGGCGGGCATCGACCTGCGCCTTGCCGATCGAGCGCAGCGCCATGTTGGGCAGTTGCGCCGTGCCTTGCATGATCAGCGGCAGCTGGTCGGTGAACGAAATGGCGCTGGCGCGGTCGGCATTGAGCGTGGTGGCCAGCCGGTTCAAGAAGCCGGAGCGGTAGTTGCGCGTGCCTTGCAGCGGTTGCCCCAGTTCGATGCTGTCCTGGGTTTCGAAGTGGCTGCGCGAAAGGTCCTCGGTGCCGGCAAACGGCACGAACGCCGCTTCGCCGCTGGTAAACAGCGGGTAGATGGTGTCGCGCAGCGCCGGGTGCAAGCCCCAGTCGGCATTGATGGTCAGTGCCGATTTCAAATCGTCGGACGGCTTGGGGATGGCGATGTTGGGCCGCACCTGGTAGTAATATTCGCTCGCGATCGGCACCAGCAGGCTGGTGGCGTCGTAGCCGCCGCGCATGAAGACGAACAGCAGGCGGGTCTTGCTGGCCGGTGCGGCCCACAGGTTGCCGGCGGCGGTGGTTGCAAGGGGCAGTGCGGCCAGCGATTTGAGCAGGGTGCGGCGTTCCATGGCGGTCTCCTTGTTCTAACGGTGCATCAGTTCCGGTGACGACAGCAGCAGGGTGTTCCATTCCTGCGGCGAGGTTGCCTGTTCCAGTGCCCGGCGCGTGTTCGGCGCCAGGGTTTGCTGCAAAGACTGGTAGTAAAAGGCGCTGGCCAGTTGCGGGAACGCGGCGCGTTCCTGCGGCTGCGGCCCCTCGGCCTTGAACAGTCCCGCGTTGCCCGAGCCGATGGCCTTGGCGATCTCGAACCGGGTGGTCATCTGGCCCGGGCTGGCCCAGCCGGGCTGGGTGAGCGCATAGCCGTCCGGCGTTTGCCGGCCGTACAGCGGCTGCGCCATGCGATTCAGCCACCCGAGCATGGGCGCGGTGTTGAGCACCACCTTGTCGTCGTAGGTCAGGCGCACGGCCGCGACCACGTAGTGCACCGGGTCCTTGAATTTCTTGCCGAGCGACTCGGCAAACTCGGTCGATGTGAGCATGGTGCGCATGACCGCCGCAATGTCGCCGTCGGACGACTGGAATACCGCAGCCATGCGGGCCACCAGTGCCGGCGGCGGTTCGTCGGCGACGAAATACACGGCCAGCTTGCGGCTGATGAAGCGCGCTGCGGCCGGACTGCGGCACAGGCGGTCGAGCGCCTCGTCCACTTCGGCCAGGCCGCGTCCCTTCACCGGCTGCCCGAGGAACTGCTTGTTGCCGTAGTCGTGGCGGTTGGGGTTGAACTCGAACAGGCCGGTGCGCACGTACTGCGACTGCAGTTCCTTTTTCACCTTCGGTGCGGTATCGCCCAGGTTGACCCCGACGCCGGTGAGGATGCGCGCCAGCTCCTGCACGTCGCGCTGGCTGTAGCCGCCGTCCACGCCCAGCGTGTGCAGCTCCATCAGCTCGCGTGCATAGTTTTCGTTGATGCGGTTGGCGGCATTCTGTTCGTTGTCCAGGTAGCGGATCATGGCCGGATGACGCACGGTGGCGCCCAGCAGGTCGCGGAACTTGCCCAGCGCGTGCGGCCGGATCGCGGTTTCTTCGTAGTCGCCCACCAGCGCGCGCAGGTTGCTCTTGCCCGAGTGGACGTTAAAATGGTTCATCCAGAACCACGTCATTTGCTCCTGCAACTGGTTGGGTGAATACAGGTCGCGCAGCAGCGAGCGCGTGGCCGCCTCGCGCGCCAGGTTGTTCATTGCCTGCTGGTAAGCCTTTTGCGCGGTTTTCTTTTCATCGTCGTCGGCGATCTTGTCGGCGTCCTTGCGCTGTTGTTCCAGGTCCGCCACCAGCTGCGGCAGCGGCTTGCTGGCGATGGTCAAACTGTCGATCTGGGTCTGGGCCGTGGCCGGCAATAATGCCGGGGACGGCCGCAACTGCTGCTCCAGCCACGCATCGTAGCCCAGCGCCTGTGCCTGCTGCCAGGTGCCCTGGTTGACGCCCCAGCTGACGCGGTTGACGGCGGCGGGCAATTGCGCGGCCGTGATGCTGGCGGCGCCAGCAGTGCCGGGAGCGCGGTCGCCGGTGGCGGCACAGCCGGCCAGCAGCGTGGTGGCGCCAGCGAAGAGCGTGACGATCAAGGTGCGCATCGTGTTGGTGTTGGTTTGCATGGCGTGTCCCGGAACGCTAATGACGGAAGAGTATGCCAAATTGAAGGCCCTGCTATATTTCTTTTGTGTAGGGTGCAACAAATTGTTACCGGGAGATGGGACGTGTCGGCACTGCCGGGAGGTAAAGCTGAAGGGAAGAGAGTAATGCAGCTGTCAGCGGGGTTTGGGCTGAAGCATGATCGCATTGGGGGCGCCGGTACCGCATGCCGGCGCCTGGCATAGCAAGATCAGCGAGGCTGTTCAATGCATTGAGGCGGTCGACAGATCTTTTAATTCTCGGATGCTGATATCTGACTTCTCGTGCATCCGCAGCAAAATCGTGGCACCCACTGCCAACTTACGGTGGCGGATTTTGCTGATGATCGGCGGCTGAACTTCCAAAACGCGGCACAACTCTGCATCGTTTTTAAGGTTCATCTTTTCGATCAAAGTATCGAGTAACTTGTTCGGAACAAAACTGGAAGGTTCCAGCGCCCGAGCACGATTCATCGCTTCGATCAATTCCATCTTTTTTTGCCTTACGTTCATTTTTCGCTCCTCCTTAGCTTAAACGTGAAGAAATGACGTCTTCCCAGCAAGGCTAGCGCTCACACTATTGCTTTGAATGTGGAGCGCTACTCAACATTCTTGTTAACCGTGCAAGTTAGTTCAAATCATACTCCTTTGCGGCCTTGGCTGCAGCGTTTAACAATTGAATTATCTTGTTTATTGCTCAAATGGCTTGACGATTGTTGTTTCTTGTATGCCGCATTTCGATAGTTGTAGGATTTTGTCTGTCATTTCGGCGGCGATGTGCGAATGTGTGACCATGATGGCGCAGGCACCGGTCGATTTGATCTCGCGGTGGAGCAGCTCCAGGATGCCGTGGGCAGTGTCGGGGTCGAGATTGCCGGTGGGTTCGTCGGCCAGCACCAGGGCAGGACGGTGCACCAGCGCTCTGGCAATGGCCACGCGCTGCATCTCGCCGCCGGACAGTTGATGAGGGAAGTCGTCGCCACGCCCGCCCAGGCCCACGGCGTCGAGCATCTCGGCCGCGCGCGCCACGGGCAGGCCGTTGAGCAGCAGCGGCAGGGCGACGTTTTGCAGCAGGGTCAGGTGCGGCAGCACGTGGAAGGCCTGGAAGATGAACCCCATGCGCGAACGGCGCAGGCGGGTGGCAGCGTCGTCGTCCAGGCCCGCCATCGGCACGCCGTCGATGATGATGGACGATTTGCTTGTAGCATCGGGCGCATCGAGGCCGGCAATCAGGTTGAGCAGGGTGGACTTGCCCACGCCCGAGTCGCCCATGATGGCCACGAATTCTCCGGCCCGGAAGGTCCACGACAGGTTGGCCAGCACCGGGCGGCCCTGGTACGACTTGGACAGGTTGCGAAGTTCTAACAGGGGCGTGGACATGGGAGCCTAGCGGGTGAGGGCGCGCCGGAGCGCATAGCTGATGGCGTCCACCAGGGCCACCAGTACCAGCATGGCGATGATGACGGTGGCCGCCTGCTGCATCTGGAACAGCGACAGGTGGTATTTGAGCATCTGGCCGAGGCCGCCGGCGCCCACCACGCCCAGGATGGCGGCAGCGCGGATATTGTTTTCCCAGCGGTACAGCGTGTACGACAGCATCTGCGGCAAGGTTTGCGGCAAGGTGGCGTAGAGGAATGCGGCGGCGGCGCTGGCGCCGTTGGTGCGCAGCGTGGCTTCCGGTCCCGGCGGGGCATTTTCCAGTGAATCGGCAAACAGCCGGCCCAGCACCCCGGCCGTGTGCGCGGCCAGCGCCAGCGTGCCGCCGAACGGCCCCAGGCCGGCGGCAATCAGCAGGATCGAGGCCCACACCAGTTCGGGAATCGAGCGCAGCACATTGAGCAGGGCGCGCACGGCCGCGCGCGGCGCCTGGCCCAGGCGGCCCGACGCCGGCAGCGCCAGCGCCAGCCCGGCCACCACCGCCAGCAGCGTGCCCAGTGCCGACATCGACATGGTTTCCAGCGTGGCCCACGCGGTCTTGACCAGGAACGGTGTGGCGGTTTCGGGCGGGGCGAAGCCGGCCAGCAGTTCGGCGGCGCTGTTGACGGCGTCAAGCGTGAAAAAGTCGCGCCACTTGAGCGGCAGCGACGCGAAGCTGGCCACCACCAGTGCGGCAAGCAGCATCATTACGGCAATGACGGTCCAGTCGCGTGCCGGCGGCCTGGGCATGTGCTGGGTGTCATGCATATGCTTCATCCGAGCCGCCGTCGCAAGATTTTGGAAAACAGGTCGGCCAGCGCGACCAGCAGCACGAACACCAGCAGCATTGACGACACCTCGGCGCCGGCCAGCATCTTCATCGATTCGTCCATCCGCTGACCGAGGCCGCCGGCGCCCACGAAGCCCATCACCACCGAGCCGCGAATAGCGCACTCCCAGCGGTACACCGTGTAAGACATCAGCTCGGACGCCGATTCCGGCAGCGCGCCATACAGCAGCGCGGCCAGCCTGCTGCTGCCGTTGGCCAGCAGGGTGTCGGTGCTGTGGGTGTCCGACGATTCGAGGATCTCGGCATACACCTTGCCCAGCATGCCGCAGTAGGTGAGGGCAATCGCCAGCACCCCGGCGGTGGGGCCGAAGCCGATGATGCGCACGAACAGCAGCGCCCACACCAGTTCAGGCACGCTGCGCAGGACGATCAACAGCCAGCGCACGCCCTGGCGCAGCAGCCGCGCGGGCAGGCGCGTGCGGCCGGTGCCCAGCGCCGAGATCGACAGCCGGTCGGTGATGATCAGCGTGGCCGGAATGGCCACCACCATCGCCAGCGCCAGGCCGGCGGTGGCGATGGCCACGGTTTGCCAGGTTTCGCGCAGCAGCAGTTGCAGGAATTCGGGATCGTGCGCGGGCACCAGGAAGTCCGACAGGAAGCGGCCGGTGGCGGACAGGCTCTGCCAGTCCCATAAAATCCACGGCTTGAATTCGCTCAGCACCAGCATCGGCCACACGATGAACACCGTGAGCAGGCAGGCCATGATGCGGCCGCGCCAGGCCGGGTCGCGGTGCAAGTGCGCCGGCAACTGCGCGGCCAACCGGGCGGCCGATTGCGCGGCCAACTGCGTGGATGAGCGGGCGGACATCGGGCGGTGCATTGCGGTCACAGGCAGGCGCCGGCGCCGGGTTTGACCGGCAGGGTCTCCGGTTCCGGTGCTGCTGGCGGTGCCGGCCTGGCGGGTTCGCCCTGGTATAACTGGGCAATCATCTGAGGCGTGACCTGTTCGCGCGGCAGATCGAAAGCAATGCGGCCGGCGCGCAGGGCGACGATGCGCGGAAAGTGCGCCAGCGCCAGGTCCACCTGGTGCAGGCTGCATACCAGGGTGGCGTTACGGGCAGCCGCTTCCTCGCGCAGGGTACTCAAGGTCAGTTCGGAGAGCACCGGGTCGAGCGCGGACAGCGGCTCGTCCACCAGCAGCGCTTCGGCTGGGGAGAGCAGCAGCCGCGCCAGGCCGCAGCGCTGGCGTTCGCCGCCCGACAGGCGGTCCACGCGCGAATACAGTTTGTCGCCGAGGTTGAAGCGCGCCAGCGCCTGCCACGCGGCTTGCGGATCGGCCGGTTTGAACAGCGAAGCCAGTGCGCGCCAGATGCTCCATTGCGGCAAGTGCGCGGCCAGCACCGCCGTCACCACGCGCTGGCGCGGCGGCAGCGGCGGCGTTTGCGGCGCGAGGAACAGGCGCGCACGCAACCGGTGGCGCGCAGCCTCGCCGAGCGCCCACGGGTCCTGATCGAACATGGTGAAAGTGCCGTTGGCGGGCTGCTGTGCGCACGCCAGGGTGGCCAGCAAGGTGGTCTTGCCAGCGCCGGATGGACCGATCAGCGCCAGTTGCTCCCCCTGTTCGATGGTGAGCGAGAGATCCCCCAGCGCGGGCAGGGGGCCGCCTGAAGGCGCACCTGATGATGCGCCGCGATGGCGCACCGTCAGGTGTTGCAAATGGTAGGTCGGCATGCAGGGCTGAGATAAAAGCTGGGATTACTTCTTCAGCAGGCCGGCGTTTTGCGCGGCAGCTTCGATGGCGATGTAATTTTCAGCCTTGGTCGGGATGAACTTCGATGCGCGTTGCAGGTCCATGATCACCTTGTCTTGCGGGTTCTTCGGATCGAGCGCCAGGAAGGCATCGGTCAGCTTCTTCTTGAGATCCGCGTTCATGTCGGTGCGCACGGTCCAGTTGTAGTCGTAGTAGCCGGGGGTGGTGTAGAACACGCGCACCACGCCTGGATCGACCTTCTTCTCGGCCACCAGTTTTTCCCACACAGAGATATTCAAGGCGCCGGCATCGACCTTGCCGCCGGCAACCGCTGCCACGGTGGAATCGTGCTGGCCGGAGAAGGCGATGCGTTTCAGGTCGGTGTCCGGATTGATCTTGGCAGCCAGCAGGAACGAGCGCGGCATCAGGTGGCCCGAAGTGGACGACTCCGAACCGAAGGTAAAGGTGTGGCCTTTCAGGTCTTCCAGCTTGTTGATGTCTTTCTGGGTGGTGATGAACACCGAGCGGAATTTTTCATCTTCGGCGCGCTGCACCAGCGGCGTGACCTGGTTCTTGCTGCGCTCTTTGGCCTGCACGAAAGTGAAGCCGCCAAACCACACCATGTCCACTTTCTTGTTGATCAGCGCTTCCACCGAAGCGGCGTAATCGGTCACCGGGGTGAACTCGACCTTCATGCCGATTTTCTTTTCCAGGTAGTCGCCCAGCGGCTTGAACTTGCGCTGCAGCTCGGTCGGTGCTTCATCGGGAATCGCGGACACGCGGAACACGCCGTTGGCCGACTGCGCCTGGGCGAACGCTGCGGTCACCAGCAAGCCGGCGGCCAGTACCGATTTAAGGGTGCTCAGGGAGGAAAATTTCATCATGGAAGGCCCTATGGGTGAGTTGGGTGAAACGCCGCACAGTGTTTTTGTGCGTGCCGCGAAAGAATGCGTATTCGGCTATGATAACAAAAAGTCGGCTCTTGCCTTGCAGCCTAGTGCAGACCGGCATTACCCCTAAAGGCAGAGCAATCTATGCAGACAACCAGCCCGGAGCATCCAGCGCGCGCCCACGGCAGCGCTGCGGTCATCGCGGAGATTTCCACCGGCCTGTTGGCCCCCGCCGCCCATACTTCCCCCAAATTCCTGTACGACAGCCTCGGTTCGCGGCTGTTCGAAGCGATTTGCGAGCTGCCCGAGTATTACCCCACTCGCACCGAAGCGGCGATCTTCGAGGCCCACGGCGCCGCCATGGCGCAGGACATCGGCACCGGCGTCTCGCTGATCGACCTGGGCGCGGGCAATTGCGCCAAGGCGGCCAGCCTGTTCCCGCTGCTGCAGCCGGCGCAGTACGTGCCGGTCGATATCTCGCGCGACTTTCTGACCGAATCGGTCACGCGCCTGCAACAGCGCTTCCCTCAGATCGAGATGACGCCGCTGGGGCTCGACTTTTCCGGCGGCTTCGCGCTGCCCGACAGCGTGCGGTCCAGGCGCCGGTTGTTCTTCTACCCCGGCTCATCGATCGGCAATTTTTCACCGGAACAGGCGATTGCGTTTTTGCACGGCCTGCGCGCCAATGCCGGCGACGACGGCGGCCTGCTGATCGGCGTGGACCTGGTAAAAGACAGCGCGGTGCTCGATGCGGCGTATGACGACGCCATCGGCGTCACCGCCGCGTTCAACCTGAACATGCTGCGCCACGTAAATCACCTGGTGGGCGCCGACTTCAATGTGCGCGACTGGCAACACCACGCGTTCTTCAACCCGCACGAGAAGCGCATCGAGATGCACCTGGAAGCGCGCAGTGCCGTCACGGTGCGCTGGCAGAGCCATGAGCGCCACTTCGCCAGCGGCGAGCGCATCCACACCGAAGACAGCTATAAATACACGCGGCAGTCGTTCGTCAGCCTGCTCGAGCAAGCGGGCTTTGCCACCAACCGCGTATGGACCGACGAAAACAACTGGTTTGCCGTGATCTACGCCCGCGTGATCCCCGACTGAGGAAATCCCTGATGGATATGCGCCAGCCGCAAGTAGTTGTTACGCAACTGAGTGTTACGCAACCGAGCGATACGCAACCGAGCGATACGCCTCTGGGTGGTACGCAACCGAGCGATTTGCCCCTGGATGCACGCTACAGCGCGGTTCGGGCCCACACGCTGGCGCTGGCCGCGCCGCTCAGCGACGAGGACTGCGGCGCCCAGTCGATGCCCGACGCCAGCCCGGTCAAGTGGCATATGGCGCACACCACGTGGTTTTTCGAGACCTTCATCCTCGAGCGCATGGAACCGGATTTTGCGCCATTCCATCCGGCGTTCCGGGTGCTGTTCAACTCGTATTACAACGGTGTGGGCGACAAGCATCCGCGCGCCCAGCGCGGCCTGCTCACCCGGCCCGCCATGGCGCAGGTGCGCGCCTACCGTCACGATGTCGATGCGCGCGTGGTGCGCCTGCTGGCATCCGGACTCGATGCGCAGCAGCGCGCGCAGCTGGAACTGCTGGTCACGCTGGGCCTGCAACACGAGCAGCAGCACCAGGAACTGATCCTCACCGACGTCAAGCACCTGCTGGCGCAAAGCGCCTTGCTGCCTGCTTACCTCGATGTGCCGCACCCCGCTGCGCCGCCGGCCGCGCCGTTGGCCTGGGTAGATATTGACGGCGGCCTGGCGGAGATCGGCCACGCTGGGGAGGGCTTTTGTTTCGATAACGAATTGCCGCGCCACAAGCAATACGTGGCGCCGTTCCAGTTGGCCTCGCGCCTGGTCACCAACGGCGAATACCTGGCTTTTGTTGCCGCCGGTGGCTATTTCAATGCCGCGCTGTGGCTGGCCGAGGGCTGGGACTGGGTGCGCTCGCAGGGTTTGAAGGCACCGTTCTACTGGCGTTGCGACGAGCAGGGCGCCTGGACCGAATTCACGCTGCACGGCGAGCAGCCGCTCGATCTCGAGCGCCCTGCCACCCACCTGTCGCTGTTCGAAGCCGATGCTTATGCGCACTGGGCCGGTGCCCGCCTGCCGACCGAGGCCGAGTGGGAAGTCGCAGCCGCGTCGGCGCACAATTCGGAACTGCAACAGATGTTCGGCCACTGCTGGCAATGGACCAGCAGCAGCTATGCGCCATACCCCGGTTTCCAGGTCGCGCCCGGTGCACTGGGCGAATACAACGGCAAATTCATGTTGAACCAGTACGTGCTGCGCGGCTCGTCGTGCGCCACGCCGGACGGTCACGCGCGCGCTAGCTATCGCAACTTTTTCCCGGCCGGCGCCCGCTGGCAATTCACCGGTTTGCGTCTGGCGCGCCAGGCTTGACCACGTTATCACTCAAATTCACGAGTATTCGCACCAAGAGCGGGGCAACGCTCGATCTTTCGTGCCCGTTCGCTTGCTATTAGCAATCAGGTAAATGATAATTTAATCATCTTTTTAATCGCACCAATCATTTACTTTACTTCTTACCATGCCCATCCACATACGACGATTAACCCCGGCGGACTCTGCTGCCTTCCAGGCGCTGCGTCTTGCTGGCCTGCGCGAAACCCCCAACGCCTTCACCTCCAGCTACGAAGAGGAATGCAACACCCCGTTGTCGGTCACGGAAGCCTATTTCGCGTCCGAAGCTGGCCGCAACCGCTTCGGCGCATTTGACGGCGAGCGCCTGGTCGGCATGGTGGGGGTGGGGCGCGAAGCGCAGATCAAGCTGCGCCACAAGGCTTTCATACGCGGTATGCAGGTCGATATGGCGTATCGCGGCACCGGCGTGGGACGCCAGCTGATGAACCAGGCGATGGAGTGTATTGCCACCATGGAAGGCGTGACCAAGGTCACGCTGGCGGTCACGGTCGGCAATGCTGCCGCGATCCACCTGTACGAGTCGCTGGGCTTCAAGGTATATGGCCGAGAGCACTGTGCGCTGATCGTCGATGGCGTGCCGTACGACGATATTCTGATGGACAAGAAGTTGACCAACGAAAATGACGAGAGCGATCTGCTCTCGTCGGTGGCATCGTCCGGCTTCGACCAGACGATTTGATCACTGCCTGATCAGGCAGCGACGGCGGCTTTGGCCTGCGCTGCGTCGATGGCGTTCAACTGGCGGTTCACCGCGCTGAGCACCGCCTTGAACGAAGCCGTCAAAATATTGCTGTCAGTGGCGGCGCCGAACAGCGTTGGACCGTTGGCCAGGCGCAGTTCCACATAACACGCCGCCTTGGCGTTGGCGCCCGAGCCGATCGAGTGCTCGTGGTAGTCCATCAGCTTGATGTCGAGGCCCAGTGCATCGACAAACGCGTCAATCGGACCGTTACCGCCGCCTTTCAGGGCCAGCGCCGCATCGCGGTGGGTGAGGGCGATATCGATCTGCACCGGCTCGTCGCTGGTGGTGTCTTCCACCATCTTGTGGGCGTTGTACGCGTACGGCTGGTTCTGCTCGAAGTATTCGCGGCTGAAGATCTCGTAAATGCCTTCGGCCGTGATTTCCAGCCCGGTCTGGTCGGCCACCGCTTGCACCGCGCGCGAGAACTCGATTTGCAGGCGGCGCGGCAACACCAGGCCGTAATCCTGCTCCAGCAGGTAGGCCATGCCACCCTTGCCCGACTGGCTGTTGACGCGAATCACGGCGTCGTAGCTGCGACCGAGGTCGGCCGGGTCGATTGGCAAGTACGGAATTTCCCACAGCGCGCCATCTTTTTGCTGCGCAAAACCTTTTTTGATCGCATCCTGGTGCGAACCGGAGAAGGCGGTGAACACCAGGTCACCCACGTAAGGGTGGCGCGGGTGCACCGGCAACTGGTTGCACTCTTCCACGCACTTGCGCACTTCGTCGATGTCGGAGAAATCGAGGCCCGGATGCACGCCTTGCGTGTACAGGTTGAGCGCCAGCGTGACCAGGTCGACGTTGCCGGTGCGCTCGCCGTTACCGAACAGGCAGCCCTCGACGCGGTCGGCGCCAGCCATCACGGCCAGTTCGGCCGAAGCCACGGCGGTGCCACGGTCGTTGTGCGGGTGTACGCTGATGATCAGCGAGTCGCGGCGGGCCAGCTTGCGCGACATCCACTCGATCTGGTCGGCGTAGATATTGGGCGTGCTGCACTCGACCGTCGAAGGCAGGTTGATGATCATTTTCTTTTGCGGCGTCGGTTCCCAGATGGCGGTAACGGCGTCGCAGATATGCTTGGAGAAATCGAGTTCGGTCGTGGAGAACGATTCCGGCGTGTACTCGAAACCCCAGTCGGTTTGCGGATGCTGCTTGATCAGTTCCTTGACCAGCTTGGTGCCGGTGGTGGCGATATTGGTGATTTCTTCACGCGACATGCCGAACACCACTTTACGGAACACCGGCGCCACCGAGTTGTACAGGTGGATGATGGCGCGCTTGGCGCCTGCAGCCGATTCCACGGTACGGCGGATCAGTTCATCGCGCGACTGGGTCAGCACGATGATGGTGACGTCGTCGGGAATGCGGTTTTCTTCCACCAGGCGGCGCACGAAGTCGAAGTCGGTTTGCGACGCGGACGGGAAGCCCACTTCGATTTCCTTGAGGCCCACCTTGATCAGGAGGTCGAAGAAGCGCAGCTTTTTCTCGATGCTCATCGGCTCGATCAGCGCCTGGTTGCCGTCGCGCAGGTCGGTGCTCATCCAGATCGGCGGTTTGCTGATCACATTGTTAGGCCATTGACGATCCGACAACTGGATGGCGGGGAAGGCGCGATATTTCGCTGCTGGGTTCTGCAACATCATGGGGTGCTCCTGGGTCTCAAATTTTGAAAAGTGCTGTGCCAGCGGATGGCTGGCGCGGTGTGGCGGGCGGCTGCCGGGCGGCCACGGAACGCTAGGCCAGGCAACCGATCGGTAGCTTTAGCAGTAGCTTAGCGAAAAAATCGCCAGTGCGGGATGGAGCATGGGTAGCCGTGGTCAACATCGGTGCAAACTTTCCTGGATTTGGGGAGACTGTGTGGCTTATGGCCGACACGGGTACAGCTGAACGCTAATTAAGCGTGTGCAGGTAGGCGCGCTGCTAGCGATAGGGCGCTAGCAAACGGCAACAGGAAAGCGGATAGGTGCAGATGCGAAGTCATGCCCTAAATGTACGAGATTGCAAGCCCCGCTGTCAAGGATTTGTTACGCGGACCCGAACGAGAAGCCGGGTGGATACTGGTGGAAACCATCGAAGTCGGCCTTGCCGATTGGCACGCCAGCCTGCCGTGCGATCGCATACACCATCGCGTAGTGGAAGAAGAAGTTGGGCACCGCGTACAGCAGAAAATATTCGTCACCGTCCAGTGCCAAGCCTGCAAACCCGGCAGTGGTGGCGACGGGCGGCACCGGCGCCAGAAAATCGGTGTCCGGAATCGCCGCCAGGTAAGCCACCGCAGCATTGAGCTGCGCGTGCACACTGGCAAAACTGTCGTGGTCGGCGCCGAACGACACGATCTCTCTGCCGGCAAGCGGGCAGGTGCTGCGCAAGGTAAAACCGATGGCTGTGCGCGCCTGTTGCAGCAGCGGAAACATGGTCGGATGCAGCCGCGCGCTGCCAACGTCGGCATCGAACCGTTCGACCACCAGCAGCAATTGCTTGAGCCGCGCCAGGTAATGCAGAAACAACTTCGTCGGCACCATGCCCGCTCCTTGGTTAGTTGACCGTCACGCGCGGCGCGCCGTCGGCCATGCGGCCGATGACGGCGGCTTCACCGAAGCCTTCGCGCGCAAACAGCGCCAGCACGTCGTCGACGCTGGCTGCATCGCACGACACCAGCAGGCCGCCCGACGTTTGCGGGTCGGTCAGCAGCGCGTGCCGCGCGGCCGAAATCCCCGGCGCCAGGTCGACGTCCTTGCCGTACGCCTCCCAGTTGCGGCCCGACGCGCCGGTGAAATAACCGTCGGCGGCCAGCTGCTCCACGCCCGGCAGCAGCGGAATGGCGTCCATGTCTAGCTGCGCTTCGAGCTTGGCGCCGCGCGCCAGTTCCAGCAGGTGACCGAGCAAACCGAAGCCGGTGACGTCGGTCATCGCGTGCACACCGGCCATATCGGACAGCGCTCGACCTGGTTTATTGAGCTTGGTGGTGTTGGCGATCATGGCGGCATAGCCGCTTGCGTCGAGCTGGTCTTTCTTGAGCGCGGCCGACAGCACGCCCACGCCCAGCGGTTTGCCCAGGATTAGCACATCGCCGGCGCGGGCGTCGGCATTGCGCTTGATTTTCGATGGATGGATCAGGCCCATCACCACCAGGCCGTAGATCGGCTCGACCGAATCGATGGTGTGGCCGCCGGCGATCGGGATGCCCGCTTCGGCGCAGATCGATTCGCCGCCCTTGATGATCTGGCCGATGGTCTCCACCGGCAGCTTGTTGACCGGCATACCGACCAGGGCCAGCGCCATGATCGGTGTGCCGCCCATCGCATACACGTCGGAGATGGCATTGGTGGCGGCAATGCGGCCGAAGTCGTACGGATCGTCAACGATGGGCATGAAGAAATCGGTGGTGGCGATCAGCGCCTGCTCGTCGTTGAGCAGGTAGACGGCCGCGTCGTCGGCGGTTTCGATCCCGACCAGCAGTTCCTTCGGCACCGGGAAACCGCTGGAATTCTTGAGGATCTCGGACAGCACGCCGGGCGCGATCTTGCAGCCGCAGCCGCCGCCGTGCGAAAAGGAAGTCAGTTTGATAGCGTCGTTGCTCATGGTTTGTTTCCTTATTGATGGTTCAGCAGATTATCCACCAACGCGAGCAATGCTGCCCGCTCGGCCGCAGGCGCGAACAAGGGCGCGCGCGCGGCGCACTGTTCGCGCAGCAGCTGGTGGAAGCGGGGTTCTTCGATGGTGCGGTCGATCAGGCGCGCCAGCGCGCGGGCGTCGCCGGGCGGGAAGTAGCCGGCATAGTCGTCGCCCAGCATGCCGCGGTTGCCGTTGATGTCGCTCGCCAGCACCGGCACGCCGGCCGTCACCGCTTCGATGATGACGTTGGCGCCGCCTTCCATGTGCGAGGTAAGCGCCATCGCGTGGCAGCGTTTCAGGCGCTGGCGGGTGGCGGCATGGGCCATGGCGCCCAGCCAGCGGTAGCGCGGCGCCGAGGCAGCGGTTGCCTGCGCGGCCGCGGCCAGCTCCGGTTCCAGTACCCCGCCGATATGAACCAGGCGTGCGGCCGGCGCCCGCACCAGCTGCGCTGCGCGCATGAAGGTGAGCGGATCTTTTTCATGGCGCAGGTGGCCCACCATGGCGATGTCGAACCGGCGGCGCGCCGTGGCGGGCAGCGGCGCGAGCGCGGTGGCGGACTGGTAGATCACGTGGGCGCCGGCGCGCAGCGCCTCGGGCAGCAATATGCGGCCGGCCGGCTGCAGCAGCACCAGCGCGGTGGCCTGCACCAGCGCGCGCTGGGCGTCGGCGTCGACCGCAATGTCGCGATAGAGGTCGGTGCCGGTCAACAGCAGCACGGAAGGGCGGTCGGGCCAGGCGCGCGTCCACGCGTCGAGCGATGGCGCCGAGCGGCGCGCGTGCAGCGCGATCAGCAGGTCGGGGGGCGGCGCGTCGTGGCGTGGCGTCGCGCCGGTGGCCGTGGCGGTCACCAGTCCGGCGGCATGTGCCTCGGCAGCCGCCGTAGTGGCGCGGGCTCCGGCTCCGGCATGTGCCTCGGCAGCAGTAGTGGCTTCGGCGCCGGCATTGGCGTGGGCAGCAGTCGCACCAGCGGCGCCTGCCGCCGGCCACTGCTGCGCCAGCGTCACCCGGTAGTGCGCGCGCAAAAACCTGGCCCAGCGGCTGGCGCTCTGCCAGTTGCCGTTATTGGCGCCCGCCGCAGCGGGGCCGACGATCCAGATATGCTGTCGTGGCTTCAAAGATTTTCCCGTTACAATCGCCGCATGAATACCAGCCCCTGTTCGTTCCGGACCGCCACCCCGCAGCAGCTCGCGCAGTCACTCCGACTGGCACGCGATTATACGCTGCGGCTGTTCGACTGCCTTGCCGCCGCCGGCATGGATGCGCCCGCGCGCGTGCCTTACCTGCGCACGATTAATCCGCCGCTGTGGGAAATCGGCCACACGGCCTGGTTTGCCGAATGGTTCATCCTGCGCGAGGCCACGTCCAGCCACCCGGCCGACGGCAACGGCAACTGCCTGCTCACGCGCGGCGACGACTGGTTCGACTCGGCGCTGGTGCCGCACCGCAGCCGCTGGACGCTCGACCTGCCGCCTCCCGCGCAGCTGAAAACCTATTGTCGCGAAGTGCTCGACCGGGTGCTCGACAAGCTCGCGCGAGAACCCGATACCGACGCCGCGCTGTACCCGTACCGGCTGGCGCTGGCGCACGAGGACATGCATGGCGAAGCATTGCTGTATACCTTGCAGACGCTGGGGCTGGCCGCGCCGCCAGGCGTCGTGCCGGCCGCACCGGAACAACATGGTTATACACCGTCGGAGATCGGCTTTGCCGGCGCCACGTTCGCGCTGGGCGCCAACGGCCCCGGTTTTGTCTTCGACAACGAGCGCCAGGCGCACCGGTTCGACATCGCGCCGTTCGCCATCGACAGCACGCTGGTGACCAACGCCCAATTTGCCGCTTTTGTCGACGATGGCGGCTACGACCACCGCCAGTTCTGGAACCGGGAGGGCGCCGACTGGCTGCTGCGCCAGGACCGCAGCGCGCCGCGCTACTGGTACCGCGACGGCGCGCAGTGGCGCACCGTGCGCTTCGGACAGGCGGCAGACCTCGACGGCGCCGAGCCGGTACGCCACATCACCCTGCACGAAGCACTGGCTTATTGTGCGTGGGCAGGACGGCGTTTGCCGACCGAAGCGCAATGGGAGTTTGCTGCATTGTCCGGCCACCCTGCGTTTCGCTGGGGCCAGCTGTGGGAATGGACGGCCACGCCGTTCGAGCCGTACTCTGGCTTCGCGGCGGACCGGTACCGCGAGTATTCGCAGCCATGGTTTTCCAGCCACCAGGTGCTGCGCGGTGCGTCGTTTGCCACGCCTGCGCGCTTTATCTCGCCGCGCTACCGCAATTTTTATACGCCGGAGCGCGACGACATGTTCGCGGGACTGCGCACCTGCGCCTTGCCGCGCTGAGCGGCGCCAAGGGCAGGTGGTGTGTAAAGATCAGATCAGCGATTCGCCCAGTTCCACCAGGTCGTCCGCGTATTCCGATTCGATCAGCTCTTTACGGGCCACACCGCTGCGATATGCTGCGGTGGCGATTTTTGGCGTGACGCCGCGCAGCAGGCGCGGGTCCAGCAGGCCTGGCACCACGTAGTCCTTGCCGAAGCGGGCATCGCTGCGGGCCATGTCGGCCAGCGCCACCACGCAGGCGCGCTTCATTTCCTGGTTGATGGTGGAAGCACCGCAGTCGAGCGCCGCGCGGAACAGGTAAGGGAAGCACAGCGCGTTGTTGATCTGGTTCGGATAGTCCGAGCGGCCGGTGGCTATGATCGCGTCGGGCGCCACTTCGCGCACCAGTTCCGGACGCAGTTCCGGTTCCGGATTGGCCAGCGTGAAGACGATCGGGTGCGGGTTCATGGCGACGATGTCGGCTTGCGACAGCACGCCCGGACCGGACACGCCCAGGAACACGTCGGCGCCTTCCATCACTTGCGACAGCGTGGTAAATGGCGTGTCGCGCGCCCACGCGGCTTTTTCGCCGTCGAGCGGACGCACGGTGGATAGCACGCCCTTGCTGTCGCAGACGAAGATATTGTGTTTTTGCGCGCCCAGGTCCACCAGCAGTTCCAGGCAGGCCATGGCGGCGGCGCCAGCGCCGGAGCACACGATTTTCACGGTGGCGATATCGCGGCCGGTCATTTCGATGGCGTTGAGCATACCGGCGCCCACGACGATGGCGGTGCCGTGCTGGTCGTCATGAAAGACGGGAATCGGCAGGCGCTCGCGCAGCTTGCGCTCGATGTAAAAGCACTCGGGCGCCTTGATGTCTTCGAGGTTGATGCCGCCGAAAGTAGGGTGCAGCGAGGCGATGATTTCCACCAGCTTGTCGGGATCGGCTTCGTCGATTTCGATGTCGAAGGCGTCGATGCCGGCGAACTTCTTGAACAGGACCACTTTGCCTTCCATGACCGGCTTGCCGGCCAGCGCGCCGATGTTACCGAGCCCCAGTACAGCGGAACCGTTGGTGATCACGCCCACCAGGTTGCGCTTGGCGGTGTACTCGTAGGCCTTGGCCGGCTCGCGGGCAATTTCCATGCACGGCGCAGCCACGCCCGGCGAGTAAGCCATCGCCAGGTCTTCCTGGGTGGCGACGCTCTTGGTCACTTCGATGGCGATCTTGCCGGCGCGGCCGGCACGGTGATATGCGAGGGCCTTCTGTTCAATGGTGCTCATGGTTTCCTTATCGTGTATGTACAACTTATTATTAAAAACTGGGTTACTTATGATTCTTTAAAGCGAAAAACGCCTGCACGGGCGTGAACCGGTGCAGGCGCAATGTGAAGCTGTTCGTTACATCAAGGGTACAGACCGCGAACTTCGCGGGCCTGCAGCACCCGGGTGCAGGCAAGAATGAAGGTCGCGGTGCGCAGCGTTACCTTCTTCTCCTGCGACACGGCCCATACAGACTTGAAGGCGTCTTGCATGATGTGCGTCAGGCGGGCGTTGATTTCGTCCTCGCTCCAGAAGAAGCTCGAGAAGTCCTGTACCCATTCGAAGTATGACACAGTTACGCCGCCGGCGTTAGCCAGCACATCGGGCACGATCAGCACGTCCTTGTCGGTCAGGATGTCGTCCGCTTCCGGCGTGGTCGGGCCGTTGGCGCCTTCCAGGATGATCTTGGTGCGGATGCGCGGTGCGTTTTCCGCCGTGATCTGCTGTTCCAGCGCGGCCGGAATCAGGATGTCGGACTCGATGCCCCAGAACGCGTCGCGGTCCAGGAAGGCTTCGGCGCCGGGGAAACCGGTCACGCTGCCCACTTCGGCCACGTGCTTGTGCAACTGGGCGATATCGAGGCCGCCCTGGTTGACGACGGTGCCGGTATGGTCCTGCACTGCGATCACCTTGGCGCCGGCGTCCGCAAACATGGTGCCGGCCACGCCGCCCACGTTGCCGAAGCCCTGGATGGCGACACGGGCGCCTTCGATGGCCACGCCGCGCTGTGCTGCCGCTTCGCGGCCCACCACGAATACGCCACGGCCGGTAGCTTCGCGGCGGCCCAGCGAGCCACCGAGCGAGATCGGCTTGCCGGTCACCACGCCGGTGGACAGGTTACCCTCGATCATGGCGTACGAGTCCATCATCCAGGCCATCACCTGTTCGTTGGTGTTGACGTCCGGCGCCGGAATGTCCTTGTTCGGTCCGATGATCAGGCTGATTTCGCTGGTGTAGCGGCGCGTGAGGCGCTGCAGTTCGTTGCGCGACAGGGTTTTCGGATCGACCCGGATACCGCCCTTGGCGCCGCCGTATGGCACGTTGACCGCTGCATTTTTCACCGTCATCCACGCCGACAATGCCATCACTTCCGACAGCGTCACGTCCTGGTGGAAGCGCACGCCGCCCTTGCCCGGACCACGCGACATATTGTGCTGCACGCGGTAACCCTCGTAGTGCGAGATGGTGCCGTCGTCACGTTCGATCGGCACATCGACCGTCAGGATGCGCTTGGGGCGCTTGAGGGTTTCCACCCAGCGCGACAGCGAGCCGAGATGCGGCGTCACGCGGTCGATCTGCTGCAGATAGACGCCCCATGGACCCAGGTCGTCGGGATTGAGGTAGGAAGGCAATACGTGCTGCTGGTGCGCGGTGGTCATGCGTGTGCTCCTGTGGATTCGTCAAGAATTCGTTATATTGGAACCGGGCTTTTGGCGTTGTTCCAGTGTGTCGAATCATAGGACTGCGCCGCAGGAGCGGCCAATGCCGTCTGCGCATCCGGTTATGCAAAAGACGCATAGTTACATTATTTTTACTATTTTTGCGGTTATCTCTCCGAGGCCGGCACGCGCCGGCGCGGCGCCTTCTCGTTCTGGCGCTGCTCGAGGAAATCCCACAGGCGGCCCACGATGGCCTTGCCGCGCCGCTGGGCCGATGGGCGTTCGCGGTACAGGCGGATATCCATCTCGATCTCCCAATCGGCGCTGTTGTTGTCGGCCCGCGCCAGCTGCTTTTGTTTGAGTTCACGCGTGACCGCAGACTCGGGTAAAAATGCGATGCCCCGGCCTTCGAGCGCCATCATTTTCAGGCCTTCGGCCATGTCGGTTTCGTAGTGGGGTTCCAGGTGCAGCGGCGGCTTGGCGTCGCTGAGGATCAGTTCCACCATGCGGCCCAGGTACGCGTTGTTGGTGTACGAGAGGAACGGCAGCGGCGCCTTGCGGGTGCCGGGCAGCACGAATTCCGGCACGCGGTTCTTGTCGCACCGGGCGTAGGCGCGCAGCGATTCGCGGCCCAGCACCAGCATGTCGTAGCGCGACGGGTCGAGCTGCACCGGCTGGCGCGGATGGTGATAGCACAGCAGCAGGTCGCAACCGCCTTCCACTAGTTGCAGCACGGCGTCGTGGACGTTGACGGCCATCAGCCGGCTGTTGATCGGCGCAAAATCGGTTTCCAGCGCAGTGAGCCACTTGGGCACGAACGTGAGCGACAGCGTGTGCGGCACGGCCAGGTCGATGCTGTTCTGCGCGGCCGCGCGCTTGGAGCGCAGCATGTCGCGCGCGCCGTTGATCTGCGCCAGCATCTCCAGCGCCTGTTCGTAGAACACGATGCCGGCCGGGGTCAGGCGGGTGGGATACGACGTGCGGTCCACAAGATCCGTGCCGAGCCAGTTTTCCAGCGACTGGATGCGGCGCGAGAATGCCGGTTGCGTCACATGGCGCAGCGCCGCCGAGCGGCTGAAGTTATTGGTCTCCACCAGCGAGATGAAGTCTTCGAGCCATTTGGTTTCCATGGCGATCCTCTCGTGTGCAGGTCAGGAATTGGACGCGTTCATGCCGGCGATCAGGCCCAGCGCCGTGCTCATTTCGCTCAACTGCGCTGGCGGACAGCTGCGCAGCAGATCACGGCTGATCTGCTCAGCGACCACCACCGCGTTGTCCAGCAGCTCGCGCCCGGTGGGCGTGATGGCGGCGTAGGCCACGCGGGCGTCGCGCGGGTCTTGCTGGCGTTCGACCAGGCCGATTTTTTCCAGTGGCAGCAGGGTGCGGGTGACGCCGGAGGCGGTCAGGCCCTGGCGCTCGGCCAGGTCCACCCGGCGCAGGCGGCCGCCCGGCGCACGGCTCAGGTAGTGCAGCAGCATGAAGTCACCAAAACTGATGCCGTGGTAGCCGCCCAACACCTGGTCGAGCCGGCGTACCAGCGTGGCTTGCGCGCGGGCCAGGCGCAGGGTGAATTCCAGGCTGGGCGCCACTGGCGGATTGTCGTGTTCCATCACTTGCTCCTCGATTTGCTTGTCCATTCCTTGAATATTACGTGATGAATGCTTGAGTGAGCAAGTAATTATTTGTTTATTCGTCACGCCAAGATGGCTATGATAACGTTTTCATAAACTTATAAAATCCGGGGACACCACCATGCACATGGGTACCACCGAAATTTTCCTGATCGCGATGCTGCTGATTTTTGCCGTGCCCTACCTGATCTGGCGCGTGGGCGGCACCGACTATTACGCACCGCTGGTAATCGTGCAGATCATCACCGGCGTGATCCTCGGGCCCGGCATCCTGGGTCGCGCCTACCCCGAGTACTACACCTTCGTGTTCAATCCCCAGGTGGTGCAATCGCTCAACGGCATCGCCTGGTGGGCGGTGATGATTTTCGTGATGCTGGCCGGGATCGAACTCGATCTGAAAAAGGCGTGGGAGCACCGGCGCGAGAGCACGATTACCGCCAGCCTGGCGCTGGGCACGCCGCTGCTGTTCGGTTGCATCGCCGCCGCCGGCATGCTTGGCTTTGCCGGCTGGATCGGCCCCAGGGCGCAGTCGTGGCAGTTCGTGCTGGGCGTGGGCATGGCGTGCGCGGTGACGGCGCTGCCGATCCTGATCCTGCTGATGGAAAAGCTCGAGATCCTGCGCGAGAACATCGGCCAGCGCATCCTGCGCTACGCCAGCCTCGACGACATTGCCATCTGGGCGGTGCTGGCCGTGATCATGCTCGACTGGGACCGCGTCACGCGCCAGCTGGGCTTTATCGTCGTGTTCATCGTTGCCACGCGGCTGTTCCGCATGTTGATGGTCAGGCTCGAGGAGCGCGACCGCTGGTTTGTCGCGCTGATCTGGCTGGTGGCGGTATCGTTCGCGGCCGACTGGGCCGGCTTGCACTACATGGTGGGCGCGTTCCTGGCCGGCGCCGTGATGGATGCGCACTGGTTCGCCCAGCAGCGGCTGGACTTCATGCGCCAGACCGTCCTGATCACCATCATGCCCGTGTACTTCCTCAGCGCGGGGCTGCGCACCAACTGGGCTGTGGGCGGATCGGCCGTGTTCATCGCGGCGGCAGTGCTGCTGGCGGCGTCGTTGTCGGGCAAGCTGATCGGCACCCACATCGCCGGCCGTATCCTGAAATGGGGGCCGGGCGAAGCGTCCATCATCGGCTGGCTGTTGCAGACCAAGGCGCTGATCATGATCATCTTTTCCAATATCCTGCTCGACAAGGGCCTGATCACCAACGAGACCTTTACCGCGCTGCTGCTGATGGCCATTGCCAGCACCATGCTGACGGTGCCGATGGTGTATCCGAAATTGCGGCGCGCGGCGCAGTTGATCGTCAAAACCAGCTGATATAATTACGGGATGAACGAACCTATCCAAACCCCACAACAGCCTGCGCTGCCAGATCGCCTGTCGATCGACCCGCGCAGCCCGCACCACGTTGCCGCCGTGTTCGAACACGAAGTTGGCATCACCTTCAACGGCAAAGAACGCATGGATGTCGACGAGTACTGCATCAGCGAAGGCTGGATCAAAGTACCAGCCGGCAAGGCAGTCGACCGTCGCGGCAACCCGATGCTGATCAAGCTCAAAGGCGTGGTCACCGCGTTTTACAAGTAAGCGGATACTGCTTATTCAAAAAGCCACCTCGGGCAACCGCAGGTGGCTTTTTTCATTCCAAGGCTACCCGTTGCTAGTTAGCCAGCGGCTGCTTCGGCGGCACCTCGCGCAGCTTGTCCAGCATTTGCAGCGTATTCGGCTGCAAATTCATGATGCCGTGATAGGCGCAATACTCGCAAAACGCTTCTTCAGGGCTCATGGCGATAATCGTCGCATCCGAGTGGCCACGGCGGCGCAGGGCGCGCAGGCAGGCTGCATCCATATTCCTGGGGTTCATGCACTTACTCCATTTCGAGAGATTAGTTAATCGTCTAATGTCCAGAATTATAAATGAAATAGTGCCATATGGAAACTTTGTTGAACTTTTTTATATGTGATTTGAATGTAGTAAAACTCTGGTCATATTTGATCATGCGGCAGTAGTGTGCGTTAGCGCACATCCGTTACGGCCGAGCCGGGGCGCGCTGGTCGAGCATGCGCACCAGCACCAACGAGCCGAGCGACGTCGCCACCATCAGGTAGCCGATCACGTCAAAGTGTTGCAGGCGGCCATCGGCGCCCTGGCTGACGATGTGTCCGGCCACCACCGACGCCACGCCGCCGGCCAGTTGCTGCAGCGACGCGCTGATGGCGTTGAAGGCGCCGCGCTGGGTGGGCGGCGGGATCGAGGCGGCCAGCGCCTGGAACGGGATCATGCGCGAGAATATCCCCACGAACATGATGGCGTTGAGCACGATCAGCACCGGCAGCGAGATGCGGGGCAGGTGGGTATAGATCACCACGGTAACGATCGAGACGATGGTGCCGAACAAAAACACCGGGAACTTGCCGCGCCTGTCGGCGATGCGGCCGATCATCGGCCCGGCAAAAATGGTGCAAATGCCGGTGACCAGGTACACGGTCGGCAAATGCTGCATGTCGATGCCGAGGTTGTTGACGATGTAGGCGCTGCTGAACGGCATCAGCATGAAGCCGCCCATGGTCAGCAAAGCGGTGGTGGCAAACGCCAGCAGGTGGTGCGGCACTTTGACCGTGTGATACAGGTGCATCCAGGGGCTGTGTTCCTGCGGCTTGCCCAGGTGGGCATTGACCGGCTCCATCTGCCACGCCACCACCAGGCCACCGACCAGGCCGAAAGCGGCCAGCGCCAGGAACGGCACATGCCAGTCCCAGTGGTTGGACAGATAAATGCTGATCGGGATGCCGAGCACCTGGCTGGCCGCAAACGCGGTCTGGATCAGCCCCATCACGCGGCCACGCATGGAAGGTGCGAACAGGTCGGTGGCAATCGCCAGCACCACGGATCCGATCACGCCGCCGAACAGGCCGGTCACCACGCGCGCGATCACCAGCGCCTCGAAACTCTGCGCCAGGCCGCACCACACGGTGCCGAGGATAAAACCCGTATAAAAGAACAGCAGCAGTTTTTTGCGGTCGTAACGGTCGGCAAATCCAGCCGTAAGCAAGCCGGAAATGCCGGCGCTGAACGCATAGGCCGATACCACCAGGCCGAATTCGGCCGGACCGATGGCAAGCGCCGGCATGATCACCGCGCCTAGCGGCGACATGATCATGAAGTCGAGAATCACGGCAAACTGCAGGAAGGCGAGCAGGGCGACGACGATTTTCTGGTAGCGCGAGAACGCTGGGCTTGCTGGCGATTTTATTGTTGTTGGCATGGCTGGCTTGGTTGAATGCTTGGTTAAGTGCTAGTTGGTGGCGTCGGCTTTATTGCTCGAGCTGGTCGAATTGGGGGTAAGGTACAGCTTGCCTCCCTGGTAGTCGAACACGATGTCGAGCTGGCGCAGGATGCCGTTGCTGATGTTGCCGGCAATCGCGGTGCCAGTCGTGCCATTGAGCAGGCCGCCGGCGTGGGTTGCCAGTTCCAGCGTGGGGTCGGCAATGCGCACGTCGCCGATTTCAAACAGTTTGCCTTGCGTGGCCAGCACCCGGCTTTTGCCGCCGATGCCTTGCGCGGTTTGTACCACGTCGCCGGCGCCGTATTTGGCCACCAGGCCGTGGCGTTCCACGAACGACTGGTTCATCGTCAGCGAATAGTCGCTGCCGGTGTCGATGGTAAACATGCCGGGCAAGCCGTCGAGCTTGGCCGCCACTTGCGGCGTGCGGTCGTGGAAGGTGAGCGGGATGGCCGTGGCCGCGCCGCGATAAACGAAATCCCTGGGATCGTAAAACGTGATCTGGCGCGCCGCATAGTCGATGCGGGTGGGCGTGAGCGACAGCCATTCGTAGCCGATGGTGCCGTCGATGGGCAGGTTGTCGAGCGTGGGGCTGGTGAAGAATGCCTGCTGGTTCAGGGTCAGGCCGGCCAGGCCGATTTCCCTGATCGTGGTGAGCATGCCGCGCTCGCTTTGCGGTCCCATGCCGGACAATACGGCCACGCCCTGCACGGGCAACTGCAAGCGCCGGTGCAGCTTGTTGCTGATGACGTTGCGCGCGCCGGTGTCGAGGATGAAGCGGAATGGTCCCTGGCCGTTCAAGGTCAGCGCGACGCAGATGTGCGCCTGGCACGGCTCGAACGGTATCGTTACCGAGCGCCGTCCGGCGCCGAAGCCGTCGATGGCAGCCGGCGCCGGCAGCGTGAAGTCGAGTTGCGCGGCAGGACGGTTCAGCACCATGCTGGTCACGCGCAGCACGTCTTCATCGCGCTGGTCGCGACCGTCGCGCGTGCGTTCCTCGAACGGCATGATGACCTTGTCCACCCGGCGGAAATCGCGGTAATCGACGGTGAGCAGTTTGCCATCGACGACTTCCTGGCGCCGCTCCACGCGGCCGGTGGCGGTGTTGATCCAGGCATCGAACGGTGCGCCGCGTTGCGGTGTCACCTGCACCACGGCGTAATCGACACCGCCATGCCGGCGCGGTCCGCGCAGTTCCAGCTTGCGTGCCTTGCCATTGCCGCGCGCGAACCACCAGCCGTACGATTGCCGGCGCAGGTATTGTTCGGGATTGGGCGCAGCGGCGTCGAGCTTTTCCACGCGGCCCATGCGCTGCTGCCAGAAATCGCGCCCGTCCGAGCGCGACATCTGCCGCGCCACTGCCGACGACGGAATCCGCTGCGCATAGCGGCCGCTGACGAAATCAAGGTCGCTGCTGCCGGCTTCCTCGTGATCGTCATTACCCGTATTGCCACCATAGCTGCGCACGAACTGCGTCTGCAGCGTCGTGACGTTGCGCCAGGCCTCGCCACCCACGGCCACTCGTGCTTGCACCATCAATGCCTGTGCAGTGGGTGCCGCCGTGGCGGAGGGCAGGGCGGCAACTGCCAGCCACAGTGCGCCGGCAAGCCGGAAAAGAATACGGGCAGTCAACGATAAAACTTTCGGTAGAGGAGGGGATGAGACATGCATGGTAGCCCAAAAGCACCTCCACGCGTAAGCAACCGCGCGCCCAAATAAAAATGGCCACCGGATCGCTCCGGTGGCCATGTTCTAATACCTAGTCAGCTTGCAAATCGCGATTAACGATCGCCGTAGCTGCGACGGGCGCCGTCGGTGCTGCGCGGGTTGCTACCCTTGTAGCCGCCGCCCGAGCCTTCCTTGCGTGGTGCGTTAGGATTGCTGAAGCTGCGTTGGCCCGGCTTGGCGCCGCCACGGTTGTCGCCTGGTTTCCAGCCGCCTGGACGCGAGGTCGAGCGTGGTGCCATGCCCGATTTCTTCGGCTCGTAGCCCTCGACCACGTTCACCGGAATCAGTTGCTTGGTGAAGCGTTCGATGCGTTTGACGTTCATGCCTTCGGCGTGGTTGACCAGCGAGATCGCCCGGCCGTTACGACCGGCGCGGCCGGTACGGCCGATGCGGTGGACGTAGTCTTCCGGGAACTTCGGCAGATCGTAGTTGAACACGTGGGTGATCGTCGGCACGTCGATACCGCGGGCGGCAACGTCGGTAGCGATCAGGATTTTCACCTGGCCGCGACGCAGGCTGTCGAGCGTGCGGTTACGGGCGCCCTGGTGCATGTCGCCATGCAGTGCGGCAGCCGAGAAACCGGCGATGTTCAGACGGTCGGCGATGGTGTCGGCGTCACGCTTGGTGGCGGTGAAAACAACTGCCTGGTCGAGCGACTCGTCGCGCAGCAGGTGGTCCAGCAGGCGGTTCTTGTGCGACAGGTCGTCGACGAAGTGCACCGTCTGGGTGATGTTTTCGTGCTTGTTGGCAGCGCTGACGATCTGGATGACCTGCGGATCCTTGGTGATGCGGCGGGCCATATTGCCCACAACGCCGTCCAGAGTGGCCGAGAACAACATGGTCTGGCGCGTCGATGGCGTGGCTTCAACGATTTTTTCGATGTCGTCGATGAAACCCATGTCCAGCATGCGGTCGGCTTCGTCCAGCACCAGGATTTCCAGTTGCGAGAAGTCGATCTTGCCCGATTCCATGTGATCGATCAGGCGGCCAGGAGTGGCTACCAGGATCTCAGGATTCTTGGCCAGCAGTTGCATCTGCTTAGGGTAAGGCATGCCGCCCAGGATCGAGACGGCCTTGATACGGCGCAGGTTGACGCTGTACTTGTCGGTGTTGGTGGTCACTTGCAGGGCCAGTTCGCGGGTAGGCGTGAGCACCAGCATTTTTGGCTGAGCGGCCTTGAAGCGCGGACGCTCGCCACGGGCGCGGGCTGCCTGCATTTCCTGGTTTGGCGTTTTGCCGGCAGCTGCCGGCTCGGATGCGAACAAACGGTGCAGCGACGGCAGCATGAATGCTGCGGTCTTGCCGGAACCGGTTTGCGAGGATACCAACAAGTCCTTGCCTGCGATGGCGGCAGGAATAGCCTGCTGCTGAACCGGGGTCGGCGCGGTGTAGCCGGAATCGGTCAGGGCTTTAATGATGGACGTGTTGAGACCAAGTGCTTCAAATGTCATGCTGTTCTTTCGTAAAAATCTGCGTTCACGCTGAAACGGAACGCGAAATAGCAACGCCTACCAAAACGAAATGACTCAATCAAAATCGAAAGAAATTTCGGCACAAAAGCTTTGCGCCGGGACGGTGTCAGGTGCGACACCAGAGGCGGGAGGGCTTTAGCGACATCAGGATGATGCGCAAGGGCTGCGTAGCTGCTAATAAATCCTGGCTGAACAATCGGCGCCGCTGCTTGATTTGCGACGCGCTCATTGCAGCGCACAAACAGGACTATACAGCAGTTAGGGCGGTCTGTACAGGTGCACAGTATAAACGAGGCCGGGGGCGCTTCGAAAAGCGCCCCCGGCCAGTGTTGCGAACGATCTTTAAGGCAAGATTACAGGTAATCTTCCGCGTTCAGGCCCATCACGTGCGAGAAGCCGCCATCAACGTAGGTGATCTCGCCGGTGATGCCCGAGGCCAGGTCCGACAGCATGAAGGCGGCGGTATTGCCCACTTCGTCGATGGTGACGTTGCGGCGCAGCGGCGCGTGCGACGAGGCAAAGCCGAGCAGCTTGCCGAAGTCCTTGATGCCCGAAGCGGCCAGGGTCTTGATCGGGCCGGCCGAAATGCCGTTGGCGCGGATGCCCTTTTTGCCCAGGTTTTCGGCCAGGTAGCGTACCGACGCTTCCAGCGAGGCCTTGGCCAGGCCCATGGTGTTGTAGTACGGGATGGCGCGGATGGCGCCCAGGTACGACAAGGTGAGCAGCGACGAACCTTCTTTGAGCAGCGGCAGGGCAGCCTTGGCCATGGCCGGGAAGCTGTAGGCCGAGATGTCGTGGGCCACGCGGAAGTTCTCGCGGGTCAGGCCGTCGAGGAACTCGCCGGCAATTGCTTCGCGCGGAGCGAAGCCGATGGCGTGGACCAGGCCGTCCAGGTGCGACCAGCTTTTGCCCAGGTCGGCGAACAGCGCGTCGATTTGCTCGTCGCTGCCGACGTCGCAGTCGAACACCAGCTTGCTGTCGAATTCGGCGGCGAATTCGGTGATGCGGTCTTTAAAACGTTCACCAACGTAGGTGAATGCCAGTTCGGCGCCTTCGCGGTGGCAAGCCTTGGCGATACCGTAAGCGATGGAACGGTTCGACAGCAAACCAGTGATGAGGATTTTTTTGCCTTGCAGGAACGCCATAATGACTCCAATTGCGACTGCGCCCCCGTGCTGGCTCAGTGAGCTGGCAGGGCGACGGCAGTGGGGGGTTGTTTTGTACTGTGTGGTTGGCTATTGCCGGACACGCAAGTCCGAGATTGTAGGGCGTGTCTGCCGCGACTGCAAGAATTCTTCACAGGCCGCGCACCGGCGCGCGGCCTGCTGCCTCAATGTAGCTACTCGGTTGTCGTTAATCAATTGCTTTTTTTGCGGTTCTTGGTTTTGATCGAGTCGCGCGAGACGCGCGCCTTGACCAGCGACACCGGGCCGGACTTGCTGCCCGCATTGGCGCCGGCGCGCTTGTAGCCCGACTTGCTCACGGTGCGCTCGGTCTCGAAGGCCACGGTGGCGTTGTCGGCCACTTCGGGCGCGATATCGGTGTAAGTGCCGGTGGCGATTTTTGGCACCAGGATGGTGGAGCCGGCCTTGAGCAGCGAACGCTGGGGCAGGTTGTTGGCCTGGCGGATCACGTCCGGGGTGGTGTGGAAGCGCGAAGCCAGCGAGCTGATGTTTTCTTTGGCGCTGGTAATCTTGTGCACGGTCCAGGTGGACAATTCCTTGCCCCACTGCGCCAGGTTCAGGTGGAACTTGTCGGCATTTTCCTTGGGCAGCAGGATCTTGGTCTGCTCGTCGCCGGTGATCACCGGGCGCTTGAATTGCGGGTTCAGGGCCTTGAATTCGTCGATCGACAGCTCTGCCAGTTGCGCAGCGATGGTCATGTCGATATCGCTGGTCTTGTCCACAGCCGTGAAGTAGGGCGTGTTGTCGATGATGGGCAGGCTCACCCGGTACTGGCTGGGGTTGCCGATGATGTTCTTCATCGCTTGCAGCTTGGGCACATATTCGCGCGTTTCGGTGGGCATCAGCGGCGACAGGCTCTCGAAATCGGTGGGCTTGCCGGCGGCGCGGTTGCGGGCCACGGCGCGCTGCACCGAGCCTTCGCCCCAGTTGTACGCGGCCAGCGCCAGTTGCCAGTCGCCGAACATGTCATTCAAGCGCTGCAGGTAGGTGAGGGCGGCGTCGGTCGATTCCATCACGCCACGGCGCTCGTCCTTGAACGCATCCTGCTTGAGGTTGAAGTCGCGGCCGGTGCCCGGCACGAACTGCCACATGCCGGCCGCGTTGGCGCGCGACAGCGCTTGCGGGTTGAAGCCTGATTCGATAAACGGCAGCAGCGCCAGCTCGGTCGGCATGCCGCGCTTTTCCAGTTCGCTCACCACGTAGAACAGGTACAGCGAAGCGCGCGCGCTGGTGCTGGCGATGTGGTCGGGGCGGGTGCTGAGCCAGGTGGTGTGCCGGGTGACCAGTTCGCTGTTCAGGTCGGGAATCGCGTAGCCGCTGCGGATGCGGCCCCAGAGATCTTTTTCGTGGTACTCGTCGTCGGCGCGGGCAGGCTTACTGGCCTTGAGCGAGACGGCAATGTCGGAGATGGAGGTTTTCGGCAGGGAAGGCAGGGTGCTGAGCGATGCTGCGGCGGCAGTAATGGGTGTCAGGACGTGGGCGTCGTCTAGGTCGTGTTCGAGGGCATGGCTGGCAAACGGCGCCAGCAGGGCCAGGAACGCGGCCAGGGCCGCTGCGGAGTGACAGTTGTTACGGTTGCGTGCTTGCATAGTTTTCCATTGCTGTTGTTGAACCAACATCGAGTGGACCATGAAATAAACGTGGAGTGTACGAAGCTCGTCGATGCGCGTCAAGGATTATGTCAATCACGTGACTTCATTATAAGGAATAGTTGCCGGTAGATAAGGATGTGATCGAGGCAAAATGCCTGAAGTATCGGTCGTCGCCAAGAGTGCGTACAATCTCGTCTTTGCATAGTTTGAAACAAGGAATCGCACCATGAGTACCTCCGCACCCGCCCTCGATCACGACGCTGTCGTTGCCGACACCGTTCACTGGCTGGAAAAGGCCGTAATTGGCCTGAACCTGTGTCCGTTTGCCAAGGCAGTCCACATCAAGAAACAGGTGCGCTACGTGGTGAGCGAGGCAACCACGCCGGAGGCGCTGCTGGAAAAGCTGATGGAAGAGCTCGAGCACCTGGCCGAAGCCGATCCGGAAAAGCTCGACACCACGCTGATCATCCACCCGCATGTACTGAAAGACTTCGAGGACTACAACGAGTTCCTCGACGTGGCCGATGCCGCGCTGGAAGACATGGACCTCGACGGCATCCTGCAGGTGGCCAGCTTCCACCCGGACTACCAGTTCGCCGACACCGACAAGAACGACATCGAGAACTACACCAACCGCACGCCGTACCCGACCCTGCACCTGCTGCGCGAAGAGAGCATCGACCGCGCGGTGGAAGCGTTCCCGGAAGCGTCCGAAATTTTCGAGAAGAACATGGACACCATCCGCGCGCTGGGCCACGATGGCTGGGACAAGCTGATGGCTGACAAGGCATGAGCGCAGGCAGCAACGACGACCTGCCCGAACGCCCGGACACGCCATGCGTGGCCGTTTGCTCGACCACGTTCGACGACGTCTGCCGCGGGTGCGGGCGCACCGTGGTCGAGGTAGCGCACTGGGTATCGATGACGGCCGAGCAGAAAGAGCTGGTCTGGCAACGCATCCTGGCGCAGGGCTACCCGCGCCGGAACAAATAAACCGGTATCGCCAGTATCAATAAGTACCGATGTAATCCTTCTTGCCCACCTCAACACCGTTATGGCGCAGGATGTCGTACGCGGTGGTGGCGTGGAAGTAGAAGTGCGGCAGCGCGTAGTGGAACAGGTACGTCTGGCCGGTGAAGTGCTTGGTTTTCTCGCCGCTGCCGGTGGTGATCGCACGCGTTTCGCTGCCTTCGATGGCGTCCTGCGGCACGCTGTCGATGTAGGCCAGGGTTTTCTCGATGCGCTGCTTGAGTTCCGCGAACGTCACTTCCTTGTCGTCGTACGATGGCACGTCCAGGCCACCCAGGCGGGCGGCTGCGCCCTTGGCGAAATCGCAGGCGATCTGCACCTGGCGGGTGAAGGGCAGCATGTCCGGGAACAGGCGGTATTGCAGCAGCGCGTTCGGGTCGATCTTCTTGTCGGCGATGTGCGCTTCGGCCTTGCCCAGGATGTTATGCAGACTGTTGAGGATCTGCTTGAATGCTGGAATCGAGGCGGAGTAGATCGAAAAAGTGGTCATTGGAGCTTTCCATATGTTGACAGGGAGCCGCGATATTAGCCTGTCGTCACGATTTTTGCTTGCATGACCGTTTTTTGACGCCGGTTTGCGTGCATAATTCTGAAAGGTAATATTTTGCAACGCTCACCGTGACATTTCCGACGATGCCCAACCCTTTCCTCTTGCGCCACTCGATACCGCTACCTTGTCTGTCCGTGCATGGGTAAGGCCATCGAACGCTTGCGTGTCCGGCTCGGGGCTTTGCGTGGTTTGCCGCGTTCGTCGATCTATGGCGCGCTGCTGGCAGTCGTGTTCGGCGGCCTGGTGGTGCCGGCTGCCATCGGCAGCTACGTGCTGATCGGCGTGCACGAGAAGGAATCGGCGCGCATCGCCCTTAACGAGTCGCTGCAACGCAATGCCGACATCCTGGCGCTGGGCATGCAGGAGTCGCTGTGGAACATGAATGCCGAATCGGCCCATTCGCTGGTCGAATCGGTCATGCGCGACAAATCGGTGGTGCGGGTGGAAGTGGTGGGCCAGGCCGACACCCAGTTCATGCATGTTGATTCCCCGCGCAAGCCCACCAGCAATATCTACCGCGCCGAGCGCGAAATCACCGTGCGCGGCGAGCGCATCGGCCGCATCACGGTCGAGATGGACGACGCCCGCAGCCAGCAGGACTTGCGTGAAAAGCAATGGTCGTACGTGCTGGTGCTGGCCGCCCAGCTGATGGTCTCGCTGGTGCTGATCGTGCTGTTCCTCAATGCCCGCCTGATCCGGCCGCTGCGCAAGCTCACCGGCTTTTCCGACCGCCTGGCGCGCGGCGATTTCGATACCCAGCTCACCGTGCGCGGCCGCGACGAGCTGGGCCGGCTGTCGCTGCAGCTGGAACAGATGCGGGTGGCGATCAAGCACCTGTTCGAGGATATCGGTCAGCGCGAGGAGCGCTTCCGCACCATCGTCACCCAGGTGCCGGGCGCGGTGTTCCGCTACCGGCCCGACGGACCGATCGAATTCGTCTCCGACGCCATCGAGGAAATTTCCGGCTACCCGGCCAGGCAGTTCATGCGCGGCACTACCGACAGCTGGACCAACCTGATCGCGCCCGACGACCGCAAGCGCCACCGCCGCACGGTGGCGAACGCGCTTGCCAGCGGCAAGCCGTACCAGATCGAGTACCGCATCATCGATGCCCGCGGCACCGAGCGCTGGCTGGCGGAAAACGGCCAGCCGCAAGCGGGCGACGGCCACAACCCGCTGTGGGTGGACGGCATCATGGCCGACATCAGCGAGCGCAAACACAATGAGATGCGCATCGAGGCGCTGCTGGCCGAGCAAAGCGCCATCCTCGACAACGTGATGTTCGGCGTGATGTTCGTGCGTAACCGCCACATCGTCTCGGTCAACCGCCGCTGCGAGGAACTGTTCGGCTATGCGCCCGGCGCCATGGTCGGTTCCTCGACAGCGATCCTGTTCCCGACGTCGTTCGATTTCGAGTCGGCCGGCGCGCGCCAGTATCCGTCTCTGTCCGAGGGCAACTACTTCAACGAAGAGCGCCATTACCTGCGCCAGGACGGCAGCTCGTTCTGGTGCATGGTGAGCGGCTATGCGCTCGACCATCGGCGCGCCAACGAGGGCAGCATCTGGGTGTACGCCGACATCACCGAGCGCAAGGAGGCCGAGGAAAAGCTGCGCCTGTCGGCCACCGTGATCGAACACATCGCCGACGGCGTGGTGGTGCTCGATGCACAAGGTACCATCGTCACCGTCAACCCGGCCTTCACCCAGATCACCGGCTACACGGCGGCCGAGGCGATCGGCCGCGACTACATGCTCACGCGCTCGGGACGCCACGAACAAAGCTTCTACGATGAGTTGTGGCGCGAGCAGGTGGACACCGGCTTCTGGCAGGGAGAATTGTGGAACCGCCGCAAGAACGGCGACGTTTATCTCGAATGGCTTACGGTCAGCGCGGTACGCGACAGCCGTGGCCGGGCCACGCACCACGTGGGCGTGTTCAGCGATATCACCCGCGCCAAGGAGTCGCAGGACAAGCTCGACCACCTAGCGCACCACGATCCGCTCACCGCGCTGCCCAACCGGCTGCTGTTCAACGACCGCCTGCAGCATGCCTTGCAGCGCGCCACCCGTGACGGCGAACAGCTGGCGCTGCTGTTCATCGACCTCGATCGCTTTAAAAACGTCAACGACACGCTGGGCCACCACATTGGCGACGAGCTGCTCAAGCAGGTCGCGCGCGCACTGCTCGAGCGCCTGCGCGAGGGCGATACGCTGGCGCGCCTGGGCGGCGACGAATTCATCGTCCTGCTGGAAAACGTGGGCAGCCATTACGGCCCGGCGCACGTGGCCGAAAAGCTGGTGCAGATGTTCGACCAGCCGTTCCAGGTGGCGGGCCACGAATTGTTCGTCACGTGCAGCGTGGGCATCAGCCTGTTCCCGGACGACGCCAGCGACCTCAATATGCTGATCCGCAATGCCGACGTGGCCATGTACCAGGCCAAGGCGCGCGGACGCAACGGCTACAGCTTCTATATGCCGTCGATGACCGGCGAGGGCGTGGAGCGCCTGCGCCTGGAAACCTATCTGCGCCGCTCGATCGAAAAGAACGAGATCTTCCTGACCTATCAGCCGCAGGTGGAAATCGATACCGGCCGCCTGATCGGCGTGGAAGCGCTGGTGCGCTGGAATCACCCGGAGCTGGGACTGGTGCCGCCGGTGCGTTTCATTCCGCTGGCCGAAGACACGGGCTTCATCAACCAGCTCGGCGAATGGGTGCTGCACGAGGCGTGCCGGCAGATGAACCGCTGGCAGGAAGCTGGCCTGCATGTGCCCAAGATGGCGGTCAACCTGTCGGCACGCCAGTTCGAGCGCGGCGGCATCGTCAACCTGGTGGCCGACATCCTGGCCGATACCGGGCTGGCGCCGCAGCGCCTGCAACTGGAAGTGACGGAATCGGTGATCATGAACACCGGCGACGCCATGGTGTTCATCAACGACCTGCACGCGATCGGCGTGGCGCTGGCGATCGACGATTTCGGCACCGGCTATTCGTCGCTGGCGTACCTGAAGCAGTTGCCGGTGCAAACGCTCAAGATCGACCGCTCGTTCATCAAGGATATCTCCACCGACGCCAACGACGAGGCGATCGCGATTGCCATCATCCAGCTCGGCAAGAGCATGAACCTGTCGGTGATTGCCGAAGGCGTGGAGACCAAGGAGCAGGCAACCTTCCTGCTGCGCCACGGCTGCCGCCTGGCGCAGGGCTATTTGTATGGCAAACCGCTGAGTCCTGCAGATTTGCTGGCGCGCTGGCATGTCTGAATTTTCCCGACGACGTTTCCTGTTCGGCGCAGTATCCGCCGGCGCCGCCGTGGGAGCACTGGTGGTGGGCTGGGGTGTGCTGCCCGCGCGCCAGCGCCTGCATGCGTCAAATCCGCTGCCGCTGACCGATGGCGCCGTGGCGCTCAACGGCTGGGTGGCGGTCGCGCCCGATGGCAGCGTCACCATCGCCATGCCGCGCTGCGAGATGGGGCAGGGCGTGCACACTGCGCTGCCGATGCTGGTGGCCGAAGAAATGGACGTGCCGCTGGCCTCGGTGCGGCTGGTGCAGGCGCCGCTGGACGCCATCTTCGGCAATATCGCCATGCTGCAGGACGGCCTGCCGTTCCACCCCGATGACGATGGTGCGCTCCAGGCGGGCACGCGCTGGATCGTTGGCAAGGTGGCGCGCGAACTGGGCATCGTGATTACTGGCGGCTCGTCCAGCGTCAAGGATGCATGGCTGCCGATGCGCGAAGCCGGCGCCGCCGCGCGCGCCATGCTGGTGGCCGCTGCCGCCAGCCAGTGGAGTGTGCAGGTGGCCGATTGCCGCACCGGAAACGGCCACGTGCTGCACGCGGACGGGCGCAAGCTGGCCTACGGCGCGCTGGCCGCTGCCGCCGCCACGTCGCAGCCAGGCGCGGTGCGCCTCAAGTCACCGCAGGATTTCACACTGATCGGCCACGCGCAGCCGCGCCGCGACACGCCGTCGAAAGTCGACGGCAGCGCGGTCTTCGGCATCGACGTGCGCCCGCCCGGCATGGTGTATGCGGCGGTGCGCATGGCGCCCGTAATCGGCGGCGTGGTTGCCTCGGTCGATTCGTCGGCTGCGTTGAAGATGCCGGGCGTGCTGCGGGTGGTCGATTTTTCCGGCGCCATCGCGCACCTGGCCGGCGCCGGCGCCGGGGTGGCCGTGGTGGCGCGCAGCTGGTGGCAGGCCAAACAGGCCGCGCTGGCGCTGGTGATCACGTGGCGCGACGGCGCTCATGCCGGGCTGTCGAGCGAGGCGGTGTTTGCCGGCTTTGCCGCCAGCCTGGATCGGGAAGCGGGCCACGCCTATCACCAGGCGGGCGATATGGATATCGTCGAGGGCAAGGGTAGCAACGTGGCCAGGACCATCGGCGCCGAGTACCGCGCGCCGTACCTCGCGCATGCGGCCATGGAGCCCATCAACTGCACCGCGCAGGTGAATGATGGCAAGGTGCACCTGTGGGCGCCCACGCAGTCGCCCGGTTTCGCGGTGAAGGCGGCAGCGCAGGCGGCCGGCGTTTCGGCCGATGCGGTGACGCTGGAGGTGACCCTGCTGGGCGGCAGCTTCGGCCGCCGGCTGGACGTGGACATGGTGGCGCAGGCGGTGGCGATTGCCCGCGTGATGGATGGCGTGCCGGTGCAAACCATCTGGTCGCGCGAGGACGATACCGGCCACGACGTCTATCGCCCGGCAGCGCTGGCGCGCTTTTCCGCCACGCTCGACGGCGTGGGCCACGTGCTCGGTTTCGACTGCAAATCGGCCAGCGGGTCGGTGTCGCACCAGTTCTTCAAGCGCAACCTCGGGCTGCCGGCGGCGGGGCCGGACAAGACCACGGCCGAAGGCGCGTTCGACATGCCTTATGAACTGCCCAACCAGCGTATCCGCCACGTGATCGTGGACAGCGCCGTGCCGCTCGGTTACTGGCGCTCGGTGGGCCATTCGCACAACGCGTTTTTCAAGGAGAGCTTCATCGACGAACTGGCGCACGCCGCCGGCCGCGACGAGGTGGCGTTCCGCCGCGCGCTGCTGGCGCGTCACCCGCGCCACCTGGCGGTGCTCGATGCAGCGGTGGCGCGTGCCGGCGCCGCGCCCGAGGGCCGCGCGCACGGCGTGGCGCTGCACCAGTCGTTCGGCACCATCGTGGCGCAGGTGGCGCAGGTATCGGTGGAGGGCTCGGAGATCCGCGTGCACCGCGTGGTGTGCGCGATCGATTGTGGCCTGGCGGTCAATCCCAACATCATCGCCCAGCAGGCGGAATCCGGGGTGGTGTTCGGACTGTCGGCGGCGCTGTTTGGTGCGGTGACCATCAAGGACGGCAAGGTGGAACAGTCCAACTTCCACGATTACCCGGTGGTGCGGCTGAACCAGGCGCCGGTGGTGGACACCATCATCATGGCCAGTGCCGCGCATCCGGAAGGGATGGGCGAGCCGGCCGTGCCGCCGGTGGCGCCGGCTGTGGCCAACGCCGTGTTCAAATTGACGGGCAAGCGCTTGCGCAGCTTGCCGTTGACGCTATCAATTTAGCCGAGAGCGTTGCGCAGCAGCGTGCGCAGATTGCACTCGCGCTGCCAGCGCGCGCGCTCCTCGCTGTTGAGGACCATTTCCGTCATCTCGGCATCGGAGATGTCGGTTTGCGCCTGCACCAGCCTGTGCGCCAGGGCCGGATCGGGCAGCATGGTGCCGAAGAAGGCCACCAGTTCGTGGTGCTGGATCAGCAGGGTGGGGAAGTTTTCCACGTCGAGGTCGCCAACGACGTCGGCATGGTCTTCGATGTCGATCCACAGGAACAGTTTATCGGGGTGGCGCGCGGCCACGCTCTCGAAACTGGCCTGATAACTGTCGCAGGTTCCGCACCAGGCGGCGCACAGGCAGGCGACGATCCAGCGGTCGCCGGCCAGCGCGGCAGCTACTTGCTCGCGGTTATCGGAATTGAGGGTAATGCTGTACATGGTGTTGGCGGCGTTCTCGGCGGTCCAAACCGGTATTTTACATCCCGACGCAGGGTCGCGCCGGCCGCCGTACCGGGTTAAAATGCGGGATGCCTACAATTTCTGCCCACCCCGTCATTATTGCCGTCGAAACTTCGTCCGAGGCAGCCTCGGTTGCCCTGTTGCGTGGCGACACCGTGATCAGCCGCGCGTCCTCGGGCGTGCGCACCCATTCCCAGTCAGTCTTGCCGATGATCCAGGAGCTGCTGGCCGAAGCCGGCATCACCCTCAAGGACTGCAACGCGGTTGCCTTCGGTTCCGGCCCCGGCTCGTTTACCGGCGTGCGTACCGCCTGCGGCGTGGCCCAGGGCCTGGCCTTTGGCGCCAACCTGCCGGTCGTGCCGGTGGTCACGCTCGACGCCATGGCCCTGGCCTGTCACCAGCGCCAGGGCGCCACCGACGTGCTGGCCGTACTCGACGCCCGCATGGGCGAGGTGTACTGGGCGCAATATCGTTTTGCTGGCGGTGCCGTGCTGGCCGAGCCACAGGTGGTGCAGCCGGCCATGCTGTCGGCGCCGGGCGCGGTGCAGGCGCAGGGTGCGCCCGTCTTTTGCGGCAATGGCTTGTCGGCGTATGCTGACGCGTTTGCCGGTGTTGCCGATGGCTCCCCGGCGAATGTTGCGGAAATCATGCCGCATGCCGGGCAGATCGCCCAGCTGGCCAGTTTGGCGCTGGCTGCCGGCCGCACCGTGACGGCGGCCGAAGCGCAACCGCTGTACCTGCGTAACAAGGTTGCCTACACCCAGGCCGAGCGGCGCGACATCAACGCTGCCAAAGCGGCGGGTGGCGCATGAAGCAGACGTGGGACCTGGCGCGGCTGGTATATGAGCCGATGCAGCGCACCGACCTGGACGAGGTGCTGGCGCTCGAGCAAAGCGTCTATCCGCACCCGTGGAGCATGGCCAATTTTGCCGATTCGCTCGCCAGCGGCTACCACGCCTGGGTGCTGCGCGACCACGGTGGCGTGCTGCTCGGCTATTTCCTGTTGATGCCGATGGTCGATGAAGCGCACCTGCTCAACGTGGCAGTGACGGCCGACCGGCAGGGGCAGGGCCTCGGCCACCTGCTGCTGAACCAGTCGGTGGCCTGCGCACGCGGGCTCGGCATGGAATCGGTGCTGCTGGAAGTGCGGCCGTCCAACACGCGCGCGCTGGCGATTTACGAGCGCTACGGATTCAAACAGATCGGTCGCCGCAAGGGTTATTACCCGGCAGCGAACCAGTTACGCGAGGACGCCATCGTGATGCGGTTCGAGTTATGAGCGTCTCTCCCCGCAACGCAGTGTTTCTGCAGGAAATGGGCGTTGGCGCGCTATGGACGTTGCGCAGTGCCGGGACGGCGTTGGCGCCGGGCGATGGTGCCGACGCGGCTGCTGCCGGTGTGGCCGCTGCGGACGAGGGCATGGATGCGCCGATGGTGGTGACGCCGGGTGCGCCAACCGCGCCAGTGCGACCGCCGTTACCTGCTGCGACGGCCGCCGCGCCAGCACACGCCGTGGCAGATGCCGCCGCTGCCGCACATTCGCCTGCGCACAGTTCAAGCCCGGTACATGGACACACACCAGCACAAGTGCCGGCGTCTGAGCAGGTATCGGGTTCGGCCCCGACCCCGGCCCCGTTGCCAGCACGGCATCCGGCCACGTCGCCCGTGGTCGCTTCGGACGATGAATCGACCGCCTGGTTCGACGATGTGCCGGCCGCCACGCCGCCACCGCCGCGCCCGCGTCCAACGCAACCGGCGCAACCAGTCACCGACGAGGCCATCGCTGCCATGGACTGGCCTGCCTTGCAATCGGCGGTCTCGAACTGCACCCGCTGCCCGCTCGCCGCCATGCGCCGCAACGCCGTCAATGGCCGTGGTCCCGAACAGGCGGCGTGGCTGGCGATCGCCACCGGCCCCTCTGCGCTCGATGAAAACGAGATCCGCCCGCTGGCGGGCGACGCCGGCCAGTTGCTGGACAATATGTTCAAGGCCATCGCGCTCAAGCCCGAGGCCGATGTGTATGTCACCCACCTGGTCAAATGCCGGCCAGCGACGGACGACGTCGCCCAGCGCAATCCGACCGCAGACGAACTGACCGCCTGCCGCCCATACCTCGACCGCGAACTGGCGCTGACCGGCGCCACCATGGCGATGACCTTCGGCCAGTTCGCCGCCAGGGGCCTGATGATGGGCCCGGCTGCACGCGGCAAGGTAATGCGCTACGGCGACCTGCCAGTGGTGGCCACCTACCACCCGGACGACCTGCTGGCACGACCCGAAGACAAGGCCAAAGCCTGGGGCGACCTGTGCCTGGCCAGGACCGCACGTGACTGAGGACCGCGCCAGCGCAACCGCCAGCCCAGTCATAACGGCTGAAGGTCGCGCCAGCGCTCCCGCCAATTCGGGGATAACGACTGAAGGCTGTGCCAGCACTTCGACCAACTCCGGGATAACGACTGAGGGCTGTGCCCCGGATCCGGCCAGCTCTGGAATGACAACCGAGGACCGCGCCAGCGCTCAGGCCAGCCCGGCGATAACGATTGAAGGCCGCATCGACGCTCCGGTCGGCCAAGCGTTAGCGACTGAAGGTGGCGCTCAAGTCAGACCATGCGGCGCGACGGCAGCCTGCGCCAGTTCGGATCCGTATCAGTTGGGGTTCGCCCAACGCTGGGGCCATCTGCATCATCCCCGGGTGCGGGCGCTGGCATGGTTGCTCGATGCCCCCGACCTGCTCGACCCCGCCGCGCCGCACTGGCAGGGCCGTATCGCCACGCTGGGCCCGGTAACGGCAGATGTTGCCGACTGGCTGGCCGCGCTCGATCTCGATCCGGCGCCGCTCGACGCCGCGCTCGGCGACCGTCACTATTCCCGCCTGGGCCTGTACGCGGAAAAGCTGCTGGCCTTCTATTTCGCCAGCCGGCAAACCCTGGTGGCACACGGCCTGCAAGTGCGCGCCAGCCGCAACGATACCGTCGGCGAATTCGACTTCCTGCTGCGCGACGGCCTCGCGCTGGTACATCTGGAGTTCGCCACCAAGTTTTATTTGCTTGACGCAGCCACCGCTGGCGCCGACTTCAACGGCCTGATCGGCCCCAACCTGGCCGATACCCTGGGCGCCAAGATGCGCAAGATCTTTGACAAGCAATTGGCGCTGGCCCAGCACCCGGCCGCCCAGCCGCTGCTGCCGCAAGCGGTGGATCGGGCGCAGGCGCTGGTCAAGGGCTGGCTGTTCTATCCGTACGATCAGTCACCGGGCGTGACGCCGGGCATTTCACGCGAGCACTGCCAAGGGTTCTGGATGCCGTTGGCGCAAGTGGTTGACTTGCCGGGCGAGCAGTTTTGCATCATGCCGCGCCTGCAATGGCTGGCGCCGTTGAAGGTGTCGGCAAATGCCGGCATGGACCGCGAGGCGTTGCAAGCAGAACTGGAGCGCCAGATGGCGCAGGTATCCGCCCCGGTCATGGTGGCGGTGTTGCGGCAGGAAGGGGAGTGGCTGCTGGAGCAGCGGCGCGGCTTCATCGTGCCCGACGACTGGCACGACCGCGCCGCACAAAACCGCCGCGACGGCAAACTGCCCTTGACCGACTGAGATAACCCCTACGGCAAGGAACAGCGAGCGCCCGGAATAGCCTTCAGGGCAAGGCGCAGCGCGCTAGTGCGGCGAGGAGCTGCAACGCAGCTACGGAGGTCATCCCGGGCGCTCTTAGTGCTTGGCCTCGCCAATTAAGGATACCGAATCAAACTCACGCTGATTCGCCTTGTGACGGCGAAGAATCATCAACATCGTCCCCGCCAGGAACATCCCGAAGATCATGATGATCACGTTCAGGTTCATATGGCCGCGCAGCATCAGCGAGTAGGCTGCCAGCATGGTCAGGATCGACAGGTTTTCATTGAAATTCTGCACCGCGATCGAGTGACCGGCGCTCATCAGCACATGGCCGCGGTGTTGCAGCAGCGCGTTCATCGGCACCAGGAAGAAGCCCCCCAGCAAGCCGACCAGCACCAGCAGCGGATACGCCAGCGCCACCGATTTCACCAGCGTCATGCCCATCACGATCACGCCCATGGCGATGCCGACCGGGATCACGGTCAGCGAGCGGCGCAGCGTAATGCTGCGCGCCGACAGGATCGCGCCGACCGCCACGCCGATCGCTACCACGCCCACCAGGCTGGTCGCCTGTTCATAGGAGAGCTTGAGCGTGCGGTTGGCCCATTCGAGCACGATGAATTGCAGGGTCTGTGCGGCGCCCCAGAACAGGGTGGTCACGGCCAGCGAAATCTGGCCCAGCTTGTCTTTCCACAGCAGGCCGCAGCAGGTAGCGAATTCGCTGATCAGCTTGATCGGATTGCGTTGCTGGTGGCCATATACGCAGCCGGTGTCGGGGATGCGGGTGTTGAAGATGGCGGCCAGCGCATAAATTACCACCACCACGCACAGCGCGGCTTCGGTCGGGGTTTCGATGCCGGTGTCGATGAATGGCAGGTCGAAGCCGAGCAGCACCGACGACAACCGGTCGCCAACTAAAGCGCCGCCGAGCACGGTGCCGAAGATGATGGACATTACGGTCAGGCCCTCGACCCAGCCATTGGCAGCAACCAGCTTTTCAGCCGGCAACAGTTCAGTCAGGATGCCGTACTTGGCGGGCGAATACACGGCCGCGCCGAAGCCGACGACGGCATAAGCCACCAGTGGATGGACGTGGGCAAACATCAGCATGCAACCGCCAACCTTGATCAGGTTGGAGACGAACATGACTTTGCCTTTTGGCATCGAATCAGCGAACGCGCCGACAAATGCTGCCAACAGGACGTAAAACAGGGTGAAGGAAAGCTTCAGCAGCGGCGTGATCCAGCCGGGCGAATTCATGTTGATCAACAGGTCAATCGCGACGAAGAGCAATGCGTTGTCAGCCAGCGAAGAAAAGAACTGCGCCGACATGATGGTATAAAAACCACGATTCATTCTGGACTGCCTGAAAGCTTATATTGGCTTGCTTTATACCACGCTTTGTTCGTAACCCCAAGAATTGAGCGGTGCGCCGGCGGGCGCAATTGGTACGCAGTTGGTAGAATACCGCCTTCACAGATAGCGCAGAGAACCCCCATGCCCAGGCCGATACTTGCCACCATCCACATCGCATCCATGCAGCATAATCTGGCGGTTGTCCGGGCCTGCGCGCCCGGCGCCAAAGCCTGGGGCGTGCTCAAAGCCAATGGCTATGGCCACGGACTGGAACGCGCCATGCGTGGCTTCGCCGATGCTGACGGCCTGGCGCTGGTCGAACTCGACAACGCCATCCGCCTGCGCGAACTGGGCTGGAAGAAGCCGATCCTGTTATTGGAGGGTTTCTTCGGTTTCGAGGATTTGCACACCATGGCCGGTTACAGCCTGCAGTCGGCCGTCCATTGCAACGAGCAACTGGCCTGGCTGGAAGCGGCCGACGCCGACCTGGGCGAGCGCGGCATCAAGTTCGACCTGCACCTCAAGATGAACACCGGCATGAACCGGCTCGGCTTCAAGCCCGAGGCGTTTGCCGCCGCCCATGCGCGCCTCGTCGCCCTCGCTTGCGTGGGTAATATCACCCTGATGACCCACTTTGCCAATGCCGACGACGCCGAGCATCCGCTGTTGCCGATCGCCGAGCAGATCCGCCGCTTCGAGGCGGGCGCGGCCGGCTTGCCCGGCATGCGCAGCCTGTCCAATTCGGCCGGCGTACTGCGCCAGGGCGAGCTGAAAGACCTGCTGCGCAACGACTGGGTGCGTCCCGGCATCATGCTGTACGGCGGCACGCCGGGCGGCAAGTCGGCAGCCGACTACGGCTTGCGGCCCGCCATGACCTTGACTAGCGAAATCATCGGCGTGCAGGACATCGCCGCTGGCGACGCGGTCGGCTACGGCAGCCGCTTCACGGCCGATGGCGCCATGCGCGTGGGCGTGGTGGCCTGCGGCTACGCCGATGGGTACCCGCGCCACGCGCCGCTCGATACGCCGGTGCTGGTCGATGGCGTACGCACGCGCCTGGTTGGGCGGGTGTCGATGGACATGCTGACGGTAGATCTCACGCACATTCCCGCCGCCACGGTTGGCAGCAAGGTGGTGCTGTGGGGCGAGGGCTTGCCGATTGACGAGGTAGCCACTGCCGCCGGCACCATCGGCTATGAGCTCATGTGCGCGCTGGCGCCGCGCGTAGCCGTGGTAGAGGGATAACCGTGGCCAAGGCAAAAACCAATTTTGTGTGCACCGAGTGCGGCAACATCGCCACCAAGTGGACCGGCCAGTGCTCGGCTTGCCAGCAGTGGAATACCATGGTGGAGAGCGTGGTCGAGCAGGGCGGCAACAACCGCTATTCGCAGCCGCAACACCTGGCGCTGGCGCAAACGGCGCCGGTGCTGTCGCTGGCCGATATCGACGCCATCGACGTGCCGCGTTTCGGCACCGGCATCGAAGAATTCGACCGCGTGCTCGGCGGCGGCCTGGTCAGCGGCGGCGTGGTGCTGATCGGCGGCGACCCCGGCATCGGCAAATCGACCTTGCTGCTGCAGGCGCTGGCCAATGTCTCGCATATGAAGCGGGTGTTATATGTGAGTGGCGAGGAATCTGGCGCGCAAATCGCGCTGCGCGCCAAGCGTCTGATGATCGACGCCCGCGATTTAAAATTGCAGGCCGAGATACAGCTGGAAAAAATCCTCGGCACACTGGCCGACCTCAAGCCCGAAGTGGCCGTGATCGACTCGATCCAGACCGTGTATTCGGATGCGCTCAGTTCGGCGCCGGGCTCGGTGGCGCAAGTGCGCGAATGCGCGGCGCAGCTCACCCGTGCCGCCAAGCAGACCGGCGTGACCATCATCCTGGTCGGCCACGTCACCAAGGAAGGTGCGCTGGCCGGTCCGCGCGTGCTCGAGCACATCGTCGATACGGTTTTGTACTTCGAGGGCGACAACCATTCGAGCTTCCGCCTGGTGCGGGCCATTAAAAACCGCTTCGGCGCCGTCAACGAGCTTGGTGTGTTTGCCATGACGGAAAAGGGCCTGAAGGGGGTCTCCAATCCGTCGGCCTTGTTCTTGTCGCAACATGATAACCAGGTACCCGGCTCGTGCGTGATGGTCACGCAGGAAGGTACGCGCCCGTTGCTGGTGGAAATCCAGGCGCTGGTCGATGCCAGTCACTTGCCCAACGCGCGCCGGCTGTCGGTGGGCCTGGAGCAAAACCGCCTGGCCATGCTGCTGGCGGTGCTGCACCGCCATGCCGGCATTGCCGCGTTCGACCAGGACGTGTTCATCAACGCCGTCGGTGGGGTGAAAATCACCGAGCCGGCGGCCGACCTTGCCGTGCTGCTAGCGATCAATTCCTCGATGCGCAACAAGCCGCTGCCGCGCGGCTTCGTGGTGTTCGGCGAAGTGGGGCTGGCCGGTGAAATCCGCCCCGCGCCACGTGGCCAGGAGCGCTTGCGCGAAGCTGCCAAGCTCGGTTTTTCCATCGCCATGATCCCGAGCGCCAACGCGCCCAAGCAACCGATCGAAGGAATGACGATTATTGCGGTAGATCGTATCGACGACGCTTTCAATAAGCTGCGCGAAATCCAATAAAGCTGTATTGTTACGTGTTTCTAAGAGCAATAGTGCTCTTTACGTAATAAAGGACAGGGAAATTGTTAGTCGATCAACGATCCGCCGCACGAAAGATCGTGCGCGCCAAGGCAGTGGTGGTAATGGATGGCCTGCCGCCACAGCAAGGGCGGACCATCGATATCAGCGGCACCGGCGTATCGCTCACCTACGACCATAAGCTGGCAGTCGGCCACATGGGACAGGTCACCTTCGAGCTGTTCATGGAAGGCAAGGGCCAACTGGTCAGCACCCGCTGCAAGGTCAACTACTGCATCTTCAGCGGCGACCAGTTCAAGATCGGTTTTACCTACGTCAACCCGGACATCGGGACCATGGCGACCGTCAACAAGTTCCTGCGTTGAGGATGTAAATCTTGCTAAGGCGGAGGCGGTTTGATTGAGACGATCTTACCGTTGCTGATCTGGTAAGGCACCCGCACCATCGGCCCTTCGCCTCCGAAATCCTTCGGGTTGCGCGTTACTAAAATTCTATGCGAAACCTCAGCGGTCGCTCGGATAATGCAGTCCACCAACTTCACTTTTGACTGGTTGGCGATGCTGATACTGCGCAGTACCGCCGCTCTAAGCATAATCTTATCGTCGATGTGGACGACTCTGATACGAGCCATCGATAGCACTCGCGATAAATCCATCCTGTGGGCTTGATCGAAACCGCAAGCCACCTCGATCCAGCTTAATGAACTGATAATGGCATCTTTGTAAGCGGTCAGTTCGTTGGTGGCTTGGCTGTGGTTGTTGAAATGATCAATCAGGATGTTCGTGTCAAACAAAACCGGGCTCATTCTGCACGCATCGCCTTTTGATATTCCACACCATCGACCGGAAGCGACGGGTCTGGTTTCCATAACGCCTGTAGCTGCATCAGTGCTGCACGTCTTGTCGCCCGGTCTGGTGGATCGCTTTCTTCGGGCATTGCGGTCTGCATTGCTGCGCTTCGATTCGCCAGCAGCTTTTGCAGATCTTTCCCAGTCATTTTTTCCGGTTCGATGTTGAGCGCTCGCGCGGCATTGGCGAGCCACGCCATATCCTCATCATCTATTTGTATGGTGAGCGTTCCCATTGCGTACTCCCTGTAAGTGCTAAATCGACTTCAGTGTATAGCATTTGTACGGCGTTGCTGCCGTGGTTTCGTGCAGGATATCGTGCAGCGTATCCTGCCGATACCGCCAAGGTTTTTATTGAAGATTGACTGTACCCACGCAGGAGCCTAAGCTCGGCACACGATCAATCTTCCGGGGCTTGCATGGCTGACGACTCTCATCCTCAATCGCATCATTTGCTGGCCGCTATCTTGTCGGCGCTGGAACTGCCGGCGCCGGCAAGCGGCGCCGTCACGTTTACCGGCGACGGCAACTTGCCGTCGTACTACGCGGTCACCGATCTCGCTGCCGCCTCGATTGGGGCGGCGGCGCTGGCGGTGCGCGAGCTGGCCACGCTGCAGTTCGGGTCGCAGGCACCGGTGTGCGTGGACCATCGTCTTGCTTCGCTATGGTTCAGCTGGTCGCTGGCGCCGGTCGGCTGGGAGCGCCCGGCCTTGTGGGATGCGGTGGCCGGCGATTATGCGAGCCAGGACGGCTGGATACGGCTGCACACCAATGCGCCGCACCACCGCGACGCTGCGCTCGATGTGCTCGGTTGCGGGCCGGACCGGCAGGCCGTGGAACAGGCGGTCGCCCGGTGGCCAGGGGCAGCGCTGGAGGCGGCAGTCGTCGCCAACGGCGGTTGCGCCGCGCAGATGCGCTCGGCAGACGACTGGCGTGTCCATGCGCAAGGGCTGGCTGTTGCTGCCGAGCCGCTGATCGCGTTCGACAGCCAGCCCAGCAACGCGCAGGCTGGCTTGACCGGCACGGCGGCGCGGCCTTTGGCGGGACTCAAGGTGCTGGATTTGACGCGGGTACTGGCCGGCCCCGTCGCCACGCGCTTCCTGGCCGGCTACGGCGCAGACGTGTTGCGCATCGATGCGCCCGACTGGAACGAGCCCGGTGTGATTCCCGAGGTCACGCCCGGCAAGCGCTGCGCCCGGCTGGACCTGCATCACGCGCCCGATCGCGCCGTGTTCGACCAGTTGCTGGCCGAGGCGGACATTCTCGTACATGGTTACCGCCCCGAAGCATTGGCACGGCTGGGCTACGGCGAGGCATACCGCCGGCAGGTCAACCCCGGCCTGGTCGATGTCAGCCTCGACGCCTATGGCTGGAGCGGCCCGTGGGCCGGCCGGCGCGGTTTTGATAGCCTGGTGCAGATGAGTTGCGGCATCGCCGAGCACGGCATGCAGGCCAGCGGCGCCGGCAAACCGGTACCGCTGCCGGTGCAGGCGCTCGATCACGCAACTGGTTACCTGATGGCCGCCGCCGTGGTGCGCGGCCTGATCGTCAAGGCGACGCAGCAACGGGCAACCCGGGCGCGGCTGTCGCTGGCGCGCACGGCGGCGTTGTTGATGACCGCCCCCGGCGATATCGGCGCGCAGAAGCTGGCGCCGGTTGCAGCCGACGATTACGCACCGGAACTCGAACATACCGACTGGGGACCGGCCCGGCGCTTGCGCCCGCCAGTGGTGATCGACGGCATGGCGCTGGCGTGGCCGCGTGGCGCCAGCGACCTCGGGTCGGCGCCGGCAAGGTGGGGCGCACCATAAAAAAAGCCGGCGCACCAGGCGCCGGCTGTAGCTAGTGCATCAGGACATCAGAAACGGTATTTGAGTGCAGCCGTCACGCGGCGTGGCGCACCATACGTGATCTGGTTGTACGCGGCAAACATGGCCAGGTGTTTCTTGTCGGTCAGGTTGTCCACGTTCAGCTGCGCCGACCAGTTCTTGTTGATCTCGTAGCGCGCCATCAGGTTGACCATTGCGAACGAGTCTTGCAGGATCTGGTTGTTGGTGGTGTTGCCGGCAGGCGCGGCCGGGTCGGTGGTGTGGGTTTTGCCTTCCCAGTTGATGCCGCCGCCCACGGTGACGCCGGCCAGCGGGCCGGACAGGTCGTAGGTGGTGAACACGCGGAACAGGTCGCGCGGGTAAATGCTGTTGAACGGCAGACCGTCGGCATCCTTGGCGCTGTAGTGGGTGTAGCTGGCGCTGGCGTTCCAGCCGCGCGCCACTTCGCCCGTTACTTCCAGGTCGAAGCCCTCGCTGGTGGCGCCGTCGGCCGCGCGATAGTACGCTTCCGGCAGCGTGCTGCCCGGACGCAGCACATTGCCGGCCGCCTGGGCCAGCTTGTCCTGCGAAATCTTGAACAACGCGAACGATGCATTCACGCGGCCGTCGAGGAATTCGCCCTTGATACCGATTTCCTTGTTCTTGCCTTCGATCGGATCGAGGTAGTTGCCAGCCAGGTCCTTGTAGTTTTGCGGCTGGAAGATTTCGGTGTAGCTGCCGTACGCCGAGAAGGTGCTGTTGATGTCATAGACCAGGCCGGCATATGGCGTGACTTCGTTGTCATGCTTGATGTTGTAGGCAGCGGTGTACAGGCCGGTGCCCGACTTTTCGTACTTGGTGACGCGTGCGCCGACGATCAGCTTGAGCGGATCGGCCAGCGAGAAGCGGCCCACGCCGTACAGGCCGTCCTGGGTGGTTTCACTGCGTTCGTAGAACGTCTCGGGACCCCAGGTCGGGGTAGGGTAGGCGACCGGATTCCAGTTGTTGAAGTTGCCGACCGACGAGTCGGCAGTGCCGAAGTCGGCAGCGCGGCTGTTGGAATTGAACTTTTGCTTCGAATGGGTGTAGCCGAAGGCGGCTTCATGCTTGCGGCCGCCCAGGTTGAACGAGCCGTTCAGTTGAATGCCCGCGTCCTGCTGCTTGGTCTCGGTGACGTATGCGCCGGAAAAGGCGAACATGCCCAGGCCGGTCACACGGTCCGGCGTGCCCGACAGGTACAGCAAGGCGGAGTCCGATTTACGCACGCTGTCGGTGTAGGACGCGCGCAGTTTCCAGCCGTTGTCGAACGTGTGTTCGAGGTTGGCGAAGGCGTTGTTGTACGAGGTTTCCCACTTGGTCCAGTTGGCGGTGGACGTTTTGGAGACGTCCCAGTTGGTTTGCGTGCCGTCGCTGTACCAGAATGGCAGGCCGCCCCACATCGGGCCGTTCGGATCGGTGGTCTGGCGGCTGAAGCCGACCGCCACCACCGTGGAAGGCGTAAGGTCGGCTTCGACGGTAGCATAGATGGTGTTGTCGTCGGTCTTGAGCGAGTTGACGTAGCTGTCGGCCTTGTGGATTTCGCCCACCACGCGGGCGCGCACATTGCCCGACTTGGTGAGCGGGGTGGAAACGTCGACCAGGCCACGGCGGTCGCTCCAGCTGCCGACCGACACGTCGGCCGAGCCGGTGAGCACCTTGCTGGTGGCGCGCTTGCGCACCAGGTTGATCGAGGCGGACGGGTTGCCGGCGCCGGTCATCAGGCCGGTGGAGCCGCGCACGACTTCCACGCGGTCGTAAGTGGCCAGGCTGGACAGGGTCTCGCCGCCGCTCCATTGTTGTTGCCAGGTGGTGGGCACGCCATCGATTTGCAGGTTGTCGATGTCGAAACCGCGCGAGGTGAACCCCCCACGGTGGGTTTCATACTGGTTGACCGAGACGCCGGCCACGTTGTTGATGACATCGGTGACGTTTTGCAGGAACTGGTCCTGGATGCGTTGTTGGGTGATTACGGTCACCGATTGCGGCGTGTCGCGCAGCGACATGTCCAGCGGCGTGGCCGAACGGGTACGGCCGACATTGTAAGTGCCCGTGGTGTCATCGGTTTTTTGACCCGATACTTCAACTTGTTGCAATACCGCATCCTGTCCGGCGGTCTGCGCCTGGACCAGTAACGGCATGGCAAGCGCGACAGCGACCGCGAGACGATTGAGGGTAAGACCCGTGCGGGCGTGTGCTTGCTGATTCATGTTTGCTGTAGTCCTGTTGGTAGAATAAAAATGAAAACTTTTAGGCGAAAACAATAATGATAACGATTCGCATTCTAAAGTCAATGGCAGGGAGCTAATTGTGCAATGAAAGTCAATGATGCAGAAGGAAGAGGCGCATTTCCGCTGGCAGGGACGGATAGAAGCGAGATTGGCTGCCTGTTCATTGCTTTGAAATATAGTTTCTGTAGCATACTATCGGTATATACCACTGCCTCAACAGCCGAGACCCCGCTATGGCCATCAATCCGCTCACCAGTTCTGCCACCAACACCGCCAGCACCACTTCATCGATCAGTTCCGACGTGTACAAGCGCGTCGAGCAGACCATGATGTCGCAGAACAATGGCGCCACCCGGCTCAACGCCGCGCTGGCCAGCAGCCAGACCAAGCTCTCGGGCCTGGGCCAACTGCAAAGTGCGCTGGGCAGCTTCCAGTCGATCGCTGCGGCATTGACCGGCAGCGGCCTGTCCACCTCGGCTGCCAGTACCGATAAAACCGTGCTCACCGCCACGTCGACCGGCGGCGCCAAGGCTGGCACCTACGCGATCAACGTCCAGCAACTGGCGCAGGGCCAGTTCCTGACCAGCACCGAATTCAGCTCCGCCACCGCCAAGGTCGGCACCGGCGCGCCCACCACCGTCAAGATCGACTTCGGCACTGCCGGCGACAAGGGCTTTACGACCAACGGCACGGCCACCAGCAAGACCATTTCCATCGACAGCACCAACAACACGGTCGAGGGCATCGCCGCTGCTTTCAAGGCCGCTGGCGTGGACGTCACGGTGGCCAAGGGCGACGATGGCAAGGTGTCGCTGTCGATCGCCGGCCAGAGCGGCGAAGCCAACAGCATGCGCATCAGCGTCAGTGGCGACGGCGCGCTGAAAAACCTGCTCGGCTACGATCCCGACGAAAAAGGCAAGCAGGGCTTCAAGCAGACCACGGCCGCCCAGGACGCCATCCTCACGGTCGATGGCAAGGAGATCAAGAGCGCCAGCAACACGCTGGACAAGAACAAGGGCATTGACGGCGCTGCGCTCACGCTCACCGGCAAGGGCAAGGCCGACATCACCATCAGCCAGGATGCCAGCAAGATCGGCGACAACCTCAAGACCTTCGTGGCCGCCTACAACGACCTCAACGCCAAATTGAAAACCCTGTCCAACGGCGCCCTCAAGGGCGACACGGCGCTGGGCCAGGTCACCATGCAGATGGACCTGTTGCTCAGGACCGGTGGCGGCAACGTTTCCACGTCGGCGCTGGCGGCAGCCGGGATCAGCCAGGGCAAGGACGGCAACCTGGTGATCGACGACAAGAAGATGCAGGCCGCCATCACTGCCGACTCGTCGCAGGTGGCCAAGCTGTTTACCAACGACGGCAAGGGCCTGGCCGACCTGATGGGCGCCAAAGCGACCTCGTTTACCGACAAGAACAGCGTGATCAGCCGCGAGACCACCCAGGTCAACCGCGAGCTCGACGCCACCAACACCAAGCGCGCCGCGCTGACCAAGGCGCTCACCGCCCAGGCCACCGCGCTGGCGGCGCTGTACTCGGCGCAGTCGCAGACCGGCACCGGCGGCGGCATGTTCAGCACCGGCAGTACCGGTTCCACCGGCACCTTGTTCGATTTGCTCGGCTAATCCAAACGAACCTCTTGCACGTAACGGCCCGATGCCGGATCATCACGGCTTGTGTATGAATCCCACTCGGAGGTGTTATGGCAGGAAAGTTCGTTGGCGTGCTGGCGGTGGCTGGTTTGATGGTGGCTGGTCTGGCCCAGGCTCAGGCGCAAGAGGAAAAAGTCCTCAACATCTATAACTGGTCCGACTACATCGCGGAAGACACGGTCAAGAATTTCGAGAAAGAGACCGGCATCAAGGTGCGCTATGATGTGTTCGACAACAACGAAATCCTGAACTCCAAGCTCGTGGCCGGCAAATCGGGCTACGACATCGTGGTGCCTACTGCCCAGTGGGCGCGCCTGCAAATCGAAGGCAAGCTGCTGCGCAAGCTCGACAAATCGAAGCTGCCCAACCTGAAAAACCTCGATCCGGCGATCCAGGCCAAGCTGGCCAGCATCGATCCGAACAACGAATACCTGGTGGACTGGCTGTGGGGTTACACCACGGTCGGCATCAACGTCAATAAAGTGAAAGCCGCGCTTGGCGGCATGCCGATGCCGGCCAATGCCTGGGACCTGGTGTTCGATCCCAAGTATGCATCCAAGGTGAAATCGTGCGGCGTGTCGTTCCTCGATTCGCCGTCGGAGGTGCTGCCGGCCGCGCTGATGTATCTCGGCAAACCGGCGTACTCGAAAAACGCTGCCGATTACGCCGACGCGGGCAAGCTGCTGCAAACCATCCGTCCCAATGTCACCCTGTTCAGTTCGTCAGGCTATATCAACGACATGGCCAATGGCGCCGTGTGCGTGGCGCTGGGCTGGTCGGGCGACATCAATATTGCCCGTCAACGCGCGCTCGACGCCAAGAACGGCAATGTGATCGAGGTGCTGGTACCGAAAACCCCGGCTGCGCTGGTGTTCGACACCATGGCGATTCCCGCCGACGCGCCGCACCCGAACAATGCCCACCTGTGGATCAACTACATCATGCGCCCGGAAGTGCATGCCAGCCTGACCAACAAGGTGTTTTACGCCAACCCGAACACGGCCAGCATGAAGTTCGTGCGCAAGGATATCGCCGGCAACAAGACCGTGTTCCTGTCCGATGCGGACAAGCAGCGCATGGCCGCGCCGGAGTCGGTGCCGGCCGATATCCGCCGCGTGATCACGCGCACCTACACCAAGTTCAAGACGGGCCGCTAAGCCCGTTCCCCAAACGCGGGCCTGGTTATTTGACCAGGTCCGCGCTCATCACCGCCTTCAGATACACGCTGCCCGGATCCCCCGGTTCGCGCTGGGCAAACCACCAGGCGCTGGCCTTGCGGATATCCCAGTCCAGGTCTTCGCCCGTCAGCAGCAGCGCTGCCACCATGCCCAAGGTGGGCTGATGGCCGACCACCAGCACCGAATCCTTGTTGCCCGGCCAGTTGACCGCTTTCAGGATGTCGGCCGGGTCGGCGCCCGGCGCCAGGTCGTTGTGCAGCTTGAACTTGCGGCCCAGCGCTTCCACCGTTTGCAGAGTACGCACGGCCGGACTGGCCATGATGCGGCAGCTGTCGGGCAGTTGCGAGTCGAGCCATAGTCCCATGCGGCGCGCCTGCTTGATGCCCTTGCCGGTCAGCGCGCGTTCCAGGTCGGTCATGCCGGGCGCCGCATCTTCGGCCTCCGCGTGCCGCCACAAAATGAGATCCATATGTTCTCCTCAATGCCAGTTGGTGAAATCAGATCCCGGTGCACCTCCCGGCGCACCTTGCCAAAAATTACTCGATCACTGCGCCGGGCATGCCCAGCGTTTCCATTAAATGTTGTTGAGCGGAGAAACCGCCCTGTTTGCCGCGTGCCTTGCGGCGCTGGTAATGGCCGTCCGGTTCCAGCTCCCAGGCGTTGCGGTTGTCCTTGAGGTAAGGGTTCAACCCTTCCGACATCACGCGCCGCTTGAGCGCCTTGTCCAGGATCGGGAAGGCGACCTCGATGCGGCGGAACAGGTTGCGGCTCATCCAGTCCGCGCTCGACAGCATGATGTCGTGCGCCAGGTCGTTGCGGAAATAATAGATGCGGCTGTGTTCGAGGAAACGGCCGATGATCGAGCGCACCTTGATGTTTTCCGACAGCCCCGGCACGCCCGGCTTCAGGGTGCAGGCGCCGCGCACGATCAGGTCGATCTTGACACCGTCCTTGGACGCTGCGTACAGCGCGCGGATCACCGATTCGTCCACCAGCGCGTTCATCTTAACAATAATCCGGCCCGGACGTCCGCTGCGCGCGATGCGCGCCTCGTTGCGGATGGCCTTGATGATTTCGTTCTGCAAGGCGAACGGCGCCAGCCACAAGTGGTTGAGCCGGTGCGGCTTGGTCAGGCTGGTCAGATGGATGAACACCTCGTTGACCTCCTGGCTGATGCCCGGGTGACAGGTCAGCAAACCGAAGTCGGTGTAGAACTTGGTGGTGGTCGGGTGGTAGTTGCCGGTGCCCAGGTGGGCGTAATACTTCAGCTTGCCTTCCTCGCGGCGGATCACCAGCGCCACCTTGGCGTGGGTTTTCAGGCCCACCACGCCGTAGACGACCTGGGCGCCGGCTTGCTCGAGCTTGTCGGCCCAGTTGATATTGGCTTCTTCGTCGAAGCGCGCCTTCAGTTCCACGATCACGGTCACTTCCTTGCCCGCGCGGGCGGCCGTGATCAGCGCTTCCATCAGGTCGGAATTCATGCCGGTGCGGTAAATCGTCTGCTTGATCGCCACCACGGCCGGATCGTGGGCCGCGCTGCGAATGAAGTCGATGACGGTCTGGAACGACTGGAACGGGTGGTGCAGCAAGATGTCGTGCGCGCGCAGGGCGGCAAAGATGTCGGCGCTACCCGGCTTTTGCGCGCTGCCGGGGAAGAACGGCGCGAAGCGCAGCGACGGATCTTCCACGTGGTCCATGATCTCGGTGAGCCGCACCAGGTTGACCGGGCCGTTGACCGCGTACAACCGGCTTTGCTGCAGGCCGAACTGGTCGAGCAGGAACTGCGACAGCTCGGGCGGGCAATTGATCGCCACTTCCAGCCGCACCGACGTGCCGAACTGGCGGCCCTGCAACTCGCCCTTGAGCGCCTGACGCAGGTTTTTGACTTCATCTTCATCGACCCACAAGTCGCTGTCGCGGGTAACGCGGAACTGCGAATAGGCGATTACTTCGCGCCCGGCAAACAAATCCGAGATATGCGCGTGGATCACCGACGACAGCAGGCAGAACGACACGCCGCCACGGTTGGACAGCCCGTCGGGCAGGCGTATCACGCGCGGCAGCACGCGCGGCGCTTTTAATATCGCAATCGCCGTACCGCGGCCGAAGGCATCCTTGCCCGACAGCGAGACGATGAAATTCAGACTTTTATTGACCACCTGCGGGAACGGGTGGGCCGGGTCGAGCCCGATCGGCGTGAGCAGCGGCCGTACCTCGGTGTCGAAATAATCCTTCACCCACGCGCGCTCGGCCTCGGTGCGTTCGTTGTGGCGCACCAGGTGCACGCCGCTGGCAGCCAGCTCGGGCAGTACTTCCTGGTTGAGAATATTGTATTGGTGGGTGACCAGCGCGTGGCATTCGTTGCTGATGCGGGAGAGGGTGGCGAGCAGGGCGGGGTGGGTGGCCAGCACGCCGTCGGTGCCGGCGGCGGCCAGCAGGCTGGCGACGCGTACTTCAAAGAATTCATCGAGGTTGCTGCTGGCAATACATAAATAACGCAAGCGTTCGAGCAAGGGGATGCTCTTGTCTTCGGCTTGCGCCAGCACCCGGCGGTTGAACATCAGTTGCGACAGCTCGCGGTCGAGGAACGCGGAATTCTTGCCGACTTCGGCATGTACATCAGGCTTCATGTCTCTTTGGTCACTTTGCAGATAAGGTAATTCTAGCCTGTAATTCAACAGAAGAATGATGCAACAGTGTAAAGACCAATTATGACAAGTTTGTGACACACGCTGTCATAAACCGCCAAAACTGCCCGTCTTTTATGACATGGACGTGTCACAATCGCGTTATTCGCTCATGACATGCACCTGTTTTCATAGGGGAGAGGGGTGTTACTCGGAAAAAAACTTCTTTTTGGACATTTTTTCTCGATGTCATAAACCTGTCATATTGGCCGGTTAGACTTCGCAGCATCCTAACCTGTCATAACAAAGGACTTTGAAATGCGAATGAAACAACTGATCTCTTCCCTGGTAGTCGGTGCCTGCGCCATGATGGCTCTCTCGTCCGCTGCCACCGCTGCCGATATGACCGGCGCCGGCGCGACCTTCCCATACCCAATCTACGCAAAATGGGCTGAGACCTACAAAGCCTCTACCGGCAATGGCCTGAACTACCAGTCCGTCGGTTCGGGCGCTGGCATCAAGCAAATCAAAGCCAAGACCGTCGATTTCGGCGCCTCGGATGCCCCAATGAAAGCGGAAGACCTCGATGCCGAAGGCCTGATGCAGTTCCCGGCCATCATGGGCGGCGTGGTTACCGTGGTCAACGTTCCAGGCCTGGCCCCAGGTCAACTGAAACTGACCGGTCCGATCGTGGCCGACATCTACCTGGGCAAGATCACCAAGTGGAACGACCCGGCAATCGCCGCACAAAATGCCGGCGTCAACCTGCCAGCAGAAGACATCACCGTGGTGCACCGCGCCGACGGTTCGGGCACCTCGTTCCTGTTCACCGACTACCTGTCGAAAACCAGCCCTGATTTCAAATCGAAAATCGGCGCCGGCACCGCAGTGAAATGGATCGTGGGCGTGGGCGGCAAGGGTAACGAAGGCGTCGCCGCCAACGTGCAGCGTATCAAGGGTTCGATCGGCTACGTCGAGTGGGCGTACGCCAAGAAAAACAAGATGCAGCACACCCAGCTGAAAAACAAGGACGGCAACTTCCTGCAACCTGACGACGAGTTCTTCAAGGCAGCAGCCGCCAACGCCGAGTGGACCAAGACCCCGGGCTTCGGCGTGGTGCTGACCGACCAGGCTGGTAAAAACTCGTGGCCGATCACCGGCGTGTCGTTCATCCTGATGCACAAAGTGCAACCGGACGCCAACAAGGGCAAGGAAGTCGTGAAATTCTTCGACTGGGCCTTCAAAAACGGCGGCAAGTCGGCTGTTGAACTGGACTACGTACCACTGCCTGACTCGGTGGTGAAACTGGTGCAGGATTCCTGGAAAGCCAACCTGAAAGACGCTTCGGGCAAGGCCATCTACTAATCCTGATTCCCTTCACTGCCTGCAATACAAGGCGGTGAGGGGGTTAGCCTGCGGTGCCCATGTGGACATCGCAGGCTAGCTTACCTTCCCGAGATAACAATATGAGCGCTGACATCACTACCACGCCAATTCCAAAACCGGAGCCGGCCTCGCAATTTAGTACTGCGCAGGCCACCGCTGCTGAACAAGCCGCCATGCAGTCGATGATGCGGACCATGCGCAAGCAGCGCATCCAGGACTTCTTCTTCCACAAAACCACCATGCTGTTTGCCCTGTCGGTGCTGCTGGTGCTGCTGGGAATTATCATTTCGCTCATGGTCGGCGCCTGGCCGGCTTTCAAGGAGTTCGGTCCCGGCTTCATCACCCGCGTCGAGTGGGATCCGGTCAACGACCAGTACGGCGCCATGATCGCCATCGTCGGCACCCTGGCCACTTCCGGCATCGCCCTGCTGATCGCGTTCCCGATCAGCTTTGGTATCGCGCTGTTCCTCACCGAAATCTGCCCCGCCTCGCTGCGCCGCCCGCTCGGCACCGCGGTCGAACTGCTGGCCGGCGTGCCGTCGATCATCTACGGCATGTGGGGCCTGTTCGTGTTCGCACCGCTGTTCGGCGACTACGTGCAACCGTTCCTGAAAAGCACCCTGGGCGTGCTGCCGATAATCGGACCATTCTTCAGCGGCCCCACCATGGGCATCGGCATCCTGACCGCCGCCCTGATCCTGGCCGTGATGATCATCCCGTTCATCTCGTCAGTGATGCGCGACGTGTTCGAAATCGTGCCGGCTGTATTGAAAGAATCGGCTTATGGCCTGGGCTGCACCCGCTGGGAAGTGGTGCGCAAGATCGTGCTGCCGTACACCAAGACCGGCGTGGTCGGCGGTGTGATGCTGGGTCTGGGCCGCGCCCTGGGCGAGACCATGGCCGTGACCTTCGTGATCGGTAACGCCAACAAGCTGTCGTTCTCGCTGTTCGCTGCCGGTAACTCGATCGCCTCGACGCTGGCCAACGAATTCGCCGAATCGGACACCGTGCTGCACACGTCGTCGCTGTTCGCCCTGGCGCTGATCCTGTTTGTCATCACCTTTATCGTCCTGTCCGCCGCCAAACTGATGTTGGTTGGCATGTCCCGCAAGGAAGGCCTCAAATGAACCAAGCTGCCATCAACCCGCAGGAACCGATTGTTCCGATGAACAAGGTGTACCGCAAGCGCCTGTTGCGCCACCGCGTGGGCATCGCCATGTCGGTGCTGGCGATGTCGCTGGGCCTGGCCGTGCTGGCCTGGATCCTGGTCACCCTGGTCATCAACGGCTTCAGCGCCCTGTCGGTGAACATGTTCACCGAAAGCACCCCGGCGCCGGGCAGCGAAGGCGGTGGTCTGGCCAACGCCATCTTCGGCACCTTCATGATCGTCGGCCTGTCCACGCTGGTGAGCACGCCGATCGGCATCCTGGCCGGCATGTACCTGGCCGAGTACGGCAACGAGAACAAGCTGGCCGCTGTCACCCGCTTTGTTACCGACATCATGCTCTCCGCCCCGTCGATCGTGATCGGCATGTTCGTGTGGGCTGCCTACGTGGCCACCACCAACCATTACTCCGGTTACGCCGGTTCGATCGCGCTGGCCCTGATTGCCGTGCCGGTCGTGGTGCGCACCACCGACAACATGCTGCGCCTGGTACCAAGCAGCCTGCTGGAAGCGGCGTTCGCCCTCGGCGCGCCGCGCTGGAAAGTGGCGATGACGGTGCGTCTGCGCGCCGTGAAAGCCGGCGTGATCACCGGCGTGCTGCTGGCCGTGGCCCGCATCTCGGGCGAAACCGCGCCGCTGCTGTTCACTGCCCTCAACAACCAGTTCTTCAGCAAGGACATGAACGGCCCGATGGCCAACTTGCCGGTCGTGATTTATGGTTTCGCCATGAGCCCGTACGACAACTGGCGCGAACTGGCCTGGGGCGGCGCGCTGCTGGTCACCTTCAGTGTGCTGGCGCTTAACATCGTCTCGCGCACCATGTTCAGCCAAAAAATTCCAAACTAATTAGCGACCACTTACATAAAGCGATCGACACATAATGAATACGCAACTGAGCCCAGAAACGACTACCGCGCCAGCAGGCGCCGGCAAGCGCACCACCATCGCCATCTCGAACCTGAATTTTTTCTACGGCAAGACCCAGAGCCTGACCAACGTCAACCTGAACATCCACGAGCGCCAGGTCACCGCCTTCATCGGCCCGTCGGGCTGTGGCAAATCGACCTTGCTGCGCACGCTCAACCGCATGTACGACCTGTACCCTGGCCAGCGCGCCGAAGGTTCGATCATGTACCGCGGCCGTAACATCCTCGATGCCGGCCAGGACTTGAACATGCTGCGCGCCAAAATCGGCATGGTGTTCCAGAAGCCGACCCCGTTCCCGATGTCGATCTACGACAACATCGCCTTCGGCGTGCGCCTGTACGAAGACCTGTCGAAAGGCGAGATGGACGAGCGCGTGGAATGGGCGCTGAAGAAAGCCGCACTGTGGGGCGAAGTAAAAGACAAGCTGACCAAGAGCGGCCTGTCGCTGTCGGGCGGCCAGCAACAGCGCCTGTGCATCGCGCGCGGCGTGGCGGTGAAACCTGACGTGCTGCTGCTCGACGAGCCAACCTCGGCGCTGGATCCGATCTCGACCTCGAAAGTGGAAGAACTGATCAGCGAACTCAAGCAAGACTACACGATTGCCATCGTTACCCACAATATGCAGCAGGCCGCGCGTTGCTCGGACTACACCGCCTATATGTACCTGGGCGAGCTGGTGGAGTTCGGCGAGACCGACCAGATCTTCATGAATCCTGCGCGCAAGGAAACCCAGGATTACATCACCGGCCGCTTCGGCTGATCGACACTTATAATACGTCATTACGGAGAATCAGCATGATCGGTGAGCACTCATCCAAACAATACGATAACGAACTCGAAGCCATCCGCTCCAAGGTGCTCTTGATGGGCGGCATCGTCGAGACCCAGTTCCTCGACGCCATGACCTGCTTCCGCATCGGCAACCCGGAACGGGCCGACCGCGTGATGCGCGAAGACGATACCGTCAACCAGCTCGAAGTGTCGCTCGACGACGCCTGCAGCCACCTGATCGTGCGCCGCCAGCCGGCCGCCAACGATCTGCGCACCATCATGGCCACCATCAAGGTGATTACCGACCTGGAACGCATCGGCGACGAAGCAACCAAGATCGCCCGCACCGCCAAGGCACTGCATTCGCGCGGCACGGCCACCGTGAACCATTACGAAATGGTGCGCAATATCGCCAACAACACCAGCGACATGCTGCACGACGCGCTTGACGCGTTCGCGCGCAACGACGGTGTCCAGGCACTCAAACTGATCGCCCAGGATGCCGTGATCGATCACGAATTCCGTTCGATCATGCGCAACCTGATCACCTTCATGATGGAAGATCCGCGCACGATTTCGGCCGCACTGGACACGCTGTGGGTGGCCAAGGCCATCGAGCGCATCGGTGACCATGCCAAGAACATCGCCGAGTACGTGATTTACGTGGTCGAAGGCAAGGACATCCGTCACACCAAAACCGTACCGGCTATCGAAGACAACGTCGAACCTGCTGAATAAAGAAACACAAAGATATGGCTTCTGATAAAACCACCGTACTGATCGTGGAAGATGAACCGGCGATTGTCGAGTTGGTGACTTTTTCGCTGCGTGAGGCAGGCTGGAACTGCTGCGCGGTGCAAAGCGTGGGCGAGGCCTGGGAGTTCATCCAGACCCGCACCCCGCAGCTGATTTTGCTCGACTGGATGTTGCCGGATCAAACCGGCTTGCGCCTGCTGGCGCGCATCCGTTCCGACCGCAATTTCCAGGAAATCCCGGTCATCATGCTCACCGCAAAAAGCATGGAAGAGGACAAGCTGGCGGGCCTGAACACCGGCGCCGACGACTACGTCACCAAGCCGTTCTCGCCGCGCGAGCTGCTGGCCCGCGCGCGCGCGCTGCTGCGCCGCAAGAGCCCGGAGCACGCGCAATCGACCATGCGCGCGGCCAATATCGCGCTCGACCCGGTCAGCTGCACGGTGTCGATGGACGACCAGAAGATCGACATCGGCCACGCCGAGTACAAGCTGCTCAAGTTCCTGCTGGCCCACCCCGAGCGCGTGTTCTCGCGCAGCCAGTTGCTCGACAAGGTGTGGGGCGACCACGTGGTGATCGAGGAGCGCACGGTGGACGTCCACGTGCTGCGCCTGCGCAAGGCCCTCAAGGAAGCCGAGCACCTGATCAAGACCGTGCGCAGTGTCGGTTACATGTTGTCGGAGAAAACCTAGTCTCATGAATCCAAAACTGCTGTTCTGGGTACCCGCCGCCTTGCGCACCGCGCTCGTTGCAGCGGGCTGCGCGTTGTTGGGCTGGATGTTCGGCTGGATGACCGGTGTTGTCGTGGCCTTGCTGGCGACGATGGTGATGGTGTTCGTGCAGCTGTCCTATCTTTACCAGCTCAGCAACTGGATGGACGACCCGCAAAGCGCCAAGCTGCCCGACGGCTGGGGCGCCTGGACCAATATCTTCTCGCGCCTGTACCGCATGCGCCGCGACGACGAAAAAAACCAGACCGAGCTGACCGAGTGGCTGGCGCGCTTCCGCCAGGCCATGCACCTGCTGCCCGACGGCGTGGTGATCATGGACGATGTGCTGTTCCTCGAGTGGTGCAACCCGGCCGCCGAGAAGCACCTGGGCCTCACGCACGAGCGCGACAAGGGCATGCGCGTGACCAACCTGGTGCGCAACCCGGACTTCATGGATTACATCATCCTCGGCCGCTACGAGCAGCCGCTGACGATCAGCTTCCGCGAGCGCAAACTCATCGTGCACATCATTCCGTTCGAGAACCGCCGCCAGATTTTGGTCACGCACGATGCCACCGAGACCGAGCGCATCGAAGAAATGCGGCGCGACTTCATCGCCAACGCCTCGCACGAGCTGCGCACGCCGCTGACGGTGATCGTCGGTTTCCTGGAAATTGCCGCCTCGGAAGGGCTGGACGTGGCCACCCGCAACGCCCACCTGAAACTGATGACGGAGCAGGGCCACCGCATGCAGCACCTGATCGAGGACATGCTGACCCTGTCGCGGCTGGAGTCGGTCGATTACCCGATGCGGCCCGAAACCGTCGATGTGCGCCGCCTGATGGAGCAGGTGGCCAGCGACGCCCGCGCCTTATCGGCCGGCAAGCACGAGATCACCTTGCAGATCGACGGCCCCGACGTGGTGGGCAGCTACGAGGAATTGCACAGCGCCTTTGGCAACCTTGCCTCCAACGCGGTGCGCTACACGCCGGTTGGCGGCAAGATCGCGCTGGTGTGGCGCGAGTTCGAAGCAGGCATCAAGTTCAAGGTGGAAGATACCGGCATCGGCATCAGCCCCGAGCATATCTCGCGCCTGACCGAGCGTTTCTACCGGGTGGACAAGAGCCGTTCGCGCGAGACCCAGGGTACCGGCCTGGGCCTGGCGATCGTCAAGCACGTGCTGCTGCGCCATGGCGGCACCTTGCAAATCAAGTCGGAAGCAGGCAAGGGCAGCACCTTTATCGTCTGCCTGCCCAAGAGCGCGATCGTGCCGAAGCAGGCCGAGCTGCTGCTCACCCAAGCCACTGCTTAGTCAAGCCACTGCCTAGTCAAACCACTGCGTCAGCGTGGCGCGGGCCTTGGCCGTGTGTTCATCCTTGATGTACACGGCCACCGCGCCCAGCGCCGCCAATAAAATCCCCAGGTCGTCGCTATAGCCCACCACCGGCAGCAGATCGGGTATGCCGTCCAGCGGCGAGATGAAATAGCCGAGCGCGCCATAGATGGTGGCCTTGGCCCAGCGCGGCGTGTCCGGGTCGGTGGCCGAGTAATACATTTTGAGTGCCGGTTCCAGCACGCCGCGGCCCGCCGTCTTGGCGTAACCCCTGACCTTGCCCCAGAAGCCGTCGTCGGAATACTGCGCCGTGTAGTCGGCAGCGTTGTCGGTCTTTGCCATCGTGTATCCCAGTTCAAATGATGATGCGGTCTATGGTAGCGGTAATTGCGCTTGGGCGTCGCCCTAACTCTTGCGCGGCATGGCCCGCAAGCAAGTATTAAGCGCATCCTCGAACGAAGCGGACACGTGGTCGGCCTGCGGGAAGTCGCAGTCCTTGAGGTCGCGGTTGCCGAACGGGCTGGGCAGCAGCACCGCCAGCTGCTTGGCGTGTGGCAGGCGCACCCGCAGCTCGGCCATCAGCTGGCGCATTTGCGGCGTATCGTTGACCGGATCGACCGTCACTAGGCACACGATGGATACCAGCTCGGCAGTGGCTTCGGGCGGCAGCGGCTCGTCGATGTCTTCGCTGCTCATGCTGCGGGCGTCGAGTTTCTGGTCGCGCATGATGCGCACCAGGATCTCGGTGGCCAGCTCGTCGTACGACGTCGCCAGGCCCACGCTCAGGATCAGGCTGCCGGGCGGGATGTCGAACGAGCCTTGCCATTCGCCGGTGGCCGAGATGCGCCGCTCGCGCAGCTGGCGCCCGATGCCCATGCCGGCCAGCGCCGAGCTGCCTTTGCCGGCCTTGGGCGCCTTGGGGCGGCGCCACCACGACTTGCGGTCGCTCAGCGTCTCGATCACGGTAATGATGGCGCTGGTGACCTTGGCCTGTTCATCGGCCGTGATGGTCTTGCCGCGCAGGTCGAAGTTGGCCAGGTGCAGTGCCGGCACCAGCACGCTGTCGCAGTACTGGGCCAGCGTCTTCTTGCGCATGTAGCGCCGCGCCGCCGCAATGATCTCGTGGGCGTCGCCCGACAAGGCGCGCTGGTAAAAATTCTGCGGCAAGGTCAGGGCCGGCAATTCTCCGAACATGATTTCCAGCACTTTCAAAGCCCGGATGTACCGGCCGGCCACTACCAGGCAGAGGGTGAGCGGCGTGGACAGCACCAGGCCGACCGGGCCCCAGATCCAGCTCCAGAATATCGCCGCCACCACCACCGACAGCGGCGACAGCCCGGTCGTGTGGCCGTACAGCTTGGGTTCGACGGTTTGCGCGACCACGATGTCCACGACCAAAAAGATGCCGAATGTCATCAGCGCCAGCGACCAGCCCGGGTCGATCGCGGCGGCCAGCAGCGTGGCGCACAGCGCGGCGATCCAGAAGCCGACGTAGGGAACGTAGCGCAGCACGGCGGTCATCGCCGCCCACAGCAGCGCCTGCGACAGGCCGATGATCGACAGCCCGATCCAGATCACCAGCCCGGTGCACGCATTGACTGCGAATTGCGAGATGAAAAAGCGCGACAGCCGCTCGCCGGCATCGTTGACCGCGACCGTGGTGGCGCGCAAGTCTTCGCCGCCTGCCAGCCGGATGAAGCGGTCGCGCAGCGATTCATGTTCGAGCAGCACGAAGATCAGCACGATGAAGACGATGCCGGCCGTCTCCAGCGGCGGCCACACCGAAGCGACCACCTTGGAGAGAATTTGCAAGGGCTTCAAGTCCGGTTCGTGGATTTCCACCAGCACCGGCTTGGTGCCATCGCTGGCCAGGCGCGGCTTTGGCGCCTTACCGAACTCATCGCTTGAATTCTGGGTCAGGTGCTCGATCAGTTGCCCGGCCGGGCCGCCGATGCTGCCAATGGTGCCGCGCGTAATCTCGTTGAGCACTTCGAGCTTGGTGGCGATGGTGTCCTGGTACTGCGGCAGGCTCGCTCCCAGGCGCGTGACCTGGGTGACGATCACCGCGCCGGCCATCAGCACCACGGCCGCTACCACGGCCACGCCGGTGAGCACCGAGGCGGTCGGCCCCAGTCCCACGCGGCGCAAGGCCCGCACGAATGGCGCGATCAAAAAGCTCAGGATGAAGGCGAGGGTGATCGGGATCAGCACGTCGCGGCCGAAATACAACAGGGCCAGGACGGTGGCAGTGCCGACCAGGCCGACAACGGCGTTGGGTAATGCGCGAGCTGGTAATGAATCTGACACCGTGTTCCCTGAAAATCGTGAGCGTGACGCAGGACGACGCACCTGCCTTGTCGAGCCTAGATTATGGGGTGCACGGTGTCAATCGAATTTACCGGACGCAACAGAGTCAGCCGGCCTTTTTCTGATTAATGCCTGCCGCAAGCATCGCCGCATCGCGGGCGGCGTTGATCTCGTGCACCATGTCGCTCAGGCCGCGTGCAGTCACCTTCGGTAACAGCGACTGGTCCACCCTGGACGACGATGTGATGTCATTGGCACTGGTCTGGCCGGGCAGCGGCAGGAAATTATCATAAATCACCGTGCCGGGTACGGCGCGCATCAGCTCGGCCAGGCGGCGGTCGGCCAGGCTCTGGCCGGCAAAGTCTTCGGTCAGTTTCAGACCCGGCACGTTCTGCTGGGTGTAGGCGCTGCCGCTGTCGTACACCATGGCGACGACCTGGCCATTCTTGACGATCTGGGCGAACACCCGGTCAGGGTTGGCAGCGGCCGCCGCCTGGTTCGCTTGCTGGCGTGCTTCCACCTGCTGGTCGTGCTGGGCCAGTTCGGCCTGCAAGTGCTCGGGTAGCTTGAATGCCACCATTTTCTTCTGCTCGACTAACTGGCCGACAGAAGTGACAGAGCCCTGGATCTTGAACGAAGCCGAACCTTCGATGCGCGACATGACAAATCCTTGGTGAATGAGAGGAAGACCAACGGCAGGTTAGCACGAAAGTAATTCTTTTGGTAAACATTGACTTTCAACTACGATAGTCGCCCTCGCCATTCACCGCGATTGCCTAGAACTTGTAGACCAGGCCGGTCGTGACCATCGGCGTGGTTTTGCGCTTGGTCAGCGGGCTGTCGGCGGCATCTCCGACCATGCGGGTCAAGCCGGCGGCGCTGGTGACCGACCAGCGCGCGCCGATCGCGTGGTTCCAGTTGACGCCGACGTTGATGTTTTCGAAGCCGCGTTCGGCGCGGTAGCTACCGTAGCCCGAGCGCGCGCTCTGGGTGGCGGTGACGCCGTAGTAGGTTTGCGCATGCTTGTTGTCGCCATAGACGGCGGAGGCGTTGAACGACAACTGGTCGCTGGCGCTGGTATAGAACGGGGTGGACGCGCCGATGGTGTAAGTGCTGCCGTTGTCCCGCCTGGACAGGGCCTGGGCGGTGCTCAGCGACAGGCCGATGGTGCCGACCTGGTAGGTAGCCGTCAGCAGGGCCAGCGCGCCGCCATGGACTTTACCCATGCCGCGCAAGTCATCGGAACCGGCGCCGAAGTTGCGCTTGTGCTCGTCGCGCTTGCCGCCATAGCCGAGCGCGGCCGAGAGACCGAAGCCGCCGGCAGCAGTCTGGTAACCGAGGCCGCGCCGGGTGCTGGCAAAGAAGCCATTGCCGAAGCTGTGGTCGAGGATGGGAGCGCCCACCAGGTGGTTGTCGTCGGCGCCGGCGTATTCGGGTACATAGCCGATGCCGATGCCGACCAGTGTACCTTCCGGAGCGGTCTGGGCAGCGGCATGGCCGGCGGCGCCGACAGCGCACAGGGAGACAAACAGGGGGGCTAACTTGAGGTTGAAACGCATGATGATTTCCTGGAAAGAGTGGTTCGGAGTCTGCTGGCATCTGGACGTGCCGGCTGGGACGGGTGGCAGTGTGTCACAAACCGCGCCAGACGCCGACACCGCAGGCGCGTCGGCATTTCAAGTATCATTTGGCGAATTCAATGGTATCGCCTGCCGATGCCGCGTCTCCTGGAGCTGCCATGCCTGATACCCCAGCACTACATTCCTCACCCCAGCCCGCGCTCACGCTGTATTACCACCCGCTGGCGTCGTTCTGCCACAAGGTGCTGATCGCGCTGTACGAAAACGGCACCGAGTTCGACAAGCGCGTCATCAACGTGGGCGAGGACGCCGATCGCGCCGAGCTCACGGCCATGTGGCCGATCTGCAAGTTCCCGGTGATCCGCGACCACGAGCGCATGCGCGACATCCCGGAAACCTCGATCATCATCGAGTACCTGGACCACCATTTTCCCGGCCCGCAGCCGATGATCCCGGCCGACTGGGACGCCGCGCTCGACGTGCGGCTGTGGGACCGGTTCTTCGACAATTACGTGCAGGTGCCGGTGCAGACCATCGTCACCGGCCACCTGACCGGGATGCAGTGCGACCGCACCAAGGAGCGCACCAAGCTCAAGACCGCCTACAAGATGATCGAGAAGCGCATGGCCAGCCGCTCGTGGATGAGCGGCGAGCACTTCAGCCTGGCAGACTGCGCAGCGGCGCCGGCGCTGTTCTACGCCGCCACGCTGTTGCCGTTTCCCGAGGAGTACACCAACCTGCAGTCGTACTTCGAGCGGCTGGTGCTGCGCCCGTCGGTGCGCCGCGTGCTGGAAGAATCGAAACCTTACTTCCCGCTGTACCCGTTCGTGGCCGGGATTCCCGAGCGCTTCCTGTAGGGTTGGTGCAGTGCCGCACGGTGCGCACAGTGAGAACTTGGAATGATGGGTTACTTCACTGTTCTCACTGAAAGGCAAGCATGCAACCTGAAAACCCCAACGCATCTCGCCGGGCCATGGTCGGCGGCCTCGCCACCGGCCTGCTGGGCGCGGCCATCGTTCCCGCCTCGGCAGCTACGGCTGCGGACCAGGTCAGCAAAGGCACGCCGGCATCCGCGCCAAACGTGCCGCTGCTCGATCCGTGCACTGCCTATAAGCAGCCGCCGTTCGAGACGCAACAGCAACCATGGCCTGGCCTCTCCGGCAAGATGAACCCGCGCCCCGACCACGGTGAGACTACCTACAAGGGCAGCGGCCGTCTCAAGGGGCGCAAGGCGCTGATCACCGGTGGCGACTCCGGCATCGGTCGCGCTGCCGCCATTGCCTACGCGCGCGAGGGCGCCGACGTGGCGATCAACTACCTGCCGGCCGAGGAAGCCGATGCGCGCGAGGTGGCCGACCTGATCCGCGCCGCCGGCCGCAAGGCTGTGCTGATCCCGGGCGACCTCAAGGATGAAGCGTTTTGCCGCCGCCTAGTGGCGGACGCCGCGCGCGACCTTGGCGGTCTGGACATCGTGGTCAACAATGCCGCGCGCCAGTTTTCGCGCAAGTCCATTCTCGACCTCACCACTGCCGAGTTCGACGAAACCTATAAAACCAATGTGTATGCGACGTTCTGGGTGACCAAGGCGGCGGTGCCACTGCTTAAACCCGGCGCGACCATCATCAACACCACCTCGGTGCAGGCGTACGACCCGAGCGAAAACCTGCTCGACTACGCGTCCACCAAGGCGGCAATCATGAATTTCAGCAAAGGATTGGCCAAGCAGCTCGCGCCCCAGGGCATCCGCGTCAATGCGGTAGCGCCCGGGCCATTCTGGACCCCGCTGCAGGTGACGGGCGGCCAGCCGCCGGAAAAGCTGCCCGAGTTCGGCGCCGACTCGCCGCTGAAACGCCCCGGCCAACCGGCCGAACTGGCTGCCGTATATGTGTTGCTGGCCTCTAACGAGTCGAGCTACGCCACCGGCCAGGTGTATGCGGCAGTGGGCGGAGCGGGGGGGCCATAAATCCCGGCTAGTTCTTGTTGCCGCTATCTTCCGCGCTTTGCATGGACGCGGGTTCCTGCATGGCGCGGTTTTGCGTGGCGACCTGGGCAAAGCGGCTGGCCTGGTCGATCAGGTCGCGGCTAGCGGTCTGGTTGATGCGCCATTGCTGATCGGTTTCGGCTGCGGCCTTTTGCGACACCACCTCGGCCAGCGCGGTGGCCGTGCGCGTGGTTTGGGGCACGTGCTGGCGCATCACGTCGGTGATCGAGGTCTGGAAGTCGCTGGCGATTTGCGCCACGTGCCGCTGGTACGAGTGCAAGGTCTGAGCGACGGCCTCTGCCGTGGGTCCTGCCACTTCACTGCGCTCGGCGGCCGGGGTGAGTACGGCTTGCTGCCAGGCATTGCTGGACTGTAGCAACCAGTCGCGGCCAAATTGCAGGTTGGCTTCTGCCAGTTGCCGGGTGGAGTGAACCACGGCCAGCGCCACGTCGTTGACGTACGCGATTCTTGCTGCGATATGCTCTTTGGCTACGGGCGAGATGGTGTCCACAAACGAATTCATGTCATGCTCCTCAAACTGGAAAGGGGCCAATACAGGAAGTGCCGAGAGCGCTTTGGCCGGACGCCCAGTTTCACAGTTTCGCAGGTTCAGCCGACGTGCGCCATACTTGTCCGGGCAGAAAACTTTAAATTTCCTCCATCCCCATATTTCATCGCACTCTAAGCAACGCTTAAGATCTGCAAGTGAACCCAGTCGTGACAGGCTTCGGCACACGGTGGCGCCGACTATAATATTCACCTTCTTCAGGAGAAATTATGTCGGTACCTTCAGTTCTTTATCTGCATGGCGGTCCGGGCCTGGGCCCTGTGTTCGAACTTGCCCGTTATCCCGATGCCACCCACGTCCACTGGTGGCGCCAGCCGCTGGCCAAGCCCTGCGCGGCGCGGCCGTTCCTGGATTTGCAGGCGTCCGCGTTGGAAGAGTTACGCCGGCTGGCGGCCGAACGCGGCGCCCCGGTCACGCTGGCGGCCAGCTCTTTCGGCGCCCACCTGGCCGTGCACCTGGCGCGCCATGCGCCGGAGCTGATTGCCCGCATCGTACTGCTGGCCCCCACCTTCGATCCCGAACAGGCCGCGTTGCGCCTGGCCCGGCGCGCGTTCCGCGTGCACACCGACCATCCGTGCGCGGGCCAGCTGGCCATCGCGCTGGCGGCCTACGAGGATGATCCAGGCCGGCCGCGGTTCTGGGACGTGTTTGGCGCGCTGTCGCTGCTGCCCGATGTGACCTCGCTGTACTTCGGTCCCAACGGTGGTGAAGCGGCAGCGCGCTCGTTCGCGGAACTGATCGAGCAACCGGGCGCCTTCGACGGCCCGACGTCGGTGGCAACCTCGGACGATTTTTCGGCGATTGATCGCCGCCCGGTGGTCAGCGCCTTTAGCGGCCCGGTCACGGTGCTGTTCGGCGCGCATGATCCGATGATCGATGCGCAGCAGGACCAGGCGGTATGGAGTGTGATCTTCCCGCAGGCAGAGTTTTTCAAAGTGGAGACCGGGCATTTCCCGCTGCTGGAGCTTACCCTGGAAGAATGCGGGATCGGCGCGCCGTAGCACACTGCAGCCAGATCCGTTGCCGGGGGGCGGCCGCCTGAAAGCGTCGTTTTGCATTGGCGGACCTCCGCGCAGGCGCGCGATCCAATGCGGCGCACATTTCAACCAATTGCACACAACCCGGGTCCCCGCCTTCGCGGCTGTCCGCCATACGGTACGACGGCCAAGGAGCGCTCAGCTTCGCGGCATTCGCTATTGCGCCGGCTTTTTCGGCTCCGCCGGCCCGATATTTTCATCGATATCGCTCGACGCCGACTGCACCCGCTTGTAATCGACCGCGCCGCTGTTTTCCGGCAGTGGCGCACCCGTGTACACCAGCGCCAGTTCCGCCAATGCCGCCGTGTTGTCGGCGCCAAAGCCCGACAGGGCGGTGAAGCGCAGCTGGCGCGCCGTCACGTTGCGGCCGAAGGCGATGCGCTGCTGGTCGTAAGTCGAGACCAGCGCGCCGCGTTGCAGCTCCTGCCAGTGCGCGCCGTCGTCGCTGGTCTCCACCAGGTATTCGCGTACATCGCCCTCGTGGTCGCGGTGGTTCTGGCGCGGCATCAGCAACAGCCCGGAGAATGACGCCGGCCTGGCGAAAGTGATGGTCAGCGCTTGCGGCATGCGCTGCGCTTTCTGGTCGCCCGCGCTCCAGAACGTGTTCGGATCGCCGTCGATGGCGTAAGCGGGGTTGTTGCCTCCCGCCGCCTGCGCACCAAGCTTTTTCATCACCAGCGTATCGAACAGCGCCAGCCGCACCTCAAAGGCGCTGACGGCCACTTGCGGCTCGAAGCGGCTCGACGCCATGTAGTCGAGCACCGACTTGCGCAACTGGCGCGCGACGATGCGTTGGTCCAGGTTCGAAGCCAGGTCGGCGCTGGATATCATCAGGCGGCCGCTGCCGACCTTCGCTTCCGCCAGCAAGCCCAGCTTGTAGTTGCGGTTCCAGTCATCGACCGGCTGGACGATCGGTTGCAAAGCGGCCGGCAACTTGTCGAGATTGATGGTGCGCGCGCCTTTGATCAGTTCCGTCCATTGCCAGTCGTTGAACCGGTCGGTGGGGAAGTGCGCCAGCGCCGGGTGACGGTTGTCGATCGCCACGCCCAGCGTGCGGCTCCAGGCCGGGTTCATCAAACGGTTCCAGAACACCGGCACGCTGTCGAGCGGCGGTCCGCTCCAGTCGAGGTCCGCCGCCAGCGGCAGGTACAACACCTTGCCACCCTGCGCCAGGCGCGCTTCGGCCGCGTTCCAGCTGCGCGTAATCAGCACATCGGCTGGCTCGGCCTTGTCGGTAGCTGCTGCTGCCGGATATACCCAGATGCGCCAGTCATTCTGCCCCGCAACGTGTGGTGCGCCGGCGGGCGTGCCATTCACCGCACCATCGATCGTCACTTCAAGGCGGTAAGTCTGCGGCGCCGCCAGGTCGCGCAGCGGCAGTTCGATCGTGCCCAGCGCGATGTTCTTGCCGATGGCGATGGTCTGGCGTGCGAAGGCGCCGCTGGCGGCTACCCGGCCGGCGTCGTCCAGCAGTTGCCAGCGCGGCTGGGCATCGACCAGCGGTGCGGCGCCGAAGTGCGCCACTTCCACCGGCACGGTCAAGCTGTCGGTCGTGGTGTACACGCGCTTGGCCAGGCGCGCCAGCGGCACGGTCTCGCCGTTAAAGCGGCGGAACTCGGGCGCCGTCACATAGCCTTTCGGCTCCCAGAAGGTGTCGAGCACGCCGACCAGCGCCGTGCCCTGGCCCAGGTAGTCGTGCAGGTCCAGCAATTGATAGCCGCCCAGGCCCGGCGTGCGCAGGTTCGCTTCGATTTCTTCCTTGTAGGCCTGCACCTGGAATTTGCCGGAAGCCCAGGCAAAATCCTTGTTGCGCGCGGCCATGCCGTGGCGCGCCAGCGAGTCGCGGAAGATCTCGTAATTCCCCGGCCGCAGGTAGCCGGTAAATTTATCGATGATGTCGTAGTCGGGGTAGGCCACCCATTGCCCGGTCTCGTGCGACACCACCGGCACGTTCACACCCTCGAGCGACGCGCCGTAGTCGCGCCCGAACCATCCGCGCTCGCCGCGCAGCGGCTTGGGTCCGATGCGCTGCATGGCCAGGTAGTCGGTACCGTCGGCCAATCCCGGCACCTGCTTCTCGGTGTGACCGGTGCCGTTGGTGTACAACCGGCGCGGGTCGGCCTGGCGATAGTGGGCGATCCACTTGTCGAATGCTTCCTTCCACTTGCCTTTCGGTTCGTTGCTGGGGCTGAGCAGCAGGAATGATGGATGGTTGCCGTAGGCGCGGATCATGCGCTCGGTTTCTTCGTACAGCATCGCTTCCATGGCCGTGCCGGGCGAGACGTCGTTCCACATGCCTGGTTCCGGTTGCAGATACACGCCCAGTTCGTCGGCGGCCTGGAACGCCGCCTCGGGCGGGCAGAACGAGTGGAAGCGGATGTGGTTGATGCCCCAGTCCTTGTTGATCTGGATGATCTTGCGCCAGTAGGCGACGTCGGTGGGCGGATAGCCGGTGAGCGGGAAGTCGCCGCCGTGGTGGGTGCCGCGCAGGAAAATCGTGCGGCCGTTGAGCACGAAGTCCTTGCCGACGGCTGCAATCTGCGCAAAGCCGAAGCGCACGTTCTTCGTGTGGGCGGCATTCGGGCCTTGCAGTTGCAGGCGCAAGTCGTGCAGCACCGGGTGGAACTCGTCCCAGGTCTGCGCGTTGGCTGCAAACTTGACGGTGATCTCGGCATTGCCGCCATTCGCGCTCCAGCGCACCGGGTGGCGCACGCCGTTGGCGGTGATGGCGCCGCTGCCGGCGCGCCCACCCACGTTGCCGATCCTGATTTTCACCAGCGCGGTCCGGTCTCGCACGTTCGGGTATACCTGGGCGTCGTCGATCCATACCGGGGACGTCGCGCGCAGTTCCAGTTTGCCGATGATGCCGTTCCAGCTCATGCCCAGCGAATCGGAGACCGAATGGGCGTCGGGCCGGTAGGCCATCAGCATGCGGTTGTCCACCCGGATCGAGATGCGATGGCGGCCCGGCGCCAGCAGGCCCAGGTCGTATTCATGCTCCGCCACCAGGCTCAGATTACTGCCCACCTGGCGGTCATCGATCCACACGGTGGAGCCCCAGCGCGGGCGTTCCAGGTGCAGCACCACGCGCTGGCCGCGCCAGCCCTTGGGCACATTGCCCTGGCTGCCTGCTGCGGCCGGAATATTACCCCGGCCGCCTGCTGCGGCCAGAATATCACCCCGGCCGCCGGCTGCGGCCGGAATATCACCCCGGCCGCCGGCTGCGGCCGGAATATCAATCTCGCGCTGGTACCACGCGGCGCCCAGGTAATGCTTCGGCGGCTGCGACAGGAACGGCACTTTCACCTGGCCGGGCGTGGTGTGGGTCTGGTAGTCCTCGCGCAGCTGCCACTGCTTGTCGTACAGCGACAGCACCCACGGCGTGCCGGTGCCGATGTCGTCACCGTAGCCTTGCGCTTGCAGGATGCCAGGCAGGGTGATCCGGTCCTGCAACTCCCGCTTGAACCATTGCTGCTGCACGCCGGTATCCAGGCGGTCGAGCGCGAAACGCCACTGGCCGGCCAGGTCGAGCACCACGCTGGCATCCGGCTGTGGCGCGGCGGCGGCGACCGGCGCGGTCAGGGAACTGAAGAGGAAGAGGGCGATGGCGAGAATGCGCTGCATGGCAGACCTTGGCGACGGCAATGGCTGGGAAGCGCAGATTATCTGCCATAGTCCGGCGCTTGCGGGCGCGCGGACGCTCAAATCGCTGCGCGTTTGGCGGTGATGGGGCTGCTTGCGATAGAATGTGCTGCGCCCATTTTTCATGCGACCATTCATGCCCTCACGCCGTCTTGCCCTTTTATCCATCACGTTCGCCGTCGCCGCCCTCGGCGGCTGTAAAACCACACCGGTGATCGACACTCCCGTACCGGTCACGCCCATCGCGGCGCCTGAGCCGAAGAAAATCAAGATCGGCCTGGCCCTGGGCGGCGGCGCCGCGCGCGGCTTTGCCCACATCGGCGTGATCAAGGCGCTCGAAGCGCAGGGCATCTATCCGGACGTGGTGGTCGGCACCAGCGCCGGCAGCGTGGTCGGCGCCCTGTACGCGGCCGGCAATACCGGCTTCCAGCTGCAAAGGCTGGCGTTCGACATGGACGAAGCGGCGATTTCCGACTGGGCCATGCCGCTGTTCGGCAAGAGCACCGGCGTGCTCAAAGGCGAGGCGCTGCAGGCGTATGTGAACAAGGCGGTGGGCAACTTGCCGATGGAAAAACTCAAGATTCCGTTCGGCGCAGTGGCCGCCGACCTGAAAAACGGCCAGCCGATCCTGTTCCAGCGCGGGAACACGGGCATGGCGGTGCGGGCCTCGTCGTCGGTGCCCGGCGTGTTCCAGCCGGTGACCATCAACGGCAAGACGTATGTCGATGGCGGCCTGGTGGCGCCGGTGCCCGTAAAATTCGCGCGCGACATGGGCGCCGACTTTGTCATCGCCGTCAACATCTCCACCCAGGCCGACGTGCAGGCCACCGTCAGCTCGGTCGACGTGATCATGCAGACGTTTAGCATCATGGGCCAGCGCATCAACCAGTACGAGTTGAAGGACGCCGACATCGTCATCACCCCGAGCCTGGGCAAGATGGCCGGTAACGATTTTAATAGCCGCAACCAGGCCATCCTGGCGGGCGAGCAGGCTGCCGCCCTGGTGATGGCCCAGATCAAACAGAAGCTGGAAGCGAAGCGCCGGCCCTAAATATCGATTCAACCAGAAGGAGTGTCATGCAAACCAAACCATACCTGTCGCTTGCCGACGTCAAGAAAATCGCTGCCGCGGCCGAAGCGGAAGCCCTGGCCAACAACTGGGCCGTGGCGATTGCCATCGTCGATGACGGCGGCCACTTGCTGTGGTTGCAGCGCAATGATGGCGCCAACGCGCTGTCCTCGCACATCGCCCCGTCGAAAGCGCGCGTGGCCGCGCTGGGCCGCCGCGAATCGAAGATTTACGAAGACATCATCAACGGCGGCCGCACCGCGTTCCTGACCGCACCGTCGCCGCAGGCCGATGGCATGCTCGAAGGCGGCGTGCCGATCATCGTTGACGGCCATGTCGTCGGCGCAGTGGGCGTGTCGGGCGTGAAATCGACCGAGGACGCACAAATCGCCAAGGCGGGGATTGCCGCAGTCGTGTAACGTTGCTGTCGAATCAAGGGCCGCCAATTCGGGCGGCCTGCCTTGTCAAACGGTGGGGAACTGGTTATAATTCAAAGGTTTAGCCAATCACACCCTACCGTAGCGACTACCACTCACTCCATCATCAATTGACCTTCCACCCGCACATCACTACGCGGGCACAACGACGGTCGTCTGACGTGGCGCAGCTACGGTAACTTTATCAGGAGTTGCCCTTGCCGCCATTTTTTTCTGGCTCCACCGTTCCAGCCATACTGGCCCTCGCTGATGGAACCATCTTCAAAGGTTTTTCGATCGGCGCTGCCGGTCATACGACCGGGGAAGTCGTTTTCAATACGTCCATGACCGGTTACCAGGAGATCCTCACCGATCCTTCCTACAGCCGCCAGATCGTCACCCTCACTTACCCGCACATCGGCAACTACGGCATCAACCCCGAAGACGTCGAGTCGTCCAAAGTCCACGCCGCCGGCCTGATCATCCGTGACCTGCCGCTGCTGGCCTCGAATTTCCGCTCCACCCAGTCGCTGGCCGAGTACCTGAAGGCCGAGAACATCGTCGCCATCTCCGGTATCGACACCCGCAAACTGACCCGCATCCTGCGCGAAAAGGGCGCCCAATCCGGCGCCATCCTGGTCGGCACGCAAGGCAACGAGCCATCGACGTCGCAAGCGCTGGATCTGGCCCGTTCGTTCCCCGGCCTGTCGGGCATGGACCTGGCCAAGGTGGTTTCGGTCACCAAGTCGTACGAAACCGTTGAAACCGAATGGACCCTGGGCACGGGCTACGGCCAGTTGGCCGCCGCCGACCAGAAATTCCACGTGGTCGCCTACGACTTCGGCGTCAAGCGCAACATCCTGCGCATGCTCACCGCGCGCGGCTGCAAGGTCACCGTGGTGCCGGCGCAAACGTCCGCTGCTGATGTGCTGGCGCTGAACCCGGACGGCGTGTTCCTGTCCAACGGCCCTGGCGACCCGCAGCCATGCGACTACGCGATCGCGGCCGCCCGTGAATTCATGGCGAAAAAGATTCCGCTGTTCGGCATCTGCCTCGGTCACCAGATCATGGGCCTCGCTTCCGGCGCAACCACCCTGAAAATGAAATTCGGCCACCACGGCGCCAACCACCCGGTGCAGGACCTCGACAGCAAGCAAGTGCTGATCACGTCCCAGAACCACGGCTTCGCGGTCGATCCCGACACCCTGCCGGCCAACTGCCGTGTCACCCACGTGTCGCTGTTCGACGGCTCGCTGCAGGGCTTTGAACGTACCGACACGCCGGCGTTCTGCTTCCAGGGTCACCCTGAAGCCTCGCCCGGCCCGACTGACGTCGCTTACCTGTTTGACCGCTTCATCGGCCTGATGGAAGCTACGGAGAAAAAATAAGATGCCTAAACGTTCTGACATTAAAAGTATTCTGATTATTGGCGCTGGTCCGATCATTATCGGCCAGGCCTGCGAGTTCGATTATTCCGGCGCCCAGGCCTGCAAGGCCCTGCGCGAAGAGGGTTACAAAGTCATCCTGGTCAACAGCAACCCTGCGACCATCATGACCGACCCGGAAATGGCCGATGTCACGTACATCGAGCCGATCACCTGGCAAGTCGTTGAAAAAATCATCGCCAAGGAAAAGCCGGACGCGATCCTGCCGACCATGGGCGGCCAGACTGCGCTGAACTGCGCACTGGACCTGCATCGCCACGGCATCCTCGACAAGTACAAGGTCGAGCTGATCGGCGCCACGCCGGAAGCCATCGACAAGGCGGAAGACCGCTCCAAGTTCAAGGATGCGATGACCAAGATCGGCCTGGGCTCGGCCCGTTCCGGCGTGGCGCACTCGCTCGACGAAGCGTGGGCGGTGCAGCGCGACGTCGGTTTCCCGACCATCATCCGTCCGTCGTTCACCATGGGCGGCAGCGGCGGCGGTATCGCGTACAACGAAGAAGAATTCGAAGCGATCTGCAAGCGCGGCCTGGAAGCGTCGCCAACCAACGAGCTGCTGATTGAAGAATCGCTGCTGGGCTGGAAAGAGTACGAGATGGAAGTGGTGCGCGACAAGGCGGACAACTGCATCATCATCTGCTCGATCGAGAACCTGGACCCGATGGGCGTGCACACCGGCGACTCGATCACCGTGGCGCCAGCGCAAACGCTGACCGACAAGGAATACCAGATCATGCGCAATGCCTCGCTGGCAGTGCTGCGTGAGATCGGTGTCGATACCGGCGGCTCCAACGTGCAGTTCTCGATCAACCCGGCCGACGGCCGCATGATCGTCATCGAAATGAACCCGCGCGTGTCGCGTTCGTCGGCCCTGGCCTCGAAAGCGACCGGCTTCCCGATCGCGAAAGTCGCGGCCAAGCTGGCCGTGGGCTTTACGCTGGACGAGCTGCGCAACGAGATCACCGGCGGCGCCACGCCAGCATCGTTCGAGCCATCGATCGACTACGTGGTCACCAAGATCCCGCGCTTCACGTTCGAGAAATTCCCGACCGCCGATCATCACCTGACCACGCAGATGAAATCGGTTGGCGAAGTGATGGCGATCGGCCGCACCTTCCAAGAATCGTTCCAGAAAGCCTTGCGCGGCCTGGAAGTGGGCGTCGATGGTCTGAACGAAAAAACCAAGGACCGCGAAAAGATCGAAGAGGAACTGGGCGAGCCAGGTCCCGAGCGTATCTGGTACGTGGGCGATGCATTCGCCCAGGGCTTCACGCTGGAAGAAGTGCACGCGCTGACCAGGATCGATCCTTGGTTCCTGATTCAGATTAAGGAGATCGTGGACATCGAGCTGTGGCTCGACACGCAAAAGCTCGACCTGCTGGACAAGCCCACGCTGTACAAGCTCAAGCAAAAAGGCTTCTCGGACCGCCGCCTGGCCTTCCTGCTGCAAACCGATGCCAAGGCCGTGCGCACCCGTCGCCACGAACTGGCGATCCGTCCCGTGTACAAGCGCGTGGACACCTGCGCCGCGGAATTTGCGACCAACACCGCGTACATGTACTCGACGTACGACGAAGAGTGCGAGTCCGCCCCGACCGACAAGAAAAAGATCATGGTGCTCGGCGGTGGCCCGAACCGTATCGGCCAGGGTATCGAGTTCGACTACTGCTGCGTGCACGCGGCGCTGGCGATGCGCGAAGACGGCTACGAGACCATCATGGTCAACTGCAACCCTGAAACCGTCTCCACCGACTACGACACGTCCGACCGCCTGTACTTCGAGTCGCTGACGCTGGAAGACGTGCTGGAAATCGTCGAGCTGGAAAAGCCGGTGGGCGTGATCGTCCAGTACGGCGGCCAGACCCCGTTGAAACTGGCGCTGGACCTGGAAGCGAACGGCGTGCCGATCGTCGGCACCTCGCCGGACATGATCGACGCCGCCGAAGACCGCGAACGTTTCCAGCATCTGCTGCACAAGCTGAACCTGCGCCAGCCGCCTAACCGTACCGCCCGTACCGAAGCCGACGCCCTGGCGCTGGCGCAGGAAATCGGCTACCCGCTGGTGGTGCGTCCTTCGTACGTGCTGGGCGGCCGCGCCATGGAAATCGTCCACGAGCAGCGTGACCTCGAGCGCTACATGCGCGAAGCGGTCAAGGTCTCGCACGATTCGCCGGTGCTGCTCGACCGCTTCCTGAACGACGCCATCGAGTGCGACGTCGATTGCATCAGCGACGGCGAAACCACCTTTATCGGCGGCGTGATGGAGCACATCGAACAGGCTGGCGTGCACTCGGGCGACTCGGCCTGCTCGCTGCCACCGTACTCGCTGGCGCAGGAAACCATCGACGAACTGAAACGCCAGACCGCGCTGATGGCCAAGGGCCTCAACGTGGTCGGCCTGATGAACGTGCAGTTCGCGATCCAGAAGCAGGACGTGGACGGCGTACAGCAAGACGTGGTGTACGTGCTGGAAGTGAACCCGCGCGCTTCGCGCACGGTACCGTTCGTGTCGAAAGCGACCGGTCTGCAGCTGGCCAAGATCGCCGCCCGTTGCATGGTCGGCCAGACCCTGGCAGCACAAGGCATCACCGAAGAAGTGGTGCCGCCGTACTACAGCGTCAAGGAAGCCGTGTTCCCGTTCGTGAAGTTCCCTGGCGTCGATACCATCCTCGGACCAGAGATGAAATCGACCGGTGAAGTGATGGGCGTGGGCCGTACCTTCGGCGAAGCGTTCGTCAAGTCGCAGCTGGGCGCCGGCGTCAAGCTGCCGAAGTCGGGCAAGGTGTTCCTGTCGGTGAAATCGTCGGACAAGCCGCGCGCCGTCAAGGTGGCGCGCGACCTGGTCGATGCCGGCTTCTCGCTGGTGGCTACCAAGGGCACCGCTGCCGTGATCTCCACGGCCGGCATCCCGGTCACTGCTGTCAACAAGGTGGCCGAAGGCCGTCCGCATATCGTCGACATGATCAAGAACCACGAGATCGTGCTGGTGATTAATACGGTGGAAGAAAAACGCAGCGCCATCAACGACTCGCGCGCGATCCGCACATCGTCGCTGGCCGCGCGCGTAACCACGTACACGACCATCGCCGGCGCCGAAGCGGCAGTGGAAGGCATCCGTCATCTCGACGAATTGCAAGTGTACGATTTACAAGGACTGCATAAGGCTTTACACTAAACCTTAGCAGTACCCAATTAACCACAGAGCTCACGCTGCAGTTGGCGTGGCCTCTGTGGTTTTCCATTGTAAAAACAGAGTAAACAGATATGACTTCAGTTCCACTTACCACGTTCGGCGCAAACCTCCTGCGGGAAGAGCTGCACCAGTTGAAGACCAAAGAACGCCGTATCGTGATCGACGCGATTGCCGAAGCGCGCTCGCACGGCGACCTGTCCGAAAACGCCGAGTACGACGCCGCCAAGGAGCGCCAGGCGTTTGTGGAAGGCCGTATTGCCGAACTCGAAGGCAAGCTGAGCGCCGCGCAGATCATCGACCCCACCACGCTCGAAGCCGATGGCCGCGTGGTGTTTGCCGCGACCGTCGATCTGGAAGATCTCGAGTCCGGCGCCAAGGTCACGTACCAGATCGTCGGCCTCGACGAAGCCGATCTCAAACTGAGCAAAGTATCGGTGACCTCGCCGATCGCCCGCGCGCTGATCGGCAAGTCCGCCGGCGACGTGGTGGAAGTGCAGGCGCCGTCCGGCCCGCGCGAATACGAAATTCTGGAAGTGCGTTACGTCTGATGCTATTAGCCCGTACCCGTTTGCTGGTTGCCACGCTGTGGGCCGGCAGCCTGTGGGGCGTCGGCTATATCGCCGCGCCCACGCTGTTTGCCACCGTGCCTGACCGCGTGCTGGCCGGCACCATCGCCGGCAGCCTGTTCAACACCCAGGCCTGGGTGTCGATCGCTTGCGGCGTGTTGATGCTGCTGCTGTTGTGGGCGACCAGGCCCGGTACCGAAGGCATCTTTGCCGGTCCGGCCGTGAATATGGCGGCCAAGGGCCGCCGCACGGTGATGATCATCGTGGTGGTGATGCTGGCGTGTACGCTGGTGTCGCACTTCGGCCTGCAGCCGATGATGGCCGCGTTGCGCGCGAGTGCTGGTCCGGGAGGGGTAATGGAGTCGGCTGCCAAGAACGAATTCGGCATCCTGCACGGCATTTCCAGCAGCATCTTCCTGGTACAAAGCCTGCTGGCTGCGTGGCTGGTGGTAAAACAATAACTGCACCGTCGCTGCCGCCTGCGCGGGAGCGACGATACGTTGGCGCAGCTTACTTCGAACCGAGCGCGCTTTTCTTGCTGGACTTCTGCTGTGGCTTGGCGCGCTTGATGTTGCCGCCCTGGGTCACTCGCTCATTCCCTTTAAGCAATACCTTGGTCACCGATGGACGCTTGGTGCCGCTCGGGCTAGGCTTGACGATGGTCACTTCGCGCAGGCCCTTGCCGGACGTGGAGCGTTCCTTGGTGGTTTCCACTTTCGGACGGTACAGCACGAACAGCTTGCCGATGTGTTGCACCGGTGCTGCTTCGAGCTCCTGGCAGATGGTGTCGTACATGGCAACGCGCGCTTCACGGTCGTCGCCGAACACGCGCACCTTGATCAGGCCGTGCGAATCGAGGCCCAGGGAAATTTCCTTGAGGACGTTGGCGGTCAGTCCCGCTTCGCCGATCAGGACGATGGGCTTGAGCGCGTGAGCTTCGGCGCGCAGGGCACTGCGCTCAACGGGGGTAAGTTTAATCATAATTAATTTCTGGTAGTTCTCTTAAAGGCAGTATTCTACGCGAATGGCAAAGAACAAATTAAACAAAAACTGGATTCACGACCACATTAATGATCCGTACGTGAAATTGGCCCAGAAGGAGGGCTATCGCGCCCGTGCGGCTTTCAAGCTGAAAGAGATCGACGAGGAAGAAAAACTGATCAAACCGGGACAGGTCATCGTCGACCTCGGTTGTACCCCTGGCAGCTGGGCGCAATACACGCGCCGAAAGCTGGCGGGCAAGGACGGCGGCGGTGTCAACGGCACCCTGATCGGGCTCGATATCTTGCCGATGGCGCCGGTGGCCGATTTCCACTTCATCCAGGGCGACTTCCGCGAGCCGGAGGTGTTGCAAAAAATGGAGGACGTGCTGCAAGGCCAGAAAGTGGACCTGGTGTTGTCCGACATGGCGCCCAACCTGTCCGGCATCGCCGACAGTGACGCCGCCCGCATGGAGCACCTGATCGACCTGGCCATCGAATTTTCGCAGGCCCACATGAAACCCTCGGGCGCCTTGCTGGTCAAATGTTTTAAAGATATGGGTTTTAACGACATCGTGCTGAAATTCCGTAAGGAATTTAAAACCGTGACGCAAAAAAAACCCAAGGCCAGCCGCGACAAGTCGTCCGAAATTTTCCTGCTCGGCCGCGGCCTGAAAAACCCGACCGACAGCATGGCGTCCGCAGTACCGTACGAACTCGACGATTTCGCGCCGATTCGCCCTGAAGTTGACTGATTTACCCTTGATATTCGTGCAGCAGACCGCATATCGGCCAAGGTGAAGCATTTTTATCTTGATCGACCAGCAATTTTGATCAAATAATGTGAGCTTGGCCGGGTTTGCGCCCGGTAGAGGAGTGGGCTTCTGGCACCGCCTGCTTATTGCGAGTAAAATCGGGTTTCTAGCTATAGGTTAAGAGATGCGCCCTGCATCCAAGGAGTTTTCGTGAATAACATGTTTTCCAAGTCAGCCATTTGGGTAGTTGTCGTACTGCTCCTGCTCATGCTGTACAAGCAGTTCGATAGCCATGGCGTTGCCGCTGGCGCCCGACCTATTCCATACTCCGAACTGCTCGATGCGGTAAAAGCCAAGAACATCAAGGAAGTTGTCATTGAAGGCACCAGCATCACTGCCGTCAAGAGCGACGACACCAAGGTGCGCACCACTGCATCGCTGCTCGATCGTGGCCTGATTGGCGATCTGCGCGACAACGGCGTCAAGTTCGACATCCGTCCGCCGGAAGAGCCAGGCTTCCTGCAGCAAATCTTCGTCTCGTGGTTCCCGATGCTGTTGCTGATCGGCGTGTGGATTTTCTTCATGCGCCAGATGCAGGGCGGCGGCAAGGGTGGCGCATTCTCCTTCGGCAAGTCGAAGGCGCGCATGCTGGACGACTCCAATAACTCGGTCACCTTTGCCGACGTTGCCGGTTGCGACGAAGCCAAGGAAGAAGTCAGCGAAATCGTCGATTTCCTGCGCGACCCGAGCAAATTCCAGAAACTCGGCGGCCGCATTCCACGCGGCGTGCTGATGGTCGGTCCTCCAGGTACCGGTAAAACCCTGCTGGCCCGTGCGATTGCCGGCGAAGCCAAGGTGCCGTTCTTCTCGATCTCTGGTTCCGACTTCGTTGAAATGTTTGTCGGCGTCGGTGCATCGCGTGTCCGTGACATGTTCGAGAACGCCAAGAAGCACTCGCCGTGCATTATCTTCATCGACGAGATCGACGCGGTCGGCCGTCACCGTGGCGCCGGCATGGGCGGCGGTAACGACGAACGCGAACAGACGCTGAACCAGTTGCTGGTCGAGATGGACGGTTTCGAAGCGCAATCCGGCGTGATCGTGATTGCCGCAACCAACCGCGCCGACGTGCTCGATAAAGCGCTGCTGCGTCCAGGTCGTTTCGACCGTCAAGTGTCGGTCGGTTTGCCGGACATCCGTGGCCGCGAACAGATCCTCAACGTGCACATGCGTAAAGTGCCGATCGGCACCGACGTCAAGGCCGACATCCTGGCCCGTGGTACGCCTGGCTTCTCGGGCGCCGACCTGGCCAACCTGGTCAACGAGGCTGCGCTGTTTGCCGCCCGCCGCGCCAAGCGCCTGGTCGATATGGCCGACTTCGAAGATGCCAAGGACAAGATCTTCATGGGTCCCGAGCGCAAGTCGATGGTCATCCGCGAGGAAGAGCGTCGCAATACCGCTTACCACGAGTCGGGTCACGCCGTGGTCGCCAAGCTGTTGCCCAAGGCTGATCCAGTGCACAAGGTAACCATCATGCCGCGCGGCTGGGCCCTGGGCCTAACCTGGCAGCTGCCGGAACACGACCGCATTTCGGGCTACAAGGACAAGATGCTGGAAGAAATTTCCATCCTGTTCGGCGGCCGTATCGCGGAAGAGATTTTTGTCGGCCAAATGTCCACCGGCGCCTCCAACGACTTCCAGCGCGCCACCAAGCTGGCCCGCTCGATGGTCACCAAGTTCGGCATGTCCGATTCGCTGGGCGTGATGGTGTACGAGGATGAGCAGAACGACGGCTTCATGGGTGGCAGCAACAAGACCATCTCGGAAGCGACTCAGCAAAAGGTCGATGCGGAAATCCGCAACATCCTTGACCAGCAATATGCACTGGCCCGCCAGCTGCTGGAAGACAACCGCGAAAAAGTCGAAGTCATGACCAAGGCGCTGCTCGACTGGGAAACCATCGACGCGGACCAGATTAACGACATCATGGCCGGCCTCGAGCCGCGTCCGCCTAAACCAGGCGTGACCATCCGCAAGCAGCCACCTGGCGACGGCGGTTCGGGCGTTTCGCCTACCGTGACCGCACCAGCGTAAGCCTGCGGCAGGTATTCAACACCCAAGGGTGAGGAGCAATCCTCGCCCTTTCTCTTTATAGAATCAGATGCGATCCACATTCCAGTTCGGCCGTTTCAACTACCCCTTGCAGGGCGCAGGCCGGCGCCCGCGCGTGATGGGCATTCTCAACGTCACACCCGACTCCTTTTCCGACGGCGGCAACTACCAGGCGCTCGAGTTCGCGCTTGGCCATGCCGAAGCGATGATCGAAGAGGGCGTCGATATCATCGACATCGGTGGCGAGTCTACCCGGCCCGGCTCGCCGCCGGTGTCTTTGGAGGACGAGTTGCAGCGCGTGATGCCGGTGGTCTATGCGCTGCGCGACCTTGGTCCCGCCATTTCGGTCGATACCTACAAGCCGCAGGTGATGCGCGAAGCCATCATCGCCGGCGTCGATATGATCAACGATATAAACGGTTTCCGCGCCCCCGGCGCCATCGATGCGGTACGCGACAGCGACTGCGCGCTGTGTATCATGCACATGCAGTCTGATCCGCAGCACATGCAGCTGGCGCCCAGCTACGCCGACGTGGTGGACGAGGTGGTCGCTTTCCTGCGCGAACGCATCGACGCGCTGCTGGAGGCCGGCATTGATCCGCGTCGATTGTGCATCGATCCGGGTTTTGGCTTCGGCAAGACGGTGGAGCATAATTACGCATTGCTCAAGGCGACAGGCCGGCTCATCGAAGAGACAGGCATGCCGCTGCTGGCGGGGCTGTCACGCAAGTCGATGATCGGCGCGGTGACCGGCAAGCCGGTGGAGCGGCGCGCAGCTGGCAGCGTGGGCGGCGCCCTGGCTGCTGTGGCGCAAGGCGCCATCATAGTCCGCGTGCACGACGTGGCCGACACGGTGGATGCGCTCAAGGTATGGCAGGCAGCCCAATAAAAAACATTAGGTACCTCGAAAAACCGTCGCGAGCGGCTTGCTATCGTCGGGAGTAGCGCAAGCGTACGCATGTACGCTGAGCAACGCAGCGGCGATAGCGGGCCGCGCAGCAGGTTATTCGTGGTACCAATAACAGACACAGAAAGAGCACACAACATGGCACGACAATATTTTGGCACCGATGGTATCCGCGGCCTGGTGGGCGTCTCGCCCATTACGCCTGACTTCGTTATGCGCCTCGGCTATGCCGCCGGCAAGGTCCTGGCCGGCAAAGGTACCGGGACGGGCAGCAAGCGTCCTACCGTCCTGATCGGCAAGGACACGCGCATTTCCGGCTACATGCTTGAAGCCGCGCTGGAAGCCGGCCTGGCCGCCGCCGGCGTGGACGTGATGCTGGCCGGGCCGATGCCCACGCCGGCGATCGCCTATCTGACGCGCGCCCTGCGCCTGTCGGCCGGCGTGGTGATCTCTGCCTCGCACAACCCGTTCCAGGACAATGGCATCAAGTTTTTTTCCGACCAGGGCACCAAGCTGCCCGACGCGGTCGAACTCGAGATCGAAGCCGCGCTCGAGCATCCGATGGAATGCGTGGCGCCGGAAAAACTCGGTCGCGCCAAGCGCCTCGACGATGCCCAGGGCCGTTACATCGAATTTTGCAAGAGCACGTTCCCCAACGAGCTCGATCTGCGCGGCCTGAAGGTCGTGGTCGATTGCGCCCATGGCGCCGCGTACAACATCGCGCCGCACGTATTCCATGAACTGGGCGCGGAAGTGATCGCCATCGGTAACAAGCCGGACGGCTTCAACATCAACAAGGCCCACGGCGCCACCGCACCGGACGCTATGGCCGCTGCTGTGCGCGCCCATGGCGCCGACCTCGGCATCGCCCTCGACGGCGACGCCGACCGCCTGATCATGTGCGACGCCAACGGCCGCCTCTATAACGGCGACGAGCTGCTGTACCTGATGGTCATCGACCGCCTGGCCACCGGCCCGGTAGCCGGCGCCGTCGGCACCCTGATGACCAATATGGCGGTGGAAGTCGCGATCAAGCAGAAAGGCGTGGGCTTCGCGCGCGCCAAGGTGGGCGACCGCTACGTGCTCGAAGTGATGCAGGAGAAGGGCTGGCTGCTGGGCGGCGAGGGCTCGGGCCACCTGCTGTGCATTGACAAGCACACCACCGGCGACGGCATCATCTCGGCGCTGCAAGTGCTGTCGGCCCTCAAGCGCGCCGGCCGCTCGCTGGAAGAGGCCACCGCCGACCTGGTGCTGTTCCCGCAAACCCTGATCAACGTGCGCGTCACGCCCGGCTTCGACTGGACCCAGAACGCTGCCATGGTGGCGGAAAAAGAGCAGGTCGAGCGCGAGCTGGGGGACACCGGCCGCGTCCTGATCCGCGCCTCCGGCACCGAACCGCTGATCCGCGTGATGGTGGAAGCGCGTAGCGCCGACGACGCCAAGTCGATGGCGCAGCGCATTGCCGACAAAATCGACGTCAAGCTGGCTGCCTGATAGTTCGATTTTGCAAGATACTTGGGGCCGTCCATTGACGGCAAAGCCCCGGAGTATTAGAATGCTGTCTTCGGAGTGTAGCGCAGCCCGGTAGCGCACCTGGTTTGGGACCAGGGGGTCCAAGGTTCGAATCCTTGTACTCCGACCAAAAACACTAAACGGGTTGTCCTAGACAACCCGTTTTTCATTTCTGCGGCGAATTCTCGCTGTACAAAAACTGCCCATAGCTCAGTTGGATAGAGCATCAGCCTTCTAAGCTGAGGGTCGCAGGTTCGATTCCTGCTGGGCAGGCCAAAATACCAATTACTGAAGTAAGCCTTGAGATCCAGCGCAATTGCGCAAAAATAATTCGTTCCGAAAATTCATCTGTGCAGGGCACAAATTCCCTGCACCAGAGTGGCGCTGCGTCACGTTTACTGTGTCGTGGATATAACAGGACGCAACGACATCGTGCAATCTCCAACCAAATTTCGCTGGCATCTCGGATGCGTTTGGTTGAAAACTTCGCGTCTGTGATAAGCAAGATATTTGGATTGACCTTCGGTAAATGAACCGACATTTAAGAACATAGGCAGATTCCAGCATTCAAGAATTGCGGGATTCAATGTAGTCGCTCGTAGCAAGGTACCGTCGTCTTCGAAGCTGATATACCCGCTATCAAAAAGATGGTCGATGTGCGGGGCGAGCATCAGTCCGTTATCCGGATCGATATGCTCCTGTGCCATGCAGGCCGCCCATGGCTTTATATGGCTGGCCACCAGGTGCACGGGGTCCACAATTCCAGTTACTCTACAGCGAGGTTCTCGCTGCAGCAGACTTTTACGAAATAATCCTTGGCCAACCCGCGCCTGAATCAGTTGTTCGCGAGTGTACGAATCAAGGCTTGCTTCCGCCATAATGCGCCTGAATACCTGTAGCTCAGATGGTTGAGAAATGACTTCAAACTTGTTGTGTTCAAATCGCGCCGATAACTCTTGAGCGTCACGGTATTTTTTGCTGTCATAACCTATCTCAGTGAGCGTTCCGAGATAGTGTTTCGTGTACGTGTCCCGCGTGGTCCTTGTTATGGAACTATCCCATTCGACGGCTACAGAGCGCACTACGGGATCAGAGGGATGAAGCTCCGTTCCACCCGCGCGCGTCAGAAGTTCTTTTTCTGCTTTAACCCGGCCAACACCGACGTATCCAAATCCGCTCTCAAAAGCAAAAACGTAGTCTCCAGACTTGATTCTTTCGAGATTGACTTGATAATCGGTAAACAAGGGCTTGTTGCTTGGCGTGACATACAAGCGCGCGTCTTCCAGCCAGTAGTCAAAAGGGTTGTCATAGCGTCGAGGAATGCTGCTTTGCAAGAAGCTTTTTTTATCGGTATTAACAAACCAAAAAGTTGGACTACGTTGAGATGATTCAAATTTCAATTGATGACTCCAAGCTTCAATAAATATCCGATGTAATGTCGCGCCGGTTACCGTACCTTACGCTTCAAATTCAGGGGTTTACTTTCGGGTGTAAACACCTTCTACCACGAACGTCGAGCCGCCAGGTTCGAGAGAAAACAACTGGGCGTCCTTGATGTAAAGACTGCCGCGTGCCGACGCCGGCTGCTGCACGCCTTCATCCTGAATACGAGTAAGTGAACCGCCGCCGAAATTAATACACCATGGCGGCTTGCCATCCTGGATCGAGCGGACCAGGCCGCGGCCGGCGACCTGTAGCGATACTGACGGTACCGAAGAATTGACGACATCGACCTTGATAGGCGTTGCTGCCGCCTCTTGCGCCAGCTGAACCGCCGCGTTTCTACTTGCGGAGATTATACGGAAATTTCTATGGGGAAATTGTAATGGTCTAATTTGCCTGGACACCTCAATAGGTGGAAAATCCACCACCTGAGGAGTTAAAGCATGACAACAAGAAAACGCAAAACATTCGATCCGAGCCTGAAGCTGGAAGTGGTCAGGATGGT
>Ga0308159_1000147_pt1 | contig 243719 bp, 206 predicted proteins | sample PhyCR1_FD_201040 | JGI IMG/M metagenome (GOLD analysis project Ga0308159, IMG submission 201040) | Phyllosphere microbial communities from UC Gill Tract Community Farm, Albany, California, United States - DLSLC.R1 | ecosystem: Host-associated > Plants > Phyllosphere > Unclassified | place...
AAGGCAGCAGCGATAAGCATAGCAGTTTGAATTTTTGAAGCGGCTTCTGGTTGACGAGCGATAGATTCCATTGCAGATCCACCGATTTTACCGATACCTAATCCAGCGCCAATTGCAGCTAAGCCTGCGCCGATTGCAGCTAATGTTCCAGTCATTTTTCTGATTTATTTATTATTGTTTAACAATTATGTTCTAATTAATGGTGCTCTTCTACCGCCATACCAATAAATAAGGCAGATAGAATAGTAAAAATAAATGCCTGAATAAAAGCTACCAAGAACTCAATCAAGCCAATGAATACTGCAAAGAAAATAGAAGCAGGTGCCACAGCATAAGAGTTGAAGATAAAGATCAAGCACAATAGTGACATTACCAAGATGTGACCCGCCGTAATGTTTGCGAACAAACGAATAGCTAGAGCGATAGGCTTTGTAAACATACCGAAAATCTCTACAGGAATCATCAATGGTTTTAACCACCAAGGCACCGGAGGATTTAAAATGTGTCCCCAGTAATATTTATTTGCTTTAAAAGTAGTAATCAAGAAAGTAGCCGCTGCTAAAACCACAGTTAAAGCAATGTTACCCGTTACGTTAGCACCTCCCGGAAAGAAAGGAACTAAACCTAACATATTGTTTAACCAGATAAAGAAAAACACAGATAATAAATAAGGCATGAAAGCTGCATATTTATGACCTAAGTTTGGTCTAGCGATATCATCACGAACAAATAGGATAATCGGTTCTAAGAAAGACTGAACACCTTTTGGTGCTTTACCAGCTCTCTTTTTGTAACCAGCAGCAACCGTAGTAAACACAATAAGCAAAACTACAATTGACAACAACATACTAAATACGTTCTTAGTAACTGAGAAATCTAAAGGACGAACATTTGTTACTGTCTCCTCACCTTTTTCGTTAGTTACGTGAGAAACGTAAGAACCATGCGCATCTGCAGTTGCATTTGCATAATAGATTTTATTGTGTGCAATCGCAAAACGCTGACCGTTTTTCTCTACCACAACCTTACCAGCATCATCAAACTGAAAAGCAGACGAACTAAAAGTCACCAAACCATTATCAGTCCAAAGAATAATAGGCAAATGTAAATGCACTCCATGATCGCCGTGACCGAAAAGCGTAAAGAAGTGACTATCACTAATGTGATGAAAAATAAATGATGTAATATCAAATCCTTTTTCTTCTTTTCCATGCTCTTCGCCGTGCGCTACTGGCGCACCAACCTCATGACCATGGGCCGCTACGCTATCTGTTTGCGCAAAAGCAGTAGTCGTAAATCCTAAAAACGCAGAAAAAAGCGCAAAAACAACAATTAGCCTTCTAACTTTTGACACAAAAACTCGGTTATAATCCATTTACTCGCAGATTTTTACTATTTATTTTGGTGGCGCAAGTTACGTAACAAACCTAATATTTCAAAGAGGGTAAACAATAAATATAAAGAAAAAAAATTCAGTGCAAATGCCATATCACCTTCAGTCTGTTTTAAGCTGTAAATCAGCACAAAAGACATGGCAAATAACATCTTAATAATTATGGCCCCTAAAATGGCAAAAACACCAATCTCTGGTTTTCTTTGGATACCGAAATAGGCCAGTAAATAAGCAATGAATGTAAGCCCACACAAAAAGCCAAAAATCAACCAAAACTGACTGGCAATAGCTTGAGGAAAAAAATACTTTACGAGCATAGCAGCAGCGGCAAGTAAAATCGAATAGATCAGGTAAGCGGGAATAAATTTTCTTAAAACCACAATGTTTAAATTTACACAAAGGTAATTAATACATAGAAACCCCGTAATTAGCGTTATTTATTTAAAGAACGAATCACTTGATAAAGTGAAACAGCTACCCCAACAATACCTAAAATAGCCGTAAATAGAAAATTATCAATGCCTTGACGCTCGTCTATTTTGTAGCCTATAAATACAAATACGCCAATGATGACTAACATTTGGAATGCGATACCACTATATTTAATATAATTGGGTGTAGGTTTATTTTTTTGGTCAATCATTATAACTAATAGTTTTAGTAAATTGCAATCAAATATTAAGGATATTAGTGAATAAAATATTTTTAAGATATATTGTTGCCTTATTATAATTAAAAAATAATTGAATACCTACAGAAAACATCTAATCAACGCTACTTTATGCAGCCTACTGCTTGCATTATTTTTTGGTTGCTCTTCTCAAAAAGATACTGTAGTTAATAGAAAACTACAAAATCTATCCGCAAGATATAACCTTATTTATAATTCCAATGTTTTATTGGATGAATATTTAGAGAGTTTAAACCAAAGTAGAAAAGATAACTTCGATAATTTTTTACCACTTTATCATGCCCCAGCAATTGCAGACGCAGCTACTACTGCGGGGACAAAAATTAAAGAGCTAGATGAGGTAGAGCAAAAAGCCAGAACAATCATCTCCGAAAAGAACATCAGTAACTATATAGATGATGCCTACATTTTACTAGGCAAAACAAATTTCTATCAGGGAAAATATTACAATGCACAAGCCTATTTCGACTACGTTGCCAATGCTTACCAAAAAAACCACAAAGTTTATTTAAATGCGCTAAATTGGAAAGCACGTAGTTTCATAGAATTAGATGACCTACCAAATGCTAAAAAGGTGCTAGATACGATGATCATTGAGTTGGATTCTGTTAAGCGACAAAAATCGGAACCTTTGGCAACTTTGGCGCAAATCAATATCCTAGAAGAAAATGACAAATTGGCTATTGAGTATTTAGAGAAAGCGTTAAAAGCCGGTCCAACATCTTTGAATAAATTAAGATGGACCTACACTTTGGCACAGCTTTATGAGAGTGAACGAGAATATCAAAAAAGTTTAGCAGCTTATCGGAAAGTAGAAAAGAGTAATGCAGCATTTGATATGTATTTCAATGCAAAATTAAGCAGAATTAGAATTACAGAAAATTTAAACGGAAAAGAGTTTGATAGGAAATTAGCACTCAATAGACTGCTTAAAGATGATAAAAATGTAGATTTCAAAGATCAAATTTATTACGAAATAGCTGAAGATTACTATGCTGCAAATGAATATGGAAAGGCAGAAGAATTTTATAACCTTTCTGTGAAGAACAGCACCGTAAATAATATACAAAAAGCGTTATCGTACTTAAAAATTGCTGATATAAATTTTAAGCACTATAGTGATTATGTGACGGCCAAACTTTACTATGATAGTACTGCCCTTACACTTCCGAAAACGCATCAGCTGTACAATGCCATTGTCAATAAAGCCCAAAACCTAGCTTATCTTCAAGAGAGATATGAAACCATCAATTTTCAGGATACGCTGCAAAAGATAGCACTTTTACCCGCTACACAGCGATCAACTGCTTTAGACAACTATTTTATTTCACAAGAAAGCCCAACAGTAAATAAAAGCAATATCATTCCCGATGCAAATACAAATGGACGAGCAAATGTAAGTTATCAATCTCAAACTGGAAGCACTTTTTACTTTGCCAACTCAAATGCAATCAGTAGGGGCTTCAATGAATTTAAACGCCGTTGGGGAAACAGAAAATTGGCACCCAACTGGCGACAAAGTACAAAATCTCAACAAAATCAGTTAGATATTTCGAACACAAATGATACTTTATCTGGCACTTTAACTGCAAACCCAGGTGAAATTGCAACGACTGCCGCAACAAAAACCTCTCAAAAATCTACGGCTTATCTAGATTCTATTCCGCTAACGCCAGCACAGCTAGATGCATCTAACCAAAAAATCATTAATGCCTATTTAGACATGGGCAGCTTTTATCAGCAGGTATTAAATGACAAACCTGAAGCGATAAAAACCTATCAAACCTTATTAAAAAGATTCCCCAACAACGGAAAATTAGATATGGTATACTACAGTTTGTACTTAGCTTATCGAGATACAGATAATGCTAAAGCCAACGAGTATAAAAACTTAATTTTGACCCAATATCCCAATTCCGTATTTGCAAAAACGATCATAGATCCTAATTTTTCTGTCAAACAAAATCAGTTAGAAGCTACTTTAAATAAGGAATACGAGAATTTATTTAACAAGCTGCAAGAAAAACAATTTGCAACTGTAATTGCTGATGCCACTAGTATTGGGCAACGTTTCCCAGGCAATACGATGGAACCTCAGTATGATTATCTGAAAGCCATTGCTATTGGGCGAACACAGCACGTTGACTATTTGATAAATGCATTTAACGACATCTCTGAAAAACACAAATCGGACAGGTTAATTAAGCCTTTGGTCGATCAGCATCTGCTATATATCAATGCTCACTTGTCGGAATTTAAAAAGAGAAAGATAGCACTCATTAACTACGATCCGTTTGAGCTACCTTTTACCGAAAACAAAACAGGAATAAGGTTTTACGAACCCATTATTGCCAACATTCTTGATCCGACAGGCAAGAAAACATTTATACAACCAGCTGTAGAAAAACCCAGTCCGGAGATAAAACCTGTTGTTAAAGAAATCAAAAAGGATGCCTTAGTCGTTAAGACACCGGTGAAAGATACCATAGCTGGTTTACCCATTATTTCCAAAAAGGATACTTTAAATACTTTTCCTCTTACAAAGCAGGATACCTTAGAAAAACCTATAGCAATAAATAAACCTATAGATACAGTTGCCAAACCTATTACTAATGCCGAACCTATAAAAGAAACTTTGTTTAATCCAGCTTCATCAAGCAGTTACTTTTTCGTAGTTGCAGTTAACGATGCCAGCTTAAGCGTCAGTACTTCGCGCTTTGGAATCGGGCAATTCAACAGGGCCAACTATGCTGGCACTAACCTTCGCCACCAGCTTAAAGAGCTAGATCAAGATCAGTTAATCCTAGTTGGGGATTTTGGAAGTGTGGCCGATGTAAAGCAATATCAGCAGGATATAAAATCACAATTAGGTAGAATTATCAAAATACCTGCCGCTAATTATACTACTTTTGCAATAAGCAAAGAGAACCTCGACAAAATCACCAACCGTGATACTTTGGAAAGGTATATTAGATATATCAGTAACAATGGACTATAGAAACAGAAACAACAATTCAATCTCTCCAGAACTAATTAGAAAATACAACTGGCGCATTTGGAAAGTACTTATTGTAGGCATTATTGCCTTTTCCATATTCATTTTGATGATTAGTTTTGGTATTTTTGGAGAGATTCCATCATTTAGAGCTATCGAACATCCTAAAAGTAATGAAGCTACAGAAGTCATTTCTGAAGAAGGAAAAGTTTTAGGTACCTACTTCGTTAAAAACCGATCTAATGTTAATTATAGCGAAATTTCTCCAAACGTAATCAATGCCTTAATTGCTACCGAAGATATCCGTTTCCGTTCTCACTCTGGAATAGATTTCAGACGAACTTTTACCATTTTCTTTTACGCCATTATCGGAAAAAAACAAGGTGGTAGTACGATTACACAACAATTGGCTTTAAATTTATTTTCTGAGGAAGGACGAGCGAGAAACTTTGCCAAACGTATCATCCAAAAATTTCAGGAGTGGGTTATCGCTATTAAATTAGAGCGTAACTATACCAAAGAAGAAATCATCACCATGTATTTAAACACAGTTGATTTCGGCAACAATGCTTATGGAATTAAATCTGCCGCAAGGGTATATTTCAATACTACTCCTGATAAGTTAACAGTGCCACAAGCAGCAGTATTGATCGGATTACAGAAAGGCATTACACGCTATTCCCCTACCAAAAACCCGGAACGTTCTTTAGAGAGGAGAAATACGGTGATGGCACTGATGGTAAAGGAAGGATACATTACACAAGATGAACTAGCTGGAGAAAAAGAGAAACCTTTGAACTTGCATTTCAATGCTGCAACAACCAATGATGGTATTGCACCTTATTTTAGAGCGGTATTAAAAACTGAGGTTAGGAAAATCTTAGAAGAACGTTCGATCAATAAGGCTGATGGTACGCCATACGACTTAGATAGAGATGGTTTGAAAATATATTCTACCATCAACTACGACATGCAGGTGTATGCAGAGGAAGCGCAAAAGGAATACATGAAAACCCTACAAGCGCAGTTTACCAAAAGTTGGAAAGGTAGAAATCCATTCAGAGGCATGGAGAAGTTGATCGACCAAGGTATTAAAAGATCAGATAGGTATAAAGCTTTAAAAGCAGAAGGTAAATCGGACGAGGAAATTACCGCTGACTTCAATACACCTTCTAAATTAACGATTTTCACTTGGAAAGGAAATATCGATACCTTAATGAAACCTATCGATTCGGTTAAATACTACAAATTGTTATTACGCAATGCAATGATGGCCATGGATCCGAGAACCGGAAATATCAAAGCTTGGGTGGGTGGCATCAACTTCGAACACTTCAAGTACGACCAGGTTAAGATGGGTAAGCGACAAGTAGGCTCAACCGCAAAGCCATTTACTTATGCTGTGGCTATTGAAAATGGATATTCGCCTTGCTACGAGGTATTGAATGAACCGGTAACCATTTCGAGTCCAGGTAGTCCAGATTGGACACCAAGAAATTCAGGCACGCCGCTTCCAGGCAAAATAACTTTGCAAAAAGGTTTAGCCTATTCTCAAAACTATATTGTGGCCTACTTAATGAAACAAGTTGGTCCTACGGCAGTAATGAATGAGATTAAAAAGATGGGCATTACTAGCGATGTACCTGCGGTGCCGTCGATCAGTTTAGGTACTTTCGACGCTTCTATTTACGATATGGTGGGTGCTTACGGCGTATTCGCCAATAAAGGTGCTTGGACACAACCTAACTTCATCACTAAAATAGAAGATAAAAATGGCGTGGTGCTTTACGAGAGCAAACCTATCATTAAAGTAGCAATGAACGAAGAAGTAGCTTATATCATGACCCGAATGCTACGTGGCGTCATTACTGGCGGAACAGGATCTCGTTTAAGTTACAAATACAAGGTTAATGGACCAATTGGCGGTAAAACTGGTACAACGCAAAACAACTCTGACGGTTGGTTTATGGCCATTAGTCCAGATTTAGTTGCTGGCGTTTGGACAGGTTGTGAAGACCGTGCCTTCCATTTTACGAGCACACGTGATGGCGAAGGTGCCAACTCTGCGCTACCAATCTATGCGGGTTTCATGAGAAGAGTGTATGCCAATCCGAATTTAAAAATGGGCAAGAATGATTTTGATCCGCCTGCCGGAGGTGTCAACATTGTTTATGATTGCAACCAATATCAGCCGCAAGAGGAAACTACTTCCGAACTAGATAAAAAATTAGGATTTTAAATCCGTTTATAAAAATCTTATTAGACCTCGTAGGCTTTAAAACCTACGAGGTCTAATTTTTTAGTGTAAATTTGCAATCTAAAATGAGCAGTTTCGATTATAAAAAGGCATTAAAAGATATCCCACACAAACCTGGCGTCTACCAATATTTTGATGTGGATGACAAGCTTATTTATATTGGCAAGGCTAAAGACTTACGAAATCGTGTAAGCTCTTACTTTGTACAAGACAAACAGCTTAATGGAAAAACAAGAGTTTTAGTATCTAAAATTAGACGTATCCAGTTTACGATTGTGGATACGGAGATAGATGCATGGTTATTGGAGAATAGCTTAATCAAAAAGCATCAGCCGCGTTACAACATCATGCTTAAAGATGACAAAACCTACCCATGGATTGTCATTAAAAAAGAACCATTTCCAAGAGTGTTCTCAACCCGACGAATGATTAAAGATGGGTCAACCTACTTAGGCCCTTATGCTTCTGTGGGCATGATGCACACCATCTTGGATCTGATTAAGGAAACTTATACACTCCGTACATGTAACTTAGCCTTAACCCAAGAAAATATCAATGCAAACAAGTTCAAAGTTTGTTTAGAATACCAGATTGGAAACTGTAAAGGACCATGTCAAAACTACCAGTCTAAGGAAGATTACGAAAATAATATCTCCGAGATTAAGGACATTCTGAATGGTAAGATTGGTAGTGTCATTAAAGAGGTAAAGCAAGTTGTTAAAAGTGCTGCTGAAAATCTGAATTTTGAATTGGCACATGATTATCAGAAAAAGCTGAGTGTGCTGGAAAAATATCAAAGTAAGTCGACCGTAGTGAGTAGCGCCATTACCAATATTGATGTGGTAAGCATTGCCAGCGACGAAAGGTACGCATTCGTCAACTATCTAAAAGTAATGAACGGCGCCATCATACAAACCCAAACCATCGAAATCAAAAAGCGTTTAGATGAAAGTGATGAAGAACTATTATCTATTGCGATTGCAGAATTTAGAAGTAAATTTAAAAGTACATCCCGAGAGATCATCGTACCCTTCGAAATCCCTTTAGAGGATACGAATCTTAGGCTTACCGTGCCGAAATTGGGCGAGAAGAAAGCATTGTTGGAACTGTCGCAAAAGAATGTGCTCTTCTTTAAAAAAGAGAAGTTAAATCAATACGAAAAGTTAAACCCAGAGTTGAAAACTGATCGGGTATTAACGCAAATGAAAAACGACTTAAGGTTGACTCAGTTGCCCTATCATATTGAATGTTTTGATAACTCTAACTTCCAAGGAAAATATCCAGTTTCTGCAATTGTGGTATTTAAGGACGCGAAACCTAGCAAAAAAGACTACCGCCATTTTAACGTGAAAACAGTAGAAGGTCCAAACGACTTTGCTACCATGCAAGAAGCCGTTTACAGGCGATATAAGCGAATGCTAGATGAAAACCAATCATTGCCTCAACTGATTATTATAGATGGTGGCAAGGGGCAATTATCATCTGCCGTAAGCAGTTTAAAGAAGTTAGGCATTAATAAAAAGGTTACAGTTATAGGCATAGCGAAAAGATTAGAAGAGCTTTACTATCCAAACGATAGTTTACCTCTTTACCTAGATAAAAAATCAGAGACCTTAAAAATTATTCAGCATTTAAGAGATGAAGCCCATCGTTTTGGCATCACTTTTCATCGTAAAAAACGTGACCAAGGCACTTTAAAAACTGAATTGGAAGAAATAGAAGGTATTGGAAAAAGTACAGCTGATAAATTATTACAACACTTTAAGTCTGTAAAGAAAATTAAAGAGGCAAGTGCTGAAGAGTTAGGCAAGCTACTGAACAAAAAGCAATTGATTACACTCTTGAATCACTTCGAAAATCAAGAATAATTTATCAAAAGGCAAAAGCCATATACGGATAAGACAATTCGTGTGCCTTTAGCTATAGTAAGTCCATGGTAAGTCCATGTTAGGTCCATGGTAAGTCCACGTATTTGCATAGAAATATGGACTTTATACGGAGGTACTTAGGTGGCACTTTGGATTTAACCCAAAAGCAGCCCAGTAAATACTAGTCAAACTAACTAAACATTACGGATAACCGTTAGAAAAGATTGTGATTTCGTATAGTTCTTGAAGATGTGATTTTTTCCTTTCGGCTCGCTAAATTATTTGCTTAGTCCATAGGTTTTGGTTCTGATCCAGAATAATTAGGCTTAAGCTAAATCTGGTTTCCATCTCAAACCCCATAAAAAAAGTCCTGATGTAAATACACCAGAACTTTTCATTTGTAGCTTTACTTTGACTAATATTCCCAAAGACCTTGCTCCATATCGGCCATCTTTTTCTTGATCCGTTCACTCTCTAATAAACGCTGTCTAGGATCGCCAACCAAATCTTTCACCTTATAATCTCCAGCATTGGTTTGTTTCACGATGTGGCTAGAAAACAATCGATGAACAAAGAAATCATCCAAACTTAATGGAGAAGAATCATTCAAAGGGTTGAAAAGTCGCTTGCTAGATAAAATGTCTCTTGCCTCTTCGTAAGCAATCCAAAATACGGGTTGCCAATCTTTAGTTTGATCGTTAAATTTCAATGGTGCTAAAGCAACAATACGAGGTTCAAAAACACCTCTTTTTCCATCAAAAACCCAATCCTCCTTAACTCTATATTTTAAAAATAACGCTGGGTTAAACTCACCTGCCACTTGAGTAACCGTACCTGTTTTATTATTGGTTACGTTTACTACACCATTTGCCAAACGCAAAGCTTCTGTAGTATCTAAAGGAAAATTGAAAGCATCATCATCATCTAAAGTCGTAGGATTTTTCGGGTTGTAAGCCGTAAGTTCCTCGTTTCTGATGTGTGTTAACAAAACATCAATTAGCCTAGCCTTAGGATAGTTAAGTACACCGTTAATCGTATCACGCAAGTCAATATCCCTCCAAATACGTTTGGTATAAACAACATCTTCATCCTTGATCACCGGTAAAAATGCCTTTTCCGTAGCTGTGTCTCTAAGCTCTTTTTCCATCGCATAGCCATCTTTTGGCTTAACTCTGATTTTCTTCTTAGCTACCGTTTTGGCAGTATCCACTTTTGAAGTCTCCGCTCCGGAAGTCGAAGTAGCTATTGTTGGCTTTTTTGCATTGGTTTTTCTTGTATTGCTTTTTTGAGCAACACTTACCGCGACAACCAACATCATACATAGAAACGACAACGCAATCTTTTTCATCTTCAATTATTTTACATTAAATACCAATGCTGGTAATACTTTTTGTCTGCCATCAGGGCCCTGCGACACGATATCACTAAAGATAACTCTGGTTCCTGGCGACACGGCATTGATTGCACTTCTTACCGCTCCTGTAAAGTTACCGCCTTGTCCAGATATCGTAATCGCGTCAGAACGTGGCTTAATTACCGTTAATTCGAAACGCAATATTCTAAATTTCACATCGAATGGGAAATCATCTAGATCGGCTTCAATTTCAGATTCGCTTTTTAACTGTACAGAAGCAATATCTCCACCGCCATAACCACCAACTTTAGCAATTGGCGCAGGAATAGCTTTAACCCTAAACTTAGGAGCACCCAAGTTTACAGTTTTGCCATTGTTAACACCGCTTACACTGATAGATACTTCTTTACCTACCATAGAACCTGGTACGTTGATCATATACTTACCACTACCACCAGATAAAGAACCTCCTGTGATAGAAGCATTGATGTTAGGGAAGCCTGCAGCAGAGATAGTAAATGGATTTGGAATACCTGCGTAGATCACATTCAATTTATCCGAAGAAACTGTTGCCGAAGGCGCAGCTACTTGATAAGTTTGAGGTTTAGTTTCGTAAGTTTTAATATTCCCGTTTCTCTCTTTAACTCTAATTGTACCTTTCCAAGTGAAAGTACCCACACTTCCAGTGCTTCCAGTGTAAACACCTTTTCCGTTATCTGTAGGAACTTTATTACCATTAACAGTAACATCTGGTGAAGATTTGGAATCACTTGCAGTTAAGTAAATTTCAGCTTTGTAGGGTTGTCCTTGAATCACATAAGAAGATGGAGCTACGGCTACCGCTTCGAACTGATCAAGAACTACAATAGGCTTATCTGCTAAAATTTTATTAATGATATCAGCTTCCATGTTTTTAGCATCATTTTGAAGCATCGTTAAGATAGTTCTAAAAGCGGCCAAAGGTACACCTTCACCAAACATAGAACCAGTCCAAGTTTTAGGCTCCCCAGCTTTTGGCTTTGCCGGATCTAAAGCTTGCAGAACAAATGTAGGCTTACCTTCATCCGCTTGTAAAAGCGAAGCTAGTTTCTTACCCGTTTTGTTGATTTCTTCCTGTAACTTCTTACCTTCCTTTGAGGACCCATCATTACCCATGATATTTTGACCGATATCTAGATTGTTCTTCTGAACTAAATCACCCTCTTCGTCTAAACCATCAGCTGCTATTTTAGCTTGAAGTTTGTCAATATATTTGATCAAATCTTCACCTACTTTTTGTGCCTCTTTAGCTCTATTTAGCTTAAGCAGATTATCTCCACTTTCTTTAGCTTTTGTATTTTCATAATTTCTCAGTAGTTGAGAAATATTACTTTCAACGTTATTCTTAGAGGTGTTTAAGCTATCATTAATATTTTTGAAAGCTTTTAACACCAAGTCTGAAACGTTAAGGGCTAGCATTGCTAATAGTACCAAATACATGATACCGATCATCTTCTGCCTTGCCGTTTCCTTACCTCCTGCCATATTATATTAATTTAGGTCTTAAGTTTAATAATATGACTGATTAAGCACGTGGTTGATTCATGGCCGTTAACATGTTACCATAAATAGCATTTAACGACGATAAGTTTTTAGCTAGTTTACCTACTTCTTCCTTGAACTGTTTCGAATCTTCCATAGAATCGTTGAAGTTCCCCATAGTTAAGGCTAAGTTTTGGTAAAATTTATTCATAGATTTTAAATGAGCACTAGAATCTTGAAGTTCTAATTCATACACTGCATTTAATGCTGATAAGTTCTTTGCTAAGTTGTTTACTTGCTCATGATAAGCTTTAGAATCAGCGTTGCTAGCACCTAACTCTGCCAATTGCTGAGTAGCTTTACCAAATGCAGTATTCATATTGCCCAAGCTGTCGCTAGCACCTTTCACTTTAGCTGTAAACTCATTCGTAGCTAACGAAGCATCCGATACATTAGAAATGTTCGCTACTTTATCCCCAAAAGTTCTTAAACCATTGCCTAAGCTCTCGATTAACTCCGCACCAATTTTCTCATTAACCAACTTATCTAAAGCACCAGTTGCGCCAACAGCTACCGGAGCTGCCTGCGGAATCGCATCTTGAGGAGTTGGCTTACCATCTTTACGCAACTGCGGATAAACTTTATCCCATGCTACATCTTCATGTGGAGGAAAGAAGCCTCCTAATAAGAATAAAAATGCTTCAACTCCCAAACCCACACCAATCATGATACTCCCCCAAATACCTCCCAAGTGAAGAATCTTAAACAATGCTCCAACAATTACGACAGCTGCACCTACAGAGGTTGCAAGGTGTAATTTAGCTTCTTTAGTGGCAAATTTTCCGGCCATAGTTCTTAATAGTTAATTTTAGAATGAGGGTTTATATGTTATATTTTTTAAGAAAAATTACATCAATCTGTTTCCAGGGAAATGAGATACACATCTGAAACCAATGTATGATCTAGGTATATTTTGATATTCGTGCTGAGCAACGGAATTTTGAAGGAAAAACCCTATATCTTTCCAAGAGCCACCCCTTACCACTTTACGTTTACCTTTCCTAAAAATTGGATTTTTATCTTCAGGTAGCGAATTATTATAAGAATTTAAAGTCCATTCCGCTACATTTCCAGCCATGTTATACAAACCGTAGTCATTTGGCAAGTAAGCTTTTGCTTCCACTGTATAAAGGGCACCATCATCTGCGTAATTACCCCTGCCCACTTTAAAGTTAGCTTGTAAACATCCCCTAGCATTCATAATGTAGGGACCACCCCAAGGGTATTTTGTCTGTGTCCTTCCACCACGAGCAGCATATTCAAACTCAGATTCGGTAGGTAAATCATACTTCAACCTAGAATTAGCTGGAAGCTTTCTTTGACGCGCAACATTCTCATAGAATTGCGTACGCCAATTACTAAATGCCCTAGCTTGATCCCAGGTGACACCTACTACTGGATACCTATCATAAGAAGGATGGTTAAAATAGGCTTCAACCATTGGATCATTGTATTCATAGGTATAGTCCTTTCTCCAAACCAATGTATCTGGGTAGACCATCACAGAAGGAAACTCGTTAATCTTCCCTGGAGTTGGGCTATCTGTATAAATATCATAGTCATCTACTCGTTGCCTATCTGCTACTCCAGCATTTTCGATCGCCCTATCCATATTCTTCTCAACAAAAGCATATCTCAACAACTTGATATCTAAATCTTTATCGTTTTTTCCTTGAGTAAAGCTAGATAGGTTATCATTGATGTACATTGCTTTTAACTTCGTCTGAACACCTGGCTTTTTATTACGCCATAGATTGGAACCATTCCCCACTTTTCTCCAATCGATATTTTTGAACTTAGCAGGACCGGCTGCGGCATTTCCTTTAGGCTTGATGAAATAGTCGTCGATATTACCTTTAGTAATTGCTACAGAATCTCTTACCCAATTTACAAATTGCCTATATTCTGCATTTGTAATTTCAGTCTCATCCATAAAGAATGGACTCATCGAAACCATTTTACTTTGTTTACCCTGATAAAACGTGATATCTTCGTCAGTCATTCCAAGAAGATTTCTACCGCCAGGAACATAAACCATACCTAAGGGGATTGCCGTATTCTTAAATTTTCTGTTATAGGCACCGACCAACTCCCCTTGACCGCCTTTTCCACAGCTCGAAAGTATTAAAGAAAGTAAGGTAGCAGCAACAAAGTAAAGTTTCTTCATATTTTGTCTAAGCAATTTTACAGCAATTTTATCAATTAACATTGATATTAACAACTAATTTGCACAAAAAAATCCACACTTTTGAAGAGCAATTTTTTTATTAACATTTTGTTAATCTCAAAGCCTAAGCTTTATAAAGTAGAAAGATAAAAAACATATTCTTATCAAACAACTAAAAAAACTGACCATTAGACGTTAAGACTGAATTTCACATAAATGTTTACCTCGGCGTTAGCACAATGATAACATTTTAAAAATCAATCTATTAAATAATAGTGAAAAATCAAATACCTTACTCAGAAAAAATAGACAATGGACTGCTTATGAATGTCCACCTAAAATTATGATAATTATTTATTAGACTTTTTAATGTAATTTTCTAAAGCCATAATCATCGATGGAGCTTCTGGATTAGGGGCTGCTATATCAACAATCAGTCCTTTATCAGCTACCGCTTTGTGCGTATTTAAGCCAAAAGTTGCTATCCTCGTATTGTTCTGTAGAAAATTGGGGAAATTAATATACAACGATTGAATGCTTGAAGGACTAAAGAATGCCAACACATCATAGAACACATCTGCTAAATCTGACAAATCACTAACGACTGTTCTAAATAAAACAGCAGGAGTTACATCGTAACCATTTTTTTGAAGGAAGTTCATCGTATCCTCGGTAGCTACGTCCGAACAAGGATACAAAAACTTCTCGCCAGCATGTTTTTTCAATACTTCCGCCAAATCAGCGGCAGTTTGTTTACCGAAGAATATTTTTCGTTTTCTGTATTGAATATATTTTTGCAGGTAAAGTGCTGTAGATTCTGAAATACAGAAATACTTCAAATTAACAGAGACTTCAAATCTCATCTCCTCACAAATCCTGAAGAAGTGGTCTACGGCATTTCTACTAGTAAACACAACGGCAGTAAAATCTGCTAGGTTAATTTTTTCTTTTCTAAAATCCTTGGCTGGAACACCTTCTACATGAATGAAAGAGCGGAAATCTATTTTTAGATTATACTTCTTTGCTAAATCAAAATATGGGGATTTTTCTGTTTCTGGCTTAGGCAGGGTTACCAGTATACTTTTAACCTTACGTAATCTTTCTTCGTTATTTTCTTGCATCTTTCTTATTAGCACTTTATAAACCTATTGCCTTGATTAATATCAATATAGGACAAATTTCGAGGGTGCAAAAGTACAAAAATAAATACAATTTAGGAAACCTATATTGTGATAAAATATTTATTGCCGCCCTGATGAACTGAAATACAAAGATTAGGATCAATACTGATATCCCCAAAAAGATATACCCAGAGCCATATTGCTTTGCAGAAAGGGCAAAAGCGATGATAATAGGAATAAACAATAAAGATGTATTAAAATAACTTAAATATAATATAGAGATGTATTGATGGAGTGCCCTTTGCACATCAAACACAAACCCTATGATACGCAAAAAAACTATTTTTAACAGATATAAGAAAATTACGATAATGGAGATCGTTACAAAAAATGTAAATCCTCCTTGTTGTACCTGAGGTAATTCTTGATACTGTGCCGTAAGATAAAAGAACATTCCAATGGTAAAACCAAACTGGATAAACAACAATAGAAATGACCATGAAGTAACTAGGTTATCTTCCTTGTTGAGGTTAATTAGCGCCCGATTACTATAGAAAGATTGCACTACCGAACTAAGTTGCTTACCAAAAGCATTTTTTAGAATTGCGAAAAGCACCAGTAAAAAGCCAATGATCTGTAAAATCCAAACATCACCTTTTAAAAGTAAATTACCATGTTGATAAATAACTTTCTCTTGAGAATTGCCAGCTTGTTCAATCCATTTTTTTAATGAAAAGACCTCAAAGCCGTACCCTTCGTTTAAGCTAGCTAGCCACTTAGCATTCGTTACAGAATCTCTTACTTTTAAGATAGCAGGTGTAAGTGTATCTATGGCAACAACATTTGCAGTATCAACAACACTTAAACTATCTTGCAAAGGGGTGTTTTGAACGAGGGAATCTGCCATCGGTTTTACTTGGGCCTGAACAGAAACTATCAATACTACAAGAACAAAAAACAATAGGTTTTTTTTAGCCATCTTAAAATAATCCGGTGATACAAAATGTACTTTACCTCGGTGCAAATTTAATGGATTATTTCTATGTTTCCCTAAAGTATAAGGCACAGAAGAATTTCAACATTGGTTTTAAAGGTAACGCCGACCCCCGACCTAAGCATCGGATTAATTGAAATCTCTATTTGTACTTACACAAGTAAGAAACTTGCCCTACTATTTTTACCTTAAAAGACGAATTGGCATCTATTTCAAATTTTTCTCCCGCACTAAATGTTTTCCATTCAGTTTGTCCAGCCAGCAAAACTTCCATCTCTCCCTCTACTACCATCATGGTCTCGTGGCTTGAAGTTCCAAACTCATACTCGCCAGCATTGATTACACCGACGGTAGATTTTCCATTACTTTCGTAACCAAGAGATTTTACAGCTCCGTCAAAATATTCATTTACAGTTATCATACCGCTAAAATAGTAACAATACGCATAAAAAATCTACCTGCCATAAAATTTAGCGCATTAACCCTACCTTTGTGCCAATGGCAGGTATTTATATCCATATCCCTTTTTGCAAAAAAGCTTGCACTTATTGTGATTTTCATTTCACCACCTCTACAAAATATATGAACGAGATGGTGGCATCTATCTGCAATGAAATTATTCTGAAGAAAGATAGATTAGAACAAAAGCAAATAGGCAGCATCTATTTTGGTGGAGGTACGCCTTCCGTACTACCAACCGCAGCATTACAAAAAATTTTGGGTACTATTGAAAATCATTTTTCCATTTCTTCAGATGCCGAAATTACGATAGAAACCAACCCGGATGATCTTACAACTTCGAAAATTGCTGAACTAAGAAAATTACCCATTAATCGTTTTAGTATTGGCACGCAGTCTTTTTTTAATGAAGATTTAGTATGGATGAACCGTGCGCACAATTCGCAGGAAGCCACAGATTGTATCAAAAGAAGTCAAGATGCAGGTTTTGAAAACCTGACCTTAGATTTGATTTATGGATACCCTCTACTTACCGACGAAAAATGGAAAACCAATATCGAAACGGCCATACAACTTCAAGTGCCGCACTTATCTGCTTACTCACTTACCGTAGAACCTAAAACAGCTTTAGCAAATGCCATTGAAAAAGGCAAACAGCCAGATATTAATGATGAACAAAGTGCAGCGCAGTTTATGATGCTAATAGACACCATTACGGCTAATGGCTTTGAACACTATGAAATTTCTAATTACAGCCTGCCGGGGAAATACGCTGTACACAACACCAACTACTGGAAAGGAGTGCCCTATTTAGGTATTGGACCTTCCGCACATGGTTTTGATGGGCACGACAGATACATCAATATTGCTAACAATGCCAAATACATGGAAAGCCTTTTCAAAGGAGAGCTCCCAGAAACAGTAGAGCAGTTAAGTGCCACTGATAAATTTAACGAGTACGTGATGACTTCTCTAAGAACCATGTGGGGCTTGGATTTAGAAAAAATTGAAATGGATTTTGGTAAAAACTATGTTGATCAAATTCATAAGCTAGCTAGAGACTTCATTGGTAAGGGGCAATTATTGAACGAAGGCAATGTGATTAGACTCACGAATAAAGGAAAGTTATTTGCAGACGGCATTGCTGCAGAGTTCTTCATGGAGGAGGAAGATTTTAGATAAATCTGCACTAACCCAATTCTTATAGTTTTACGCTATCCTAACGAAACACCTATAACTCACATTTTAAAATTCGTAATTTTGAGATATGAAACCTTCATGATTTACCAATGACCCATCGACACAAAATCATGATAGCTTCATAACCGTTGAAAAACAAAGCTTATAAAAATGAAAGATAAAATTATTTGGATTACTGGCGCTTCATCCGGAATAGGCGAGGCATTAGTTTACGAGCTTGCTCATGCTGGTGCAAAGTTGATTATTTCTTCACGCAACCGCGATGAACTTTTTCGTGTAAAGCAAAAATGCCGTAACCAAATAGACGTACACGTACTTTCTTTAGATTTAGAAGATAGTGAAAGTTTGCCAAAGAAAGCCGAAGAAGCGATCCGTATTTATGGCCGTATCGATATCCTAATCAACAGTGGTGGTATTAGTCAGAGAGCTTTAGCATTAGCAACCGATTTACATACCGAGAAAAGATTCATGGACATCAATTTTTGGGGAACGGTAATCCTGAGTAAGGCAGTACTTCCACAAATGATTAGGCAAGATGCTGGTTCAATTGTATGTGTAAGCAGCTTGGTTGGTAAATTTGGCACGAGCCTACGTTCCGCTTATTCCGCATCTAAACATGCATTACATGGTTATTTCGAGTCATTAAGAATTGAATTAGACAGCACCAATATCCATATTTTGTTAGCTTGCCCTGGGTTTATTAAAACTAAAGTCACCATCAACGCATTAACAGCAGATGGTAGCAAGCAAGGCACGATGGATGAAGCACAAGAGAATGGTATGCCAGCTGAGGAATGCGCAAAGCGAATTATCCAAGCTATTAAAAAGAGAAAAGACGAAGTTTATATAGGTGGCAAGGAAGTAAAAGGTGTTTTGCTGAAACGTTTATTTCCATCTTATTTTGCTAAAATCATTAAAAAAGCTAAGGTAACTTAATGTGATTTAAATCATTTTATTCACAACTTTTATATAATAGTGATACATCTTAACGTTTTTTATCACAACTTTGTACGGTTTAACTTCGCAGTAAGTTAACTGAAAGTTTATAAATCACACCAAATGAGCTTCAATTTAAAACCCGTAGACACTGTAGAATCCATTACTCCCGAAGACTTTAAGAAGAACTATCTTAAAAAGAAACGTCCTTTGGTGATTAAAGGCCTTACCAAAGATTGGCCTGCTAGAGAGAAATGGACTACCGAATATTTGAAAGAAGTTGGCGGCGACCTCGAAGTTCCACTTTATGATAACTCAAAGGCAGATCCTAGCAAACCTATCAATGCTGCAACAGCCCATATGAAGTTTGGAGACTACCTGGATTTAATTAAGCGTGAGCCTACTGAATTGAGGATATTCTTCTTTAATTTATTTAAGAAAGTACCAAGCTTAATTAACGACATTAAAATCCCTAAAGATTTAATGGGTGGCTTTATCGAAAGTATGCCAGCTATGTTTTTTGGCGGTTCAAATTCCGTGACTTTTTTACATTACGATATCGATTTACCGCACATTTTCCATACCCACTTTGGTGGTCGCAAACACATCATCTTATTCGATTATAAATGGAAAAAACGTTTATATTGCTTACCAAATGCAACTTATGCTTTGGAAGATTATAAGGTAGACAATCCTGATTTCGAAAAATTCCCTTCACTAAATGGTATTGAAGGCTATGAGGTTTACTTAGAACATGGCGATACGCTATTTATGCCTACGGGAATGTGGCACTGGATGAAATACGTGGATGGTTCGTTCTCGCTGAGCTTGAGAGCTTGGGATCAATCCATTAGTCGTAAGGCTGCCAGCGTATGGAGTTTATTTAGACATGGTGCGGTAGACAGCTTAATCAAGATGGCATTTAAAGAAAAATATGCGCATTGGAGAGAGAAGAAAGCGATAAAAAGAGCAGAAAATGCTTACGCAAAAGGTAAACTTTAAAATAATTCAAATAGTTCCCTTTAAGATTTAAGGGGTAAAGCAAATTCAGCGGGGCATCGATTACGGTAGCCCCGCTTTTTGTTATAATCTCTTTTGTCAAGTCCTGTCTGTACGCCAGTCGTCTTTGCGAGGAGGAATGACAAAGCATACTTTATCGTTGTTGAAACAGAAATTATTTTCACGGCAATCGGGTTCATGATACAAAAAACTGTAAAAAAACACTCCAAATTAACGGACATTACCTTTTGCCAGAGCGTAGCGAAGGATCTATCAATTTCTAATAGATTCCTCCTAACGTCGGAATGACAGCCTGTAGAAGAATTGCTTCTGTAGCATCGACATCAAACTAAAATTTGTAAAAAACACTTAAATCTCATAAACGCAAAAATAATTGTGCCTTAACAAAGTCATTGCTAATTTCGCAGCACCATGGAAGAGATCAAACTGAGCGAAAAAGAGAAGATGCTGGCGGGCAAAGCTTATCAGGCTGGAGACAATGAATTGGCTAACGATAGACTAAAAGCCCGTGAAGTTGTTTTTGAATTTAACAATCTCCCTCCTAAGCAGATCAAACAGCGTAAAAACCTTATCAAAAAACTTTTCGGCAAAACCGAAACCATGTTTTATGTAGAGCCTCCTTTTCGTTGCGATTATGGTTACAATATTGAAATTGGCGACCATTTCTACGGTAACTTCAATTTGACCATTTTAGATTGCGCTAAAGTTTCCATTGGCCACCATGCTTTTTTCGGACCGAACGTGGCAATTTACACGGCTGGTCATCCACTACACTCACATTTGCGGAACCAAGAACATGAATGGGCACAGCCGATCACCATTGGCGATAGCGTTTGGTTGGGAGGTAATGTAGTCATTAACCCCGGTGTAACTATTGGTAGCAATGTGGTTATTGGTTCTGGTAGTGTAGTCACTAAAGACATTCCTAACAATGTATTTGCAGCGGGCAACCCATGCAAAGTCATTAGAGAAATAACCGACGCTGACAAAGAATTTTATTATAAAAATTTCAAATTAGGCGAATAACAAAACATACCTCTATGAACCCACAGATAGAAAAAATAAATCAAGAAGCAGCTGATCTAAAAGCACAAATTGTTAATCATAAAGTATATACTCAAATTAGCGATTTGCCTGCGCTTCGCATCTTCATGGAACACCATATCTATGCTGTTTGGGATTTTATGTCGTTATTGAAAGCCTTACAAATTAACCTTACCTGTACTACCCTTCCCTGGTTTCCGGTAGGTAATGCGAAAACACGCCAATTGATTAATGAAATTGTAGCAGGCGAAGAGTCTGATTTAGATGCAGATGGAGGCATTAAAAGTCATTTTGAACTGTACCTAGACGCAATGGAACAAGTAGGCGCTAATACAAAACCAATTTCAATGTTCATTGGGGCTTTACAGAACGGAGCTACTTTTAAGGAAGCCTATGCACAAGCTGAAGTGCCATTGGCCGCACAACAATTCATGGATAGCACTTTTGCAGTAATCAACGCGGGTAAAAACCACGCTACCGCAGCTGCATTTACCTTTGGCAGAGAAGATCTGATCCCTAATATGTTCCATACCATGGTGAATGACTTGAATAGCAAACATCCTGCTCAGGTCACTATATTTAAATATTACTTAGATAGACATATTGAAGTAGATGGTGACCATCATAGCCACTTGGCGCTAACCATGACCAGTGAGTTATGCGACAGTGAAGAAGCTTGGAACGAAGCTGCTGAGGTCGTCAAAGAAGCGTTAAAACAACGAATTTCATTGTGGAATGCTGCACTTGCGAAAATTGAGCAGAATGCATAAAATGGCAATCATATATCAAGCCTAAATATTTGACATCTAATAGAATTAGGTTATCTTCAATATAAGATTAACCTTTATGAGCCAAACTAATTCTAGCAAATCCATCAAAACTGGACTGTATGCCGCTGCAGTAGTTTTTCTAGCCTATACCATGATTTTTGGGTTCAGAAAAACTTTCACCGTTGCTACTTTTGACGGATTGACCATCGCAGGCTACAGCTACAAAACGATTCTAGTCATCAGTCAGATGCTGGGTTATTTACTCGCTAAGTTCTACGGCATCAAATACATTTCAGAGCTAAAGCGTACCGGCAGAGGAAAAATCATTCTACTCTTAACAGGAATTTCATGGATCAGCTGGTTACTTTTTGCGGTAGTTCCGATGCCTTACAATATTGTTTTCTTATTTGTGAATGGGTTCCCATTGGGGATGCTTTGGGGCGTAGTTTTTTCTTATGTTGAAGGTAGGCGAAGTACAGATTTTATTGGTGCAACATTAGCCGTAAGCTTTATTTTCGCTTCTGGATTTGTTAAATCTGTAGGTGCTTGGTTAATGACAGAATTTGGAATTATAGAGTTTTGGATGCCTTTTTACACAGGCTTGGTGGTTGTTTCCCCTTGGCTTTATTCGTATTTCTAATGGAGAAAATACCACAACCTGACGAAGAAGATATTAAGTTTAGAACGCAACGCATAGCCATGACTTCCTCCGACAGGAAGAAATTCGTCAAAGAGTTTCTAGGCGGCATTATTGCCTGCGTACTGATCTATTGCTTCGCCACCATTTTTAGGGATATCAGAGATAATTTTAGTGCCGAGATGTGGAAGGAAATGGGCTTCTTTAATCAGCCGGCTATTTTTTCTAAAACAGAGACACCTATTACCATTATCGTATTGTTGCTTATCGGCAGCATGGTAATGATTAAGAACAACTTCGTGGCACTCAAAACTGCCCATTGGTTCATTGTCATTGGGTTTGTAGTTGCTGGTGCCTCCACTTTGGCCTTCAAATTTAACCATTTAAGTCCAATTGCATGGATGACTCTGGTTGGCTTGGGCTTGTACATGGTCTACATCCCTTTCAATGCCATCTTCTTCGATCGATTGATTTCTACTTTCAAATATGCAAGTAACGTAGGCTTCTTGATTTACATTGCTGATGCTTTTGGTTATGTTGGCAGTATTGGCGTGTTGTTAAGCAAGGAAATTTTTAAAGTAAAACTGAATTGGGTTACTTTCTTTTCCAGCAGTGTCATGATTTTATCGGTTGTTGGCGTAGTGCTCACTTTTTATTCACTGTACTATTTTTCGAGGAAGTATAGGAAATTAGGTTTATAACTCACTACCGTTCTTCTGGATTTATAATCCCGAAGCATTATCGGCGGGTCTTTGATCCGAATTAAAACGGATTGAAAATCCGACGATGCGGAGTTCGACATTGCAATATCGAGCAGATAAAATGATTAATTAAAACAGATGTCTCGTACCTCGACATGACAGATTGGGCATTAAGAGCTATGATCTACAACCACTTTCCACTCCCCATCAATCTTCCTCAGTAACAAAGTAAAATATCCTTTCGGCTCGTCTTTCTCTCGTTTCAAATTCCAGCTGCCCAAAACAAACGCCTTATCTTTTGCTAAAAACTCCACTTTCTTAATTCCAAAAGTTAAAAAGCCCATGGCGCTTTTGTCGGGATAACCTTTCTTATAATTATCCAAAGTTTTTTGCCAGCCATAAGTCGGACCATTTTTACCTACAAACAACAAACTATCATTTTTCCAATAGCCCTGCATGTAGTTATCCATATCACCTTTATTCCAACCTTGACGTTGATTTTCTAACACCTTTAAAATAGCTGTTTTATCCTGAGCATTCTGTGCCATTACCGCAGTCGAAAAAACTGTTAGCAAAAGAAATATAATTTTTCTCATCATTTTTGTTTAATTCAAAATCTAGATTAAATTAGGTTTTTATTCCTATCCAAACAAATGAAACCAAACAAGCCTCATTTCCGCTTTCATCTCAACAGCTTTCTAATCGCATTTGCCATATTGATCATCGAAGTGCTAATTGCGCTCTATATCACAGATAATTTTATTCGTCCTTACATTGGCGATGTATTGGTAGTAATCCTCATCTACTATTTTGTAAAGGCTTTTGTACATATGGCAATTTGGCCTTTAGCTATTGCGACACTTTTGTTCTCTTACCTGATAGAAACACTACAATATTTTCAATTCGTAAAACTGATTGGCTTAGGAGATAACAAGTTCGCTAACGTTGTAATCGGCAATTATTTTGCTTGGGAAGATATCATGGCTTACACAATTGGAATAACTATTGTTGTTTTAATAGAAACTTATGCTATTAAACGCAAAACCGCCTCCAATGAACGACTTTTATAAAAAATTTAGAAATAGGAAGAGCTTTGATGAACACGCTGAAGCAATTTAAGCACATTTAGATAATCAATACAAATAGGACGAGACCGTTTTATATAAAATATTTTTTGTTTGCTAGCGCATGCCTTTGGCGTGTAACGCACTACCAAATTTAAAGGAACACTCTGTACGCATACGCCTGCATTTGGTAACCAGAAATTGCAAGTAAACCTAAGTTTTACTTGCAATTTTTTGTTCTATAAACCAAATTGAAGTGGAAATCCTTTTTGTTTATCCCAACCGTTGGAAAACGCACTTACATCAAACAAAAAGATTGAAACGCAAAGTGGGGCTGATAAAGCCAAAAGATACTGACGCTCATGTTCAAATTAACTAAATCTTGTTAAATAGTAAATATTACGCTAACGAATAAAAAATAATCTGCAACAGATGTTTAGTCAATCTAGGCGAATCATAAGCTGAATGCATTTTGTGAAATAAACTTTATAGTTTTATAATATGTTTAATTAAAACCACCTCTAATGAACGACTTTTACGAGAAATTTAGAAACAGAACCAGTTTTGATGAACATGCTGAAGCAATTTCAGCACATTTAGATGAAAGATATCCATCTGATGAGCTTACTGTTTTTCACGAAGTATTATCTCCAGACTTTCACCTCGATGTTTATTTCGTACAATCCGAAAAACACAATTTTAATTTTTTGCTTACTGCTGGAATGAGTACATTAAAAATGACGGTTCCAGATGAAGTAGCAAATCCCCAAGCATATCAATTTGCAGAGTTGATGCTGTTATTGCCAAAATCTATCACCTTTGGAAAAGTAACTGGCGAGAACCCCAACGATTGGCTTATTGCGATGTTAAAAGAAACCGCTCGCTTCCCACACCACTATGATACTTGGTTATCCATCGGACATACTTTGCAAGCCACTGCAGATATGGAACCTTATGACGAAAATACCGATTTTACTGGCGTAGTCATTTTGCCGTCAGTAACTTTCGATGAAGAATTTACTTCTGTACAAGCTGGAGAAAATTTAATTAACATGTATTCTGTTTTTCCGTTATATGCTGATGAAATGAACTACAAAATACAAAATGGTTACAACGCACTTTTGGATAAGCTAATTGAGAAAAACGCACAAGAAATTTTCGATTACGACAGAGCCAATTTACTGATCTAAATGTAACACAATGGATAAACGAATTGAAAAACTAAAGGAGATTAACATCATCCTTTCCAAGGCAATTTCAAAAAGCAACAAGTTTTGGTTCGAACATATTTTACCTTCCCAATCAGCTACGCCCTTATTTGAGGAAGCCGAAAACGAGCTGAACGCCATTTTAAGCGAATATCCTAATGATGCTAATTTCTGGCGAATGCTGAGCAACATAAAAACGTATACGATGGATTATGCAGAAGCTATTACTGCTTTAGAAAAAGCCATCGCAATAGAAGATAAACAGAAAGACAAAACACAGTTGATAGAACTTTCTGTGCATCAAGACGTAGTAAAACCTAAACCAAAGGTAAAAAAAATGACCAGCGCAGTAGCAAAAAGAGACTTGCCTTTTTTCAAATATCATCCAGAACCAACGCTTACAGGAGCTTTCAAAACCGATACCATTGTCACCTGCGATTGTTGTAAAAAACCTACTGAGGTTTACTATACTGGGCCATTTTATGCTGTAGATAACATTGATACACTTTGTCCTTGGTGCATAGCCGATGGAAAGGCAGCAAAAAAATTTTCAGGAAGTTTTCAGGATGACTTTAGCGTAGATAATGTTGACGACCAGCAAAAACTGATTGAGTTAACTGAACGTACTCCTGGATACAGAGGCTGGCAACAAGAATATTGGTTAGCACATTGCAACGATTATTGCACTTTTAAAGGTTATGTAGGTTGGCAAGAAATTGAACCGTTATTAAATGAATTTGCCGACATTGAAACAGATGTGGCAAATGCTGGCGGTTTGTCGCTTACCGATCTACCGAAATACCTGCAGGATAATGGGTCTTGCCAAGGCTATCTTTTTCAATGTACTTGCTGCAGTAAATATAGATTGTATTACGATTTCGACTAATCAATATGAAAAGCAGTTATAAAGTTTTGATAGGTGGCATTTTACTGTTTGGCGGGATCACCTTGCTCACTTCAAGTTTACACTATAATGCCGATGGCGCCGACACCTATGGCTTTCCACTTAACTTTTACAAAAAAGTGAGCGGCTATGATATCACAACGGGGCAAGGAGGAACATCGAGAGATTTGAATGTTTTAGCGCTAATTGGAGACATCGTATTTGCATTATCCGCCAGCTGGTTCATCCTACTATTAATTAAAAAATTCAATAGAAAAACTAATTCCATCTAAATGAAACCTTTCCTATCTCTTGCCACTTTCCTATTATTCATTAGCTCGGCTATTATGGCGCAAATCACTAAAAAAGATATTCAAACACAGCTTAAAAATAAATCTTTGCCAGAAGTAAAAGCATATCTGGAGAAGCAAAACAAAGAAATAGAGAAGCTACTTAAACTCTCTTCCGTTTCTTTAAAGATAACCCCTGGGGATGTGGATTTGAAAGAGGTGAAAACCACCGAAAAGTTCGACAACTCTCCAAAAGAGCAGATTGAAAGGCAGTTCTCCAAAACACTCAACAAACTATATTTCAGTCCGATAGTAGTGTACCCAAATACAGATTTGAATATAAGTTATAGTGCCAGTAGTTTAATATACAGCGTTAGAGATTACGATGAATACAAATACCCTGAACCTGTATTAAAGCTTAAGAAAGTTTACTTTCAAGATGGAAAGACTGCAGACTTTAACAAAGAACTGCACGGAAGAAACAATGAAACAGTAGATGAAATTAAAGGAACCAAATGGATAGACAGCATCGAATTGGAAGCAAGCTACCATTATCCTGACATCATGCCAGTGATTAGTTTAAGTCCAAAAAAGCCATTACACCAATCTGCAGCGGGCAAAATTCAGTTAATTTCTGTGAGCGATGGCAAGGCAAATTTGCAAGTTTCACCAGAAATAAAAGAGAAGATGCTAAAAGTAGAAGGCATCAATGCTGCTGGCAAATCAATAGAGCAATATGGTTCTTCATCTTCCAGTAATTCGTCTAATTTTTCAGCAGAATTTTTAACTCAGTACTACGAAGCCGGCAAAAGTACCATTGAAAAAATTGACAAATCTGCCTATAAAGATCTAGATGAACTGATAGCAGATTTATACTCGAAAGTACCGAAAGAAGATAAAAACAAACCCGAAAATTTTGTGAATGCGATTTACAATTTTAGAGGCGAAATCACACAAGTAAACATTTTTTTAAAGCCAGAAAAAAATGCAGTGAACACCTACAAATTTGTTTTGCGAAGTACCATTAAATATGCTGACGGTTATGGAGTGGCCTACGATAAAAACAACTTAGCAGGCATTTTAGATAAAGGTGGAAAATGGGTTGTACAGCCTAAATTTGAACAATTATCTCATTACAAAGGCGATTACTTTATGGGCGACGTTGGTAAAGATGGTTATCGTGAGATACTTTGGTTAGATAAAGTAAACCGCACACTCGTACCTTTCAAATACCGCTTCTATCGCGACGAACCTATGCTAGATCGCTATTATTCCATAGAAGATGGCGTAAACGGCCCGAAAGGTTTGATAGAAATGAAAACCAACAAAGTTTTAATTGAACCAACGCTAGACAATATCAGTGTGAAAGGCAACTACATTATATTGAGGGACACGAAGGAAACGAACACGATTATCAACAAAGATTTAAAAAAGGTGTTAACCGTAGACGGCTATAACTACAAAATATATAACGATTTTATCTTCTTGAGCAGGCCTTACACTTCCAAAGAAAAATTTGCAGATTATTCTGAGCTCGGTAGCGTTGATGACATCTACAACGCCGAAGGTAAAAAGATAAACAAGGAGGATTATACGATAGAAACCTTTGATTTTTTTGGCATGGATAGCTTGTTGTTGGTCAGAAATAAATTAGGCAAAAAATTATTCATCAACACCAAAGGAGATGTGGTTATAGATGGCTCTAAATATAAAGATGTCGGACCTTTCTCCAGCGGATTAGCACCCGTTAAAGATGCCGAAGGAAAATGGGGTTACATCAATAACAAGAATATTTTGGTTATTCCTTTTATGTATAACGAAGCAAAAAATTTTTCGAAAATTAGTGCTTTGGTAAGAACCGATAATGGTTACCAACTGATCAACCACCAAAATAAAGTGATTAAGAAATTCGATCAAGGTTTTGGAAGCATGAAGGTGACCAAAGATGCCGACAACCTTACTTACTACAACTATAACGGCAATACTTATAATTCTAAGGGGGAAATTCATAATGGCGATAGGTAACTAGTGCCCCATTTTAATACTAAAAATTTATTCGACACCATGCCTAATGCTCTTCGTCATGCTGAATTTATTTTACTAAGTAGCTTTAAGCTTCGCTATAGGTCAGCATCAGTTAGAAAAATATAACCGGCTTGCATGCCAAATCAATTTTACTTAACTTAGTTTAAATTACCAATCATGGAAAATTTCATCTCATACATCAGCATAGACCCAAATATTAGGTTTGGAAAGCCTTGTATTAAGGGCACCAGAATTACAGTCCAAGATATTCTAAGTTGGTTAGCTTCAGATATGTCTGTTGATGAAATAATTAGTGATTTTCCGCAATTAAAAACTGAACATGTTAAAGCAGCATTGTCTTTTGCAGCCAATAGCGAAGCCAGAACTCGCTTAATTTCTGCTTGATGAAAATCCTACTCGATGCGAATATCTCTTTTAAATTAAAAAGCAAATTAGCAGATCATTTTAGCGACATTGAACAGGTAGATTGGATTGACGTATCCCAACCAGCAACAGATTATGCTATTTGGGAATGGGCCAAAAGTAAAAATGCCGTAATCATAACAAATGATGACGATTTTTATAATTTCTCAAATGTATACGGGTTTCCGCCCAAAGTGGTTTTATTAAGAACTGGAAATCAATCCACTTCAAACTTATCTCAGATACTAATTTCGCATGTAAATGATATTTGTGACCTTTTTAACGACACGGAAACGGGTTTACTAGAAATCTTTTAATTTTTATACAGGTTAAAAAACTTTGAGGGGTTGGCGCTAGGGATTGGAAGGGTTTTTGTCAATTTTTCATTGGTACCGCAGCGAAGCGCAGCCCTGAAAAGCCCGACCCTTTACCGATTTTTATTCAGGATTGGGAAGCGCCCAAATTAGTTGACAGTTTTCAGTTGGCAGTTTCAGTTGCTCTTTGCTCCCTGCTCATTGTTCCTTGTTCTTTATTCTTTGTCCCTTGTTCCTTGCTCCTTGCTCATTGTTCTTTATTCCTTGCTCTTTGCTCTTAAAAATGACACCCACCTTAAAAAACTAAACCAACCAAACCATTAACTTAGTTGCTACGTTAGTATTGAGCAGAGAGATTATGAAAGGTTATCAATTTTCTAAATTTTTACCAAATGAATTGCCTAAAGGTGGTTTTGATGAGTTGCTGAAATTATTCACGCAATTATTAAACTACACCGCTGGCGATGCAGGAGAAGCTTTGGCTTGGATGAACGAACTGGACAAACAGTACAAGTTCACCAACAAAGATTACGGCATGGGCGATTTCATTGAAGACCTAAAGCAAAAAGGTTACATTAATGAGGAAAATGGCGAAACGAAGATTACCGCAAAAACAGAGCAAACTATTCGGAAATCGGCTTTGGAAGAGATTTTCGGAAAGCTAAAAAAAGCGGGTAAAGGAAACCACAACAGTAATATCTCTGGCATTGGCGAAGAGAAAAATGCAGATAGACGGGAGTTCAATTTTGGAGATAGCTTAGACCAGATCGACATGACAGCCTCTATCCATAATGCACAAATCAACCATGGCATCGGCAATTTTACACTTACTGAACGTGATTTGGAAGTTGAAGAAAAGGATTACAAAACTTTAACCTCGACGGTGCTGATGATTGACATTTCGCATTCCATGATCTTATATGGCGAGGATAGGATAACTCCAGCCAAGAAAACTGCCATGGCCTTGGCAGAGCTGATTAAAACAAAATATCCAAAAGACACTTTAGACATCGTAGTTTTTGGTAATGATGCGTGGCCCATCACGATTAAGGATTTGCCGTATTTACAGGTTGGTCCATATCATACGAATACTTTTGCAGGCTTAGAATTAGCTACCGATTTGTTGCGCAGAAGGAAAACACATAACAAACAAATTTTCATGATTACTGATGGAAAACCAACATGTTTGAAAGAAAATGGGCGTTACTATAAAAACAGCATTGGTTTAGACAGGAAAGTAATTGGTAAGACGCTAAATATGGCGGCGCAATGCAAAAGGTTGAATATCCCTATCACTACTTTTATGATTGCCAAAGACCCTTATCTACAACAGTTTGTAAGGCAATTTACTGAAATTAACGGCGGCAGGGCTTTTTACAGCTCACTCAACGGATTAGGTGAGTATATATTTGAAGATTACATTAAAAACAGAAGAAGAACAATAAGATAAAAGAACAAGGGAGCAAGGAATAAGGATTAACTACTAAAATCTTTGTTCTTTGCTCCTTTATCCTTACTCCAAAATATGCAAGCAAAAACACTCGGCGAATTAAAAGCTACATCATACCAATCTTTAAGCGTTAAAGATGAACTTAGAAAGAATTTAATCGCACAATTACAGAATAAGGAAGCTGGTTTCGAAGGAATTGTAGGTTACGATGAAACGGTAATCCCTGAATTACAGACGGCGATATTGGCGCGTCACAACGTACTACTGTTAGGCTTGAGAGGTCAGGCGAAAACACGTATTGCCCGTTTAATGGTGAACCTGTTGGACGAATATATTCCTTACATTGCTGGCAGCGAAATTTTCGATGACCCGCTGAACCCGATTTCGTGGTATGGAAGAAATGAGATTGAAACCAAAGGTGATGACACTCCTATTGCCTGGTTGCACCGCAGCGAACGTTATACAGAGAAGTTAGCAACTCCTGACGTGACCGTAGCAGATCTAATTGGCGACGTCGATCCTATTAAAGCAGCTAATTTAAAACTGACCTATAACGACGAACGTGTGATCCATTTTGGATTGATACCAAGAGCGCACCGAAGCATTTTTGTAATTAACGAATTGCCCGATTTGCAAGCTCGTATTCAAGTAGCTTTGTTTAATATGCTGCAGGAAAAAGATATCCAAATTAGAGGCTTCAAGTTACGTTTACCTTTGGATATTCAGTTCGTGTTTACGGCAAACCCGGAAGATTATACCAATCGTGGTAGCATTGTAACGCCACTAAAAGACCGTATTGAAAGCCAGATTTTAACCCATTACCCAAAATCAATTGAAATTTCTAAGAAAATCACTTTCCAAGAAGCGAAGTTAACTGAAGACCAACGTTTAATTGAAGCTGATGGTTTAGTAAAGGATTTAGTAGAGCAAGTGGCTTTTGAGGCCCGTAAGAGTGAATATATCGACCAAAAATCTGGTGTATCTGCTCGTTTAACCATCTCTGCTTTTGAGAATTTAATTAGTCATGCAGAACGTAGAATGTTGGTAAGTAAAGAGCCATCAACCTTTGTGCGTATTTCTGATTTTAGCGGGATTATTCCAGCAGTTACTGGAAAAATTGAGTTGGTTTATGAAGGTGAGTTAGAAGGTCCGGCGAAGGTAGCACATACTTTAATCGGCAAAGCGATCAAACATTTGTTTGCGAGGTATTTTCCAGACCCAACTAGAGCAAAGAAAAGCAAAACCGCTAATCCGTATACCGAAATTACAGAATGGTTCACCGAAGGCAACACCATTGATATCGATGATAACCTAACGTTGAATAACTACAAAAAGGAACTCCAAAAGGTAAACGGATTGGAAGAGTTAGTGAAAAAATTCCACCCAAAACTGAGCTCGAACCAGACGTTGTTGCTGATGGAATTTGTGTTACATGGCTTATCGGAATATTCGCAACTAAATAAAAACTACTTGAATGGTGGTTTCGGTTTCTCCGACATGTTTGATAGTTTGTTTAACGCTGATATGGATGAAGAAGATGAGGATTTTGGGTAAATCCCACCGTCATTTCGAACGCAGCGCAGCGAGAGAGAGAAATCTAACGACTTGATAACACCTTGCTAGATTTCTCTCCCGAAGAAAAATCGGGAGAGAAATGACGGCGCAGAGAAACAAACCCTCCAAACAAACATCTAACAAATAAATTAATTTTACACCCCACATGGGAAGAACAATATTTCTAACAATACTTTGCTTCATCGTCATCTTATTTGACATTTATTGCTATTATGCCATCTTAGCCGTTTTTAAAAAATGGAAACCCAGCACTCAACGATTCTTTAAAATAGCTTGGTGGACTATCAATATATCATTAATCATTGGTGTATTTTGTGCCATTTATCTTAATCTGTTTTTAACGGCCAGAGCCATCATTTTGGTTGCCTTCTTCTTACTTACCGCAAGTAAAATTGTGATGCTTCCATTTTTGTTAGTAGATGATTTAAGAAGATTATTCATCAAAATCTTTAGAAAGTCAAAGAACAACGACCTAAGTCGGATGTCTGATGATACAGCGACCGATAATACGGCAATAAAACCATCGGAAAACAAGATAGCTGGCGAACCCATCAGCCGTTCTTCTTTCTTAGTAAAGGCAGGTTTAATTGCTGGTGCAGTACCACTAAGTTCTTTAAGTTGGGGCATTATTTCTGGCGCATACGATTATCAAATTCGACGGGTTAATTTGAAACTGCCTAACCTACCTAAAGCTTTCGATGGCATTACCTTAGCACAAGTATCCGATATCCATTCAGGAAGTTTTTACAACAAAACAGCAGTAAAAGGCGGCGTAGAAATGTTACTAGCCGAAAAACCCGACTTCGTTTTTTTCACGGGAGATTTAGTAAATAATCTGACCAGCGAAGTAAAAGACTATCAAGATATTTTCAGTAAGGTCACCGCTCCACTTGGTGTATATTCCGTGTTAGGTAACCACGACTATGGCGACTACCATTTCGGAAAAGACACTTCCCCTTCTAAAGTTAAAAATTTAAAAGATATGGTCGCCACCCATAAAATAATGGGTTGGGACCTACTCATGAACGAAAATCGGAGGTTAAAAGTCGGAGGCGAAGAAATTGGAATTGTAGGCATAGAAAATTGGGGCATGGGTCGTTTCCCTAAATATGGCAAAATGGAATTGGCCATGCAAAACACCGAAGACTTACCAGTAAAACTATTGTTATCCCACGACCCGTCGCACTGGCGCGGTGAAGTGTTAGAGAAGTACAAAGATATAGATGTCGCTTTCGCTGGTCATACGCATGGAATGCAGTTTGGTGTAAGGTTAAAAGAAATGCAATGGAGTCCTGTGCAGTATATTTATAAAGAATGGGCAGGTTTATATCATGAACAACAACAGCAGTTGTATGTTAACGTTGGATACGGCTTCTTAGGCTATCCAGGTCGTGTTGGAATATTGCCAGAAATCACGATATTTACGTTAAGCAGAGTTTAGTGTTATAAGTTGTGGGTTACGAGTTACCTGTCATGGCTTTTTAACTTGTAACTCATAACCGGTAACTCGTAACAAAATATGCTAAAGAAATTAGGCTGCTCTATCTTAGATTTTCTGCTGTTCAGCAATTTTTTTATCGCAATTTGTGCAGTTGCACAAGGTTTGGTAACCTATCATCTCCTAAAAGCAGAACCTAGTAAATACGTTTTAGCATTCCTATTTTTTTCAACTTTAGTAATCTATAATTTAGCCGTATTACTAGCCAAGCCAAAGGAGCCCCAAAAATCACCGTTTAAGCGAGTAAGATGGATTTTTGCCCATCATAGACTAAATATATCCACTACGCTAATTTCAGTGCTCTGCCTCATTCCTTTAGGCTTACTGTACTTAAGCTTCGAATCTAAGTTATTGATGGCTTTTGTAGGCTTGTTAGCTGTTGCCTATAACATTCCTTTCCTAACACTTAACCATAAAAAAATAGGTCTTCGGAATATCCCAGGAATTAAGCTTTTCTTAATTGCATTCGTTTGGGCCAGCAGCTGCGTGCTACTGCCCATTGTGGAGTTAGAAAGCACATACCAAATTAAGATCGCACTAAGCGAAACGGTATTATTGGTAGCAAAAAGATTTCTATTTGTTTGCGCTATTACAGTACCGTTTGATATTAGAGATTTGTACCAAGACAAACTCTATGAGCTTAAAACCATACCTGTAGTATTAGGCGAAAAAAAAGCCTGGATTTTCTGCCAGGCCTTACTAGGAATTTATATTTTACTTTTAGTCTTATTTACAAAAGGCATCAATATAGATGTAATCGGATTAACATTAACCGTAATACTTACGGGTTGGCTCATCTTTAAATCTAATATTAAAAGAAACGAGTATTTTTATTTCTTTTACTTAGACGGAACAATGTTGCTGCAATATGTGATATTGCTACTTTTTAGTTGGTTGAGTGTTGCACTTACATAAACATTTCGTCATTCCCGCGTAGGCCAATCGTGTGGACACATCTTTTTTGGCTCAACATTGCTCACGTCGATAAAGGCCACTGTTCACCGCTATTTCTCCTGTCATTTCCCATGATGATTTAACCCCTTTTGTCCGTTTTACGGTTTATTGATTTCTAGTGGTTTATTCTCTATTTGTATTAATGACCTCGCGACCGTAGCGAGTTTACTGCGTAGCTTTCCGCTGCGCTCCAGGTCGGCACATTGAAGCTTGGGTTCTCTCCCAAAATTGGAAAGTGTTGGGCTTGGGAAATGAGGCGCAAGGTTGGGCTTTTTACAGGAGCTACCGTTGAAGAAGCACTTGCTCGGATAGTACACCGTCAATGCCTAGTACCAGCCTGATCAAAAAATGGATTAGTACAGTTCGGCTAGCACAAACGAGCATCAGCCTGTCTACTTCCGACAGGCAGCGACAAGTTTTTTGATGCGCTGGGTAGTGAAAAGGCACCTCAGGGCATTGATAAGCGTTTTGGGTACTTTGTCGCTACAAATTGCGAAGCAATCTTTCACACCTCTTAAAACATAACAGACCGTGAAAAACTATCTAGGCCCAGCCGCCCATGAGGCTAAAGCAAATCTTAATATTTGTGTACACACGATAGGCGTAGGCGGGAATCGTAATGCATACACTGTAGTAGCCATACGCTTAAGGATTCCAGACTAAATCTGGAATGACGCCATGATGAAAGGTAATTCTATTTAAATTAACTTCCGGCATTAAACCTATAACCAACGCCTCTTACCGTCTGCAACAACTGCGGATTATCTGCATTTACCTCTATTTTTTTACGTAAACGAACGATATGCATATCCAACGTTCTCGTATTTACATCAGAATTATATCCCCAAACTTCTAACATCAAATCCTCTCTACTAATAACCTGATTTGGATTGCGTAGAAAATAGAGCAATATCCTGTTTTCAAGGATGGTCAGCTCAATCTTTTTACCGTCACGAAACAACGTATGGACATTAGGATGATGCTCCATGTTACCAAAACGATGAATTTCCGAACGTTCTGCATTCACTAAGAATTTCACTTTACTTTCTAGCATCGCCACCAAAACATCCATATTAAACGGCTTGGTTACATAGTCGGAAGCTCCAAATTGGTAAGCATCAATTTTATCTACATCCTGAGCTTTGGCAGTCATCATAATAACCAAACCCTCAAAACCTTGTTTACGGACTTCTTCGCAAACCTCAGAACCCTCTTTCCCAGGCAGCATCCAATCTAGCAACACGATATCTGGTTTTTCTGCAGTGATGGTTTGGATCGCCTTAACACCATCAGACTCTTCTAAAACTTGATAACCTTCAGTTTTAAGACGCATGGCTACTAAAAAACGGAGATTCTCATCATCTTCAACAATTAATATTTTGATATCTTTTGACATAAGTTATAAATTTTGAATGAATAAATGAGTAAATGAATGAATGAATACAAACCTACCTAAATACTGGCGATTATTTACTCATTCAAAATTCAATCATTTAATCATTGCATATACGGTAGTACTATTTTAAATTCTGTTCCTTTACCTACAACGCTACGAACGCTAATATCACCTTTCATAAAATTAACAAGTTCCTTGCAAAAAGCCAAACCTAAACCCACACTTCCCGATTGGTTATACTGGTTTTGCACGCGATAAAACTTCTTAAAAATATGGTTTATTTCCGAAGCTGGAATACCTATACCTGCATCTTTAAACCGTAACACAATTTTATCTTTAATTAAACGACAAGTGATATGTAATTGTTTCCGATCTGCCGGCGAATACTTGTAGGCATTCTCCATTAAATTATCAAATAAACTGCCTAATAGCACTGGATCCGTTGTAAAATGATTGAGATCGGTTACTTCGTAGCTCAGTTCAAAATCTGGATGCTTGAGCTGATGAACATCGATGGTACTCTCTATAAATTCTTTAATATCTATTCGATCTTCATTAAGTTTGATGGCCTTGTTTTCGATTTGCGTAAATGCCAACAACTTATTCATCAAACCATTCAGTTTATCCGCCTCCTCATCTAATATTTTACCATAAAGCTTTTGCTCTCTTTCCGAGATACTAGCGGCACTTCTAATGTTATTTCCAGCGATCTTAATTACACTTACTGGTGTTTTAAACTCATGCGTTAAATTGGTAATGAAATCATACTGTAATTTAAACATTTTATGGTTGATGTTTAGATTTCTATAAATTAGAAATGCTACCAAAAGCAATAAGCCATAAAACAATAATATCAGCGCTGCAATTGGAAAAAAGTAGCTAAAAATTTCCTTTTTGATGAATGACTTAGCTGAAATAAAATAAAGTTTATAAGCAGAAAATGGGCCTCCCAAAGTAATTTCCCCAGTTAGGTACTCTGACGAAGTCTCCAATGGATCGTAAGTCACTGGCTCTATACGTACAGATTGATAGAGTAAAGGCCGATTGTTCTTAATTTTGATCTTCATTGGATCTAACTCAAAAGAAAGCATGTCTTGCTGATAAACTGGTTCAGTGGGCAGCTTATGGCCGATCATTTGCTTGTAAACCTTTAAATCTTCAAATCTGGGAATATTAAAATAATCAATCCTATTAGGCTTAATATTCGAAAAATTACTGAACAGATCTTCTTGAGTAGGAACCCGGGTGGTGTCTAACTTGTGTACAAAAGTATATAGCTTCAATGACAACTCATTGAAATTCTCCAATGTAGCATTACTGGGGATAGAGTTCGCCCCAAAAATCTTGATCGAATCAGCAGGAATATAGGTGCCAAATTGGTACACACTTTTCATCCCTACCGAGAAATTACCTACGTTCAATCCATTCTCTTCATATCTGGCATTACGTACCTCCGCATCAAAGAAAACTACTCGCTTGACAAAGTGATATTTCAATAAAATAGTATCCACAAACTTTGCAGCTGTGGTAGAATCTAAATAGCCGTTGTAGTAAGAAATCTCTGGCAGTTTATTAAGAAAGAAATCATTGTAAGGTTTAATACTTTCTTCTAGTACATTCGTTTTTGCCGATACAAAATCACCTTCTATTTTCTTCTTACTAAAATTAAAAGCTAAAAACAGAGAGAGAATAAAAAGAACAGAGATTAAACTGATGAAGGTAACAATCAACGAGAAATTCTTACGATAACCACTTTCTTTGACAGATTCCTTAGGCATATGTTAGCGTTTTCTTAGATTATCCTGTAAAAAAAGCTCCAATGCTGCATAAGATTTTTTTCTAGCTTCTTCCCTATTCAACACCGACTTATTTTCTTCCTTTTCAAGGTAAGTTACCGGCGAATTGAGTTTTTTAAGCTCTTTGACGAATTGTACTGCATCGTTTCCGTTAATTCTTGGATCTTTAGAGTTTTGCGTAATAAAAATAGGAATCTTAACCTTGTCTGCATGGAAAACTGGCGATGCCTGTCTCATGTATTCAGCATCTTTATCTGGATTACCTACCATTTCGTAAAACATCTGTAAGTTAGACGTTAAAAATGGAGGTATTGTTTTCAGGTAGCTGAAAAGGTTAAGCACACCCGCACTTGAACCGGCACATTTATACATTTTAGGATTAGCTACAGCACTGTTAATTGCAATTAGCCCTCCAAATCCATAACCATAGATCGCCACACGTTTTGGGTCAGCTATTTTTTGGTCAATCAACCATTGGACACCTGCATCTACATCTTGCTGAATTTTTAAGCCCCACTCCTTAAAGCCTGCTGCATAAAAATCTTTACCGTAACCTGTTGAACCCCTATAATTCACTTGAAGTACTGCATAACCTCTGTTAGCCAAAAACTGGACATCAGAGTTGAAACCCCAACTGTTTCGCTGCCCTGGTCCATTGTGTGGCATCACAACTACTGGTAAATTTTCAGGTTCTAAACCTAAAGGCAAGGTCAAGTAGCCGTTGATCTTAAATCCATCTGTAGTTGTGTAACTGATTGGTTTCATTTCACACATCTCATCTTCTTTGATAGAAGTATTAATGTCGCTCAACTTTTTTAGCGAATTATTCTCTGCGTAATAAAGGTAATAAGCTCCAGGACTGCGGTCGGTAAATGTTCTAACAATGAAGTGCTGTTCTTTTTTATCGTTATGAATAATTCTAGATTCTGCATCGGGAATTAACTTCTCTAAATTTCCGAACAGCTGTTCTGCCTCTTTATTGAGATAATGTTTTTCCTTTTTCCAAGTTTCGTACACCACAATATCCATCTTTCCTCTGCGCTTAGAATATTGTGCTTCTACAACGTTTAAGGTATCATTAGCAAACAACACATTCTTCTCTTTACCATTGATGCAGTCGATTTCAATCAGTGCATTTTTATTACGATTAACGTTAGAAATTGCGTAAACCGTGTTTGGCTTACTTTCTGAAAAGGCAACCGGCCAAAGTGTCGTTTTAAAATTATTGGTAATGATTTTTTTAAACGGCCTAGTTTCATTCTCTCTATACCAGAAAGATTCATTTACTCCATCTGAAGAAATCGCCATGCGTAATTTCCCTTTGCTATCAGTAAGCCAATTGGTAAAGTTCCCTGGGTTTTTAACTGCAATGGCCATCTGCCCATTTCTAACGTTTAATCGGTAAACATCAAAAACTGTAGAGTCTCTTTTGTTACTAGTAACGAGAAGAAATTTATCTTCGATCAGCTGGTCGTCCAGAAGGCGTACCTTACTTTTTTCATCTGCATTTAAAAGCCGTTCTTCCGTTCCGTTTTTGTTAACTATGTATAGATCTGTTTGGAATCTACTGCCTTCTTTTTCTTTGTAATAAATCAATTCATCATTACTTACCCAGCAGTAAAAATTGATATTTCTTTCCTCTAATTTAGATACTTCTGTGGTTTTACCCTCCTCTAAATCCTCTACTACTAAATGTTGCTTTTTATCTTTAAGCGTAAGGTATGATAGATATTTGCCATTGGGCGATAGACGATATAGTGCCCGGTCCTGTGTTTTAAAGAAATCGTTAACGGGAATTTCCCGCACCTCCTTCTTCCGACTGCAGGCGAAAAGCAATACGACCACCAATAACCAAACATATTTTTTCACAGCAATCATCATTCTACAAAATTACATAACATGATTATGGTTAAGTGATAAGCATTAACATTGTTACTTATCCCAAAATCTAAATTGATATCAAATAAAACAAAAAATGGCACGAGGTACTCATACGTAGCGTAACATTTAAAATACAGTGAGCTGTAATACGTTATTTTATATTGAATACTTAATTATAAGTTAAAAAATTTAATTTTAGCAAAGCTGATAGCTCATAGCTTAGTTTTTGATTCATCCCTAGACTTGAATTAACTGGTAGCCAACACCTAAACCCGAAAAACAATGAAACATTTTATGCTACTTCTAATTGTATGTTGCCTTTCATCCACTATGTGGGGGCAAAACAATACGGAAGAAGCTTTAGCATACCAATATTACCAGCAAGCTGATTACGAAAAGGCAGCTTCGCTATTAGAAAAACTATATAACCGTACACGGAACGACAATTATTTTGATCTTTATTACACTTCACTCCTAAAGATTAAGAAATACGATGAAGCAGAAACATTGATAAAGAGACTGATCAAACAATCGCCACAAAAACTTAATTATCAAATTGCTCTAGGAAGGATTTACCAAGAAAATGGCAAAACTACGGAAGCCAATAAAATTTATTACGCAGCTATACAGCACATCCCAAAAAATGAATTCATGTTTAGAGAGCTTGCCAATTCTTTCTACCGGTTTGAGGCTTATGATATGGCTGTAAATACTTTTTTACAAGGTAGAAAGGTTTTGAATGATGAACAGATCTTCGCTTACGAGCTATTGAGTATCTATCGATTTAAGAAGGACAAAGCTGGGCTGATCACCGAATATCTTAATGCTTTACCTTCCAATCCACAGCTTCTGCCCCAGGCACAAAGCATTTTGTCTAATGTTTTTGAGAGTAATAATGATTACCAGAGTTTACAGTCCGCGTTACTTAAAAAGATTCAGAAAGACCCAGATAATGAGATTTTTACAGAATTGCTCATTTGGCAATTTATTCAACAGCAGCAATATGACATGGCGCTGAGGCAGCTAATCGCACAAGACAAACGTACCAAGACAACTTCAAATTTAATATTCAATACGGCCAACACTTTTGTGGCTAACCAAGCTTTTCCTACTGCTATAAAAGCTTACGAATACCTCCTAACAAAGGGGATGGAAAATGAGTTTTATCTTGCTTCTAAAATTCAATTGATCAATGCAAAATATGAACTGGCCATGCAGGGTAAAATAGACCAATTGGCTATCAAGACACTGGCCGATGAGTTTTCGCAAATTATCACGCAATTTGGCGTTAATAATCAAACGGTTTTTGCTTCAAAGAAACTAGCCTACCTACAGGCATATTATCTGAATGATTTCTCCGCCGCCGAAAAAACTTTAGAGCAGGCAGTAAAAGTTCCAGGTTTACCTCCTACGGAAATTGGAGAGCTAAAAATAGATCTAGGGGATATTTACGTGTTGAACAAGCAACCTTGGGAGGCAGTACTTATTTACGAGCAGGTAGCTAAACAGTATGATAATCTGCCCGTTGCCAACGATGCGCGCTTTCGTTCGGCTAAGCTATCTTTTTATCAAGGAAACTTTAAATTCGCTAAATCGCAAGCCGATATCTTAAAGTCTTCTACTTCACAATTAATGGCCAATGATGCCTTAAACTTGAGCTTGCTGATTTCTGACAATCTGCAAAGTAAAAATGACAGTTTAGCTTTGATGATGTATGCAGACGCCGAAATGCTACAATTTATCAATAACAATGTGGCGGCACTCAAAAAGTTAGACAGCATCGATACGGCTTACCCTAAAAACAGTTTGGCAGATGACATATTGATGGCGAAAGCAAAAATTTTCATAAAAAACAATGACTTTACGCAGGCAGAAGCTAACCTCAAGCAGTTAATATCATCGCACTTCACTAGTATTTGGATAGACGATGCCATCTTTATGCTTGCTGAACTCTATGAAGGCAAGCTAAACAATCTAGAAGAGGCGAAAAAACTTTACCAGCAGCTCATTACTGATTTTCCTGGAAGCATGCTCAATACCGAAGCTAGAAAAAGATACCGTAATATCCGCGGTGATAATGTGGGCACTTAGTTATATCTTTGCGATATGTTATTATACAATGTTACTTTAATTATTGAAGATTCTGCCGTTGCAGAGTGGCTAAAATGGATGCAGGAAACTCATATACCAGAGGTGATGGCAACCAATAAATTTGTTTCTAATCGCTTACTTAAGGTTTTAGATTCGCCGAACGAAGGTGTCACCTATTGTGCGCAATACGTCGCGGAAAACTTAGCAGATTACGAAGATTATCAATTAAATTTTGCGCCAGCACTACAAGCAGATTTGCAACAAAAATTTGAAAATAGATTGGTAGCTTTTAGAACATTAATGGAATTTGTAAGCTAATGAATATTATAGAAACACCAATTAAAGACCTTTTCGTTTTCGAACCTAAGATTTGGAAAGATAGTAGAGGCTATTTCTATGAAAGCTTTAGTCAAAGAGTTTTTGACCAAGCAGGTATAGAGGTAAATTTTGTACAGGATAATCAGTCATTCTCTCAAAAGGGAACATTAAGAGGTTTACACGCACAAGCCAATCCTTTTGCTCAGGGCAAATTAGTGAGAGTGATACAAGGCCGAGTGGTAGATGTGGCAGTAGATATCAGAAAAGATTCTGCTACCTATGGCAAACATTTTGCAGTTGAATTAAGCGGCGAAAATCACAAACAGTTATGGGTTCCACCTGGCTTCCTTCATGGATTTTTAACCTTGGAAGACAACACCATTTTCTCTTATAAAGTAACAAATTATTATGATAAGGATTCGGAAGTTGGTGTGATGTGGAACGATGCTAACTTAAATATCGACTGGGCCGCATATTTAGACCCAAGTGAGTTCTTATTATCTGACAAAGATTTAGTTTTAAGTGATTTCGCTTCTTTGAGCTCACCTTTTTAACCTTTTCACGTCATTTCGAACGAAGGTGAGAAATCTATGAAGCAAACATAGATTCTTAGCGACGCTCAGAATGATATAAATTAAGTCTTCAACAAAAAACCTCGTAGGTTTAGAGCACCTACGAGGTTTGTGTATTTGGCGTAGAAGCCTATCTAAGTTACTGCTTAATCAAATTATATAGCTCGTCCAATTTCGGAGATAATACAATTTCAATTCTACGGTTTTTACTTCTGCCCTCAGCTGAAGTGTTTTCTGCCAAAGGCTGGAACTGACCTTTACCTGTAGCCGTCATTCGCACACTCTCCACTTTTTGCTCTTCAGTTAAGAACCGTACAACTGATGTAGAACGCAATACGCTCAAATCCCAGTTATCTTTAATTTGACCTAAATTATTGATACGTTGCGAATCGGTATGACCTTCTACCGCAATATTAATATCTGGTTGTTGCTTCAATACGCCAGCTAATTGTGTCAATGCCTGTTTCCCTTTCTCATCAATCACAATACTTCCTGATGGAAACAACAACTTATCTGTTAGTGAAACATATACCTTGCCATTTTTCACTTCCACTGTTAGACCACTTTTAGTAAATCCCAACAGAGCTTGCTGTAGTTTCGCTCGGAGTTGATCGGTAGCTTCATCACGCTTACGCAAAATCTCTTCTACTTCTTTCAGACGCTTCTCACGCTTTGCCAAATCACCAGTGAGCTTATTAATTTCCGACGAACTATTACTTCTTAATTTCGAGTAATTTGCGTCTAAGTCTGTATATCTGTCATTAAGTGCAACCAATCTGCTGTTTAATGCGGCAGTATCAGCTTGCAAGCGTTTAATACGTTGCTCTAGACTTTCGTTATTAACTTGCGATGTATTCCATCCAGCATTCAACGAGTCCTGTTTAGCTAAAAGCGATTTATACCTTTTTGTAGAAAGGACCACGCATGAACTTAGCGTGGCGGCAACTAGAAAAAGCGCTAAAAATAGGTTCAGTTTTTTCATTTGTGTGTATAGTTAATTATTGAGATACTGCTTTGCGTAAAAATAAAATGAAGGGCTGGACAACTTTGAAAGCAGTTGTGAGCCTGTCCACAATGTCCTTTTTATAGAAATCTTCCTCTTTTAAAGGGTAAATGGCAATAAAGCTTTTTAACCTCAAATATTCGATCATCGGATGATCTATTTCATAACCTTTCGGAGCTTTCTTCAACGTATCTTCTTTACTTAAAGAGAAAATAGCTTCAAAAGCTTTATCACCAATAATCTCTAAAAATTCATCGCCACTGTAGTCAATTTCCTCTCTAATACTTTTAACTACCTTGCTTTCAGGCATCCAAAAACCTGCACCGAAAAAACAGTTGTTAGGCTCTAAGTGTAGATAATAACTTGGTGTGGTTGGCCCATAACCTTTTACATCGAAAGCAATACCATAGTTTTTCTTATAAGGATCTTTGTTTAAACTAAAACGAACATCTCTATAAATTCTTAATAAACATTTTTTAGGCTCAATATCTGCAGAGAATTCTGGATCTATAGCCGCAAGCTCTTTAATCAAAGGAGCCGTTAAGGCGAACAGATCCGATTTTGCTTCTTCATAAAGATATTTATTTTGGGCAAACCATTCTCGGTTGTTATTTTCTACTAGGTCGCGAAGAAAATCAAAGGTTGTTTTCTTTAACATAAATTATCTCATCAGCAATTGCAGCCAATGTAGTAAATTAATAGATATTTCAGTAAAAATTAAGGGTTTTTAACAGCCAAAATTAGGCGACGTTAGGTGTGCTTTTCTTACGATAACTGGTGTACCACACTGTTCCTACCACTCCCGCCAATAGAAATGGAGCAGCCAACAAATACAACACCCCAGAATTTAAACCTTTAGTCTGTGTATTTCCGTTCTTCACACCCATTTCAGCATTTGCCGTACACATGGCACACTGTGCCCTTGCTTCTGTCTGTAGGGCTATAACCATTAAAAAGAAAAGGGTAATAGATAGCATTCTTTTCATGTGTTTAAACTTTATTCAGTAGTAGTGAGTATAAGCAAGTAATGGATTAACGTAAAAATACTAAGTTTTAATTATTAATGATACTCAGTGAAGATAATATGGCGAAATCATTACATAGACAATTACACCGGTAACAGCTACATATAACCACATTGGGAAGGTAATCCTTGCAATTTTTCTATGTTTATCAAACCGTTGTGAAAGTGCTTTCACGTAAGTAACCAACACAAAGGGTATAATGATGATTGAAAGCAAGATATGTGTAACTAAAATAAAATAATAGATATACTTTATCGCTCCCTCTCCGCCGAATTTAGTAGAATCAGAGGTCATATGATAGGCTACATACATGCCCAAAAAAAGTACCGATAAAAGTATAGCAAATTTCATTAAATTTTCGTGCAAGGTCCGTTTGCCATTTTTAATAGCCCAAACCGCTATAACTAGCACTACTGCAGTTATACCATTGATAGTGGCATATATAGGCGGTAAAAATCCCAAAGGCTGAACATCATAACCTAACTTTCTTAGGTTAACCCCAAATAACAAAGCCACAACCAATGGAATGCTAATTGAAAGTATCCAAATCCACTTATTATATTTTTGCTCTGTTAACTTTTCTACCTCTTTCATTTAAATGACTAACTTGATAACCCAAAAATTATGTTGACTTTTGACTTTTGACTTTTGACTTTTGACTTTTGACTTTTGACTTTTGACTCTTGACTTTTGACTTTTGACTCTACCTACCGTCTTTAATATTTCTTAGCTCTTCGGCAATTTGCACTTTAATTTCATCGTCTAGCTTAGAAAGATCTTCTTTACTACCCGCATCGTAAAATCCCCTAATTCTATGTTTCGTATCCAAAAGAACAATTTTGTTAGCATAGATGAACTTTCTTTCAGCAGGCGTACTTTGGTTAATTGCATCTAACAAAAGAGAGCTTTTAACCAACTTGCTTACCGAGGCTGTATCGCCTCTCAAAATATCCCATTTTTCTGGAACAGCAGACCATTTCTTTGAGAAATCTGCCAGCGCTTTAGTATCGTCTTGTACATCGACACTTATACTAGCTAGATGTACCATGTGATTTTTATGATAAAGCTCATTAAATTCATGCATCGCCTTTAGGGCTAACCTAGAACCATCTGAGTTTACATGGCTATAAAATAGGTTTAAAACAACCACTTTGCCTTTCCAACTATTTAATGTGACGGCATCACCTTTTTGATTAGTTAGAGAGAAATCATCTACCACATGATAAATGGTATCTGGGATTTGCTTCCCTCTCACGGAATGAAAAGTAGAAGCTACTACTTTAGGACCAAAAATGGGTAAAGGCCTGTATCTGTTCTTACCTTGATCCTGCAGTAAATAATATAAAAATCCCGGCATAACTAGTATAGCTGCCAGGATTAATATCGTTGAAATCTTTTTTTGATTAGAACTTGCGTTCATTATTTATTTGGATAAACCGGATGTTCTTGAAGATGATTTAATAAATAACCGCCCTCAATTAACATCAATACGATGAAATAAATAATAAATATGAATACAATTGAACAACATATAATGAAGCTCTTTTTCTCAAATTTTAAGTGCATAAAGAAAGCTACAATGTAATAAGCTTTAATAAGCGTAAGGACTACATAAAATGCGTACAAAGCAGGTCCTTTTACTACGATATGCCAGTGGTGCACAAAACCTAAAGCTACTAAGAACTCAACAGCCGTGATAGCTAAAAGGATACCAAATACTTGCCAAATTCGCTTTACTCCCATTCCCTCGCCGTGTGCGTGAGCATCATGAGAATCTAATGTATGATCGTGGTTTGCCATTATCTTTAAATAAATATTATTGGGTAATTAGATTAAATAGAAGAAGGTGAATACAAATACCCACACTAAATCTACAAAGTGCCAGTAAAGACCAACTTTTTCAATCATCAAATATGATCCTCTTTTTTCGAAAGTATTATTTAGCACCATGCATAGAATGATGATATTTAAAATGATACCAACCGTTACGTGGAAACCGTGGAAACCAGTAATGGTAAAGAATAAGTTAGAGAACTGCAATGCAGCTGTATAGGAAATATCGTGAGTAAAGTATGGCTGCAATGCCGCCGATATTGCTGCCGGATCTGTTAAACCTGTAGCAGGATTAGTTCCAAACCAAAAACCGATATGGTGTAAGTGAGTCCATTCTAATGCCTGACAGCCAACGAAAGCCATACCGCCTAAGATAGTCCATATCATCCATTTGACTACTTCCTTTTTCGAATTACGATGACCTGCCTCTACTGCCAATACCATGGTAACTGAAGACATAATCAAAATGAATGTCATGATACCTACGAAAACCAAAGGTTGTCCATGATCTGCAATACCTGGAATAGATTGGAATATTTTATCCGCATCAATCCATGTTGGCTGAGCAAATTTTTGAGCACCGTAGTAGATCAAAAATGATGAAAATGTGAATGCGTCTGACACAAGGAAAAACCACATCATTACTTTACCATATTCAATCGACCATGGCTCACGACCGCCTGACCACGGTGTGGTTTTAACTTCGTCTAATTTTGATAATGAATCCATTTAATAATTAGTATAATAGTTTGTTAAAAAATTAACTGTTCAAAAGTAAAAAAACATATAGATAAATCCATAAGATATCTATAAAATGCCAAAATATAGAGGTAATATCTTGACGATATTCGGCAACTTCCTGAGGTGTATTTTTATAGCTACTTACTAAACTACTGGCTATAAAGCCCAAACCTGCAAAAATGTGTAATAAGTGAACACCAGATACCACATAAATCATTGAGATTGCTGCATTGTTATTTACAAGATTAGCATGGGTTTGCACCAGGCCACTCCAACCTAGATACTGTAAAACCCCAAAAATAACACCTAAAGCAAATGTTGCCCATAAGAACATACGTTGTTTACTTCTGTTGCCCTTTTTTAAAGCTCTCGCTGCTAAGAACAAACACACACTACTCACCACTAAGGTGATGGTACTGTAAGTAAAAACTTCTGGTAACACTAAGCCGTGGCCTTTACCTTTAGAGGCCATAAAAACCAGATAATAACTGGTCCAACCACCAAACATGATAGTTGACGATACTACGAACAACCAAACTAAGAATTTCTTAGCCTTGAAGTTCACTGACATTTCTTCTTGTTGTAATGTACTCACCATCTTATACTACTAAATCAAACAATAAAATTAATTGCACCAAAGGAATGTAAAAGAATGAACAAAACATCACTTTTTTGGCACTTGCAGTATCCATTTTCACCACCAGTTGATAAGCATACCAACTAAACAACAAACCCAACACTACCGAGGCTCCAGCAACATAATAACCTCCAAATCCATAGAAGGTTGGCAATAAACTTACTGGGATTAAAATCAATGTCCCTACGAAAGTAAAAATTGCACTTGTCTTATCTTTTTTCCTCGTAGGTAGTAATCTAAAACCAGCTTTACTATAATCCTCATCTAATACCCAAGCAATTGACCAAAAGTGTGGAAACTGCCATACAAATTGTATCGAAAATAGAATGATGGCAATTAAATAGTCCATTGGCACATATCCCACTGGTGAATGACCAATTGCTGCGATGTAACCAATTAACGGAGGAAAGGCACCTGGCAACGCACCTACAAAAACTGCAATAGGTGATTTCCTCTTCAATGGCGTATAAGCAAAAGCATAAAGCAAAATCGAAAAAACAGAAATTAAGCCCGTCTCTAAATTTAGCTTACCAAGTAACCAAGTACCTGCAATACCCATCACCAATCCCGAAACTAAACCTTGTCCTGTAGTCATTCTACCGGCTGGCATAGGTCTATCCTTGGTTCTAGACATCAGCTTATCTAAGTCAACCTCTATAATCTCATTAAAACAATTAGCCGCTCCTGTTACTAAAAAACCTCCAATAATAAGGATAAGCCAGTTCATCCAATTAATTTCATCGATAATAGCTCGGTCTACTTGAATTTTTGAACCTATCAAGAAAGCAATAGATGCCGAAAATACCACCGTAAAAGTTAAGCGGAATTTTATAAGCTTCGAGAAATCAGAAAAAAACTGTTTCAATATTTAGTCTTTACGTTGTCTTATAGGTTTTAGTTCTATAAACCAACAGGTATAAATAATATTGCAGGCTAAACATAATCGTAGAAAACAAAATATGTATCGCTTGTGCATAAGGTGGCAATCCTAAATAAGATAACAGAAAGCCCGAAGCAATCTGTACCATAAGTACTACCATCAAATAATTTGCAGTGATCAATGGCCAAGCTTTTCCACTAAACCTATCAATTACCATTTTATAAACTACAAAATTGCTAATGCCCACCAAAACGGCCAAATCTCTATGATAAGAAAACACGCTTCCTATTTTGGAGACCCAAGTATTGCGCCCGTTATACTGTAAACTTTTAGCAATACTATCTACAGCTTCCCTAACTTCAGTTCCCAAAATAATTTGAAGGATAGAAATAACAATGGTAAACAATAGAAAACCTTTCAACCACATGATTCGGTACATAATTACCGAAGGTTCTTTATCTAATTGCTTCGCATAATTGTAGGTATATATTGAAATCCCTAAGATTACTAAAGCCAAGAGCATATGTACCGTAACTACCCATTGTGTTAAATTGGTAGAAACTACGATAGAACCTAACCAAGCCTGGTACCCTACTACTATGATATTTAACCAACTTAAGATAACAATTCGTTTTGCTGTCTTTTTGTAAGCAAACGAATAAATTGCCGTTAGCAGTAAAAATATACCAAGAATAGCTCCAGCAAGCCTGTTAACATATTCTGTCCAAGTTTTTGCAGCATTAAACTCTTCATGCACCAAAATCGACTTATCTTTTCTAAGACTGTCTGCGAGTTGGTGCTTGCCCATACTTTCCAAGTACTTGGCAAACTTCTCGTTTTTCTTCTTTCTGCCTTCTACGTATTTACTCTCATAATCTGCAGGAAGTTGTTGAGCGGAAGTAGGTGGAATATATTGATCGAAACATTTAGGCCAGTCTGGACACCCCATTCCCGACCCCGTGCTACGAACTACTCCCCCGGCCAAAATCACCACCAATGTGGCAATAATGGTGATAAAATTTATTCTAATAAATCTACGTTCAGATTTAGCAATCATTGATATGTGATAGATTTATAAAAATAAGGTACCTGTAAATGTTTAACCACTTTGCAGATACCTTATTACATATTTTCGACAAAGTCTGCGGCAGTACTATTGTTGTACTGGCTTATTCGCTGCTTCCCATTCTTTTTGGATACGCTCAGCTTCCTCATTACCTTCAAAGTCGTGAGGTAAGTTTGAACTCATCGTCTCTGAGAATGGAGTTGTTTGAAGGATAAAATCTTGATCCGCTCCTGGCTTACTGTAGTCATATGGCCAACGGTATACTGTTGGGATCTCTCCTGGCCAGTTACCATGTAAGTGCTCCACCGGAGTAGTCCACTCTAAAGTATTTGCTTCCCAAGGATTTTGAGTAGCTTTTTTACCTCTGAAGATAGAATAGAAGAAGTTAAACAAGAACGCTACTTGAGCTAATGCTGCAATAATAGCAGACCAAGTTACAAATACGTTAACTGTTAACCATTTATTCATAAATTCAAATTCAGTAAACGCATAGTAACGACGCGGCACACCATCTAAACCTAAGAAGTGAAGAGGGAAAAATACCAAGTAAGCGCAAATGAAAGTTACCCAAAAGTGTAAGTAAGCTAATTTAGGGTTCATCATTCTGCCGAACATTTTAGGGAACCAGTGATATACACCAGCAAGCATACCAAAAATAGCAGCAGACCCCATTACCAAGTGGAAGTGGGCAACAACAAAATAAGTATCGTGTAAGTTAATATCTAAAGAAGCATTACCTAAGAAGATACCAGTTAAACCTCCAGAGATGAAGAACGAAACTAAACCAATAGCAAATAACATTGCTGGTGTAAATCTGATGTTACCTCTCCATAGCGTAGCTAAATAGTTGAATGTTTTTACCGCTGACGGTACGGCAATGATCAATGTAGTAATCATAAATACACCACCTAACAATGGATTCATTCCCGTCACGAACATATGGTGACCCCATACAATAAATGACAATACGGTAATACCAATTAGAGAGTAAACCATGGCATGGTAACCGAAGATTGGTTTTCTTGAATTTACAGAGATAATCTCCGAAGAAATACCCAAAGCTGGCATGATTACAATATATACCTCTGGGTGACCTAAGAACCAGAACAAGTGTTGCCACAAAATTGGAGAACCACCTTCATTTGGTAAAATTTCCGTACCAAATACTAAATCTGATAGGTAGAAACTTGTTCCAAAACTACGATCGAAGATTAAAAGGACCACACCTGACACTAATACAGGGAATGATAAGATACCTAAAACTGCAGTTAAGAATAAAGCCCAGATAGTTAAAGGCATTTTCCAAAGGTCCATACCTTTAGTACGCATATTCAAGATGGTACTTACATAGTTAAGAGATCCAATTAAAGATGAGGCTACGAAGATTACCATACTGATTAACCATAAGGTCATACCGGTTTGAGATCCTGGCATTGCTTTAGGAACTGCAGAAAGCGGAGGATAAATGGTCCAACCACCACTCGCAGGGCCTGTTTGAATAAAGAATGAGCTCATCATAATGATACAAGCTACTAGGAAAAACCAGTAAGATAGCATGTTCATAAATGGCGAAGCCATATCTCTAGCTCCAACTTGTAAAGGAATTAAAAGGTTACTAAAAGTACCACTTAAACCCGCTGTCAATACGAAGAATACCATAATGGTACCGTGAATCGTTACTAACGCTAAGAAAAAGTCGGGTTTAATTCTACCTCCTTCAGCCCATTTACCTAAAAATGTTTCTAATAAAGGAAAAGTTTTATCTGGCCATGCAAGCTGAAGTCTAAATAAGATAGATAAAAGCATCGCAATAACTGCCATAATGATACCAGTTATTAAAAACTGCTTGGCAATCATTTTGTGATCTTGACTAAATACATATTTAGTTAAGAACGTTTCATGGTGATGGCCATGTCCATGATCGTCGTGGTGTGTATCGTGTAATGATATTGTTGACATAATAAGGTTTTTCCAGTATTATTATTTTTTTAAAGCTATTTGGTTTTTCACATCTAATTTTACCGCCGCTGTAGTAGCTGTTGTATCGGCAGCTGGCGCTGCTTCTGTAGCTGCAGGCGCTGCTTCCACTGGAATAGGTAAATTAAATGCTTTTCTTAAGTCATTAGTTAAATAAGGCGTTTGTGCCGCTAACCACTCTTTGTATTCCGCTTCGCTAACTACTCTTACATTTTTTTGCATATTAAAGTGGTTAGTTCCACAAATCTTAGCACATAATAAAATGTAGTTGAACTTAGGATCGTTAGTTTTAGTTCTCATCTCTTCGGTAGTTACCGTAGGAGTAAACTCAAAATAAGAAACCATACCTGGTACCGTATTTAATTGTACTCTAAAGTGAGGCATGTAAAAACTATGGATCACATCTTTACTAGCTAAAGTAAAGCGAACTGGCTTGTTTACAGGTAATACAATTTCATCAGCGATCAAATCATCTAAACTGTTTTTATCGTTAAAATCGATACCTAAACCGTTGATTGCAGTGGTTAACTTATAGTTTCTTTTACCAACAATAGCATCTGGGCCTGGATAACGGATATCCCATAAGAATTGAGAAGATACTACTTCAATGTTAATTGGCCTATTATTCGCATCTTCAGCTTTATAAAAAATAGATCTCCAAGTTAAGAAACCTTTTAATACCAATAAAGTCAATACTAAAGCTGGTACAATAGTCCAAATTTTCTCGATCGTATTGTTATGAGGGTAGTAATAAGCCTTTCTTTTATCAGAACTTCTATAAATGTAAGCAAACACAAAAAGTACGATGTGAGTAAGGATAAATACAATAGTAGTGATGATCAACGTTAAATTAAACATCTCATCAATTCTAACACCGTGCTCTGAAGCTGCTTCTGGTAAAATCATGCTTCCATGAACTGTATATTCCCAATAAACACCGTATAAGCCTACGATTAAGAATAAGGCAAATAGCACCGCATTTACCGTATTCCAGTTGATTCCTTCTGGCTTACCTTGCGTTTCACGGGTTAGTTCATATACTTTTAATGCTTTACCAACAATTGCAATAAATAAACATAAAAGCAAGAACAACAAGACATAAAAAGTTGCGGTCTTATGTATTGGCCCCATATCTACAGGTTTAGCCGTTGCGGCTGCTGCTGCTTCTTGAGCAAAGGCATTAGCGCTAGAGCAAACGGTAAATAATACCGCTAGTGCTGCCATTGTTTTATTAACTATTAATTTTCTTAAACTCATTTTCTTTAAAAGTAGTACTAGGTACTGTTTTATATTAATGTTTATTGTAATCGCAGTGATTATAATTGATGGTGTAAACTCTCTTGTAAAAACGGATGGTTTTTTGCCACCAATGGCTTTTTGCTCAATGCACTCAATGTGGTAAAGGTAAACAAACCTACAAAACCTGCAGCAATACCAAGTTCTAAAACTCCGAAACCACTACCATCTTTAGGGCCAAACTCAAATATACCTGGCATAATCATTTGATAGTAATCTACCCAATGGCCACATACAACGATGATAGACACAGTCAACAAGATGTTTACGCTTCTTTTGTTATCACGATCCATTAATAATAATAATGGTGATAAGAAGTTCAATACTAAGTTTAGGTAGAACCAAAACTCGTAGCTGTTAAAACGCTTGTAAAAGTATACCGTTTCCTCAGACATATTCGCATAGTAGATCAATAAGAATTGAGCGAACCATACGTAAGTCCAGAAAATAGAGAAACCAAAGATAAATTGTCCTAAGTTGTGTAAGTGGCTATTGTTAACCCAACTCATGTAACCTGCTTTTTTCAATAGAATGATCACGATAGCGATAATAGCCAAAGTACTTACCCACATAGAAGCGAAGTTATACCAGCCAAACATAGTCGAGAACCAGTGCGCTTCTAGCGACATGATCGTATCAAAAGCAAAAACCGGTGTAGTGAATCCATAGATGACCAAGAATACACATGAGTATTTGAAACTTTTGCGGTAAGAGGCTAAACCTCCAGATAAATCCTCATTGTAAGACCACTTGGTAACAAAGTAGGAGAAGATTGAATAAGATCCTAAGAACAAGAATTGTCTTGTTAAGAAAAAAGGAATATTCAAAAATGCTGATTTACCATCGATAAGCTTATCGTAGCTATCGCTGTTTTTATCTAATAAAGCTGGATCTGCCCAGTGGTGATAAAGATTATGCGTAAACAAACCAGCAGAAATAATTGCAATTAGAATTATAGCCGCTAAAGGTAAGTTCTTCGCCATTGCTTGAGGTACACGCAAGATAGATGCCGACCAACCCGCCTGTGCTACAAACTGCACCGCTAAAAAGAAGGTAGCAGACATACATACGCAAGCGAAATAATACCCCATCAATAATAGATTGGCATAAGTACGCTCGTGCATTGCATGCGCATGCTCGTGATTAAAAAACAAGCCGTAAGCAATTGTTAAAATACCAATTACGATACCAACAATACTCAGGGTTTTTGCTTTTCCAGTAAACTCAAATTGTTCACTTAAATTATAATGATGAGTTCCCATTTATATCTGCTTTTCTTATTGATTTTTTTGTAATTGTTGAACATACATCACTACTTTCCATCTTTCTTCTGGACTAAGTTGTGAAGCATGAGATCCCATTGCATTTAAACCATACATAATCGTATGATAAATTTTTCCAGCTGGCATATCTTGCATTAAACCACCACGAGATGAATTTGCATCAGCTCCGTGATAAGCAGGTACACCTGAAATACCTTTATCTAACTTCACGATATGACCTTGACCATCGCCATTTTCACCGTGGCAAGGAGAACAGAAAACAGTATAAAAATGCTTTCCTTCTGTAAGGTTCTTTTCCGTTAATGCTAACGGATTTACCAATGCTACAGATGCTTCATATCCTTCTTTAGTATTAGGATACTCATATCTGATATAATCAACAGGCTTTGTATTTGGAGGTGGCGTTTGTGACGTTGCTCCGTTAGCAAAGTTCTTATTTGGCTGATCTTGATTGTAAGCAATCGGATCATACATATTTCTTGCGTATTCTAAACCTGTACTTTTGTTATCGTTACAAGCCGAAAGCATCGCTACAGAAGCCAGTAAGCCAAATGCTCCTAAAACAATTCTATTCTTATTCATAGCTAAGATACTTCCTTTCATTATGTTTAACTTCTAAAGCACCTGCTCCTTTTAAAAGTTCGTCAATTTTTTCGTGTTCAGTATTTTGCTTGGCATCAATGGCAATGATGAAACGATCATCAGTTGCTCTTAAATCCATTACTCTAGGTGCTCTTCCTGGAAACAAGTGGGTTGAGGCATAATAAGAACCTACTAAACCAAATGCACAGAATAGAATGGTTAACTCGAAAGTAATTGGAATAAAATCTGGCAAAGCAAAGTGTGTTTTACCCCCAATATTAACTGGCCAATCTACAGCTGTAGCTAGATAAACACCAGTAAGCATAGTTATTGTACCTGTAATTCCGAAAAAGAAAGCAGCTATATCTAATCTAGATCTTTTAACGCCTAATTTCGCCTCGATACCGTGGATAGGCATTGGAGTATAAACATCATAAATAGAGATGTTATTTTCCTGCAATTTCTCGATGCCGTGTAGCATCTCATCAGGATCACCAAAACTGCCTAAAATATATTTGATATTACTCATTGTTATATTTTTGCGTAATCTTCTTGTTTAACACTATCAAATTTCTCTAAAGACTCTACGTATTCAGCTACGTGTTCTTTATCTAAATGACCTTCTTTGATCAATTTCATTTTAGACTGCTCACTTGCAGTTTTCAATATCATTTTAACCTCTGCAATTGCAATAGAAGGTAACACTCTTAAGAACAATAGGAATAAAGTAAAGAATACACCTATTGAGCCAACAAACACACCCACATCTACCCAAGATGGATAGAACATCGTCCAGCTTGATGGTAAGTAATCACGGTGTAATGAAGTTACGATAATCACGAAACGCTCGAACCACATACCAATGTTTACTACGATAGATAAGATCCAAGTAGCTGGGATGCTTAAACGAACCTTTTTGAACCACAACAACTGTGGAGAGATCACATTACAAGTCATCATCATCCAGTATGCCCACCAGTATGGTCCGGTTGCACGGTTAATGAAAGCATATTGCTCATATTGTGAACCTGAATACCAAGCGATGAAGAACTCAGTTAAGTAAGCCACACCTACAATTGAACCTGTTAAGATGATAATCTTGTTCATTGATTCGATGTGGAACATCGTGATATAGTTTTCTAGACCCAATACTTTACGTACAACTAACATTAGGGTTAATACCATTGCGAAACCTGAGAAGATCGCACCCGCAACGAAGTAAGGAGGGAAAATGGTCGTGTGCCATCCTGGAATTACTGAAGTTGCAAAGTCCATGGATACAATCGTGTGTACCGAAAGTACTAGTGGCGTAGAGATACCGGCTAAGATTAAAGATACCGCCTCAAAACGTTGCCAAGTTTTTACACTACCGCTCCATCCAAAAGAGAAGATCGTATAGATTTTCTTACGAACGCCTGTTGCTCTATCTCTAATTGTTGCGATATCTGGTAATAAACCTGTGTACCAGAATAATAATGATACAGAGAAATAAGTTGAGATCGCAAACATATCCCATACCAATGGAGAGTTAAAGTTTACCCAAAGTGAACCAAATTGATTCGGTAAAGGTAATACCCAATAAGCTAACCATGGACGGCCCATGTGTGAAACAACGTATGTAGCGGCACAGATAACGGCGAAAATTGTCATCGCCTCTGCCGAACGGTTGATCGAGTTACGCCAGTTCTGACGGAAGAGTAATAATACCGCTGAAATTAGTGTTCCAGCGTGACCAATACCTACCCACCATACGAAACCGGTGATATCCCAAGCCCAACCTACTGTTTTATTTAATCCCCAAGCACCAATACCAAACCAGAAGGTGTAACCTACAGAAACGATCCATAGGGTAGCGCCGCATAGTGCAAGGATAAATCCGATCCACCATGCCCTGTTAGGTTTGTTTTCTACCGGCGACAGGATCTCTTCCGTAATTTGTGCATACGTGATGTCCTTGCCGGTAATTAATGGTTCTCTTAAAATTGATTCGCTATGTCCTGACATAATTTATATTGCTGTAAGTAAGCCTAAGCGTGTACTTCTTTTGTTGTTGAATCTATATTTCTAATCTTTGTCATGTAACCAACTCCTGGCTCAACATTGATCTCTTCTAGTACGTAGTAAGTACGCTCGCTACGTAGGGCTTTAGAAACTTCCGAGTTAGGATCGTTTTTATCACCAAAGATAATTGCATTTGCAGAACAAGCTTCTTGACAAGCCATTTTGATATCGCCATCTTTCAATGCACGTTTTTCTAATTTGGCAGTTAACTTACCAGCTTGGATACGTTGGATACACATCGAACATTTTTCCATTACACCACGTGAACGTGTAGTCACATCTGGGTTCAATACCAATTGTGTAAACTCGTTGTTCAAGTAGTTATCGAAACGTGAATCATTCCAGTAGTTGAACCAGTTGAAACGACGAACTTTGTAAGGACAGTTGTTTGCACAGTAACGCGTACCTACACAACGGTTATAAGCCATATGGTTTAAGCCGTCTGATGAGTGTACAGTTGCCAATACTGGACATACAGTTTCACAAGGAGCGTGATCGCAATGTTGACACATCATTGGTTGATGTACCACAGAAACGTTCTCTAAGTTATCTAAGTGAGCAATTTCTTTCTCTTCAGTTACTGAACCATGTTGCTCATCATTGAAGCTATAGTAGCGGTCAATACGTAACCAGTGCATTTCACGACGACGACGAACCTCATCTTTACCTACAACTGGAATATTGTTCTCTACGTTACAAGCAACGATACATGAACCACAACCTGTACAAGCATTCAAATCGATAGCCATTACCCAGTTGTTACCCAACATTTCGTGCTTATCGGTAGTCCACAAATCATAAACTTTGTGTTTGTGGTGGTTACCTGAACCAGCTGCTGGATCTTTCAAGAAATCCTTGAAGCTAGCTTCGCGTACGATATTTCTACCTTCGAAAGAATAGTGAGTCTGTGTTTGTGCTAATTCTTCCCAACGACCAGTACCTGTTAAAGTTGCTGTAGTAGCATATTTTAAAGTACCGTTAGTATAAGTTACAAATGGGAAAGCATTTTTACCTACGTTATTACCCGCTTTACCAACTTTAGTACGACCGTAACCTAAAGCTACAGAAGCTGTACCCATTGCTTGCCCTGGTTGGAACAATACAGGTAAATCTACCGTATAACCGTTTTCAGCTTTGATACTTACGACATCAAACTCTTTATAGCCTAATTTCTCAGCCTGACGAGGGTTTAATGCGATATAGTTATCCCAAGTTACTTTGGTAACTGGACAAGGAAACTCTTGCAAGAATGCATTGTTCGCTTGTTTACCATCACGCATCGGAATACTCTCAAAAACTTGAAGCTCGATATCTTTTTTCAATGCTTTGCTGCTCGCTACGATAGCCGCTGCTACTGCATCTAAAGATAAGGTGAAACCATAGCTACCAGCTACTTTAGGCGCATTAGCGATCACACCTGTTTGTAATACATCATTCCAAGTTTTACCTGCGGCTGGCAAGATATTTTTTTCCCAATAGTTACGAACGTACTGGTAGTAATCTTGTACCGGAGCATCAGCCCAAGTCAATAAGCTTTGCTCAGCTTGACGAGAGTTGAAAACTGGATTAATAGTAGGTTGAACGATAGTATAGTAACCTTCGTAAGTATTTGCATCACCCCAAGCCTCTAAATAGTTAGGAGTAATAGCGATTACATCAGAAAGATCTGCTGTTTCGTCTTCTCTATCCGAGAAAGATACTTTCAAAGCAACTTTAGCTAAACCTTCAGTGAAAGCCTTTGCGTTAATTGCATCGTAAGCAGGATTAGCATTCAAGAAGAATACAGCACCCACTTGTCCTTTGTTCATCTCATCAACTAACAATGCAAATTCAGCATCATTACCTTCATAACGTTTACAAGGGTTATCTAAATCGATTGTAGTACCGTAGCTACCAATAGCTACGTTAATTGCATTAACTAAAGTTTGAACAGAAACATCGTTAGAACCAGCTACTACAACTGCTTTACCTTTATTTTGTAATAATTCTTTAGCTACTAATTTCAACGCTTTGTCTGCATTTGCATTATCTGGCAAGCCAGCACCTGGTAAACTAGCACCAGTAATTGCGTTGTATAAAGCAATTAATGCCGGTCCTTCTTCAGATAATTTTAAAGCAATACGAGTATCAGCATTAGTACCTGTTAAACTCATACCAGCTTCAAACTGGAAGTGACGAGACATTTTCTTCTTCTCTAACGATTTGTAATCTCTGTTAGAAGTATATTGAGCAGTAAATTCCTCGCCGCTAATCCAAGTTCCTAAGAAATCGGCTGCAAAGCTTACAATTAAATCTGCTTTTTCGAAGTTGTATTTTGGTAACACTGCCTTACCGAAGCTATTCTCATTAGCTTTAATGATACCAGTGTAAGAAATTGGGTCGTATTGAACCAATTTAGTAGTTGGATATTTTGCCGTAAACTCAGTAACTACCGCTTTAGCCGAAGGACTGTTTAACGAACTTGCTACAATACGGATTTGTTTACCCGAAGCCTGTACTTTGTTCAACTCGCCCTTTACGAACTTATCTAAATCCGCCCAAGTAGTTTCTTCTTTCTTTAATAAGGGAGTTTTAAGCTTAGATACGTCATACAAGTCTAAAACCGAAGCCTGAGCTTGCGCATCAGTACCACGATTAAACGCTCCTGCGTTAGGGTTAGCCTCAATTTTAATTGGACGACCTACGACAGTTTTAACCATTACACTGTTTCCTTTGAAACTAGAAACATAAAAGTTAGGAATACCTGGAGTTACCTCTTCTGGTCTAACTAAGTAAGGGATTGATTTGTGTACCGGTGCTTTTTGACAAGCGGCTAAAGTTACAGCTCCTAAACCAAAACCTAGTGCTTTTAAAAAGTCACGGCGTGGGGTAACTGTACTTAATCCTGCTTCACTTAAAACATCTTCTATTGGAAGCGGCTCGGCAAATTCGCTTTTGTTGTTCTCAACAAACTCGGGAGTTTTATTCAACTCCTCCAAACCTTTCCAGTATTTCTTGTTGCTTTCCATTTAAGCTATATTACTGTTTATCGAACGTTCTTAAAAAAACTCTATTAATTAATAGTGGCACTTACCACACTCTAAACCACCTAACAATGCTGGTGTAATTTTCTCACCTTTTTTGATTTTTTCGTGAGCAGCAATTACGTTAGCGTAGAAAGCATCGTTTTTCTTACCAGAGATATCAGCATCTTTGTGACAGTTGATACACCATTTCATGGTTAATGGAGAGTATTGATAAACTTCTTCCATGGTATTAACTGGACCGTGACATGCGAAACAAACTGGATCTTTAGGATTCAGACCTGCTTCTTTACGGATCGCTGCTTCACCAACAACTACGTGCTGAGAGTGGTTGAAATAAGCGAAATCTGGCAAATTATGTACTCTCACCCACTCAATTGGCTTTTCTTTAGTCTTATCGTAAGTTTGAGTATCTGGGTTATAACCCAAAGCATTATAGATTTTTTGAATTTCTGGAGAAATCAAACCATCATCTGTTCTTGCCTGCACGTTTTTATGACAGTTCATACAAACGTTCAACGAAGGAATAGTTGAGTTTTTAGACTTGAAAGCACCAGTGTGACAGTATTGACAATCAATCTGATTGATACCTGCGTGTAACTCGTGAGAGAATTTAATTGGTTGTGTTGGCTGATAACCAGTATGAACACCTGTATTCCACATACCCATCCAACCGAATGAACCAAGTACAATGACCAAACACAATACAGTAAAGAATACAAATTTCTTGTTTTTGAATAAGCCCTTAACGCCAGTTACTAAAGAAACATTTTCTTCTTCAACAATATCAATGCCTTGCTTCTCAAGAATCAAGCGCTCCAACATCTTAACTGCTCTACCTAGAACTACCAACACTACGATAGACAAGATAATAATCGCGATCACACCAGCAAATGATAGACCAGACACACCTTCGTCTACTACTGCAGCACCTACTTCAGCTTGCTTCTTAGGCTCACCCTCTTTTGCGTAAGCGATGATACTTTTAATCTGATCATCAGTCAAATTAGGGAAAGTAGTCATCTCTGAAGGAGAAAACTTGGCTGCCTCAATAGCTTGCGCATTACCTGATGCTCTTAGCTCAACGTTATTCCTAATCCAAGGAATTAAGAATGACTCTTCTAACTCGTTTACTTTTGGAGTTAGGGCTGGTCCAGTAGCATCGTGATCTAAGGCGTGACAAGAAGCACACTTCGACTTGAATAATGTTCTTCCCTCAGCAACATCTTGCGCTTTAGACACATTTACAGTTAAAAAAGATAGGGCAGCTAATACGAAGGTCGCTTTTCTAAGTTTTTTAAGTCCGAATGAGATATTCCTCATAATGAGTATTTTATGCTTTATTTTGAAATAAAATTGTTAATCTAAGTGATGAATGATGATTTACCTCTCAGAAATAATGGGACAAAAGTAAGCTTTATTAGCATACCAATGACATATTAATGACAGTGAAATACAATTTATAATCATTCTAAACTATTGCTGTTTTACACGCTAGAACTTAATAAATCAGCGATTTTTTGCAAAATCGCCGACATACTTAGGGTGAACTTTACACCCTGATATTTTGATTTTAAATTATTGTTTCAATATCCATGCAAACATTAACGGCGCTACAATTGTTGCGTCACTTTCTACGATGAATTTCGGCGTATGAATATCTAATTTACCCCATGTAATTTTTTCATTAGGAACTGCTCCCGAGTAAGAACCGTAAGACGTAGTTGAATCAGAAATCTGGCAGAAATAACTCCAAAAAGGAATGTTTTCCATCTCCATATCTTGATAAAGCATCGGCACTACGCAGATAGGGAAATCACCCGCAATACCTCCACCAATTTGGAAGAAACCAATACCTTTCCCCTCAGAATTTTTAACATACCAATCTGCCAACCAGCCCATGTACTCAATACCGCTCTTCATGGTAGTTGCCTTAAATTCATTTTTAATTACGTAAGAAGCGAAGATGTTACCCATGGTACTATCTTCCCATCCAGGAACTACAATTGGCAAGTTTTTCTCTGCCGCAGCTAACATCCAAGAGTTTTTAGGGTCAATCTCGTAATATTGCTCCAACACACCGCTATTCAACATCTTGTACATGAACTCGTGTGGAAAATAACGTTCGCCTTTATCATCTGCATCTTTCCAAATAGCGTGGATATGTTTTTGCAAACGACGGAAAGCTTCCTCCTCTGGAATGCAGGTATCTGTAACACGGTTATAATGATTTTCTAATAAATCCCACTCATCTTGCGGACTCAAATCGCGGTAGTTCGGCACTCTTTTATAGTGTGAATGAGCAACTAAGTTCATGATATCCTCCTCCAGGTTGGCCCCAGTACAAGAAATAATAGCTACTTTATCTTGTCTAATCATTTCCGCCAATGAAATACCCAATTCAGCGGTACTCATCGCTCCAGCAAGGGTAATCATCATTTTACCACCTTCATCCAAATGCGTTTCATAGCCTTTAGCCGCATCCATCATTGCCGCAGCGTTAAAGTGGAGATAGTTAGTCTCCATGAATTTTGATATTGGTCCTCTATTAATGCTCATTATATATTCATTTTGTTTTCGCCGCAAAAGTACAAATGATTTACGAGTTTATCCCGTATGTACGGGAACGATTTAAGATTTGATTTAATGGCAGCCCGTATGCTGTATATAAACACATTGTTTATCATTCAAAAAAAGCTTTTAAAGCATAGCGAAAAAATCGAAGATAGAGACGAACTGTAAATTAAATCAACCAATTTTAGCATTTAACCAATTAAACAATCTAGACAGTTAACTTCAAGCATTATTAGCAGTAAGAAAATGTGTATTTTTGTTTAAATCAATTAATTCATGAACTCAAACCTTTCAGATTTTAGCAAAACCAACGCAACAGTATTTCCAATCTTACTTGCATTAAGTTTTTCGCACCTACTGAACGACACGATCCAATCCTTAATTCCTGCAATTTATCCATTGGTTAAAGATGCTTATCACCTTACTTTTTCACAGATAGGACTAATTACACTTACTTTCCAGCTCGCCGCATCTATATTTCAGCCGTTTGTTGGTCTATATACTGATAAAAAGCCTCAACCCTATTCTTTGGCCATAGGCATGGGATTTACCTTATTGGGATTAATTACGCTATCATTGTCAAACAGTTTTTATCTCATCCTATTTTCTGTTGCCCTTGTTGGCATTGGCTCGTCAATTTTTCACCCAGAAGCATCTAGGATGGCACATGCAGCATCTGGCGGAAAAAAAGGATTGGCACAATCGGTATTTCAACTAGGTGGAAATGCCGGAAGCTCTATTGGACCACTTCTAGCCGCTTGGATCATTGTGCCAAAGGGACAATTTAGTGTCATTTGGTTTTCCGTAATTGCGTTGCTGGCAATTATAGTACTTAGTTATGTTGGTAAATGGTACAAAGGCTATATTATAAATCGCGAAGCGAAAAAAAGTAGCTTAGCTAATGACGGCCATCAGCTACCTAAGCGAACAGTAATTTCGGCTATTGTAATTTTACTGGTCTTGATTTTTTCAAAATACTTCTACATGGCCAGCTTAACCAGCTACTTCACCTTTTATCTAATCGACAAGTTCCAAGTATCTGTGCAAACCTCGCAGATCTACCTGTTTGTTTTCTTGTTCTCAGTAGCAGCAGGAACCTTATTAGGTGGACCAATTGGAGATAAAATTGGTCGTAAATATGTGATTTGGGTATCTATTTTAGGCGCCGCTCCCTTTGCGCTACTACTACCGCATGCCAACTTATTCTGGACAGGGGTTTTAATTGTTCCTATTGGACTGATTTTAGCATCTGCATTTTCTGCAATCCTCGTTTACGCGCAAGAGTTAATTCCAGGCAAAGTAGGTTTAGTTGCAGGTTTATTCTTTGGCTTTGCCTTTGGTATGGGCGGCTTAGGGTCTGCGCTCATCGGCAACCTGGCAGACAAAACCAGCATCAATTATGTATTCTCTATCTGTGCATATTTACCGTTAATAGGGTTAATTACTATGTTTTTACCCAACATTAGCACCACCAGAAAAGTAAAATAACTACATACAGCAAGCAAAAGCATTGATGGCAGGGGGAATCAAACTGTTTTTGACCATCAAGAACATATCGAAGAAGTATAAGACAAAAAGCTTCCCCCATCTTTTCTTCGGTTGTTCTTAGGTCCTGCTTCGTATTTATGTCGTATCAAGCTCGGTCACTGTTCGCTCAAATGTCGATTTTCAAGGAACCGATACAACTAGCTTAGGGCGCTTAAGCGCAGCTAGACCAAACCTAAACCGAACCTAAAACCAACTTAACACGAAGACAAGTCGCTATAAGGTCGCTATAAGGTCACTATAACATCGCTATAACTCTTTATTAGAAAATTGAACTTATTAGCCGAATTGGCTATTGGAGATGACTAAAATTAAAGATAGTCAAATTAGCTCAATTTGCGGCCTGGTGACTGAATTAGCTCACAATTACGTTAAATGGCTATAAAGATATAAACCTCGTCGTAAAAGCTGTAAAACAAAATAATTCTGGCTATACCGATCGCAGATTTCCTTATTCATCTCTAAACTCTCCTTGCCCATCTTTAATATCACAATTAAGAAAATATGATTATATGGACATGAAGTTGGAATGCGCTATTCAAAGGAATAATAACAATTATAATTTGATAAGACTAATAGCTGCATTAATGGTTATACATGGCCATTCGTTTATCCCTACAAAAATAGATCTCTCGAAACTCGACATGACAACCATTTTAGGAGATAGATGCTTAAATAATGACATTGAGCTAGCGCCTGCTCCCTTGAATCAAACATCTCCACATGGACGACATTCCAATCGCCAACCTTACCCGTGAAACCTTTGTGATTGGTATTATGTTTGGCCGACCGCTTCTCCATGTCCGAGGTATAACCGATGTAATATCGGTCTCGTGTAGCTGAATAAAGGATGTAGGCAATAAACATAGCTTAAAGTCGACATTCATAAACAAAAAAGCCTCGCTAGCAAAAACTAACAAGGCTTATTGTGGAAAATGAGGGATTCGAACCCCCGACCCCCTCGGTGTAAACGAGGTGCTCTGAACCAGCTGAGCTAATTTTCCAATATTTTTATTTTACGATTTACAATCCTGTAAATTTTAAGTGGAAAATGAGGGATTCGAACCCCCGACCCCCTCGGTGTAAACGAGGTGCTCTGAACCAGCTGAGCTAATTTTCCAATATTTCAATTTCCCGCATGATTTCGAACATCTATCCGTTTTCGTTTGGGAATGCAAATATAGTGTTATATTATTTCTTTACAATTCTTTTTTTCTTTTTTTTAAGAAAGTATCTCTTCTAAAATATGATGCGACTTTACCTGACCAAAAGAAGCCGTATGCAACTGATAGTAAATCAATATTTTATCTAGAAGCAATCGCCTATAACTGTTAAGAAATTTTATTTCATTATTTTTTTCAAAGGATGTATTTAATAGCAACATTAATGAATTTCCTTCTTCCGCATTGGTAAAATAAGGATGTATTGGCGACACGGAGGTGAAGTTGCCATCTTGCAAATCGAAATAATTTTGGTCGAGCCTAGCTTGAGGCTGCGGCGCAAAACCTAAAAACCGTGTTAACTTCATTAGAAAAGACAAATGAAAATTTACGCTTACCCGTTCAGTTTCGTCGAACCAAGAGATAGCATTGTATAAATACTCAAATAATTGTTCATCTACGTGTTGCTGCCTAATGCTTTTATACAGCACTTCGTTTAAAAATTGAATGATGGTATTTTTGATTACATCATAGGGAATACTCTTGAACATCGGCATCGGTCGTGCTTCCGAAACCCGCTGTATCTGCGTATGCTGTTTATGGTAAACGACCATCTCCAACAGATGCAAAGGCTGCAAAACGTTAATCGGTATTTTTGCCTTTGGCTTTTTAACGCCATTAATAAGATAAGACTGGATGCCGAACTTCTCGGTAAATACCTGCACTACCACACTACTCTCGCTATAGGTAGTCGTCCTCAATACAATACCTCTAGTTTTGTAAAGCATTTAAAAAATTTTAGGCACAAAAATAATCAAACCTACGGCTAAACTCATTAAAGCTATCACTAAAACTGCGGCGGCAGCCATATCCTTCACCAAACCTGCTTTCAAATTAAACGCTGGAGATACCAGATCTACTAAAAGTTCAACAGCTGTATTGAATAACTCTGCCGCCAATACCGTAGCTATACATATAATTAATACAATCCATTCCAAAGTTGATACCTCAAAATACCAACCTCCAATAACCACCAATATTGCGGCCATTAGATGGGCTCTAAAATTCAGCTCACTTTTAAAGGTCTCCCTAAAACCATTTACTGCAAATTTGAAACTCTTTAAAATCCTAAACATTCCTACTTATTTTGATCTGTTAAATTTAACCTAATACTTACAACAATTCACTAAAAACCTTGTTTATAAAGGCATCATTAATGAATATTTAACTTGACAGATTTGGCATTACATCAATTTTATGCGTTCTTTACATTTTTTCAAAGATTTATATGTGGGTAAAACTATCTAACGCTATATTAAAAAACCGAGTTCTCCTTATCGTTTTATTTATTGCCGTTACCATATTCATGGGATGGCAAGCCAAAAATATCAAACTATCCTATTCTGGCGCTAAAATATTGCCATTAACAGATTCTGTTTTCGTAAAGTACAATGCCTTTAAAAAGCAATTTGGTGAAGATGGCAGCATTGTGGTAATTGGAGTGAAAAATGAAAAAATTTTTCAAAAAGATACTTATAATAAATGGGTACAGTTATCTAACGAATTACAAAATCTACACGGCATAAAAGGCGTGCTTTCTATCGGCAAGTTCTTTGAGCTAGAGAAAGACACCATCAACCAGAAGTTTACAGTTAAAACCTTACCAGAAACTGCTATCTCTACGGATGCGGAAATGGATTCATTGAAGAGTAAGCTCAATCAACTCCCGTTTTACAAGGGCTTACTTTATAATACAGAGAGCAATGCTACCCTAATGGCGGTAACTTTCGACCAAAAGATCTTAAACTCTGCCGCGAGAAACCCTATACTTAAGCAAATAGAGGAAAAAGCATTAGCTTTTGGCAAAAGTGAGGGGATTGATGTACATCTTTCGGGATTACCTTATATAAGGACTGCAACTAGCAAGTTGGTCTCCAATGAATTCATTCTATTCTTAGGGTTATCAATCTTAGTTTCTGCCTTAATCTTAGTAGTCTTTTTCCGTAGTTTTTCTGCGGTGTTCTATCCTATCCTTGTCGTAATTATGGGTGTGATTTGGAGCGTAGGAACACTAGTCTTGTTTGGCTATGAAATCACCATCTTAACTGGATTAATCCCGCCACTTATTGTAATTATTGGCATTCCGAATAGCATTCTATTGCTTAACAAATACCATAACGAACTGAAAAAGCATGGCGATAAAGAAAAAGCTTGGCAAGTTACCGTAGAAAGAATTTCTGTAACCACTTTAATTGCCAATATTACTGCGGCTATTGGTTTCGGTGTATTGTATTTTACAGGAAGCGAGTTATTGATGCAATTTGGCAGCGTGGCTGCGCTGAACGTAATGTTTACTTGGTTGATGAGCTTGTGTTTAATCCCTGCAATATTCAGCTACCTACCTGCGCCAAAGAACAAAGTCAATGGTACACACGAACCTAACTTCTTAGACAAACTCTTAACTAAAACTGACACCTTAGTACAACATAGAAGTACCACAATCTACATTGTCACTATTATTTTAACTATAGTATCCCTCATCGGCGTTTATCGCATCAATGTAAATGGTTATGTAGTTGATGATCTACCAAAAAGCTCGAAAATTTTAACCGACCTGAAGTTTTTCGAAAAGAACTTTGAAGGCATACTACCTTTAGAGATTAGTGTAAATACGAAACGTAAGAATGGCGTTTTGAGCATCTCAACACTCAACAAGATTGATAAAATGGAGGAAATGATTTCGGCTTATCCGGAGTTTTCTCGTTCTATCTCTTTGAATACAGGTCTGAAATATGCTACGCAGGTTTTCTACAATAGCGACACTAACTTTTATCGCTTACCAACCGATTTTGAGAAGAACTTCATCTTAATCTATGCGGCAAATTCTGGTAAGGGCAACGGAAATATGCTCACCAATTTTGTTGACAAGCCCAAACAAACTGCTCGTGTTAGTTTTCAAATGGCCGATATTGGTTCCAAACGTTTAGACGAAGTTTTAGCAGAACTGAAACCAAGAATAGATTCGATCCTTTCTCCAAAACGCTTCGATGTGACGTTGACTGGCTCGAGCATCATCTTTGCAAAAGGAACAGATTATTTGTTAGAACACCTATTTGAAAGCATTGGCTTAGCGATTGTATTGATTTCGCTATTGCGCTTAGCGCAGTTTAAAAGTTTGGGCATAATGTTTATCTCCCTGTTGCCAAACATTGTACCTTTAGTGATTACAGCAGGGCTAATGGGTTTCTTCGGTATTCCGTTAAAACCCTCTACAATCTTAATTTTCACCATTGCCTTCGGCTTGGCCTCTGATCAAACGATTTATTTTCTAACGAGATACCAGCAAGAACTAACTCTGACCAACTATAGTGTGAGCAAAGTAATTACTGACACGATCACAGAAACAGGTGTGAGCATGACACACATCGCTTTAATCTTGTTCTTTGGTTTCGGAATTTTCACTGCCTCAACCTTTGGCGGAACAGTCATTTTAGGCTTCTTACTTTCTATTACGCTGATCGTGGCTTTGGCCTTTAACCTAACTTTATTGCCGGCATTGATGCTGTGGTTAGACAAAAACAAAAAACGCAAAGAATTATCAGAAGCAGAAGTAGCCAAAAACATAGCAAACTTGGATGACCATTAAGCTAAGCAACCCCGCAAGGTTTTAAAAACCTTACAGGTTTAATCTAAAACAAAATGCACTTCAGAAATATTGAATACTTAAAAGAGGGCACCGACGAACAGTCGAATATAAGGAGTTTGGACAATTATTGAATTTCCTTTATCTTAAAGAAATTTACACGTTTAAATAAGAAAATCATGTCGTACCGTGAGAAATTTCATCCTGAGAAATTCTATCACATCTACAATCATGCCGTAGGTAACGACAGCTTATTTAAGTCGCACGAGAACTATTTGTTTTTTCTTAGCCGATATGACAAATATCTTTCTCCCATATTTAAGACATACGCTTACTGTTTAATGCCGAATCATTTTCATATGCTTGTTCAGGTCCGAAATGAAGAAACCATTACCTCCCTCTTATCTAACGGCAGTAAAGGAATAGATTTTCATAAATTCATTATGCAGAATTTGAGTAATTTTCTCAATAGCTATGCAAAAGCATTCAATAAACAACAGTCCAGAAAAGGTGCTTTATTTGTTGACTTTACTAAGAGAAAAGAAATAACTAATGAATTTTATTTTACTAGGTTAATTAATTACATACACCAAAACCCAATTCATCATGGATTTTGTAAAGAAGCTAAAGAATGGGACTACTCATCATTTAATTCTATTATAAGCACAAGCAAAGCGTCCAAGTTGGAACGAAATGCCATTTTCGATTGGTTCGGCGGAATTGAACAGTTTATTTGTTTTCACCAAGAGAATAGATTTTTAGATGGGGAAATAGATTTTTAACTTGACAAACCTGCAAGGTTTTAAAAACCTTACAGGTTTAATCTAAAACAAAATGGACTTCAGAAATATTGAATACTTAAAAGAGGGCACCGAGCGACAAAAATTAGCTTATCAAACACTTTCTAAACATCAGATCCTAGATAGACTAACAGTATATAACCCCATTCTTACCGGTACCATTCCCATAAACATCGATATTGAAAGCAGCGACCTCGACATCATTTGTCACTGGAAAGATAAAAAGGGATTTATGGCAACGCTAACTGAATTATTTAGTTCAGAAAAAGAATTCAAAATTCAAGAAGGAAAAATAGCTAATAACGAGACTGTGATCTGTAATTTTAAAATAGATGATTTTGAAATCGAGGTTTTTGGCCAGAATATTTCAACAGAACAGCAAAATGCTTATCGCCATATGCTCGTCGAACATCAAATTTTAGAAGACAAAGGGGAAGAATTTCGACTACAAATTATCGAATTAAAGCTTAAGGGGTATAAAACGGAGCCTGCTTTCGCAAAACTACTAAATTTAAACGGCGACCCTTATTCAGCTTTGCTAAGCTGTTAGCTAGCAACGCCTTCGGTTTCGGCCGTTTCTAAAGGTTCTTTAGTAACAGGCGTCAATTCCACATTTTTACCGTCTTTATCTGCGCTTTTAGCAAATACTATTGGATATAAAAATATAAAAGCACTCGCGATGAATAACACTCCAGCAATGCTCAGCACGATTTGATTTCCATCAATCCTGTGAGATTCCATAATCTTTGCGGCAATAAGTGCCACAATACCTAAAGCCATTGCTACAACAGCTTTAGTTAGCTTCAGATGTTTTATCATAATTATCGGTTTTGTTCTTTTCTTCGTTTTAATATACTTGCTACAACAAAGATGAGACCAATAAGTTCTAAAATCATACTAGAGAAAAGTACAACTAGTGTCAGATTTTCGCTTACACTTTTAACGAACAACGCCGCAGGCATTAACACAACGGCGGCCAACATACAGAAGAGACCTCTTTTTAGAAATTTATCCATAAAACTATTTCGGCGGCAAAACTACCATTATTCATTCTAAAACCTTAACTTTGCAACCTTTAATTTTTGAGATACTTGATTGATGTATAGGGAATTTAAAACTTTAGAACTAGCTAAAATAGGAGAAGAAATACTAGCATTTTGGAAGGCACAAAATATCTTTGACAAAAGTATTGACAGCCGCCCAAAATCGAAACCTTTTACTTTCTACGAGGGGCCGCCGTCGGCAAATGGAATGCCTGGTATTCACCACGTAATGGCTCGTGCTATCAAAGATATTTTCTGTCGCTATAAAACCCTAAAAGGTTATCAAGTTAAACGCAAAGGCGGATGGGACACTCACGGTCTACCTATCGAGCTAGCTGTGGAAAAAAAATTAGGTATCGTTAAGGAAGATATCGGTAAAAAAATCTCTGTAGACGAATACAACGCTGCCTGTAAAGAAGAGGTAATGCGCTATACCGATGTTTGGAACGACCTTACCGAGAAAATGGGCTACTGGGTTGATTTGAAAAACCCTTATGTAACTTACGAAAATGAATACATTGAAACCCTTTGGTGGATTTTACAACAATTCTACAACAAAGGACTTCTATACAAAGGCTACACCATCCAACCTTACTCGCCAGCTGCTGGTACAGGCTTAAGTTCGCACGAGTTGAACCAACCAGGTACTTATCGCGATGTAAGTGATACCACGATTGTAGCTCAATTTAAAGCTGTCGCCGAAACTTTACCTTCGTTTTTACAAGGCTTTGGAGAGGTAAGCTTTTTAGCTTGGACAACCACACCTTGGACTTTACCAAGTAACACGGCTTTAACCGTTGGCCCAAAAATAGATTATGTATTGGTGAAAACTTTTAACCAGTACACATTTGAACCAGCTAACGTAATTTTAGCTAAACCTTTAGTAGGCAAACAATTTGGCGGCAAGTTTTTCCTTGCGGAAGACGAGTCAGCTTTTGCTAACTACAAAGCCGAAGACAAAAAAATCCCTTACCAAATCTTAGCTCAATTTGTGGGCGCTGATTTGGTAAACATCAGATACGAACAACTTTTACCATTAGCTACACCTTACCAAAATGCGGAGCATGCTTTCCGTGTAATCAGTGGCGATTTTGTAACTACAGAAGATGGTACAGGTATTGTTCACACCGCTCCTACTTTCGGTGCTGATGATGCCCGTGTTGCTAAATTGGCTACACCAGAAGTTCCACCTTTGTTAATTCTAGATGATAAAGGCAATGCAGTTCCTTTGGTTGATTTGCAAGGTAAATTTGTAGCATCATTAGGCGAATTTGGCGGTAAATACGTTAAAAACGAATATTACACAGAAGGCGAAGCTCCAGAGAAATCTGTAGATGTAGAAATTGCTATCCGTTTAAAGGAAGAGAATAAAGCCTTTAAAGTAGAAAAATATGTACACAGCTATCCACACTGTTGGAGAACTGATAAGCCGGTACTTTACTATCCTTTAGACAGTTGGTTCATCAAAACTACTGTGGTTAAGGAGAAAATGGCCGACTTAAATAAGACCATCAATTGGAAACCTGAAGCAACCGGAACTGGTCGTTTTGGCAACTGGTTAGAAAACTTGGTAGACTGGAACCTTTCGCGTTCTCGCTATTGGGGCACGCCGCTTCCAATTTGGCGCACTGCCGATGGCCTAGAAGAGAAATGTATCGGTTCTATCGCAGAACTGAATGCAGAAATTACAAAAGCCGTTGAAGCAGGTTTGATGCCAGCGGGTTTTGAGCTAAAAGATATGCACCGTCCTTATGTGGATGATGTGTTTTTAGTATCAGCCAAAGGCGAAAAAATGACCCGCGAAACCGACCTTATTGACGTTTGGTTTGATAGCGGTGCGATGCCTTACGCACAATGGCACTTCCCTTTCGAGAACAAGGAAGAATTTGAAAATGCTTACCCTGCAGACTTTATCGCAGAAGGTGTTGACCAAACTCGTGGTTGGTTCTTTACTTTACATGCCATTGCGGTAATGTTAAGCGAAAGCAGTGACGAAATCAAAGCGATTAACGAACGTGTAAACAATCCTGGTATTGCTTTTAAAAATGTAGTATCAAACGGATTGGTGTTAGATAAGAACGGCAACAAAATGTCTAAACGTTTAGGCAATGCTGTTGACCCTTTCAGTACAATCAACACGTATAGTGCTGACGCTACCCGTTGGTACATGATTTCAAATGCATCTCCTTGGGATAACTTGAAATTTAGTTTAGAAGGATTGGATGAGGTACGCCGTAAGTTCTTCGGAACCTTGTACAACACCTATTCTTTTTTCGCATTATATGCTAATATCGATAAGTTTGAGATTGACTTGAACAATCAAACGCCTGTTGCGCAACGTAGCGAATTAGACCGTTGGATTTTATCGTTATTGCAGAACTTAATTGCAGAAGTTGATGAAGCTTACAACACTTACGAGCCAACGAAAGCTGCCAGAGCTATCCAAAACTTTGTTGACGAGCATTTAAGTAACTGGTATATCCGTTTATCTCGTCGTCGTTTCTGGAAAGGCGAAATGACTGCAGACAAGAAAGCGGCTTACGAAACCTTGTATACTTGTTTGGTAAATATCGCACAGCTGATGTCGCCAGTTGCACCGTTCTTCTCAGATTGGCTATATCAAAACCTAACGGAGATCTTGCCAGCTGAAGCCAAATCAGAATCGGTTCACTTAACTACTTTACCAGATGCAGATCAATCATTAATTGATCATGAGCTGAACGAGCGTATGGAGTTGGCACAAAATATTTCTTCGATGGTGTTATCACTTCGTAAGAAAATGGGCATCAATGTTCGTCAGCCGTTGGCAAAAGTATTGATCCCAATTTTGGATGACAACTTTAAAAATAAGGTAGAATTAGTGAAGGATTTAATCCTTTCGGAGACCAACATTAAAGAAATTTCATACATTACCGATACAGCTGGCTTCATCAAGAAAAAAGTGAAACCAAACTTTAAAGCTTTGGGTGCCAAAGTTGGAAAAGACATGAAATTGGTAGCAGAAGTCATTAACAAATTGAGCCAAGAAGAATTAGCTCAATTTGAAAAAGACGGGAACTTCGCTATTGCAGATACACCTTACTCAATTGTATTGAGCGACGTAGAAATTATTGCCGAAGACATCCCAGGATGGCAAGTGACCAACATGGGCAATTTAACTGTGGCCTTGGATATTAACATTACGACCGAGCTTAAACAAGAAGGTTTATCTCGTGAGTTAATTAATCGTATCCAAAACTTAAGAAAAGAATTGAACTTTGAAGTTACCGATAGGATAACAGTAAGTTTACAGCAACATAATTTAATTGCAGATGCGGTAACACAGAACAAACACTACATTTGCAACGAAATTTTAGCTAATGATATTTTGTTAACAGAAAGCTTCGCTAATGGAAACAAAATCATCATAGAAGATGTTGAATTGGATATTTTAATTGCCAAATTATAAACCATATGGAACAATCTGGGTTTTAGATCAGGTGAAACCATATATAGCTTCATACCACTAAATTAATTTAAGAGATGGAAAAGACTGAAAAAACACGTTACTCTGATAGCGAATTACAAGAATTTAAAGAACTTATTCAAGAGAAATTAAAAAGCTCTAGAGAAGAGTTACAATCACTTACCTCATCGTTGAGTAACCCTAATTCAAATGGAACAGAAGATACTTCTGGTGCTTATAAAACTTTAGAAGATGGTTCCGCAACTTTAGAAAAAGAGCAAATCAATCAACTGGCAGCTCGTCAGAAAAAATTTATAGATAACTTAGAAGCTGCATTAGTACGTATTGAGAACAAAACTTACGGCATTTGCAGAGAAACAGGTAAGTTAATTCAAAAGGAACGTTTAAGAGCAGTGCCTCACGCTACCTTAAGTATGGAAGCTAAATTGAAACAAGGTTAATGAAGGGCTATACAAAACCTTTACTTTTAATATTCTTAGTCCTATTAGCGGACCAAGCATCTAAGACCTGGATTAAAACCAATATGTACCTTGGTCAAGAGTTCAGAATCTTGGGCGATTGGTTCATTATTCACTTTACGGAGAATAATGGAATGGCCTTTGGTCTAGAATTTGGTGGGGAGTTTGGCAAGCTAGCACTTTCCTTATTTAGAATATTCGCGGTTGGAGGTATCGGTTATGCTTTGCATTACATGATCCAACGTAAATATCATCGTGGCCTAATTTTAAATGTGGCATTGATATTTGCAGGGGCGCTGGGAAACATTATTGACTCTGTGTTCTATGGGCTGATTTACAAATACGAAACTTTATTTCATGGTCGTGTAGTAGATATGCTTTACTTCCCGATCTTTAAAGGAACTTTCCCTGCTTGGCTTCCTGTTTGGGGAGGAGAACCTTTTGAATTCTTCAGACCCGTATTTAATTTAGCTGACGCTGCGATCTCTGTTGGTGTAATCACCATTCTAATCTTCCAAAAAACTTATTTTAAGGAAGAAGTAAAAGACGAAATTGGCATTAATAATGAAAGCCTAGAAGACTAATTTAATTTACAATTTTAGATTTAATATACAACGTTTTAAAGACCTCACAACAAACATTGTGAGGTCTTTGTTTTGTATCCGTCATCTCGGCTGAAGTGTAGTCCCGTAAATACGGGAGAGAGATCTTTGAATTTGAGATTGTATGTTTTTATCCAAAGATTTCTCTGCAAAGTCGAAATGACGACAACAAAATTTCTCTAATATTAAATTTCCCCTCAATTGCGTACATTTGGTAAAAGACCAAATCGTATGTTTAGCAAAAAAAGCCATTCTATCTTCTTGTTATTAATCAGTGTAAGCTACGCTGCTTTCGCACAAAAAAGCATCAGTTTATTTAATGGAAAAGATTTAACAGGCTGGCATGCGGATGTGCCAGGAAAGGATAAAAATCCGGATACGGCAGCTGCTTTCCTTGTGAGAGATGGCAAATTGGTTAGCATGGGTAACCCCCGTGGTCATTTAATTACAGATGCTACTTATGCCGATTATAGATTAGATGTGGAATATCGTTTTGCTGGGAAACCAGGGAATTGTGGTGTCTTAGTTCATTCGTCTACGCCCCGTGTACTCTACAAAATGTTCCCAAAATCACTAGAAGTTCAAATGCAGCACGGTGATGCCGGTGATTTTTGGTGTATCGAAGAGGATATTACTGTGCCAAATATGGAGGAAAGACGTGGACCAAAGGAAAATTGGGGAATTAGTGATGGGAAAGAAAGACGCATTAAAAACCTAACAGATGATTCTGAAAAGGCATTGGGCGAATGGAATACCATGCGTATTGAGTGTTTAAAAGATAAAGTTAGAGTTTGGGTGAACGGAATTTTAGTAAATGATGGTTACAATTGCACGGCCAAGAGTGGACAAATCGCCTTACAGGCAGAAGGTAGCGAGGTAGAATTTAAAAAATTACAGCTAACGCCAATCAAAAGGTTAAGCAAATAAGAATTCAGCATTTTAACAGTGCTGTTACTTAGTATCGCTAAGATGCTGATTTTTTGCTACTTTTTTTCGTATCTTTGCATATCTCAAAACAATCTGACGATAAATTCGCTTAGGTACTGTATAAGATTAAATTACCGAGACTCTCGATATACCCACGGCAATAATGCCATCAACACCCGTCATAGACAGGCGGACATAAAACAAATTAAGTAAAATATGGCTAAATCTCAAGCAACTTTTAGTAAAAAAGAAAACGAGAAAAAACGATTAAAAAAGAGAAACGACAAGCAAGAGAAAAAAGAAGAGCGTCAGGCTAACAAAAAAAGCATGAGCTTAGAAGACATGATGGCGTATGTAGATGAGAATGGTAACATCACTTCTACTCCACCAGATCCTAACAAAAAGAAAAAAGTAATCAATACGGAAGACATTCGAATTTCTACTGCAAGACAGGAAGACATTGTTGACGAAGATCCGATCAAAAAAGGTGTTGTTACTTTCTTCAACGACTCTAAAGGTTACGGTTTCATTAGAAATACTGAAACACAAGAAAGTGTTTTCGTACACGTAAACGGTTTGAAGACCCAAATTAAAGAAGGTGATAAAGTTACTTTCGAAGTTGAAAAAGGTCAAAAAGGACCAACTGCGGTTAGAGTTTCTGCTGTCAAATAACTCTTCATATAACTGAAATAAATCCGATTGCTGTCGGGACCGAAGACCAACTTGGATTTATTTCAGATCTTTAATCGAGAGAATTTCTGTCTCTTTTGCGATCGCTGCAATTATTTTATTGGTAAACAAAAAGATTGCAGTAAAAAGCGAGGCTACATTTACCTAATAGCATTGCACTTGCTTTTAAAAATTAAAAAAATAATACGTTCATTATTTGATATTTGGCTCAATTTTCGCTGACTGGATGAAAATTGTTTATGGATTTGTATGGATATTTACATCTGATTTGTAAACACACAAAAATTGAAAATTATGAAACGTTTATTTGCAATAGCTCTAGTAGCTTTATTTAGTTTGAACGCCGTAGCGCAACAAGTTGATTTAAGGAAAAAAATTACCGTTAGCGGTACTGCCGAAACTGAAATCACTCCAGACATCATCTACATCAATATTTCTTTAAAAGAATATTTGAAAGATGGCAACAGCAAGAAAAAGGTAGACATTACTACTTTGGAAACCCAGTTATTCAACGCAGTACAAAAAGCTGGTATTGCGAAAGAGAATTTAACGATTAACAATTTAAGTAGCTGGAACTATCAAACTACTAAAAAGAAAGATCCTGACTTTTTAGCGAGCAAGCAATACCGCTTAAAAGTTAGCGACTTGAATAAGTTTAACTTGATTTTAGAGGCTATTGATGCTAAAGGGATCGCTAGCACTAATATCGACAGCTACGATTACAGTAAAATTGAGGTCTTGAAAAAAGAGTTAAAAGTGAAAGCTTTGTTAGCCGCGAAAGAAAAAGCTGCTTATATGGTAGAAGCTTTGGGCGATAAATTAGGCAGTGTTCTAGACATCCAAGATCTTGGAGATAACAATGGCGGCATGATGGTTCCTCAATACAGAAACTATGCAATGAAAGCAGAAATGGCGATGGATGCATCTCAAGCTCCAGAAATTGACTTTAAAAAGATTAAATTGAGCTTTACAGTAAACACTGTTTTCGAGATTAAATAATTTATTTTGATAATTTTGTGAACCTATCAGCGTAATGTTGATAGGTTCTTTTATTTTATAACTAGTTCAATCGAAACGAACAAGTTTCGTAACACTAAAACAATATCACAAATGAAAAAATTACTTTACTCCTTTATCCTAGTTTTTACACTTTCTACTACTGTTAACGCAACTAATACTATTGACGATAGTCCCAAAAAAGAACTTACCGCAGCACAGAAATTAGAATTGGAAAGTATTACCAAACGAGTGGAAGAGATTAAGTCGATGGATAGATCCTCTTTGACAAAAAAGGAAAGGAAAGCCTTGAAGAAAGAGGTAAAGGAACTGAAAAAACGCGCTGATTTCTTAAATCAGAGTGTAACACTTTCTTTAGGTGCAATTATTATCATTTTATTATTGCTGATCATCATTCTTTAATTTGAGTATTTCTCTCGGTTTCTGGTAGAACAATTTTAATGCATGTGTTGTTATAGGATTTGAGTCAATGTTAACTCAGGACATTAAATATTCAATCACATGAAAAAAATTATCTATCCTTTATTGTTATTGGTAACACTAACCTTTAACCTGAACTTCGCAGTTGCAGCAGACAACAAACCGAAAACCGAATTGACGGCGGAGCAACGTGCAGAGCTTAATCGTATTACTTCTAGAGTAGAAGAAATCAAAGCAATGGACAAATCAAAGCTTAGTAAAGAAGAGCGAAAAGAGCTGAAAAAAGAATTAAAAGAGATGAAGAAAAAGGCAAGAGCAGTGGGCGGAGGCGTTTATCTGTCAGTTGGAGCCATCATCATTATCATATTGTTATTGATTCTTATTTTATAAGAAAATATAGGTTAAAGAGAGCCAGGCAAGATGTCTGGCTTTTTTTGTGCGCTTAATCACCAACGTTTATAAGCTACATCAACTTATGAATTGAGCAGTATCATGCTCATCCCTCTCTACTAGGCTGATCTTTATAGTATAAAAATAAATGCTATGAAGACTTTTAAATCATTCTGGATTGTCTTAGCCGTCCTTCCACTTTTTGCCCTAACTGGCAATGCACAAACTGCTAAATTAAACTTAAAAGAAAGTACTATTATTGTTAAAGGTACTTCATCGTTACACGACTGGCGTTGTAAGACAGAACAAATTAACGGCGATATTTCTTACGCTGCAAATACACTCATTTTAAAGAATATTACTGGGGTTAACTTAGAGCTGATCGTGAAATCGATGCGGAGTATTAAAGAAAACGGCAGTTACTATGAATCGGGCATGGATAAAAACATGTACAAGGCCTTGAATGCAGATAAATATCCTAAAATCACTTTTGTACTTACGGAAATTAGCAACTTAAAAACTAGTACAGGCAAAGCCGATCTTTTAGCGAAAGGAAATTTGACCATTGCTGGTAGTCAAAAACCAATTAGTTTTCCTGTAACGGCTACACTTACTACTAGCGGCATAACATTTAAAGGCAGCACAACTTTCAAAATGACCACTTTCGGTGTGACACCTCCAAAAGCCTTATTAGGCACGATAAAAACTGGAGATGAAGTAACGATAGTGTTCAACGCATCTTTCAAAAATGACTAACCTATTTACCATTCAATTTTTAATCATATGAACCGAATTTTACTTGCCGCAGTTTTTGTTACAGTAGCGGGGACTGCGTTTGCCCAACAGCCAAAAATCCAAAATCTAAGACCTTATGATAAATCTGGTATTAACGTTTTTGAAACACCTAAAACTGATACCGTACCTTTTGATGATGTAAAGGTGAGAATTGGTGCCGGCTTTACTCAACAGTTTCAAGCTTTGAAACACAGTAATAACTCTACAGGTACAACCGCGCTCTACAACCTTCGTAGTGGTTTTAACCTGGCCACCGCAAACTTGAATATCGATGCGCAATTAGCCAAAGGAATTAGATTGAACTTGATTTCTTATTTATCTGCCCGTCACCACCAAGAAACGTGGGTAAAAGGAGGTTTTGCACAGATTGATGCCTCTCCTATCAATTCTCCAGTACTTGATGAACTATTTAAATATGTAACGGTTAAAATTGGACATTATGAAGTAAACTATGGTGACGCTCACTTCCGCAGAACAGATAATGGTCATTCCTTATACAATCCATTTATCGGAAACTATATTTTAGATGGTTTTACCACAGAAATTGGTGCTGAAATTGATTTTCAAAAAGATGGTTTCTTAGCTGTTGCCGCCATCCACAATGGAGAAATTAAAGGAGAAATTTCTGATGCTCCAACCCGTAATCCATCATTTATTGGAAAACTAGGCTTCGACAAACAGTTAAATACCGATTTAAGAATACGCTTAACAGGCTCGGTATATCACAATAATGGTGCAGCTAGCAACACCTTGTACACGGGTGACAGAGGTGGCTCTAGATATTATTTAGTACTGGAACCAGCTGGATCAACTGCAATTGCACAAGCCTGGTCTGGGAATATACGCCCTGGATTTAGTCGTCAAGTAACTGCATTTATGATCAATCCATTCGTTAAATATCAGGGATTGGAATTATTTGGAACCTATGAAGTTTCAAAGGGTAGAGCGATTACCGAAGCGACCAAAAGAGACGTAAGTCAAATGGCCGTAGAAGGTGTATACCGTTTCTGCAAAAATGAAGACCTTTTTGTAGGCTTACGTTACAATACCGTGAAAGCGGAACTTGCAGGTATTCCTCAAGATGTAAAAGTGAACCGCATACAAGCAAGTGCTGGCTGGTTTGTAACCAAAAACATGGTACTAAAAGCAGAATACGTAAATCAAAAATACAAAGACTATCCGGCCGCAAACTTATTGTCTGAAGGTAAATTCAAAGGCATGATGTTCGAAGCCAGTGTAGGCTTCTAAAGTGAAGTTAGTAATAGTTGAATAGTTTAGTTTGTTAGCTGCTCTTTAATCTTTTAAGGAGCGGCTTTTTTGATAAAACTCTCATCATTCGTTATTCCCATCAAGAAGGGAACCGCGCTACAGGTCAAAATGACGAATTAGTCGTATAAAACAAATCATTACCATGAGCACATTTCCCCATCTATTGCTAGGTGTTTTTTTCTTGCTATTCATTAAAATAGTTGATGCGCAAGAATACCAATTAACCATACTACCAGAAAGCAGTATATTGCTTAAAGGTAATTCCAACGTAAATAAATTTACTTTCACTTACGAGAAGTCGCTAAAATTGGAAAGCAACTCGATCATGGTAACGCCATCGAAGAATATGCTTAATATCAAAAATGCAAAGTTAAATGCAGCAGTTATCGCTTTTAGTTCCGGCAGTAATTTAATGGACAAAGATTATCGCCACATGATGAACTATCGTGTTTACCCGAACATTAGCATTGCTTTAAACCAAATTAACTTCGTTAAGAACTATAGGGATGATAATGGAACAGCTTTAGCTGCTGTAGCAATTACGATAGCTGGAGAGAAACGCACTGACACGCTTCAATTTGACTACAGCAGATCAAAAGGGATTTACCGTTGCAGCAGCACGCATCAAATTTCGCTAAGGGATTATAAAATAAAGCCCCTCAAAAAAATGATGGGGCTTATTTCATTAAAAGACCAATTGACTGTAGATATGATTATGTATCTTAAAATCGATTAGTCGATGATATCGAAACCTGTATATTTCACCAAGACTTCTGGAATCTTAATTCCCTTATCTGTTTGATAGTTTTCTAGAATTGAAGCTACAATACGAGGTAATGCCAAAGCGCTACCATTTAAGCTGTGCGCCAATTGTGTCTTTCCTTCTTTACCCTTAAATCTCAGTTTTAAACGGTTACTTTGATAAGTTTCGAAGTTTGATACAGAAGACACCTCTAACCAGCGTTGTTGCGCTCCACTCCAAACTTCCATATCGTAGGTCATGGCAGAAGTAAAGCCCATATCGCCACCACATAAACGTAATACACGGTAATGCAAACCTAGTTCTTGCAATAAAGATTGTACATATTGGCTCATGTCTTCCAAAGTTTCGTAAGACTTATCAGGATGTGTGATTTGTACCACCTCTACTTTATCAAACTGATGTAAGCGATTCAAACCACGTACGTGAGCACCGTAAGAACCAGCCTCTCTACGGAAACAAGGAGTATACGCCGTGTTTTTAATCGGAAGGTCTTCTTCCTTTAATATTACGTCACGATAAAGATTAGTTACTGGAACCTCTGCCGTTGGAATCAAATATAAATCATCAACCGTTGAGTGGTACATCTGTCCTTCCTTATCTGGCAATTGTCCAGTTCCAAAACCTGAAGCAGCATTTACCAAATGCGGCACTTGCATTTCTTTATACCCCGCAGCAGTAGCGTGGTCTAAAAAGAAATTGATTAAAGCACGTTGTAACCTCGCTCCTTTTCCTTTGTAAACCGGAAAACCAGCACCAGTAATTTTTACCCCTAATTCAAAATCGATGATATCATATTTCGCAGCTAGCTCCCAATGTGGCAAAGCACCTTCTGGCAAAACCGATGGTTCGCCATGTGTGTAAACTGTTTCATTGTCATCAGCTGTGCTACCTGTTTTTACCAAATGATATGGCAAGTTTGGCAACTGCACAATTAAAGCTTGTTGTTTTTCTTCTAAAGCAGTTAATTGCTCATTTTGCTCTTTAATTTTCTCTTTGTGAGATGCAGTATTTGCTTTGATGGCTTCGGCTTCTTCCTTTTTACCATTACGCATCAACTCGCCAATTTGTTTGGCTGCACTATTAGCTTCTGCCTGTAAATTATCCAAAGAGGACTGCGTAGCGCGGCGTTCTTCATCTACAGCGATGATCTCATCTACCAATTCTACCTGTTTAAAGTTACGAACGCTCAATCGCTCTAAAACTTTCTCTCTATTTTCACGGATATAGTTAACTTGCAGCATTATTTATAATTTTTGACAAAGATAGTTTTTAAAGGCGAAAGGTAAAAGGCGGAAAGGCTTAAGGTGTGAAAAGCTTAGCCCGTCACGTTTCATCTCAAATCTCGTATCTAAAATCTAACATCTATGGATGGTAAACTTTACATTGTACCCACGCCCATCGGTAACCTAGAAGACATGACCTTTAGGGCTATCCGTATTTTAAAAGAGGTGGATTTGATTTTGGCAGAAGATACCCGCACCAGCGCACCTTTGTTGAAGCATTTTGGCATCGATAAACGAGTTTTTGCGCACCATCAGCATAACGAGCATAAGGCAACTGCCGAGATTATCAAGTTCCTAAAAGAAGGACAAAATATTGCTTTAATTTCTGATGCCGGCACACCCGCTATTTCCGACCCAGGATTTTTCTTGGTCCGCGAGGCAATTAAGCATGAGATTGACATCACTTGTTTACCCGGCGCCACTGCTTTTGTGCCTGCCTTGGTAAATTCTGGCCTACCTAATGATCAATTTGTGTTTGAAGGCTTCCTACCAGTGAAAAAAGGTCGGCAAACAAGATTGAAGCAACTGGCAGAAGAAGAAAGGACAATGATTTTCTATGAAAGTCCACATCGCTTATTAAAAACATTAACGGAGTTTGCCGAGTTTTTTGGAGAGGATAGGCAAGTTTGTGTGAGCAGAGAACTAAGTAAAATGTACGAAGAAAATGTTCGTGGCACAGTTATAGAAGTAAAATCACATTTCGAAAACAATATTTTAAAAGGAGAATTCGTAATTTGTGTTGGTGGAAGTGAGAATAAAGATAAAAAAGTAAAGAATAAGGATAAATACGGAATAAAAGACAACCATGATTAACATCGATAGATTTTTGGCCGACGAGCAAGACCCGAAAGCCGTAGAAAAAGTAGCTGGTAAACTGAACGATTTATTAACCAGCGGCGAAGAAATTTTATATTTAGCCGTACAAAAAAAGCCTGCAGTAAACTTGTTGCCAGACTGCATTGCAATTAGTAATAAAAGAATTTTTTATTGTTCGCCTAGCAACTTGGGTTTAACGATGAATTTTAAGGACATTTCTTGGAAAAACATTAAAGAAGTTTCTTTCAAAGAAGGATTATTAGGTTCCAAATTCATTTGCGTTCCACAATCTGGAGAAAATATCGTTACTGATTTTATTCCGAAAGTGCAGGCTCGTAAATTGAACCAAGCCGCCAACCAACAATTGGAAGAGTATAAAGAGTTGCTTAGACAACAAAAATTGGAAGAAAACAGGGCAACAGCATCAACTTTTAACATTCCAGCAACTACAACGCCACAAATCATCGATTTACCAATTGAGGAAGCGGTAATCATTCCAGAAATTGCTCCTGTGGCAGAAATAAGTCAGGAAGACGAAATTGAGCAAAAACTGATTAAGCTAAAAACTTTATACGACAAACAGTTGATCACTCGCGAAGAATATGAGCATAAAAAAGCTGCGATTTTAGATAGTATGTAGGTAACTCTACGCGTCATTTCGACGAAGTATGAGGAGAAATCTAACACATAGCTAGATTTCTCCTCATCGTTCCTCCTCATCAAATGAGGGGGTAATATCAACGCTGCAATAAACACTAATGAAAATCAAACAAAATTATCTATTAGCTCTCCTCAGTGCTTTCATCATGTGGTTGGCTTGGCCGCCGCACAATTGGCTCGCACCGTTACTTTTTATAGGTTTAGTGCCTTTATTAATTGCATTAAAGCATGTTACCGCCAATGCTGAACAAAAGACCGGCAAAAAAGTATTTCTTACTGCAGGCTTAACTTTTTTACTTTGGAACACCGCCTCCATATATTGGGTTTTCAATTCAATTAATGCCGTAAATACGGGCTTCGTTGGTACAATCGTCTCACTATTAGTCTCGTTGATTCCCTACGGTTTGGGCGCATTGTTGATGACTTCAGCATTTTGGTTATCTTATAGATTAAGCACTTATACCGATAAAAAATGGATTGGTTACACTTCCCTAATCGCATTTTATATCAGCATGGAGTATCTACATCAAACTTGGGATCTAGCTTTTCCTTGGATGACTTTAGGGAATGGCTTTGCAGGGATGCACCAGATTATACAGTGGTATGAGTTCACAGGTGTTTATGGTGGTTCACTATGGATTTTATTAAGTAATATCTTAGTCTTCGAAGCGTACCAACAAATCAAATCTCAAAAGCAATATAAATTGGCTGGAATTTGGGCTTTACTTGTTCTTCTGCCTATTGGAATTTCCATCTATCAGTACAAAAATTACGAAGAGCGAAATGTGCCTGTAAATGTAGTTACAGTACAGCCAAACATCGATCCCTATGAAAAATATGGAAGTACTTCTGCCAACGAGCAGCTCGATATCTTAACTAAACTTTCCGATTCTATAGCCCAACCTAATACGGAGTATTTTATTTGGCCAGAGACAGCAATTCCAAACTATGCAGATGAAGATAGAATTAGAAGTAATCCTGATTTTTTAAAAACGCAAAATTTCTTATCAAAATATAAAAATGGCACGCTCATTACGGGTATCGAAAGTGTAAGGTTTTATAACGACAAAAAGACCATTTCTGCAAAGGAAAATCCTAATGGTGGTTTTTATGATAATTATAATGCAGCTATGCAGGTAGAAAACTCTGCAAATGTAGCTTTTTACCATAAATCGAAATTAGTGCCTGGCGTAGAGAAAATGCCTTTCCCTAAATTATTTTCTTTCCTAGCTCCTGTATTCAGCAAATTAGGCGGTAGCGTATCTGGTTGGGGTTGGCAAGAAGAACCTGGTGTTTTCTATGCACAAAGTGGTATCGGTGTTGCACCTACCATCTGCTACGAATCTATTTGGGGCGATTGGGTTGCAGGTTCGGTGAAGCAGGGAGCGCAATTTATTGCTATAATTACCAACGATGGCTGGTGGGGCAATACTTCTGGAAAAGACCAACATCTGTTATACGCGAAATTACGTTCAATTGAAACTAGAAGATATGTTGTCCGCTCTGCTAATACCGGAATTTCGGGTTTTATTAACCAACGCGGAGATGTGGTACAACAAAGTAAATGGTGGACCCGTACTGCATTAAAAGCAGAAATTAACCTCAACGATGAAATTACCTTTTATGTCAATTATGGTGATTTAATTGCAAAACTCTGTGTCGGCTTAGCAGTAATCGCCGCTTTATTTATCTTATTGAAGAAGTGGATAATTAAATAGCTAAAGATGTTATTACATGCTTCAACTACCATTTAAAAGATTAAACAGTTAGACTATGCCTAATAAATCCTCTATAAACTTCGTTATTCTACTTATTATCGTAGCGTTAAATCTAGGCTGTGATCAGGTTTCTAAGGTAATCGCTAGGAGAAATATTGAACCTTATGAGCAGATTACGATCATTAAGGATAGGTTTATTCTAACTAAAGTTGAAAATACTGGCGCTTTCTTAAGTGCTGGCAGTAACTTACCAGGATTTATAAGGCTAGGGATCTTAACCATATTGCCAATTGTGGTCTTGAGCTATGGCTTTTGGTATCTTTATTCACACAAATACCTACCACCCCTAATGCAAATAGGCATCTGCTTTCTAATTGGGGGAGGCATTGGCAATATTTACGACAGAATTGTTTACGGTTCAGTAACTGACTTTCTGCATATGGATTTTGTACTATTTAGAACTGGAATTTTTAACATGGCCGATGTTTCTATTATGGTAGGTATCGGTTTGTTATTGCTGCAAAACCTAATGGCAGCAAGAATTAAAAGACAAGAAACTGAACAGGAAGAGCTTTCTGCCTAAAATTTAGGAAATTTAGGGTCAATGTTCTTCATTGCGGTTTGTCTATTGAACCTTAATTATAGCCCTGGATTCTAGCGTAAATACTTTTTGCTTTATGGCAATGAAGACACCAACCCTCTTCGCTTAATAGATCCCTCGAAACTCGGGATGACAAAATGCCGAACAAAAAGATTGAAGCGAAAGCAGGACTAACGTTTAATAGTAGCACCGTAATTGCGCTTCTATTAAAGAACTCAATCGTAATTCGTCAATCTAAAATCGTAAATCTCCTAGTCCATATACTTACCTACAATTGGCATGCGGCGGCCCATCCCAAATGCTTTTGGCGATACCCTTAAAATCGGCGGTGTTTGATAGCGCTTGAACTCGGCCAAGTTTACCATTCTCAAAATCCGTTTCACTAGCGCCTCATCAAAACCCTGTGAGATAATCTCTTTTGAACCTTTTTTTAATTCTATATGCTGGTAAAGGATCGCATCTAACTCATCGTATTCTGGCAGTGAATCTGAGTCCTTTTGATCTGGACGCAACTCTGCAGATGGTGGTTTTACAATAGTGTTAATTGGGATGATTTCTTTGTCTTTATTAATATATCTAGCCAAATTGAAAACCTGCGTTTTGTATACGTCACCAATCACACTGATAGCGCCACACATATCGCCGTACAAAGTTCCGTAACCAACTGCACACTCACTTTTGTTAGATGTATTCAGCAGAATGTAGCCAAATTTATTCGACATCGCCATTACCACAATACCACGAGAACGAGCTTGAATATTTTCTTCTGTTAGATTGAAAGCCAGACCTTCAAATGGCTTAGCCAACATGCTATCGAAAGCATCCGCAGCTGCGGCAATAGGAATAACTTCATGCTTGCAACCAATGTTATTCACTAAATCTAATGCATCTTGCACCGAATGGTCTGAAGAATATTTAGAAGGCATAAGCACTGCCATCACATTCTCGGCACCCAAGGCTCTACATGCCAAAGCACAAACCACTGCAGAATCGATACCACCAGACAATCCCAAAACGGCTTTTTTAAAACCCGACTTTGCAAAATAATCTTTGACACCTAAAACTAAGGCATCATGAATTTGCTCAATATCTGAGTTTCTCTCTGCTGCCGGATATTTATTTTTAACATTTTGCAATTCCGCTAAATCGAAAACCTGTAAGTCTTCTTCAAAGTACTTCATCTCTGCTTTTAATGACCCTTCTTCATCAAATAACAATGAACCACCGTCAAAAATAATTTCTGTTTGCGCGCCAACTTGATTCACATAAAATAAAGGCAGTTGATATTTCTTGGCATTATCAGAAAGTACTTTAATACGATCTTCATCATGTCTGTAATCAAAAGGAGAAGCAGCAATATTGATCATCAAATCTGGCTGTTGCTTCACTAGCTCGTCCATTGGAGAGGAAACATATAAAGGATTGTCATTGATATTCCAAAGGTCTTCACAAATGGTCAACGCAATTTTTTTCCCTTTATAATTTACGCAGTCGAACACGGTATTCGGTTCAAAATAGCGATACTCATCAAACACATCATAAGTCGGCAACAATGCCTTTTTAACCACCTGCCGCACTTCGCCATTAGCGATAAAGTAAGCTGCATTAAATAAATCCTTACCTTCCCTTACGCTATTTTTGATAGGCAAACCTACAATACAGGCAATATCTACGGTATGTTTTGCTATTTCTTGAGCTGCTTTTTCGCAAAGCGCTATAAAGTCTTCAAATTCTAGAAAATCGCGTGGTGGATAACCGCAGATAGCCAATTCAGCAAATACGACTATATCTGCACCTTTAGCTTTCGCCAATGCTAAATGAGAAATGATTTTTTGTGTATTGCTTTCAAAATTCCCAATATGGTAATTGAGTTGTGCTAATGCTATTTTCATGTGTTATTTATTATTCATTCTTGATCAAGCTGCCATGCTTATTCAACTAACCAATTTGAGCTGGAATATGGGCGATCTTCAGATCCTGATTATTCCAAATTTTAAGTGCTATAAATATAAAAAACAAGCCTAAAGCTAGGCTTGTTTCATCAACTTATAAATATCTTCAAGTTTTAAAAGAACACACCAATATTAAGACCAACGTAATGATTTTTAATTGTTTGGCCATTTTTAGCAATATTTGTTAAACCATTATTGTAAGTTAAACCAGTTAGTAAACTAGTCTTTCCACTTAAACGGTATTCTAATCCGCCACCTATAATCATTCCTGCCCTAAGAAATTTAGTTTGATCTGTTGCTTTAACATCATCTGCCAAGGTGGTATTCCCCGATTTTACATCTTGCTTAGCACCGATACGAAAATTGGTAGTTAGACCAAATTGCCCATACCACTTCATATCATTCACCTCATCTGTTTTTAATTTTACGGACAAAGGAATCTCTAGATACTGCATTTTAAATTTAACGTCGTACGCTGCAGAATTTGTTGAACTAGACAAGGCATGATAAGGCTGGTAATTTAATACATCTCCTTTGCCATTAATCGTAGTAACGGTTAATCCGGTAGCAAAACTGTAGTTTTCAGTAAATTCAAAATCACTCATCAAACCATAAGAAAAACCAGTACTTAATCCTCCTCCTTTTCCATTTTCAATCTTTAGAAATCCAAAAGTTGGATGAGCCGTAAGGCCTAATCTAACTTGTGAAGAATTTTGAGCAAATGAGAACGCTACAATGCTTAAGAATAATAATGTTAATGATCTTTTTTTCATTCGAACTATTTTATTGTAAGTGATATCGGTGTATTCTCAAATGAGGTTATTTAATATTATCGAGCCTCAATATCAACGACAGTCACATTCGTTTTATATATTTGTTTGCAATGATATACAAATCAAGATTTCGCCAAAGTTATCTATTTTTTCTATGTGCTGTGCTTTTTTTTTCGTGCGGCAAAAGCAAAAAGCCCGATGTTAGTGATGTAAAGCTAACCATTAAGGTTGAACGATTCGATAAAGAGCTTTATCAAGGTAAAGGTAAAAATGTGCAGGTAACCAACAGCATGCTGCATCAAAAATATGGGGCCTTTTACGAAGATTTCATCTTCAAAATGGTAGGCAATGATAGCTATACTAGTCAGCAAGTTTTACAAGGTTTATATGAAGACAAAGCGTATACCGACCTTAATCATGAAGTAGATAGTGTTTTCCCAAATTTGAACAAGGTGGAGACCGAGCTTACGCAAAGCTTTAAATATATCAAATACTATTATCCAAAGATTCAAATCCCTCGTTTCATTGGCTTCTTATCGGGATTTGCATATCAAACTCCAATTGGAGATAATTATATTGGCATTGGATTAGATATGTTTTTAGGGAAGGACAGTAAGTTCTACGGGGCCTTAGTACGCAGCATTCCGCTATATTTATCCAAGAGATTTACTCCCGAGTATATCGTACCTCGTGTAAGTGAATATTATGTTAGAGAAAACCTCTTCAAAGAGCGAGACGAAGACCGCAGCCTATTATCAAAAATGATTTACAATGGAAAAGTACTTTATTTCATGGATCAAATTATGCCAGACACTATGCCTGACAGCATCAAAATTGGCTATTCCGATAAACAGCTAGCTTGGTGTAAAAGCTATGAAGCGGAAATATGGGGCTTCTATTTGGAAAGCAATTTACTTTACGAAACCGATTATCCTAAAATACAGGTTTATTTGAGCGAAGGACCTTTTACACCAGGGTTAGGGGAAAAAAATGCATCAGCACCTAAATTGGGTGTTTGGACAGGCTGGCAAATTGTGAGAAAATATATGGAGGAAAATCCAGAGGTTACCCTCCAACAGCTCATGGCAGAAACCGATGCCCAGAAAATTTTAACAAAATCGAAGTATAAACCTAAATTAATGAGTAATTAGCTGATCGATAATTAGCTAATTATCTTTTCCTCAATTCAACACATCAATAAACATGAAAATCGGTATCGTATTAAGCGGCGGAGGTATTAGGGGCATTGCGCATTTGGGCGTACTTAAAGCGCTTCAAAAAACGGGGGTTCAGTTCAGCCAAATTGTTGGAACAAGTGCGGGGTCCATTGCAGGTTCTTTCTATGCTGCAGGTGTAGATCCAGAAGATGCCTTCCATATTTTCATGAAAACAAAGTTGATGAAATTTATTCGTCCGGCTCTGGGCTCTCTTGGTTTAATCAATATCGAACGAACTGGAGATATTTTCAGCGCATACTTACCGGCGCACATAGAAGACTTAAAAACTCCGATGACGATTTGCACCACCAACTTCAGTGAAGGTAATGTAGCTTATTTCAATAAAGGACCTTTAATTAGAGCAATCCATGCATCTTGTTGTATTCCTGGGGTATTTAAACCGATCATGATCCATGAGCAAATGTATGTGGATGGGGGTGTTTTAAATAATTTTCCTGTGGAGCCACTTTTAAATAATTGCGATTACATCATTGGCTCTACCTGTAATCACCTTAAACCAGTAGACAAAATTGTCGGCATCCATAGGTTAATGCAACGGGCTGCAATTATGTCCATCAATCACGATATGGAAAGAAAATCGAAGTTTTGCGACTTAATCATAGAACCAAAAGGCATGGGCGAAATCAATACCTTCGATACAAAAAAAGCAGAAACTATTTATTGGTTAGCTTATGAAGAAGCTTTAAAAACGATTAAAGGGAGCGAGAGTTTTCAAGAGTTACTAAAGGCACAATCTCTATAAATAATTTACTGAGATTGCTTCGTCGTGCCTCCTCGCAAAGACGAAACAATTCAGTCATTGCGAAGCAAGCAATCTTAATGCTAGGCTCAAGAAACTAGAGGAATCAACATCTCTCCTTCCAAAACTGGGATAGTCTTACACACATCTAACTTCAAACAAAACTGCACATCTTCTTCAATGTTCAGTTTAATTAAACGATGGCTATGCGAAGATTTTTTAAGGTATTCTCGTAAATTACCTTTCGCCAATTGATACATATCTAAAGCAGCTACACTAGCGTCATCGCCTACAGTAAAATTATCTTGAAGCTGCTCCACTACTGCCCCTGCGAACAAAGTATCTTCTAAGTTGAAGTTATCTTTCCACCCTGCGCAAAGCAAGAGCACATCCTTACTTTGTTCTTTTAAGTAATCACAAACAGAACTGAGGTTAAGAAACGAACCCACAATTACTTGATGTGCTCTTTCTTGTGCTAGATACATTGCTTTCGTACCATTGGTAGTCGTGAGTACAATTGTTTTTCCCGCTACTTTCTCGGCAGTGTAAGAGAAAGGTGAATTACCAAAATCATAGCCTTCCACCACTTCGCCATTGCGTTCTGCAGCTAGCAAATAACCTTTATCGGCATAGTTCAGGCAATCTTCCACATTCATTACCGGAATAATTGCCTCTGCTCCATTTTCGATACCGTAAGTAATAGATGAAGTTGCTCTCAAAATATCAATTACAACGACTATGCTACTTTCTATGGCATATAAATCTAACAGCGCGGGCGTTAAACAAACTTCTATTTTTGGCATTTTAAAGAGATCTGAGATCTGAGACTTGAGATATTAGACTTGCATTTTCTCAAATCTAATATCTCATATCTTATCTCTATTTATAAAAAGGGAACTTCACTATTTTTGCTTTAACTTTATTATTTCTAATATCGATAAAGATTTCTGTACCTTCTTTGGCAAATGCTTTAGCTACGTAAGCGATACCGATGGCTTTTTGTAAAGACGGTGATTGCGTTCCAGATGTTACCTTACCGATTTGGTTTCCATCAGCGTCAACTACCGGATAATCATGACGAGGAATACCTCTATCAATCATTTCAAAACCTACTAACTTACGAGTTACACCAGCTTCCTTTTGTGCTAATAAAGCCGCAGAATTAGTAAATTCTTTAGTGAATTTTGTCACCCAGCCTAAACCAGCTTCAATTGGAGAAGTCGTATCATCAATGTCATTTCCGTACAAGCAGAAACCCATTTCTAAACGTAAAGTATCACGAGCGCCTAAACCAATTGGCTTAATTCCATACTCGGCGCCAGCTTTAAAAATTGCATCCCAAATTTGATCAGCGTGCTCATTTTCAAAATAAACCTCAAAACCACCTGCGCCAGTATAGCCGGTAGCAGAAATTAACACATTATCTACACCAGCAAATTTGCCTTTTTTGAAAGAATAATATTCCATCGAAGCCAAATCCATATCCGTTAAAGACTGCAATGCATCCGCTGCTTTCGGACCTTGAACCGCTAGCAAGGATGTCTTGTCAGAGATATTGTGCATCTCTACGCCCTTATCATTAAATTTTTGGATCCAATTCCAGTCTTTCTCAATGTTAGATGCATTTACCACCAACATATAAGTTTTCTCATCAATACGATAAACCAGTAAATCGTCTACAATACCACCTGTTTCATTTGGCAAGCATGAGTATTGGATCTTACCATCGTAAAGTTTCGAAGCATCGTTACTAGTTACACGTTGAATTAAGTCTAAAGCATTTTCTCCTTTAAGGATAAATTCGCCCATATGACTTACATCAAAAACACCTACAGCATTGCGAACCGTAGCATGTTCAGCATTAATTCCCTCGTATTGTACCGGCATGTTGTAGCCAGCAAACGGAACCATCTTAGCTCCTAGTGATATATGTTTTTCTGTTAACGCGGTATTCTTCATTTTTATAATAAGTTATGATCAGGATTATATTGGTTTTATTCGCGTGCAAAAGTACTAAGAAAAAGCCAATTTTTTCTGAGCAATGCCTTTTAAGCCTATATTTGAAACACAAACTATTACCATGACATTTTCTATTAAAAAAACTAATTCTTCCGATTCAGATTTCATTGAACTTGTAAAGCTTTTAGATGCAGAACTAGCCATCATTGATGGTGATGAACATGGATTTTACTCGCAATACAATAAGGTTGATAAGATAAACCATGTAGTTTTAGTATACGATGGAACTAATGCCATTGCTTGTGGTGCTATCAAAGAGTTTTCTTCAGCTGTAATGGAAGTAAAACGGATGTTCACTTTACCGAATTACAGAGGAAAAGGCGCAGCTAGTATGCTGCTAAAGGAACTAGAAAAATGGACGAAGAAAATGAACTATGAAAAATGCGTATTAGAAACGGGCAAACGTCAGGAAGATGCCGTAGCGCTTTATTTAAAAAATGGCTATAACGTTACTCCTAACTATGGCCAATACATCGGCATTGAAAACAGTATCTGTTTTGAAAAGAAAATTTAATATATTTTCAATTTAAAGGCTTCAAACAAATCAACTTCACAAATCTTTTGATAAAAAATTAAAATTTTCACACAAACACTTGTTATTACAAAAAATAATATCCTTATTTGTAATGTAAAAAATACAATAGCAAATTACAATGAATTTTAACTCTTCAATTATTACCACAATTATTATTACCGGCGGTGAAGCGATCGGGAGCAACCTTGTGTAAGATTGAAAAAACATAAAACACAAAAAGCGTCCCGATAAAAATCGGGACGCTTTTTTTTTAACCGAAAACAGAAAAATTAAACATTTAAACGATGAAACCGTCTTGGTTGGCACAATCAAACAAATCAAATCAAGACAGCTTCATCACCATTAAAAACAAAAAAAATCAAACGATGAAAGTCCTCAAATTTGGTGGTACATCCGTAGGTACGACCGAAAACATTAAAACCCTTCTAAAGCTAGTACAAGAAGAAAGAAAGCATGCTAATCCGGTAGTTGTATTATCGGCGATGAGCGGAGTAACCAACCTTCTTCTAGAAATGGCGGAACTAGCCGAAAAAGGAGAAAGCTATCAAGAGCAACTTAAAAGCATTGAACAGAAGCATTTTGAAGTCATCAAAGCTTTATTGCCAGCAGCCGCTCAGAACCCTATCTTAACTAGACTTAAAATTCACTTCAACGAATTGGAAGATGCTTTGCAAGCAGTTTCAAGTCTAAGAGAATTAAGCTTACGCACTAAAGATTTCATTGTTAGTTTTGGCGAAAGATGCTCTAACAGCATGGTGGCACACATCGCTACGCAATATTTCGACAATTCATTTTATGTTGATGGTTCTAAACTAATTAAAACGGATAGTGAATTTGGCAATGCTCGTGTAGATTTCCAGCTTACCGAAGCCTTAATTAAAGAATTTCACGAAGCAAACAGCAACAAAGTATTATTCGTTACGGGCTTCATCGCCAGCAATGCAGCAAACCAAATTACCACGCTTGGTCGTGGTGGATCTGATTACACCGCAGCTATTTGGGGCGCTGCGTTAGACGTAGAAGAAATTGAAATTTGGACAGATGTGAACGGCATGATGACCGCCGACCCTCGCATCGTTAAAAAAGCCTTTTCATTAGATGAATTGAGCTATATCGAGGCGATGGAATTGAGCTATTTCGGTGCCAAAGTGATTTATCCACCAACTATGGTTCCCGCTTTTGCAAAGAAAATCCCCCTAGTCATTAAAAATACCTTTGAGCCGGAATTTGCTGGTACGTTCATCCGCAGCAACATCAAAGCTTCCGAATTACCCATTAAAGGTATTTCGTCAATTAACCAAATTAGCATCATTAATTTGAGCGGAAGTGGCATGGTGGGTAAAGCAGGTTTTAGTGGCCGCTTGTTCTCTTTGCTTTCGAGAGAACAAATCAACATCATTTTAATTACACAATCTTCTTCTGAACACAGCATCACTTTCGCAGTTAATCCTGCGGATGCAGCCAGAGCAGTTACGATCATCAATAAAGAATTTGAACTAGAATTAGCGGCCGGAAAGCTAGCTTACCCAGAAGTAGAAGGAGATTTAGCTGTGCTAGCCATTGTTGGCGAGAACATGAAACGCACACCTGGCATGAGTGGTCGCTTGTTTAACGCTTTGGGCCGTAATGGTATCAATGTCAGAGCTATCGCGCAGGGCTCTTCTGAATATAACATCTCTGTAATTATCGGTAAAGATGATTTAGCAAAATCGCTAAATGCAGTACACGATGCTTTTTATACTGACTTGAAACGCACCTTGAATGTGTATTGTTTAGGAACAGGGAACATTGGTAAAACCATGTTTAAGCAAATTAAAGAGCAAGCTCAATTCTTAGCAGAAAAGAATGAGCTACAAGTGAAGGTTGTTGGCATTGCCAATACCCGCAAAATGGTCTTTGACGTGAATGGAATTGATTTAGATAATTGGGAAAATACACTAGAAGAGAAAGGTGAACAAGCTAATCTATCTGAATTTATTGGCAGGATTAAATCGTTAAATCTAGCGAATAGTGTTTTTGTTGATAACACGGCAAGTGAAGCGCCAATTCCTTTCTATAAACACATATTTGAAAGCAGCGTTTCCATCGTTGCCTGCAACAAAAAGGGTAATTCGGCAGAGTTTGCGCAATATAAATTATTTAAAGATACTGCTAAAAAGCACGGTGTAGATTTCTACTATGAAACTAACGTGGGTGCAGGTTTGCCGATCATTGGGACTTTGAAGAACTTAATGATGAGCGGTGACAGAATTGATAGAATTGAAGCGATCTTATCAGGAACGATCTCGTTTATCTTCAACAGTTTCAAAGGCGACAAGGAATTCTACGATATCGTGAAAGAAGCACAAGATTTAGGTTATACTGAACCAGATCCACGTGATGATTTGAACGGAAAGGATTTTATGCGCAAAATGCTCATTTTAGCTAGAGATGCTGGTTATCCATTAGAAGCTGAAGATGTAAAAATCGATAACATTTTGCCTGAAGCTTGCTTGAAAGCAGATACAGTGGAGTCATTCTATAAGGAATTGAAAAACAATGCTGCTTACTTCGAGAGCTTAAAAAACACGGCAGAAAGTGAGCAAAAAGTACTTCGCTACATTGGTAAACTAGAAAACGGAAAGGTAGAAATTAGCCTACAAATGGTTGACGAAAACCATCCTTTCTATGCCCTTTCTGGCGCAGACAATATCATTTCTTTCGTTACGGATAGGTATAAATTCCGCCCAATGGTGGTAAAAGGACCAGGTGCCGGTGCCGAAGTTACTGCAGCGGGTGTATTTGCAGATATCATTAATGTAGCTACTAAAACCCCCTAGCCCCCTAAAGGGGAAACTCAAAACATGGTGGAAATACAAATAGTTTAAAATAGATTTTACAATAATATATGGACGATAGAAAGGAAAGCCCCTTTAGGGGTTCGGGGTTAGACGACATAAAAGATTTAGGCATTTCAAATCCCCCTTTAGGGGGCAAGGGGGTTGAAATTCGTGTATTCGCCCCTGCAACTGTTGCCAATGTGGTATGCGGATTTGATGTGCTAGGCTTCGCAGTGAATGCTCCAGGTGACGAGGTAGTGATGCGTCTGGTTGAAGAGCCGGGTGTACGCTTGTTAAAAATCACTGGCGACGATGGTAAACTTCCACTAAATAGTGATAAAAATACCGTTAGCGCTTCGGTAAAGCACTATCTAAACCACATCAACCATGAGGATGTTGGAGTTGAAATTGAACTGCACAAAAAGATGCCCATTGGTAGTGGCCTGGGCTCTAGTTCGGCAAGTACCGTAGCTGGCTTATATGCCATTAACCAATTGATGGGGAACCTGCTAACGGCTAAAGAACTAGTTCCTTTTGCGATGAAAGGTGAAGAAATTGCCTGTGGCTACGGCCACGCAGACAATGTGGCTCCAGCAATTATGGGCGGATTCGTATTAGTTCGGAGTTATGAACCTTTAGATGTAATTTCCCTTCCTGTTCCCGACGGTATGTTTGCAGCAATTGTTTATCCGGAAGTGGATGTTCCTACGAAAGACGCCCGCCAGATGATCCGCGCTAAAGTTGCATTAAAAGATGCGGTTGTCCAATGGGGAAATGTAGCAGGTCTAGTGAGTGGCTTGTTTTTGAATGATATGGATTTAGTTGGCCGAAGCATGAAAGACGTATTAGTCGAGCCAACACGTTCTATTCTTATCCCAGATTTTGAGGTTTTACGTAAACTGGCTATGGAAAACGGTGCTGTTGGCTTCGGTATTTCTGGCTCTGGCCCTTCTGTTTTTGCTTTGACCAAAGATGAAGAAAGTGCTAAAAAAATAACTAAAGCACAACAAATGCACTTGCACCAAATTAATATTAAAAGTCAAGCCTACGTTTCTACAGTGAATACTGAAGGACCGAAAACGCTGTAAAATTGTTACGGGTTTCGTGTTATGAGTTACAGGACGATATGTCTAAACAGCTCACAACTCGCAACTCGCAACCTATAACCCATAACCCATAACCCAATGCAATTCTACTCAACCAACAATAAAGATCTACGTGTTTCCTTTAAAGAAGCCGTTTTTAATAGCATGCCTTTAGATAAAGGATTGTACATGCCAGAAACTATCCCTCAATTACCAGCTTCATTTATCGCTGATATTGAAAAATATTCCCTAACGGAAATCGCCTATGAAGTAGCATCAACTTTGCTCAAAGACGACATTCCTGCGGAAGATTTGAAAGCTTTGGTGGAAGAAGCGGCTAATTTTGATGCGCCTATTGTTCCATTAAATGACAACACATTCGTCCTAGAACTTTTCCACGGTCCATCCTTAGCTTTTAAAGATTTTGGTGCTCGTTTTATGAGCCGTGTAATGGGGTACTATCTTAAAGATGGGGAACAATTATTAGACGTCTTGGTAGCCACTTCCGGTGATACAGGTGGTGCTGTAGCCTTAGGTTTCTTAGGTGTGCCAAATACAAGAGTAACTATTCTTTATCCAAAGGGGAAAGTGAGCCCAATACAAGAGCAGCAATTAACTACTTTAGGACAAAACATTAGAGCAATTGAAATAGATGGCACTTTCGACGACTGCCAAGCTTTAGTGAAACAAGCATTTGCTGATGAAGAACTGAACAAAAAATTTCGTTTGACTTCGGCCAATTCTATTAATATTTCTCGTTTAATTCCGCAGACTTTCTACTATTTTAATGCTTATGCACAGCTGAAAAGAAAAGGTTTTAAAGAGGTGGTATTTTCTGTACCTAGCGGAAACTTTGGTAATATTGGCGCTGGCTTATTAGCTTATAAAATGGGTTTGCCAGTAAAACAGTTTATCGCTGCAACAAACATAAATGATACCGTTCCTCGCTTTTTGGAAACTGGCATTTATGAAACCAAACCTTCTGTACAAACTTATGCCAACGCAATGGACGTAGGCGCGCCTAGTAATTGGGTTCGCATTATGGATTTGTTTACAGGCGATGCAGATGCTTTGAAGAAAGTAGTAAGTGCCACTCGGTTTACTGATGAGGAAACTTTTGCGGGTATCAAAGCAATCGACAAAGATTTCGATTATATCGCTTGCCCACATACGGCAATTGCTTATTTAGCAGTAGAAAAATATAGAAATGAAACGGGTTACGATGGTGCGGCAGTATTCTTATCTACCGCACACGCTTGTAAATTTCCAGATATTTTCCCTGCCGATTTAGCTGCTAAAATTGAAATTCCTGCTTCGGTAAAAGAGTTAGAAGGTAGAGCCAAACAAGCAGATGAATTAGGTGTAGATTTTGAAGGTTTTAAAAATTGGTTGGAGAAAAAGAACTAGCAGAAACTTAAATAATTCGGATTGCAAATCCGAAGCTAGATAAATCTGGATTGCAAATCCAGACTCCCCCCTTGGTCGGGATTTATAATCCCGACCAAGGTAAAAATGATACCACTTCCGTTCATTGGTCCAACTCACAGCTAAATTCTCTGTAATATCACAGCAATTATATCAACATCCAGTCGTTAAATTTTAAAGCCCTAGCCTATTTACCTATATTTGGACGATATGACCGTTGCCGAAGATTTCTTAGCAAAAGCCGACGAAAAGGCTTTCGATATACCACACCGCAATACCATCAATAACAATATTGGGAAGTACAATACTGCGGTTGCTCGTGGTTTGTCGAAATTTGAAAATCTGGAGGCATCTAAACGAAAAGCGCACGTTGTAAAATGGCGTGTGATGGAAAACTTAGATAAGCTCTTACCAGAGTTTGAATCTAATTTCCAACGGCGTGGCGGCAAGGTAATTTGGGCAAATGATGCTGCAGAAGCTCAAAAAGAAATCCTACAAATTATTCAACGTGCTGGCGGAAAAAGTGTCATCAAATCTAAATCGATGACTACCGAAGAAATTCATTTGAATGAGTTTTTGGAAAAGAACGATATCGAGTCATTAGAAAGTGATTTAGGCGAATATATTGTACAATTATTAGGGCAAACACCTTATCATATTGTTACGCCTGCCATGCACTTGAGCAAAGAAGATATCGCTAAGCTTTTTAACGAGAAGTTTGGCACACCTATCGACGCCACTCCTGAACAGTTGACCCAAAAAGCTCGTGAATTGCTCAGGGATAAATATCTTACGGCCGATATTGGCATTACTGGCGGCAATTTTTTAATTGCGGATACTGGAAGTATAGCTCTCACTGAAAATGAAGGAAATGCCAGGTTAACCACGACCTTCCCTAAAATACATATTGCGATTGTTGGTATTGAGAAATTAATTCCTTCTATTTCTGATTTGGACCTATTTTGGCCATTGTTATCTAGCCATGGTACTGGACAGAACCTTACCGTTTACAATACCATTTTAAGTGGCCCACGCCAAGCACAGGAGACAGATGGGCCCGAAGAAATGTACGTGATTTTACTGGACAATGGACGCACAAATTTATTGGCCCAAAAAGACCAACGCCAAGCTTTATACTGCATACGTTGTGGAGCTTGTTTAAATGCATGTCCAGTTTACAAAAATATTGGTGGGCATACTTACAGCACCACCTATAGTGGACCAATCGGTTCCATCATCACCCCTCATTTCAAAGGAATGAAGGATTTTAAACATTTAAGCTACGCGTCTAGTCTTTGCGGAAAATGCTCGGAAGTTTGTCCGGTAAAAATAGATATCCATAAGATGTTATTGCTTAACCGCAGAGACGCGGCTACAGCCAATGAAAACACAGCTACTGAAAACATTGGCTGGAACCTTTGGAAAAAAGGGATGAAAAAACGTTCATTGATGGATTTCTTTGGCGGAAAGATGAAGAATTTTTTCCTTCAAACATTCTTTAAAAAAGGATGGGGCAAATATCGTGAAATGCCCGAAGTAGCACCTAAATCTTTTGCAAAACGTTGGGAAGAGCATCAGAAGAAAAAAGAGCTAGATTAGCTTCATTATTTAAGTAATTTGGTCATATCTTCACTTCTTATAACTTACTATCATGGAGACCAAGCGAGACACCAACCTACTTTTCAACTGGATTTTCATAGGAAATCTCTCACTGCTAGCGCTGAATGACCATATCTTCAAATGGAGTTTTTCAAATTTTTTAACTGGTAAAATATCTGATTTTTCAGGACTCCTTATATTTCCGTTATTTGTTCAATTCCTTGTTCCTAGATTAAAACCATTAATAACGGTAACTTTTTGTGGGCTATTATTTATTTTTTGGAAGTTACCCCTATCAGATAACTTTATCTACCTATATAATAAATTTGCACTGATTCCAATTGTTAGAACAGTCGATTATTCGGATTTAATCGCACTATTTATACTTCCTGTATCCTACTTAGTGATCAACAAGACGGGCCATTTTGCACTATTTAAGGAGAAAAGGTCAATCAATTTAAACCCTTCCTATCTATTTATCGCCAGCTGCTTGGTTTTTATGGCAACATCCCCTCCACTGAGTTATTACATGCAACCTGGCGGCGACATTCATATAGGCAAGTCTTATAAAATTAAAGTAGGAAAAGAAGTAATTCTAAAGCGGTTGGCAGAAGAAGGTTTCACGATTAAGCCAGACAGTTCGGCAAATCCTATTGGAGGTGCGACTTATTACCTGGTCGAAAATATAGCTTTGAATCAAAGCCTAAATAAAGTGAAATCAATTCAAATAGGGTTTAAGGGCAGCTTCTTACTGGTAAATAATATCTATTTAAAGGAGAATCTTAAAATGAGCGATTGGAAAGCCCTAAAGGAATTTACCAAACATTATCGCACTTTGATTGAATCTGAGATTATCAATGAAGTAAAATAATCCAACAAATTAAAAGGAGGTTAGCTAAATCAACTACCAATCATTATTTTGCAAGCTACATTTAATATGAAGCAAATGGATTTTAATTTTAATGGTAAAGTTGCAATGATTACGGGTGGAGAATCTGGAATTGGCGCTAGCATAGCAAAGGAATTGGCCCATCTTGGTTGCAACACGATCATAACTTATTTGACAAATTTCGAATTAGCTAAAAAAGTATTATTGGAGATAAATGAAAATGGGCTTCAAAATCTAATGGTCAATTGTGATGTTAGAAATGAAGCTGCTGTAATCAATCTATTTAATCAAACAATAGATCTTTTCGGAAAAATAGATTTCCTCATTAATTGTGCTGGCATTCGAAGTTATGACTAACCGCTTATCGACCTTTCTTTCGATCATTTCAAAAATACGATAGAAAGTAATCTTTACAGCATTTTTCTTTGTTCCAAGTATTTTATCAATCAACATGAACAATTTAGAAATGGCCGTATCATTAACATCACCTCTATACATCAAGAAGTGGTTAGCGCAGGTAAAACCGACTACTGTGCATCTAAATTTGGCGTCAAAGGACTAAGCAAAGCTCTTGCGCTGGAGGTTGCAGAAAAAAACATCACCTTGAACTGCATTGCTCCTGGCATGGTGTTAACTCCTATGAACGAAAAGGCTATCGAGGACCTAGATTATCGTGCCGAACAAGAGAAAAGAATTCCAATCGGCTACGCTACACTACCTCAAGAAGTAGCAAATATGGCAGTCTTCTTATGCTCAAATCTGGCCAAATACATTACAGGAACTACTCAAATGATAGACGGGGGCTTAAGTTTAAACAGGTCGAAAGGCTCAAAATAAAACTGCATGGTAATGCTTAACCACTGACAACTTAATTATTATCTTTACGTTAAACCAATATTAAGCCCATGCAGTTCGACCGTAAACAAAAAGGAGATTCAGAGTTATTGGATATTTATAGGCGTTTACTTTTTCCTCGTCTGGTTGAGGAGAAAATGCTGATCTTATTACGACAAGGTCGAATTGGCAAATGGTTTTCGGGTATGGGACAAGAAGCCATCGCTGTAGGTAGCACCTTGGCCATGAACAACGATGAATATATCCTTCCCATGCATCGAAACCTAGGTGTTTTTACGACTCGAGACATCCCGCTTAAAAAGTTAATGGCACAGTGGCAGGGCAAGTTAACTGGCTTTACGAAAGGAAGAGACCGTTCTTTCCATTTCGGCACGCAAGAGCATAAAATTATCGGAATGATCTCTCATCTGGGTCCTCAAATGGCTTTAGCAGATGGAATTGCCTTAGCCGATCTCATTGCAGAAAAACCCAAAGCAACTTTAGTTTTTACAGGCGAAGGTGCTACCAGTGAAGGCGATTTCCATGAGGCAATCAATGTGGCTTCGGTCTGGAACCTGCCTGTAATCTTCTTAATTGAAAACAATGGCTATGGATTATCTACTCCGACTGATGAGCAATTTAAGTGCAAAAATCTAGTAGATAAAGCTATCGGATATGGCGTCGAAGGCATACAATTAGACGGAAATAATATTTTAGAAGTTTATGATAAATTAGATGAGCTCGCTGAAGATATCCGTAAAAATCCGAGACCCGTATTAGTAGAATGCCTAACATTCCGTATGCGTGGACACGAAGAAGCTTCGGGCACTAAATATGTTCCACAACATCTTTTTGATGAATGGTCGCTAAAAGACCCGGTTAAAGCGTTTGAAGATTTTCTTCTAGACGAAACCATCTTAACAGAACAATTAATTTCTGAGCTCAGAAATTCGTATAAAAAACAAATTGACAATGAAGTGGAAGCGGCTTTTGCAGAACCGGAACCACAAGCAAATGCAGCAAAAGAATTAAATGACATGTATTACCCCTACGATGTCAAGCCAATTGCTCCAGATACCGATGCCACTGAGAAACGATATCTAGATGCGATTACAGAAGGTTTACGAATAGCCATGCAGCGTCATCAGAACTTAGTGTTAATGGGACAAGACATTGCCGAATATGGTGGCGCATTTAAAATAACAGATGGTTTTCTTGCAACGTTTGGTAAAGCACGAGTTCGTAATACACCAATTTGTGAGTCTGCAATTGTCGGTGCGGGATTAGGACTCTCTATCAATGGCTACAAATCGGTAGTAGAAATGCAATTTGCTGATTTTGCTAGTGTTGGTTTTAATCAGATCGTGAATAATCTGGCTAAAACACATTACCGTTGGGGCGAGAAAGCGGATGTCGTAGTTCGAATGCCTACAGGAGCTGGAACTGGTGCTGGACCATTTCACTCACAGAGCAACGAAGCTTGGTTTACTAAAACACCCGGCTTAAAAATCGTATATCCTGCTTTTCCGTATGATGCTAAAGGATTATTATTAGCTGCTATTGAAGATCCAAACCCTGTGATCTATTTCGAACACAAATATTTGTACCGCAGTTTATCCGGTCTAGTACCTAAAGGATTTTACACGATACAAATAGGTAAAGCAAATACCCTTCATTATGGAGAACAGCTTTGTATCATCACCTATGGTTTAGGCGTGCATTGGGCCCTAGATTATCTTAAAACACATCCAGATGTTTCTGCAACATTAGTGGATTTAATTAGCCTACAACCTTGGGATAAAGACGCCGTAGCATCAGCAGTAAAAGCAACAGGGAGAGTCTTAATTTTACATGAAGATACTTTGACCAATGGCTTTGGATCTGAAATTTCTGCATGGATTGCAGAAAACTGCTTTGAGCATCTTGATGCGCCTATCATCAGATGTGCAAGTTTAGACACTGCGATTCCTATGAACAAAACATTAGAAGATGACTTTTTAGCAAAGGTTAGATTGGAAAAATGTATCGAAAAGCTATTAGCTTATTAAATGCATTTTTGGTATAAACAGGAATAAAATCGATTTCTATTTAATCTACAAGTCCCATCCAGCCCCGCAACATCTGAACAAAGAGAGCGTTAATCAAATGATGGGGCTGTACTGTTAAATGGTGAGAACGTTGCTGAGCGCAATTTAAATGACGGACCTTAATTGTTACTACAAAAGTATTCATTTACAGGATTTAAGAAGAAAATGTGACTTTTTTTCCCATTTTGTCTATTATTGAAATTGTATCTTTAGCTGATTTACTACAAAAACGCTTTTATGAATGTTGGTAAAATCTTGCGAAAGCTTAGAAAACTAAAAGGAGTTACACAGGAAAATATCGCTACTTTTTTAAATTTGGAAAGAACTAGCTATGCTAAATTAGAAAAAGACAAAACGATGTTGCGATTAGATACCGCTAAATTGATTGCGGTTTTCTATGGTTTTGAGCTACACTATCTTATTTTATGTATGGAATATGATCAATACGTAAATAATGCAACGACGCTCAGATTAATTAAGGCTCAGAAAGAAAAAGAAGCATTATTCAATAAACAGGAGGCTCACTCGGCATAAACTTCGGCCAGCGGGTTAAATAGATAGATCTTGTTGTTATCTAAACAAGCACAACGGTAACGCTTTCTAATCCGCTCTCCTCTTTGAAATTTCCGGCCATCTTTTAAAGTAAAAATAGCATTTAATGGCAGTTGCTCCACATGTACAGTTTCTTCTTGATGGTCATACCTCTTTAGCGCTCTTGCCAACCGCAAATCAGTACAACTAGAAGCAGCGGGATTATCTAAATAGACCATTATGCTTTGACTCACATCGGGAGGAAAAACTTCCAGATCAAAAAACGGCTTCATCATCCGCTTGAAATTATTCTTCCACTCTTTACCATGTGGTTTTACTTTATTTTTATAGTCGTTCCATGTTAGTAAATGAGCAAATTCATGTACGGTAGTTACCAAAAACGCATAAGGATTTAAATCGTTATTAACTGAAATCTTATGTCCTTTTTCTTTAAACGGATGTCGGTAGTCGCCCAGTTTGGTGCTTCTATTTTTAGAAATCTTAAACTCACATTGAAAATAATCTATCCATTTAGCAATGATAGGAGCTGCTAAAGTTGGCATATACTGTGCTAGTACTTCTTTCTTGTCCAATGGATGAATGACTAAATTTTGAATGATTGATTATCCTTAAAACAATTCAATACTAAAGCAATATAGTAATTTACTTCAAAAGCTGATACGCTATTAATGCAGCCGCATAGGCCATTACCGTCATATAGACCAACTGAATCACCGGCCATTTCCATGATTTAGTTTCTCTGTAAACAACGGCAACAGTACTCATACACTGCATGGCGAATGCATAAAATAGCATTAGAGAAAAAGCTGCTGCAAAAGTAAATATTGGCAAGCCCGTTTCTGGATCTCTAGCCGCAGCGATTTTATCTCTCAATCGCAATTCTCCTCCACTATCATCAGCACCTTCTACACTATAAATAGTCGCCATAGTACCAACAAATGCTTCACGGGCAGCGAACGAAGTTATTAATGCAATGCCGATTTTCCAATCATAACCTAGCGGTTTAATTACTGGCTCTATAGTTTTACCAAGAAGACCAGCATAAGAATTTTCCAACTTCTCTGCCGATCTATCTCTTTCTAAAGAAGCTAATTGCACCGTATCAGTAGAGTTAGCTTCTATCGTATCATACTTCTTATCAATAGCTTCAAAACGTGAGCTTGGGCCATAAGTAGACATTACCCATAAAATGATAGAAATGGCGATGATCACTTTACCCGCTTCAATTACGAAAGTTTTAGATTTTTCATACATCGTATACAACACGTTTTTCCAACGTGGCTTACGATATACAGGCAACTCCATAATAAAATAAGATCGTTCTTTTGCTTTAATTATAAATTTGAAGACCAAGGCTACCAGAACTGCAGCAATGATACTAATTAAATACATTGCCATTAACGTTAGGCCTTGAAGGCTAAAGAAACCTAAAACTTTTTCGTCTGGCACCACCAAAGAAATCAATAAGGTATAAACTGGTAGTCTCGCGGAACAACTCACTAAAGGCGTTACCATAATCGTAATGATACGGTCTTTCCAGCTTTCGATATTTCTTGCACTCATAATAGAAGGTACCGCACAAGCAATACCGCCAATCATGGGCACAACCGATTTTCCACTCAAACCAAACTTCCGCATGATTTTATCCATCATGAAAGTTACCCGAGCCATGTAACCAGTATCTTCCAAAATCGAAATCAAAGCAAATAGGATGGCAATTTGAGGAATGAAAATCACAATTCCTCCCAAACCTGCCACTACCCCGTCTAGCAACAAGTCAGTGAGTACACCAGCTGGCAAATACTCATGGCCCCATTCTGTTAATGTCGCAAAAGCCCCTTCTATCAAATCCATTGGCATAGAAGACCAAGAGAAAATTGCATTAAAAATGAAAAACAGAATAAATATAAAAATAACAAAACCCCAAACTTTATGAGTGAGTATAGTGTCCAACTTATCAGTAACGATAAATTTCTTTGCCGCTCCTGTATCCTTAACTACATCAGTTAAAACTTTACTCAAGTGTTTATACCTAGCTACAGTTTCTTCTCCTTGAAGCTTTACCGTATCGAAACCATTTCCAATTTCAATAGCTTCAATTTCTTGCTGTTCTTTCTCAGTGAAGAACGTCAAATGTTCATGCTGATGTAAAACTTGTAAAGCGTAATAATCGTTGGCTGTACCTATTTTTTGCTTAATGGCTTCCACCGCTACTGGGGCAAATTCCTTCGTTGCAATACTGCTAGTCTGGGTAGGAATATTAGTCGTTTGCGCAATGGCTTGTTTTAGCTCATTTAATCCTTGGCCTTTTCTAGCAGAGATATTTACCACTTGCACCCCTAACCGTTCAGCCAATTTATCTACATCAATGTTGATACCTTCTTTTTTAGCCATATCGGCCATGTTCAGCACCAGGAGCATCGGAATGCCCAGATCAGCAACTTGAGAGAATAGTAACAAGTTCCGGCGCAGATTAGTAGAATCCGCCACCAATACAATCATATCTGGATGGCTAGAATTACGTTTATCGGCCAATACCTGAAAAACGATACTTTCATCCTTACTTTTAGGATAAAGACTATAAGTTCCCGGAAGGTCAATAATTTCAGCAGTTTTACCGGATGGCAACTTACTGAAGCCGGTTTTTTTATCAACGGTAATACCTGGAAAGTTTCCTATTTTTTGATTTAATCCCGTTAGGAGGTTAAATAGGGTAGATTTTCCGGTGTTCGGATTCCCAACTAGTGCTACTTTTAAATCAGCCAAAATACTATTGAATTACAATTATAGCCGCTTCAGTTTTACGTAAACAAAGTTGATATCCCGCTACGCGAATAGCAATTGGATCTCCAAGCGGCGCACATCTTTCTACTTCAACCTCTTCGCCAGGAAGACAGCCCATCTCCATTAATTTTACTGCCATTTCTGGATCAGTAAATGAAACGATAGTGCCTTTTTGACCAGGATTTAATTCAGAAAGTGTCATACAAAAATCTTCTATATAAGGACTAAAAACCACGATTTACATGTCCTTTGAAACTGACGCAAGTTAGCCCTTATTTATATCAAATACAAATAAGGAAGTGTAACATTAAGGTAAAAGGATGATTAGAAGAATGAAACAAACTTGATTTCAACAACAAAGGGAGCTTACTAGCTCCCTTTCATTTTTATTGTTAAACAAATACCTACATCCTTCCCGGGCCACCCATTCTAAAGTTACCTGGGCCTCTTCCCTGCTGCTGCTGTGGACTCATTCCAGCAATTGTACTCAAGGAATAAGTAAATGAGAACATAAAATAACGTTTCAATACATTAAAGTTCTGATCCACAATGGCGTTAGCAGTAGCGCTACGTAAAACACCAACATTTTCATTAAACAAATCATAAACCGAAAGTTTAAAAGTTCCTTTATTTTTGAAAAACTGACGACTAATATATCCATTCACTTGAGTAAATGATGTATTGAAACCTTCTCCCCTTCCAGTCAACCTATTGTGAGTAACATCTGTTTGTAAACGGATATTTCCTGGAAACATATAACTAATATCAATATTAGGAGAAAAAGTATAGAAATTTGTGGTCTCCCCAACGGTATAAGTACCATGATCCCATCTTCCAGTTACACCAGCAATTAAATCAAATTTGTCCATGTTCGAAACAAGTTTATATCCATTTCTCAAACCTAAGTTATTAGTGATATTTTCCATCCCTGTAGCAGAAATATTAGTTCCTCGGCTGGTATTTACTCCACCATCTATTTGTAGATTCAATTTATTAGCCTTGATAATTGGCAATCCAAGGTTACCGAACACATTAATGCTGTAGTTACCATCAACATTTACAAACTTATTCTCAATTTTACCTGCATTTGCTCCCGAAGCAATTACCCTTTGCTGATTACCAAAATCATTAAAAGTCTGGGTAATGAACGCCCCTAAAAACAAGGTACGAGAACTTGCGTAATCAAAATTATTATAGAAAATTCTTAAATTATTAGAAAAAGAAGGCTTTAAATCTGGATTACCAATAGGCGCCGACAAGTTGTTAGTATTATCTATTACTGGTTGTATCTGATCAATACTAGGCTGGTTGGTCCTTCCATCGTAACGAATATTTAAACGCTTAGTATTGCTAAAATTATATCTAAATTGAGCAGTAGGTGTAATATTAACAAAATTTTGTTCAAGTAAGTTTCCTGTACTTAAGTTTTGATTTTCACGATTAGTAAGTTGCCCAGCTACACCAACATTCCAATTGTACTTTTTCTCATTTTTATTCAAACTAAACCCCAAAGCATTTGTCCAAGTAGTATTCTCGAAGTCATTACTATATAATGTATTTACGATATCATATTGTTGAGTTGCACTATTGAAATCATATACATTTCGTTTCCTATTATCATGCATATAACCATTTTGGAGATTAAACTCTAGGCTTAGAGTTTTCGAAAGTGGCTCAGTATATACTAATCTAGCAGTATTACTAAATGAACTTACATTATTATCGTTCAACTGGTTCAAATTCTGATTTTTAATTACAGAACCAACGTCGTCTCTCACTATTTCTGGATTATTATTATAGGTACTCGCATCGCTATCATTAATATTAGTATTTACATTTAAAGAAAGTGTACGTCCTCTACGGAGAAACTTTCTTCTCAACAAAAGATTATTACTGATAGATGGGGCTTTTGAACCCGTCATTAAATTTTGCGAACCTAACGCTGTTCCTATCACGTTATTTCTTACATAATTACTCATGCTATTCGAGGAATTGTCAGTATAAGAAATATTAGGCTGTATCCTAATAGATGTCGCAGAGTCTAACTTGGTATCTATCATGAAATTTAAGCGATGATTTAAATTTCTATTAGTACTTTCTAAATCGCTATTATTATTTACGGTATTATCACCGATAAAATTTTGCGAGTTTGTTGTTCCAGTATTAAACAACGATGTTTTGTTAAAAAAGTAACTCCCGTTAAACTGCATCCCATCATCAAAAGTATCCGCAAAGTCAATACCCGCTGCGCTAGTGGTAGTGATGCCTTGCTGCTGACCGCCACCGCCGCCAAACATTTGACCACGGCCACCGCCGCCACCGCCTACACCACCGCCAAAGTTTTGCTTGTTCACATTATTAAATTGTCCTAAAAGTGAAATTCTTTGAGCGCCATCGAAACGATTCACATTGATGTTGACATCATGACGCTCATCCGTACCATATCCTACCGTACTGTTACCAACATAGCCTTTGTTTTTAATTCCATTTTTAGTAACGATATTTAAGATTTTTTCACGATTACCATCGTCAACTCCAGAGAATTTAGACTGCTCAGACATGTCATCGATAATTTGAATTTTATCAACCATATCGGCAGGTAAATTCCTAGTAGCCAATAAAGGATCATTACCCATAAAATCTTTACCATCTACCCTTACTCTTTTGATGGTTTCTCCTTGAGTAGTTACGGTTCCATCTTTGGAAACATCAACGCCAGGCACTTTCTTTAACAGGTCTTCAACAACTGAATTTTCTTTAACTTTTAAAGTAGCTGCATTAATTTCTAAGGTATCTTTTTTGACCACTACAGGTGGAATTTCCCCTTTAACTTCCACCCCTTTAAGGGTTACACCCGTATCTTCCATTAAAAGCTCTCCAAAATTGATATTTGGATTAGCTGTGGTCAGTTCGAAATCTCTATTAATAGTTTTAAGCCCTAGATAAACCACATACAATCTATATTTCCCTACCGGAATGTTACTAACCGTGAATGATCCATTAGCATTGGTAGAGGTTGCACCTACTACAGTAGAATCTGCCGTTAGCTTCTTAATCGCAATAGAGGCATAATCTATGGGCTGTTTGTCTTTTTGATTCACCACTTTTCCACTCGCAGTACCTTGAGCCTGTACAAAAGCGATATTAGCTATGCAAAACACAGCCAACAATAAAAATCTTTGTAAATGTTTGTTCATCGATGTCTTAAAATATTTTTTTAAATTAACTATCAGACTCTAAAAAGTCAGAAAGGTTTGTAGCAGAATGTCAAAAGCGCAGTAACATTTTAAATACAAAAATTTTAAAGCTGTTAAGCTTTCAGAAAAACGAGGTGATTGGGAGTTAAAACCTAACTATTTAGCCTTTAAAGCTGCATAAGAAACTTTTGGGCATTTGCAGCCAGGCTTAAATATACTACAAGATTGTAGTAAAAAAAGCAGAAAAAAAATCAACAATAATTTAAACCTCTTTTTCATTGAAATTGGATAAGTGTAAAACGACATAGCTGAACACCGCCATAAAACACCCAATCATGTCACAAGCGAAATCCCACCATTCTGCAGAACGATAGGTAAATACTTTCCATTGCAATAGTTCAATACCTCCGCCAAGAACCACGGAAATCATGATGATTTTGAAAATCGTGAGAGAGCGAAAACTATAATTGTGCTGATATCTAATTTTCCCGTAGAATAATAAAATAGTGAGCACATAAAAGAACCCTAAATGAGCGAGCTTATCGAAGCCCGTGAAGAAAAATCCAGAATTACTTTCACTAGATAAATCAATATTGCAAAGCACTAAAGTGATTACTGTCCACAATATAGCCCAGCGTTGGTACTTTAGTGCTTTGAACTTGGCCATATTATGCGCCTATTAATGCTTTATATTCATCTGCACTCAATAATCCATCTACATCTGCAGCATTTGCTAAAGTAATTTTAACCATCCATCCTTCAACATAAGGATCAGAGTTCACCAATTCTGGATTATCGTTTAAAGCAGCGTTAAATTCATTTACTGTACCAGCAACTGGCATAAAAAGATCTGAAACTGTTTTAACTGCTTCTACTGTACCAAACACTTCTTCCGCAGCAACTTCTGAACCTACGGTATTAATATCGATATAAACGATATCTCCTAGTTCTCTTTGTGCAAAATCAGTGATACCAATAGTAGCTTCGTTGCCCGATACCGATACCCATTCGTGATCTTTAGTGTATTTCAATTCTGATGGAAAGTTCATTTTTATTATAATTAAGTTTTTTGTTGTCGATGAATTGCAAAAAGTCAAAGTTAATGATTTTCGTTGTGGCTAAAAATCTTTCGCCTATTTTGATGAAAAATTAATTATTAAAGGAAATTACAAAGGCGAAAAACAATCCGCCTTTATGATCACTAATTTAATGTGGCTCTTAAACTAAACCCAAAATTGCTAAATGATGTATTAAAAGATTGTGAGGTATATGGTTTAGTGATATTTGAATCATAAAACAAACGCACATTGAAACGTTGGTTAAGGATATAATCTACACTAGGGCGTAAAGTGATATTTTTAGCTCCAGAGGAGACTTCTGCTTCTGTAATATCTGCTCTGTAGATTACCGTTTTATTATCTCTAACAGAAATATCCAACTTAAAGTCCATGTTATTATCCGTTTTTATTTGTTTGAATAAACCAAATGGGAATCTAAATTTAGTAGTGCGATAGCCCAAACCAAATACGATATTATTTTCAGAAAGATGTGCCAATTGACTATTTGCCAGACTCAACCCCAATAATCTGGTTTTATTAATTTCGAAATTAAGTGTCATATTATTTTTCAGTCGGGTGTCTATCCCTACTAAAGGCGCAAATTGTTCAGCGATACTCACCTGTCCAAATTGATACAACGGTAAAAAATTACCATTTGCATCTAAACTACTGGCCGCACCATTTCTCTCTTCATATCTCAACAAACTGTTAAAGCCATTCACGCTATAGATAGAACGATAGCCGTGTCTCAAGCTCAATTCAGAAACGCGATCTGCAATAAATGGATATTTGGTTAATCCGGAATAAGTTAAGCGCCAATTTGGAAGTGGAATTTTAGGAAGGCTATTTAAACTTGATGAATTGGCATCTTTACCTGTGTAAGCAGCAAGAAAGGCTAATACGACTACATCTTGAGAACTCTTATCATATCCGGCTGCATAACCACCAGCAGTTCCGCTAGAATTAGGATTTAATGCTCCTAGACGACGCGAAATTACCGACCTATTATTCATAAACTCAGTAAATACACTAGACAAAGTACTACCACTTTTATCTTTAAATGCAGTACCAAAAGTAATTGTAGAAATACTGTAATCGCCGGTAGTATTTGGACTCAAGTTAGTGAAACTGCCCAAGTTCGTATCAAATTTAAAGTTGGTAGAGTAATTTAAAGTACGGTTTTTATTCGCAGTTAAGGTTATTTTCAAATCTTTTAATGGCTCAATAGTACTCGTTAACTGGAAGTCTTCGCGAAGCGTATTTACATAAAGCTGCATCTGTTGATCATCTACCGTGATCCAACCATTATTAACGGCCATTAACCTAATATCTCTCTGGCTACCAAATACGAAACCAAGACCAGGCGCACCAGTAATGTCGTCGAGTCCAAAGAATTTTGTTTTAGGCAAGTAACCTGGCAAAAATGTACCACTAGTTTGTGTAAAAGCCACATTTACATTTTTAATACTAGTTAATAAGCCAACCATAAAGTTAGAAAGCTTAAAAGTAGTATCTCTATTATTAAGACTTCTTCTAACAAACCCAAACTTGTTATACAATGATGATAGGTTTAGTGTCGGATTTACCTGAATGGTTTTCGAGTTCTGAATCGTATTCCCTAAATCAATAGTCGGGTCGTTTAAGGTAGACAAAGCTTCAGTTTGCCAGGTAAACGTAGTCCCATAGATGGTGGCCAAACTTACCCAATCTAAGCCAGGTATTTTGCCAATAGGCCAATTATACCTAACATTAAGACTATGATTGTAATCCGTAGTACGTCCTAAGCTCTTGAGGTTATTCCACAAAATTTCTCGTTTGATTCCTTCTATTTTCCCATCAGGCTCGTCGATAATAGAATAATTGGTGGCATCAAAATCTAAACTAAGCGATTTGGTTAGGTCCCAAGCAATTCCATAGACTCTCGTTACCTGAAAATTCTTGTTAAATGTTGTGTTAATTGGAATTGTATTTTGAGGATCATTATTTCTCAATGTATTTTCAGCATAGAAACGATCAAAGTCTATTCTAAAATTAATTGAATTTGGAAGTAACGAAAAATTAAAATCCTTTAACAGTTTTAGCGTATTCGACTTAACTAGGTTATCAAAAGGCTGGTAACTTTTTGAATTATAACTATAGTTATACGCTAAAGAAGCTTTGTAAGTATTTTGTATGGTAACTTCATTAATAAAATCACGGTGTGCCAATTTGCTTTGAGCATAAGAAACATTAAAGTTCTCGATATCCCAAAGCCTCACTTTTGCATCTTCCTTTACACGATCTTTACGCACATTTGTGAAGGCTAGACTACTCCGAGTGGTGTAATCCTGCGCAAAATTGAGTATTGAATCCCGCTGTGCTTTTGTAGAATTATCTAAAGCTCTTGACAACTCTATATCTGGAGTGCGTGGATCAAACTGAGGTGTCGCAACTTGTTTAGAGTAGCTCACAAACATCGGAATTTTTACACCGCTTTTTTGAGGTAGAAATTTACCTAATTCCATGTTCGAAGAAATATCGAAAGCTACGTTATCAGCCCTACTACGTTCACTTACTTTGCTGTCGATAGAACCGAAACCAATGGTAGATTTAGTTCCCGACACATTCACATCTGCAAAGTCGGCCAACTTCATACTCATTCTACCTGTAGCAGCCCAGCCTCCACGCTCATCAAAGTCTGTTAAACGTAATTCATTGAACCAGGCTTGGGCCGATTTCTCAGCACCGTCATCATTAGCTGGCGAACCAATAGCCCCTCTTAATGGATTCTTCAGTCCAAGCATATAAACCCGCACTTTACTCATGTCCGGTTGTCCTTTTACAATGACCGTGTTTACCCCATCATTATACACAAACGGTTCATTAATTGGCCAAGGACCGGCACCTCTTCGGGCATTGTTACGTGCAATTTTCGCTTTTTGGAACAACTCAAGCTCAATCACCATTTTGTTTTCCTCAGGCCAAATTGCATAAGGATCACTTGTGCCTATATTGGTAACTTTTAGCGGCTGATTGTATTCATAGTAGTTATCATTGTTATCCGTTCCAATCCTCAAGAAAGCACTAAGCTCATTACTCTCTAATGGACGATTTTCTAATGCCTCAAGATGGACGTACATTTCCAACTTTTTATAAGACCGGAAATCATTAATAGCAGTTTTAAAGGCCGCCCGGCCATAACCATCTTTCAAATCTTTTACAATTAAAGAAAGTGACTGCTCATTTTGGCGTGTATCACCCCTGTAATTACTAAAATCACGTTCTCTTTCGATGCCTGGTGGCACTACATAAGGAATAGGTATCCTTCTTCCATTTTCCTCGATATTTACAGTTCCCAATTCTAAGATAGAATTATCTGCAGGTGGGGATAATCCTAAATTGATATCGGCAATCACTTTTCCACTCTCGTTTTTGGCATTGTACTGTCGCCACTCTCCCCTTACAAACTGAATCTTTGCAAACCTCAATACAGCTGTATCTGCAAAATCAGTCATAAACATTCTTACAAAACGAATAGATTTAAAATCTTGGATACCGCCTACAGCCCTTTCGTATTGTGCTAAAGGTATTCTAATTTGATACCAAGTGGCATTCTGGGTTTGCCCATTGGCCAATTTCACTGCAGAAACTACTTTATCAGTAACGAATCCTTGCCCAACTTGCTGTAAATCTCCAGGACGAATAGAAACTTTGTATTCAAAGTATTCATCCGATTGGGTCATGTTATTATCTCTATTGATATCTTCTCCATCTGGTAATGCGGTAGAAGCGGAGTTCTCCAATCCCAATTCTGCCTGAGATTGTTGCGAAGTTTTAGAGTTCCCTTCCAAACCATTAAAATTCATGTAACGCTTTAGGATACCTGCGTTCGCCTGATCCAAAGCGCCCCCCCTGAAATAAGAATAATCATCTGACGAAGGGTCGTTATCAAATGCCGCTGCCGCATCTGGATTAAGTATGGCTTTAATTTGAGCAATAGCATCCCTAAAGTACTCGTGATTGCGCTCATTCGCGTTTGACAAGCCATCCAAACCGACATCTTGAGCTCTCCTTACATTCGGATCGTTATCGAAAGACTGGATTACTGGTTGAAGTTTAGCAACCCTACCCCATCTAGTTACATCGTATTTACTTGGATCATCATTAGCAGGCAGGCCATTTTCGACAGATTTACGACCATCTTTTAAGATATCTTCCGAAATATTACCAATGTTAAAATAGAGATCTCCGCCTTGCGATCCAGGTTTGTACATAAAAGGATCTAACATCCAAAGTTCTATGTATTCTATATTTTGGGCTTCGAAATCATTTACATCTACTCTTCGCATTAAACCGCCCCATCTACTTCTCGGATTTTGTAAAGTTCCATCAGGATTAAAGCCTGTAGAAGTAAAGTTATAGGGACCCCGCAATGTGGGATAGTATGCTAAATCTAGGGTTTGTAATGTGATTGCTTGTCCTGTACTAATTTGCTTAAACGGAAAAACCTCTGTTTCCAAAACCTCTCTTACGTAATGGTTTGAAAGTTCATTCTTGTTACTGCTAAGACTGGTAGGTAACTGCCCTTGTCCGCCTCTACCATAGAAAATAGGATCAATATTATAAAAAGCTATTTTAGCTCTATTAAAACCATATCTTAAATCATCATTGAACTGAAATTCTGGAAACAGTTGCGGTGTACCAGAAATTTGCCAAGCGATGGCACTTTTTAGGTCTATTACAGAACGAGCGGCTTCAAAATCATCTATATAACTAGAACCGCCTCTGCTGCCACCCATATTTAATGCCGAAGGATGACCTGGAATTAATTGTGCAAACTCTCCATAGAATGTAATATTAGATTTTTCTTTAGTGGAAATAAAAGGCAATTTATCAACCATCTTAGTTAAAAACCGAGATGACGAAGTATAATTCACATCCATGCCCCAGATAGAGTTAGAGATGGGCTCTTCGCCAAAGTTAACTTTAGGCGTAATTGGCCGTTCGGTAAGGTTCATAAAGGTACCACCGATATTCAATTTATTGTTTACTCGATAATCTCCCCGAACTCCAAACAATGATCTTTGTTGGAGGCCAAAAAGTTCATTATTCTCGGTAGAAATTCGAATAGATTGTCCAGAGCTTAATAGTGCCGTATTCAAAATTTTTACCCGGCCACTCATGTAATCTACCGTATAGTCATTACCCTCTATTAAAGGGATACTTCCCATAAATACTTTCACGGAACCTTCTGGAACATTAATCGCATTTAAGCTAAATTCCGATGAGATCTCCGATTGGTAATGACCTTTAATGATATACCTATCTTTGCCAGGAAAATTTTGTTGAGCAACAACCTTCGTAGAATCATACAATTGGGTGTAAGCATATTTTTCTCTCAAAGCGGTTTCAGTAGCAGCAAATTGTGCGGCCAAATCTGCACCAAAGGGCTCTACAAAAGGAAAAATAATCCTTCCATTTTGCGGATCGATGGTAACATACCCACTAATTGTATTGGTAAGAGAGGTAGCCGAAGTGCCTGTTCCAAAACTAGGGTTATTGGTGGTGCCAATGTTATTTTGCGACGACGCAAATGGGCTACTTTGTGCTTCAAAATCGAAAACGCCATCTGGTTTAGCTTCTCTTTGAGGGTTTAAACGATCTAGACCAACCGCATTGATCCAGATTTTATTGAGTGTATTAACCCCTTCGGTAATCACGGCCCGCTCTACACCTGCAGTTTCATCTATTCTAAAAATGTCTAACTTAAAATTCTGGCTACTCACCTGATATCCGCCAACATTATAGATGTTTTTCATCATCAAATCCCAAATTGGAAGATTGGGCTTAGTGGTTTCATTCTTAAGTAATTTTGTATATAATACGTTAGGAGTAGCTTGAGTAAAAGGAACATCGGTAGAAAACTCACCCACTTGGTACTCCGTACCATTCTCCGTATAACGATACGCTACGGCTAATAATTCATCCGTATTGAGTTGCACATTTAAAGAGATATAACCTAATTGCGGATGTATGGTAAACTCACGATCGGTTAACTTACGAGCGTAAGTAATTTTGGCAAAGTTATCTGTGGCAGGTACAGTCGGGTTATTTCGGAAGTAATCTAGGATTGCATTTTTATTAGACTCTCTTGCATCCGGCAAGTTATTAATCAGCGTGAGCAAATTATTGGAGCGTTGTGGAAAATCTGCATTGAGAAAAGCAGCTGGCTGTTGACTACCACCACCGGTAATCAATCCTCCGTTGGCAGTTGAATTATAGGGGCTGCTCTCTCCCAAATCCATAAAACCTATCACATCTCGAGAATCTGATGTATTACCTGTTTTATTAGTGATCCAAACTTCAACCTTCGTAATGTTTACTCCAGATCTGATCACAGGCGCAGTCCTTAAAGCATCATTATATTTATTTCTAAAGTATTGCGCTAAAAAATAGTGCTTGTTCGCTTCATACTCACTACCGCTAACACGGTAATCACTTTGCTGCGCACCATTACTAATTTCTATCTGTTTAGATTGAGATTTCTGCTGTGTAAAAACTGTGGTTAAACCTAATTTACCAAATTGCAATTGGGTCTTAATACCAAAAAGAGCTTGTGTACCTGTAATTAACGAGGTATTCAGAGGTAGACTGACATTACCTGCTTCAATTTTTTTGATGATATCATCTGCTCCGCCGGTATAGTCTAGTTTAATTTGATTCTCAAAATCGAACTGTGCTTCGGTGTTATAGTTCATTTTGATCTTCATCTTAGTACCGATGTTACCTACGACATCCATTTGGATACGTTGGGTAAAATCAAAATTACTCTGAACCCGCTGGCGTTCGTTAAATAAAGGATTTTCGTTTTTGTTTACACGCCCTAAGAAGGTAAGTTCCGCTTCTCCACTTGGCTGAATATCAATAGTAGTACCGCCAAAAATCTTCTCGAAAACACGGCTATTAATTTTTACTTCAGGAATAATTCCAGTTTTCCTGATGTCATCTATTTCCTGATTGGAAAATAAACGCCAATTTTCTCTTTTAATATCGCTATTAACTAAGCGCAGATATTGCTCTACAGTTAAGTATTGAGGAGGCGAATAAAGTTTGTCACCAATACGTTCTGTAATGATGTAACGGTTATTGTTGGCATCGTACTCCACCTCCCGCTTAATATTTTCGGGAAGTTTAAAAAATGGATTGCTGTAATGACGCAAGCCCATCCATTGTTTTTCTTTTAAGTTAAAAGTGTTTTTTGCAGAGTCTACTCTAGCACCAACACTGTTTACCTGTGAGAACGATTTTTGGCCCACGCATAGGCCTACCAATAAAACAAAATAGGTAAGTTTTTTTGTCAATCTGGTTTATTTATAAATTCTTCAAAGCTTGTTTGATCATTTGCTCGACAGTTAACTCACTATCAGCGCGTTTGATCACATTTTCTAATGTTTTCTCCGCCACTTGTTTGCCAAAGCCAAGCATGACCAAAGCACTTAACGCTTCATCTTTAATTGTATTGTGAACAGGCATAGAAATTAATGATTCTATTCCCTCTTTCTTCAATTTATCTTGTAGCTCTAGCACAATACGTTGTGCAGATTTAGCACCTATTCCTTTTATTTTTTGTATCAATGCCACGTCGGCACTAACTATAGCTTGTTGTATTTCTGCTGGAGTGATAGAGGAGAGCATCATTCTGCAGGTAGTTGGGCCTATGCCCGAAACTGAAATTAAGTGGAGAAATAACTTTCGTTCTCCTTCTTCAGCAAAACCATACAAGGTGTGGGCATCTTCTTTTACATGCAGCCACGTATAAATCTTGCATCGTTCTGCGCTGCCTAATGCAGCGTAAGTATTTAAAGATATATTGATATGGTAACCAACACCACCTGCTTCAACAACAATGTAGGTTGGACATTTAAATGTCAGTTTTCCGTCAATATAAGCGTACATAGTTCTAAGTTAAAATTAAAAAGCTAAAGGTAATGAAACAATTAGCTTTTTAATTTTCTTAACTCAGAATTCAACCTTAAAAATGTTGAACTATTTCTTTTTAAGCAAACCTCTTTTTTGAGGTTCCACAGCTTCTTTAGCCTGAACATCTACCACTGCGATGGTTACCATATTCACAATCTCTCTAACCGAGCTGCCTAATTGTACAATGTGAACTGGTTTCTTAAGCCCTAATAAAATTGGACCAACCGCCTCAGCACCGCCAAGTTCCTGTAATAGTTTATAAGCGATATTTCCTGATTCCAAGTTAGGAAACACCAAAGTATTAGCCGGTGCATCCGCTAACCTGCTAAAAGGAAAATTATCTTTCAACATGGCATTGTTGATTGCAAAGTTCCCTTGCATTTCTCCGTCTACAATAACTTCTGGATATTTCTCATGAAGAATCTTAACTGCCTTTCTAGTTTTTTCAGGAACAACACCTTCATTGGAGCCAAAGTTAGAATAAGAAAGCATGGCAATACGTGGCGTAATGTTGAATTTTCTTACCGACTTCTCTAGCAATAAAGTCAAATCTACCAACTCTTCTGCGGTAGGATCTACATTTACAGTCGTATCACCAAAGAAAACTGGTCCTTTTTCGGTCATCATCATATACATACCTGCCACACGCTTTACGCCATCCTCAGTACCAATAATTTGTAAAGCAGGCTTAATGGTGGTTGCATAATTCTTTGTCAGACCAGAAATCATCGCGTCAGCTTCACCAAATTCAACCATCGAAGAACCAAAATAGTTCCTGTCACGCATCATTTTTGCAGCTTCGGCTAATGAAGTAACACCTCTTCTTTGCCTTTTTTCGTATAGCGATTGTGCATATTTCTGTGTTCTTTCCGGCTCTAACGCTGGGTCAATAATTTGAACACCATCTAACTCTAAAGCGTTCTCTTCAATAAGCGTTTGGATTTTTTCTTTGTTACCCAATAAAATTGGAATAGCAATGTTGTCATCCTTAACAATTTGAGCTGCTTTTAAAATCTTATAATTATCTGCCTCTGCAAAAACTACACGCTTAGGATCTGATTTTGCCTTGTTGGTGATGGCACGCATAATCGCATCGTCTGTCCCTAAACGCTTTCTCAATTCTTCAGCATAAGCATCCCAATCGGTGATCACCTTGCGAGCCACACCACTTTCAATTGCCGCTTTAGCCACCGCCATAGAAACGTTGGTCATCAAACGGAAATCCATTGGCTTTGGAATGATATAATCTTTACCAAATTTAATATTGTTCGCATTATAGGCCATGTTTACTGCTTCTGGAACAGGCTTTTTAGTTAACTCGGCGATAGCACGTACGGCTGCAATTTTCATTTCTTCATTAATTGCTGTCGCTCTTACGTCTAAAGCTCCTCTAAAAATGTAAGGGAAGCCCAATACATTGTTCACTTGGTTAGGATAGTCTGAACGACCCGTAGCCATGATGATATCCTTACGTGAACTGATGGCTAAATCGTAAGCAATTTCCGGGTTTGGATTCGCCATTGCCATTACGATTGGATTTTTCGCCATCGATTTTAGCATGTCTACCGATACACAATCTGCCGATGAAAGACCGATGAAAACATCACAATCCTTCATTGCTTCTTCTAGTGTATTTAAATTGCGGGTGGTCGCAAACTCCGCTTTAATCGGATCTAATTTTTCACGGTCAGCACGAATAACACCGCTTCTATCACACATGACAATATTCTCTTTCTTCGCACCAATCGCTTCGTAAAGTCTTGAACATGAAATAGCGGCAGCACCAGCTCCATTTACTACAATCTTAATTTTATCTAATTTCTTTTTCTGTAATTCACAAGCATTGATTAATGCTGCTGCAGAAATAATAGCAGTTCCGTGTTGGTCATCATGCATCACTGGAATGTTCATTTCCTCTTTAAGCCTACGCTCAATCTCAAAACATTCTGGCGCTTTGATGTCTTCCAAATTAACACCGCCAAAAGTTGGTTCTAATGCCTTAACAATATTTACAAATTCGTCTACATTTTTTGTATCTAACTCCAGATCAAAAACATCTATATCCGCAAAAATCTTAAATAAAAGACCTTTACCTTCCATTACGGGCTTACCTGCTTCCGGACCAATGTCTCCCAAACCTAATACCGCAGTACCGTTACTGATCACCGCTACCAAGTTTCCTTTTGCGGTGTACTTATATACGTCTTCCTTATTATCTGCAATTTTCAAACAAGGCTCTGCAACACCTGGCGAATAAGCCAAGGTTAAATCTCTCTGCGAAGAATATGGTTTTGTAGGTATAACTTCAATTTTTCCAGGTCTTCCCTGCGAGTGATAATCTAAAGCGTCTTGTTTTCTGTTAGTCTTACTCATCTTTTAAACATTTGTAGCGGCCAAAGTTACAATCTTTTTTGAGGGGATACAATCAGTTTTTTGTCAATCCATACACAGCGGCAATAAGTTATAGTAGCTTTTATAAACAGACCCTTTCAAATTGGCAAAGGACCGAATGGATTTGGTATTGGATTTCTTGAAAAGCTATTTCAACCTACGATCAACAGCAAGCCCCTCTTTCGGCTGTATTCATCTGCCTTGTTAAACTCGGCATGCGGGCTGCCGCCTCAATAGGGTTTATGAAACTCAGGCCATTGCATTGCACATAACTTTGATACACGGCATTATCAAAAAAGACGTTTTTAATTAATATGTGATTTCGAGGAGGCTCGCAAAATCCAGATATATTAGCCTGAGTTCGATTAATAAAATTGATAATTTGATTGATTTGGGCGTTTTAATACACTGTCCGCCGTATCTTTTTGGATGAAAACATCCAAAAAGGATGTCGCTTCCATCGTTAACGCTAGCGGGATCCAAAAAAGCCCGCCTAAATATCATAAAGCAATGCTAATTATCGAAAGAGATTGTTAGGAAAGTTGCTAGATTTCCCTTCCTTACAGTCATCGAAAGGACGGCAGAGCGCAGAACCTGCACATCGTCATACCCGCGTAGGCGGGTGTCGTAATGCGCTAGAAAGGAATAGCTATCTTCCAACGTATAAGCAGAATAGAGATTTGTTTCTTAGCACCTCAAGATTTTGTTTCTTAAACCCAACAGCGAAGGAGATAATTTTTGTTAATTAGACTACGAAAGATTGTTTCATCGTTCTTCTCCGATAAATCGGAGCAAGCTGTCGCTATGATGCCAAGAGCAGAAAGGGCATCAAAAGATAGTTATGTATGGCAGGACTGAATTTGCTAAAGAATGCTAACGCCCATTTCCCAAAAGAGCTAGCTAGACTTCAAAGCTTGCATGCGCAAAAGGTTATTTAGACAGTTCATGATGCATTGATACGAGAACCTCTTAGAAACAATGTAAAACTGTTTAAATAAAAACGGTTGGTGATCATACCAACCGTTACATATTTTCAGAAAAGAAGGGATTACATCACCTTCAACACCATTCCCTCAGTGATTTTTGCGGACTTTAAACCATTAGCTGCTTTTAGACTTGCTACGGTAATCCCATCAAATTTCTCAGCTATGCTAGATAAGGTATCACCTTGTTTTACTTTATAATTCGCCAAACTAACTTTGGCTTTAGGAGTAGACTTAACAACCACTGTATCTCTATAAATTTTCAATTGCTGGCCGGGAACAATGGTTGTGGCCACTAGCTTATTCCAAACCTTTAAATCCTGTACTTCGATACCATATTTATTGGCAATCGCATTTAGATTTTGCCCTGGCAATACTTTATGAACCCATATTTTAGAAGGAGCAGCAGCCTTTTTGGGTAAGCCCATTTTTCTTAAATCCCTAACATCATCCGTAGAGGCCAAGAAAACCTGCTTATCCATTTCAATATCTTTATTTAATACCTCAAAAAGTGTTTCGTAAAACTGCAGTTCTGGCTTAGGAATTATCATACGCTTAGGAAGCAGATCCGTACCATTCACTATTTTCTTCTTGTAGCTTGGATTTAGTGCCAACAGGGTTTCCTCTTTATGATTTATCGCCATAGCCACATCATTCAAGGAAACAAAATTTCTTACCAAAACTGTATCTGTTTTAAATGCGAATTGATTTGGCTTCAATTCAATTTGATGTGTCTTGGCATACTTCATTACATAAACCGCGGCGATAAATGCAGGTACGTAGTTGCTGGTCTCCTTTGGCAAAAACTTTCTAATTTCCCAAAAATTACGAGAACCGGCCTTATCAATAGCTCTGTTTACATTTCCTTTGCCACAATTGTAGGCGGCTATGGCTAACAACCAGTCGCCAAGCTCCTCATAGGCATCTCTAAAATAGGCAGCGGCAGCATAACTAGCTTGTATAGGGTCTTTACGTTCATCCACAAAATTGTCCATATTTAAACCGTATGCTTTTGCGGTACCAAACATGAACTGCCATATCCCTGTCGCACCAACCCTTGAAACCGCGTGTGGATTTAAAGAGGATTCAACAATAGCTAAGTATTTAATTTCGGAAGGAATGTTATAACTCTTTAAGGCCTTTTCAAAGATGGGGAAATAATAAGCAGATAAGCCCAGCATATCGCCATACATGCTCTTTCGCTTCGTATAAATATCGATGTAACTTTGCACGTATTCGTTATAGTCTAAAGGAACCGTTTGCTTAATAGAATCTAATCGCAATTTATATAACAAGCTTTGTCCAAAAAGCAAAGGTTGCTCTATTACGGGCATCGAAGCTGTATCTGAGGGGAGCGAAGCGGTGATCCTTTTGAGGATGGTGTCGCTCTGAATTATTTTATTCGGCAATTGAGCTTGAGCGCTTAAAGCCAGTGCAAAACTCAAAATAGTAAGTATCAATTTCCTCATAGGCTAAAAATCTTCGTCATTTCGATTAAGTAGGAAAATCTGAGCAAAAGCGCTTGGACACAGATTTTCTCTAGGTTACATCTCTTTCGAAATGACGTTAGCGTTTAAAAAGCGATGTGATAAACTAAGCAACGCTTGCTCATTAAAATGCTTGGTCATTAATTGGATACTTAACGGCAAACCTTCGCTATTATTGCCCAATGGCAAAGCAACCGCTGGTATACCAGCTAAAGAAGCCAACACAGTATAAATATCCGCCATATACATCACTAAAGGATCCTGTACGTTTTCACCGATTTTAAAAGCTGGCGTAGGCGCAACTGGACTGATCACCACATCGTAAGCCTGTAGTAAATCATCCATCTTTTCTTTAATTAAACGTCTTACTTTTTGCGCTTTTTGATAGTAGGCATCATAATATCCAGCGCTTAAAACAAAGGTACCTAGCATGATGCGGCGCTTTACTTCCTCTCCAAAACCTTCTGCTCTTGAGCTTTTGTATAGTTGGTTCAAACTTTCCGCCTGCGTATTCCGATAGCCGTAGTGTACGCCGTCGTAACGCGACAAATTAGAGGAAGCCTCTGCTGTAGTTAGGATATAGTAAGTGGGTACTAAATATGCTAACAAATCAAAAGACACGTAATTTACTTCATGTCCATCTTCTTTAAATTTTTCGATCGCCACAAGAATGGCTTCTTTGGTCTCTAAATCTAGCGCATCACTCTCTATGGTTTCCTTTAATACGGCAATTTTCTTTCTTGCTGTCGAAGCTAGCCCCTCCGAATATTTAGGAACTGGTAAAGAAGAAACTGTACTGTCATTTTCATCAGCGCCTGCTAAAACTTCCAAAAGTAATGCAGCATCAGTAACGGAAGATGTCACGGTACCAACCTGATCAAAAGAAGAGGCGTAGGCGATCACGCCATAACGAGAAATACGTCCATAAGTTGGCTTAAAACCAATATTACCACAAAAAGCTGCCGGTTGACGAACAGAACCCCCAGTGTCGGTTCCCAATGCAGCTAAGCACATATCAGCTTGCACGGCCACTGCCGAACCGCCAGATGAGCCCCCAGCAACACGTGTTTCGTCAGCTGCGTTTCTTACCGTACCGAAATAAGAAGTCTCGTTAGAACCTCCCATTGCAAACTCATCACAATTTAGGCGACCGATAATGATCGCATCTTCTGCTAACAGTCTGTTAACGACCGTCGAAGAATATGGAGATACAAAATTCTCCAACATTTTAGAAGATGCCGTCACCACGTGCCCTTCATAACAGATATTATCTTTAATACCGATCACCATGCCTGCCAACTTACCTGCCGAACCATTTTCAAGTTTAGCCTGTATCTCCTCAGCCTGTATCTTTACAGAACTAAAAAACACCTCATTGAATGCATTGAGGTGTTTGTACTTTTCTATTTGGTCTAAATAGTAAGCAATAAGTTCTTTTAAAGTTAGCCGCTTTTGCGCAAGTTCTCCCTGTATCTCTGTTAAAGAGCTGTATTTCTTCAAAATCTAAAAAAAAGCGTTTACAAATTTGGACTATTGAGGTTTGTTGGTATGGTCAGTAGTTGTAGAATCAACTCCATCTTTACCATCTTTAAATTCCTTCATTCCTTTACCCAAACCACGCATTAATTCTGGAATTTTTTTACCTCCAAAAAGCAATAAGATGGCTACAATAATTAGAATGATTTCGGTTGTACCTAGCGCTGCTAGCATTGGTGTTTGTAACATGACTGTTGTTTTATGTATTCAATTTTTTAAACAGAACTTTTAGGTTCTTTCTCTTCTTCTTTACTATCTACGGACTGTGCGTCTGTTTGGTTTTCGGCAGCAGTAGTAGGTTCTTCATGGGTATGGTAAGCGTGATCAACTTCTGGCTCACGATACCTACTGTTTTCATCAGCTTTTCTATCCTCTTGATCGGTATCAAAAGAATTAATGTTGCGATGAATTTCTCTTTTTACACCTTCAGAAGCATCTTTAAACTCACGTATCCCTTTACCTAAACCTTTTGCTAACTCTGGTAATTTTTTACCTCCAAATAACAAAAGTATCGCGATTACGATGAGTATCATCTCACTTCCCCCAATGTTAAGGAACTCTAATAATGGCGTATTATACATTTTAAACTCGTTTTACACAAATATAGCTTTTATTTAACCAAAATTGCGGTTAACGTGCTAACCAGCTCTCTGGGTTTTGAGCCACGGCCCCCCTGTGGATCTGAAAACCTAATTCAGGAACTCCATCCGAAGTACCCGCAGCACCGATGGTCTGTTTAGTGGTAACTTTCTCTCCCTTACTTACGCTTGCACTTTGTAAGCCTTCATAGACCGTAAAATATTCACCGTGATTAATTACTATATAATATTTACCGAATTGCTGAAAAACCGAACTTACCGTCCCATTAAATACCGCTCTTACCGCAGCACCTTCACTAGTTTGGAATACCACGCCATTTCTTACTGCAGTGGCCTGATCCACTTTATAGGCTCCAAATCTCCCCGTAATATATCCTGTACCAACTGGAGATGGTAAGCTGCCTCTATTTGCTTCAAAAGCATTAGAAAGCTTAGCTGCTTCTGGCGTGGCCCTTAGCGCCTCGTTAGCTGTTCTTGGCTTAGACGAAGCCGAAGTGGTAGCCGGCGCCGGCTTGTTTTCTGCTTTTGCTTTTGCTGCTGCAATTCTCTCGCGCTCACGCTCTTCATCTTCTGCCTTTTTTCTTGCCGCAGCTATTTCTCGTGCAATAGCAGCTTGGATTTGCCTATCCACCGTAGCTTGTTGCTGTCTCTTTCTCTTAATATCTTGTTGGAACTGTTTTTCTTGCTTGCTTAATTTACTAAGCACCACAGTTTGCTCACTCTTATTTTTGTCTAGCTTGGTCTTTTCGTTTTGCTCTTCTTTTAATAGGTTACTCTTACTTTTTAAGTTCTTATCTAGTACTACGATTTGATTACTCAACTGCTTTTCTGTACCCTGAATGTAAGCTGCTTGTTTTTTGCGATACTGGCCAAATTGCTGCAAGTACTTGATACGCTTGTAGGCTTGATTAAAGTCATTTGCTGCAAAAATAAACATCATCTTATCATACGAATTTCTGTTACGTTGCGCAAAACGAATCATCCCGGCGTATTCTTTTTTAAGGTCAGCTAAACGACCTTTAAGATTTTGCACCTTACTGGTGTTTTCATGAATTTGATGATCGAGATTTTTCATCTCGGAGTTAATTGTAGAGATTTTATCCTGCCTTAACCTTATTTGCGCTTTTATAGCGTTGATTTGGCTTAAGGTAAGTTTTTTACCACTTGCCGCCTTATTTAGATTCTTTTGTGCTAGCTCTATTTCTCTTTGTAAAGCTTCTTTTTTACGCTTTAATTCTTTACTTGATTGTGCAAATGCGTTGGCACAAAGACATACAGCAACAATTAAAAGTAGGGCTTTATTTAACTTCATCAACCAAAAGTATAAAAAATTAATTGATTACATCATAGTTCTTTGGAACAGAAAAAGGGAACTCCAAAGCTACATTGGCATCGATTTTCACAAAGTCAACGGCGATATTTATTTTTTTATTGCCTACTGCCGAATTTATTTTAAGAGCAGATGGAAACAGGCCATTATTTACGGGCGTATATTTATCATAAATAACTTTTAGTCCTTGAGCCGCTTGCGCATCGTTTAAGGTAAGCTCCGTAGATTTTAGCAACGTATTAAACAACGCCCTATAAGCTAAACCTTGTGCTGTACCACTCAATACCCAAACCCCATTTTCTTGAGTCAGATCAGACTTTTCGGTCATCAAATCTTTAATTGTATTTCCAGTTAAGATAGACTGTAACCAACCGAAATTGATCTGCTTATTAGTATAGTCGTGGATATAAGAAATAGGCATTCTAAGGATCGTTTTTTGAAGTCTGTTCATCAGCAATAAGCTGTCTGGTGTAATTACACCACGGGCAGCTTCCAGTGCTCCACCTAAAGCGGTAACACTGAACCAAATTTTTTCGTCTTTTTTGATTCGAATATTTAGCGTCACGTTATTGGCATTACCATCAATATCTAGATCTGCCTTGCCTTTTAAGGATAAGGTATTATATTGAAGTTCTTTCGCCAACAAGGTTTTTAGATTCTCAGATTTCTTATCATTAACTGGAGCTGCTTCTACGGCCGTTGGCGCCTTTACAATCTCTTTCTTTGGTCTACAACCTGCTCCAGCCAATACGCAGACTGCGATTAATAGGCTATTTAATATATTTCTTTTCATTGATTTTTCTAGTTAACTTTTCCGATTGATTTCCTGCCTTTTTTGCTGCTTGCCATTGCATAACGGCTTCTTCTCTATCTCCCTTAAAAAAAAGAATATCACCATAATGCTCCAAGTAAACAGGATTACCAGTCTCGTTGTTTTGCAAAGCTTTTTGGATGTAGATCAGCGCATCTTCTATTTTATTCATTTTCAACAGCACTACAGCATAGGTGTCTAACACTGAAGAGTTTTGTGGCAAGGCTGATGCGGCTTTTGCCGCTAATTTTTCCGCCTTCGGCAAATCATGGTTACGCAGCGCAAGATAATACGCATAATTACTCATGGTGAGGTAGTTATTTGGTGCCAGCGCTACTGACTTATCAAATGCAGCATCAGCGTCTTTTAACTTCCCCTGATCAATTAGCACTTCAGCCTGCAGTGCTAAAATCATTGCTTTTAAATTATTATCTTCTGGTTCCAGCTGCAAAGCATTTTTCAATTCGAAAGCTGCTTCCGCATTTTGCCCATTTCTGTGCAAAGCAAATGCCCTATAATAGTATAAAATTGCCTGATTAGGGTATATACCTAGCGCTTCTTCACCCGATTTTATTGCATCAGCGTAACTGCCCATCAAGGTCTGCACGCCTAATAACTTTTCCCAAGCAATATATAATTGTTCTGAGCGCTTAATTGCGGCGAGGTATTGTTCTTTTGCGCCACTTAAATTTCCCTGCTGATATAAAATGTCGCCATACAATACCGTTACTTTCGCATCATTCTTATACTCGTTCACTAGCATCAAACCTAAGATAGTAGCATTTTGAGCAACTTCCGGCTTATTGAAACGAAGTAATAACTGACTTAAAATCTTTATCTTGCTGGCTAAGGGCATTTGTGGATTGCCAAATGCAATTTTAAGCGACGCAAAAGCATCATTCGGTTGTTTCAAAGCATGATAAACATCAGCCAGCGCCAAATTTACTTCGTAATTATCCGGTTCAATATGCTTAGCTTTTAACAGTATAGCTAAAGCGTCTTGGTTTTGATTTTTCTCTAAAAGTGTCCCACTTAGATCAAGATAGTTTTTTACGTCACTTGGATGATCTTTGATCAGTTGCTGTAATTCATCGCCATTCGCCAATTCATTTTGATTTTTAAAACGCTGCTTGGCCACAGCCGACGATTTTGTTACCCCAAACTTCTTTTCCAATAAATCATAGGCTTTCTTCGACTCGTCTACTTTGCCCGCAATATACAAGGCATTTGCCCTATCGAAATAATAGTTTTCTACCTCCGGCTCTAGATTAATCAGTTGGTCAAAGACCTGTACCAACGCGTCCATGTTACCACTTCGCTTGTAGATCTCGGTTTGCAGCTTTAAATACCATGTATTGCTGGGCTGTCCTGCTAATGCCTTTTTGATAGAAATCTCGGCATCCAATAATTTATTTTGACGTAACTGAATATTGGCGATCTCAAAATGAGCTGCATTATTATTGGGATCAATTACCAGAATTTTTGAAAAACTATTCGTCGCGTTCACATAGTTTTCTACCAGCTTTTCTTTTAAGCCTGCAAAGAAAAGTTCTTTTATAGCCTGGCTATCCTTTACAGCAAGAGGTGCCTGTTGTGCTTTTAAAGTGAAGCATAACCCAGTAAAAACCACTGTAAAAAATAACTTATTCATTCATTTACGCTAATAGGAATGTTTAAATGTACAGCAACAGCTCTCCATCATTAAACAATTCCTCAATTTAAACAATTAACCTTTACCTGTGTGTCCGTAGCCCCCAGCTCCTCTCGCTGTATCACTCAGTTCTTCGGTCTCTTCCCAAATTACAGTCTCGTGTTTAGCGACCACCATTTGAGCAACACGCTCGCCATTATTTACCACAAAATCAGCATCTGATAAATTTACCAATAATACCTTTAATTCTCCGCGATAATCGGCATCAATGGTTCCAGGCGAATTTAAAACCGTAAGGCCATGCTTGTAAGCCAAACCACTACGTGGTCTAATCTGCGCCTCGTAACCTATCGGCAGCTCTATAAATAAACCTGTTGGAATTAAAGAACGTTGTAGAGGCTTGATGATGATTGGCTCTTCAATATTTGCTCTTAAATCCATCCCTGCGGCATGCGCAGTTTCGTAAGCTGGTAATTGGTGTGTAGATTTATTAATGATCTTGATTTGCATAGCACAAATGAATAAATTTTGAATGATTAAATGAGAAAATGAAATGTTAACGTTTCAGGATTTTCTTGAGCTCATTTTTCTCAACGTAAAATATAGCGGCTGTAAAAGCTATTAAAAGGGCATTGCCGATATAAATATTTCTGTTAAATATAAAAAATGAAGAAAATACAATGATCGTTGAGCTAATTAGATAGGCTGATATTTTTTTTAAGTTATAAGGTATAGGGTAATACTTTTGACCTAAGACGTAGGATAAGACCATCATCACGAAATAAGCGATCATACTCACCCAAGCCGATCCCATATAACTATATTTAGGAATCAGCACCATATTTAAAACAATAGTGATCGCTGCACCACTTACCGAAATATACAAACCAAATCGGGTCTGATCAGAAAGACGATACCAAATGGAAAGATTCATGTAAATACCTAAACACACATAACCTAATAACAAATAAGGTACTGCAGGCAATCCAACCCAATACTCAGCAATATGCGCTTTATCTCTACTGATAAAATATTTTAGAATCTCAATATTTGCAACTAAAGCCACGAACAAAATCGCTAATGCAATTACAAAATATTTAAGAATATTGGCATAAGTATGTTTGGCATTTTCTTGCTTGGCATAACTAAAGAAGAAAGGTTCCGCGCCCAGTCTAAATGCAGTATTAAATATACTCATGAAAATGGCTATCTTACAAACAGCCCCATAAATACCTACTTGGGCCTCTGTGGAGTACTTATCTAATAGAATCTTATCTAAATTTTCATTCACAATAAATGAAAGATTTGCAATAAGTATTGGCCAACTATAGGATAACATTTTCATGAACATCCCTTTATCAAACTTTAGCTGAAGCTTTAGGAATTCGGGCACCAATAAGATAAAGGTGAACACACTTGCTACTAAGTTTGCAATAAAAACATAGCCCACCCAATCTTCTCTAAACCAGCTAGTAAAGAATTTAGCAATTGGTAAATTCTTTTCAATTATTGTCGGAATTCCATAAATAAAAAAAAGACATAAACTCACGTAGGTTAAGATATTTAAAAACTTAATAATACTGTATTTAAAAGGCTTTCCATCGGCACGAAGTTTAGCGAAGGGAATAACGCAAATGGCATCAGAAAACAGCAACCATATAAAGTATTGTACATATCTCCTTTGATCTTCGAAGTCTGCTGCATCATTAACTAACCATTTCGTAATCGGATCGGTAAACACCAGTCCTGTAATCAAAAACAGTGTGGAAATAAAAGCGATGACTAAAAAAGAGTTATTGTACACCTGCTGTTTCCGATCTTCAAATTTATTAAGATACCTGAAATAGGTTGTCTCCATTCCAAAGGCCAAAACCGCATTGATGATAGAGGCCCAACTGTACATTTTGGTGAAAACGCCATAAACCGTAGCCGTATAAGTACGTGTAAAAATTGGAGTTAAAATGAAATTAAGCAGACGAGATAAGATGGTACTTATCCCATAAACCATTGTTTGGCCCAAGAATTTCTTTGCTACAGACATTGATATGTGAGATATGAGCTATGAGACATGAAACCAATCCCAACAATAAAACCATGCAACAATTTGACCATCTTTACTACCACAATAAATTCTTTTTAATCACTACGAAGTTGGTATACCCTTGCACCTCGCCATCTTCCACCATCACTTGCTCTACGTCGGCTTTCTCCGGTCCTTTGTTGCACCAATCTACAAACATATCTAACGTGATTTGATCGGCTTCTGCCTCAATCAACACTGAACCATCCTTTTCGTTCTTCACCTTACCTTTTACGCCCATTTGGTCGGCTACGGCTTTGGTACTTGCCCTAAAAAATACGCCCTGCACTTTACCTATTACTTTTATATTGATGTGCTTCATTAAAGATATGAGTATTGAGATGTGAGAAATGAGACAAATTTTAAAACCTGCTACAAAAGTAATTATTTTGAACCACCTTAGGCAAGCAAGTTCACTTTAACCAAATCTCCTAGGTTTTTTTAAGGTGGCTGAGGTGGCAAAAAAGCTAAAACTTCAAACTACTTAGTTTTTCCTTTTCAGTTAAAAACTCATCCCAAATTTCATTTAAAATAACCGCAGCAGGTTTAACTTCTTTAAGCATAGCTGATACTTGACCTATTTCTAATTCACCTTCTTCCATATTTCCTTCAAACATGCCGAGTTTGGCTCTGGCTCTTCCTAACAACGTTGCAAGTTCTGCTGTGCCTGCTCCATTAGCTTCTGCCTGAGCAACGGCATCGGCAAATTCATTTTTTAATAAACGAACTGGCACCAGTTTTTTCATCCTCAATTTGGTATCGCCTTCGGCAGAAGAAAGGATTTTCTCTTTAAAGTTTGGATGAGCTGAAGACTCTTCGGCAACAGCAAAGGCTGAACCTATTTGTACTGCATCGGCACCTAAAGCAAAAGCGGCTAGCATCGATTTTCCACTCGCGATACCACCAGCAGCAATTACCGGAATAGTCACTGCCGCTTTGATCATCGGAATCAAACATAAGGTTGTGGTTTCTTCCCTTCCGTTATGTCCACCAGCCTCAAAACCTTCCGCCACTATAGCATCTACTCCACTTTGTTGCGCTTTTAACGCAAACTTTGTATTGGCAATGACGTGAACCACCACTATTCCCTTTTCCTTCAAAAAACTAGTCCACGTAACTGGATTACCCGCCGAAGTAAATACGATCCTAATATCTTCTTCTACCAATACCTCCATCATTTCTTGAATATTTGGATAGAGCAAAGGTACATTTACCGCAAATGGCTGATCAGTCGCTTGTTTACATTTCCGAATATGTGTTCTTAAAACAGCTGGATACATTGATCCGGCACCAATAATGCCCAACCCACCAGCATTTGAAACTGCCGCCGCTAGTCGCCAACCACTACACCAAACCATACCCGCTTGGATGATTGGATATTGGATACCGAATAAGGAAGTGATGGTTTTTGCCATTAGATCAATCGTTTTACATGGTTAGATTTGATAATTTTTGCTTCTCCCAACTCAATCAAGTTTATACCGGGCGTTTTACCAACTTCAAAACTTCCGTACTGATTGTCAATGCCCAAAAACGCCGCTCCGTTGATCGTTGCCCATTTCAATAATTCATCAAAAGGAACTCTTTTCTTCTGCTGTAAGGTTTGCATTTCAGCTAAAATAGATAGTTGATGGTTACTTGCTAGACTATCTGTCCCTAAAGTTACCTTCACTCGAGGGTCGAAGAACAGATTTGCATCTGGCAGATTATCTTCTATATATACGTTGGCATTTGGACATAAGCACCAATATAAATCTTTATGTTCTGCCAATGCGAAATCGATATCAGCTTGACTGGTAAAAGTATTATGTACCAACAATGCTCTATTAGTCGGCATTTGAGGTAAATGGTATCGAATCGCATTTTCGCCTGTGCCATGGACTTCACTTTTGGGCACCCCCATGCGTTGGTAGGTCAACTCAAAATCTCCAGTCCCCCTCTCAAAAAACTCATTCTCCGCTGCAGTTTCTTGATTGTGGATACTTAATATATCATTAGAACGAGTATTCTTCTCTATGTATTGGAACAACTCCGTAGAAACCGAATAAGGTGCATGCGGCACAATCGACGCCTTTAGCGGCCAATAACTATCTCTTATAGTCACTGCCTCATCCATAATTGGCTGCGAAGGCTTATTAAACCCAAAAACTTCTACAAAAGTGTGGTAATACAGCGGGCTATGTTGTTTAACATCTTTAGAAATTAACTGATTTGAAATATCACCCACTGCAACAATTCCATTTTCGAACATTTGCTTATCAGCAACATCCATGGCGGCAATCACCACTTCATCCGCGGCGGCGCGTTGCGCTACAATTTCTCTTACAAAAGCTGGCAATCCCGTTTGTTCTGGAATTTTACCATACATATGAGACAATTCTAAATGGCAATGCGTGTTCACAAAGCCAGGAACCAGAATGCCTTCAAATTGCTCAATATCTTTTATATTTTTAGTTGCTGCTTCTTCTTGGGTTAATATTGAAATAATTTCACCTGTTATAGAAATTTCTAACACACCATTTTTAATTGGCGCATGAGTTACTGGATAAATCCAATCTGCTGATAAGTATCTTTGCATCCTACAAATTAAGCGGAATACAGTTTAATATCGAAATTTTAAAGTTTTTTGTAACCCAAAGCAACAGATTGTAGAGAAGTTCCACAGTTTAGCCCTCTATATAAATTATTCAAAAAACTGATATACAGTTAGTTACAATTAAGGCATAAAAGCAATTGTTTGTTGGCACCATTTTGAACCCATACCTAGTACAATTCACAAGATATATTAAAATAAAAAATAGATATTATGAAAAAGTTATTTGTAGCAGCATTCGTAGCATTCGCAGGATTCACAGCAACTCAAGCACAAGCATCAGTTAATAAGGTAGCCATCGTATCCGTACAGGACAGTGTGGTAAAAACGCCAATCGAAGTATCGGCATTGCCGGATGCAATCAAAACGGTATTGGCAACAGATCCATATAAAGATTGGACGCCAACTGCAGCATTCAGTGTGAAAGATGGTGACAAGGCCTACTTCCAAGTAGATGTGAAGAAAGCAGAAGAAACTGCCTCGTTGAAATTCGACGCTGAGGGTAAACCAGTTCAATTAGCAGGAATTTCAACAGCACAGGCTTCAATGACTAACGAACAAAGCTTTTCTGTACAGGACAGTGTGGTAAAAACACCGATCGAAGTATCTGCATTGCCAGACGCGATCAAAACAGTGTTGGCCACAGACCCATACAAAGCTTGGACCCCAACCGCAGCGTTCAGCGTGAAAGATGGCGATAAAGCTTACTTCCAAGTGGATGTGAAAAAAGAAGAGGAAACTGCTTCATTGAAATTCGACGCTGAAGGTAAACCAGTAGAATAATCAAAGCATATATTTAAAACTACATAAATGAATAAGCCAGCTTTTACGCTGGCTTATTTTTTTGTCTAATTTTTCAGTCCTCGATGTAACGAAGAGTAACAATAACATCAATGGTTGAAGGTTGAGTTTAGTACTCCTCCAAATATCAGCCATCAATTTAAGCCTACACGAACATATCTTTCAGGTACATGCGGGCGTCGCCACAGTCTAAAAATTTCTAGCATATTAATAATGATAGCCACCAACTTTAAAGCTTGATCATTTATGCAGCCTTTGGAAACAACATGTGGAGAAACTCCACAAACTCGAATTCAACCAAAAAACAGCAAACAATTGATCTAAAGCAATTTAAGTATTTGGCACGACGTAAATCTATCATTGGCATCATTTTGAAACCATACCTAGTATAATTCACAAGATATATTAAAATAAAAATAGATATTATGAAAAAGTTATTTGTAGCAGCTATCGTAGCATTCGCAGGATTCTCAGCAACACAAGCACAGGCATCAGTTAATAAAGCAGCAATCGTATCCGTACAGGATAGCGTGGTAAAAACACCAATCGAAGTATCGGCATTGCCAGATGCCATTAAAACCGTATTGGCAACAGATCCTTATAAAGATTGGACACCGACAGCAGCATTCAGTGTAAAAGATGGTGACAAAGCCTACTTCCAAGTAGATGTGAAGAAAGCAGAAGAAACTGCCTCGTTGAAATTCGACGCTGAGGGTAAACCAGTTCAATTAGCAGGAATTTCAACAGCACAGGCTTCAATGACTAACGAACAAAGCTTTTCTGTACAGGACAGTGTGGTAAAAACACCGATCGAAGTATCTGCATTGCCAGACGCGATCAAAACAGTATTGGCCACAGATCCATACAAAGCTTGGACACCAACGGCAGCGTTCAGCGTGAAAGATGGAGATAAAGCTTACTTCCAAGTGGATGTGAAAAAAGAAGAGGAAACTGCTTCATTGAAATTCGACGCTGAAGGTAAACCAGTAGAATAATTAAAGCATATATTTAAAACTACATAAATGAATAAGCCAGCTTTTACGCTGGCTTATTTTTTTGTCTAATTTTTTCAGTCCTCGATGTAACGAAGAGTAACAATAATATCAAAGGTTTGAAGGTTAAGTTTTAGTACTCCACCAAATATCAGCTATCAACTTAAGCCTACACGAACATATCTTTCAGGTACATGCAGGCGTCGCCAAAGTCTAAAAATTTCTATCATATTAATAATGATAGCTACCAACTTTAAAGCTTGATCATTTATGCAGCCTTTGGAAACAACATGTGGAGAAACTCCACAAACTCGAATTCAACCTAAAAACAACAAACAATTGATCTACAGCGATTTAAGTATTTGGCACTATGCAAATCTATCATTGGCATCATTTTGAAACCATACCTAGCATAATTCACAAGATATATTAAAATAAAAATAGATATTATGAAAAAGTTATTTGTAGCAGCTATCGTAGCATTCGCAGGATTCACAGCAACACAAGCTCAGGCTTCAGTTAATAAAGCAGCAATCGTATCCGTACAAGACAGCGTGGTAAAAACACCAATCGAAGTATCGGCATTGCCAGATGCAATCAAAACAGTATTGGCAACTGATCCATATAAAGATTGGACTCCAACGGCAGCATTCAGTGTAAAAGATGGTGACAAAGCTTACTTCCAAGTAGATGTGAAGAAAGCAGAAGAAACGGCTTCATTGAAATTCGACGCTGAGGGTAAACCAGTTCAATTAGCAGGAATTACAACAGCACAGTCTTCAATGACTAACGAACAAAGCTTTTCTGTACAGGACAGTGTGGTAAAAACACCGATCGAAGTATCTGCATTGCCAGACGCGATCAAAACAGTGTTGGCCACAGATCCATACAAAGCTTGGACACCAACGGCAGCGTTCAGCGTGAAAGATGGAGATAAAGCTTACTTCCAAGTGGATGTGAAAAAAGAAGAGGAAACTGCTTCATTGAAATTCGATGCTGAAGGTAAACCAGTAGAATAATCAAATTTCAACATTTCTTAAAACTAAATACGTGAAAAGCCAGTTATATAATACTGGCTTTTCCTATTTTTGTATATATGGCATCTGTTTTAATTATTGAAGACGACAGCACTTTCGCTCAAATTATTGAAGGTTTTTTAACTAAGAATAACTTTAAAGTAACTACCGTTAACAGTGTTGCCAAAGCCCTTAAATTAATTGCGCACGAAGACTTTCAACTGTTGTTAATCGATTACCGCTTACCCGATGGAACAGGCATAGATGTGCTTAATCACCGACGTGAGACCAGTCTACATGTTCCTGCAATCATTATGACTTCTTTTAATGATGTTCGGACGGCGGTTAAAGCGATCCACCTGGGGGCTAGCGATTATATCACCAAGCCCATCAATCCCGATGAGCTATTGATGGTCATCAACAATGCTTTACAGAAAAAAGAAGCTCCTAAAACAACAAGCAGCAATTTTATTCGTGGTAAAAGTGATGCCGCCCAAAGATTATATCAACACATTGATCTCGTTGCCGAAACAGACATGTCGGTAGTGATACAAGGTGAAAGTGGCACCGGAAAAGAATTTGCAGCGAGAACGCTACACCAGCAAAGCAAACGTAAAAACAAGCCATTTATTGCGATAGACTGTGGAGCTTTATCGAAAGATTTAGCCGCAAGCGAGCTATTCGGTCATGTAAAGGGCGCTTTTACCGGTGCTGTTAACGATAAAAAAGGTTCTTTCGAAGCTGCCAATGGGGGCACTATTTTTCTAGATGAAATAGGAAACCTCAGTTATGAAGTACAAGTTAAGTTACTTCGAGCCTTACAGGAGCGAGTAATACAACCCTTGGGCAGTAACAAGCAGATTCCGGTTGACGTACGGATCATCACAGCTACAAACGACGATTTAGCCAACAGCATGAAAAATGGCGAATTTCGCGAGGACCTTTATCATAGAATCAATGAGTTTAAAATCCAGTTGCCACCTTTAAGAGAAAGAGGGGTAGATTTAGAGCTTTTTATTGAGCTTTTTATTAAACTATCCAATGAAGAGCTCAACAGAAATGTACAGGAATTAGCTAACGAAACTCGAAATTTACTATTAAAATACGATTGGCCAGGGAACCTTAGAGAGTTAAGAAACGTGATCAAGCGAATGGTTTTGCTTACTGCTGGCAGTGTGGCGAATGCGGATAGCCTACCTGATGAAATGAAGATTGCCGTTGCCAATGGTATACAGTTGGATAACCCTTCCGATCTAAAAGCAGTTAATGAAAGCAACGAGAAAACTTTGATTACCGAAGCGTTGATTAAGGTGAAATACAACAAATCTAAGGCGGCAAAACTGCTGAATATCGATAGAAAAACGCTTTATTCCAAAATGGAGCGCTATGGAATAGATTAGACACGTACATATTCCACCTCATTGCAAGGCAAATGAAGATTTACTAATTAAAGCACCTCAAAATGCTTTAAAGCATTCAAAATACCATCGTGATCCACATCATCGGTAACATAGTCGGCAATAGCTTTTACCTCCGGATTCGCATTGCCCATGGCCACACCAACATTTACATGTTTCAGCATTTCAATATCGTTACCACCATCTCCAAAAGCCATTGTTTCCGATAAATCAATTCCAAAATGTTTACAGAATATATCTATACCTACCTTTTTACTTTGATTTTTAGCATTCACATCAGCAAATAAAGGCGTCCATCTCGAAGCTGTAGAGTTTGGCATTACCTTAGCCATGAAAGCACGCTCCTGCTCCGGACCTAAGAAAATATTGGTCTGCAAAATTGAAGTCACATCTACCCTATCAAAATCAATAAGTGGTGGAACCGGGAGATTGACATGCGCATACATGCCGGCAATCTCTGGAGTAACATCATGAATACCTATTTCCTTCTCAGACATAAATGAAAAGCTCAACGTGTTTTCTTTTGCATATGTCAAAATACCTCGAATATCATCAGCATCGATGCACTGTTTAAACAACAACTCGCCATCTTTCGCCACACAATAACCACCGTTAAAAGTGATAAAGCCATCAAAATTAAGATATTTCACATGATCTATACTGTTAATTGAACGACCGGTAGATAAAATAGTTTTGATGCCTTTAGCTTGTAAATCAGCTATGGCCTGTACTGTAGATGCAGCAACTTGATGTGTCTTAAAACTTAATAAAGTACCGTCAATATCGAAAAAAACTGCTTTTATAGATGGATTTCGCATAAATCAAAGTTAGGGTAATTAGTTCACATCCATATTTATACAAAGTCATTTAAACATTAAGAATTATGGATATGACACTTTACCGCTCGCTTCCTTTTAGGAAGAGATGATATAGCTGTAGAAGGTTTCCTCTTTTAAAAAATATCGTATCAACTTGAGTTCGATTAATAAAATTGATAATTTGATTGATTTGGGCGTTTTAACACGCTGTCCGCTGTATCTTTTTGGATGAAAACATCTAAAAGGATGTCGCTTCCATCGTTAACGCTAGCGAGATCCAAAAAAGCTCGCCTAATATCATAAAGCAATTCTAATTGTCGATCTGAGGTTATTAGACTTATGGGAACCCGTTCTATCCGGGGAATGCGGTTAATCTAATTTATTGATGAAGCTCCCTGCGAGTTTGGTGAAGTAGTAGGCTTCATTTTTCGTCATTTCGACCGAAGCATAGCGAAAGTGGAGAAATCTTTGAAAATGATGATAAGTCAAAGATTTCTCGACAAGGTCGAAATGAAGAAATTAGGCTTAAAGTCCTCCAAAACTACATTTTCCTTTCCCCAGCATATCATCCCAGATTTTGCAACTACCGGATTAGTCTGAGATCGTAAAGTATTTCTTCTTTAATGACTATCTTGACCTCCTAGTATTTCAATCAACGAATTAAGACAGCGATTGAATACGCATCTCGACTGTTTTTAACAGGGACTGCAATTGCGCTAGCGATGCGCTGATCTGATTTTGAATAGCTGCATCCAACTTTTCAGTGGCGGCAACCTCTTGTTCTAATTGCCTAAAGGCAGCTCCCAATTCTTTTGCGCCAATTTGTGCAATCCTTCCAGCTAATCGATGGACCACCAATCTCACTTCTGGCTGATTTTGATGAGTTATACTTTGCTGTATCAATGCTTGGTCCTCTTCACAATCGCGTATAAAACTAGCTAAAATCTTAGCCATCATTTCTTGATCGCCCATGGTCATTTTCTGCAGAGAGCTATCATCAAAATCTATTCGCTCCATGGCAGGCTCAATTGCAAATAATGCCAGCAAATCTTCCGCTTTAAAAGGCTTAATAATTACGCCTTCAAAACCTTGGTCTAGCACTGCTTGTTGTTCATCTGGAAGCACCTGTGCAGTAATGGCATAATACTTTACATGATTAGGCAATCGTTTTCGCAATTGATCATGTACTTCAATTCCTGTCACTCCACCTTCTAAGCGCATATCCACTAAGACATATTCCAAGTGCTCATCAACCGGTTCAGTTAAAATGTCATCGGCTACACTGAAAGTTTTATAGGGAATCTCGTGTGCAGAAAAAATCAGCTCGCACAAATCGAGAATCAACTTATCATCATCAATCACCCAAACTCCCTTAGCTTTCGTTACTATTTTCTTGCTTTCCGCCTGCTTAGCTACCACAGGAACATCAACTTGTTGGTATGGTAAATAGACCACAAACGAAGTTCCCTTTCCCAATTTACTTTTCGCATTAATTCTTCCGCCCTGTGCATCTATCAAAGTTTTAACAATGGCCAATCCCAAGCCAGTGCCATTTTGGTTCATTGATTGGTGGTCTGGATTTGTTCCCTGCTCAAACTCTTTGAAAATCTTCTCTTGATCTTCTTCAGAAAAGCCAATACCTGTATCTTCTACGGTAAAATAGCAGTGGACCTTTTGTCCTTGTTGCTTACCATCTACCACAAGTTTCACATAGCCTTTAGGCGTAAACTTGATCGCATTTCCGAGCAGATTATAGAGCACTTGCTTTAACCTAAAAGCATCACCATTTACCCACTGTTGCGCTGCTAGATTAAAATTAGACAGCAAGCTTATGCCTTTCTTTTCGGCCAGAGGTTTTACCGCGTCCAACACTTCCTCCAATAACTTTTGCAGATCAAAGTCCTCTTGCTTGAAACTGAACTCGCCCGAGGTAATTCTGTTATAATCCAATACTTCATTTACAATTTGCAGTAAATGCACCGAAGAACGATGAATAGCTTCCACATGTTTTTTATTGGGTTTTTCTTGCTTGGCGATAAACTCCGAATACCCCAATATGGCTTGCAAAGGTGTTCTAATTTCATGGCTCATATTGGAAAGGAAGCGCTGTTTTGCCCTTCCATGATACTCGGCTTCTTCTTTCGCCTTCTCTAAAGCCAAACGATATCTATTATTTTTAGTAATATCTGCTAAGATCAGCGAGCCTAAAATCATCGTGATCACGAAGAAAGCAATAATGATGATTTTGATTTGATACACCCCTTCGCTCACCATACGCTTAGCCTGTTCGCCATTTAAGTCAATCTGCATCAAAGCCTCGGCCTCTACTTCACGAAGTACATTCAGCATCTGCTTGGTCAATGCATTACTGGAGCTAGCTAATTCAGCTTCTTTCTTCAAGAAACGATTGCTCTTTTGCCGTTGCTCCGTTTCTATAGATTTCAAAGATGCTTCCACATTCCGCATCACACTGTCTTCTACCTGTGGGTTAAGCGTATCTTTTTTAATCTTATACTCCTCATTAATAATCTTATAGACCTCCGACTTCTTCTTGCCGAACAGCCTATTTAAAAACCCTCTAGATTTTTGTTCTTCCTCTGGTGCAACGGTAGTGGTAGCCGTAGAAGTTTCCGTAGTAAAAACAGCACTATCTGCTTCTCTAGCACGTTGCGCAAACAAGCTATTCAGCTTTTCAACTTCTTCAGAAAACGATTGGGTATTCACCAAGTTTTCCTTCACCTCTAGGTAAAGTAGAAACTGTTTATCTCTGTCCTTAAGCAAATTCTTTAACGTTTTTATCCGTTTCGTCTGCTCTTCATCGGTGGCATAAAGTGTGTTTAAAGTATCTAACGTTCTACGTAGTTTTTGGGTAGCGGCAAAAAAGCTGACGTTATTTTTCGGCTCCCTTTGCAACTGATCTAAAGATGCTATCTGGTGCGAAAGCTTGTTTACTAACCTTAATTTATCATTGGGAGCAGATATTTTCTCTACCGTTCCCAAAATCTCACCGAATACAAATTTACTGACGCCCCAAGCTAAAAATAGCGCCAAACCTGCGAATAGAAAACCGAGCACCACTTTCCCCTTGGTGGCTCTAAAAAAATTCTTCTGAGGTTGAGCTGTTGATTTGATCGTCATATTTAGAATATAACCACAAAACACGCACCGAAATAGTTTTATCTACCGCAAAATTTTGTAACAATTGCCGCCCATTAAACCTGCTTAAATATTTACAGCAATTATATATTTGTATCATGAACAGAATAGACAGGCTTTTCGGCATCCTCATTTTATTGCAGTCTAAAAAGCATGTAAGTGCCGAAACCATTGCCAATCGATTCGAAATCAGCGTTCGTACCGTTTATCGAGATGTCAAAGCATTGGCTGAACAGGGCGTGCCGTTAAGCTTCGAGCCTAACAAAGGTTATTTCATTGTCCAAGGCTATTTCCTTCCACCAGTTTCTTTTAACACCGACGAAGCCAGCGCCTTGTTAATGATGGAGCGTTTTATTGAAGGTTTTGCAGATAAATCCATCAAGCAACATTACCATAGCGCGTTAGATAAGGTGAAGAATGTACTAAAAAGCAATCAGAAAGAAGTACTCGAAAACCTGAACGCCAATATCAGGCTTCAGTTGCCCAAACGTTTACATAGCGATGTGGAATACCTTTCTTTATTGCAAAATGCGATTGCGGATAAAAACATCATCTCCATCAAGTATAAAAACTATAAAGAAGAAGTCAGTGAGCGCCGTCTGGAACCTATTGGATTAATTTTTTATGCTTTTTCTTGGCATCTCATCGGCTATTGCCATCTACGCAGTTCCTATCGGGATTTTAAGGTTAACAATATCCTTCAACTGCATTGCTCTTCGCTGCCATTTACGCTTAGCGAGCACATCAGCATCAATGATTATATGAAACAGTTGCCCGTAGATTATTAGTAGCCTAGAGGTAGAAAGCCTAAAGCTGAAAGACTGAAGTTCAAAGTGGAAAGTCGGATGTCCGATGACCGAGGTCTGAAAGTTTAAAGTGGGAAGTCAAAAGTTCAAAGTGCTTACTGCCCACTGATACCTGACTACTGATAACTAACTCGTAATCCCTAACCTCCTTTGCCGTCTTTGCGAACTGAAGCATTTGGATGTGCCGAGAGTGAAGCAATCTCTTTAAGAAATTCCTAAATGAGGTTGAAGGCGGAGGGCTTGAAGGTGAAAATTCAAAGTATAGCGTATAGCGATTGATACTTCAAGCATCTATTTACTCATTCTATCATTTACTCATTCAAAATTCCTCAAATAATCTCTTAAAGAGAAGTCGGATGTCCGATGACCGCGAGGTCTGAAAGTTTAAAGTGCAAAATCTGAAGGAAGCTAAAAGCCGAAAGCAAAAGGCAGAAAGTATTCTGCGATCCTTGTTCCTTATTCTTTGCTCCCCGCTATACTGACCACTGACACCTGCCTACTGATCACTATTCAAATAGATCCCTCCGTGCGGAGCCCGTTCGGAATGAGAGCATGGCGCTCTTTTCTCCTTGTTCCTTATTCTTTGCTCCTCGCTATACTGACCCCTGATACCTGACTACTGATCACTATTCAAATAGATTCCTCCGTGCGGAGCCCGTTCGGAATGAGAGCATGGCGCTCTTTTCTCCTTGTTCCTTATTCTTTGCTCCTCGCTATACTGACCCCTGATACCTGACTACTGATCACTAACCTCTGACCACTGACTACTAATACCTAAACAACGATTTGCTCCAACATCAACCTTGCTGCAAAAAAAATACTTGGCAAAATTTTCCCGCTGCCATAGGGTTGTCACTTCCCCATCTCAACTTTGTTTTAACAGAAAAACAAAAGTTATGGATATCATTAAATTACTACAAAACGAACTCACTCAAGAGGCAGCAACTACACGTAAATTTCTAGCCCTGGTACCTTTCGATCAGCCAGATTTTGCACCACACGAAAAAAGCATGAAAATGATGGCCTTAGTGACTCACATTGCGGATTTGATCAGCTGGCCAAAATTAGGTGTAGAAACGGATGAACTTGATTTTGCAACCACACCTTACAATCCAACCAAGGTGGAGAACAACGACCAACTGATTGCGCTTTTCGATAAAGGTTTGGAGGAAAGCTTAGCAAGCTTACTAGAAGTAGAAGAAGCCTTTTTAGAAAAACCTTGGCTTCTGCGTACTGGCGAGCAAATCCACGCAGCAATGACCAAGTATGAGCTCATCAGGGTTTCACTAAGCCAAATCATACACCACAGGGCTCAATTAGGCGTTTATCTTCGTTTATTAAACATTCCAATTCCAGGCTCTTATGGTCCAAGCGCAGATGAGATGAATTTTTAATTGCTGCTGGGCAATCGTTAAGTTTGGTGCGGAAACTAAACTTAAACGTATAACTATAGGTGGGTGCCTACACCCACCTAACACTTTCAGTATTAAACTTCGTAAGTCTAAGCTATTTTTAACGGATATTTGGATTAGAATTGGTTACTTTGCAAATTATTAAATATTCTAATCATGGATCACACCACACGTTTAAACAAATACATCAGCGAAAGCGGACTTTGCTCCAGAAGAGCTGCAGATAGATACATTGAGCTTGGCCAAGTATTTATCAATGGCAAGCGAGCTAAAGTTGGCGACAAAGTGTTATTTGGTGACGTAGTGAATGTAAATGGCCAGAGCATTGAGCCACGACAAGCAGAAAATTCAATCATTATTGCTTATAACAAACCCGTTGGCATTACCAGTACTACTGAAGCGGGCGTTAAAGACAATATTGTTGATCATGTCAATCATAGCGAGCGTGTGTTCCCAATTGGCAGGCTAGATAAAGACTCGCAAGGGCTGATCTTCTTGACCAACAATGGTGATTTAGTGAATAAAATTCTACGTGCTGGCAACAATCATGAAAAAGAATATGTAGTTACGGTTAACAAGCCTATCAATGAAACTTTTGTGGAGAACATGAGCAAAGGTGTTCCAATTTTAGGTGTAATGACCAAGAAGTGTAAGGTAAAGCAAGAAGGCAACAATGTTTTCCGTATTACTTTAATTCAAGGTTTAAATCGTCAAATTCGCCGCATGTGCGAACATTTTGGCTTCGAAGTAACGAAGTTAGAGCGTGTACGTATCATGAACATCACCCTTAAAGGATTAGCCGTGGGCGATTGGAGAGAATTAGATGAAAAAGAGCAAGCGGAGATCAACAAGCTTTTAGCAAAATCTAGTTCAGAGAAATCTTCAGCGCCTAAGCAAGTCAACAAAAAAACGAAACCAGAAAAAGCAGAAAAGCCTGCTCAGCGTTTCGAAAAATCTAAAGGCAGAGCGGATCAGACCAAAGCTAACCCCGACAAAAGATCTAGTAGTGGTGGAGCGCCAAAAAACAGCAGTGCAGCGGCTAACGACTGGTTCAAATCTAATGGTCCTAACAAAAGAACTACACGACCATCAAATGGTAAATCGGGTGTTGCCAAAGTAAAAACCCGTAGCCCTAAGCGGAAGTAAGTTATTCATTAAAATTGCCCTATTTTTAAATATTTAACTCAGCAAGTTCCATAGATCTGTTGCAAAAATCGCTTGATTTCATTATTTTAGCGAGAAACGCACAATTACAATCTATGGACGCACTAAACAATCTCGAACCCTTACTTAGGGTATTTTGGTATTTGGCTATACCTATCAGTTTCATTTTCGTCATTCAAACCGTCATGACTTTTATCGGTGCCGATTCGGGCGATGGGCTTGATGCGGATTTTGACGGCGACTTGGATGGTGGCAATGCCCCTTTTCAGCTTTTTTCTTTCAGAAACTTAATTAATTTCTTGCTGGGCTTTAGCTGGACGGGTATTTCATTTTATGGTTTAATTACCAACAGAGCCATGCTCATTATCCTTGCTGTTGCTATTGGCATTGCTTTTATTCTCATCTTTTTTGTCATCATTAAACAGATTCAAAAACTGGCGGAAGACAATTCCTTTAAAATCAGCTCTCTTTTGCACAGAAGCGGCTCTGTTTATCTGCGCATTCCCGAAAAAAGAAGTGGTACGGGCAAAATACAGGTAAGTGTAAATGGTTCATTTAGAGAAGTGGAGGCCATTACCAACGAAGAACAAATTGCCAGCGGCGCCACCATCAAAATCGTAAAAATTGAAAGTAACAACTTAGTACTCGTAGAAAAAATATAATATATGGAAAACCTCTTACAATCACCTATTACCCTAATTTTAATTGCTGTTGTCGTTATTTTCGTCACGCTCTCTGCCTTATTAGCACGCTACAAGCGCTGTCCTTCCGATAAAATCCTAGTCATCTACGGAAAAACAGGCGGCACGTCTGCCAAATGTATCCACGGTGGTGGTGCTTTTATCTGGCCAGTTATCCAAGATTTTGCCTATTTAGATTTGAAGCCAATTTCTATTGAAGCCAATCTAGTCAACGCTTTAAGTAGGCAGAATATCCGTGTAGACGTTCCGTGTAGATTTACCATCGCTATTTCTACTGAAGCAGATAGCATGAACAACGCAGCCGAACGCTTATTAGGCTTAGTTCCTTCAGATATTCAAGAACTATCCAAAGATATCCTATTTGGTCAATTACGTTTGGTTATTGCCACCATGACCATCGAAGAGATTAACTCCGACCGCGATAAATTCTTAGATAACATTTCTAAAAATGTCGACAATGAGTTGAAAAAAATTGGTTTAAAACTCATCAACGTCAACGTCACAGATATCAAAGATGAGTCTGGCTACATCGAAGCGCTAGGTAAAGAGGCTGCGGCAAAAGCAATCAACGAAGCCATCATCAGTGTTGCTGAGCAAACTAAGATCGGAGAAACTGGTAAAGCCATCGCCGATAGAGAAAAAGATGTTCAAATTGCAGAGACGCAACGTGAGCGTGATGTTAAAATTGCCATCACCCAAAAAGACAGAGAAATTAGCATTGCCTCTGCGTTTAAAGATGAAGCTATCGGTAAAGCCGAAGCAGAAAGAGATACGCGTATCAAAACTTCTGAGGCCAATGCAATTGCCGTAAAAGGAGAAAACGAAGCGAAGATCGAGATCGCCAGTTCAGATGCCTTACGCCGTGAAAAGGAAGCCGAAGCCTTAAAAATTGCCGTTGCCGCAGAAAAAGTGCAACAAGCAAAAGCCTTAGAAGCATCTTACTTAGCTGAACAAAAAGCCGAGGAAGCACGTTCTGACAGAGAAAGAGCCACCCAAATTGCCAATATTGTTGTCCCTGCAGAAATTGCTAAGCAAAAAGCCATTATCCAAGCACAAGCTGATGCAGAAACCATCAGGGAAAATGCGAAAGGTGAAGCGGATGCGATTTATGCCAAAATGGAAGCAGAAGCGAAAGGTTTATACGAAATCTTGACGAAGCAGGCAGAAGGTTACCGCGATGTAGTGGCTGCAGCTGGCGGCGATCCCACCAAGGCCTTCCAATTGCTATTGATTGAGAAATTACCTGAATTGGTTAGAACCCAAGTTGAAGCGGTTAAAAACATCAAGATTGATAAAATCACCGTTTGGGATTCTGGAAATGGTGGTGGTGAAAACGGCGCTGGTTCTACTGCAAACTTTGTTTCGGGCATGATGAAAACGGTACCGCCGTTGAATGACTTATTTAACATGGCTGGATTAAATCTGCCTACTTATTTAAAGGGAGAAGATACAGAAGCTGCGCCAAGTATTGAAGCTAACGATACCAATCCTAAAGCATAAAACACCGTCTTTTCAACCGTAGCGAAGCGAGCGGAGAACCGAAGTTCTACGAAGTAAAATCTTTGAAGATATAATTTGAAGATTTCTTGACTGCGCTAGAAATGATGGACGACGAATAATTCGTTTAAAGCTATAGCTTCGTCATTTCAATTTAATCTCATACCTTTTTGAGGCTTCGGAATTAGGTTTTCGAAGCCTCGTTCTTTTTATTAACTTTGTACATTCAATTTTGTTATTACATATAAAACTTGAAGATGGAAACTTTAGTCATGCATCCGGCCAATAAAGAGCAGTTAGCAGCCTTAAAAGCAATTGCTAAGGCATTGAAAATTCCTTTTGAGAAGAAAGAATTATCTGAACGGGAAAAAACTATAGCGCTTTATGGGATTGAGATGGTTTCGGCTATTGAACGTGCTGAAAAGAATATAAGCGAAGGTAAGGTAAAAACTTTTGACTCTTCTAAATCTTTAGAAGAAAATCTGGAGTTATGGGAAAATACAAAATAATTATACCAGAATCCGTAAAAAAGCAGATCAGTTCCCATAACAAGTCGGGCGACAAATCCATCATCAGAAAAATTGAGAAAATTTTAATTGAGTTAGAACACACTCCATACTCAGGCATTGGTAATCCAGAACAACTTAAATACAATCTTACCGGCTTTTGGTCTAGAAGGATAAATCAAAAACATAGGTTAGTTTATAATGTAGAAGAAGCCTTGATTACTGTGTTCGTAGTTTCTGCAATGGGACATTACAACGATAAATAATAATGCAAAGCACAAAAAAGATAGACATCAGATCATTAAGTCCAGAACAGTTAGCGCAACATTTTAAAGATATGGGCGAACCTGCGTTTAGGGCAAAACAAGTCTATCAATGGCTTTGGGAAAAATCTGCCCGTAACTTCGAGGAGATGAGCAATCTCTCTAAAGATTTGCGCAAGAAATTGGATGAAGGTTACACCATCAACACGGTTGAAATAAGTAACGCACAATTCAGTAACGACCATACCATTAAAAATGCATTTAGGCTACACGATGGAAACATTGTAGAAGGTGTATTAATTCCTACAGAAGAAAGAATGACCGCCTGTGTAAGTTCTCAAGTGGGTTGCAGTTTAACCTGCAAATTTTGTGCAACCGGCTATATGGACCGTGTGCGCAACTTAAATGCCGATGAGATTTATGACCAGGTAGTACTGATTGATCAGCAAGCGAAGAAAAATTACAATATCCCTTTAACCAACATCGTATACATGGGTATGGGCGAACCTTTGCTGAACTATGCCAATGTCCTTAAATCTATCGAACGCATTACTGCACCAGATGGACTGAATATATCATACAAGCGTATCACCGTTTCTACTGCGGGTATCGCCAAGATGATTAAGAAATTAGGAGATGACGGTGTAAAATTCAATTTAGCACTTTCTCTTCATGCTGCGAACGACCAAAAACGCCATGAGATTATGCCAATTACCGAGCATAATTCTTTAAAAGCATTGGCCGAGGCATTGAAATATTATTTCCAAAAAACTAAAAATCCAGTTACTTACGAGTACATTGTTTTCAACAACTTTAACGATGAAATACAAGATGCAATGGAATTGGCTAAATTCTGTAAACATGTACCCTGTAAAGTAAATCTCATCGAATATAATCCTATTCAATTCGCTGATTTTGTTAATGCCGAAGGTGATAAAATTGATGCTTTTGCAAATTATCTAAAAAAGCAGGGCATCACTACCAATATCAGACGTAGTAGAGGTAAAGATATCGATGCCGCTTGCGGGCAACTGGCGGTGAAGGAAAAGGCATAGGAGGGGGCAGAAAGCCAAAAGTAAAAAGCTGAAAGCCAAAAGCGAAAAGTCCGATGACCGAGGTCTGAAAGCCCAGATTTAAAAGCTTAAAGTATATGTTAACCGCTGACCATTTAACACGTATTACTTATAACTCAATGGTGCGCTGATCATCTAAATACGAATAGCTAAGTCGAGAAGTTGAAATTCTTAGGTGGAAGGTAGCAGCTGATAGTCGGATGTCCGAGGTCCGAAGAGCTGAAAGAATAAGTTTAAAAGTCTAAAGTCGGATGTCCGATGACCGAGGTCTGAAAGTGAAATTCCAAAGTACTTACTTACCACTGACCACTGATACCTTTTCAATTGCGAGTTATGGCTTGCGGGTTGCTGACAAGCCGAAAGCTTATTTTCTAAATACTAATATCTAACTACTAAATACTGTCCACTGATCCCTACCTACTGACCACTAGTTCCTTTTCCGTCATTTCGACTGGAACGCAGTGGAATGGAGAAATCTCACACTCTGCAATGGGCATGTAGATATTCGAATTTTTTAAAAAAATACTTATTCTTTTCTCTAAGCTAAAAGTATTTTGCAAGATCTTCTAAATACTAATAGCTAAAACTAAATACTGACCACTGATCCCTGACTACTGGTCACTATCCATAACCATACTGACACTAAAAAAAATAAAATATCATCTAATTAATTCATATTTAGTACATTGTGTAATGTTCGCGATAAAACATTATACAGAGGACCTTATCAACCTGCTATTTCCAGAGCTTTGTAATGGCTGTGGGAAGTCCCTGTATCGTGGCGAAAAAGATATTTGTACCAAATGCCTCTACGATCTGCCCTACACTGATTTTCATCAATACACGGACAATCCAGTAGCCAAACAACTATGGGGGCGTTTGCCTTTCAATGCCGCAATGGCTATGTTGTATTTCAAAAAGGGAAACAAAGTACAAAACCTTATTCATGGCTTAAAGTATGCCAACAAAACTCATGTTGGTGTAGCGCTAGGCAAACTTCTAGCCGCAAAGCTTATAGAAAGTGACCTTTATGCAGGTGTCGACATGGTCATTCCTGTTCCATTACATCAAAAGAAATTGAAGTTAAGAGGTTATAATCAAAGTGAGTATATTGCAAAAGGTTTAGCGGAACAACTTGGTATAGCAGTCAGCAAGGTAAATTTATGGAGAAATAAATCTACTGACAGCCAAACGAAAAAGGCTAGGTATATCCGTTATGAAAATATGAAAAACGTTTTTAGTGTCAAGAATGAAGAAGATTTGCAAGAAAAACATGTCCTTCTGGTTGACGACGTGATTACCACTGGCGCTACGCTAGAAGCCTGCGGTAATATATTATTGGAACATGGAGTTAAAAAATTAAGTATTGCCGCAGTAGCATTTGCAGAATAATGAACTTACAAATCAACAAAAGCTATCCGAAAGATAAAAACGAAGAGATCAACAGATGAAAAATGCTACGCTACTGCTAATATTTACCTTATTTCTCTTGTCTTTTGCCGCTTGCAATAAGGATGAAGACCTTACCTTCGATCCTAATGCTAAGCTTAGCTATTCTACTGACAGTGTTTTGTTCGATACCGTTTTTACAGCTATAGGTTCTACCGTTCGTCGGGTTAAAATATTCAACTATAATGAGAAAGCCATCAATTTGGATGCAATTAAAATTAATGGCGGCACTAGCTCTCCTTTTGCGATCAATGTGAACGGCTTACCCATTATAGAAGGAAAAAATATAAAAATCAACGGAAAAGATTCTATGAATGTATTGGTGAGGGTAAATATCAACCCTACGCTACAAAACCAAACGTTTATTGTAGAAGATGCAATCTCGCTATCTTTTAATGGCAAAGAGGAAAAAATCCCTTTAATTGCTTACGGCCAAAATGCCATTTTCTTAAAAAACCAATCCATTTCTGCACCTACGCTTTGGGACAGCAAATTACCTTATATCATTTCCAACTCGGTAACGGTAGAAGAAAATGCGACACTCACCATTGCCGCTGGCACTAAAGTTTTATTCCATAATGGGGCTACCATGAATGTGAAAGGGACCTTAACAGCAGCGGGAACAAAAAGGGATACTATTGTTTTTGCCAGCGATAGAACTGAACGTATTTATGAAGAAGAGCCAGGACAATGGAACGGAATTCATTTTTACGGCAGCAGTAAGAACTCGGTCATTAACCACGCCACCATTAAAAACGGCATCGCTGGCATTACGCTTGATTCGCTTTCGTTAAATAGCAGTCCGAAACTCCTGTTAGCCAATACCGTAATAAAAAACATGCAAATCGTGGGCCTTTTAGGTTACCACACTCACTTAGCAGCCTACAATAACCTCTTTTACAATTGTGGCCAATACCTCATCTATGGCATTGGCGGCGGCGAGTATGATTTGGCTCAAAACACTTTGGGAGCTTACAACTACGCATTTGCCCGTAAAACGCCTGCAGTTCATCTGTCTGATTGGATCAGTAACACAGCATATGCATCTCTAAATGCCACTTTAACCAATAACATTATTTGGGGCAGTTTAGAAGATGAACTCAACATCGAAAAAAAATCTAATGCCGCTTCAATTATTGAGGTTAAAAATAATTTAATCAAGACCACAAAAGAAGCGTTTAATACGAATGGGAATGTGATTAATAAGGACCCGCTATTTATCAATCCTAGACAAGGCAATTTCAAGACCAGTAGTACAAGCCCCGCCATCAACAAAGGCGAAAACCTAATCAACCATCCATATTTTCCTTCATATCTTGCTAAAGATATGCTACAAAAACAAAGATTATTCCCTTCTGAATTAGGCTGTTACGAACAAAATTAAAAAAACATCCATCTTTTAAAAACTTTTCAGCCTTACTTCTCGTTTATTATATCGAGAGCGTTAATTTAGATGGTAAGGGTCGATAGTTCCACTCGGAATATCGGCCCTTTACTTTACATCAAAAATGCAGTTAATACCTTTTCAATCTCAGTCGGATCAAAAGGTTTCAATACATGCCCATTCATACCACTTTCCTCAAATTTACTTTCCTCATCATGTAATGTCGATGCAGTAAGGGCAACAATAGGTAGGCTTTGATAGTATGCTTCATCCATACCCCTAATAATAGTTGTCGTTTCAAATCCAGTAATCCCAGGCATTTTGATATCCATAAATACCAAATTGTATCTGTTCTTAGTGATACAGCCAATAGCTTTGTAACCATCAGGTGCAAAGTCTACCTGTAATCCCCATTTCATTAAAATACGTTTGGCAATGAGGATATTAATTTCGTTATCGTCAACCACTAAAACTCGTTTCCCTTCAAAAGCTAGGGGCGTAGTAATTTGGGGCGTCTCCACTTGTGCTACTTTATCAAACGTAATCACAAAAGAAAAAGATGTTCCTTCACCCTCCGTACTATTTAGTTTAATTTCAGACTGATATAATTTTAACAGTTTTTTAGTAATTGCTAGTCCTAGGCCAGTGCCGCCATACTTTCTGGAAATATCAGTCCGCGCCTGCGTAAATGTTTCAAAAATATAGTCTTTCTTGTCAGATGGAATCCCAATTCCGTTATCCTTAACTTCGAAATAAATAGCTATTTTTTCATTCTGCTGCTGCTGCATCTTTACGATCAGATCTACGCTTCCATTATTGGTAAACTTAATCGCATTACCTAATAAGTTCATTAAGACCTGATAAAGCCGAGTTTTATCCGCCAACACCAATTTAGGTAGCTGCGCATCAAAATGCAACTTCAGGTTATTGCTCTGTTTTGAGGCATTTACCTGTAAGGAGCTGATGATATCATTACATAAAAGCTTCAAATCAACTGGCAAAAATTCCAGGTGCAGATTTCCCGTTTCTATCTTGGTAAAATCAAGTACATCATTAATGATGCTTAACAAGTTCTCTCCAGAAAATTTCAAAATATTAAGGTCATCAATCTGCGAAGGCTTTGGATCATTTTCAATTAACAGATGTGTCATTCCGATAATCGCATTCAAAGGGGTCCTAATTTCATGGCTCATTACCGATAAGAACATTTCTTTAGCCTCACTCAATTGTAGCGCCTGTTCTTTAGCCTCTAAAATATCTCGCTCTGCCTGTTTGCGCTCGGTAATATCCGTAATGAGTTCTATATAACGTTCCACCTTACCACTGCTATTCACAATCGGGGTGTTAGACACCGCCAACCAAATCGAAGTGCCATTTTTTTTCTGTGCAAGCACTTCAATCGCAAAAGATTGCTGATGTGCCGATGCCTTTCTAGCCTGACTGATTACCTCTCGGTCGGTTTCTTCAGTAGACAATACATCGCCCAGCATGGTACCATAAAGTTGCGCCGAAGTGTAGCCCATTAATTTTTCTAAGGCTTCATTAATCCAAGTAATCTCTCCATCTTCGTTGCAGATCGCCACACCTGTATGCGTTTTACTCGCTACAGTAGACAATACCTCCAGTTCCTGGGCAGCAACTTTTTTATCAGTAATATCTAAGATAATTTCAATTTCGGTCTCTACTTCCCCATCAGCACTTAGTACAATACTACTGTAAATAGATAGCCAAACCTTAGTTCTATCTTTTCGGTACGCCAAAATATCTACGGTAAATGATTTCTTTTCACGGGTCAGCTTCCTAGCTTCTTCTACAACAGACCAGTCGGTTTCTGGACCTCTAATCAGATCGCCCAATGGCTTACCCTGTATATCTTCCAAAGTAAAGCCAGTAATCTCGGTAAAGGCATCATTAGCCCAACTTACCCGGTTATCATCATCACTAATGACTACCCCATTATTCACTTTACTTGCTACAAAAGACAAATGCGTTAGCTCTATATCTAAACGTTTTTTTTCTGTAATATCCCTCCCATAGCTATACCATCTACCGTCCTTCTCCACCATGCTCCAGCTCAACCATTTAAGCTGATTGGCCTTGTCAACCACCCTAAAATCTAAAAAGAATTGCTTTTCACCACGCGACAGGCCTTCTTCTATATGCTTCGAAATTTTAGCGATATCATTTCTATAGCAGAAGTACCACATGCTTTTGCCTAAGATCTCCTCCATGCTGTAACCAAGCAATCTAGTAGCAGCCTGGTTGGCAAACAAAATTTCACCATGTCCATTTAAAATGCAGTGTATTTCTGGCGACGCTTCAAAAACATTGATAAATTCTTCCGTACGCTTAGTTTCTCTCTTCAGCTCAAGATTTCTTCTTCTCAATCTAAGCTGCGCAATCACCTGTACACAAAGTGTCTCCAAAGCCTCTATCTGCGATGTACCGATCTCTTTTTCAACATCATCCACTAAGCATAGACAGCCCAAGGGAAACCCTTCAGCATCCACTAATGGCAGGCTACAATAAAAAACTAAGTCAGTTCTACACAATGATAAGGGAATGCCGGCTAAATCTTCACTCACCCTAATATCCGGGATGACATAAGGCCCAGCATACATCATGTAAGGAGAAATGCTACCTTCTCTTGAAGAAATTCTTTCTTGGGTTTTTAAGCCGTAAGTGGCTTTTAGCACAACATGGCTGCGATCTACAAAACTAATATAAGCATATTTTGTAGTGGCAATTTGGGCTGCGAGCTTAACAAGATTATCCAGCTCACTGGTAAGCCCTTCTCCAAGTACATCATAAGAATAAAGTGCAGCTAAACGCTGCTCCTCCATTTGAGCATCTGAAGAAGGGATCCTAAGCACCATATTCGATTATATGATCGAATATAACTATTTATAAAGCGGAAAACGACTTACCAAAGCCTGAACTTTAGTTTTAACCGAATTTAACACTTCATCATCTCCAGCGTTGGTCAAAGCCTCGTCAATCAATGCTACAATTTCTTCCATTTGGCCTTCTTTAAAACCTCTAGAGGTAATGGCAGCAGTACCTACCCTAAATCCAGAAGTTACAAATGGTGATTTATCATCAAAAGGTACCATGTTCTTGTTAACGGTGATATCTGCTTTACCTAAAGCTTCTTCTGCAACTTTACCTGTGATATTTTTGTTTCTTAGATCAATCAACATCAAGTGGTTATCTGTGCCGCCAGAGATAATCCCATAGCCTCTAGCTACAAACGCTTTAGCCATGGCCTGTGCATTTACACCAACTTGTTTGATATAATCGCCATACTCGTCTGTCAAAGCCTCACCAAAAGCAATAGCTTTAGCAGCAATAATATGTTCTAGGGGACCACCTTGCGTACCAGGAAAAACTGCCATATCTAATAAGTTAGACATCATTCTAGTTTCGCCTTTTGGTGTTTTTAAACCCCAAGGATTTTCAAAATCTTTACCCATCATAATCATCCCACCACGTGGACCTCTTAAGGTTTTGTGTGTAGTTGTAGTCACGATATGGCAATGTGGAAGCGGATTAGCTAATAATCCTTTAGCAATAAACCCAGCTGGGTGAGAAATATCTGCCAATACCAAGGCCCCAATTTGATCTGCTACCTTGCGGATAAAAGCATAATCCCACTCTCTCGAGTAAGCAGATGCACCACAGATAATCAATTTTGGTTTCTCGGCCAATGCAACTTCTTCCAATTTTGCATAGTCAATTTTACCATCTTCTTTCTTCACGCCATAAAACAGAGGCTGATATAATTTTCCAGAGAAATTAACCGGAGAACCATGGGTTAAATGCCCACCGTGAGACAAATCGAAACCTAAGATTTTATCTCCAGGTTGAATAACCGCTAACATTACGGCAGCATTGGCTTGTGCGCCAGAGTGCGGCTGTACGTTTACCCAAGCAGCACCAAAAAGCTTTTTAGCTCTTTCAATGGCAATGTTTTCTATTTCGTCTACCACTTGGCAACCCCCATAGTAACGTTTTCCCGGCAAACCTTCAGCATACTTGTTGGTTAATACCGACCCCGCAGCTTCCATCACTTGTTTACTAACGAAGTTTTCAGAAGCAATAAGCTCTAATCCGTGTTCTTGTCTGTCTAGTTCTTTGTCAATTAAATCGAAAACTAATGTGTCTCTGTTCATTACTTGGAATTGGAAATATATGTTTGTTCGGTAAAAATAGTTAAAATATTAGGTTATACAATGACCTATCCTACATCACAAAGTCATTCTCATCAGCATTAGCTGCAACAAACTACCGATATGAAATTTTTATTGATAGATTTATTAAACAAAATACCGTAATTTGTACTTTAATAATATTGCATGGAAGTTAAGACAGGAGCGCTATTATCCACTATAAATTATCCAGAGGATTTAAAAAAGTATAGTGAAGAAGAGCTAGAACAAATTTGTCAGGAGTTACGCCAATACATCATTGATGTGGTGAGTGTAAACGGAGGGCACTTTGGAGCGAGTTTAGGTGTAGTTGAGCTCACCGTTGCCTTGCACTATGCACTCAATACGCCTTACGACAAATTAATTTGGGATGTAGGCCACCAAGCTTACGGCCACAAAATCTTAACGGGCAGAAAAGATAAATTTCATACCAACAGAATCATTAATGGCATTAGCGGGTTCCCTAAAATCAGCGAAAGTGAATACGACACTTTTGGTGTAGGCCACTCCTCGACCTCCATTTCTGCAGCTTTGGGTATGGCAGTAGCCTCGCATTATAAAGGCGAAAAAGACCGACAACACGTTGCTGTCATTGGAGATGGCGCCATGACTGCAGGTTTGGCTTTTGAAGGTTTAAACCATGCAGGTATCGAAAAGTCTAATGTGCTAGTCATCCTGAACGACAACTGCATGTCGATTGATCCTAATGTTGGCGCACTGAAGGAATATTTAACCAGTATCACCACCTCTAAATCTTATAACCGCTTTAGAGACGACGTTTTCAATGTGCTCACCAAACTTTCCGAGCTGGGTCCAAATGCACAGAAATATGTAAAGAAAATCCAAAAAAGCATTAAGGGAACGCTACTTAAACAAAGCAACCTTTTCGAAGCGTTAAATTTTAGATATTTTGGCCCGGTAGACGGTCATGATGTGAAACGTTTAGCAGCCATCATCAAAGACTTAAAAGATATTCCCGGCCCTAAATTATTGCACTGCGTTACGGTTAAAGGTAAAGGTTTCGCCTTGGCGGAAAAAGACCAAACCAAATGGCATGCACCAGGCCTATTTGATAAAATTACGGGAGAGATTAAAAAATCTATTCCAGATAAACCGCAACCTCCAAAATACCAAGATGTCTTTGGTCATACCATGGTAGAATTGGCCGAAGCGAATAAAAAAATTGTGGGTATCACCCCTGCAATGCCATCAGGATGTTCATTAAACATCATGATGAAAGCCATGCCAGAAAGGGCTTTCGATGTAGGTATTGCCGAGCAACATGCGGTTACCTTTTCGGCAGGATTAGCCACCCAAGGGCTAGTTCCTTTCTGCAACATCTATTCTAGCTTTATGCAAAGGGCCTATGATCAAGTGATCCATGATGTAGCCATACAAAACTTAAATGTGGTGTTTTGCTTGGACAGGGCCGGCTTAGCTGGTGCTGATGGTGCTACTCACCATGGTGCTTACGATCTGGCTTTCATGCGCTGCATTCCAAACATGACGGTTGCTTCTCCAATGAACGAAGAGGAACTACGCAACCTGATGTATACCGCACAACTGGAAAACAAAGGACCATTTACGATCCGTTATCCACGCGGTAATGGTATGTTACCTGATTGGAAACGCCCTTTAAATGAAATTCAGGTGGGTAAAGGCCGTAAAATATGTGATGGAGAAGACGTGGCGATCTTAACCATCGGCCACGTAGGAAATTTCGCAGTCGAGGCTTGCAAGGAACTCAATAGCGATGGCATTACCCCTGCACACTATGACCTGCGTTTTGTAAAGCCTTTAGATCAAGAACTACTTCACGAGGTATTTACACGTTTTAAAAATGTAATTACCGTAGAAGATGGTTGTTTACAAGGCGGAATGGGCAGTGCGGTATTAGAGTTTATGGCCGACAATGGTTATCAAACTAACGTAACCAGACTCGGTATTCCGGATGAGATTGTAGAACATGGCGAGCAACCGGAACTATGGTCACTTTGCGGATACGATACGGCGGCGATTATTCATACGGTAAAGCAGGTTGCAGTAAGTAGACCTACCAAGATCATGGCTTCTTAATTGGGGTCAGTTGGCAGGGATCAGTGAACAGTATAGCGAGGAGCAAAGAATAAGGAACAAGGATCAAAGCGCACCATGCTGTCATTCCGAACGGGCCTTTATAAGTAAGCCGTCTTTCCGGACGGGCTCTGCACGGAGGGATCTATTTGAAATAGTGGTCAGTAGGCAGGGATCAGTGGTCAGTATAGCGGGGAGCAAAGAATAAGGAACAAGGAGCGCAGAATACTTTCTGCCTTTTGCTTTCGGCTTTTAGCTTCCTTCAGATTTTGCACTTTAAACTTTCAGACCTCGGTCATCGGTCATCCGACTTCGGACTTCTCTTAAAGAGATTGCTTCACGCACGGCACATCCAAACGCTTCAGTTCGCAAAGACGGCAAAGGAGGTTAGGGATTACTCGTTAGTTATCAGTAGTCAGGGGTCAGCGGTTAGCAAACACTTTTTGCTTTTAGCTTTCGGCTTTTAGCTTCCTTCAAACTTTCCACTTTAGACTTTCAGCCTTACACCTTCTACCTTCTTACCTTCCACCTGAGAATTTCAATTTCTCGAGTTAGCTATTAGTATTTAGATGATCAGCGCAGCATACTTTATGCCCGTAAACCCGAAACACGTAACTCATAACCCGCAACTGAAAAGGAATTAGTGGTCGGTATAGCGGGGAGCAAAGGATAAGGAACAAGGAGCGCAGAATATTTTTGCCTTTTGCTTTCGGCTTCTAGCTTCCTTCAGACTTTGCACTTTCCACTTTATACCTTACCTTTAGACTTTCTATACCTCAAATATATCAATATAAAAATTGAAAAAAAACGCTAAAATATTTGTAGCTGGCCACCGTGGAATGGTAGGTTCTGCTATTTATCGTAAGCTTCAAACTGAAGGTTATCAAAATATCATTACCAAAACATCGAAGGAGCTAGATTTACGTAACCAACAAGCGGTAGCTGATTTTTTTGCAGCAACGCAACCTGATTATGTTTTCTTAGCAGCGGCAAAAGTTGGCGGTATCGTGGCCAACAATACCTATAGGGCCGATTTCCTTTATGAAAATCTGGCGATCCAAAATAATGTGATCCATCAATCTTATCTGAATGGTGTCACTAAACTCATGTTCTTAGGCTCTAGCTGTATCTATCCTAAATTGGCACCCCAGCCATTAAAAGAAGATTATTTATTAACGGGCACCTTAGAACCAACCAACGAGCCTTATGCCATCGCTAAAATAGCAGGCATTAAAATGTGCGATGCCTACCGCGATCAGTATGGCTGCAACTTTATCTCTGTGATGCCCACAAATTTGTATGGCCTTAATGACAATTACCATCCAGAAAACTCTCATGTTTTACCTGCCTTAATTAGAAAGTTTGATGAGGCTAAAAACAATGGCAGCAAAGAAGTAATCATTTGGGGCACAGGCTCGCCCATGCGTGAGTTTTTATTTGCAGACGACCTAGCAGATGCTTGTTATTTCCTCATGGAAAATTATAATGAGCCAAACTTGATCAACATTGGGACAGGAGAAGATCTGACCATTAAAGATTTAGCACTAGCGGTTAAAGAAACCGTAGGCTTTGAAGGGGCACTGGTATTCGATACGAGTAAGCCTGATGGTACACCTCGTAAGCTGATGGATGTTTCTAAATTGCACCATCTAGGCTGGAAACATAAAGTTGAACTTCAGGAAGGTTTAAAATTAGCTTATCAAGATTATTTGAATAGGAAATAGGGATCAGAGGGCAGTAGTCAGGTATAAGAAAGGCATAGAATAAGGAGCAAAGAACAAGGAGCAAGGAAAAAAGAACGCCATGCCGTCTTTCCGAACGGGCTCTGCACGGAGGAATCTATTTGAAATAGTAGTCAGTAGGCAGGTGTCAGTGGTCAGTATAGCGAGGAGCAAAGAATAAGGAACAAAGAGCACCATGCTAATCTCATAGGTGTCAGCGGTCCCACTTTAGACTTTCAGCCTTACACCTTCTACCTTTTACCTTCCACCTAAAAATTTCAACTTCTCGAGTTAGCTATTAGTACTTAGATGATCAGCGTAGAATACTTTCGACTTCGTGACTTTAGGCTTTCTACCTTCGCACCTTCAAGCCCTCCGCCTTCAACCTCATTTAGGAATTTCTTAAAGAGATTGCTTCACTCTCGGCACATCCAAACGCTTCAGTTCGCAAAGACGGCAGAGGTTAGGGATTACGCGTTAGTTATCAGTAGTCAGGTATCAGTGGGCAGTAAGTACTTTGAACTTTCCACTTTAAACTTTCAGACCTCGGACATCCGACATCCGACTTTAGACTTTCAGCCTTACACCTTCTACCTTCTTACCTTCCACCTAAAAACTTCAACTTCTCGACTTAGCTATTAGTATTTAGATGATCAGCGAACCATTGAGTTTATAAGTAATACGTGTTAAACCGTCAGCGGTTAGCAAACACGTTTTGCTTTCGGCTTCGGTCTTATAGCTTCCTTCAGACTTTCCACTTTAGACTTAGTCTTTCAGCTTTAGACCTTAAGCTCCCATAAACGTAACTTGCAACATATAACTGTAATCTCAACTTTCAGCTTTAGACTTTAACCTCAAGAACTACTCTCTACTCCTTATCCCGATCAATCCACACATAACGATTTTTCATACACTTAGGGCACCAATAAATGCGTATAGGTAAGAATCCAAGCAGACTTTTAAGGATAAAGCCCCTGGGCACTTGATAGTGAAAAATGCTATTACACTTTTTGCATTTATAGTCTGAGTACGCCATATAGTTTTAGATATTTATAGCTTTAAACAAACAATATGCCATTCTTATCCGTTTAATCAGGTTAGGCTGAACGTCATATCTTAACTTCTCGTCTTCAACTTTTTAAAATATCAACAATAATTAAGATGAATACTACCAATTCTGCGTACGCATAAGTACAAGGACAAATTGGCTATATCAACGGACAGCTCGTATTATTTATGTAGCGAATCGGATTGGTATATTTTGCCAATGCGTTTTCCAATTGGACTTTGATCTCTTTACAGATTTAGCTTCGCTTTCAGTTCTTCATTACGGTCGAAAGGCGACTTAGTAGTCAGTAGGCAGGGATCAGAAAGGGATAGAATAAGGAGCAAAGAACAAGGAGCAAGGAAAAAAGAACGCCATGCCGTCTTTCCGAACGGGCTCCGCACGGATGGATCTATTTGAAATAGTGGTCAGTAGGCAGGGATTAGTGGTCAGTATAGCGGGGAGCAAAGAATAAGGAACAAGGATCGCAGAATACTTTCTGCCTTTTGCTTTCGGCTTTTAGCTTCCTTCAGATTTTGCACTTTAAACTTTCAGACCTCGCGGTCATCGGACATCCGACTTCTCTTTAAGAGATTATTTGAGGAATTTTGAATGAGTAAATGATAGAATGAGTAAATAGATGCTTGAAGTATCAATCGCTATACGCTATACTTTGAATTTTCACCTTCAAACCCTGCGCCTTCAGCCTCAACTTCGGACTTCTCTTAAAGAGATTGCTTCACGCCCGGCACATCCAAACGCTTCAGTTCGCAAAGACGGCAAAGGAGGTTATTATCAGTAGTCAGGTATCAGTGGTCAGTATAGCAATGAGCAAAGAATAAGGAACAAGGAAGAAAGAGAGCCCCATGCTGTCATTCCGAACGGGCTCCACACGGAGGAATCTATCTAAAAAGTAATCAGTAGGCAGGTGTCAGTGGTCAGCAAACACTTTTAACCGGCCACTTTGAACTTTTGACTTTCCACTTTAGACTGTTAACCGTCCGCCTTTAGCTTTAGACTTTCCACTTTAACCTTGAACTTTAGTCTTTCAGCTCTTAGCTTTCTTCGGTCATCGGACATCAGACTTCCGACTTTCAACTTCAGCTAAAAATCGTAATACAAATTCCTAAAGCTCGTTTTTAGGCCAAAAGTAACCATAGCCGTATTGTTGGTCATCATGCTGTTTTTCTCTCGTCTCAAGACTCCACCGAGTTCTAGTCTCAAATTATATTTGGGATTTAACACGTACGCTGCCTTGCCCTGTACCATATAAAGCTCGGTCAGTAGCCCCTGCCCTACATGACTTCCATACTGTACCGAACGCGTATCGTAGCTTTTAAAAATATCTTTACCGTAGTTAGTCCCATCAGGATCTAAGCCATAAGCCGCATAGATCGCCTGCCCTTGAAAATCGAATCGCTTCACACTGTAACTCAACAAGCCTAAAAACTCTCTAAAATTAGCCCCATAAGGATGCGCCAAAGGTTGGTTATAATTCGCATAATTAGATAACCTGTCAAAATGTGCGTAGGTATAGGGACGGGCCGTATTAAACTCGGCTAAATAATTCAAGCGATCAACTTTAAATAAATCTGAACCTCTTAAACCCAGTTGGATCGCCCATTTATTGGCCCAGTAGCCCTTACCCGCAAAAAATTCCTTAGCCGTAAATTCATCGAACATAAACTGTCCGTAAAGTGCGGTTTTCTCTAGGAGTTCGTATTTCACGTTTAAACCCATTCTCATCTTATCTGGCGAAGTGGTATTAGTGTTCTCCACCGGCCTTAAGAACATAAAAGGGTGAATGTAGTTGAAATCAAATCCTCTTTTACCCTCCACTTCAGCATCCGCCCAGGTAACGGACTGAAAGAAGCCAATAGATAACCTATTGGTCGCATTCCAATCTAAATAATGTGCTGCCATCCATTTACCTCTATCCCCCAACCTTCTATCATTTGCCAACTTCGGTGCTGCTGGATCTAACATATAGGCATAAATGGTCTGGTATTGCACACTGCCCAAGCTCGCCCGCAATCTAAAAAAAGAATAGTTAGAAGAATTGTCCGAAAGCAATACCGAACGGTAGCCATCGCCAATAAAATTCTTATCATAGCCTAAGGCAAAATTCAAATATTTATTAGGTGTATAAGAAAGTAAGGCAGTAACGTAAGCCCAATCTTGTTTGTCGGTAGCCAGCTTTCCATAACCCTGCCCAGGCACGACCTGATTGGCGACAATATAGTCATTGACATAATCAGCAAACTTACCTTGGTTCTCAAAACCGTTCAAATAAAAAGAAAACTTATCGCCTACATTTCCACCTACCTGAAACCCACGGGTATTTAGCCAAGTCCCGCGATTTCCTGAAAAATCCTTTCCAATTTGAAAATCTGCTAAAAAATCAGCGTAAATGTTATACTCCTCATTTTTAAATTGCAACAAATGTTCCTGGAACAGTTTTCTATGCACCCAACTTCTTCTATTCAGGGTGTCAACGCCATAGTTCATTAGCGAATCATAAGCCGTCTTCAATTGCTGACCATCGGCATAAAAACCCCTAATAGATGAATGGAATTTACTTTGGGTATCGTAAACCGAACGGTTTAACTTTTGATATAACTGATAATCATGAAGTATATTTTGATTAGCAGTTTGGCGCTCTTGAGCTGACGCAGCAAAAACAAAAAAGGCCATTAAACTGGCCATTAGTAGATATTTTCTCATTAACTTTAGTCGTTATTTAGTCCATCCAATTCTTCAAAAACTGAATTTTTACTCTTAAACTCTGCCACCATCTTTTTCATGGCCATCACCACCTGTCGGTCATCATTCGCCTTCGCATACCTTGACAGTGTGTAAATTTGTTCTTCTACCTCACTAAATACATATTCGCGCACCTTGCCAATCATTATTTTTTCATGATGTGTAGGCAGCGTATTTTCATTATCATTCAATAACTCCTCAAAAAGTTTTTCACCTGGCCTCAAGCCTGAGTATTGAATTTTGATATCTTGGTTAGGTACCAAACCAGCTAAACGGATCATCTTTTTGGCCAACTCGATAATTTTCACCGATTTGCCCATGTCAAATACAAAGATCTCTCCACCTTTGCCCATGCAGCCCGCTTCCAATACTAAACGACACGCTTCTGGGATGGTCATGAAATATCTGGTAATTTCGGGGTGGGTCACCGTTACTGGCCCTCCTTTTTCAATCTGTTGCTTAAAGCGCGGAATCACCGAGCCATTGGACCCTAACACGTTACCAAATCTGGTCGTAATAAATTTAGTAATAGGTTTCACATCGAGCTCATTGATATAGCTCAAGCCATTACTATAGATAAAATCTTTTTTGGATAATGAATTATTTAACGACTGTACATAGATTTCTGCAATACGTTTGGTAGCCCCCATAATATTGGTGGGGTTTACCGCCTTATCCGTTGAAACCATGACAAACTTCTGCACCCCATACTTTACCGATAGATCGGCAATCATCTTGGTGCCCAACACATTATTCTTAATGGCTTCAGAAGGGTTATCTTCCATCAAAGGCACATGTTTGTATGCCGCCGCATGGTAAACGTAATGCGGCTTATACATCTCAAAAAGATGCATCATTCTCTTTTCATCCTTTACATCACCAATAAAGGCATGAAAGTTATTCTGCTTATGGCCTTCCTCTAGTTCTAAATAAATATCATGCAGTGCCGTTTCCGATTGGTCACATAGGATGATCAGTCCTACCTCAAATTTGATCAACTGCCTTACAATCTCACTCCCTATGGACCCAGCAGCTCCAGTAATGAGAATGCGTTTACCCTTTAATTGTTTTTGGAGTCCATCTACATCAATCTCTATCGGTTTACGGTTCAGTAAATCTTCAATATTGATATTCTGTATTTGCGATTGATTCAACTTCCCCCCCTCCCAAGCATCCGCCGGTGGGATGTTCAGTACGGTCACCTCATGCTCCAAACAAACATCCACAATTTTATTTTTACGTTCAACAGGAATGGTATAGGAAGCAAAGATCAACTCATCCACCTCATGCTCCTTGATCAACTCCTCCAAGCGCTGTGCACTTAAAATCTTGATACCGTCAATGGCCTTGCCTACTTTTCTTTCATCGTCATCTACAAAGGCCATGATGGTTTTATTCACCTTACCATCATGATCAAAAGTTCTTTTAGTGGCCAAGCCAGCCTCACCTGCACCATACACAATCACTTTACGTTTATCTAGATCCAGATTTTTTACATACATGAAAAAATACTTGATCAATACCCGATACGTAATCAACAATAAAAATGAAGTTAATAAATTAATGATCAGCACCATATTAGATATCACAGGATGATAACCAAGGGCAGTCACTAAGAAATTGATAAAGGAGAAAATACCGTTGCTAATGATGACCGCAAAAAGGATCCTGAACGTGTCTTGCGCACTAGTGTAGCGAATAATACCCGCATAGGTCTTCACATTAAAGAAAACGATGATACTGATGATCGTGGTGATCAGTACATTGCGACTAAATTCGACTAGATCTACGGCAGAGAGGGTTAGATTCAGCCTCACTGCATAGGCAACAGCCAAAGAAACGACACAGATGCCTAAATCAAGCAGAAAAATAACCCAACGGGGAACAATATTTATTTTACCAAACAAATCATCTCAGTTTAATGAACAGGTATTAACAAATTACATGCCGAGCTTGACTAAACCTATCCAAATTTTTACTTTACAAACTAAAGTAAAATATTTTAATAACGAGGGCTAACCGATCTATTTTTTATTGAAAACCTTATCGGTTATTGATTTACAGGTCAATAGGCATTCGCCTCACCGCGTAGCATGTTGATGATTGTCATGAAAACAATCCGAAGGTCAAACATGGCGGACCAGTTCTCTAAATAGAAAATATCAAACTTCACCCGGTTTTCCATGTCCTTTTTTTCCTTCGTTTCGCCCCGAAAACCATTCACTTGTGCCCAACCGGTAATCCCAGGCTTCAAAAAATGGCGTACCATAAACTGGCCTATAATCTGCTTGTATTCTTCGGTATGCTTTAACATATGAGGTCGAGGTCCCACTACACTCATATTACCCATTAGCACATTAAAAAACTGTGGCATTTCATCTAAGCTGGTGCGTCGTAAAAAAGCGCCAATCTTCGTAATGCGCACATCGCCTTTGGTGGCCTGCTTCTCATCACTCTCCTCGTTCACAGTCATACTCCTAAACTTATAACACCAATAGGGCTCATCGTTTCTGCCACTTCTTAATTGCTTAAACAATACCGGTCCAGGACTTTGCAGCTTGATCAATAAAGCGATGATAGGATAAAGCCAACTCATCACCAATAGAATGACCAAGGTACTAAATGCTACATCGAAGGCCCGTTTTTTAAACCTGTTGGACATTTGCTCCAAGGGCTCATTCCGCAGCGTAATGATGGGAAACTCGCCACCCATATAACCAATCACATAGGGTGAATTCAGTTGCGCACCAAAATCTGGAATAAATTTCAAGCGTAGACATAAGCGTTCTGCTTCGGCTACCAAACTCGTTACTTTCGGCATGCCATTGGGCTGTATGGCTACATACACTTCCTTCACGCCATATTCTGCCGCTTCGGCCAACCGCTCCGCCACTACCGGCGCCAACTCACCCTCCTTAGTGTCGTAAATCAATTCATCTCCACCTAAAGAACCATAAAAATTAATGGATTGATGTCTCTCCAGATAGCTCGCCAAACGTATAGCTGTACTGTTTCCTCCCAACAGTGCCACTTTCTTGGCTGCACTAAACCGGTTGATCGCCACATACTGAATAGCCGTACCCACAAAGCGATTGGCCAGAAAGGCTGCTCCTAAAAGACAGTAAAATAAGAGTAGAAAACGACGGGAAAAATCGCCTTCATTAAAAAACAAAAGGTAGCAGGTAAACAACACAAAATGCATGGCAACGCTACGCCATGTACCCCTGTAAATCCGTTCCAATTTTCTCGATCCATAAATGGTATATAGTCCAAAAAAAGTACTGCTCACCAGCCAGAGCAAGCTACAGATGATCAAATGATATTTGCTTAACTCATCATTCATCACGACGCCAAACAATTTAGCAAGCTCAAATGCAATAATATAGATGGCATTTAGCATCAGGAGATCTGTTGCCGGCAGGATATATCTTAATAAGTATTGGTAACGGGTTTGCATACAGGTATATCAATGGTAGAAACCTCAAAGTTAGGGTCTTTTACCATTAATTAAAATACCAGAAACTTGCGATGTCTAATTAAAAGAAATGAATTGCATTAATTTAGATTTCAAATCAATAGATAATCGCGCTAAACGTAACCTGAATACCAATTTAGGTAAGAAATGTCAATTAACAAAGCATCAATTAGCAAACACTACGTAACTATATCGTTACAAAATAAGAGTGCTAAACAAAATCGACAGGCGCATCTAGCTCAAAAGTAATAGGTACTATCATTCTTCCTATAGAAATAGCAGAATTAACAAACTATTATTCAAAAGTAAATTCTATCCTAAAAAAACTTTTCAAATTCTTAACGGTTGATCCTGCCTACTATTTCACGGAAATGAGAAGCATATTGGTCTACAATGATCTCCCAGTCATATACATTTTTGATTTTTTCCCTATTATTGGTAATGTTCAATTGCATATCTTCAGCTTGATGATTTACAGTAATCAACTGGCGGCTTACATCGTTGGCGTCGTTAAAATAGATCGCATCATTTTCGAGTATATATCTGTTAAATGGATTATCATTGGCGCAAATTAAGCTAGCTGATGCCATAGCTTCAAGTAAGGAAGGATTAGTTCCGCCAACGGTATGACCATGGAAGTAAATATTGGAGTAATATCTTAAGTTATTGAGTAAGTCTATATTATAGACTCCTCCAATAAACCTGATTTGCTGGTGCGCAATATATTTATTTTTAAGATACGCGCCAAAACGTGTTTCATGATTACCTACCACTAAAAATGGTCTATCTACATTCGCCTGTACCACCCCGTCTAATATCATTTCAATGCTGTTCTCAGGCTCCAACCTGGCAATCAGCATATCATATTGATAAGGGCTTACCAGATATTCTTCTAGGCCTAAGACATTGGGGTGAGTAAAAAGTGTCGCCCCGTAGGCAATAAAAGTAGACATCTTGTTATATTTCTGTTTCAAATATTCTTGGATCCCGATAGAGTCAGAAATCAAATGATCAGAATATACAGTTCCTAATTTTTCTGCCCATTGCAGAAATCGGCGTACTTTATTCGAATACTTGGTTCTTTTCCATTCTAAACCATCCATATTGGTAGTTACAACTACTTTCTTAGGAAGCAACCAACCCCAAATCGAACTACTCGTATATCCCAATTGCAGAATCACATCAAGCTTGCGCTTGCGTAAATCCAGAATGCAATTTAAGTCATAAATAAATTGACCAGCTGTCCCTAACTTATCCTCTGGATCGTAACAGTGCACCAGCTTTACCCCATTCCACTCTTTTTCTTGATAGGGATGATGATGCGAATTATAGACGATCACCTCAAATCCGCGTTGAACCAAACCTAAGGCCAAATACTCTGCGCACTGCTCAAATCCACCGTAATGGTTTGGAATTCCCCTCGTACCGAAAATTGCTATTTTCATTTATTATAAATTCTGTGAGTATCTGAACTCAGGCGCCTAATAGATTATTAAATATTTTTTCATACCTTAACATAGCCGTTTCTTTATCAAAGAAGCGAGCTCGGTTAAGTAAAAGCTCTTTATTCATAGGGTTTTCAATGGCTAATTCTATTATCTGGCTCATTTCTTCAGCATCTTCTCTCTTTAAAAGATACCCGTACTTACCTCCTTCTATTATTTCAGCAGGACCACTTTTACAGTCTGTAGTAACTATGGTGGTCTGCGCAGCTAGAGCATCGACTAAAATATTTCCAAATCCCTCCCATCTTGAAGAAAGAACAAAGACATTTGATCTACCAATCCAACTAATTGGATTTATTTGAAAGCCTTCTAGGCGAATAAAACTTGTCGCATCTAGACTTACGATTAAGTCTTGTAACTTTTGATATTCCTCTCCTTCTCCAATTATAATTAATCTAACTGGTCTTCGTTTATTTAACAAAACTATAGACTGAATCAAAAGTTCGAAATTCTTCTGATAATGAAGTCGACCAGCTCCGATAACTACCGGAATTTGATTTTCTTTTCTGTCTTTTTGAAACCACTCATGATTTACTTCATTATCCAGTTGTTCTTGAAAATTACTTTCAAATGCTGGATTGTAAACAACGTCTACTTTTTCATTTTTCACAAAACTAATTTTAATTAAGTCTCTCTTCACCCCTTCGGATACCGTTAGTATAGCGTTCGCAAATCTGTAAAGAATTGGGATTAAGAAAAAAGAAAGCTTATATGGTCCAAATTTCGAGCCACTAAACTCCTTAATTGTATTGCTTCGTTCTGAAATGACTACTTTCGTATTTACTTTTGCTATCATATTTGCAATGATGGCCGCAATGTTTAAACCTGGAGTTGCGGAAAATAGCAAATCGTAAGATTTTGATTTTAAAAGCCTTATAAGGTATTTTAAGATAAAATAAAAACTATCACTTTCGATACCTATTACATTTACCCGTTTATCCAACAATTCTAAAAAAGGGCCTTCTCTTCTAAACAATAAAATAGTTACGCAATGTCCTTTAGCTACCATGTGATTAGCTAAATTCAACATCATGCGTTGCACCCCGCCCTGTTTCAACGATCTGTAGAATAATAGTAAATGCATAATAGTCGTTTAAAAATTTTAATTCATATATTATTATTGTTGGACGAGCAAAAGCTTCTTTGCCAATTTGAATGTATTTATCGATAGAGACTCAGAGAGTATCAGTTAGATTTATCACTGTAAATACCTCCCCTAATTCAATCCTTCTTTTAAACCTTCTAATAAACTGTTTCCGAACTTTTCAGAAGGTGTCAACCATGCGCCTTCCGCATATTCATTCCAAGCATAAATATTCATTATTGGAACACTCCCCAAAACCTTACCACGGTTATTCCGAATCCAATTTTTCACTCCTAACACAGAAGCCTTAACACTAATCTGTGAATACCCATCAAATCTACTCGAAATATTTTTTGTGTCTTTGTATTCCTGAGGCCTCTTATCCCATCCTAAAGTTACTGTAGGTACAATCGGTAACATTGTCAATCTTTTATAATTATTTAGTGCCTTTATATCTCCATTTTGCAAATCTTTCATCGGATAAATGTTTCCAAATCTATTTAACATACCTTGTTCATGCCTGTTATAATAAGTAATTACATCAAAACCAACCTTTTCAATTCTGGATATCCTATCTGAGGAAGGAGAGGAACAAATTGCGATTGAAACTCCGCTTAGTCCCTGTGAAACTGCGTAATCTTTGAGATACTTTAAGGCTTTTGTTAATTGTTCTTCGTTCCCGAAAGTTTGAACTAGTCGTTCAAAATCAAAAAAAGTGATATATGGTTTATTATCTACTTTCAAATATGATTTGTTTTTAAATAGACTTACCCAATATTTTACCAAGTTTGGCCAATCAGAAGCATCTATATCGTAACCATTATGATTTGCAACAGTAATACAGAATTCCATTTTTGCACTATTACCAGCTTTAAGAAATAACTGCATAGCATTATTTTTAGGGTCCTTGTCGCTAAGATTACTAGAATTATCTCCTTTATGATCAAAATACCAACAAAAATTAAAAAAATCTATTCCGAAATTACTAGCTAAGTCTATTTGTGACTCAACAACAGACTGTGTGCTCGTAACCCATCCCCAGATAGGTTTTCGTTCACTAAAACTCATTAATTTCTGACTTATGTGTTTTGTTTTTCCGGTCCAACCATCAAAATAGTATGCTCCAACCTTAACTTCTAACGCTAGAACCGAAAATGAAAAACAGAAAATAAGGGTTGAAAATAAAAAGACTTTGGTTAGTTTACTTCGCATGTCATCTATTAATTAGTTAATATGATTTTATAGTCTCATTTAGTTATCTAACCGAAACAAGCTTGATAACTTAGATTCAAATATTTTAGAAGAAAACTTTGAATCAAAAATTTGTTTTCCATTACGGCCATGTTCTTTGCGCAACTGTACGCCAGCATCTCCAAAATACTTAGCAATACATGAGTTTAAAGATTCCTTAGAATTGGGAATAAAAAGAAAACCATTCTGATCATCTTTAATAATCTCTGAAAGACCTCCATGAAAAGCTGCGATAACAGGCTTGGCTATACTCATCGCCTCTATTGCTATTCGACCGAATGGTTCAGGCTTTTTACTTGGAACTATCAACACGTCACACCATTCATAGTGCTCTTTCGGATTAATGGTAAAAGGAATAAATTCAACTTTATCTCCCATATTGTGTAGCTTAACCCTTTGTTTTAATGAATCCAATATCCATTCATTTCCTTCGTAAGGACTACCTACTATGCGCAATTTAAAGTCAAAATGACTATCAAGGATCGCCAAAGCATCAATTGCTAAATCTTGTCCTTTCCAATCATTAATGCGTCCGATGACAAGTAAGTTCAATGTATTTTCCTTAACCGAAGTTTGATTTTCATAAGAATCTGTTTCACCAAATCCTTCAAAAGAGTTGTATATTACAGAACTTTGTAATACGTCCTTAAAGCCCATTTCTGTATTAAGAGAGTTGAATACCGCTCTTATATTGCCAAAATTTATCATTCTAGTGAAAAAACGACTCAAAATCCTATCTGGAATCTCCCTAACATGAATTATTTTTTCCTTTTTTCGTAAGAAAGGTGCGACTAAATAATATTCCATTATTACAGTAGTATTGCAATAAATCACATCGTAACTGCGATAAATTTGATATCTTCTAAATAACGATAATAGAGGTGAAAATAGTTTCCATAGTTGCATTTTCCTCAAGTAGATTTTTCTTAAAATAAATAATTCTTCAATGCGGAATGATATATTTCTTTTAATTAGCTCGTCAACTAGTGGGCCATCTGTAGGCAACAAAACTAGTAACTCTTCCACCAAGTCATTTCTATTCAAAAATTCAACAACTTGCAAAAAACTTCGATCTGAACCATACAGTTCCGCACTTTGATGTATACAGATAATTTTCATTACATTTAAATTAATAATTGAGAGCGATTCTTTACATTGACAACTAATCAATTATTTTAGGATATCCAACTCTTAATTTCGTGTTGGTGGCTCCTTCTTTTTCATCCTCTAAGGCTGAATTCTCTAAGTTAATTTTTTCTCGAGATAAACCATTTTCTCTTGGAGCAAAAACATACGCACATATAACGTAGATAGCTAATGCTGGCGTTATAGTACTCAATGAATTATTAGTAGAAGAAATTAGAAAAAAGCAAAAAAGAATTAAATTTCTATTCGTTACAGAGTATTTTTTCAGTAGCCTGACAACAAACTTTATAAATAAAAAAATCAAGACAGATGAAATGATTGCCCCAAACCTAAATATCCATACAATCCAAAAATTTTCAATTTCATACACGTCTGCTCTATCTTTAATATAATTAGACGTTGCCTGAGACATTCCAAATAGTAAATTCTCCATGCTCACCAATTCGAACATTCCGAATAACTGCAATCTAGTTTGTGCACTATCATCAAAATAAAATCGATTCATTATCCTCTCCCCGAAAATGGACTCCGTTGCAACAATAAATATGAAGAAGCAACCAAGTGAAAATAGAACAATAAAAATAAGCTTGCCTAGCAAGCTCCCTGATTTTTTTGAAAATATTACATGTTGTACAATAAATACTGATATTACCAAAATCATCCCTGCTAGAGAACTTCTAGATCCATAACAAATAATACTAATAAGCCCAATTAACAAACAAAAAACCTTATAAGTCATTTTAACTTCAGATGTCAATATAAAAACAAGTATTACTGATGTTATTAATGCATTATTGAGAGGATGATTTTGGAGAGCAGTTGACCTAAATCCCGAATAATCAATATTTTCCTTTAAAGGCTCAAAAAAATGAATTGCGTAAACTCTTTCTACTATCGCGATAAAACAGTTTATTAAGAAAAAAAACAAAACCAGCTTGCGCATGCTATCTAAACTTCGTGAACTCACTTTAGTTAGCATAATCGAAAAACCAACAGCTAGGATTAGGGTATTAGGGATAAAAGATATTGAATCCGCTATTCCACGAAATACCATATAAAACAGTAGTAGAATAAAAAAAAACAGCGCGTAAAAATCTTGAGTTAAATACTTTGGAATTTTAAATCTATTTTTTAAAACAAGTAAAAAAACGAGAAAGACTATGACGTAAACTTGGGGAGCTACTTTTTGAAAAGCAGGAGCGCTTTGTTCGCCTATTTTATATCCGAATTTAGACATTACATTCGACCCGACGAATAATGTCAAAAAAACTGCGAAGTAAACCAACCTACCAATTTTAACGGTCATAATCTGTTTTAAACTCTTCAAGTATTTACTGAATCAAATTAACTTTATTGAATCTCCGAATAAATAAGAAATAGTTAACTATCAAACCAACCAAATGCACAATTACTGTTGACACTATAATGCCTATAACGCCCCAGTACGCTGCAAGAATTACATTTAAAACTATGTTTAGAACAACTTTAATCACTGCCGTAATCACCATTATATCCGTTGATTTTATTGCCATACTTGCCCTATGGATTGCCTGATTAACAGAACTGAATATAAATCCGAAGGTGTTTAAAAATAAGATAATTGCTACTGTTTCCTTCTCGGATTCTGTCAGCTTACTATACAACACATCAATAATCAAGCTCTTGGAAAAATAAATTATTACTGCTAATGAAAATGTAATTCCAAATAACACTAACAATATTTGCTTAAATCGTAACAAGCTAAATTTTTTCTCTAATACTTCCTTTGCCCATTTAGATGTTAAAATAATCAGAAATGAATTCAATAAAACATTAAAAACAACAAATATCCTATCTCCGTAATCTATAAGAGATATCGAGCCTACTATTAAAAAAGATGCTACTGCTCGGTCTATCAATGGAGACGAAGCCGCTAGAGAAACGGAAAACACTTGATAAGCCCCTTGCCTTAAGAAAGAGCTTATATCTGTTGAAATAAAAGTCCTACTAAAAATATTTAGCTTGTTTTTTATTTTAATAACTAAGAAAAGATGAAAAAATTTAGCCAACTCACCTAAATTGTAACCAATAATTACTGAAATTATACCGAATGTGTTACTAAAAAAAAAGACCGTGACAATTATAACTATAGCCCTAAATACAGGAGATAACTCTGCTAAATAAAATTGATCAAAAGAGTTTAAAATTCCGTAACAAAAAGCATTTACGACGGTTAAAAATGCTATCGGAAGGCTTAATAATAAATAGAGATAGAGATCATCATTTGTCGAAGCAAACAGCCAATAACATACAATAGCTACTAATCCAAGAAAACACGCTAAGAAACGTGATATATATCTCATAACGGATGAGATAAAGCTCTGCAATTCCAGCCTTGACACCAACCTTTCTTTAATATAAGGAATTGAAACTGAACGCACAGCTCCTGAAAAAATAGTTCCTAAAAAGACAATTATATTAAAACTTAGGAAAAAGACATCAGTTTGCTTTGAAACACTATATTCATAAGCAATATAAATAGGAATTAAAAAACTAATCGAATTGGAAAATAATGAAACAAGGCCCACTCTAAAAGAAGACTTTAATAGATCATTATTCTTAATTACAAATTTTAAGTTACTAATCACTAATTCTATCTCTTAGACCCCCAAATTTTCCACTTAGACTTTCTTTTCTCAATGGAATCTCCATAGCTACCGTAGCCATAACCGTAACCGTAGCCGTAGCCGTAGCCGTAACCATAAGAATCAGATACCTGAATATCGTTAACTACAATTCCTAACCTTTTCATTTTACCTTCTTGTAGTAGACCATCAACAATATTCAGCTGCTCTTTTTGCGTATATTTTTGTCTAACCAGATATAAACAAATGTCTGCATGGGGAGCTAATAATTGTGCATCTGTAACAATACCAACTGGCGGAGCATCTATGATAATATAATCAAACTGCTGTTTGAGTTCGTTCATTAAGTTAGTCGTTCTCTCACTCATTAAAGTCTCTGCTGGGTTAGGAGGAATAGGCCCCGAGTTAATAATGAATAAATTTTCATGTATACCAAGAGGTTTAATAATATCTTTCGCTGTTATATCTTTTTGGATGATATAATTAGTAAAACCTTGTTTGTTAGCAATGTCTAATTTACCAGAAAGTCCAGGCTTTCTTAAATCCAATTCCATCAACAATACCTTTTTACCAGTTAGCGCAAGAATATTCCCTAGGTTAATGGCCACAAAAGATTTGCCTTCTCCAGACATACTTGACGTCATTAGAATTATCTTTTTTTCCTTACCATCTAAATAAAAGGATAGATTAGTTCGTAATGCTCTAAATTGTTCAGCAATTGCCGAACGTGAACTATTAGCCACCACCAAGTTTTGGCCCTCGTCATTATGGCTAATTTCACCAAGCACAGGAACAGAAGTCCTACTTAAGATATCATCCTTACTATTAACTTTACTATCCAACAAGCTCTTTAAATAAATAATCACTGTGGGTATCAGAAGGCCAATAAATACCCCCATAAAAAGAACAACTGGTTTCTTAGGACTATTTGCTTTAAATTGGCTTTTCGGGGGATCTATAATTCTTGCATTAGAAATATTAGCTGTTTTTGAAATTGCTGTTTCTTCGCTTTTTTGCATCAAGAATATATACAGTTCCTGTTTGATTTGTTGTTGACGGGCTAGGTTCAAATAATTACGCTCATTAGCAGGAACTTCGCGTACTTGACCTTCTGCTCTAGCCATTTGACCTTTGAGGCGTTCTTTCGTAACTAACAAACCATTTTTTGTAGTCAACAAATTGGCTAACATGTCTTTCCGAAGATTAGCGACTTGTTGATCAATATTTACAATAACAGGATTGGTTTCTGTAAGAACTAACAGACGGCGATCCCTTTCCAATAATAATGCATTATATTTCTCCACTAAACTGGTGAAGACCATATCTGACGGCAATAAAGAACTCGGTAAAACCCTATCCTTTTGATCTCTTAAATGAACGTCTAAACTACTCAGAACGCTCAACTGAGTTTCTACTTTTGCCAACTCGTTCACATACGCCGTCGTACTTTGTACCAAGAGCTTAGCTTGCTCACTCATATCGGCAAGGTTGTTCTTTTGCTTAAATCCTTGAATATCCCCCTCTAAACCTCCGAGTTCTCCAGCGATAGCATACAATCGATCATGAATAAATTTAATCGTGCTGTCTGCAACTTCATTTTTATCTTTTAAATTATTCTCAACATACTTTCTGATGATTTTATATAAAATATCCTCCCCTTTTCTAGGGATTGGATATACCAAACTTAAGTCAATGATACTTACCATTTTGTTGGACACTTCTACAGTCAAATCCTCCATTAATTCTGCTACTTTTTCATCTACAGAAGAAATTTTGAATCCATAATGCTTTTCGGTAAATACCTCTTGCGGATTTCTTGTAAATTTGAAGACTCCAATACTTGGAATGAATGCCTTCTGATCAAAATTGATTACAGTATCCAGACCATCTGCTACTACGGAAAGCTTACCATTGTCTAACAAATATAGATCAACCTCAGTACTTTTTATAGTGTCAGCTGGTTTAATCAGGTCTATCTTAAATGGACTATGATAAAGTTGAACATCCCTCACCCTCCCTTTCCTAAGATAGATAATGTTCAAATTCATATCTTCTACCACTAACTCCATCAAATATCTAGTTCGAAGGATCTCCGCCTCATTGTCAACAGTACTCTTTGCACCCAAAAGCCCACTTAAATCACCTAACATATTCGCCCCACCTAACATCCCTGCGCCCTTCTTCTCGTCGCTCACTAGCACTCTAGCATTTATTTTATAACTAGGGGTTTTATATCTTAAGTAAACAAAAGAAAAACACACACATAAAATCAATGAAAACAACACCCAATACCATTTGCCAGCGATTCTGAAAAGCAAAAGCTTTAAATCTATCCCCTCCTCTACTTCCTGATTATTCTGACTTGCTATTTTGTTCATGTTTAAAATTAGAAAAGATATAATATTTATTATAACCGGGTGAATATTACAACCAATACAGATAATGCTGAACCAATTACAGCAAACGTTTGGGTACGGAAGGAATTAAGAGAAGCCGCTTTACCTTTATTGGGCTCGACATAGATCACATCATTTTGCTTTAAATAGAAATATGAACTCTCTACGACATTTGCAGAGTTAAGATCAAACCTTACAAAGTCTTTTTTGCCATTCTCCTCCCGAATGAGAAGCACATTTTCTCGCTTCCCGAAGATAGTTAAGTCTCCTGCTAGGCCCAAAGCATCAAACAAAGTAATACGTTCGTTAGGCATAGTGTAAACTGCTGGTCTATTCACTTCACCAAGAACCGTAACCTTGAAATTAAGGAAACGTACTCCGACACTCACATTATTATATAATTCTTTAGTTTTTTCTCTTATCAATTCTTTTGCCTGGTAAGTGGTTAGTCCAGCTAACTTCACCTTACCAATACCCACTAATTCCACCTCTCCATTCTTATCTACTAAGAAACCAGCAACCGTCTGATTCCCTGTATTACTTGCGGAGTTACTTCCTAACGCCGACTGCAGACTCGCTTGATTACTTACCTGTGTACTTTGAGGATCAATACTAAAAATCTGGATGGAAAGGATGTCATCAGTCTGAATGACAGGTTCGGTAAACTTGGACATCGCCAATATTTTCGAATCTCCACCTTGCGGAATGTCTTGGAAATAGGGTACTTTTTTCGTTACGGAACAAGAGGTCCATAATAGGATAAAAAAGGTGTATATAATACTTCTTAGATACTTTAAAGCAGCTATTCTATTCATAAATCTTTAAAAATCACTTATTAAAAACTACAAATATACGCAAATAAATAAGAGTAACACCGCTTTAAGGGCAAAAGAGTAAAAGGATTATGTAATTAATTATACTTACCGAAGAGTTGCTGATTTAGAAAAGGAAAATGTCCAACTTTTTGAAAGAGGATCCCCTGGTGTACAGCATACTCCAAGGCCTGTAGATGTTTTTCATGATGTAGATCCGTCCCTACCAAATCGTAGAGCTTACTGGCAAGCAACTGTTCCGCTACCTGCTTCACTGGCTTACCATAATAACCAGTTATTGCGAGGAGGTTCAGCTGAAACAAGCAACCCATATCTTTTAATCGTCGATAGCGGGGGAAATTCTGGTGGTAAAAATTATAGCGTTCTGGATGTGCCAGTACCACTGTATAGCCTTGAATCTGCAGGTCGAAAATAACCTGTTCGATATTTGGCGTTTCGTTTAAATAAGACATTTCAATCAGCAAATGTTTATCGGGCAGGCTCATCAGCCCTTCTTCTACTGTAAAATCGCTATCTACCATATGTTCGGCCGCAGCGGTAACTTTCACATCTATTTTTTCCTCTTCCAAGGCCTTGCGCAATTGATCTAATGCAGCATTGATAGTCTGTGGGGTATTGGGATACAGCTCTTTGAAGATATGCGGCGTACAATGAAAGGTATCTAAACCTATATTGCTTAAACGACGGATCAACGCAACAGACGTCATTACATCAGGCGAACCATCATCTAAGCTGGGCAATAAATGTGAATGAATATCGACACCCATCCATGATAAATCGGTGACTAATGGCTTTTTTTTCTGGAAAAAGGAAAACATGAGGGAGATGTGGATTAAATTACTCGCTAAAATAAAATTTATTTATTAATAATAAATAAATTATTCAATTTCAAGGTATTGCATTGGAGATGGATTAGGTAAGTTAAGTTAATTATCATTAGGGTGCGGGATAGCATAAGCATGAAGAGCAAAGAACAAGGAGAGCATGTAGTAAGTCGTTGAGGACCAATTAGTATGGAATCAGTTATTGCTATTCAACTTAACTTTCAAATCCCGAATAACACTACCTCAAAAGACTATTCATTTCACTACGGATGTAATCGATACAAATCTGAATGACAATATCAGTGGTCAGTAGACAGGAATCAGTGGTCAGGTATTAGCAGCTAGTATTCAGTCATAGGATATGTAATTAATTACCACAAATACTTTAAGACTGTAGCCCGCAACTTGTAACCCATAACTCGCAACTGAACAGGTATCAGTAGGGAGGGAGCTTTTAGATGTTAAATTGCATTACATTTAATCACAGGAGGCTAGATTTAGCTTCGCTTTCTTCCAGTTCTCCATTCCGTTACACTTCAGTCGAAATGACGGCTAGGGATGTTAGGGATTAGGGGTTAGGGGTTAGGGGTTAGATGGTCAGTCTCGAGATGTGGGATATAAGATCTAAGATGCGAGATACTTTGGATTTTTAACAATATACCCAAACCCCTTGCCTACACCTTTAAAGGCCTCCCACCCATCCGTCTTTCCCTACCCTTTGCCTATACTTAGCCTATAGGTATCCTCTAAAACGTACCTACAACGCAGTTTTAGTGAAGTATACTAGGATAGGACTAGGATAGGCATAGGATGGAGCATAAGGGAAGCTAGGCTAGAGACCGGGCTGAGCAAGGGCCCAAACAGGTCCTTTGGGGTCCTTTTGAGTGCTTTTTGGTCAAAACGGTCCTTTGAGGTCTTTTTTGTTCCTTTTGCGCCAAATAGGTCTTTTAGAGGTCAAACAGGGCCAAAAGCGGTCTTCGGCGCCAAAACAGGCCAAATGGGACAGGCTACAGTTCTGCTTTGGGGAACTTTGTATCGTTGATTAAATCCAAAGTATTATGGCACAACAAAAAAGTTTCATCAAATTAGAAGGAAAAATCGGGGATTTGACCTTCTTCAAAACCAAAGACGGTTACCAGGCACGCGAAAAGGGCGGCGTTAGCGCCGATCGCATTGCCAGTGACCCAGCCTTTTCTCGTACCAGAGAGAACAATGCAGAGTTTGGCAGAGCCTGTGAGGCGAGCAAGCAAATGAGAACGGTACTGCGCAGCATCATCTTGCTTACGTCCGACAACAAAATGACCAACAGGCTGACCAGCAGAATGTCGCGCATCATCAAGGCCGACACCATGAATGTTCGTGGCGAAAGAAAAGTGTTGAGCGAGAACATGGGCCTGTTGAAGCATTTCAACTTCAATGCCGCAGCGGTGTTGAGCTCGACGATCTTTGCCGACTATCAGGTCGACTTTGACAGCAGTACGGGGCAGGCGACCTTCAGCATTGCGGCCATCAATCCGGATGTGGCCATCGTTAAGCCTAACGGCGCCACGCATTACCAGTTCACTGTGGCAGCCGCCCGAATCGATTTTGAGGGTGAGGGCTCGGCATTGGCCACTACCGAACTGCCCTACCACTCCTTGAACTCGTCGACCGCCGCGCAGGAGATCAACCTGGAGCTGGGTAGCGACAGTGAGTTGCCCGTATTGTTGATCCTGGGCATCGGCTTTTACCAAGAGGTGAACGGTGTGCAGTACTCGCTCAAAAATGGGGCGTACAATGCCATTTCGATCATTTCAGTTCAAATTTCATGATCAGGCTCTATTTGACCCGCAGGTATTTTACCGATGGGGTAAATGGCAAGCTCACCTTTCGGGGAGAGGTGGTTTGTGAAACCATAGAACTGCCATGGCGCAACAACAAACGGAACATCAGCTGCATCCCGGAAGGGAGCTACCGCCTGATTTCCAGGATCCATCCCAAACATGGGAAGCAAATGCAGGTGGTGAATGTGCCACAGCGCGAAGGCATCCTGATCCATCCGGCCAACTTTGCCTTACGTGAGCTACAGGGCTGTATCGCTCCGGTGAGTAAATGTACGGGACCAGGTAAGGGCGATTACAGCAGGGTAGCGATGGAGCGTTTGAAAAACCTGGTGTATCCGATACTGGAGGCCAATGAAACGGTTCAATTGATCATCAAGGGACTGGATTAATGGTTAACAAGCAGCGTTCCAGAGCGCCACCAATGAGCTATTGAAGTTGTATCATAAGTATATCAAATCAACTTCGATAATGTTATTTAGTGTTGACGCAAGTATTGAGATTTATTTTTGCCTCTATGCCGGCTGGCATCAAACTTTTGAAGCATCAAAAGTAGCAAAAATGCTTATCAACCTCCTGAGGTGCCTTTTCACAGCCCAACGCATCAAAAAACAGTGTCGCTGCCTGTCAGAAGTAGACAGGCTGAGGCTCGGTAAAGCTAGCTGATCTGGTTGTGCTACGTTTCTTGATTAGGCTGGCACTGGAGGTTGACATCGGTAATAGCTCAAAACAGTGATATATGAAAGTGACTATCATTGCGGCAATAAAGATGTGTCCACACGAAAAGGCACGAGTAGACATTCGTTGAATGATCCATGTTAAATGTGATGTCATTTAGGCAGTTCGTTGAGTTCAGTATAAGATAAGCTCGACGTGACAGATCAATTGAAATTCCAAAGATGATACTACTCCTTTAAGCAATACCAAGAAAGACAGCCCGTAAATGGGAAAAAAACAGTTTAAACCTTATATTTTGAGCAAAAAGGTCAATCAACAGCTAGCCAGCACTTCGGGGAAGTCCTGGTTATCGAAAATCAAACAAGTAGCGGGCGTGGTAAGCCATACCACCCAATTCATTCTCGCCGCTCCGCTGAAACTGCCGGCTAAGATAGTGGCCGCCGTAAAATACATCGGCCTACTGAGTGGACTGGTACAGACCATAGAACTGGAGGCTGTGGCAAATGAATAACCTAGAGCTAAAGATGGGTACCCTGGGTGGTACTTCTCTAAGTATGTTCCTGCAGTTGCCCTGGCACAGCATCCAGCAGACCATGGTGTTGGCGATGGTAGGGGCAGCGGTAAGTTTCTTCATTAGTCGTTATCTGCAATGGCTTTTTGATAAAAAATAAATGAACGGGTATGGCGAAAGCTGTACCCGTATTTTTGTTTAAGTAGTTAGGAGTTAGTAGTTAGGTGTTAAATGCTATGCCATCCTTGATACTTCGCAAGCCAGTGCTAATTGTATCACCCCAACCCCTACCGTCATTGCGAGGCCTTGGTTTGAGTGAGCCGAAGCAATCTCTAAGTTCCTTAACACTGCCTCAACGCCCCCGCCATCCGTTCGCTTTGCTTGTCATGCTGCCTGTCCAGAAAACATCGGGAAGCTTGTCGAAGCATCCAAGTTCATTAGCACTGCCCCAAACCCTTACCGTCATTCCCGCATAGGCGGGAATCCTAATGCAATAACATTTTCTTTCCCGCGGAGGCAAGGTGCTTTGTCGCGACAAAGTACCCAAAGCGCTTGTCAATGCCCTGAGGTGCCTTTTCACAAAGCCGACGCATCAAAAAACAGTATCGCTGCCTGTCAGAATTTGACATGCTGATGCTCGGTAGTGCTAGCTGACCTGTAATGCAACATTTTTTGATCAGTCCGACACTGAGCATTGACAGGCGTACGATCAAAGTGAGTGCTTTTTCAACGGTAGCTCCTGCAACCGTACAACCTACCACTTCCATTACCAAGTACAACTCTCGCCCCTTCGGGGAGAGACACCGCACAGCGGAGAGAGGGGCAAAAGAACTTAGACATAGCCTATCGCCAACCGTCATCCTCTCCGATGATATTCGGAGCAGGCTGCGAAAGCCTATCGTGTGGACACAAATATTAAGATTTATTTTAGCCTCATGGCCGGCTGGGCCTAGGTACTTTGTCGCGCCAAAGTACCCAAACCGCTTGTCAATGCCCTGAGGTGCCTTTTCACAACCCAACACATCAAAAAACAGTATCGCTGCCTGTCAGAAATAGACAGGCTGATGCTCGGTTGTGCTAGCCGACCTGTAATGCAACATTTTTTGATCAGTCCGACACTGGGCATTGACGGGCGTAATAGCAAAGTCAGTGCTGGTTCAAAGTAAGCTCCCTGCAACCGTACAACCTTACCAATCCATTCCCAAGTACAACTCTCGCCCCTCTGGGGAGAGATGCCGAAGGCAGAGAGGGGAAAGATTGCTTCGCATATTTATTGCGCCAAAGTATCCAAAGCGCTTGTCAATGCCCTGAAGTGCCTTTTCACAACCCAACGCATCAAAAAACAGTACCGCTGCCTGTCAGAAATAGACAGGCTGATGCTCGGTAGTGCTAGCTGATCTGTAATGCTCCGTTTTTTAATTAGGCTGGCAAGGACATTGACGGGAGCACTTAGCAATGTCAGTGCTATTTGCTACTGCCATACCCCCACCGTCATCTCGATTGGAGCGCAGCGGAACAGAGAGATCTTTGGACTTAGCGAAGCCAGTGCTATTTCAAAATAGGCTCCTTGCAACCGTACAACCCTACCACTTCCACTCCCAAGGACAACTCTCGCCCCTTTGGGGAGAATCGAGCTTTCGAGCTCATTGATACCGATAAAAACAAGCTGTTAAAAATCAATAGATGCCGAAGGCAGAGAGGGGTTCGGTTCTTGCGCCTTCAAGGTTAGGTTTAGCTTTATGCAAGGGGATTTAGGCGACCTGTGCAGATAACATCGGGAAGCTTGTCGAAGCATCCAAGTTCATTAGCACTGCCCCAAACCCTTACCGTCATTCCCGCATAGGCGGGAATCCTAATGCAATAACATTTTCTTTCCCGCTCTTTGCCGCGGAGGCAAGGTGCTTTGTCGCGACAAAGTACCCAAAGCGCTTGTCAATGCCCTGAGGTGCCTTTTCACAAAGCCGACGCATCAAAAACAGTATCGCTGCCTGTCAGAATTAGACAGGCTGATGCTCGGTTGTGCTAGCTGATCTGTAATGCTCCGTTTTTTAATTAGGCTGGCACTGGACATTGACGGTAGTGCTTAGCAATGTCAGTGCTGTTTTGCACCACCCCAACCCCCTACCGTCATTGCGAGGAGCGCAGCGTAACAGAGAGATCTTTGGACTTAGCGAAGCCAGTGCTATTTCAAAGTATGCACCCTGCAGCCGCCCAACCTTGCACTACCACTCCCAAGGACAACTCTCGCCCCCTCGTCATCCGCAGCTTGTGCGATAGTTTAAACATCCTGTCATCCACAGCATAGCGAAGGATCTATTTTTCGTTCGTATCTAAGAAAGTTAAGAATGTATTAGCAATTACTTCTCGCGCTAACCGATCATCCGATAGCAATCCAGATCGGCGTGGTTTCAGTCCTAAAAAAAGAGAGCGCGTCGGAGTTCGCGTTGGGATGATATCACTGCACAAATGTAGTAGTTCCTATCCTATCGACCGCATTAAGATTCCCAAACAAGTAGTTAGATATTAGTATTTAGATAGTTATTTATTGATAGTTATTGATTAGTAGACGGTATTGAGATGTGAGATATGAGAAATTAGACATCATTATGTTAATTGCAATAAGCTAGTTTTAGCTTCGCTTTCTTTCAGTTCTCTCTACTTTCGAAAGGACGGCAAGGGGGCTAGGGACTAAGGATCAGTGGCAGTAAACACTTTGAACTTTCTACTTTGAACTTTCAACCTTCCGCCTTTGACCTCCTACACCCCTACTTCACTACTTTTAAAATCAATTCCATTCCTATGCCTGTATAGTCTGAGAATTCCTTTAGTGTTACGAATTGGTGCTCATCTTTTTGGTAAACAAATTTGATGTTTTTCAATAGTCTCTGCGCAAATTTTTGTCCTTTACCCGTAATGAGGCTGATGTCTTTGGCGTAGATACATAGTCTGTTGCGGTTCATAGCTCATTCAATTAAACGTTAATGGATCATTCATCCTTTATGCAATTGATCGCATGTGTAGCGTATTACAAACAGCTGTTGAGCTGGCCTCCATACCCTACCATAGGTTTTAGGCGTAATTCCGCGGCATTCGGATGGTTGAAGTAAATCTATAGGCATTTTTTCCGAAAAAAAAATATTTTAGGGCAGCTGACTGACTTTGTCCATAACTGTCCGAAACTGTCCATCTTGGATCTACAGGCTTTTCGGTGAATACTCGACAGCAGTTATTTTTCAAGTGAACACTCAAATAAACCTAGTAGCTTAAGCATAGGTCAATGGCCATCTAGGAACCCAAAGTAACGCCATTCCTAGTTTTTATTTAAAAAATCTTTATCTTAGGGCTGTTGCCTATGATTTGGTTGAGAAAATTTTAGCACCAGACCATGAAGAAATTTCGCTCAAAAACTATTTTTCTTATCAAGCCCAGACTAAGTGCGTTCCTGTCATCGCGAACCGATCTACGCGGCATCATCAAACTCTTTGTTCGTTATCGTCAACTGGGACGCCCCCCAGCTTTCGCCTAAAGGTCGAGCTTTCCGTCATCCAACAGCGCAGCTACGTGTTTCCTGTCGTAATACCATCTGCCTGCTACCTTGAAGCCTTTCAACTGCCCACTTTGCCGCAGCCTGTAGATGCTCTTATCCCCTATCTTTAACAGCACCTTCAGGTCTGCGTTATCGAGAAACTCGCCCATTCCATTCAAACCGAGTTTTTGGCGTAACAATGCCAATATCTCATGCTGTACTTTGAGTATAGTGGCCAGTTGTTTTGCTAAAGGTGACATAAGCAATGATTTAGATTAGCACTAAGCTAGCCACTTATCGTTAGAAACGTTTTCGTAAATTTTAATAAGCGCTTATCATGTTTTTTGACCAATTTATTAAATTCCTCAACCAATACGCACATATTGACCAACCCATCACCGCAGCATTGCAACATCGAGTGATCATCAGTCGATTCACCAAACGCCAGATCGTTTTACAGCCTGGGCAAATCTGCAAAAACCTTTATTACGTACATAAGGGATTTTTCAGAATCTTCGAGCATACCGAAGCCGGCGAGCGAACCATAGATTTTGCTACGGCTGGCGAGTTCATCACCATCCCTCATAGTTTCTTCCATCAAGAGCTGAGCAACTATGGTATTATCTGCGAAACTGATGCCTACAGCTTGGCAATAAGCTATCACGACTTGCGCGCATTGGAAGAACAATTGGATGGCTTTCTCACCCTCAGCAATAGAATCACTACGGCGCTCTTGATCAGGTTCTTCGACGACCTTAATGTCTACCGAACCGGGAATGCTTCCGAGCGTTACCGCTATCTGTTGGATACCTATCCTCAGATCACCAATATGGTAGCCCAAAAAGACATTGCCTCCTACCTAGGTTTATCCCAACAGACACTAAGCCGATTAGTCCGCGATTACATTAAGTGAACATTCTAAGGGGGCAGAAGTTAACAAATGTTCATTTTTTATTGCCCCCAGTTCTTCGATATTGCATCGAACAAAAATCGAAGAATGAACGCCATCCACCAATATCGCTATAAGCTAGCCCACCTATTGTTCCTCATCAGGCACCAACAGTTGGGCACACTACAAGAAACTGCCAAAAAGCTCAATTGTAGCAAGCGAGCTATAAAGTACCGAATCGCACAGTTGCGCAGAGAAGGGCATCAGATACGCTATGACCGGAGCTTGAAAAGATACGTTTGGGAAGGCTGTAGGGGTTAAGGAGCAAAGAATAAAGCGATAAGCCTAAAGTGAAAGGCTGAAAAAAAACTATGCAGCCATTATTGACCCTGATTACTGACCACTGAATTAAGGAACAAAGAGTAAGGAGCAAAGAGCAAAGAACAAGGAATAACGAAGAATAAAATGCAAACAGAACTTAAAATTAAACTACAAAGTCTAGGCGCTTTAAGGCCCGAAGCTTGGGCAATGATCTGCAGTGAAATGCATAGTGTAACTTTAAAGCCCGATCAAAGCTTTATCCGGAAGCCCGGTACTTTGGCCTATGTAGCGCTAGGGCTGCTCAAAGAGTATGATGCCCAGCATCGACCTAAGCCTGCCATCATTAATTTCTTGAGTGCTAATGATTGCCTGATCACCCGAAAGCAAAACCAGAACCACTATCTCAAGGCTTGCACCGAATGCCTCATCTATTACTGGGATTTGGATGCACTTGAAAGATTGTACGCCCATTCTAAAGAGCTCAGGGCGATTTATGATAGTTTATGTGCCGAGTATGATGACAAGGTGCTGTGGCGGATGCATCTATTGGAGTTATCGGTACAGGATCGGATCAATGCTTTTAAGTTTGCGTTCGGCTACGCTATCCCCTATCTTAAGAAAAAGGATACCGCCAATTATCTGCATTTGAATTATACACATTTTTTGAGGTATTGGAATTTGCGTTAGCAATCGCTATACAGTATTGCCTTCATCCTGAGCCTGCTAAGGATCCAATTCTTTAGCATCGCCCTACACCCCTACCGTCCTCTCGACCGAAGCGGAGAGATCTTTGAACCTTGGACCAATGAATTTATAGGATCGATATCCCAGAGGTTCGGGACGCATGCCTAAGCCTCGCAAAGACGTAAAATATTAGCGGGCTACCAAACAAACGTTCATAACACCACCTCTATTTCCAATAATTCCCACGAACTTGCTTGAAGACGCAGTAGAGATTTACCACCCGCTTTACGCCGCGGTGGCGTTTACTTTTGAAGCATCAAAAGTAACCAAAAATGCATGCCGCTAGCCTGAGGTACCTTTCACAGCCCTACCCACATCAAAAGACCTGATCGCGTCGTTTTGTTGCACAAAACCGCTACGCTTAAGGCTCGGAAGTGCCTTTCGAAAGTTACAGCTACGGCTTTTTGATCTTCCCGCACTGGCTAGCGGCGGCGTACAATTAAAGCAAGTGTTTTTTCAACGGTAACTCCCTGCAACCGCTAGATATTGCATTCGCATCCCTAACGACAAAGTACCAAACCGCTTGTCAATGCCCTGAGGTGCCTTTTCAAACCCCACGCATCAAAAAACAGGGTCGCTGCCTGTCAGAATTAGACAGGCTGATGCTCGGTACTACTATTCGATCTGTAATGCTCCGTTTTTTGATGAGGCTGGCACTGCGCATTGACGGAAATACCTAGCAAACAAGAGCTATTCTAAAGGACACTCACTGCAAACGTACAAAAAACAGATATTTATAAATTATTTTACGCTAGCCGTATCAATGTGATCCGACATGTTGCCGATTAGGTGATCCACCTATGCATAAGTTAGCTACAGCTAGCTTTTTTCATCGCTACAGCGAGGTTGAGCCGCTTCATTTCCTACCGAACTTTATCTCAACGCAGCGAACCATGTTAGCCGTAGCCCAAAGCCTTTACCAGTACCGATCCAATAACCATAATTTTCGCGGTGGTGTAAACGCCTGTTAGCCTACCCATGCTGCGCTACTTATTTTTTAAACCTTAACTTTTTCGTCTGCTTTTTCAAATGCAACAAAGCAGTCCAAAACAATGAAAAACTTAAAAAGTTTAATGTTCGGCCTCGTAGCACTGGTAATGGTGTTCGGCCTAGTATTTACCGTAAGTGCTTTCAAGACCAAAGTTCCTGTAGTGTACGCCTACACTAGTAACTCGAGCTTAGAAGCAGATATCAAGGATATCAGCAATTGGGAAGTCGCAGATCCGCAAAGCCCGGCGTGTAGCGACGGAAGCTTGGTCTGTCGCTATGAGTTTGAGGGCGACATGGGCGATTTCCAAGATTTCTTGGAGCTGCCAAGCACAACGGCCAGCACCATCAACAACAATGCGATTGCACTTAAAAACTAGCAGCATGGGCGGGATACGATTCCCGCCCTTTGCTTTATCATGGATTTTGGGGCATGCCCGTCATGGCAATTACATCCTCTGGTATGGAAAGCACCCAGCGCTGATCATTGGGCGGCAAGACCGCAGCTCTGCTATTGTAGCTACGTTTAATTTCCAAGTTTACGCCCAATCTATTCAGCCGCTTCAGGTCTGTCCATCTGGTTCCGCGCATCAACAATTCTTTCCTCCTTTCTTTCAGCACATAGGCTATCACCGTTGCCTGATCGTTACTTGCGTAAGGAACGTATACTTTCGACCTGTTCCAGCGCTTGCGCATCAACTCGTTCAAATCTGCTAAAGCTTCCGGCAATTGATTTAGGCGGGCCAAGCTTTCTGCCCTGTTCAGATATACCTCATCTACCGCTGGCCCAACAAATTGCGCATTGCCACCTGTATAATTTCCCTTAAAAGCGTACTGATTGGTGCCCACATTCCTAAAGAATACCGTTTTGCGCAAATCGTCTGCATGGTACTGCTGGTACAGTTCATCCACCACTATGGCATTGCTCTGGTTCAATATGGCGGGGCTTGCCGTAGCCAAGTGGCACAGCCCCTCTCCCTTATATGGGGTAAAAGGATTGGCGGCAGCAGCATTAAGCTCATTATAATCCAACAGTGCAGGGTTGAGGGCGAGCGCAGAATCGGCATACAGCTTAGCTTCCGCGTACCTGTTCATCATCAGGTAGGCCCTGGATAACATGGCGTACGCCGCCACCTTTGAAGGTCTCATCACATGGATCTGGCTTATCGGCAGCAGCTGGGCGGCAGCTTTAAAATCGCTGAGCAGCTGCGCATAGCACTGCTCCAAACTTGCCCGGGTACTCACGATATTGAAATCTGTATTTTCCCGAATGGGAACTCCCATGCTGTTACCCGCGGTGGCCTCGTCGTAGGCCTCGGCCCATATCGAAGTAGCGAACAATAGGCCAGTACCCTTAAAAAAATAGGCCTGTCCCTTTACATTATCCCATTCATTGGCGTTCGCCGTATTTCTGGGTACCGCTATGATATGATCCAGCACAGCGTTGCCATAGTACACGGCCTGATAACTGTAGTACCAGCCATTTAGAGTACCTTCAAACTGATTCCCCTTTTGCCAATGGTAAATGCGCTTGTCGCCCTCTTGTGCAATACCATCCAATGCGGCATCCGTTACATAATAATCGTCGGAAGCAATCACGGCTGCAGCCACCGTTTGGTTATTTAGGCGCAGATAATCGTCCAACAGCGACTGCATATCATATAAGGTGCTGATGGTAGACAGCGATTGATCTGGTTTTGCGTCCAGATATTTCTTACAGCTCAACAAACTCATGACAGCTGCAAGCGAACCATAAAGTATCAAATTTCTTTTCATCATCAATTTTTTAGGGCACAACGTATGCCGATGGAATAAAAACGACTAGGCGCTATGACATTCTCTCTAAAATCTGGGTCTATACCCAAGCGGTTGGCCCGCCATAAAATACCTAGGTTACTGGCGTTGGCCTGTAGCTGCACACTGCTGAACGGCGATCTGGCCAAGCCTTTAGCAGCAAAGTCATAGTTTAAAGTGAGGTAAGACAGCCGCAAATGATCGCCACGCTCGATCAATATTTCCGAACCATTGTAAAAATTATCCCTCCTACTTACCGCCGGATAGACCAAAGAAGGCACATTGGTATGCAACTCATCACCAGGCTTTTGCCACCTATGGGCATAATCCGGGTGACCACCCGTTCCCGAATTGAACAAGTTGTTGTAATGTATGCTAGATCTGCCAAACCGATAGCCCATTTTATAGGTCATCCGTACGTGAAGGCTAAAGCCGCCGTAGGTAAAGGTGTTACCGATATTTCCAAAAACTGTTGGAAAGGCGGGGCCACTGTAGGCCAGATCGGCCACTTTCGACCCATTGATGATGGCTGCATAATCACTGGATACCTGACCATTCACATAACCCAGTGGATTGCCGTTGGCTGGATCCAGACCAGCAAACCTGTAGGAGAATACGCTATACACGGGATAGCCAACCAAGGGACTCGCATTGATACCCGAACCCACAAAATTAGCACCCAGATCACTCTGTTGGTAATAGGCCAGCACCTTGTCTTTATAAAGGTTAATGTTCAATTGGGTACTCCAGGCTAATTTACCTTTCGTGTTTTGGCTGTTCAATGCCATATCTAGGCCCTTGGCCCTTATGCTGGCCACATTCCTGATCAGTGAGGCCGTAGGCAGCGCCGTATAATCTACCCAACTATTTCCGTAGAGATCGGTAGACTTTTTTTGGTAAAGCTCTATACTTCCACTAAGGCGGCGTTGCAACAGGCTAAAATCCACACCTAGGTTCAATGTAGCCACCTTTTCCCATCTGAGCGCTGGATTGGCGAATTGGCCAAACCTGCTCATCAGGCTGTTCGTAAAATTAGAGGTCTGGCTTCCAGTAATGGTAGTTAACGCACTCCTCCCCAGATCTACATTACCGCTAAAGCCGTAACTGCCCCGCAGTTTAAGTTCGTCTATGCTTTCTGCCTTCATCCATTCCTCCCTGGCCATGTTCCAGGCCGCACCTATAGACCATAAAGGCTTCCACTTGTCATTAGTGCTTAGGCCAAACAAGTTAGAGGCATCCCTTCTGGCACTGGCACTTAAGGTGTATTTGCTCTGGTAGGTGTAGGCCATATTGGCATAGGCAGAAACGAAGCGGTTGGTCCTGCTACTAAATCCAGCATTCTGAGGGATAAAGCCAGTAGCTTTGGTCACAAAATTGGGGTATAGCGTGTTGTAATTGAGCAGTGCCGAGGTGAGGCGATCTTCATCGTAGCCATAGGCCCTGTTAGACTGGCCTACGGTATTCCTATCGCCTATCTCGTAACCTGCCAGCACATCCAGGCCATGCGCTGCCCATTGTTTCGTATAGCCCAACTGTGCCCTTAGGTTCTGCGCAGTTAGTACCGAAGTGCTGTTATCATATACGGCGCCCCAAGGAATGATGCGGGAGACGGCACCATTACCGGCCACCTGCGTGTAGGTATTATATAATGATCTGGCCATGAAGCTGTCTGCTCCGTACAGTGCGCTACTGGCTGTTGTCTGTCGCTCGTGCTGATAAAAGAGCTTCGCGTTAAAGTTCTTGGCCAAACGATAGTTGATGGCGGTGTTCAACAGCAGATCATGGCTTTGCGTGCGGATATCGTTGTTAAGGTAATCAGACAAAGGATAATAGTTCCAATCTGCAAACACATTCTGCTCTAGCGAATTAAGATAGGACAGGGAGTAGGCCTTTGGTATGCCCAGTTCATTGCCCTGCTGATCTTTCAGCCTCAGATAGGGATATAAAAACCCTGCGGCACTTAAATCACTGTAATCGGCCCTACCCTGTCTGGCCACGTTACGGGTATACATTGCACCAAAATCCAGACTCAGGTTTTCGCTCAGTTTCAGGGTGTTTCTACTGGCCAAGCTTAGCCTATCGTCTACAGCAGCCAGCGAAGATACATTACGGTCATAGCCGGCAGAAAGACTCCACGCCAACGGACCTTGGCTGCCCCTTAGGCTCAGGGCATGTTGCTGCTTGTACCCCTCGCGATAGTTGCCGCCGGCAAATTCATCCCGTACATCGCCCGCCTGTAAAAAGGCCAGCTGATGCGCAAAACTTTGCTCGGTAACTGAACCCTTACTTTTGGCCACCAACAATTCTACCATCGGCGAAAGAAAAGGCTTGGCAGGCGAGTTGATCTTTGAATTGTAAAAGCCCTTTTCGTACAGAAACGTTTCCATCTCTAGGTAATCCTTACTGCTCAACTGTCTCAGCCTACCGAGATCGGGCTTGCCTACCAAACTTGCATTACTGTTAAAATCTATGGCCAGGGCCTTTCCAGCCTTTGCCCGCTTGGAGGTCAATACGATTACGCCATTGCCCGCCCTGCTGCCCCAGATCGAAGTGGCGGCCGCATCCTTGAGGATGGTAATGTTCTCAATATCATTGGGATTGATATTTTGTAGTTCGCCCTGATAGGGAAAATTGTCGAGGATAATCAGCGGATCACGTGGGCCATTGATGGAACTGAGCCCGCGCACCATCAGGCTGCCCTGGCTGCTAGAGCGTTTATCTACGGTAATGCCATTGGCCACCGCTTCCAGCCGGCTGATGATATCGGTACTCACCTGCTGGTTAAGCTGCTTGCTGCCAATGCTCACGAAAGATCCCGTAGCCCTTTCCCTAGGTACGGTCTGGTAGCCCGTATTGATCTCTACCGTCTGCAGCAGGTTGAGATCCATCTGGAGGTAAAACTTGCGGCCAGCGCTCGGCAATACCACCACTTCACGTAAGGGAAGATAGCCCATATAACTGATTCCCAATGCATAGGAACCATTAGGATAGTGGAGCGTAAACTTGCCTTGCCCATCGGTAGCAAGGGCAGGCCTGCCCGCAATGGTTAGCGTAGCGCCACTTATCGGAATGCTATCGGGCAAGGCTAACACTTGGAACTGGTTCTGCTGGGCTTTGGCATTTAGCCACAACAAACATATCATTAAGCTAATTAATACTTTCATGGCTTCTTCGTTAGCTCTGCCTGCACTTTTTGTTTGTCTTTATCCCCCAATAAATGCTGTATCAGCTCTTCGTTCAGGAATGCTGCGTTCGTAAAGGCCAGCACCTCGCCTTTGCCACCAATCCAAACATAATGTGGCAGGTAGTTGTGGGGAAAGAGCTGATTGAAAGTGGTGTCGTTAAAAACAGTGACCAGATTTGACCTTACAAATGGTGCTTTTTTACCACTAAGCATGTCTTTCATACGCTGCGCTGTATCTTTGGTATTTTTGGCGTTAACCAAGACTACCTTAAAACGGTCTGCGTACTTGAGCTGTAGCTGCTCCAGCTGCTCAAATTTGTAGATGCAGTTGCTACACCAGGTTGCCCAAAAGTCGAGCAGGATCAGCTTGCCACTGAACGAGGCCAAACTTAGGCTATCTACTTCTCGTTTAGTGGTTCCAAGCATAGGGAATTTTTGGTTGAGGATTCCCGTAGGTATTTTTTGCCCTATTCTTAGCGGCATTATTTCTTTCAATGGCGCTTGTGCCATAGCTTTGAAATTTAGGCAAAGCACAGCCATTACGCATAATATCGTTATTTTTTTCATAGATAAATTGGTTGAGTTGATTGGTTGTCTACAAACCTTGCAGGTTTAGCCAGCGCATTGGTACAGCTGCAAAACTGTTAAGGTTTTAAAAAAACCGGCGCCATTAACCTTTAACGCTGCTCTTATTGAATTTTTATCTCAAATTATTTCATTTTCAATTGTAATGGCGCTAACTGTTTCTTAACGTCAATGCGCTGAGTCCATCCTTCATACGTGTCAAAGCCAGTGCTATTTGCAAACTGCCCATACCCCCACCGTCATTGCGAGGCCTTGGTTTGAGCGAGCCGAAGCAATCTCCAAGTTCCTTAGCACTATCCTTCCCCCCACCGTAATCCCAAACGTAGCGAAGAGATCTTTGAACGTTGCCAAAATGATATCCATCATTTTTCACCCTGTTTAAAAATATTTTAGGCCATACCAGCCCCATAAGACAGCTTTGTGCCGCCCTTACGGGAAATCTTATGATACTTTATCGGAAAAAGTACCTATCTTGGGAATTGCGACATTCTTGTAATAGTGTACCTTTTGGCCTGTAAGCTGAAAGGGCTGGTACCAAGCTAATATAACCTCGAGACCTATTTGTGCGCTCTCCTTCACAACAGGCCTTTTTGTTGGCTATTTTACACTTGGCATTGCTGGCATACCACTAGGTAGGAGAACGGATCACGTTCTTGATTAGGATAGTTTGGGAAAAGCCATACCTCATCTCCTGGAGATGTTGGTAAATGGCGGAGCTTAATTTGTTCGTTGGCATAACGGTTTAAATTTTGGTTATGTAACGATGGTACCCGTAAAGCGATGGAGGAAAACCGAATTGGATAAAACCAATAAGGCGAACTTCAACGCTTTCGATAGTGGTACCGTCAAGAACCGCTCAAACCTTCGGTCTGAGTTCCGCAAAAGACTGACATGAAGCTCGCCCTATTGAATAAGTATGCAAAGATACAAAATCCAATAGAAAGCGAACTCACGATCATCTCATGCGAAAGTTTGACGGTTTTCTATCATGAGTGACATCGTAAAAAGCAAGGCTTACGCCCCACTCCTATTTGTCGCTACAATTAACTGATAACAAATATAGTAAATAAAATATAAAAACAAAAAATTTTATACTAATGTCGCAAAAGAAAGTGTTGGCTATTGATGAATTCGCCAAGATCTTAAGAAAGTACATGCAGAAATTTTCTTTAGAAGCCATTGACATAGCCTATCTAGCGAATTCAATTAAAAGAACTATTGTTTCCGTTTTAGATAATTCGGGGAGCTTACATCTCGAAACTGCAGAGGCGATAGCCCAATCGTTTGGTTTAAGGTATTTTGAATTTGGCAACCCGAATCATCCTGTTCCTACGCTTTCTTCACTGCCCGAAAAAACCAAACAACGTATAGCCTACCGAAAAAAAGAAGGCCCTGCTGTAGAAACTACCTATACCCCAAGCGACATTAACCATCAGATTATCAAGGCCATAAAAAAATATAGTACTGGTGATGAGTTTTTGGCTGAGGATGTTGCCTATAGCATTCTGGAAGAGGATGGTGATCAATATCCTGTAAGCCAAATCATTGATCGTTTCAATAAATCTTTTAAAGATGAAATAGAAAGAACAGATAGAAAGGATACGTCTAGGGAAAGCAGGGGCAGGAAGCCGGCGTATTACAGGTTAGTAAAGAAAAGCACATCTGACAAGAATGGTTAGCGTTGAAGGATCTTATTTAGTGCACGAAAGCTTGTTTGATCAGGTTTTGAAGAAGCCTGCAGAAGGCTGATTATTCCTTGCAATAGGTTAGAAGCAGGGCTGAAACCCTCTTTAGCGCAAGTATGGGCGCCAGAGGAAAGTGCCAAGTCCCGACTTGGATTGAGATGTGAGATGTGAGAAGTGAGACGCTTTAAGCTTTGGTCTTAACAGCACCGCCTATGTTAAATAAATCTTGGTTAAGCGGTTATGGAGCGCAGCGAACATTTGAGCGGAGCAAAGGGCTGCTGGCTGCCATAGGCTGCCGACATTGTTTTCCTTTTAGGAATTTTGAATGAGTAAATATATTTTTGAAATGTATGAATCGTTATACGCTCAACTTCTACGCCGACCTCAGTCATCTGACTTCGGAATTTCTTAAAGAGATTGCTTCACTCACGGCACCTCCTAACGCTTCGGTTCGCAAAGGACGGTTAGTTATCAGTGCTTAGGTATCAGTAGTCAGTGGTCAGTATAGCGAGGAGCAAAGATTAAGGAATAAGGAGAAAAGAACACCACGCCTTCATTCCGAACGGGCACCGCACGGAGGAATCTGTTTGCAATTTGGTAGGCAGGGAGATGTGAGATGCTTTAAGCCTTAGGCTTTCTACCTTTTCACCTTAAAGCCCTCCACCTTCAGCCTCAATTTCAACCTTCGGACTTCCGACGCTATTTACCAGCGATACATCAAACCCACTTTTGCATGGAAATTATTAACATCGGCTTTATCCCAAACAAATATATCGGTTGGACTTTGGTTCTGGAATTGATATTGATAGTTGAGTGAGTGGATTAGACCCAGCTGCGTGTTGAGGACGAAATTTTTGTAGTCCCAATTGAAATTTCCGATAAAGCTTAGATCTACCCAATGCCTTCTGAAATCGGTGTTGGGAGCTGTACCAAAGGCCCTATAGTATAAGTCGTTGTTATGCAATGTTCTTTCTAAGGTGATGCCAATTTTTTTGAGTCCTTTGACCCAATTCACATCTAAAGATTGCATGTTACTACCGGGGCCAATACCAGCACCGAAAACCTGCCCATTATTGGTATAACCAGCAACTACATTATGATGCGCGTACCAAAAAGGATAATCTCTTAATCGCTGGGTAGAACTGCCTTCTAAGTGGGTAAATTCAACACCGGCTTGGATAAATTCATCTGTGGCTTTTCCAAAAGGGATTAATTTCCTAAAACCAGCGATATAGGCTTGCGTATGCTCTGGTTCTGCAATGGCATCTCTCCAGTCCCAGGCGTGGTCATTGCGTCCAAACTGTACATAAACTTCGGCTCTGCTTTCTGGCATTACCCATCTGGCAAACAAGGAGAGATTTTGATCACTTTTGCGCAGGTCTTCTTCGTTACGATCTCCAAGGTTCTTCGGCGCGTAGCTCTTCTTTTCTAACGCAGAAAAAATAGGGAAATATCCTCTGAAGCCTTTTTCCATATCTTTTTTATAAACCACATAAGCCCTATCGAAGCCTAAATATAGGTTAGGCACCCATTTGGGCTGCCAAGTGACTGCTACTGCCGATAGATAGCGCCAATTATTTGGCTTTGCATTATAACCAGGTAAATTAGGCACTTCTATACCAGAGCCTTCTAAACGGCCGCCGATAAGCTGTGCCTCGAAAGAGCCAATATAAGTTTTAATAGGCCTGGTTGTATTTAACGTGGCGTGTTTAAAACCATCGGAATTGTTAGTCATCAACAAGGAGTTACGAACACCGGGTCCCCACCATAAGTTTTCGTTGGAAATACCTATAGAAACTGGATCAAAAGTCAAGCGCACACTGCTTTGCCCCCAATTCACTTTTTTATAAGTACCATTTCCAAAACGCTCGGGCAGGTCTATTCTGTTCATGTAATTTCGGTAGGCCGTTGCAAAGTTGCTGCCATTGTCGCGTTCAAAGGTCTGCGTAAAATGGCTATTTTGTGCATAAACTACTTCGGGGCGTAATTGAATGCTCAACGGTCCGAATTTAGCATAAATACCGGCCGAAAACTGCGTTTGATAGCCTTTAGCATGAATCATTGCCCCATCATTCATGCCATAGGGATGATGGCTATTGAACTGTTGCTGCCAAACTATTGGCAAAGCATAAATTTTTAATAGCTGATTGTGAGATTGAAACAAACTTTTCCGGAAATCTGCTAAAGATAAATCGTCATCCTGATCATCAAAGCGATGCAGGTTGCGTTGATTAATGAACAGCGGCCGGATCAAATAGGAGCTATTGGAAGTATCCAAACCCAATAATTGCGAACGTCTGTAGGTATCCTCTACACCATTAAAGATACCTACAGGCAAGGTTTGGGCAAAACCGGCTATTTGCAAAAACATTAAAGCAAAAAATAAGCAAATGCTAAATCTGCCGTTAAATGGTTTAGGATACTTTCTATTCATGCTATTAATCTGTTTGGCATCAAATATAAATGATTAGCTTAAAATATTTATTATTACGCTGTTAATTATTGACTAGCAATCAAACCTCGTTTAGGCGTATGTACAAGTACTATATCAATTTGATTCTTTTTGAGAATTCTTACCAGTGCGATGACAGATGTAAGATCTTGCAACGGAGGCATACTTCTATTTACCGGAAAAGGTGTAAATTCCAACTGTTTTGCCAGTTTAAAGAAATGATCCGAAGGGCCAAAGAGCCACATAAAGGTTATATTTCTTACGTAATTTGATTAAAGTATTTAAATTGGTCGCCCACGAAATAAGATAGGGAAAAAGATACGGAAACCACATGCATGATGTTTACAGGTTGGGAAGCCATCATTCCGTAATCATTTTTTTATAAAGTGAACCATATTTTTGGACCATGAGCATGATATCATATTGTTTAGCCCTATCTGTACAATATTGAATCATTAATTGGTAAGCAATAGGATGATTGGCATAATATAAAATTCTTTCGGCCAGGCCTGTCGAATCTCCCTGTTCAAAAAGCAGCTCATCTTTTCCAATTACTTCTGCTAAACCGCTTACCCTAGTTGCTATTACGGGAATTCCGGTGGCCATTGCTTCTACAGCAGCTAAACCAAAACCTTCCGAATGTGAACTTTGGACAGCCAGCCATGCCGTTTTTAGCAGCTGTGGAACGTCTGACCTGTTACCTAAGAAGAAAACACGGTCATTTAACTCAAGCTCATGGACTAGTTTCTTACAAAAACCTAGGCGATTACCTTCTCCCACAAGTAGCAGTTTATATTGACTTGGCAAATACCGCATTGCCCTAATTACGGTATCTTGATCCTTTTGCGACCTGAATGCGGACACCTGAATGAGCAGACGGTCGTTTTCTGATAACTGCTGGCAAACTCTATTCCTATCATATGCATTGGCATTCATATAGTTGTTCAAAACTATACCATTATTGATAACGATAGTTTTACTTGCCATGCGGGGAAAATAGTGATCAAATCTTTCCTTCACCTGAACCGTGATACACCCTATCTTTTTAAATTGGGCATAGCTAAGATAATCAAAAATGTAAAATAATTTACGCCCCCACCTACGATTGCTGGTACTATGTTCGGTAAAAACCAGCGTTGTTTTAGCTAAAGAAAATAATTTTGCGAAACTTACCCAATATTGTGCAGGAAATAAGTGTGCATGTATGATATCATACCTGCTTAAGTACGGAATAATTTTAAAAATATTTAATGGATGATAAACGCTATTAGCCCCTAGAGAATAGATGCGAATTCCCTGTGCAAGTAGCGCTTGAGCAAAAAAACCTTGGCTATCCTTAATCGTTAAAAGTGCGACTTCAATTCCTGCTTTTTGATATAGGGGCAAAGCATCGACCAGTAGTTTTTCTGCGCCTCCGGTATCCAATGAATTTATAATGTGTAGTACCCGCATTTATTTTTTGCTTCTCTCCCTTTCCAGTGGAATTGAAGACCTGTAAAATTTCCATTTTTATAACTTCATCAAGTACATCCGCCTTTGCTTCAGATAGATCTTAACACGAGTATTTTATCCGTTGGTGGGAAAACACTTAATTTTTATAGGTTTTATTATGATTCTTCATAAAATATAACCATCCGAAAAAATATAACAAAACCGAATATAATCTGTTATTTGACGACTTCACAATTTCTACAAATCTTTTTTTGGAAATTAGCGAATAGTAGATATACTTTATGTTATTTAAAATGTCATGTTTAAAATAGAGCGGCAGCTGTTGTAAAAGCTTTTTTTCTAAAATAACACCATTTATATTCTTTCGAAGAATTTGCACGATGTTACTAGACCAACCGTCTTCTAGATAGTCTCCTTTATAAAAAATTTTATTATAAAACTTAAATCTACCTTTATCGACTAATGAGATATAAACTATGCTATCCGGAAGCATTTTTTCTCCTTGAAGTGGCAATCGGATGTGTGCTGCGTACAGCTGCGTAGCTATAATAAACAATTTGTCTCCCGTGCTTGATTTCTTGCTGTAATAGATATCCAGGTAGGTTCCAGACTCATAATTAAATTTGGAACCTATGATATTTCCTTTCGTATCTGATTTCAAGCCTACTAAACCAATGTATCCAGGTTCTAGCTTTAATAGTTCAGCCTTAAAAAAATCAATGATATTGGTTTCAAGATAATCATCTGAATCTAAGACTAAAGTAAATCGTCCTCTTGGTTTATTTTTGAATCCATTATATAAGGCATAGGCTTTTCCCCCATTTTCGAGTTTATAGTATCTAAAATTTATTTCATTCTTTCTAGTCCACTCATTAGCTAGCGCTTCCGTACCGTCTACAGATCCATCATCTACTAAAATCCATTCAAAATCTTCTCTATTGTTTGCTAACAAAGCATGGTAAATATGAGGCAAACAATAAGCCCGGTTATAGCTTGGGGTTATAATTGTTAAGATCATATCGGCTTTCTGATCAACACCTTTAACAATAAAACCAATCTGTTTCCCCCAATATTAAAATCATTATTGATAATGATCTTCAGTCTTCCCCATAACCCTACTTTGGGAAATTTACGATAGGCTTCAAACAGTTTAATCTGGTCGTTCTGCATCCTTTCTTTGTAAGTTTGATAGAATGAGATATTGGCTTCGTAATGTTTTGTGTCAACTACAGGCCGGCGTCCGAATAAGAACATTTTGACTCTTTTAAAAAAGCTAGCTTCAATATGACCTGTAACATTTGCTGTATGCTGTCTATATAACATTAGAGAGAAATCTACATTTTTAAGTTTACCAAAGGTTACCGCAGCCATCGTAATCAAATGATCGTGCATAACGATATATGCCGGAAAATCTTGAATAAGACGAAGAAGACTCCTATTAAACATTAGAGAACTCCCCTGGACACCACTATTTAAAAATAAGCTGTTTTTTAGAGAATCTCTATTAAACAAAGTTACCTTATCAGCGGTTATTATCTTTCCATCGTAAAGGTATGCATTACAATAAACGGCACAAGGTCCATTTTCTGCGGAGATTTCTCTTATCAAGATCTCCAACTTGCTTTCAAACCAAACATCATCCTGATCACAGAAAACGATAAACTCCGAATGGGCATATGTTAACAAATGCATAAAATTTGCAGCAGCACTTTTAAACTGCACAGCATCGTTAATCAATTTAATTCGTTGATCAAAAACTTCGTATTTTTTTATAATTGAATGCGTATGGTCTGTAGAGCCATCATCATGAATAAGTAAGCGCCAATCTTTTTGTGTTTGACTTATAATAGATAGTATTTGATTTTCGATGTAATTATCCCCATTATAGGTGGCCATTAAAATATCTACCATTTCAATAAATTAGCTTTAAAACCCAAATATAACATCGCTGATCATCAACAGTGGGGAGTGTTAAAAATTCGTTGGTAAATTTCCTATCAATTGCAAGATGTTAATGGAACTATATAATGCCCCGCTTTATTGCGATGAAGGCCATCCAAAGAAAGACAAATATCTCAGCACCCATCATCGCGGTGATGGCCCCATTGAGGGGGCTTAGCATAATGAGTAAGATACTCATTGGAAATATAACTAGGCCAACAATTAGATAACCGCTATAAAATAGTTTTTTTTCTTTTTCGCCTCCTAACGCAACTAGGCCCAGCTGCCCCAAGGCCCCTCCAACTCCAATGGGTAATATGGTAAAAATAGCAATCCTTAAATAACTACGTACATTAGGGTAATCCTTGAAAAAACGAGAAATGATGATGTTCTCTACCATGAAATAGCCAAGTAATATTAACGATAATAATCCAAGGGTTAAAAAAATAATTTTTTTCAATAGCTTTTTCCCACTATTTATATCTTCTACGCCTAACCTACTAACCATAGGGAATGCAGCTTGGCTGATGGGTACAAACACGCTAAAGCAAATCATTCTTACAAATCGATCAATTGCTCCAAAAAGCCCTACCACGCTTGATGTAGAAAAGGCACCCAGTACAACAATGAGTCCATTAGTATACAAACTCACCGCAGAATTAGACAGAAAAAAGCCGTAACTATCTCTTATTTCACTCTTGATGTCATGAAAGAACAATGGCACTTTCCAAAACCCTTTATAAAAATGATTGGCATATAAATAAGCTATTGAAATTAGCCCCGCGAGGAATAAAGCGGAAGAATATAACAGCGTAGGTGTGATATAATCACTATCATCCTTTATTAAAATAAAAATAAAAGGTAAGGTTACAAATCTGGAAATAGCATTGAAGACGTTATAGGTTTTTAGTTGATTAAGTCCCTGAAACAACCACAAGGGAGACAATATGGAACCGAGCACGGTGATCAAAGACAGCAAAACGGCTGTTCTATATATCTCCCAAGAAGCTAGCGAATAAAAAATAGGAAGGAGTAGCAAAACAGCCAACCCAAATAATACGAACTTTAATGTGATGATTCGCTTATACGTACTTAATACAAATGCATCATCATTTGCGTTTAACGCTATTTTTTTTGATACAGGCATATTAAACCCGAAATCGACAAAAAGGATGATGAATTGGACAAAAGCCTGACCGAAAGAGAAAGTACCGAATGCATCTGGGCTTAGCTTGGTAAGCAAATACGGCAGACAGAGGAGCGGGAGAACATAATTTAAACCCTGTACAAAATACAACTGCATCACATTAAGTGCAAAAGATTTAAAGTTATGTGCTTTCATATCAATATTATTGAAACTTACCTAGATAAAACTGAAGTGTTATTCCATCGTTCTTTGGTAAACTAGCGATAAGTTCATACCAATAGCTAGAACTACCGGCAATATGCTGTAGGTAGTAGATTATACTATCGTATAATAATTTCATCGCTGATGTGCATTTACCTATTTAAACCAATATCAAGAGCGTTAATAGAGGTCTAAACTAGAGCGATTAGAACTATTAACCGGGTTGACAGCTACCCAACAATCTTTGTTTGCCTTCTAAGGCAAATCTTAGTCCCAAGAATACAAGACCGCTTACTGACACCACTAAGGCTAATGCCCCGAGACTGTGCGGCAAGGCGAATAAAATCACGGTATTCAGTACCAATTGTACGCCCATATAGATGCCAGTGACGGTTAAATGTGACAGCTTCTTTTCATTGGTTAAAAACTGATAAAAATGGCTGCGATGTGCTTCAAATATGTTTTCTTTTCTGATCAAACGAAAAATGATCGTAGTAATGGTATCCAGACCGTACAATAGCAAACATAATACATAAGCTATATTTTGAGTTTGGAAAATTAGACTTCCAATAGCGAAGATGAGGATAAATGCGATACTTACACTACCGACATCGCCAGCAAAGCACTTAGCCCTAGTTCTGAAATTAAAAAAATTGAACACCACTAAAGCTGCGGCTACAGCCATCAACAAATGGACAGCAATAAATGCCACCACATAGGTATTGATATAATAAAGAGTGGCTATAGTGAGCAAACTGTAGCCGCCGGTAATGCCATTGATGCCATCCATAAAGTTATAGGCATTGATCGTGGCAATCACAAAGATCAAGACTACGAACAACCAGTACCAGCTGAGGCTAAACAGGTCCCATTGATAAAATAGCAACAAAACCGAGGACAAATGTATGGCCAGACGCACCTTATTGTTCAAGGTTAACATATCGTCTAAAAAACTAATGGCAGCGATAGCCATGAGCCCGACCACAAAATAAATATTTTCAAAACCGCTGAACAAGGTGTAGGCCAATACGGCGATGGGAAAGATGATGCCGCCACCCCGGATGGTCAATTTGGTGTGCGAACTGCGGTGATTAGGTTGATCGATGATATTGAATCGATCTGCAATTTTGAAATAGACGAGCTCTAACACAAAGAGCAATACAAGAATAGTCAGAAAATAAATCATAAAATTAACGTACTCCAAAATTTTGAGAAAATACTTCGCGTAAATGAATAGAAATTAGTGCTATATAATGACCTAAACAAACCTTTAAAAGATCTTTATTGTTCTTTACAAGAACATCCAGTTTTTAAAATTAATGGGAGTATTCCCTCAACTATTTTCCATTCGTTCTTGCATACATTACCAAATAATCATCACCATGCAGCAAACCTATAATATTACCTGTGGAGATAGAAATTCCTTTTACTAGAGGTATGGTAAATGCAGCTGGTTATCCTTTAATCCTTCATCGATAAAACTGGTTATTTTTTCCTAGTGTATTATTTTTTGCATTACCAGCACTGCAATCAATTCAAGATCTGGACAAGATTGTTCGAATGCAAATAGAATAATTTGCGCTGCATTTTTAACTATGGGAACAATACTTACCTTGGGCCGATGCTCCATTTTATTAGCTCACTGAAAAATTGTCTAGAACTTTAGACGGTTGCCAACCCAGTGTTTTTCTAGCTTTTTCATCGTCAAAGGTTAAATCAGAGGTAATTTTAGCTAATTTACTAGAATTGATTGGAAACTTAGGAATCATATCGCCAACAATTGCCAAAAATGAGGCCATAAATTTTGGCATGTTGTAAATCCGTTGTTGGTTGAGCTGTTTAGCGATGGTATGGGAAAGCTCAGAAAAACTAGGATGATAGCCATCTGTTAAGTTGTAGACGCCGCCAATCTCGGCTACCTTGGGAATGATTCCAGCTACATCTTTGGCCAAAACCATGCTCTTTTTAGCATGGCCGCCAGCGATATTAAAGTAGTATCCTTTCCTTATTGCTTTAATCATAGCACCTAAATTCCCCGGAGGATGAGCCCCCACCAAAAGTGGCAATCTCAAAATGCCACAGATGACGTTATGCTTAGCACACCAATCTTGAATAAGTTTTTCGGCCTCTATTTTACTCCTCCCGTAAGGATCAGTAGCGCTTAGCGAATTTCCTTCTGAGATAGAGCGTCCTTTTTCGGCACCGTATACCGCTACGGAACTGATGAAAACAAAAGATTTCGGCAAGGGAGCAGATTGTTCCAAACCTTTCAATAAATTGAGTGTTCCGTTTACATTTACGTCGAAAAAAGCTTGCTTTTCTGCTTCGGTCTTTGGAACGGAGTGCGCTTTGCCAGCGGCGTGGATAACCAGCTCTGACGGCTTCAGCTTTGGAATCTGAGTGGCTAAATCGCAAATGACATCCGTATTTTGACGGCCGAGAGAATAAAGATCCATCTTTTCTTTCATGACTGCGGAGATACTGCTCCCCAAAAAGCCAGAATGCCCGGTAACTAAAATTAACATATTATATTTAACTAGATTTTTCGACCAACACTTCTTCGTAAACCTTCGATACTTTCTCGTACATCGCGTTTATACTAAAACTTTCTCGTAGCTTGATTTTACCCAGTTTACCCATTTGATAAAGCTGTTCATGATCATCCAATAGCTTAGCTAAAATCCTACTCAATTGATCGATATCATTTCTTGGAGTAATAAATCCCGTTTCGCCAGAGATAACCGCCTCCGCTGCCCCGCCGACGCCAGAGACTATCACCGGTAATTCATAATTCATTGCTTCCAATGTTGAGATAGGAAAGCCTTCCCAGTTTGAAATTAATAAAAACAAATCTGACTTGGCTAAAACGTCTTTGACATTATTAGAATAGCCATAAAATATGACCTCTTTTGACAGACCTAAATCCATTACCAGCTTTTTGGTAGTTTCGAGATTAGGACCATCGCCTAATAAATGCAATTTAAAGTTCTCTAAACCGATTAATGCATTGATTAGTGTAAAATGATCTTTTTGCTCATCGAATCTTGCGACCATTACTAAATCTAAAACCTGTTTTGCTTGCTTGAGTTTACTAAAGTCGTTAATTTTTATTCCATTATGCACTACCATTAATTTCGACTCTTTAGCAATACGATGCTTTAACGCAATACGCTTATCAAAATTGGATACGAGGATAAATCTATCTACAAATCGGGCCAAAGATTTTTCAAGAAATTTATACAAGATAGCTTGCTTGCGTCCTACGCCTTCCGTAAACGACCATCCGTGCACCGTTAATACGACTGGTACTCTAGCAATTTTGCCACAAATACGCCCTACAATACCTGCTTTACTAGAATGTAGACACAGGATGTCTGGTTGATAATTGTTGATGACTTTCTTTATCTTAATAATTGATTTAAAATCATTTAATGGAGAAATTTCACGTTTCAACACAGAGATGTTTACTGAAGGAATTTTCGCTTCACTTAACAGGTCATAAAATGGTCCACTTAGTTCACCTCCATAGCATACCAATACTTCGTGACCTTTTTCAATATAGACACTGGCAATGTCTATAACATGCGTTTGAGCGCCTCCAATAGAATCGCCTCTAGTGATGAGTATTAGGATTTTCATTAATTTCTCAATAATTTAGTTATAAACCGAGATTCAATAGTATGCAAAAAACAATAATTTCGATCATCTGTTTCCTATTTTATTTCAGTATTCATACGGAACGAAAAGTATATAATGTATCTGAATTTGGTGCAAATGGCAAAGATAAGCTGGACGATACAGATGCTATACAAAAGGCAATTGATTATACTTCAAAAAAAAAAGTCACTCTTTACGTGCCAGAAGGTATTTACTACATTACTGCTCATGTAGGGCATACAAGTAGCACTAATTACCTTAGAGATGAAGGCGGGCTGAGCATAAAATCTAACAGCCATATTAAATTACATGAAAAAGCTATTATCAGAGCGGTATCCAACCATAAAGACCAATATAATATAGTTAGGTTATACGAAGTTGAAAATATTGTTTTAGAAGGAGGAGTGATAGAAGGCGACCGCCACACTTCCACTAATACTTCTGGACAATGGGGCTATGGTTTGGCTGTACTCGGATCTAGAAACATTGAAATTAAAAACTTAACCATAAAGAATTGCAGAGGGGACGGAATTAATTTTCAAATTTCAGAACCTAGGCTCATAGCACCGAAAAATGTATCCTTAACAAATGTGATCCTCGACAACAATAAGAGGCAAGGAATCTCCATTGAGGCCGGTAGTCAACTTTATTTTCGCAATTGTGTTTTTAGCAATACTCATGGCCTAGCACCTCAATCAGGGGTAGACATGGAACCATGGTCGCCAAGTGTAATACTCGAAGATATCAACTTCGAAAAATGCGTGTTTAAGGACAATAAAAGTAATAATCTGCTCTTAAATCATGACAAGATCCGAAATTTGACTGTGCAGAATTGTATTTTCCTAGCATCTAACTCAGAAGCTGTTAGTCAACATCTGTATACCATTTATGATGGCATTGAAGCAAAATTCATTAACAACAATTTTGATAAAAATGCGGCAAACATACTCATCAGGGGTTCCAAAAAATTGACTTTCGACAAAAATAAATTTCAAAACAATATAGTTGTCAATTATACTCAAGATTCAGAAGCGCACCGAACAGAAAACATTACTTTTATTAATAATGATTTTTCAAATTTAAGCTTAGTTGCTAATCATCGAAATAACCTAATATTCATTCAACACAACATTTTTAAAAATTCTACAATATATCTAAATAACAGTAATGCACTGGTTGAAAAAAATACATTTTTAAATAATGAAAAATCTAAATTTTTAGCTGCTAGCAACAATACGAAATTAAGATTATATGAAAATACTTTCAAAAATGGAGTAATGCATGCTATAGAAGTGTTTAGTAATGCTAATATTTCTAATAACTTTTTTGAAAAGGTTGATAATGGAATACTGATACACCCAAACAGTAGAGATATTATAATCCACCAAAACAATTTCTCAAAAATTAAGCACTCTGGAATTTATTTCTTGGACGCAACTATTGGAAAAAACACTTATCTTTCTATCAAAGATAATGTCCTCAATAATAGCAAACTATTTGACAATAGCCTTTATCCTAATCTGCTGCAGTCTAAGGGAAACCAAATTAAAAAGTAATGGCATTTAATCTCATCGATAAACGCTTAACAAGAGTAAAAATAATTATGTAACAATTATGCGCCAAGGCAGATGTAAAGTAATGAAGATCCATTAATTAAGCCGTAGTTTTGCTAGGTCTAGCCGCCGATCTCACAACTCTTAAAAAATATTTAGCGATCGAAACCACCATTACTGAAAGTAAGGTACCTAATCCAATATATTTTTTCTTGTAGAAATAGCAGTAATTTGACAACTCGCCCTTTTCCATCAGATAAAGGTTAGAAGATAATCCATGGTCACCGTAATCAGCTTTTTCGAACTGATTTTTAGCCAGTACTTCATTTAACAAAATAACTGGATAGCTATAAGCAATTTCGAGCCACACTCTGTAGTCTTCAGAATATCGCTGGGCAACGTTAAATCGGACGCCTAGCTTTTCTAGTACACTTTTTTTTATGATCACTGTTGGAGTGGAAAAATAGTTGCTAAATAGTAACTCTTTAAAAGATATCACTTTTACTGCTATATCCGCTGCAATGCGCTTCTTTCCAAAAGCACAACCTACCATTGCTGCCGAAGGGTATGCTTCAAAGCAATTCAATTGCTTCTCAAGTTTAGTATTAGCCCAGCAGTCGTCGGCATCTAAAAATGCGACATATTTACCTTTTGCATTAAACATTCCAATATTTCTTGCATTAGATGGGCCTGCATTTGCTATCGCTAAATAAGTGATATTCGATCCATATCCGCTAGTACTGCAATACTCCCTCAATAATTCATCAGTTGAATCAGTAGAGCCATCATTGACAATAATTACTTCGACATCTTTATAACTTTGAGCAAAAACTGAATTAATTGCCGTTACTATTGTAGCCTCATTGTTATAACTAGGAATCACTACAGAAACTAACGGATTTTCTTCATTGATCGACATCTATCAATTCTTTTAATTGTTTATTGTATAAATCCCAGGTAGCTTCTTTAATTACTCTTTGCCGAGCCTTTTCACTCTGATCCTTTAAAAGGGTATTATCTGCAAGTATTTGAAGTAAGATTTCCTTTAACTCGTTATGATTGTCTTGGTTGATCAACCATCCTCCCTCGCCCTCTTTAATTGCATCAGGTATACCACCAGTTTTGGTACCTATAACGGGAACACCACAACTTTGAGCTTCTAAAAAGACTAAGCCAAACCCTTCCACGGTGGTAGTGTAATCAGATTGTCTAGAGCATAAAATAAACAGATCATTTTCATTATAAAACTCGGGCAAAGTGTTGTCTGACACAAATCCTTTGAAACTAACGATTGAAGTTAAGCTCAGATCGGCTACTTTTTGCTTTACGTACGCTAAATCTGGCCCTCTACCTGCAATATTCCATCGTATTCTTTCTCGTTTATGTTTTGGAAGTGAGGCGATCACTTCTGCTATAAAATCGTGTCCCTTAAATTTCTCTATACGAGATACGGTACAAATCTTTAAAACCTCTGACTCAAACAACTTGTCTTTTGGTTTAAAAAAGTCAGGGTTTACGGCGAGCGGAAGTGCTTTAACATTGGCAGTTTGACATACACTCTTGACTAAACCAGCAGTATAATTACTGTTCGCGATAATGAGCTTAGACTTTTTTAGTATGAATGAGCAATAGGTTTTAAGCCAAAAATATTTTCTGAAACGAGAAGTGCCCGAAAGGAACTCGGTACCATGAGCCAAAATACAAACTTGCTTAAAACCACCTAAAAATAAAAGGATTGCTTCTGGATGCCATTGACCGCAAAGCACATCGTAATTTTCCTTATGCTTAATTTGCTTAAAATGCTTTACTGCAGCGATTTCAAACGCTCCTCTACGAGCAGGAAATAGGGTGATATTAATTTTGTTGGAATTGTAGGGTATGCTAACGCCTTCTTTGGCCTTGCTGAAAACAAGTACCTCACTATAAAGTGAATGCATGCCGACGGCAATTTCATGACATAATCTTGCAATACCACCATCGTAAGGAGGAAAGTCGTAAGCAAAAATTATCAGTTTATGATTTTTCATTTATAGGTCTTGCCTAATTAGGTCTTGATTGATAAAAATTCCTTTATATGGAAGGAATAGATCTGGATACATTTGAATAGACTGCTTGAAGTAGAAAATGGCAATTATGAAATACATAAAAAGAACTAAGTTTTTAAAAACCCGCTCTTTTAGTATTGAAAAAATGGTTACCATTACTACGGGTTCCATCACGTTAAAATAAAGGTTAGCTCGTCCCATAATTGGCAGTTGTTTAAATAGAAAAAATAAAACAACACTGAATAGAAAGCCGTTAAGACAGATGTCAAAATGTTCATTTTTTTGTCTTAGTCTATCGGCAAAAAAAATAAATATGAAGGCTAACATTAATCGCTTCAAAATCCCAAAAATAGATCCTTCAATTTGGTCTCCTCCTTGGTAAAATTCGACCTTTCCAGAAGCTGCTTCCCCAAGCATACCTGCCATCCCGAATATTTTATTTGGCAGTTCAGATAACCCAAAAACAACAGAAAGTAGAATTGCAATTGTCCATAGCCACCAAGGTATTTTTTTGGTGAAAAACAAAAAGAAAAGCAAAAGAATCGCAGTGGTGTGAAATGTAAATGCTAAAGCAACCAATAAAAAAAAGAGCAAATGCCTTTTCTTAATTAATTGAACTATCGCTAATAGCCCAATCGCAATAGCTAATAATTGTCTATTTGAACCTGTCATACCAATGTAAATCGCGAAGTACATTGTTATCGCTAAAATAAAGTATTCAGTTACTAAATTTTGGTACGAATAATAAAGTAACGAAAGAAACAATACAGCATGAACAATTAAAAAGATACTGTAATTACTAGAAAGAATGTGTATCAGTCGAGTAAAATAGACATAACCAATTTCAAATTCATCATTAGGTTCGAAAAAATCTACACCTTCCTGTTGGTTGAAAAATGTGTAGTAAGCATTCCAGTCGGTTGCAGTTTCCCAGCGCAAGCCCAACATTATAATTAAAAAAAAACAACCTAACGTGGCTACAGCTTGTTTACCCAAATGATAGTTTGCTGTCCATTTTACTTTGTTTATTTCCAAAAAAGATGAAACGAAGAAAATAACTGCACCTATAAAATATACTAGCACTTATTTAGATATGTTTAAGCATTTGCTCCACACGGATATCATAAGTGTGGTGATTTAAAAAGTGTTCCGCTTGTTTAGCTGCCAACTCGTGCCGCAGACCTTGTTTAGGCAAATAATGTGCTATTAATTCCTGCGCCTCATCAATGGTTTTAAATGTAAAATCTTTTGGGTCTAAAACCGAATAATCTTTGATAGCATCTTTATAGTCACAAATCTGAAAACCACCTATACCACTGATTTCAAAAAATTTAACATTCACAGATTCTACTTCAGCATAATGAAAATTATTGAAAACAATCTTAGCACCATATAATAATTCTGACTTACGTGCGCCAGTTATGTATTCACGATTAAAATATTGATCAATTGGAGATGTTCCAAAACGCCAGTCTGGCATTCCAAACAATGTTGGCTTGATACCGCTATCTACAAGTTTCCTTATGATATTTGCTCGGTATGGATACATTGACCCGAATGCAAGAACGTCTATATTGGTATTATTTTCGAGTTGGATTCGGTTTTCATTTGGTGCCTTATGAATTCGTTGATTAAATGCCTCAGGAAGATAGTGGGCGTTCAAACCAGCCTTGTTTTTCATAAAGTTAACAATAAATGGATCCTTAGTGAAGTAAGCATCATATGGCGAAGCAAAGACTTGTTGATCTTCAAATGTGGTTAAAGCATCAGGATTTAATTGAACGACAGGTACACCTTTAAGATTGCTTTTCAACAATTTAATAGCATCTGGATGAATAAAACGATACGAACAAATTACAATATCCGGCCTTAAATCCATTATCTTCTTGGCAATTTTAACAGATAAGTACCTACCATATTTTTTTAAAAACTTAATGGCCCAATAGTTATAAACATAGGGTAGTGGCGCATAATCTTTAATATCGAATTGGACAACTTCATGACCTAGATGCTTAAATGAATCATTAAAATGATATTCTAAACTGTCAAACTCCTTGCTGCCGAATATTGCTACCTTCATACTAAAATTAAATTGATATTATTAAATCAATAAGAGCTGATGTTTTTACGGATAAAAGAAATATTTTCTCTAAACGAATAGGCTGGGTTAAAGAGCCTAGTTACGTTAACAAGCATATCAAAAAGAACGTAGATTGGGTAAAACGATTTATCATTCTTTTTAAAAAAATGATTCCGACTTTTTTGATAAATCCATCTTTTTATCAAGTTCTTACCCTTTCTCACAGTACTAGCACCTTCTAAGTGAATAATTGAGGTAGTTGTAATTAAATAGTTTCTATAACCATTCCGTGTTAATCTGTATTGTAAATCACTTTCCTCATAATACATAAAATAGGCTGGATCGAAGCCTCCTACTTCTAAAAATAAGTCTCTATTGATGAACATATTTGCTCCGCTAACATACTCTATTGGTATGATTGGCTGATCAAAATCATAGGAATCTGTACAATGTGTCTTCCTTCTAAAAATTTTTGCTAGCACAATGAACGCATACTCTTTAATTTCCCTGATTACGGTGGGAAATTTACCTCCAGAATTACCAATATTACCATGCTCATCTGTTAGTTTAGTACCGATAACACCGATATTCATACTTAATTTGTTAAGTTCGTGAAAATCAGATAAGATTTTAACACTGTTCTCTATTAGTAAGGTGTCAGAATTTAATAAAAAAATATTCTTACCGCTAGCTTTATCGACTCCGAAATTATTTGCTCGACCAAAACCGATATTCTCTTTCATTGCAAAAAAAGATATGCCTTGGTAGTCTTTAAAATATTGTACTGAACCATCAGCAGAAGCATTATCGACTAGGATTATTTCATAAGAAATATCACAGGTAAACTTCATAATCGATTCTATACATGAATTAGTTAGATCTTTGGTATTGTAATTTATTATTACTATTGAGATATCAATCATAAATGTTCAAGTTTGCAGCTATCTTTCTTACTATAACTTTCCAATGAAAATTTTCTTCTGCGAATTCCGATATAGTTGCAGGTTGCGGTAATAAGATGCGACCCAAATCTAAGTCAGATAAGAGATTCGATAGTGCATCGATATCTCCAATAGGAAAAATCTTACCGAATTTTTGATTTTCTGTCACGTCATTAGCTGCTAGCACATCAGAAGTCAATAGGAAACACCCGTTACTTAATGCTTCAACGAGAACGATACCAAAACTTTCTGATATAGAGGTTAAAGCAAAAACCTTAGCTTGCAAGTATAAAAGTTTTAATTCCTTTCTATCATATATAGGCCCTAACAAATATATTTTGCCACGAGCATCTGGTGTTTTAGCTAACTCTGCGCTCAAAAAATCTCTAAATGAATCTGTGTATTGTCCAACTATAGACAATTCCCAGTTTGAAGGATTTGATTTCAAAAAACTTTTAACTAGCATTTCGACATTTTTCACTGGGTCACCTGGCCTACTTACCGTTAGAATTCTATTCGACTTTTCATCATAATTAAGCTTGCTATGATCAGGAAAATACCCATTCGGTATTAACTGTACTTTTAGTTTAGTTTTTGTAGAGAAAAAATGATGAAGACTGCTTGTTTCTACGGACAACAGATCGAATAAATTGTAGGCCACATTCTTAAGTCTGGAGTACAGTGAATACCCTTGAAAGCCCTTATTGAAATACCTGCCGTCTGCATCCATTTTCAAATACACTTTGCATTTACCAAAAGTTAAACATTTAGCAAGAATTAGGACTAGAACTTTTCTAAGCGACAGATGATATAATACTAAAATGTCTATTTTACGCACATATCTGAATATAAAAATAAACAAATTTATAGTTTCAGACCCTGTCACTCTATTAATTTTCAGGTGACCTAATCCCTTAAGAACATTTAAAGAAGGTAGCTCAACCTCATCTTCATAACAGGCTACATAACTCTTAAAGTCATATTCTTTTTGGAAAAAAAAAGGAATCATCCCTATTTCTTTGAATAAATGGAAATCCTTCGCTATCGGAAATACTGATACTATCGTCTTCAAAGTAATTTAGTTTTAAGCATTTTTTTGATATCCTTTACTTCTTCGATTTTAATCACACTACCTACCAACAAAATTACGACACCTTGGATAAAGGTCAACATCGTCATTTTTAAAATCTCGGACCTAATTTGAATGAATGAAATTAATGGCATTATAACTACACAACAAATCGCTATCAATCCTATGTATTTTAGAAATTCTTTAACTAAAAGCAATTTATTACCTTGAAAATAAGAAAGCATGATGATCCCACAGCAAAAATGCGACACAGCAATAGAAATTGGAAAAATGTAGTAAGTTGAAAATTTGACTAAAAATATATTCATAAGTATTACCAAAACTTGAGCCAAGATTCCGATAATTACATAGAGACGAGATTTCTGCATAGCCATCATAGCCATCCCAAAAATAACATAAGCAAAGATTCCCAAAGAAGATACTGAATATAAAGTTGTCAATTCAGAAATTAACAACATTTCTTCTCCAGCAATATTTTTACTACTATACAGCAGATTGACTACTGTCTGCGAGTTACAGAAGAAGAATATAACTATTGCAGCTAACAAAAAAAGCCCTAATCTGAAAGTGGCAAGAAATTCAGCTTGAAATTCTTTCTGATTACCCTTTATGTGATGTCTAGTGAGATTTGGAACAAGTATACTTAAAATAACACTGCTTAGAACGCCTGAAATTATATCTGGAATTCTTCTGGAAAAATCAAGAACTGAAAGAATACCTTTTCCTAATGACACAGCTAAAGACTTCTCTATCATTCCATTCAATTGACCGACGAAATAAGGGATAAAGAACGGCAATGAGAACAGAAAAAAAACCTTGAATCCCAAAGCAGATACATTTATCTTCGAGTAAAGACCAAGGTTAAGTTTTTTGACGTTAAACGCAACCAGTACCAGTAAAATTATGGTACTGATATATAATCCTATCACTAAGGAGTATATGCCTAACCTCTCTGCAAAAAAGATTAAAAATAATATATTTAAAATTTGAGATATAAAAGATGCTATCTCAGGAACATAGAATACATTATTGGCATTTAGGATAGAAATTTTGATAAGAACAATTTGGTTAACGAGCAACCATGGAGTTAGCAACCTGAGCATGATTACTAATTCATTGTGACTTTTCGAACTAAATTGCGGTGCAATCAATTTAGCAATCTCTGAAGAACCTGCAAATACAATAACTGAAATGACGATACTTATTACAAGTATAAAAAACAAAAGTGACCTCGTGTAGGATAATGCAGTATTTTGCCCTAAGTTTTCAACAATAGTGACATATTTTGCCCTAAAAGTTTCATTTATCGGTCCCCAAATCGCCAGATCGATACTTTGAAGGACGGAATAACCTAACAACCATATATCTCTGCTGATTGTAGCTCCAAATAACTTTGCAGTTAGCATTAACGTAACTAAAGTCAAAGGAACCTTAAAAAGCTTAAGAATAAACAATAAAATCGTTTTTCTTTTCACTTTATGATACTGAACCTAAAAGTCTTTTAACAACTAGTACGGATAGCATTAAAAATCCAAATATTACGCCAGTGACGATCAAGCTTTTCAATTTGCTTGTTTTAACGACCGCTAGGGGGAAAACAGATTGATCTATAACTTGTATTAAAGGCGTATCTTTCATTAACGACATTTTCGCCATTTCTAAATTTTGTATCAACACTTTCAACATTTCCTTATTTGCTTCAGCGGCAAACTGGGATTTCTGCAAGGGAGCTGTCCTTTGCACCTGTCTTGTTGGATTTAGATTTGGTGTGGCATCAGTGATAGCAGCTGCAGTGTAAATAGAGCCATTCATTACCGCTCTTATTGAGTCAGTATTCTTGGCAAGGATATTTACGTTATCAAGCGCTTTTTTAGTTTTTGTAAAAACATAAAACTGATTGACATTATTGACTAACTGATCATTATACATTTTTGAAAAAACTTCATCTGGAGAGTTGATTTGAACCTTTATTAAATTCAACTTCTTGTCGGGTCTAGTGGCGACCAAATAATTATCACGTATAAAATTAACTGTTTCACCAAGGACACTATCCCTAAGTCTTGATTGTTTTTGGGAAGAAATATCGAATCGCAAAGCTAGAAGCTCTGGTTTATCTTTCCAACGTTCCTTAATTTTATTTAATTCAATAAATCTTTCAATCAAGGTCTGAGAATGATTATTAATCAGGGCTTTAGTTAAGAGCGTCTTCTCGAGCATCGTTCTGGATTTGTATAATTCCAAAATATTGTCGCCTTGAAATATACCACCACCACCACCGCCTCCTAAATCTATTCCTACCATGGACGCTATGCCCGCATATTGGCTCATTCCACCTCCTTTTTCACCACTCTCTAACACAAATGTTGTTGTTGCAGTATAAATGGGCTTTTTAGTATAAGCATAACCTAAACCTAGTAAACCTCCGATGATTCCTGCAAGGATGATGAGCCATTTCTTAGTCCACAGATATTGCCACCATTCCTTAATGTTTAAAATCATCTCCTTTAAGGAGATCATCTCTTCGTCTTCTATTTTATTTTTTCTTACCGACTCGTTCGTCATCTTTATTATGATACTAATCTAGTTTATTACAGCGTTCCTATTTTATTGAGATATCATCTCAAAATATGCAAACCTATTAAAATATACATTCCTTTTACAATACACCATTAAATTTTAATCCTCATTAGACGTAAAAGCGATGATTAAAGTCTAGCATCAATGAGGTGTCTATTCAAAAAAGCCTTAGTATCAAACACTACTGCCTTTGCTCCGCTAGTCAGCTTTTGTAAATCTAGTTGAAGAAACTGCTGGTGCGCCACTGCCAAGATGATCGAATCGTACTTAACCACCTCCAAATCGGCTAGCAATGGGATGCCGTATTCCCTTTGCACTTGATCTTGGTCGGCATGCGGATCGTACACATCAACGATGACCCCAAATTGTTGTAGCTCATTATAAATATCAACGACCCTTGAGTTCCTGATATCTGGACAATTCTCTTTAAAGGTGACACCAAGTATTAAAGCCCTAGATTTCTTTACGTTATTACCTTTATTGATTAGCAATTTGACCACTTTGTTAGCAATAAACATGCCCATATTGTCGTTGACTTTGCGCCCAGATAAAATCACTTCTGGATGATAGCCTAGAGTTTGGGCCTTATGTGCTAAGTAATAAGGGTCAACGCCAATGCAGTGCCCACCTACCAAACCGGGTTTGAATCTGAGAAAATTCCACTTGGTGGCTGCTGCTTCGATCACATCGTTCGTATCAATCCCCATTCGGTCGAAAATGAGTGCTAATTCATTCACAAAGGAAATATTGATATCTCGTTGCGCATTTTCTATGGCCTTACTGGCTTCGGCCACTTTAATAGAAGGTGCTTTATGCGTACCTGCGGTGATGATGCTTGCGTAAAGTTGATCAACTCGCTCAGCAATTTCGGGAGTGGACCCAGAAGTCACTTTCTTAATCTGCGTTAAGGTATTGACCTTATCTCCGGGATTGATGCGCTCGGGCGAATAGCCCACAAAAAAATCTTGATTGAAAGTTAGTCCTGAAAATTTTTCCAAGATTGGTACACAGTCTTCTTCTGTACAGCCAGGGTATACTGTGGACTCATAGATGACCAGATTGTCCTTTTTCAGCACACTGCCCAACATCTCGGAAGCTTTTAGCAGCGGACCTAGATTTGGTTTTTTGAATTGATCGATAGGTGTAGGCACTGTGACGATAAAGATATTGCAGTTGGCAATCGTTGCTACATCGGACGAAAATACCAACTGACTGGAAGAAAGCAGTTCTTGCAGCGAAGCCATATCCGCTTCTTGGGTACGATCCTGTCCTTGCTGTAGTTCGGAAGTACGCGCTGCATCGATATCAAAACCAATGACCTTGTATTTTTTAGCGAAGGCGATAGCTAGCGGTAAACCGACGTATCCTAAGCCTACCACACAAATATGTTGATTCACTACTCCGTTAGTATTTAGGTTAAGCAACTTATCTAAATAAACTTACGATCAGCACAGCCAAAGAGGCGATACCAGTTCCAATGCCTACCCAACCTTGAGCAGTAATCTTTTCTCTTTCCGCTTTTACAGGCACCATAATTTCGGCACCTGGCTTAACTTTTGGATAGTTATTGAAAAACAAAAATTTCTTTGCTGCTTCTGCAGAACCATTGGCATACTTAATGTAAGCCCTATTTTTCAATGCTGCATTGGTGAACCCGCCGGCACCATTGATGTATTGCTTGAAGCTTTTGCCTGGCATATAAACAATACTGTTAGGATTTAACACCTCGCCAGTAACCTTAACGGTTTGTAATTGTTTAGGGATCCGTACAATATCTCCTTCTTCTAAGATTAAGTCTTGTCTAGACAAAGGTTTCTGCAAAATTCGCACCAAATCGATCCCCACCAAATCTGACTGCACTAATTTTTCATCGACATTTTTAACCGAATCTTTAGTGCTGACATTTTTCTCTTTTACCCTATCTAAATTCAAGAATTTCTTGGCCTCCTCTTCTTGGTTATTGATGGCATTTTTATCTTGAGGATTTACTTTCTCTGCGCCTGGTCTTTTTAATGAAGCACCTTCTGCATAGGCAAATGTTGTTAAGCCACCCGCTCTTTTGATCAAGTCTGATATACGGTAGTCCTTGGTAGTGATGGTATACATCCCTGGATATAACACTTCTCCCTCAATTTTGACCTGTTTTTGAATCGCATAACTCTCCGAACTTCTAACTGAGATGATGTCAAAGGGTTTAATCACAAAAGTACTATCTAAGATCTTTAAATCCTCATCAATGGCTACGACAAACACTTCCGCAGTTTTTGAAGAGCGTGCGTTAGGATCTGCATCTTTAATTCTCCTAGAAACTTCGATGCGATTAGGACTGGCACCTTCTTTTAATCCGCCTGCCATCTGAATCACATCTTCTAAGGCTATATTTTCTCCATAAGCAAATGTACCTGGTGCTCTCACCTCGCCTTGGATGGTAACGGTATATTCTTCTCTTAAATCAAAAATGGAACTAATGGTTACTTTATCTTCTCTGGTCAGCAAGATATCTTTTTCTTGTCCAGATAAAATTTTGGCCACATCAAAGGATACAAAAAACTGAGTCTTGTCAGGATTTAGTCGATTGATGTACCCCCTACTTAAGAAGGCATCTTCTTTAATGCCATCTGCTTTTTGAATTAAACCTGAAAGGGTTAAGCCTGGCTCTAGGGCATACACCCCTGGCCTAAATACGGCACCTAGAATTTCTACTCTGTTTTCGAAGCGTTCCAAAATAGCCTCTACGATAAATTTATCGCCATTTTTTGGCTTGAACGTTGCAAAATCAGCAGCGGAAACATCACTCACTCTTCTTTCTCGGCTCGTAGTTTGAAAGGTTTTAACCTGAGCAGTGTAGGCTTCTGCGGTAAATCCTTGAGCAAAATTGATGACGTCCTGTAAGGTCTCATTCGTTTTGACCTCGAAAATGGCTGGATCTTTAACCTCCCCGAAAATTTCTACCCTTTTATCATAAGTAGGGATATTGATCACATCTTGATCTTGCAATCTTACATTTCCAGTCTGAATGCCTTTGAGTAAAAAATCATAAACATCTATCGTGGCAATGACTTTGTTGTTTCTAATGACCTGAATATTTCTAAATGAACCATTTTGGGATGGGCCGCCAGAAACATATAATGCCCTATACACATTGGCTAATGAGGGCAAGGTATAGCTACCTGTCTTTACGGCCTGTCCGGTAACGGTGACTTGGATACTTCTGATATTACCTAAGTTAATGGCTACCGAGGTTCTTCCCGATCTTAAGGCGGGATAGGTCTTAGCCATAGCAGCCTTAATTTTAGAAGTAGCTTGTTCGATCGTTAAGCCAGCAACAGCTATTCTCCCCACATACTCTAAATTAATCACGCCATCTGGACTTACCTTTAGTTCATAACTGCGCTCATTATCGCCAGTAAGATCAATAATCAACTGATCATCTGGACCTACGACATAGCTTTTAGGTGTAGCTATCCTCAGGTTGGGCTCAAACTTGATATCGCCATTTTTAAAAAGATTGGCACCAAATATTTTAGGCTTAAAGTCTTCTGGATTAGACTTGGTTTCGTTCGATAAAGTGTCCGCCTCGTTATCGGCATATATTCTACCATTTGAAACAGGAGCGGCGACAGTTTTAGTCGTAGGACTTTGCTGCTTTCTGATCTTTTCCAATCTGGTTTTGAATTTTGCAATTTCCTCTTGTTTGATTCCCTTAGAGATGGCTACTTGTTCTATTTGCGCATCGCTAGTGTAGCCCATAGCTTCAGCTTGTCTTACCATCTGTAAGATCTGTGCGTCGGAAAGGTCATCAACTCTCACATTGGAACCCACCTGACTGAATGTAACTAGAGTGACAAAAAGAAAGAGCAGTGATAATAATATTTTCTTCATGAGCCGCAGCGATAAATTTAAGTTTTGTTGAATAAATTATTATTCGAAGTAATTTAAGGTTTGATAATTCCCTTGTTTCAGGTATTCATCTTTCTTCATCAGATTTAAATCCGAGCGCATCATATCTTCTACCAAAGCTTGTAGATCATATTTTGGTGTCCAACCTAATTTAGTTTTCGATTTAGTGGGGTCGCCCAATAATAAGTCTACTTCGGTAGGCCTAAAATATTTAGGATCTACCCTGACTACGGTCTCTCCAAGTTTAAGTGAGGCCAAGTTCAATCCCAATGCCAATGCTTTTTCTTCATCCACATCAATGATTACCCCTTTTTCCTGTTCATCTTTTCCGGAGAACTCCACAATAATACCCAATTCTGCAAAGGCCATACGTACGAAATCGCGTACCGTAGTGGTCACGCCAGTAGCGATAACGTAATCTTCAGGTTTTTCTTGTTGTAAGATCAACCACATGGCTTCGATATAATCTTTGGCATGTCCCCAATCGCGTTGTGCAGATAGATTCCCTAAATAAAGACATTGCTGTAAGCCAAGACCAATTTTTGAGGCTGCTCTGGTGATTTTACGTGTAACAAAGGTTTCCCCTCGTAATGGGCTTTCGTGATTAAACAAAATACCATTACAAGCGAACATATCATAAGCTTCGCGATAGTTTTTTGTGATCCAGAAACCATAGATTTTTGCAACGCCATAGGGCGAACGAGGGTAAAACGGGGAATTTTCGTCGTAGAAACCGGCTGCATTTTTATTTTCGGGCAAACCGCCATACAGCTCTGAGGTAGAAGCCTGATAAATTCTTGTTTTCTTTTGTAATCCTAAAATCCGGACAGCTTCCAAAATCCTTAAAGTACCTATTCCATCAACGTTAGCTACGTATTCGGGTGAATCAAATGAAACTTTCACGTGCGACATTGCACCTAAATTATAAATTTCATCCGGCTGTGTTTCCTGAATGATGCGAATTAAATTAGTCGAATCAGTAAGATCGCCATAATGCAGCTTAAATCTTACATCTTTTTCATGTTGATCTTGATACAAATGATCTATTCTGTCGGTATTAAATGAGGAAGACCTTCTTTTAATGCCATGCACGAAATAGCCTTTTTTCAACAAAAACTCTGCTAAATAAGCGCCATCCTGGCCGGTCACCCCCGTAATCAGTGCAACTTTCATTTTTTTATTAGTAAGATTAATTATGCAAACGCAAACGCCGTACTTAAATAAGTTATAAAATACGATCACTGAGCGGCGCCCCAAAAGTAACGTTTTTATTGAATTATAGGAGGTATAATTAATCCACAAGTCTAACATACCGCCTTAGTTCCGCTGCTTTATCTTTTTAGGACCTGCTATATTTTAAACTTTAGCGTTTTTACGTTAGGGGTGGGGAGCAGTGAGCAGTAAGCATTTAGAAAAGGTAGCAAAGAGTAATGAGCAAAGAGTGAAGAATAAGGAGCAAAGATTAACATCGCCATGCCGGCTTTTAAAATAAGTCGTCCTTTCGAGCGCAGCAGAGCGAGGGAGAATCTGGTAGCAGCAAATCTCTTCAATAGATTTCTTACCGATGTAGGTACACGCGCTAAAATTAGTGGTCAGGGATCAGGTACTAGGAGTCAGTAAGTAAGCAATAAATACTTTTAGCTTTCAGCTTTAGACTTTTAGCTTGAAACAAGGGCCAAAAGAGTTTTTTCTAGTCGCTAGCTTTAAACAATTGAGCTTTACGCTTTCAGCCAGGGAACACGTAAGTTTAACGTTCTTTCAACCTTCCACTTTAGACTTTTAACTTTGGACTTTCAACTTCATACCTCCGTCATCGGACTTCCGACTTTAATTAGTGGTCAGGAGTTAGTTTGGGTAACAAGTAGTTAGTATAGCGTATCTGGACAGCAAGCAAAATTCAGTAAGTGAATGCGATCTCAGCAGCTTAAGCTTTGGTCCTTCTGCTTTAAGCCTTAAGCTTTCAACTTTATTATAGCCTTTACTTGCTAATTACCAATAGATTGTTTACTTTTGCAGCCCCGCAACACGGAGTTCCGGGAACTATGTTGAATACATAAACTATAAAAAAGAATGGCAACTAAAATCAGATTGCAAAGATTCGGTAAAAAAGGAAAACCTTTTTACCACGTGGTAGTAGCGGATGCTCGTGCTCCAAGAGACGGAAAATTCATTGAGCGTTTAGGTTCTTACAACCCAAACACTAACCCAGCTACCATCGAGCTTAACTTCGATAAAGCGGTAACTTGGGTACTTAATGGTGCTGAACCTACCGACACAGCTCGTGCTATCCTTTCTTACAAAGGTGTTCTTTACAAAAAACACTTAGAAGGCGGGATCAGAAAAGGTGCTTTAACGCAAGAACAAGCAGATGCTAAATTTGCAACTTGGTTAGAAACTAAATCTGGTCAAATCGCTGGTAAATCAGAAGGATTAGCTACATCTAAAGCAGAAGCTCGTAAAACAGCTTTAGCAGCAGAGGCTAAGAAAAATGAAGACAGAGCAGCAGCTATTGCAGCTAAAAACGCACCAGTGGCGGAAGAAGTTGTAGAAGAGGCTACTGAAGAAGCTCCAGCGGTAGAAGCTGAAGCAGCAACAGAGGCTCCTGCTGAAGAAACTCAAGCAGAAGATAAAGCTGAGTAATCAGTTTTACTGCAAAAGAAATAGCGTTTCGGGTAAAATCGGAACGCTATTTTTATGAGCTAATTAGCCGATATGATAATTAGCTAATCATCACATCAACCAATCCATCACATTTCTGGTCATGACAAAAGACGAATCATTTTACATTGGTTACATCACCAAAACCAAAGGTTTAAAAGGTGAACTACAACTCTTCTTCGAATTTGAAGACTACCAAGAGCTAGACCTTGATGTGGTGTTTCTGGAAGTAAATGGCAAATTGATACCCTTCTTTGTTTCGAGCCATAAATTATATGATAACAAAACTGGCCTATTTTACTTTGAGGACGTTGACCACATTGATAAGGCACAGCCCTTGGTGAAGAAAAAGGCCTACATGCCCTTAAATAAAAAACCAGAGCGTGGCGAAGACGAGTTCTACTATACCGATCTGAAAGGTTTTATTGCCGTTGATGAAACTTTAGGTGAACTGGGTGAAATTATTGAGGTGAACGAATATCCACAACAATTTGTAGCGACAGTACATTATAAAAATACTGATGTATTATTCCCTTTAAATGAAGATTTCATTGTAGAAATTGATGACGAAGAAAACATCTTGACCTTAGATTTGCCTGAAGGCTTATTAGATATCTATCTTAATCCCTAGTCGACAGGGAGCAGTAAGCAGTGGTCAGTAGACAGGTATCAGAATAGAATAAGGGGCAAAAAACACGCTGGCGTTAAACTCCTTTCCACTTTTAGCTTTAAGCTTTCAGCCTTCCTCTTGGGTCTTAAGCCTGGCAACACGCAACTCATAACCCACAACAATACTCTTTGAGCTTTCTACCACCTACCTTTTGCTATAAATCCGGTTGCAGTGTAAAGCCCGGAGTGAGCAAAGCGAAATGAGGACTTGCAGCGGAAAACGGGGCCGAACGCAAATAACAGCCGTATCTCTGTTTTCCTCTTTTTTGTTTGCCAATAACCTAACAAAGCCTTCCATATCTGCAGATCACTTCGTGTCATGTATCCTTGAACTTCTAGATATCTCTCTATACTAGGGGCTAGTGGGCAGGGATTAGTAGTCAGTAAGCAGTGATCAGATTAGAAGCGAAGAACACCTAGCGTTAAAATCTTTTCTGCTTTTAGCTTTAAGCTTTCCGCCTACCTCTTGGGCCTTTAGCCGGTAACACGCAACCCACAACTCGCCACATACTCTTTAAGCTTTCTGAAAACATTTCTATACCTTTGCGCTATGCGTTTTGATATCATTTCTGTATTGCCCGATTTGTTGACTAGCCCATTTGCTCATTCTATTTTGCAACGAGCACAAAAAAAGGGAATTGCTGAAATTGTAGTCCATAATTTAAGAGACTATGCCACCAATAAACAAAAAAGTGTGGATGATTATCCGTATGGTGGTGGCAGCGGCATGGTGATGAGCATACCTCCATTTGCTGCATGTATAGAAAAACTTCAAGAAGAGCGCCATTATGATGAAATTATTTTCATGAGCCCAGATGGTGAAACGCTAAACCAGACCATTGCTAATGAGCTTTCTATAAAAGGGAACATCATCATTTTATGTGGCCATTATAAAGGTATAGACCAACGGATTCGTGATATTTATGTCACCCGAGAAATCTCCATCGGCGACTACGTACTTTCTGGAGGAGAACTCCCTGCGGCCGTATTGGTAGATGCGATCATTAGATTGATACCTGGTGTACTAAATGATGAAACCTCTGCGCTATCGGATAGCTTTCAAGGCGAATTGCTAGATGCACCCGTTTACACTAGACCTGCAGATTGGCGCGGACACAAAATCCCCGCAATCTTATTAAGTGGACACGAAGCGAAAATTAATGAATGGAGACATGAAGAAGCACTGAAACGCACCCAAGAGCGCAGACCAGATTTGCTTAAATAACACGATAATTGGAGGATTTGATAGTTAGCTAATTAGCCAAATTCACCTTGCAGAAAACTGGCTTTTGAACGAAAATAAAATTATTTTAAACTTAGCTTTTATTTTCAAAAAATAATCCCTAATATTGCAGTCCGATTTTAACCGTTACAAAAATCGGTTTAATAGCTTAAAATCATGGATTTAGTAAAATTTGTAGAAGAACAGGTAAGCACGCAAAAAGAATTCCCTTCTTTTAAGTCAGGAGACACCATAAGTGTTCATTATAAAATTCGCGAAGGTAATAAAGAACGTATTCAAATTTACCAAGGTGTTGTTATTCAACGTAACAGCGCTGGCGCTAACGAAACTTTCACTGTTCGTAAAATGAGCAATGGTGTTGGTGTAGAACGTATCTTCCCTATTGGTTCTCCAAATATCGAGAAAATAGAAGTTAACAGCTATGGTAAAGTACGTAGAGCTAAATTGTTCTATTTACGTAGCTTAACTGGTAAAGCGGCTCGTATCAAGTCATTAAGAAAGTAATTCTCTTTCTATAAAAAAATATAACCTCGACTATCGGTCGGGGTTTTTTTGTTTATATCTTTGCGCAACCAAATAAAAATCTGATGATGAAATAGTCAGGGCTGCTGGTAAGATGCTCTTGGCAACTCATTATTTATAAAAATGAACACCAAATGAAAGACCTGTTAAAAAAGTACGAAGAAAAACAACCCGAAATTGTTTTTGAATGGAAAGACAAAGAATCTGAAGCTGAAGGCTGGGTAGTGATCAACTCTTTACGTGGCGGCGCTGCCGGAGGCGGAACCAGAATGCGTAAAGGACTGGACAAGCATGAAGTAGAATCTCTTGCCAAAACAATGGAAGTGAAGTTTACCGTTTCTGGCCCTCCTATTGGTGGCGCTAAATCGGGTATTAACTTTGATCCTGCTGATCCGCGTAAAAAAGAAGTATTAGAACGTTGGTACAAAGCAGTTATGCCTTTGCTTAAAAACTACTATGGCACTGGAGGTGATTTAAATATCGACGAAATTCACGAAGTAATTCCAATTACCGAAGGTTACGGTTTATGGCACCCGCAAGAAGGGGTAATTAATGGCCACTACCAGGCAAGAGAAAACGAACGCATTCATCAGATTGGACAATTGCGTTATGGCGTGTCTAAAGTATTGGAAGATTTAAATTATACACCAGATATTAAAAGGAAATATAAGGTTGCAGATATGATTACCGGATACGGCGTATCTGAATCTATTAGACACTTTTACGAGATTTGGGGTGGTGAGATCAAAGGAAAACGAGCAATTATCCAAGGCTGGGGCAATGTGGCTGCTGCTGCAGGATATTACTTAGCTCAACAAGGCGTAAAGATAGTTGGAATTATTGATCGCGTTGGTGGTTTAATTAAGCCGGAAGGTTTTAGTGAAGAGGAAGTTGCACAACTATTTAATAACCGAGTAAATAATACCTTGGTAGCGGATGATTTACTTTCTTATGAAGAAGCAAATGAGAAAGTTTGGAGCATGGGTGCTGAAATTTTTGTACCAGCTGCAGCTTCGAGGTTGGTGAAACAAAATGAAGTAGACCAAATGATTGCCAATGGCATGGAAGTGATTGCCTGCGGAGCCAACGTACCATTTGCAGATAAAGAAATCTTCTTTGGCAGTATTATGGAACATGCAGACAACCATTTAGCTGTGATCCCTGATTTTATAGCCAACTGCGGTATGGCAAGGGTATTTGCCTATTTAATGCAGCGTAACGTAGAAATGAGCGATGATGCGATTTTCACGGATGCTTCAAGTATTATTGGCAATGCGCTTAAAGCGGTACACCAAGCTTCAGCTAAGCGGACAAATTTATCGAGTACCGCTTTTGAGATTGCATTAAAACAACTCGTATAAGCTATGGACATTGACTTCTTAGACCAGGTTTTTTGGGGGAATACGATAAAGCAATATTTAATTCTTGCTGGCATCATCATGTTGGGCTTATTTTTCAAACGCATCGTATCGCGTTTGCTGAGTAAGCTGACCTTTAAACTTTTTAAAAACTTTGCCGACGAAGTCAATTCCGAAACTTTTATTGCCCTGCTTTTAAAGCCAATTGAGTTTTTTATTAGTGTATCTACGTTTTATCTGGCTATTAATCAATTAAAATATCCCTTAGATGTGACGTTCTTTCGATACAAGAGGAACAAACTCAACGAGATATTCACTATTGGCGAATTCATAGATAAAATCTTCTTATTCCTCATTATCCTATCTGTTTTTTGGATTGCGCTCAGGATCATCGACTTCATTGCCCATGTGCTATTGGTACGTGCAGCGAAAACGAAGAATAAAGCGGACGACCAATTGGTGCCCTTCATCAAAGAACTGCTGAAGTTTATCATTGCATTTATTGGTTTTTTTGTGTTATTAGGTTATGTATTTGAGGTGAATGCCGTAAGCTTAATTACCGGTTTGGGTATTGGTGGTATTGCCATTGCGATGGCCGCCAAAGAGAGCTTAGAAAATCTTTTAGGCTCTTTCCTTATTTTCATGGATAAGCCTTTTACCGTAGGTGATGTAGTGAAAGTAGATGGCATTGAAGGTACTATTGAGCGTGTAGGCTTTAGAAGTACCGTTTTGCGTAGTGCAGATAAAACCACTTACGTAATCCCAAATCGTTCTATGATTGATGGTGTGCTGGAAAACCTGACCATGAGAAATGCTCGTAGAGTGAGGTTTGAAATTGGCTTAACTTATGAAACCAGTAACGAGGTACTGAAAAAAATCATCGCCGACATTAACGAGTTTCTAAAGGAAAACGTAAGTACAACAGATCCCATCGTCGCCTTTGATTCTTTTGGAGACTCTGCCTTAAATATTCAGATTACTTACCTAGTACCCATGAACAAAGAGTTTGATTTACCTAAGGTTAAAGAAGCTGTGAATTTCAAGGTGATTGAGATTGTACAGGCCAATGGTTCTGAGTTTGCCTATCCTACACAACGCAGTATTGGAGAAAGTACGCCGGCAAAAGGCGATTTATAGTGTTATAATTAGAAAAGCAACTGCAGAAGCCCGATTACATGTTAGTCGGGCTTTTTGCTATCATCTTTTTGTGCGCCTTTCTTCGTCATTTCGACTGTAAGGAGAAATTTAACAGTTAGGTGCGTTTCATACAGCAACTACATCAAAAAGTATTACCGCTTCAATCCCGTTTAGTTAACTTAAAGCAGTGCATTGTATAATCAAACCTCTCCCTAACCCTCTCCTTAGAAAGAGAGGGAATTATGCATAACAGAGACCACTTCCCCTATTTCTCTCCCTTTGGGAGAGATGCCGCAGGCAGAGAGGGTATACAGATTTATCTAGAAAGATTGCTTCGTACCTCGCAATGACGGGGAGGCTAGCTTTTCGTTTAAACTTAATTGTATAGCAAATCCTGAAATAAATTCAGGATGACGGTAAATGAATGCTCCGCCACACTTTTTTGAGTACGCTCTAGACTAGAGTCTCTATTGGACAGCGTAGGCTAACTTGCGATGACGCCATATCCAACTAATGGACAAATCGTTGCCTATAATTCCCCGTTATTCCAATAAAATGGAATTGATTTGTCCTCCGCAATAACCGGAACTTAAAACTGCATGACAATAAAAAAGCTTTGCCAGAGTAAACTTGCAAAGCTTTTTACTTTAAACTTTATACTTTTAACTGATTAGGCTAGTTCTCCTAGGACAGTGATACCACCTTTAACCATCTGGTTAAGTTCTAAGTTTATTTTAGTGCCCAATGGCAGGTAAATATCTACCCTAGAACCAAATTTAATGAAACCGAACTGCTCATTTTGTACTACTTGATCGCCCTCTTTAACATACCATACAATACGACGCGCTAAAGCACCAGCAATTTGACGGAACAACACAGGTGCACCATTTTTATGCTCTACTACAACAGTAGTACGTTCATTTTCTGTACTTGACTTTGGGTTCCAGGCTGCTAAATATTTCCCTGGATGATACTTAAAAAACTTGACCACCCCAGAGATTGGATTACGGTTGATATGCACATTTACGGGCGACATAAAAATAGAAACCTGCAAACGTCTGTCTTTAAAATATTCTCCTTCTTCAGTTTCTTCGATTACGACCACTTTACCATCAGCTGGACAAATAATTAAATTATCGCCATTGGTAAAGGTACGTTTTGGATTTCTGAAAAACTGCAACACGGTAATGAACAAAGCAAAAGAAAGGATGTACACAAACCATCTCAGCACAAATACATCTGCAAATCTGTATTCTACCACAGCGTTGATGATGAATATAAAAAGTACGGTTAGCGCGATAGAGGTGTATCCTTCTTTATGTATGGTCATTTGATTTACGAATTACGATTTTAGATTTACAATTTTATATCTATCCCAGTTGTAACACGGTAACGATTACCTAGGTTTTTATTAACTGCAAAACTCGGAAAAATTTATCACTTTTTGTGGGTATTTTTGAGCTAGTTGCATAGGCCTATGATAAATAAACCCGTCCCGATAATTATGGGAGAAATGGCATCCCGATTTTTCATTGGGATAAAATGTAAAGCAGCGCTATCGGAACACATGGAAAGTACCATTGCTTTTCAAATCATAATCATGTTGAAAAATCGTACCACTAGGGATGAGCCGGCGCTGAAACTACACTGCTCTATAAATCTGGTTCAAGTTTCTGCCCAAGCCATCATAATCTAAGCCATAGCCTACCACAAATTCATTCGGTATTTCAAAGCCAACATATTGAAGCTCTTTAATCTCTTCCTTTAAAGCTTCGGGTTTAAATAACAGTGTGCAAACCGATACGGAGGCCGGCTCCTGCTCGTAAATTTTTGAAAGGATATATTTCATTGTTAGGCCGCTATCGATAATATCCTCAACGATGATGATATCTCTGCCTTTTAAATTTTGTGGCATTCCTAAAGCATCTTTAACGGTACCAGTACTGCTTGTACCATGATAAGATGCTATTTTGATAAATTCTGTTTCGCAGGACAGCTCTATTTCTTTCATCAAGTCGGCCATAAAAAGGAAACTACCATTAAGCACACCAATGAACAATGGATTTCTATTTTCGTAATCGACATTCAGTTGTATCGCCATTAAGCGAATACGTTTGGCTATTATTTCTTCCTCCAGAAAAAGTTCAAATTCTTTCTGGTGTATACTGATATTAGTTTCCATCTTGCTCTTGCTCTCGCTGTCTTCTGCGCTCCTCGCGGCGTTCCTGTCTTAACTGTTTTTTTGTTTTTGTCGTGTCGGCAGCGGGTTGCACTTTTACCGTATCCTTTTTGGCCCCACCCCCAAATAACCTATCAAACAAGTTTTTAGACTTGTCTTGCATACCTTCTGGGGTCATCATATCATCCTCGCCTATATCGACCGCATTGGTGTCGATAGTAGTAGAATCTGGCAACAAGTACTGTCTCAAACCTTCACGTAAACGCACATTGTAAAAACCATAGCCTGTACTATCGGCAGGGGCCAAACCGCGGCGGGCCATGATGTTGCCAATATACCTGAAGTAAGGCAATAGATAGCCTTTCAACGAACCATCACTCATAAACTTATAAAGGGCCACTTTTGGCTTAGGAACAATATTGGCCAAGAAGATTCCTTCTCCCAATGTTAACTGTGAAGGTGTCTTTCCGAAATAATATCTCGAGGCCTCACCAATTCCGTATACGTTGTTACCCATTTCGATAATGTTGAAGTAAACTTCCAGCATGCGAGACTTGCTCACCAAGCGATTGTTCTCAATCAGCCAAACGATCAGGATTTCTTCCGCTTTGCGCACCAATGTCTTCTTTCTGCTTAAGAACACATTTTTCACTAACTGCATTGAAATAGTACTACCGCCACGTTTAAATTTCTTCTCTTTAAAATTTACCGCAATTGATTTACGAATCGATTCTTCTACAAAGCCCTTGTGCCTAAAAAACGATGGATCTTCGGCAGTCAACAAAGCATTTTTATAGTTTGGAGAAATATCATCCAATCTTGTAAAGTTAGGGTTTGATGGACCGATAGTGATATTTCGCATCGGTTTACCATATTCGTAAGGTGTATAAATAAAATCGGAATTGATTTTTGTAAGATCCGTTTTTCCGAATTGAAGCACCTTAAAATCTGTTGGCGTTAAAGTTGAGCTAAATTTAACACTATCCGGCAAAGATGTATCTAAATAGAAATTGAGGTTATATTTTAACTTTCCTTTTACTTTGATCCCCTCTAAAGACTCAAACAAACCCGATGGAAAAGAATCAAAAATTGCTTGTGCATCTTGTTCTGGCGCATTAAGCTTCATCTCGTATATCTTGTTTGGAGATAGCGTATACTTGAGGTAAGGATGTACGGAAGCATTACGCAAATGAATGGTAGAAGTACTATCTAAACTAACAAAATTTTCGCCAATAAGCATATCGGCCTCCACCCTTGCATCAGGCACAACAATATCTTCTGCCGAAATTCGAGGCTGGTTGATCAGCAGGTTTTTGATCGCCCAAGAACCAGATATTTTATAATTGCTACCGCTAAAGCTCGCATCTTTCATCTGCGTTTTCGCCGTATCGAAGTTGATTTTGGTATGTAGTTTATTCTCCAGATAGGGTAGCTCGACTTTTTTACCATCGGCAAACAACATCACATCCAGTTGTTTATCGCTTGGGTCTAAATTTCCATTAAGGTGCCAAACGGCAGCGGTATCATTAACTTTAATGGTAGATTTCAATTTGCCGCCATCGATGGTTGCGGTAGTGGTCAGGAATTTTACTGAGGCAGTATCATTGTCGTTCAACTGCATCATAAAGTTCTTGATTTCCATATCATCAGGAATCTTATAGAATACTTGATTGAGCAAGTTACTGGCAATTTCGCTTAAGTTAACTTTGCTTTTAGTAGTGGTGCTATCTTTTTTCTTTCTTTTAAGGATGAAATCGATGTTGGTCAGCGTATCGCGCATCACGATATTTAATTTTCCCTCGTTCAAGGAAACTTCCGAAAGTTTGACATCACCAAATAGCAAGGGCAAAAGTTTCACCCCAACAGTAACCTCATTGATCGTTGTTAAGGTATCTCTATCTTTTGGCACGACAGAAACTTTATTCATATGGACGCTGCTCAACCCATTGAAGCCATACTCTCCAATTTTTACAGTTAAACCATAGTCCCTTTCGGCTTTAGAAATAGCTTTTGCTACGATCTTATTGAGTAGCGCCTCTCTTTTACTATAGGCGATGGCACCACCAGCGATGGATAAAAGCGCCAATACGCCCAAAACCCAAGCGCCAATTTTTAAATATTTTTTCGGTATCTTAATCTTCGGTAGCTGCATAAACCATCTCAAAATTACTACTTTAGCGTTTAAAAACGCCCTTCTAATCTTTGCTAACAAACGCAAAAAACAATTGTTTATTCCGTGTTAAAATTACAACAAAAAGCTAGATACAAAATTATTTATAGTTATTGTTTAGTAATTTTGCCGGATGATGATTACCGAAGAAAAGGTTCTAGCAGCACTTAGCCATGTAGAAGACCCAGATTTGAAAAAAGATCTGGTGACTTTGAAGATGATTAAAGACGTTAAAATTGAAGATAATAAAGTTTCTTTTACGCTTGAATTGACTACGCCTGCTTGCCCAATGAAGGATATGCTAAAAAATGCCTGTATCAATGCAGTTAAGCATTTTGTAGATGCAGCAGCCGAAATAGACATCAATATTACTTCAAAAGTAACCAAACCTATTGATACTAGTCAGCTGAAAGCTATTAAGAATATTATTTTAATTTCTTCGGGTAAGGGCGGTGTTGGAAAATCTACCGTGGCCAGCAACTTAGCCGTTACGTTGGCAGCCGACGGTGCCAAGGTAGGCTTAATTGATGCAGATATTTATGGCCCATCGGTACCGATCATGTTTGATCTAGTTGGTGCCAAACCTAGCGCGAAAGAAACTGAAGATGGGAAAACCTTAATTCTTCCGATAGAAAAGTATGGAATTAAACTACTTTCATTAGGCTTTTTCTCAGATCCTGATCAGCCAGTGCCATGGCGTGGACCAATGGCTTCCAATGCGATCAAACAGCTTTTTAATGATGCAGATTGGGGCGAACTAGATTATTTATTAATTGACCTGCCTCCGGGAACTGGTGATATACATATTACTATTTGTCAAAGTTTCCCAATTGCCGGAGCTGTTATTGTAACTACCCCACAGCAGGTTGCTCTTGCTGATACGACAAAAGGTTTAAAGATGTTCAGCATGCCCGGCATCAATATTCCGGTGTTAGGTGTGGTGGAGAACATGGCTTATTTTACACCAGATGAATTACCGGAAAACAAATACTATATTTTCGGCAAAAATGGAGGCAAAGCTTTAGCAGAACGTTTTGAAGTACCTTTTTTAGGTGAGATTCCATTAGTTCAGGGTATTACTGAAGCTGGAGATAAAGGCACACCAATATCTTTGCAGACCAGCCATCCACAAGCAGTTGCTTTTAAAGAAATTGCTGGAAAAATGGCACAGCAGATTTCTATCCATAATGTTCAACAAGCCGCTAATTGCTAATTTTTTACTACTTTTATATTTTAAAATATTTACAACATGGATTTAACAGCACGAGTAGAGGAAGCTTTAGAAACTATCAGACCATATTTGATAGCTGATGGGGGAAATGTGGCTATTGAAGAAATCACGACAGACAACATTGTAAAAGTGAAGTTGTTAGGCAACTGCGGCTCATGTAAAATGAGTTTTATGACAATGAAAGCAGGCATTGAGCAAGCGATTATCAAAGCGGTACCGGAAATAAAAGGTGTAGAGGCAGTTGACTTAGCTGAACAAGCGTAACACTTTTAACACATTTTAACCAAAAAGAAACTCCTTAGCATATACATTTGTTTTATCATTGTATTACAGATGAGATATACTTTAGTCCTCATATTATTGTTGTTTGTGAGCTCGGTCTTTGCACAAGATAGAACCCAGCAAAACAAATTGGTTCAGTTCTCTGGTATAGTTACGGATGCTGACAGCAATATTGTTGTGCCTTATGTAACCATTACCAACCTGAGTAATAAACAGCAGAAATATGCAGCCAACTACCAAGGTTTTTTCTCTTTTGTAGTAAACCCGGGTGATACGGTAATGTTTTCTGCAGTTGGTTTCACCAGCAAAACTTTGGTACTCCCTCATCATATTGCCGATAATAAATACACGGCGATGGTTCAAATCAAATCTGAAATCGTGTACCTAAAGACTGTAAGGGTTAATCCTTGGGCGACCGTAGAAGAATTCAACAAAGATTTCCTATCGTTAAAGGTAGCAGATGATGATATGGCCATTGCTAAAAAGAACCTTTCTCGTCAGAGCATTAACGGCATGAAGCTAACCTTACCTAGGGATGCTGGAGAAATTAGCAATGCGAACTATCGATACAATTTCGACAGGATGATGAACGTAAATATGCGTCAGACCAATCCACTACTAAACCCATTTGCTTGGGGTAGGTTAATGCAAGAGATCTTTAATGGAGACAAAGCTAGAAGTTCTGAACAATAATAAACTTTACCTTATATTCATCCCTCTCTTTTTAATTCTTCTTCATCGATTTCTCAGCATCGCCTGCATTTATTATTCTAATTATTTAGTCCATATACACAGTTTCCTGTAATGAGGCGCTGCTTTGCAAGCATAAAGCAAGCTATTAAGCTACGCCAAAAAACTAGTGTTGCCATTTTAGGTTAAATAAATTAATATTGTAATAGCAATTTAAGCTAATCAATTCGCTACCTAACGTTCTAAATACATGAATATAGTTGCCGCTATAAAAACCTATAGGACTGAGCTAATGGGCATGGCCATACTATGGGTCATAGGCTATCACCTACATCCTCAAAACAACCTTCTAAATAAATTAACTTTTTTAGGCTATGGAGGGGTAGATATTTTTTTTCTTGTTTCTGGCTTCGGTTTATTTTACTCGTATCATCAATCGAAAAACATCGTCACATTCTGGCAGAAAAGATTAGTTCGTATTTTTCCAACATACTTATTTTTTGTCATCGCTTTTCTACTATTAAATCAAAAACTAACTTTTCTCAACTTCATCATCCATGCCTCTACCCTAGGATTTTGGTTTACCTCATCAACATTTTTTGAATGGTATGTACCTAGCTTGGTTTTGCTTTACCTAGTTAGCCCTTTATTTATTCGTCTAGTTTCCTTTAATGCTTACATTTTTGCAATTGTTACGGCGTTATTAACTTTATTATTTATCATTTCTTGGAATATTTGGCAATTGCCAAAATTTCAAATGATGTGCTACAGTCGTTTTCCAATATTTATGCTGGGCATTTATTTAGGCTATATTTCAAAGCAGCAAAACTATCATGGTGTGTTTAACTTTAAAATCATCTGGATCTTGATGACTATTATGGGTTTCGCATTTTTATGCTACTGCCATTCAACTTATAAATATGCAGAGCTATGGACATCTGCTTTATATTGGCTTCCATTTTTTATCATCGTACCTGGATTGATGATAGTTTGCGGATACTTATTAAACTTTCGAATAGATGTGATAAACATTCCGCTCGAATACTTCGGAAAAATTAGTTACGAACTATACCTTACCCATGTGATTGTTTTTAGATGGCTCAATACGCAAAGCAACTCATATTTAAATAACGGCATTTGTAAAATAGCGTTAAGTATGATCATTGCTGCTCTTGTGCATCACTTCTTTGCAAAACCAATACATAAGCTTATCGGAAATAAAGGTTAATGAATTATAATGATCAAAAAGCTTTGAGGCAGTCTATAAAGTAATAATCAGGTATAGCCAATAAATGCAACGGAAATAAATAGTTTATTTTTTTTAAAATTTTCATGCAACAAAAAATTAAGCTTGGCGACTATCATATAGTTAACAGTTAATTTTATGCAATCACTTTCAAAATCAACATTCTTAAAACTCACGATGATAGGATTGGTTCTAATTTCCTCAATTAAAGAAATTAAAGCACAGGTAAATAGTTTTGAGATTGATAACAGTATTAAACTTAAGAAAGAGATGCCTCGTGCTTTAGACAGCATTTATAATGCCGATCAGTTATCTAGCATTAAGCTGTTTAAAGATGAAATGACCAGCGCAAGTTATATTTATCTAATACACAATTGAGGGACAAAGATAAGTTATGTTAAAAACAAATAAATTAACCCAAACCGTTTAAGCATTAAGTTTTAAACCTTGCATTTAAGTATCTCTATAAACGAACAAGAATTGGTAAAGCAATGTGTAGCCGGCGAAGAACGAGGCTACGCAATGTTATATAGTAAATATGCAAAAGGTATTTACCACGCTGTTTTTAGGGTTATGGGCAATACTGCCGAAAGTGAAGACATTGTGCAAGAAGCTTTTTGTACCGCTTTCGAAAAGATTGGCAGCTTAAAGAACCAAAACAACTTTGAAGGTTGGGTAAAAAGGATTGCTTTAAACAAAGCTATATCCGAATTAAGGAAGAAAAAGATGGTATTTGCAGATGAGAATCAGCTAGAAACCGTTGCAGACGAAGAAGTCGATGTAAGTGAAGAATTGCTTTTCCAATGCCAAATTGACGACATTAAAAAAGCAATAGCCGATTTACCAGACGGCTACAGAACAATAGTTTCCCTACATTTATTTGAGGATATAGGGCAGGAAGAAATAGGTAAAATGCTTGGTATTAACCATACTACTGTACGTAGTCAATACCATAGAGCAAAGAAAAAAATATTTACCGCATTAAAAGATAAAGCATACTATGGAAAATGATTTTTTTAAGAAATATATCCAAGAGCATAAAGATGCTTTTGAGAACGAAGCTTTGCCTCCAAACATGCTCGGCAATATTTTAGGAAATTTAAAAGAACGTGAAGAGCTTAAAAAGCTTCAAAAAGATAAGAAACGAAAACTTACGTATACCTGGTTAGCTGTTGCCTGCTCACTGTTGATGATACTTGGGAGTTATTTGTTCGTCGCACAAGAAGATATGGTCGTAACGCAACCATTAACTCAGGTCTCAAGTCTTCCAAGTAAGGTTGAACAACCTTCTGAGCATATGACAGAAAAAGCTTCGACGACAAAACAGAAGACAATAGAGACAGTTGCCAAACATTTTGCTTCGCATCGACCAAACATAGATCAAAATCAGGCGATCTACGATGGTTTAGCAGACAGCCTTTCTGTTGCCACCAGGTTAGATGCAATTATCAAAGCTGGCACATTAGCATCATTAACCGATAAACTAAAAGCAACACTATGCCACACCTTTGATAAGGATGGTAATGATAACGTGAGGTTAGCTACGCTAGAAGTACTTTCTAAGTTTTCCAATGACAAATACATACAAGAACAGTTAATGGCTGGTTTGAGCAAAGAAAAAGATCCAGTTGTACAATTAGAATTGATAAAGATAATGGGGAATAACAGCAGCCCAGAAACTACAAATAAATTGATTGCCATGGCCAACAATCCTTCTACAGTAGAAGCTGTTAAAGAGCAGGTATATTATGCCTTATTAACAAACGATAAATAAACAGACAAATGAGTAAAATAACATTGATAGCTTCGGTATTGCTCTTTACAGCAGTCCATGCATTTGCACAAAAAGAATTCAAAATAACTAAAAGCGGCGGAAAATTAGCAATTAAAAACATCGCCAACCTTAAAGTGATCGGCTACGAAGGAAAGGAAATTATCTTCTTGGCAAGTGGTCCCAAAGAAAAGGTAACAGACCCTAGAGCGGCAGGGTTAAGTGCTTTAAGCAATTCTGGCTTTGACAATACCGGTATTGGGCTTAGTGTTATAGATAAAGATAATATCACTACCGTTTCACCAATAGCTAAGAATATTAGTCTAACAGTAAAGTTGCCACAAGGAATAGCTTTGTCTATCAAAACCTCGGGATTAATGCAAGGAGATTCTACATCAATTATGATTAGCGATATCAAGTCTGAAATTGATGCTTCTACCCAATATGAAAATCTCAATCTAAAAAACGTCACTGGTCCAGTAAGCCTAAAAACATTGTATGGTAATATCGAAGGAAAATTGACCCCTTCTTTCAAAGGACCGATTTCACTCATTTCTGTATACGGCTTTATCGATGTTACCGTACCTGAAAGTACAAAAGCCGATATGAGCATTAGCACACAATACGAAACTTTGTACGCTGCAAAAGATTTAAAATTAGTGATCAACGAAACACCAGTTAAAGATAGTGTATATGTTGGAACAAACCTTTCGGCTTTGACTACTAAAGTAAATGGAAAAAATGTTCAAACAATTACTATAAATGGCAATTCAATTACTACACCTAATATAAAAGGCAATGGAACAATAACGAGTACGACCACTAGCAATGGAAATGTGGTAGTAGGACAAGCCATCGGTGAAAAAGATGCTAGCAGGGCTAAGAAATCTAAAATCATTGACGATCTCTCTTATACTTACAATTTCGCGGCTCCGCTAACGCTTTTAAATTCATCAGGGGGCTCCACAGTAAATGGAAAGCTAAATGGCGGTGGAGAGAAAATCATATTGAAATCTACCTACGGAAAAATCTATTTACGTAAATAAACCATACAAACTATAAAAAGTAAAAGCTAGCATCTTAAAAGATTGCTAGCTTTCTTTATGCCATAAATTGCTTGAATAATATTTATAATTTTGAAATATAAACCTCAATCATTAGAATGGAGAGATTAGGCACCAACAACATAAAATTTGTAATCGCCTAAGCGTGATATCTCAAAATTGACGATAATGATTATAAACTAAAAACCACAATGTAATTGGCTTTTATCTTTTTTTATTTTGTCGCGGGAACTTCATCTTATAATCACCTCTTATTTCTCCTTTAGAGATTTTATCAAGCTTGCCTTTAATTAACTGCTTACGCAAAAGATTGATCTTTTCAGTAAATAACTTCCCTTCAATATGATCGTATTCGTGTTGAATTACACGAGCTGCAAAACCTGAAACCTGCTCTTCGTGTTTTTGCCAATTCTCATCATAATAACTAATCAGCACATTTGGCTTTCTAAACACTTCCTCTCTAATTTCCGGAATGCTCAAACACCCTTCGGTAAAACCCCAAGGCTCACCTGTTTCTTCTAAAATTTGTGCATTAATAAACACTTTTTTGTAGCGAGGCTCCTCATCATTATCACTCGTGTCTACTACGAACAATCGAATTGGAAGGCCAATCTGTGGTGCTGCCAAACCTACCCCGCTTGCGTTGTACATGGTTTCCCACATATTTTCTATTAGCTCCTTCAAATCGGGATAATTTTCATCGATGGGCGCGCAAACCTTCTTTAAAACTGGATCGCCATAAGCTACAATTGATAGTTTCATAATGCAAATTTAAGAAAATTGTTTGATTGCGAATTGTTGGTGCCAAAAGCTTTATGAAACTTCTAATCTACCGGATTAAATAATAAAGTTGTCCATTGGCTTTCATCAAAAACTTCATTGATGATTTGCGACATGTCAGCAACAGAAACCTGACGTATTTTGTTAAACACCGTATCTAAGCTATCAATCTGACTGTAATCCAATAAACTTTTAGCCATTGCTATAATCAATCCGATTCTATTTTCCTCACCTAAAGCTATCTGTCCTATAAATTTATTTTGCGCCTTATGCAACTGAACCTCCGTTAATGGATTCTTTTTCAGCTTACTCATCTCTTTACGGATAAGCTGCATCGCCTTCTCAGATTTTTCCTTATCTGTACCAAAATAAATAGCAAATATTCCCGTATCAGATAGCGGGCTATAGGCGGATTCAATTGTATAAGCAATTCCATACTTCTCCCTTAATTGCAGGTTGAGTGTAGAGCTCATACCATTACCACCAAACAAGTTATTTAATAACAACAAACCTGTCTTATATGGATGATGCAATGAATAAGTCTGTAGTCCCATCATACAATGACTTTGCGAAATTTGCTTGTCTACAACCTGATGCACCGAAGGATTAACGACTGGAACTACTCGGTTAATTGAACTCGTATTCTCCAATACTTCAGAAAAGTGTTTTTCGCCTACTTTTATCAGTTTATTCAGTGAGTAATTTCCAATCACGGCAACTACAATTTGATCTGTTCGATAATTACTTTTAAGAAAAGACATGATTTCTGCTCTTGACAGACCAGCTACTGTAGCTGGAGTGCCCAAGATATTTCTACCAAATGGATGACCTCTAAACAGAATATCTTCAAAGTCATCATTAATTGCCTCTTCAGGTTGATCTTGGTACGAAGCGATCTCATCTAAGACTACGCCCTTCTCCTTTTCTATTTCCTCTTTAGGAAAGGTAGAGTGAAAAACGATATCATTAAATAGCTCCAAAGTTCGTTCTAAATAGGGGTTTAAAAACGACGCATGGACACAGGTATACTCTTTAGTCGTATAAGCATTTAAATCAGCACCTACGCTTTCTAAGCGGTTCAGAATTTGTGATGTAGTTCGTTTCTCTGTGCGTTTAAAGATCAAATGTTCGATGAAGTGGGCCAAACCCATTTGAGCTTCATCTTCATCTCTAGATCCAGCATTAATTAATATACAGGCATGCGAAATTGCCGATGCTGCTGGGACATGTAATATACGTATGCCGTTTTTAAGTGTATGAACGTTGTACTCCATTGAAGTGACAAAGATACATATTGTTTTATTGTTAAAAAGTTGAAATAATGTAAGGATAATACGATTAGAGATCGCTACTATTTTCGGATGAACAAAGAGATTGATGACCTAAATTTCCAGATTGGAATATTGTCTAGTTTGTGTAAAGTGTCTGTAGGTGTTGTTGGGGAATATTCTGGGCATAAAAAAAGCCCCACCATTTCTGGGGGGGCTATAGGATTAGGCACCGACCTACTCTCCCACGTGTTACCGCAGTACCATCGGCTCGGATGGGCTTAACTTCTCTGTTCGGAATGGGAAGAG